>JACXTT010000035.1_pt1 | contig 191454 bp, 159 predicted proteins | sample 9270951 | NCBI WGS metagenome assembly JACXTT01 (sample SAMN15532306, study PRJNA645909) | rock metagenome | isolation source: weathered quartz diorite | place: Puerto Rico | collected 2017-06-21 | reverse complement strand
CCGGCGAGACCGCTGCCGGTCATGAGGCGCATCAGGATCGTCTCGGCCTGATCGTCGCGTTGATGTGCCGTCGCAATCCAGCGGAAGCCGGTCTCCGCGCGTAGTTTCTTTAAGCGCGAGAAGCGAATGTCGCGGGCTGCCGCTTCGATTCCATGATGCCGGATCGTCTCGGGATCGAGTGTTCCATCGAGGACCTCGCACGGAATCGATCGCCGCTCGCAGAGGCCGGCAACGAATTGTTCGTCGCCCTCTGACTCCTTGCCACGAAGATGATGGTTCACATGCGCGCCCAGGATTTGGACCCCGAGCTCATGCAACGCGACGAGCAGTGCCGTCGAATCTGCACCACCGGAGATGGCTACAATCGTGCGGTCGATCGCATGCGCCTCGAGAAATCGGGAGAGTTCGCCGAGGAGCGGGCGTTCGATCTTACGCTCGATCACGAGAGCTGAACCGACTCGTGCAACGCCTCAACCTCCGCGCGCTTCCTTCCACGCACGAGGAACGCAAGGAGATAGAGGATCAAAGCAACCAGAGTCATTGCACCAATCCCGATTGACATCGAGAGGGAGTCCATGAGTCCGCCGACAACTGCACCTGCGAGATTCCAACCGAACGCAATGTTCGAATCGCTCCGTGAGCGAAAGCTGATCGCAAAACAGAGCGATGCGAACAGAATCGGGACTCCGGCGAAAGCCAGCGAGGCAGCCAGGCGCGCGGGAATGCTGCGCAGGAGAAGCCAGTCTCCAGGGATCACGTAGGTTGCGATCAACGCTGCTGTCACACCGCCCACCGCAATCGAGAAAGGCAGCGCCTTTTGCTGCATGGCGATCGTTCCCAGGAGGATCGTCGTGAGGATCGAGCCAAAGACTACTGCGCTCGTAACCCACGTCGTGCCCCAGACCAGATTCATCTGTGTCACGAGCTTCGTCTCGAGCAGCAGAAATGCAGCGCCGTAGAAAAACATCTCGCCATCGAACGCCGCGAGGCCCTTGTTCCGAAGTTCGGGGGAGGCGATCGCGAGACCTGCGCCCGAAATCAGCAGGAACGCAGCGATCATCCAGAAGTAGAAGGCGGGCGGTGTCCGACCCGCGAGGTAAAGGAATGGCCAGTCATCGGTAGGAAGTGCTTCGTACCTGGCCGCCTCTACGTGCGCCGCTGAGATGGCTTCCAGTTGAGGAGTGCGGAGGTGTTTCCACGCCGGACCCGCGATTAGGATCGTGTTGAAGAGCGCATGCCCCTCGATTCGCGACAAAGGAGGTTCGCCGAATGCCTCGTTGAGCATGGCGACGAGCTTCAAAAAGATCGCACGCTGGCTCACCATGAAATAGAGAGCGACCCCGCCATCGGGCGTCAGCCTGGATCGCGCAGCCTTGAGGCAATCCACTGTGTATACGAAGTTGTCGAGGCGCACGTTCGAAAGGGCGGACAGCCGCGTCATCGAATCGAGCGTACCGAAAACGATCAGATCATAGTGTTTTGTGGAATTACGAAGGAAGGCACGAGCATCGGTGTTGTATGTGTGGACCTTGGGCGAAGAGTAGGGATGATCGGGATGAACGGTGTGCCCGAGTTGCAGGATGACGGGATCGATCTCGACGGCATCCACGTCCTGCGCGCCTCGCTCCAGCGCGGTCGCAACGTCATTTCCCGTCCCGGCACCGAGTACCAGCACATGTCTCGGCGCGCGTCCGAGCGACGCGTACGGGATCGGATAGCCGGCAGCGATCGACTGGTCATACGCGGACGTACGGATATCGTTCGCCGCGAGCGGTGCAGCATATTGATGCAACGAACCGTTAGCCAGAACGCTGACTCCCATACCTCCGTTGTTGGCGTGTGTCGCGCGAAGAGCGTAGTAGGGGCTGTAGTAGTCAGCGGTTTCGAAAGAATGAATTGCAATCACGATTGCGACAGCGGTGCCGGCGTACGCGAGGAAAAGCCGCCGCGGGATGATCAAAAAGCCGGCCAGAAGGAAGGCAAGAAACCAGATGACTGGAAACGAGTGAGCGAATGACGCGATCGCGAAGCCGATCACTCCGAGGAGTGAGCCGGAGAGATCGGCGACGTATCCCCACAGAGTCGAGCTGGATGCGGTGAACTCCCGCAATCGCTCGCCCACGAATTGACCAAGACCCACGAATGCGAGCGCACCCAGAATGAAGGCGATGATGATCGGCGGCCGAACGTCATTGATCACGAGCGCCTTGGGAATGTCGTAGTACAAGAGCCAGAGACTCTCGGAAGGTGAGTTGCTCGTGAACGCGATTCGGGACATTCCCAGAACGGCGATCGTGGTAACGGCAAGAGCGAGCGGCCAGGTCCAGAGGAGTGAGCGTTTGCCAGCGCGTAGAGACCCGATCCCGAGACCGAGGAACGCGCTGATGAGGATGACGTTGGGAAAGTAGGCGAGAACGCGCACCTCGCCCGACATCCATCGAATCAGCGCCAATTCCTGAAACAACACGACGAACGACGCCGCGGTCAGTTCGATGCCCACGCGCCACAGATTCCGCGACGAAGTCATTCGCGCAGTATAAGCGCGATGCTTTCAGCGCGGCTCCGGGTGTGAATGACACGATCCATGCGAAGCCAGAAAAGTAGCAATCCCTTTCTCGATCATGTCATCCCCATCGTAGTATTAGAGGCAAGAGAGGTCTCATGTCCCGGAAAATTCGCGGCTTCACGCTCGTCGAACTGATGATCGTGTTCGGCGTCATCGCCATTCTCGCGGCCATTGGAATCTTCAACTATCTTGGAGCGCTGACGCGTGCGAAGCAGAAGAAGACGATGGCTGACATCCGGCAGATCGCGATCATCTGGGAGGCGCGCGCCGTCGATGTCCGCGCCTACAACGCGGCTGGATTCACCATCCCTGCAGTTCCGATCACGACCGCGCAAATGAGAACCATGCTCATGCCGGTCTATACGAAGCAATTGCCGGACGTGGACGGGTGGGGAAACCCTTATCAGTTCTTCGCCGACGTTGGCGTGGGAGGTGCCGGCTTTGCGCAGACCTACTGCATCCGCTCCCCGGGAGCGGATGGTTTGTACTCGGGCTCATCGTATGTCGGAGGCGGAACTACCGATCCGGATTGCGACATCGTCTATTCGGGGGGTTCGTTCATCGTCTATCCCGAAGGCATCCCGTCCCAGTAGCGCCGTGGCGATTGTGATCATGAACACATGACGACGTGACTCATCACGCCTGTGTGTGATCGCGGGGCTGCGGATAATGCGACGCGAGGAGGGGAGTTGGTGGCGGTGCCCAGAGTCGAACTGGGGACCTAGCGCTTATGAGACGCCCGCTCTAACCATCTGAGCTACACCGCCAGCAAAGTGCGTCAGGGACTATACTCAACATTACGCGCGGCGAGAAATTTCGCCTTTTTCAGGACGATGTCCTCCACCTACGAGCGGGTTTGCCGCGGCTGCGGGGCTTCTGAGGAGAACGCACGGCTGGAGCGGTGCCCGATCTGCGCCAAATTGTTCTGCCCTGACTGCGCGTACAAAGCCGCGGGCCGCCGTTTCTGCAGCGGAGGCTGTTCGAGAACCTACAGCTACGGAGATACCGAAGAAAATGACGACGAAGACATTGACTACGACGACTGACGCAGTCTCCAGCGTCGCGACGACACGTGCCGATCTGACGCGCCGCCCCCGGCGCCTTCGCCGCACCGAAGGCCTTCGAGCGATGGTTCGTGAAACCATCGTGCGGCCCGAAGATCTGATCTATCCGTTGTTCGTCGTTCCGGGCACTCGCCCGAAAGTGGAGATCGGCTCGATGCCGGGAGTATGGCAGCTTCGGGTCCGCGAGGCCGTCGACGAAGCCCGCCGCGCCTTCGACCTCGGCATCCGTTCCGTGTTGCTATTCGGACTCCCCGAGTACAAAGACGGCATCGGCTCGTCCTCGTGGGATCCCTCGGGTCCCGTGCAGTCCGCGATCGAAGGGATCAAGCGCGCGATTCCGCAGATGACCGTGATGGCCGATGTGTGTCTGTGTGAGTACACGGATCATGGCCACTGCGGCGTGATCGTCGATCACAACGGGACGAAGGAAGTCGACAACGATCAGACGCTGCCGCTGCTGATGAAACAGGCGATCTCGTTCGCGGCCGCGGGCGCGGATTTCGTCGCGCCCTCGGACATGATGGATGGCCGTATCGGCGCGATTCGTCATGCGCTCGATGAGCGCGGGATGACTGAGATCGGCATCATGGCGTACTCCGCGAAGTTCGCTTCGGCGTTCTACGGTCCATTCCGCGAAGCGGCGGAATCGGCACCGCAGTTCGGCGACCGGCGCAGCTATCAGATGGATCCTGCGAATGCGCGCGAAGCGTTACGCGAGATCGAGCTCGATGTGCTCGAAGGTGCCGACATGATCATGGTGAAGCCGGCGCTCTCGTATCTCGATGTGATTTGCCGCGCGCGGGACCACTTCAATCTGCCGGTTGCCGCGTACAACGTCAGCGGTGAGTACTCGATGGTGAAGGCGGCTGCGGAGCGGGGATGGGTCGATGGGCCGAGGATCATGAACGAGATCCTGACGTCGATCAAACGCGCGGGTGCGGATCTCATCATCACGTATCACGCGCTGGAGTTCGCGGCTGGCGTGAAATAAGTCCAGTGGAAAACATCAGAACCGCCACTGCAAACCGGCGAGCCAATTGCGTTTCGCAACGAGTTGGATCCCGTTGACGTGCTGGTAGAGTGGAAGCTGCATCAGCAGGTACGCTGCTCCGCGCCCGCGAGACAGGCGTATGCCGGTTGACGTGAACGCATACGTCCCGCCCGTGAAGAACGCATCCTGCGGATCGTCGGGTGATGTGTCGCGTCCGCGGCGACGCAAGTTCATCTGCGCGAGCAGTTCGAGGCTCGGAGAAAGCGGATACGCCGTGCCGCCGTTCATTTGCCATTCGTTGCCAATCCGATGATCGAGCGCACCGACGCCATTGCGTCGATAGGTGATGCTGGCGAATAGAGGCAGCAGCGCGATGTTGCCCATCGAGCCCGCGATGTGCGTTGCGCGTTTGATGTTGTGCTCAAATGCCACGCCGGCGATCCAGTCGGTCGAGCCGCTGCCCGGTTGGAGCGGGATCTCGGCTCGCTCGCCATTCTGATTACGAACGCTCGTCCCGCCCGTCGGCAGCTCGACGCCACCCATCAGCCAGAGGTGCTTGGTCACACGTCCGCGGGCCTGCAACTGCACATCGCCCATGCCGCGAACGTTCCACGATTCGAGCTCGTCATCGTGGAAGTGCTGATGCGATCGCGCCACGTACGGCGCCGAGACACTCAGCTGCAACCAATCGTTAGGCGCATAGCGCAAGAGCAGAGAACCAGTCCGATTGATGGTGCGGCGCTCGAGATGAGCGGGCGGGATATCGGAGTGTCCGTGCAGATGATTCTGATCGATGTACTCGAACGACAGGTCGAGTGTGAAGCCGCCGGCCGAGGGCTGATTGAGCGAGTGAAGGTCGAGCGGGCAGGATGCCGACCCGCAGCTCGCATAGGAAGCGATGGGAAAAAGCAATGCGACAGCAATCGCGATGAGCGTTCGCATCAAGAGTCTCCTTCGTTCGTGTGGAGCGCGGACGCCTCGTCCGCACCTAGGCGCGCGATGTGCGGACGCGGACGTCCGCACTCCACCTCGGAGGCTCGCCGGCGAGCAGCGAGTACCCGTCGTGACTTGCGTCGTTCGTAGCTGTTACCAGCGCGGTGAAATCCGGCTTCGCGATCGAAAACGAGACCGCAAGGACGGCCCGCACTGCGACGACCATGTCTTTCGTGATCGAGCTCGCACTACAGAGACACGCGCCGTCCGCGTCCTGGTGCATCTTCATCATACAGACGCCGCCCTTGCAACAGTCAGGTACGGCTTCAACGCGAGAACAGGTGAGAGGCCACTTCGTCGAGCCGGCGACGAGCATCGCCATCAGCACGAGGAAGAGCGCCCTGCGCATCAACCGCACCACACGGCAGTCACGGCATCCGGATGATCGAGGAGATAGCCATCCTCATCTTCGTCGTACCGGATCACAGCGCCGTCGAGCTTCGATGCGGCCATGTCGTCGAGCGCGATCGTCACGTCGTCGATCTTGACGAGTTGATCCCCCTCGTTCGGCTCGGAGGCGTAGCTCAGACGATAGCCGCTGCCTCCGCAGCCGGTCGTGAATGCGATGCGCAGCATGCGGCCGGTAAGGTCGTGCTGCAGATGCTCGGCGGCATCGTGGGATAGAGAAATGTTCATTCGCTCTTCGGCCCGTGCACGATGCGATATTCGGCGTCTTCGCGACGGAACCACTGCGCGTCGAATTTCAAGAGCTCGAGCTCGCGCTCGAGCTCGACGACGTGCGCGCGCTTCGTCGCCGCGATGTAGACCAGCAAGTTCCGGTCCGTCTGCGCGGCACCGCTCACCATCGCGCGCAGCCGGTTCTCCATCGCCTTCTCACGCGCGATCAGCGCCTCGGTCGATTCGCGATACGACATTTCGCCTTCGAGGATGTCCTGAAAGCGAAGGTCGCCCGCCAGCGTGATGCGAACGCGCGTCCCCTGGTTCGCGGCGATCTTCATATCGACCAGATCGCGCGTCTCGCGCTCATCGACCGCGAACTGCTTGAACATCTGCGCGGTCATCGGATTCGGGAGGTTTTCCGCGAGCTTCTCGAAGGTCTTGTAAGCCTCGACCGTGTACTGCAGGAGCACGCCGAGGTCCTTTTCATCGAGAGCGCGGGTCTGTGTTTCGGTAGCGACTGTCATTCTTGCCTCAATCAATCTTTGCGACTTTGACGATCACATCACCCTTCAGCTTCGCCTGGCAACTCAGCCGGTAGGGAGGATCGATCTCTTTATATGTCTCATCCGGTGTCGGCGCTGTGAGATTGTCCCAGCCCTCGACCACTTCGATGCGGCATGTGCCGCATGCCCCGTCTCCGCCACAAACCTGGCTGACGCGGACGCCCATCTCCCCAGCACAGGAGAGCAGCGTCTTACCCGTCGGGAACTCGGCGCCTTTCCCCTCATCGACGAAGATCACGCGGGGCATCTAAGCGGGGGATTGTACGGCACGATGGGCCATGTAGGAACTGCGGACGAGCGGCGCGGATTCGACGTGCCGGAAGCCCAGTTCCATTGCACGCCGGCCGAGCTCCGTGAACTCTTCCGGACTGTAGTAACGCCGCACGGGGTGATTGTGCTCGGAGGGTGCGAGGTACTGGCCCATGGTGAAGATTCCAACGCCTGCTGTACGCAGGTCGGCCGCGACTGCGAGCACCTCGTCTTCGTTCTCACCGAGACCGAGCATGATCGATGACTTGGTGATCATTCCGCCCTCGGTCGCCCAGCGCAGGATGTCGAGCGACTGCTGATATTTCGCGACGGGCCGCACCTGCGGATACAAGCGCGGAATCGTCTCCACGTTATGCGCAAGCACCTCGGGCTTCGCGTCGATGACGATCTGCAGTGCGTCGCGATTGCCGTCGAGATCGGAAATCAGCACTTCGACCGCTGCGCCCGTGCGTTCACGTACTGCTTCGATCGTGCGCGCCACATGCTCAGCGCCGCCGTCCGGCATGTCATCGCGATTCACCATGGTAATGACGCAATGCTTCACGCCCATCTTCTCGACCGCTTCGGCAACCCGCCGCGGTTCATCGGGATCTGCAATCGACGGAGTGCCGCGGCCCACCGCGCAGAACGTGCAGCGCCGCGTGCAGATCTCGCCGAGGATCATGAAGGTCGCGGTGCCGGCGCTCCAGCATTCGAAGATGTTCGGGCAACGCGCTTCCTGACAGACCGTGTTGAGCGCGAGATCCTTCATCAACCCTGCGACCGGAAGCTGATCGAGTCCGCCCGGAACGCGGATCTTGAGCCACTCGGGACGATGGCCTGCGCGTTTGTTGATGGGATTCGTGCTCATGATGAGGGCACTGGGGCGCTGGGGCGCTGGGGCTTCAGGTGTGTTTCGAGTTGTTCCAGCGCCTCGCGGTCGTCACTCCATTTGATCCTTTCATACGCCTCCGCGAATGTAAACCAACCGTGCTCGTCGTGCTCTTCGGCATCCATGCGGATCGGAAGCGCGGAGTCGAGACGTGCGGTGTAGGTCACCTCGCTGGCGATGATCGGTGGCGGGAAACGCGCCGCGAGAAACTGTGACTCGATCATGAATGATTGCTTGAGGTCCATCCCTTCGGGGACGCCGCCGTTGCCCGTTTCTTCGTGAAGCTCGCGAAGCGCGGCGTCGAGCGGGGATTCGCCCGCTTCGATCGAGCCGGTGATCGGCTGCCAGAAGTTGCCGCGCTCGGGACGGCGATGCAGAAGAAGAACGCGATCATCGTCGTGCACGAGAATCTTGATCAAGCGAATCGTCTCCGCGCGATCAACGAGCTCGCGGTGGAAGACGTCCGCGAAATGCTGCTGGAGTTTCTCGCGGACTTCGGCGAGCGGAATCGTGCGTCCCGTTAGTTTCTCGATCGACGTGACGCCCGTACCTTGAAGTCCGCACGGCGTGATCAGTCGAAAGTGATTGAGATTCGTGCTGACGTTGAGTGCGAAACCATGGGAGGTCACCCAACGTGCGATGCGGACGCCGATCGCAGCGATCTTCTCATTGCCAACCCAGATGCCGCGCCTTCCTTCGACGCGCGTTGCGGTGATGCCGTAATCGGCAACGGTGCGGATCAGCACTTCCTCGAGATTGGTGACGTACTTGCGCACGTCGCGGTTGCCTTCGCCGAGGTGGATGATCGGATAGCCGACGAGCTGGCCGGGGCCGTGGTAGGTGATATCGCCGCCGCGCGTCGTCTCGAAGAAGCGCACGCGCTCGTGGCCCAGCGCCTCGGGTGTCGCCAGCAGGTTCGCGGCATTCCCGCCGCGGCCGAGCGTGATGACGGGCGGATGTTCGAGGAGAAGAAACTGATCCGCGATCTCGTCCTGCTGCCGCATTTCGACGAGCTTCTGCTGCAGCTTCAGCCCGTTCTCGTATGTGACGAGATGAAGGCGGTGGATCTCACAGCGGCGCACGGTGGGGGATAACTCACTTGCAACGTGGAAAGTTCCTGGCGCGGTTGATCCTGTGGGGGCACAGGTCCCCCACTGGACTACCCATTACATATTGAACTGTCCGCTCTCGATGATCTGCCGCACGCGCGCCATGAACTGATCGGCGACTGCACCATCGATCAGGCGATGGTCGAAGGTGAGCGCGAGGTAGCACATCGAGCGGATTGCGATGAAATCGCCTTCCTTCGTCTCGACCACGACCGGACGCTTCTTCACGCCGCCGACGCCGAGAATCGCGACTTGCGGCTGGTTGATGATCGGCGTCCCGAAGAGACCACCGTAGATCCCGGGGTTCGTGATCGTGAACGTGCCGCCCTGCACTTCATCGGGGGAGAGCTTCTTCGTGCGCGCGCGCTCGCCGAGGTCGTTGATGGAGCGGGCGAGACCGAGGGTGTTCTTCTCATCGGCGTTCTTGAGGACGGGAACGATGAGGCCCCAGTCGAGTGCGACCGCGATGCCGATGTTCATGTCGCGGTGATAGAGGACATTGTTTTCATCCATCGATGCGTTGAGGATCGGGAACTCGCGGAGGCCTGCGATGATCGCCTGCACGACGAACGGCATGTAGGTGAGCTTCACGCCGCGCTCGGCGTAGCTGTCCTTGTTCTGCTTGCGGAGCTTGTCGATCGCGGTGAAGTCGACTTCGAACACGGTGGTGACGTGCGCCGAGGTCTGCTTCGACTGCACCATGTGATGCGCGATCTTCTTGCGCATGACCGAAAGCGGTTCGATGCGCGTGCTCTCGCCCGCGGCGAACGTCATGGCCGGAGCTTTCGGCGCAGGCGGCGGCGCAGGTGCGAAATCCCGTGGGGCGACAGGCGCCTCCGGCTGTCGAGCAGCCGGTGGCTGCTGGAGGTAGTCGAGGATGTCGTTCTTCGTCACACGGCCTGAGACTCCGGAGCCTGTGATTTGCGAGATGTCGACGTTATTTTCCTGCGCGATCTTGCGAACCAGCGGGCTGGATTTGGTGCGGCGGCGTTCTTCGAGCTCGTCGATTGGTTGTGCGGGCTCTGGGGCACGCGGGCTCGCGGCCGGAGCGGGTGCCGGTGCGGGTGCAGCGGATGGTTGGGGAGCGGGAGCTACTGGCTCTGGTTTGGGAGCGGGCGCGGGGACAGGCGCGGGTGCCTGTCCTGCACTTTCGCCTTCGACGGCGATGCGCGCGATCACGGAGTTGACTCCGACGGTCTGGCCTTCCTGCGCGAGGATCTCGGAGAGCGTACCGGCGGCCGGAGAGGGAATCTCGGCGTCGACTTTGTCGGTGGAGATCTCGAGCAGCGGCTCATCGCGTTCGACTTTGTCTCCCGGTTTCTTCAACCAGCGGACCACGGTCCCTTCAGCGATTGATTCACCCATCTGCGGCATGACGACATCTGTAGCCATTGATTCCTCTTTCCTTTTCTTCGGGTCAATATGCCAGGAGCTCGCGGGCGGCTTTCAGCACTTTTGCTTTGTCCGGGAGTGCAAATGCTTCGAGCGGCGGCGAGTACGGCGTTGGGACATCGAGCGCTGCGACGCGTTTGATCGGCGCGTCGAGGTAATCGAACGCCTTCTCTGCAATCCGTGCTGCGAACTCCGCGCCCGCGCCGCCCGTAAGCGGTGCCTCGTGGAGGATGATGACGCGGTTCGTCTTTGCGACCGATTCGAGAATCGCGGCCTCGTCGAACGGAATGATCGAGCGCAAGTCGATGACCTCTGCGTCGACTCCATCCTTTTCCAGCTCGGCAGCGGCATCCAGCGCGACGTAGAGCATCGCGCCCCACGTGATGATCGTCAGATCCTTCCCCTTGCGCCGCACCGCCGCCTTGCCCAGCGGCACGATGTAGTCCTCGGTGGGCAGATCTTCCTTGATGCGGCGATAGAGATACTTGTGCTCGATGTACAGCACGGGATCGTCATCGCGCACCGCGGCCTTGAGCAACCCCTTCGCATCGTACGCAGTGGCGGGTGCCACGATCTTCAGGCCCGGACGATTCATGAACATCGCCTCGGGATTCAGCGAGTGATACGGCCCGCCATGTGTGCCGCCGCCCGCCGGACCGCGCACGACCATCGGACACGCGCGTCCGAACAGGTAGCGATTCACCGCAGCGAAGTTCACGAGCATGTCGTAGCCGCAGGTGATGAAGTCGATGAACTGCATCTCGGCGATTGGACGCATGCCCATGATTGCTGCGCCGGACGCCGCACCGATGATTGCGATCTCGGAGATCGGCGTGTCGACGACGCGCTCCGGCCCGTACTTGTCGATCAGTCCGTAGCTCGTCTTGAACGCGCCGCCGTAGACGCCGACATCTTCGCCGATGAGGAACACGCGCTCATCGCGCGCCATCTCTTCGGACATTGCCTGAGTGATTGCTTCGATGTACGTGGTCTCAGGCATTCCAGTATCCATCCCCATCGAAGAGTCCGAGCGCCGCATCGGACGGCGTCGGCATCGGCGAAGCATCCGCCTCGTCCGTGGCCGCATCGATCTCGCGCTTCACGCGCTGTTCGATCGCGGCGATGTCTTCCTGCGTCGCGAATCCGTTTTCGAGCAGCATCTTCTCGAAGCGCACGACGGGATCCTTCTCCCGCCATTGCTCGATCAGCTCCTTCGGCACGTACATCTGGTTGTCGTGCTCCGCGTGACCCTTCATGCGGAACGTCTTGACCTCGAGCAGCGTGACGCCGCCACCGGTGCGTGCGCGCTCGACGGCGCGCTTCGTTGCGTCGTAGACCGCGAGCACGTCATTGCCATCGACGGTCTCGCCCGCGCAACCGAAGGCATACGACTTGTCGGCGAGCGTGCGTGCCGCGCTCTGCTTCCAGGTCGGCGTCGAGTAGGCGTAGCCGTTGTCCTCGATGATGACGACGAGCGGCAGACGCTGCACCGACGCGAAGTTCATCCCTTCCCAGAACGCTCCGGTCGATGAGCCGCCGTCGCCGATGAACGCGAGCCCGACCAGATTCTTCTTCTGCATGCGCCCGGCGAGCGTGATGCCGGCCATGACCGGGATCATGTCGCCGAGCATCGAGATCTGACCGATGAACCCATCTGTCTGCGGATTGCCGAAGTGGATGTTCAGCTCGCGTCCTCGTGTCGGTGAGTTGCCCTTCGCCATGTACTGACGAAGGATGTCGACGGGTTTCGCGCCAGCGACGAGGATCGCGCCGACGTTCCTGATCAGCGGCTGCACCACGTCACCCTGTTTGTAGTCGAGGGCGTAGGCAGCAGCGACCGATTCGCCTTCCTGTCCCAGCGAGCGATACAGCCCGCCGATGACTTTCGCTTGCCGGAAAAGCGCGACGACGCGCTCTTCGAGCGACCGCGTGAGTCGCAGGTAGTACTCGATCTCGAGCAGCTGATCTCTGGTTAGACCGTATGTTTCAGCCATGGATACTCCAGTGACGAGTGACGAGTAATGAGTGACGAGTGGTTCCGAGCCGCAAACTCGTCACTCGCAACTCGTCACTCGCCACTTCTCTACTGATGGATCGAGTGCCCCATCACGTCCTCGGCCGCTTCCATCAGTGCCTCGGACAATGTCGGATGTGCGTGAATCGTCTTCGCGATCGACTCGCTCGTCGCTTCGAGCTCGAGAGCGGCGCAGCCTTCGACGATCAGCTCCGTCGCCTTCGGTCCGACGATGTGGACGCCGAGGAGCTCGTCGTATTTCGCGTCGACGACGTACTTCACGAGGCCGTTCGCCTCGCCGATGATCTTGGCTTTCGAGTTCGCCGTGAATGGGAACTTGCCGATCTTCACGTCGTAGCCGCGCTCTTTTGCCTTCTTTTCCGTGAGGCCGACCGATGCGACTTCCGGATCGGTGTACGTGCAGTTCGGGACGTGGTCGTAGTTGATCGGGCGAACCTTCATGCCCTTCATATGCTCGACCGCGAGAATGCCTTCGGCCGATGCGCAGTGGGCGAGGGCTGGAGTCGGGACGATGTCGCCGATCGCGTAGATGCCGGGAACGCTGGTGCGCATGAACTCATCGACCTGGATGAATCCGCGCTGATCGAACTTGACCTGTGTCTTGTCGAGTCCCGCGGTCTCGGTGACGGCGCGTCGGCCGGTTGCGGAGAGCACGAGCTCGGTCTCGACGACGATCTGCTTCCCCTTCGATTCGATCGTCGACTTCACGCCCGAATCGGTGACTTCGCAGGAGAGCACTTTCGCGTCGGTGTAGACCTCGATGCCCTTCTTCTTGAAGACGCGCGTGAACTCCTTCGCGATTTCCTCGTCTTCGATCGGCAGGAGCTGCGGCATGACTTCGACGATCGTCACCTTCGAGCCGAAGCGGTGGAAGATCGAGGCGAACTCACAACCGACTGCACCCGCGCCGATGACGAGCATCGACTTCGGCACTTCGGTGAGACGGAGAATGTGATCGGAGTTGATGATCCGCTTGCCGTCTGCCTTGATGTGGGGCAGATCCTTCGGCACGGAACCCATCGCGAGAATGATGTTCTTCGTCGAGAGGCGCTTGCCCTCGACCTCGACGGTCTTCGCGTCGATCACCTTGCCCATGCCGGTGATGCGCTCAACCTTGTTCTTTTTGAACAGAAACTCGATGCCCTTCGCGTTCTGATCGACGACGCCCTGCTTGCGCGTTTGTACCGCGCTGAAGTCGAGTGTTGCCTCGCCGATCGTGATGCCGAAGTCTTTCGCCTTCTGGACCTTTTGCCAGACGTCGGCATTCTCCAGAAGCGACTTGGTGGGGATGCAGCCGCGGTGCAGACAGGTGCCGCCGAGGAATGGATCCTTTTCGATGACACCGACTTTGAGTCCGAGCTGGCCGGCGCGAATCCCCGCAACATAACCGCCGGGGCCGCTGCCGATGACAATGACGTCGTAATTCTGTTCCAAGAAAGATGACCTCCAGGTGTGGATGCGCGGCGCGCATTATATGCACTTGTGAGGAGCGCGGGCGTCCAGCCCACGCTCCACTGACTACTGCGCCATCACGTACGTCGGATCCTGCGTCCGCTCGTCCACGATCGACGCGTAGCCGCCCACTTTTCCCGTTCCCGAGATCACCTTCAGGGCGATCCTCGCGTTGTAGACGTTGTTGTAGCCGTACGCGGCGAGGACAGAGCCGATCTGGCGGAACTCGTTTCCCTGGAGCGCCACCTGCGCGACCGCAGTGACCTTCGATTGCGGAACAGAGACGTTGATTTCGACGGTCACCGGATTGCCCGTCAGTTCGACCAGCCCGAGGTTCGTGTGGAAATGGGGTGATTGTTCGACCTGCAGAATCTGGAGCGCTCGATCGTTCACGCCGATGCCATCCGCGGGCGTGAGGCCCGGAATGAACTGACCGAAGGTACCGCTCGGCGTCTGATCGTAGGTGCGTGCAGTCGCGACGAGCTTCGAACCGGACGGCGCGGTGACGATCACGGAGCCAACGGTGTTCTGCCGGCCAAAGAGCGACTGCGTGATGTTGTCGATCGCTTTCACTTCGCCCGGCTGAATCGTCATCGGCGCGCCGGTCACGAGATTGCCCGGATCACCCTGCGCCGAGTATGCGATGTTGATGGGCACGGGCGTCTTGCCGCCGTTATAGAGACGAATATCGCTGCGCCACGAGGCGATGGGGCTCGTTACGTCGCCGATGCCCGGCAGGATGTAGCGGCTCGCGTTGACCTGCGAGACGTCGACGGGCAGGACCAGCAGCGGGTCGGTCGTCTGATTGTCGAGCACCGACGCATACGCCGTGATGCGACCCGTCGCCGACAGCACCTGAATCTCGAGCCGGCCATCCTCGACATTCGTCAGTCCGCGCGTCGCGAGGAAGCGAGACATCTGCACATGACCACCCGCCGGTACATCGACAACATATTGACCAAGTTGCGTATGCTTGTCGTCGAATGCCGTGATCTGCACCTTCGCCGGAGCGCCGGAGCCCTCGACGAGTCCCACGTTCGTGCGGAACTTCACGGAGTCGGCGATCTGCTGAAGGCTCAGCGTCTTTCCCTGCCCGATGAACTGCGAATAGGCAATTGCAGGAATGAACTGGCCGAAGGTCCCGGTCGCGGTCGACGCGAACGTCCGGCTGGAGGCGAACGTCACGTTGGCCGGAGCCGGTGATCCGTTCTGGGGCGCCAGCGGCCGGATCTCGAGCGTGCCGAGGACATTGTCCGTCGAAGCGGCGTAGCCGTAGAAATTCTTCATGATGTCGTCGAGCGCAGTCGTATCACCGGGATCGATCTGGATCGTTGCCTGCTGCCCGTTCTTCGTGCCGTCGCTGTTCGTCGGAGTGAAGTTCAGGAGATAGCGCATCGCCTGCGCCGAGACATTCGCGATGCGGATGTCCGATTCGAAGATGGCGTTCGCCCCTGCTGCGTGCGCGACTGCCGGAATGATCAGCGAATTGGGAAGAGGTGAGTTGCTCGGATTCGGCGTTACCGGTGTTACGACGCTGACGGAGACAGGAATCGCGGAACCCGTTGCCTGCGCAGTCGTCGTGAATTGCAGCGTGCCTGTGTTCGTGCCGGCTGGCAGCGATTTCGGATCTGCAGTGACCGTGAGATCGATTCCTTCGGGCGGGATCGTACCGGTGGACGGTGACACTTTCAGCCACGGCTTGTCCGACGTGATGTTGAACGAGCCGGCGAGTGCGGTCTTTCCGATGACGCTCGTTCCACTCCCCGGAACGTGAATCTTCTGGACGACGAGATTCTGTTGTCCGAGGGACGCTACCGAATTGGCGTCATCCGCGTCGGTCTCGACGGGAATTACGACCATCGAAGCCGGATCGGAGAACGGTCCTGCGCCAAGCCCGCAGCTGCTCTGCGATCGCACACGGTAGAAGTAGCGAGTTGCAGTCTTCACCGAGTGTTGGAAGACGCGCAGGATGTCGCTTGTCGTGAAGCTCACTCCGTCCGTGAAGTTAAAGTTCGTCGCTTCTTGAAGTTCATAGGAAGCGGTGTTGAGTCCAGGGCTCCAGATCAGCGTGTATTGGTCATCCGACATCGCTTCGGGATCTACGTAGATGTCCGGTGCGATGGGAAGTGTGCAGACAGTGGAGGTCGATGAGGTGAAGGAGCTCTCGGGAGAAAAGTCCGTGGGACACGATGCAAAGTTCGTCTCGACGAACCATGTGATCGCGCCGGCAGGAACCGTCGCCGAAAGGCGTGCATCGCTCGAGGTGCCGATCACTTGCGCTGCGTTGCCGTTTGCGGATACCCAGAGCCTGTAACCCGTGGCGCCATCAACTGGCGTCCAGATGAATTGCACGTTCGCGGGCACATCGGTATCTCCGTCTGCCGGCGAGACGAGCAACGGCGAGCCGATGTCGCAGGCCGGATTGTAAGGAATGGTGAATTTGCCATCAGCAGAGGGAAGATCGTCGCAACCATTGAAGAGCGCGACGACGTACCACTCGACATCACCGGTTCCGATGTCTGCGGTAATCGATGTTGCGCCTTCGGTCGCGTCGATGAACGAGGGCTCGCTGTCGTCGATACCGGCCCAAACCTGATAGCCGATCGCGCCCGAAACCGGTTGCCATGAGAACGTCACCGGCGATTGCGACACGGTTGCGCCCTCGGCTGGTGCTACGAGTTGCGGTGGTGTCGCCGGGCAGTTCTGATTGTGCTCGACCGTGAACGTGAAGACATTCGAATCGGTCGAATCGCAGGAATCGAAGAACGCTTCGACGAACCATTGATACGTGCCAGGCGAGAGATGCACCACCGATGAAGTCGTCTCCGTGTCGTCGTAAACGGCGAAGTCTTCGCTTTGCGCCGCAATCCAGAGACGATAGCCGGTGCTGTTGGGTACCGCGCTCCATGCAAACTGGACGGGCGCGGATGCCACTCCTCCGTTCTGCGGCGTGAAAAGCGTGGCCGTGGCGCTTCCGCATCCAGCAGTCGTGAAACTCGCGTGCCCCGATGAGGTCGTGCATTCTCCGGCGAATACCGTGACGACATACCACTCGACTGTCGTGTCAGGATCGAGCGCCGCCACGAGATTCGCATCCTCGGTCTCGCCGAGCTCGTCGAATTCAGCTCCGTTGAATGACGCCCAGACTTTGTAACCGACGGCATTCGGAACGGCGGTCCACTCGAACGTGACTGGTGACGTGACGCCGGTCGCTCCGCTCGGTGGCGACGAAAGCGTCGGAACGTCGGTCGGACACTGGGCGTATGCAAAAGTGCCCGTAAGAAGAAGAAATGCGAGTGCAACGAATCGTCGGGCCATGGCCGAGTCTCCGCCTCGCAGAGTACACCGAGTGAAGCCAAGATGGAGTGCGGGCGCCTCGAGCAGAGTGCGGACGAGGCGTCCGCACTCCACCGAGATTTTGCCTACAGCGACGGGACGTACGTTGGATCCCCCGTCTGGGAATCGATCACCGAACCATACGCGGTCACGCGGCCCGATCCGCTGATCACCTTGAGCGACACACGTCCGTCATACGTCGTGCCCGAGTTGAATACTGACAACGGGAACTGCACGAACTGATTGGCGCCGAGGCTGACGGTGTAGATCGGAGTGACCTTCGAGTCGGGGAGGAACAGCGACACTTCGACGACCGCGGGCTGGCCGCTGGTCTCGGCGACGCCGATGTTCGTGCGATAGCGATCCGACTGCTCGAGTTGGAGAAGTTGGAGCGACCGCTCTCCGTTGCCAACCGACTCGGCCGGCGTCACGCCGGGGATGAACTGACCGAGCGTGCCCGTCGACGTCAGGTTGTAAGTCCGTGCAGACGTGATGAGTGATGATGGATTCGTCGTCGAGATCGCAAGAGCGCCGCCGCTGTTGAAGCCGAGACCGAACTTGTTCTTCAGGATGTCGTCGAATGCGGCGACTTCACCGGCCTTCAAGGAAACGGTCACCGGCGCAGGCGGATTCGCTGCCGCGGCATCGCCCGGCATGGGGACATACGTGAGCGTTGCCGAGAGGTCGCTTGAACCCGCATTGAATACGCGCACATCGCTTCGCCAGTTGCTGATGCCGGTATTGAGTGCGGCGATGCCCGGCAGTACGTAATGAGTGGAGGAGACCGAGGACTTGAGGACCGGCTGCACGAGCAGCGGATCGTTCGTTTTGTTGTCGATCGTCGATGCGTATGCGGTGACGCGGCCGTTGGTCGAGGTCACCTGCACCTCGACTCGTCCATCGTCGAAGCCGAGGCTGTTGCTCGCAAAGTAGTTGTTCTGCACATACTCGCCCGCGCGGAGGCTTACCGGGATCTCGGCAAGGAGCGTGTTGTTGTCGTCGAAGACACGGAGGAGCACGTTGGCCGCCTGCCCCGACGCTTCGATGAGACCGATGTTCGTGCGATATGCGGAAGATGCAGCGACTTGTTGGAGTGAGAGGATGCTGGCGACGGAGCTCGACGACTTGCCGATGAAGTTCGAATAGGCGATCGCGGGGATGTACTGACCCAGCGTTCCACCTTCGGGATTGATGTTGAAGGTTCGGCTCGATGCGACCGTCGGCAAACTGACCGGCGTACTGCTCGCAAAGCCGCTGGTCGAACTGCTCGTCGTCAGGGGGCGAATCTCGAGCGTGCCTCCGCCCACCGACGAACCGAAGAAGCTCGAGAGAACGTCGTCGAGTGCGGTCGTCGCACCTGGCTCGACTTCAATCGTCGTGGAGTTGCCGGATTGCGTTCCGTCGGTCGAGATCGGTGTGAAGTTGAGCTGATACTTCATCGTCTGCGAAGAGATGTTGGCGACGCGTACGTCGGACTCGAACAGCGAGTTGTTCGCTCCATTTGCATGAGAGATTCCGGGGATGATCAGCGAGTCCTGCTGCGGCGTATTGCGCGGCACGGGCGAGACCGGAGTGACGACGCTGACCGAAACCGGCACGCTCGTCTTGGTCGTCGCATCGCTGCCCGTCTTGCCAGCGGCTCCGTAGATCACGGTCACTGTCCCGGTGTTCGTGCCGAGATTGAGCGTGCCCGGTGCGGCGGTGATCGTGAGTGTGACGCCTTCCGGACCGATCTGGCCGGAGGACGGCGTCACGGTGAGCCACGGCTTGTCGACACTTGCGTTGAAGGTCGTCACGACCGGCTGGCCGGGCAGGACAACCTTCTGCACGACATTGCCTTGTTCACCGACTTCGGTGCTCGATTTCGCGTTTTTTGAGTCGACCGTCACGGGAACGATGAGCACACCGGCGACATCGGACCAGGGCCCTGTCTCGTCATTGCACGAGCTCACGCCGCGCACGCGATAGAGATACTGCGTTGCTGCCGTCACGTCGTACTTGAACGACTGCGCGAGGTCCGTCTGCGAATACGTCGTCGGACTTGCGAAATCGGTCGTCGTCGATTCCTGCAACTCGTAGTGGCCGACGTTCGCCAGCGATGTCCAGCGGACGGTGAAGCTGGTGCCCGAGTGCACCTGACCCGCGACGCGAAGCAATGACTTTTCCGGAGTGCCGCACGGCGGCGGCGATTTGAGCACGTTGAACGAGGAGATCGCGGAGAAGGTCGATGGACATCCGTTGAACTTCGCCTCGACGAACCAGTAGGCGAGTCCGGGCGGGAGATCGGCATGAGCGTGCGGCTCGGTGTTCGTCGCAACGACGGATGGCGAGGCGGTACCCTGCTTGACCCAGACGTTGTAGCTCGTCGCGCCCGCCACGCGTGTCCAGGCGAAGCGGACCGGCGAGAGGATGTCGCCCGGTTCCGGCGCGAGCAGCACCGGCTTCTTGGAACTGCAATTACTCGGAAGCGTGACGCTGAATGTGAAGTGCCTGGACTCGGCCGGATCGCATCCAGTCACGAAGGCAACGACCCACCACTCGATCCGGCCTTCGGGGAACGTGCGGCTGAGTGTGGTCTCGTCCGTCGTCTTGCCGATCGCGGTCGGCTCGCCATCTCCCAGCTTGGCGAAGACGATATAGCCGACGGCCGTGCTCACTGGATTCCAGGAAAGCAGCACCGGCGATGTGAGGTTCTGCGAGCCATCCGCAGGTGTGACGAGCTGCGGCTTGTCGCCATGACAGCTGTTCGACTTCACGACGGTGAACGACTGCGTGGCCGACTGCGTCGCGGGACAATTGCGGAAGACCGCTTCGACGTACCACGCGATCGTCCCCGGCCTCACGGGTTCCGTGAGCGAGGTCTCCGGTGTCGCGGCAATGAGCTTCACCTTCTCGTTGTCGATCGATGCATAGAGGCGATATTCGACGGCATTTGGAACGCTCGACCAGAGGAACGTGACTGGCGAAGAGATGTTGTTCGCTTTGTCCGCTGGTGAGATGAGAGTTGGTGCGGTGGTGCCGCAGCGCGGAGTGGTGTTCTCCAGCACGAACGATGCGCGCGCGGAGGCGACCACGGGACAGTTGTCATAGATCGCGTCGACGAACCAGATGTAGCTCGCCGCGGGCAGCGTGCGATCCACCTTCGTGTCGGTCGTCGTCGCGATCTCCGCGAACGGCTGATTGTTGGCGGCGAGCCAGACGCGGTATGCCTTCGCATTCGCGGCTGCACTCCACTGGAAGGTTACCTTGTCCGCGGTGATGTTGCCCGTGGGTGAAACGAGTGTGGGTGCTGCATGACCATCGCAGGAAGTGGCCTTCGCGACGGTGAAGCGGCCGACCGAGGACAGGACGGCGGGACACGTCGGCAGGACAGCTTCGACGTACCACCCGCCGTTGCCGCTGGGTACGGAGATCGTCGCTTTCGTATCCGTCGTGCGCGCCGCGATCGATGCAGCACCATCTTCATTTGCGACCCAGAGTCGATAGATGGTCGCATTCGCAATGGCGCTCCATTGGAAGGTTACGGGCGATGTGACCGTGGCACCATCCGAAGGTGCTGTGCGGGTGACCTTGAGTGAATCGCAATCGACCGTTGCCGCGAGCGTGAAGTGGAAGATCACGGACTTCACGGAATCGCAGCCGAAAAAGAGTGCTTCGACCTGCCAGCTCGTGGTGCCGGTGGGAACGACTTTCGTGAGCGTGCTTTCGGTGGTCGTACCGATCAGATTGAGATTCGTGTCGCTGCTGCCTGCATAGACGTTGTACGCGACCGCGCCCTGCACGTCGTTCCAGTCGAACGTGACCTGCAGCGGGACGTTGCCGCCGTTGTTCGGAGGAGAGATGAGTGTTGGCGCGGAGTTCGATGTGCATAGCTTGCCCGCAGTGACGGTGAACGAAGCGCGCGGGGAAACCGTCGACGGGCAATCGTCACCGAACCTGGTCTGTACGACCCACGTGTAGCTCCCCGCGGGGAGAGGTGCGGTGATCTGTGCAGCGGTCGTCGTGGCAAGCGGAACCGATGCACCACCGTTGAATGAGCCGATGACGACGTAGGCCTTCGCGCCGGCGACGGGGCTCCACTGCAGTGTGACCGGGGAAGTGAGATTCACTGCCCCATCAGCGGGCGCGATGAGCGATGCGGTGCCCGGATTCGCCGGGCATCCCAACGTCGTGAAACGGAAATGATTGGAGGCGACGGTCGGGCAACTCGTGCCGAAGATCGCTTCCACCCACCACTCGACTGTCGAGCCGGAGACACTCGCAATCAGCTCGCTGCTCGTCGTGATGCCGATCGGCGCGGATGCCGCGCCATCGATCGAGACGAGCACGCGATAACTCGTCGCGCCGCTGACGTCGTTCCAGTCGAATTTCACCGGGCTCGTGACGTTCGTCGCGCCATCGGGCGGCGAGGAGAGCGTCGGTGCCGCGGTCGGGCAGTTCGCCGTCGCAGTCGTGAACGTGAACTTGGCGGATTCGACTCCAGGGCAGTTGTCGAAGAGCGCGACAACCCACCAGGTGACGGTGCCCGTCGGCACGGCCGAGGTCGTAAGGCGTGTGAGATCGGCGGTGGAGCCGAGGAGCGTGACGTTGCCGTTCTGGCTGGCGTAAACCTTGTAGCCCGTCGCGCCTGCGACTGCGGTCCAATTCAATGTAACCGGCAAGGCGACGTTGGCCGCCTTGTCGGCAGGAGACGTCAGCGTCGGCCCCGTCGTCGGACAGGTCGTCTGCGTGACGCTGAAGCGCGAGGCCTGTGAGTTCACGGAGGTGCACGTCGCGTCGTAGTTCGTCCGAACGTACCAGACGTAACTGCCGGCAGGCAGCGACTTCGTCAGACTCGAGCTCGTGACGTTGCCTGCATTCGTGAAGTTGACGCCTCCGTCATTCGACGCCATCACGTCATAGGAAACCGCTGATGCGTTACCGATCCAGTTGAACGTGACCGGTGTCGTCGATGCGATCGACGCTCCGTCGGCAGGCGCGGTGAGGTTGGCCGCGGCTGTCGGACAGCTGCGAACCGTGAACGTGTACGTCGATGTGCTTCGCGTTGGCGAGCTCGTGTTGCACGACGCGTAGGCGTCGACGTTCCAGAAATACGTTCCAGGGCTGAGTGGCGTGGTAGGGGTGAAGCTGGTGCCGCTGACGAGCGGATCGTTTGCGCCCGCCTGCGGCGGATTTGTCGTTCCGATGTGGACGATGTATTTGAACGCGTTGGTCGAGGTGTTCCAGGAGAGAGTCGGTGTCGCGCCGACCGTCAGGTTGTTCGGCGCTCGGAGGTCGAACGCGGCCGGCAGGTTGCAGTTCGCCGCCGCGGTCGTGAAGACACCGCACGTCGACGTCGTGCTGGGACAGTCCGTCTTCTTCGCCACGACGCGCCAGCCGTATTGCGTGCCATCCTGCAGCGCTGGAGGCGTGAAGGTCGTCGTACTCGAAGATGCGAGCTGGCCATTGAGTCCGCAGTTTCCAGCCGACGTCGGGCTCACGTAGATGTCGTAGCTCTCGGCGCCTGCCACAGCGCTCCAGCTCAACGTCACGATCGTCGGGACGTTCGTTGCATTGTTCGAAGGCGACTGCAATGAAGGGTTAGCCGTGAGGCAGTCGATCGTGAACGTCTTGGCTGCCGAAGGCTGGTCCGAGCAGGTGGCCTTCTTCGTCTTGACGAGCCAGTTCCACGTTCCGCTCGGCGTGAAGCGGCCGGTGCATGTCGTTGCAGTCGTATCGGAACAGACGGTCGTTGGATTCGTGATCGTCTGCCAGGCGATGACGTCGTACGTCACACCCGAAACTGTCGCCGCATTCCAGGTGAAGGTCACGTTGTCGCCCGCCGCGAAGTTCGTTCCGCTGGTAGGCGAGGTCGGCTGCGCGTTCGTGAGATTCGACGGACACTGCGCCGATGCGATCGGAACAAAAGGAACGACGAGGAGAAAGAGCACGACCAAGCGGCGAACGGAAAGCATGCAGGCTCCTGCGGCAAGTTGTGAAATGGAACTGTCCTTAGCTACCTTGACGTACAAGGTAACGAAACGTTGACATCGGGTCAGTGAGGCGGGTCACGCGGTGCGATACTTGTTCGCGCCGGTGTTGAAAAGGACGACGAGCTCGCTTTCGCGGATTTCTCCCCGTGCCATCAGCTGCTGAAACGCGGCGAACGCGGCTCCGGCCTCCGGCCCGGCATCGATTCCTTCACGCGTTCGCACCTCGGCGGCCGCCGGTTCGATCGCGCTCTCATCCACAGCGATGGCGCCCCCTCGCGACTCTCGCAAGGCGCGAAGCATCAGCCGGTCGCCGATCGCGCGCGGCACCCGTAACCCCCAGGCTTCCGTGTGCGGCGATTCCCACTCGGGAGCATGATCGAGATTCTGCTCGAAGGCTCGAACGATCGGTGCGCAGCCTGCGGATTGCACGCTGTACATCCGCGGCCGCTCCGCTCCGATCCAACCGAGCCGCTGCATCTCATCGAACGCCTTCCACATACCGATGAGTCCGGTGCCGCCGCCCGTGGGGTAGAGGATCACATCCGGAAGCCGCCCGAGATCCTCGAGGAGCTCGTAGCCCATGATCTTCTTCCCCTCGACGCGATAGGGTTCCTTGAGCGTCGAGAGATCGAATCCCCCCGTATCGCCGAGGTATTGCGCGACGCGCTTCGCAGCATCGGTGATGACACCGGCGACCAGCTCGACTTCCGCACCGTAGCTGCGGCATTCATCGACGATCGACTGCGGCGTGTCGCGCGGCATCGCGACGAACACCGGCAGGCCCGCGCGGGCACCGTATGCGGAGAGAGCCGCGCCGGCGTTGCCGGCGGTGGGGGCGCCGAGGCTCTTCGCTCCGAGTTTCTTCGCCATGGTGACGGCGGCAGCCATCCCTCGCGACTTGAACGAGCGCGTCGGGTTCTTCGATTCGTCCTTGAAGTAGAGGTTGGGCTGAACGCGGGAGGGGAGCAGTGGCGTGATGCCTTCGCCGAGCGTGACGATGTCAGCGTCACTAACCGGCGGCAGCACCTCGCGGTAGCGCCACATGTTGGCGGTGCGCGAGACGATCTCCCGCCGCAGCTCGGGCCGCGGCGAGAGATCGTAAAGCGCGAGAATCGGCGCTCCACAGTTGCGACAAACGTTGATTAACGCATCGATGGGGAAGGTCTGGCCGCAACGGGAGCAGGCAAGCGTCACGCGTTACTGTCCCTTCTTCGCGTCTTCGACTGCCTTGTTCACGTTCTGCTGATACTGATCCATGTTCTTCTGCGCGTCGCCCTTGTTGTCTTCCCACTTCGCCATTTCGTTCGTGAGGGCGTTGAGCGCGTTCTCGTACTTGCTGAGCAGCTGGCGGTTGTACTCGATCGCCGGGTCCTGCTTCTCCTGGTTCTGGTTCATCTCCTGCTTCGACTTGTCCATGTTGGCGAGCATGTCGGCGTAAATCTTCTTCGTCTGCTCGTCCTTGGCCTCGTCGTAGGCCTTCTTCGCCTGCGCATAACCGGCGTCCATCGACGCGTTCATGGCTTTCGTCGACTGCTGCGTCATCGCCGAGACGCTGGCTGCCAGAATCTGTCCCTTCACCCAGAGATACTCCTGCGTGTTGTAGTGAAGATCTTTCGCGGCGCGGATATCGGCCGTCACCATCTGGGCCGCCGAGCTCATCGTCTTGATGCCTTCCATCAAGCCGCCAAGCGAATGCTCGCCTTCCTTCTTCGCTGCCTCGGCATGCTGTTGCGCCTCGGCCTTCGCGACCTGAGCGATGTCCTTCTCATGCTCGCGGACTTTCAGATACATCTGCACTTGAGCGTCAGTGAGTTTTCCGTCAGCGGGCGGTGTGTACTTGTCGTCGGCGACTTCCTTCATCAGATCGACGGTGCCGCGTTTTTCGAGATCGTGAGAGATGGCTGCTTTGTCGATGGCTTCTTTCGCCTTGCAGCCCGAGAGAGCAACGGCCGCGATGGCAACTGCTGCGAGAGTTCTGCGCATGGTTCCTCCGGTTGGTTTTGATGAGGCGGGCCATGATCGCACAAACGAAGTTTTCGGCGGTGCTCCTCATGGTACGGTAGCGGCAGCCTGACGACATTTTCGTGGACGGGATTGATCTATTAACCTCGACTGAACAGGCCGTCGTCGCGACGGACCTCGAAGGGCGCATCACGCACTTCAATCGAAGGGCGGAGCAGCTCTACGGGTGGCCTGCGACCGAGGTGGTTGGACAGCCGGCCGCTTCCGTTCTGCTTCCTCCGCGACAACTCGGCCGGGTCCAGGAGATCGTCAGGGAGCTCGTGCGCGGGAGGGTCTTCGCGGGTGAGTTTCCGATTGTCCGGCGGAACGGCAAAGAGCTCCTCGCCTGGATGTTGGCCTATCCCCATCGGCGGGACGGTGCGATCAGTGGAATCGTGACCATCGCGATGCGCTCGCGGCGCGGTTCGCGCGCATTGCAAAAGCGAAAACAGGATTTGCGTTTGCGCGGACTCCTGCGCGCGATTCCGGACATGGTCTTTCGTATCCGGCGCGATGGTGTCTACACGGACTTTGCCGGCCTTGAAGACGGCCTGCTTGCGAGTCCCGAAGCGTTTCTTGGCCGCACGGTGCGTGAACTCCTTCCGCCCGCGACTGCTGCACTCGTCGAGGATGCCATCGCAAGATCGTTTCAGACGAAGGCCGTGACGACCATCGCATATGAGCTCGACATGGGCGCGGGACCGCAGATTTTCGAGGCGCGGCTCGCACCGATCGACGACCGCGAAGTCGTGACGGTCGTGCGCGACGTGACGCAGCATTTTCTCTGGCGGGATGAGCTGGACAACCAGGTTGCTGAGCGCACGGTGGCGCTACAACGAGCGAATCGGAAACTGAACGAACTGTCAAAGCAGTTGTTGATCGCTCATGACGAGGAACGGGGCAGGATTGCGAGTGAGTTGCACGATCACCAGGCGCAGCTGCTCACCGCGCTGTCGCTTTCGTTGGAGAACTGCAGGCGCGAGGTCCCCGAATCCGACCGCTATATCGCGATGGCTCAGCCGATCGTCGATGAGCTCACGAGGCAGGTACGCGAGCTCTCGCTCGCCCTGCGACCGCCCGATTTCGGGGCGATCGGACTGATTGGTGCGGTGGAGGAGCACATCGCACGATTCGGCCAGCAGACGGGAATGCGTATTAGTTTCTGGCCGTACGTAAGTCTGCAACTTCCGCGGGCGGCTGAGATCACGGCCTATCGCATCATCCAGGAGTCTTTGACCAATGCCGCGCGCGCCAGGGCGACGCATGTGGTCATTCAGATGAAGAGGGCCGGCGACGCGATCGAAATCACCGTCGATGACAACGGACGCGGCTTCGACCCGACAACCGTCGACCGAAGCCGTACGTCTGGCCTGACCGGGATGCGCGAGCGCAGCCTGCTCGCGGGCGGCACGTTCCTTGTCGAGTCCTCGCCAGGAAGCGGTACACGAGTGTTGTTTACGCTGCCGATCATGAAAGAGGGTGACCGTGAGCAAGACGATCGCGATCGCGGATGATCATGAGCTGGTGAGGCGGGGCCTTCGCGAGCTGCTCACTCAGGAGGAGATGGTCGTCGTGGCCGAGGCGGCGAATGGTCTGGAGGCCGTTCGGGTCGTGGAGCGGCACAAGCCCGACGTTCTTCTCCTCGACATCTCGATGCCGGTTCTCGATGGCATCGAAGCGATTCGTGAATTGCGGTACGCGTCAAAACGGACCGCCATCATCGTTCTGTCCATGCATCTCGATGAACGCTTCGTAGCTCGGGCGTTCAAAGAAGGAGCGATGGGCTTTGTGAGCAAACAAACTCCCGCCTCGGAAATCGTGACAGCGGTCAGGGAGGCCACGCTTGGCCGCCGGTATTTGTCCTCGCTCTTCTCGCAGCCTGCGATCGACGCCTATCTGGAACGGCTCGATGGCCAGAATGACCGGCCCTGGAATCGGCTGACGGACCGGGAGCGCGAAGTCTGCCGGCTGGCGGTCGAGGGATCCACGAATCGAGAAATCGCGGAAGCTCTCAGCATCAGTCAGCGCACCGTCGAGAGCCATCGCGCCTCGCTGATGAGAAAGTTCGGCGTCCGGACGCAGACCGAGCTGGTGCTTTTCGTCGTTCGCAACTCCGTAATCCCCGATCTGCTGAATCAGTAGGAATACGGTAGCGCGTTCAACGTCACGTCTGCTGTCATGAAGACGTGTGGACCCTCGCCCGTAAAGGTCTGCTCTTCGCGATCATTCCGACGGTCTTCAACATCGTGATTCTCATCGCGGTCGGCGCGTTCGTGAGGATGGCGGTTCGCGAACGCGAACGTGAAATCGCGGCCCGCGAGATCATGGCGTCCTCGAACCGGCTGTTGACGTTGCTGGTCGACGCCGAAACCGGAATGCGCGGCTACGCGCTGACAGCGGACCGGAAATTCGCCGAACCCTATGTGTGGGCGGTGGCCAGCTACCAGCGAGAACTCGAACGTCTCGATCAGGCCAACGACAAGCCTGGGGCTCTGACTCTGAAACGCGGTGCTGAAGAAGTCATGGGCTATGAGACCGGGATGGTCCGCCAGTTGGACCTCGCTGCGCGTGCTGATGTGGTGCGGATCATCGCCAGCGGCGAAGGCAAGAGGAAGATGGATGCATTCCGCCAGGCAGTGGCGAAATTTCAGGAGACGCAGCGCCGGGAGAGCGAGCAGCGGGCCAGATCGGCGGTCCATGCGGAGAGGCTGCTCATGGCGATCGTCGTTGGCGGCGTGATGGGGAAAATACTCCTCGTCGTCGTGTTGTCTAGTTTCTTCACGCGAAACATCACGAGGAGACTCATGGTCGTCGTCGAGAACACGCGGCGCTTCGAAATGGGGGAGCCGCTGCTCGACGCGCAGCCTCAGGGTGTGGATGAGATCGCGGTGCTCGACTCGCGGTTTCATCACATGGCCGTCGCGGTCACGGCCACGCGCGACGAGCTCGAGTCGTTCTCCTATTCGGTCTCTCACGATCTGCGAGCGCCCATTCGTGCGATCAATGGTTTCTCCCGCCTTCTTCAGAATGACTACGGTTCCATGCTGCAGGGGGATGGTGCGCGTTACGTCGGGATCATTCGATCCGAGGCTGAGCGGATGGGGGCGTTGATCGATGACTTGCTCGCCTTCTCCCGCATGGGCAAGGCCACGCTGCGCAAGAGCAGCGTGGATATGGATGCGCTGTTTCGAAGTGTGGCCAGCGAGCTGCTGCGGCAGCAGCCTGATGCATCGCTGACGATCGAGCCGCTCCCTCCGGCAATCGGTGATGCATCACTACTGCGGCAAGTTGCCGCGAATCTCGTGGGCAATGCATTGAAGTTCACGAATGGCGAGCCGGCCCGCGTGTCGATCACCGGCAGCCGTCACAACGGTTTGAATCGCTATGTGGTCGCCGACCATGGGGTGGGATTCGACATGCGGTACGTCGACAAACTCTTTGGCGTATTCCAGCGGCTGCACACCGGCGAACAGTTCGAGGGAACAGGGGTTGGACTCGCGATCGTGAAGCGAATCGTGAATCGACATGGCGGCGACATCGATGCCGAAGGGGAGCCTGGGCGAGGCGCTCGCTTCACGTTCACGCTTCCCGCGGATCCTGGTGGAGGTGGGCAGTGACGAAGGAAGGGGTGGAGATTCTCATCGTGGAAGATAGTCCGTTCGACCTCGAGCTGACGATGCGGGCACTGAAGGACCGGCATCTGGCCAATCGGGTCATGACGGTCAGCGACGGTGCGGCGGCGCTCGATTTTCTCTTCGCGCGAGGCGATTGGCGCGATCGCGAAGGGGAGGCCCTGCCGCGTGTGATCTTTCTCGATCTCAAGCTGCCCAAGGTCGATGGGCTCGAGGTGCTGCGGCAAATCCGCGAGTCCTCGGCGACACAGCAGATTCCCGTCGTGATCGTGACCTCATCGGCGGAAGAACGCGATCGGGTCCGCAGCTATGCGATCGGCGCAAACAGCTACGTCGTGAAGCCGATCGACTTCGAGAACTTCGCAAGAACCATGGCCGATGTCGGCTTCTACTGGCTGGCGATCAATCACTCCTCACAATGATCGATATTCTGCTGCTCGAAGATAACCCGCTCGACGCGGAGTTGCTGTCGAGAGAGCTGCACCGGGCCGAAGTACGGTTCACCATCCAGCGCGTCGAGACCGAGCTCGCGTTTCGTACACGCCTCACCACAGAGCCGCTGCCGGATGTCATTCTCGCGGACTACCATTTGCCCTCGTTCGACGGGCGCGCTGCTCTGCAGATTGCGCGAGACCTCGTGCCGCAGATCCCGTTTCTCTTCGTCTCCGGATCCATCGGCGAGGAGCAAGCGGTTGACGCGTTACGCGCCGGCGCAAACGACTACATCCTGAAGGACCGCCCCTCGCGGTTGCCTTCGGCGATCGAGCGCTGCATCGAGGACCGCCGCCGGAACGAAGCGCGGCTTCGGGCGGAATCGCGTTTCCGGCTCGCCGCGTCAGCGACCCGCGATGTGATCTGGGAGCTGGATCTGGAGACGCTGCAGCTCGAAGTTAGTGAGCCGCTCCGATCGGAATGGGGGCACGAGCGTCTCTCCGGCCTCGATCAGCAATGGTGGCTCGCGCAGATTCACCCGGATGATCGCGAGCGCGTCGTGTCCGCACTCGGAAACTGCCTGGCCTCTCCCGCGAAGCACCTCGTCATCGAATATCGCTTCCAGCGGGGCAACGGGACGTTCGGGCATGCGCTCGATCGAATGACCGTCGTCCGACTCGCGGACGGCACTCCGTTTCAGATCGTCGGCGCAATGCAGGATGTGACTGCGCGCAAGGAAGCGGAGAACGCACTCGCGGAAGCGCAGAGGATGGCGAAGATCGGCCGGTGGTCCATCGACTTGAATTCGAACGAGATCGATTGGTCGGAGGAGGTCTACCGCATTCTCGGCCGCGCCGTCGGTACGCCTCCGTCATTCGAGGCGATGATCCAGGCGGCGCATCCCGACGATCGCGATGCGGTGATGGCCGTGGTGTGGGTTCCACCGTCGAGAGAGCCAATCGAGACGAGGATCCGAATCGTGCGGCCCGATGGATCGATTCGCATCGTGCAGTCGTGCTTCCGCTACGTGTTTGATCAGGGCAAGGCAACTCGCCGGATTGGAACGCTCCAGGACGTGACCGAGATCGTCGGTGCGGAGGAGACGATTCGCACTCTCCGGCTGCAGGCAGAGATCATTCTCGACCACGCGGGCGACGGGATCATCGCGGTGGATCGCGACGGGCTCGTCACGCGCATCAATCGCGCCGCGTCACAGATGCTCGGCACCTCTCCCGCTGAAGTCGTCAATCAGGCACGGCTCCATGATGCCTTCCATTACATGCAGCCGGATGGAACGCCGTATTCCGAGTCGGAGTGTCCGATCATGCGTTGCCTCTTCGAGGGACGTGCTGGCTCCGGCGACGAAGTCTTCTGGCGGAAGGATCGGACGCCGGTTTACGTCCACTACACCGTCTCGCCCATCGACGTCGATGGGCTGGTCATCACGATTCAGGACATGACGGAGCGGCTCCGGCTGCAGCGGCAACTCGAACAATCGGAACGCGTCAGCGAGCTGGGGCGCGTCGCGGCCACGATCGCGCACGAATTCAACAACGTGCTGATGGGCGCGCAACCATTCGCGGATCAGATTCGAAAGCGCGCGCAGAATCCGCAGATCATCGAATGGGCCGGCAGGATTCTCGATGCGATCAAGCGGGGCAGAGCCGTCACTCAGGAGATTCTCGCAGCATCGCGGTCGTCGCCCACGGTGCCGGAGCTCGTGGATGTTGCCGAGTGGCTGAAAAGCCGTCGCGATGAATTGCGCGAGTTGATTCCGTCAGGGATTGAATTGCATTTCGATCTGGAGGAACTGCTCTACGTGAGCTGCGATTTGCTGCAGCTTCAGCAGGTGATCACGAATCTCGTGATCAATGCGCGCGATGCGCTGCCGAAAGGTGGGCGGATCGAGATTCGCGCCTGGCGATCGGACGGCGGCATCCGGATCGAGATCGCCGACAACGGCACCGGCATCCGCCCTGATGTTCTGCCGAACATCTTCGAGCCGTTGTATACGACGAAGGCGCACGGTACGGGGCTGGGGCTTGCGGTCGTACGCCAACTGATTGAGCGCAGCGGCGGCGCGGTCACCGCGGAAAGCGAGCTCGGCCGGGGCAGCACGTTCATCATCATGTTCCCCGAGGAGAACGCTGACATCGCCTCGGCGTAAGTCGATCAGTCGAGCTGCGCGCGCACTCGTGCTGCAAGTGCATCGAGGTCGCGAAGAATCGTCTCCAGCGCCGCGCGCTTTTCCTTCTTGAGGACATCCATCCTCTCGTGCAGCGCAGACACCTCGGCCTCCAACTCCGCGACGAGGCTGCTGTCGATTTCCACGGGAGCGGTTGCCGGTTCCTCGAAGGCGATCGGTGCTTCATCGATCACAGCCACGGCGACCGGCGGCTCCTCGAGCGCAACCATTTCCTCCGCTGCGAGCTCTTCGACATCATCCGATTCCGGGAAGACGGGAATTGGGATCGTTCCGCTCATCGTCGCCGGGCGTTCGCGCCCTTCCGACAGAAGTTGCTCGAGCGAGACCTCTTCCATCTTCTCGTAGCCCGTGTCGAGCGGACCCGCATCAGGAAACGGAACGGAGTCGGCGAAGGGATTCATCATCGGCTCTGGCTCTGGCTCGGGAGCCTTTGCCGGAGCGGCCTTGGCGGTAACCTTGGGAGTCGCCGCGGCTTTCTTTTTGTCCGCAGCCCGCTCGACCGGTTCGCTCTTGCCTTTCAGACGCCCGAGAAGATGCTTGGCGGTGATCTTGGTGACGAGCTTGAACGTCTCCATCACGCCCTCACCCTTGAGAGCGGATGCCTCGGTGTAGGGGAATCCCTCGAAGCCGAGCGCTTCCTGGAGTTGTTCGACAGGGAGCACACCGGGAATGTCGCGTTTGTTGAATTGAATGACGATCGGCGTGTCGTTCGGATCGATGTTGTTCTGCTGCAGATTCTCGATCAGGTTGTGGTAGCTCTCGCGCGTGGACTCGACCATCGACGGCTGCGAGTCGGCGACGAAGACGACGGAGTCCGCACCCTTCAGCACGAGCTTGCGTGTCTCGTTGTAGAAGACCTGGCCGGGAACGGTGTAGAGCTGAATTTTCAGATTGAATGCGCCGACTTTGCCGATGTCGACGGGGAGGAGATCGAAGAACAGCGTGCGGTCTGTCTTGGTCGCGAGCGACAGCATCTTCCCCTTCTGCTCAGGGGAGAGCTTGTCGAAGATGACCATCAGATTCGTCGTCTTGCCGCAGAGACCGGGGCCGTAATACACAATCTTGGCCGTCATCTCACGGGTAGCGTGATTGAACAGGACCATCGAGTTAACCTCAGCGATACGCGAAGTTTTGCCAATGAGTATCGCACGAGACGGGAACTTTGGTCTCCTCTCGCCGTAGAATTCGCGCCGGTGAGCGACGACGAGCCGATCGAGATTCCGATCGAGGACACCCTCGATCTGCACCCGTTTCGGCCTTCTGAAATTCGCGATGCCGCTCTCGAATATTTGCGGGAGGCCCACGCTCGCGGATTCAAGCAGGTGAGGTTGATTCACGGGCGCGGCATCGGCGTGCAGCGCGAGCGCATTCGCTCGCTGCTCGCATCGCTCGATTTCGTCGCAGAGTTCACCGATGCAGATCCGTCCGGTGGTGGATGGGGTTCGACCGTAGTGTTGTTCAGGTGATGAGGGTGAGTGACGAGTGGGAAGCCCCCACTCATCACTCGTCACTCATCACTCGTCACTAAATAGGGGTGCTATGCCGACATTGTTCGAGGAATTGAGCCGCGTCACGACGTACGACTACAGTGAAGACGAAGTGCGCGGATTCGAAGCGCTGCATGAAGAGATCCGCGCACTCAAGAAGCAGCGCAATGCGGTGATCGTCGCGCACAACTATTACCGTCCGGAGATCCTGAAGATCGCTGACTTCGTCGGCGACTCGCTCGAGCTCGCACTGATGGCGGCGAACGTGCGCGACGCCGATGTGATCGAGTTCTGCGGCGTGCACTTCATGGCGGAGACGGCGAAGATCGTGAATCCGTCGCGCACAGTGCTGCTGCCGAATCTCCTCGCCGGATGTCAGCTCGCAGATTCAGCACCGGCAGAAGATCTGAAGGCGCGCATCGATGAGCTGAAGAAGCAGTACGACGATCTGGCGGTCGTGAGCTACGTCAACACGACGGCCGCCGTGAAAGCGCTCTCCGACATCATCGTGACGTCAGCGAATGCGGGGAAGGTCGTGCGCACGCTGCCGAACAAGAACATCCTCTTCGTTCCCGATCGCAATCTCGCGCGGCATGTGGCCGACCAGGTGCCGGAGAAGAACATCATTCCGTGGGAAGGCTTCTGCTACGTGCATCAACAGATCACGCCGCAGGAGATCGGGAGAATTCGTGCAGCAGATCCGGAGCTCGAGATCCTCGTGCACCCCGAGTGCCGCAAGGATGTCGCCGATCTGGCGACTGCCGTTCTGTCGACTTCCGGGATGGTGCGCTATGCGAAGGAGCGGCCGGCGACGCGCTTTCTCGTCGTGACCGAGTGCGGGCTGTCCGATCGTCTCGCGATGGAAGTGCCGGACAAGACCTTCCTCAAGGGCTGCAAGCTCTGCACGTTCATGAAGGTGACGACGCTGGAGGACGTACGCGATTCGCTGCGCGACATGAAGTACGAGATCGACGTGCCGGAAGAGATTCGGATTCCCGCCGAACGCGCGTTGCAGAGAATGTTCGATGCGACGGAGGGTTCTGCGGGAAAAGCGAACTGCTGAGTGGGCTCGCGGGCCCGCGGGCGCGGCGGGGTGGATAAGAGAGCCCTCCCTGTGACGCTCATCCACCCCGCCGAGCCCGCATGAATCGCGCGCCCCCGAAGCCACGGTTTACTCGTACACCTCCACGACATCCGCCTCATTCAACGCGAAGCGCACATTCTTTCCGAGCGCGAGGAACTGCGCTGCCTGCGGTTCCTTGTGCAGCAGCTCGAACCACGCCGCGCTCGCGAACTGAATCCGTCTAACGTTTTGCTGCTTCATCGCTTGCACCTTCGAGTCGACCCAGTTGCTGCCGACCTGATAGATGGCGCGGCCCTGGATGTTGCGCGACTGCGCGTTGCCGTTCTCGACGCGCATCCGCCCCTGACTCGCCTGCGCCAGATTCTGCGCGCTCTTCATCGCCTCGACTTCCTTGCTGGCGTTCACGCTCGGGGCGCCGGCGGCTGTCTTCATCGCGTCGTACTCGCCGCGAAGTGCAGCCGCTGATTGGGGTGCTGCGATGAACGTCTGATCGGGACGGCGCACGTTCGCGCGCTCGTCTTCCATGATCAGGTAGCTCGTGTACGGCGTCACGATTCCGAAGCGCCGTGCGAGCTCCGTCACCTCGTCGATGAGCTCGCGCTCCTGCCCGTGCAGCCGGATCTCGTCGAGCAGATAGCCGATGCGCTGCGCGGCCCACAACGGTGCGATCAGTTCGTTGCCATCTTCGCGCGCCACGAAGGCCGCCGTATACGGAAGGCGCACGCGCTTCCCATCGACAGTCCCCGTCAATGTGATGCTCTCTCCGCTGCCGCTGTAGCGGCCAAGAACGGTCACCTGCGATCCTTTGAATAGATCGGGCAGATCGCGCGGATAGCTCTGCGTGACTCGCAGCCCCGTCCCGAACTCGAGCTGCGGATCGACGAGCACCGGCGACTTGATCTTCTCGAAGAAGTTGGAGACCGGCACCTCGAGATCTTCCTTCTCGCTCACGTACGTGCGCGCCGCGCGCGTCGCCTCCGTCAGCTTGTCGAGAAAGTGCGTGTTGAGGTCGTCGCCCACACCGAACGTGAAGATGCGCAGATGATTGTGATTCGCGTCGCGCACGCGCTGCACGAGCCGGTTCTCGTCGGTCTCGCCAACCGTCGGTTTTCCGTCGGTGATGAAGATGACGACCGAAGCTCGATTCGTTTCATCGCGATTCGCTTTCAATGCGAGCGTCAGCGCTTCTTCGGAGTTCGTCCCGCCGATCGCGCGCAGTCCTTCGACGAATTCGCGCGCGCGGCGCACGTGCTCCTCATCCGCATCCTCCAGCCGTCCGAACAACGCCTCGGCCTCCGTCGAGAAGCGAATGATTTCGAAGCGATCGTCGCGATTCAAATTCGCCAGGCAGAAGCGCAGAGCACGTTTGGCCTGCGCGAGTTTCTCGCCCGCCATGCTGCCGGAAACATCGAGCACGAACGTGATGTCCTTCGGCTGCGCTTTCCTGCCGGCGTCGTATGCGGGCGTGACCGTGAGCAGGAAGTATCCGTTCTCGCCAGGTACGCGATGACAGAGCAGTGAGAGGCCGACACCCTTGTCATCGGCGCTGTAGTACAGCGTGAAATCGGTGTCTGGCTTCGTTCGCTTCGACTCGAAGCCGACGACCGCGGAGCGCGCACCTTTGCGCCGGATCTCGACCTCGTGCGTCGGACAGAAGATCGTCTTCAGTCCCCGCTCCGATTCGAGCGCCACGCGGATCGACACGTCGTCGAGCAGTGCGGACGAGAACTTCTCCGTGTTGAGCGGATAGGTGTAGCGATAGACACCCGCGTCGGACGTCAGCGCTTCAGAGTAGGTGAGCTTCACACGCTTCGTGCTGCGCGGTTCGATCGGGAAGATGCGTACTTTGAACGCGCCATTGCCCATGTACTCCAGCAGCGCCGGATCCTTCATGCGCCGCACGATGTCTTCGTAGATGTTGCGCGCCTTCGTCGCATCGAGCAGCTCGGCGTCCATCATCTTCCCGTCGATCTCCATCGTGAAGTTGCGGATCACCGCGCCCTTCGGCAGCGGGAAGATGTACATCCCTTCCAGCCGCGCGCCGCTCGGATTGAAGAACTCCTGATCGATCGTCGTCTTCGCGAGCGAGTCGTGAATGCTCACATCGACGTGGTGGTACTTCACCGCGAGCGGGAACGGATCGCGGATCGGGACCGGGGTGGGGATCACGATCATTCCATCCGCGGACGCGCGTAGGGAAGCGAAGAGGAGCAGAAGAAAGATCATTCCTTCTCCCCTCCAGGAGGGAAGAAGGTGCCCCGAAGGTTTCGAGCTCATGGGAACTTGTAACCCTTCTTCGTCCCGAGATCGCGCACCGTGGAAATGACTGCCGCGTCGAGCGTGCTCGTCGCTGCCGGAAGCTTCTTGATTTCCTGCGCGACGTACTTCTTCCGCTCGTCATCGAGCGATTTGATCTTCGCCTGGATGTCTGTCCGCTTCTTCGCATTCTGCGCGACGTACGCCTTCCGCTCGGCCGGCGTCATCTTCTTCATCTCCGCCGGCAGGTCCTTCTCCGCGACTTTGTCGAGATCGACGACGCCTTCCTTCGACGCATCGACGAGATCCCACCCAGTGTTCGAATACACCGCTGCTGCTTTGGCGACCTGACGCTGCACGTTCGCCGATGGCGCGGCGGCGAGATTCGCGTCCTGCGCTTTCTGCCGCGCAGCGCCTTCTTCGCCGCGCGCTCCATAGCTGATGTACGTCTTGTTCAACTCGAGGCCGAGGGTGGCGATCTCTTTGTCCTGCGGTGCAACGATGTCGGGAAGCTTGGCGTTCTGATCGATCGCCATGTAGTGGCCATCCGCGAGATCAGCGCCTTCTTTCCAGTGCGTATTGATTCCCTCCTGCCGTTCGCCGCAGAAGATCGTGTTCACGACGATTCCGCTCGCCACCGCCGTGCTGCACGTCTTGTGGAAGTCGACGCTGCCTTGCGTGAAGGGCTCGTTGCCGGCAATGAAGATCAACTTCATGTCGTCGGCCGAATGACTCCAGTCGAGGCCTTTCGTCGCGGCGCCGATCACCTGGCCGCAATACTCCTGTCCTCCGTTCGTCTTCAACGCGAACAGTTCCTCGGACACTTTGTCGAGATCCGTGGTGAGCGGCAGCACGCGGCGCACGTAGCCGTTCTCCGAGGAGAGGCTGTCGTTGCCGTATTCGTAGAGGGCGACCTGAAGATCAGGTGCTTTGCCGTTCTTGCGCGCGGTCGCGAGCTCGTTGACGACGCGCCAGAGTTGTTTGCGCGCCTGATCGATGAGGCCGTCCATGCTGTTGCTCGTGTCGAGCAGGATGGCGACCTGGATGACTGGCTTCTTTGCGACGTTGCCGAATGCTGGCGCCGCAATCAGACAACACGCGGCCGCCGCGGCGAGTAGAGAGCGAGAGAGATTCATCGACGTCCTCCGTTTCCCATTTAGACGCAGGGCCGGGACCGCGAGGAACCTACTTGCAGATCATTTGATACACGCCTGTAACATCGTCGTTGACGTCGTCCAGGTCCTGCCTCATTTTCACGACGAGCTTTTGAAACTCGGGATCGCTCTGCAAGCCCGCGAGCCAGGGGTGCTTCACGAGCTGATACCAGGAGTGATTGCCGAGGTCGTAGGAGATCTTCAGCCACTGCATGGCTTTGTCTCGATCGCCAAGGCGGCCGTAGATGAGCACGAGGCGCATTGCGGCCCAGTGATAGCGGCGAGCATCCGACTCGAACATCCGCACGTACGCTTCTGCCGTCGCGCGATCGCCGTGATCGGCGGCGATCATCGCCTTCAATCCTTTTCCGAGGTAGCTGGCGGGGACCAGTTGGAGGACGCGATCGGCTTCCTTGTCGGCCGCGCCGTCATTGCCACGCAGCAGATAGGCGAGGGCGCGCACGTCGTGACCGGCGACTTCCGTGTTCTTGTTCGCAAGCGCGAACTCGGCGTTTTTCAGAGCGCCGTCGGGATCGACGATGTTGATGTTCCAGTAGGCGCGCGTGCGGGCCTCGTTCGACGACGGATCGATCGATGCCATGTGATCGACGATGCACTTCGCCTCGGTCATGTCGCCGGTGGCGACGAAGTGATTGGCGAGCATCTGAAGCGCCTGCGTGTCGTTCGTGTTCAGGCGCAGGGCGGCGAGATTCTCGCGAACGGATTCGCGATAGCGCTCCGGATCGCGTACGAACACGCGCGCGAGCGCGAGGTGTCCGGCCTCGAGATTCGGATCGATGCGGACGGCCTGACGCGCATACCACGTTGCGCGCTGAGTCGTCTCGTCGTCGGCAGCGAGTCCGCGCGCCTGACCCAGCGACAGCGTGATTGCAAGATCGGCATATGCGGCCGCGAAGTTCGGATCGAGATCGGTCGCTTTCTTCAGATAGTCGATCTGCGCCTTGTGATCTTCGGGGAAGAAGCTGCCGGTGAGCGAACGCGACTTGAGATAGAGCTCGTACGCTTTTGGATTCGTCGATCGCGGCTGCGATTGCGCGAGCGTTGCAGCAGTGGGACGAATCGACATCTTCGAACCGATGGCATCGACGGTGTGATTCGAGACGTCGTCGATGAGCTTGAGCAGGTCCTTGCGCTTGCCGTCGACGGAATCGCTCCAGACGTTGTAGCCGGTACGCGCATCGGTGAGTTGCAGCGTCACACGCACGAGATCGCCGGCCGCGAGGAATCGTCCCGCGAGAATGCCGTCGACCTGGAGCAATTGCGCAGCAGCGCCCACGTCGGCCTTCTTGTTGCGGAACTCGAGCACAGCGGATGTCGGACGCACTTGAAGCGCCGGCACCTGCTGAAGCTTCGTCACGAGTGCATCGGCGAGGCCGACCGCGAGGAAATCGTCCTGCGCGTTGTTCGCGAGATTGTCGAGCGGAAGAACCGCGAGCGAGCGAATCGGCGTCGCTCCAGTTGCGGTGGATGTCTTCGGGTGATCAACGAACGGATGCTTGTACGTCAGCACGATCGCGGTCACGAACACCACGAGCGCGACGGCGATCAACGTGATCTGAAGCTTCCGAGGCTTATGCGCCGTGCGGCGCAGCATCGTTCTCGTGGTCGATGTGTTGAGCAGAACCGTGGGCGTTTCGACATCCTCGAGATCCTGCAGGAGAAGGCGCGCGTTCTGATAGCGATCCTTCGGATCTTTCTGCAGGAGGCGGCTGATGATCTTCAAAACTGGCGACGGCAAACCTGGGTCGAGTGGAACGAACGCATCAGGCTCTCCCTCGCGAATCTTCTCCAGAATCTCGAGCGGCGACTCGCCATTGAATGGCAGGTGGCCGGATGCCATCTGGTACAGCACGATCCCGATCGCGAACAGATCGCTCCGCTCGTCCGCTTGTCCGCCGCGCGCCTGTTCCGGCGAGAGATAGTGCAGAGTTCCGAAGAGCTGTCCCGTCGTGGAGTCGCGCGACATGCTCACGTTCTGATTCACGAGCTTCGCGAGGCCGAAGTCGAGAATCTTCACGATTCCGGTCGGCTCGATGATGATGTTGGCGCTCTTGATGTCGCGATGCACCACGCCGTTGTCATGCGCTGCACTCACCGCCGCGGCGATCTGTGTCGCAACGTTGAGGAATTCGTGAGAATCGAGCGGTCTGCGCCGTAAACGCTGAGAGAGAGTCTCACCCTCACAGAACTCCATCACCAGAAACGGAACACCTTCGTCCGTTTCGTCGACTTCGTAAATCGTGGCGACGTTCTGATGGCGGATCGCCGCAACCGCACGAGCCTCGCGCAGAAACCGCGCGCGCCTCTCATCGCTGGCGAGCTGTTCCGCATGCAACACCTTGAGCGCAACATGGCGTCCAAGTCGTTGATCTCGTGCCAGATACACCGTCCCCATCCCGCCGCGGCCGAGGATGCGGACGATCTCGAAGCGCTCGAGAGACGGGGGGAGCTCAGTCATTCGTCAGACTGCAGTCTGCAGACAGCAGACAGTCAGGTTCGCCACGATAACAGACGTCTCCTGCTGTCTGCCAATCTGCTGTTGCTGCCTCGGATTTGACCCGTGGGCACGTTCCTGACCCCACGCGACGGGCGATGGGTGATATTCTGAGCATGCCCGCAAAAAAATACCCGAACGATGCCGAAAGCCGAACTCACCGAAGCGCCGGAGCTTCAGCTCCCAGGGCGCTACCAAATCCGTACGGTTCTGAAAGATACGCCGGGGACGTGCGTCTATCGTGTCTTCGACATTTCAGACAAACGCGACGAAGCGATCAAGATTCTGCGCCACGAGCTCTCGGATCCGCAGCAGACGCTCCGTTTCAAAGCCGAGTTTACGACCCTCGTTTCCCTCGATCACCCGAGCATCATCAAGGTCTACGACTTCGGGCTCCTCCAGAATTGCTTTCCTTATTTCACGATGGAGTTCTTCGCCGGAAAGAGGATCTCCGAGTACTTCGACGGGCAGAACTGGGACCAGCTCTACGACGTCATCCTGCAGATCGCCTCCGCGCTGCATCACATTCATCACCTCGGCATCATTCATCTCGATCTCAAACCGTCGAACGTCCTGGTGAGTGAGCACGGCGTCGCGAAGATCATGGATTTCGGTCTCGCGATCGAAAGCCACCAGGTGCTCGACCGAAAGATTCGCGGCACGCTGCAGTACATGGCGCCTGAGGTGTTGAAGCAGGACCGCGTCGACTCGCGCGCCGATCTGTACGCACTCGGGATGACGTTGTACGAAACGGTCACCGGCGCGTTGCCCGGCTACGGCAAAGCGCCGATCGATGTGATCCGGATGCATCTCGATGAAGACGTGCGGCCGCCTTCGGCGATCAATCCGCGCGTCCCCACGGAGCTCGAGCGAATCATCATGCGGTTGCTCGAGAAGGATCCGCGCGATCGCTATCCATCGGCTGCAGCACTGCTGCTCGAAGTCGCCGAGGCGGCCGGCAAGACGGCACCGACCGGCGCGCTGCTGCTCGGCCGCGGCGAATTGTTCGCCGCGCCGCTGATCGGACGCCGCACCGAGGTGAATCAACTCGGAACCTTGATCGATGAAGCCCGTGCAGGACGCGGCAACGGCGTCATCATTGCGGGCAACGAAGGAATGGGAAAGAAGCGCATCGTGCGCGATGCGACGCTGCGTGCGCAGCTCGATGGTGCGCGAGTCTTCTGCGGCCGCTGTCCCGTCAATCGGAAGACGATCTACGCGCCGTTCTTCGAAATCTTTCATCAGCTTGTGACCGCGGTGAATCCGGACGCCGATGTGCCGGAAGAGATCCGCCGCATTCTTCGTCCCGTCACTCTTTCGACTCCGGAGCCGCCTACGTCCGGCAATCAGGGTGAGAAGTACCGCCTCTACAACCGCATCGTGCAGTCGATGCAGGACATCTACGGATTTCTCAACGCCAACGGCGACACGAGCGGCACGCCGCTCATCATCGTGATCGAAGATCTGCAGTGGGCCGATCCTTCGACGGCGGAGCTCTTCTCGTTCCTCATCGGCGAGGCGAAGCACAACAAGCTGCTCGTGATCGGCACGCTGACGCTCGAGAATTCGAGCGAGGCTTCGATCGAAGGGACTACGTCCGGACTCGTGTTCTGGGAGCAGAAGGCGAAGGAGGGCGGCTTTCCGCTGATTCGCATCGACGCGCTCTCCGAGCCGCTCGTCCGCGAACACATTCAGTCACTCCTCGGCGAGCAGAACGTGACGGACGAATTCGTCCGCTGGATGCTGTGGGAATCGGCGGGCTCGCCGATCAACATACGCCGCATCGTCGACTATCTGATCAATCACGATCATCTGCAGTGGAGCCCGAAGGGATGGTCGGTCGATGTCGAGCATTTGCGCGCGCTACGCATTCCGAGCGGCGCAGCATCGATCCTGCTGGAGAAGGTCGACTCGCTCGACCCGGCGCACCGCGCCATGCTCGAGGTGGCGGCGACATCCGGCGAAGTGAGCGAGCTCGAGCTGCTGACGAAGCTCTCGGATCTTTCTCCGGAACGGACCTACGAGATCGTGCGCAAGTTGATTCGCAGCAATCTGCTCGATGAGTCTGCAGACGGCAAGTCCGTCAAGTTCCCGCAGATCCATCTTCGCGATGCGGTCTACAACACGATGGCCGACCGGCGGCGCACGGAGCTGCATGCGCTCGTCGGCGCCGAGCTCGAGAAGAAGTTGCTGGCCGGCGACTCGCAACTCGTCGGGCAGATCGCGTATCACTTCGCGCGCGCCAATGATGCGGACAAGGGGACGCGTTACGCGATCGAAGCCGGCGACATCGCTTCGCGGACGCTCGCGCACGCGGAGGCGACGGAGTTCTATCGCTCCGCACTGGAGCTGATGGATCTCGCCGGACTGGACGAGTCGAAGAAGGGCGAGGTGCGGGAGAAGCTGGCGGATGCGTACTACCGCAGCGACGACTACCGCGCCGCGATGCAGTCGTATCAGTTCCTGCTGAAGAGCGTGCAGGCGCGCCATCGCGACGGCGGCCCGAATGCCGACGTCGCGCGCGTGATGAAGAAGATCGGCAAGGTGCTGACGAAGCGCGGCGAGCAGGACGCGGCGCTCTCGTACTTCCAGAGCTCACAGGCGATCTACGAGAAACTCGAGGATCCGGTCGAAGTCGCAGAGCTTCTCAACCGGATGTCGTGGCTCTACAAAGACAAGGATGACCTGAACGCCGCGCGCGATTGTGCCGAGAAGGCGCTCGCGATTCTCGCGCCGATGGAGCCGAGCATCGTCCACGGCTACGTGTTCAACATGCTCGGCGTCATCGAGTACGCGCTGGGTGACTGGCAGAAATCGCGCGATAAGCTGATGGAAGCCGTCGCGATCGGAACGAAAGTCGCCTCCGATCAACTGAAGAAAGTCGCCTCGACGAACCTCGGCAACACGCTCTGGAAGCTCGGCGACTGGGATACGGCGCTCCGCTTTTTCAAACAGAACCTCGAACTGTCCGAAACCGAAGGCGATCTCTGGGACCTCGTCACCGCGTACAACAACGTCGGCGTCGTCGAGTTCAGCCGCGGCAATTTCCACGCGGCGTCGACCTACTTCGAGAAAAGCGTGCGCATCGACGAGAAGATCGGCGCGCTCGAATACGAAGCGCTGGCGCGCGAGAATCTCGGCGAGGCGCTCGAAGCGGTCGGGCGCTGGAACGAAGCGCTGACGCACTACACGCGCTGCATCAAGCTGGAGGGCTTCGATGAGTCGCGTGCATCGCGCACCTCCGTCTATGTTCCGCTGGCGCGCCTCACGAACAAGAAAGGCGACATCGCGCGCGCTCTCGAATATGGGCAGAAAGCGCTCATCGCCGCAGAACGCGCGCGCGATGAAGATCTGATCGCCGAGGCGTCGTACATCCTCGCGAACATCGAGGATGAGCGCGAGAACATGCTCGAGAGTCAGAAGCATCTCGCGCGTGCGATGACGATCTTCGAGCTGAACCATACCGTGCAGGGACTGGCGCGTGCGCATACCGCGAGCGCGAGCCTGCTGTTCCGCCAGCAGAAGATCGAAGACGCGGCGAAGCATGCGGAGCTCGGGCGGAAGTACGCGCTGGAGCTCGGCGATCGCTTCAATCTCGCGAAGAACGACTGGATGTGGGGCAAGCTGCTCTACTTCCAGGGCGATCGCGAAGGTGCGGCGGCGAAGTTCGAATCGGCACGCTCGACGTTCGAAGATCTCGACACACCGTACGAGCTCGGGCGGCTCCTCTTCGATATCGGATTGCTGCAGAACGAGCCGGAAGAAGCGACGGTCACGATCCGCAGCGCGATCCGGATTTTCGAGCGGCTCGAGGCGTCACACGATCTCGAGCGCGCACGCGGCGCGCTGTTCCGCATCAAGCCGGCGGGGAAGGCGCCTGATACCACCGTCGTCGGTCTCTACGAAGTCGTCAAGATCATCAACTCGACCCTGAATCTCGAGGAAGTGCTCAATCGAGTGCTCGAAGTCGTGATCCGCCGCCTGCGTGCGGAGCGCGGCATGATTCTGCTCCTCGATCCGATTACGAGCGCATTGCGCACGCGGGTGGTTCGCAACATCAAGGACGATGCAGGCGATTCGAAGCGCTCGCCGCAGTCGATCGTCAAGGAAGTCATCCAGTCGGGACAGTCGGTGATGTCCGCCGACGCGCGTGCCGATTCGCGCTTCGTCGAATCGGAGTCGGTCATCGCGGAGAACATCCTTTCGATTCTCTGCGTGCCGCTGATCATCAAGGATCGAATCGCCGGCGCGATCTACGTCGATCATCGCCAGGCGCGGCATCTGTTCTCGCAGAAGGATCTCTCGTTCCTGGAGGCGTTCTCCGATCAGGCGGCGATCGCGATCGAGAACGCGCGGCTCTACGAAGAGCTGGAGGAGGCGAGGACGCGCCTCTCGCTCGAGAACGAGACGCTGCGCCGCGAGGTGCTCGTCGAGAAGCATCTCGACTCCGTCGTCGGCCAGAGTGAGGCAGTCGCGAAGATCCAGTTCTCGATTCGGAAAGCCTCGAGCGGCAACTCGACGGTGCTCGTGCGCGGTGAATCGGGGACGGGCAAGGGCCTCATCGCGCGGATCATTCACAACGTTTCGCCGCGGCGGAACGGGCCGTTCATCAAGTTCAACTGCGCGGCGCTGCCGGAGACGCTGGCCGAGTCCGAACTATTCGGACATGAGAAGGGCGCATTCACCGGCGCCGATCGCCGCAAGCTCGGACGCTTCGAGCTGGCGAACAACGGCACGATCTTCCTCGACGAAATCGGCAAGATCAATCTGTCGATGCAGGCGAAACTGCTGCGCGTCGTCGAAGACAAGGAGTTCGAGCGCGTCGGCGGAACGCAGACGATCAAGACCGATGTGAAGATCATCGCCGCGACGAACCTCGACATGGAGCGAGCGATCGACGAGGGAACGTTCCGCGAGGATCTCTACTATCGCCTCAACATCATTCCACTCCTCCTGCCGCCGCTGCGCGATCGGAAAGACGACATCCCTCTTCTCTCCGAGCACTTCATCCGCAAGATCTGCCACGACCTCGGCATCGAGACGAAGCGGCTCGAGCATGGCGTGCTCGATCTCTTCATGCGCTACAACTGGCCGGGCAACGTGCGCGAGCTGGAGGCGACGCTGCATCGCGCGATCGTCATGTCGAACGGCGACATGGTCACGCGCCACGACTTCTACGGATTGTTCGGCGAGATGGTGCCTGTCGCGGCGGACGATGCGGGCCCGACGCCGATGCCCTCGACGATCCTCAATCCGATGATCGGCAAGATGGACATCACGAGCGATGTATACGACGAAGTGATGGCCACGGTCGACAAGCAGCTGATCGTGCGCGCGCTCGAGACCTCCGGCGGCCGCATTCGCGAAGCCGCGCGCAGGCTGGGACTCGCACGCAACACGCTGAAGGCCAAGATCCAGAAGTACAACATCTCCGCGCGAGACTAGTCCCTAACTCCGCTTCTGATGACACGACCCTCGTCCGTCCGAGCCTGAGATAGTCCCTTCTCCCCCGCACGGGGAGAAGGTGCCCGAAGGGCGGATGAGGGGTGGTTTTCGTGTGACGCATAGACCCCTCATCCGCGCTCCGCGCACCTTCTCCCCTCGCGGAGGGGAGAAGGAACTAGGCATCGCCAGATTCGCTGTCATGTTCGTAAAACGGGGAGCATCTCACCAGGCCGACTTGTACGACGAGCCGGCCAGTCCCACGACCATGTCCGCGTCAAACGCCGCATGCGCGTCACCGCCGCTCTGACTCTGATTCGCGCGGCTTCCCCCGCCCGTCGGGTCCGGAAGACCCAACGCGTCGAGCTGTCCGCTGAAATACACAGCCAGGTTCGCGCGCTGGTTCGCATTGCCGGTGTACCAAAGGACGCGCAAGCCTGCGTAGATCTTCTGGGCATTCGCGAGCGCGAACTGAAGATCCGCTGGTAATACCGCGAAGTTCTGCAGAAAGATCGCACGGATCGCAGCGACGCCTTCCAGTGTGACGAGCTCCGGATCGCGACCCGAAGCGACCCACATGAAGTACAGCATCTCCAGGCTGGCATCGAGATCCGCGGTACTCATCGACGCATCGAATCCGGGGACGTTTGCCCACTCCGGTTTCGCGGCTGTCGCTTTCTGCAGGATCTGGGCGCGGCGATCGAGCGCGTCGCGAACGACGCGCGCCCAGCCTGCCTTCGCATCGATGCCCGCCTGGATACGCGCATCGAGCTTCGCGCGGGTGTCCTTGCGAGCGGCCGGGCCGCCACCTAACGCAGTCAGCATCTGCGACCATTCGCCGGCAAGCGCCTTTTTGCCGGCTGCATCGCTGCTGACATAGCTCTCTGTCATCCGTTTCGCCAGAAGCTCCGCCTCCGCTTCGGTGAGCTGCGCATCGTGGCATTCGTGGAGCAGAAGCGAAAACGAAGCGATGCTGCCCCACGTGAGCGCGGGATCTCCCTTGGCGAGCACGGTGCTCCACGACTCTCGTGCACGTCCGGCGAGGCGATTGGTGATCCGCTCGATCGTCTCGGGATCGCGATACTGCGCAGTGACGGCGTCGGATCCGGTGACCTGCTGGCCGAGGAGGGGAACAGTGGCGAGGAGAAGCGAGAATGCGAGAGTGGCGCGCATCGAAGTGCCTCCGTGAGCGTCATTATGGCGCCGATCACGGGCCTTATGATGTCGCGCGATGCCGCACTATCGAATCGCCTGGCGCAATCCGAACGATCGCCTCTACGACATCTCGATCCGCTTCAGAGCTCCGGAAGATGATCCGCTGCTCTGGCTTCCTGCGTGGAGGCCCGGGCGCTACCTCATCATGAACTTCGCTGCCGATGTTCGCGAGTGGAGCGCGAACCTTCGCAAAGTCGGCAAGTCGCAATGGCGCGTGAACGCGAAGCGGGGTGACGAAGTCGAGGTCACGTATCGTTACTTTGCGGCGACGCTCGATGCCGGCTCATCGTTTCTTGCGGAGGATGAGGCGTATGTCAATCCGTCGAATCTCCTCATGTGCGTCGATGCGCTGCGCGGCGAGCGCTGCACGTTGTCGCTTGATGCGCCGGTGTCGTGGCGGATCGAAACGCAGCTCACGGACTTCGTCGCGCGTGACTACGACCATCTGATCGATTCGCCGATCATCGCGTCGCCCGACATGCGCGTGCACTCGTTCGAGGAATCGGGCGCAACGATCTCCATGGTCTTCCGCAATGCGCATCGCATCGACACCGAAGCACTCGTCGAACCCGTGCGGAAGATCGTGCGCGAGCAGGCCGCGTTCTTCGGTGGCCTGCCATTGCGCGAGTATCGCTTTCTTTTTCACGCCGGCGATCGCTGGCATGGCGTCGAGCATGAGGACTCGTGCTCGATCATCATGAATCGCAAGACGGAGGGGACCGATTACTTCGTGTCGATGGTGTCGCACGAGTTTTTTCACCTCTGGAACGTCAAGCGAATCATTCCCGCTGCGTTCAAGCCTTACGACTATCTGCGCGAGACGCCGACGCGCCTGTTGTGGGTCATGGAAGGGCTGACGTCGTATTACGGCGATCTGATGCTGTTGCGTTCCGGAGTCTGGACACAGAAGCGCTATCTCGAAGATCTCGCCAGCGAAATCCAGCGCTACGAGAGCTCACCGGGCAAAGAGGTGCTTTCGCTCGCACAGGCAAGCTTCGACGGCTGGCTGTCGGAGCAGATGCACGATCGTGCGAACGCGTGGTTCTCGTTCTACGATAAAGGAAAAATCGTCGGTGCGCTGCTCGACATCGAATTGCGAAGACGCGGCCGCACGCTCGATGAAGTGATGCTCGCACTCTGGCGCGACTATGGCCAGATGGGGCGCGGCGTAGAAGAGGATGCCGTCGAGAGAATCGTCGGGTTGTCCGAGTTCTTCGCGCGCTATGTCGATGGAACGGAGCCGTTGCCCTACGAGGAATTGTTCGCGGCTGCCGGTGTTGAGTTCGTGTCGCATCCTCGCGCTGCTTCTCTGGGCATGAAGGTTGTGGAGCGTGAGGGCGCGTTGATTGCGGAAGCGGTGACGCGTGGCGGCCCGGCAATGACGTCAGGAATGCTGGCTGGTGATGAGGTGCTCGCGATCGACGGAATGCGTACGAAGTCGATTGCTGACGCTGAGCGCGCCGTGAAGCGAGCAGGGGAGAACGAGATCGAGATCCTCTTCGCGCACGCCGGCATCGCGATGCGCCGAATGGTATCGGCGCGAGCGACCGGCGCAGTGAACGTCGAGTTGAAGGCCGCGAACAAACCGAGTGCGCTGCGCGATGCGTGGCTGAGGAGAGACGCATGACCGAGGGACAGGCGGTGGAGTTCACCGAGGATCGGATCCCAATCAAAGGGATCGAGGAGACGATCATCGAGCTCGTGGAGCTCTACGGCGGCAGCATTTCGGAGACGCACGAGCAGTCGCGTGTGTTCACGTTGCCGTTGCGCCGCGGGATCGCCGCCGCCGGTGCAATCGAGTGCACAATTTCATGGGCACAGGAGGAAGCAGGCGAGGGGAGCGTCACCCTTCGTTGCGATCGCGACATCGACGCGCCGAAGGGCCAGCGCATCGCGCTGCTCGTCGCCGGAGTCATCGGCTCCCTGTTGTTCATGATCTGGCCATTTACCGCGCACGGCACGGAGTTCGGGGCGCTGGCCTGGATCGGAGGCATCGTCGCCGTTGCGGTCTACTTCATGACGCTGCGCAAGACGAGCGGCGGCATTGCCTGGGATTTTCTACAGCGCGTGGCGCGACGACAGCGCGAAGAAGGCTAAGAGCTGGCGGGTTCCTTCCGTGACCTGCTCACCAGCAAGCGAATCACTCGCCACAGAACGAACAGAACCGTGGCCATGATTGCAAGCAGTGGAATCACGTAGATCGCGAACCAGATGGCGGCATCGGCGAGCGACTTGAGCACGTTCAGCAAGGACCTGCCGGCATCCTTGGCCACGACCAGCGGCTGCCAGCCTGGCTCGACGATTGGTTTCGCGGCGGCATCGGGGATCAACTCGAGGTTGATCGTCGAATACGCGGTCATCTGATTGAGGTACTGCATCCGGCCCCTGGCCTTCTCGATCTCGCCGCGAACGGACCGGAGTTGCTCGGAAATCTCGAGCACATCCTGCGCTTTCCTGGCGCGCTGCCTGATCTCGGTCATCAGCTCGCGCAACTCGACCTCGGTGGCTTCGAGGTTGCGCACTTGCGATGTGAGGTCGACGTACTCTTGCGTCACCTCTTCGCTGGAAACGGTCTCACTCTGCACTCGGATCGCCAGCTTGCGCACTGCTGCGAGCGTTGAGGTCAGGCGGGCCGCAGGGACGCGAAGCGATAGTGTGGCGCGAGTCAGTTCGCCTTCCCGCCAGATTTTCGACTCGTTGACATAGCCGCCGCTGCCTTCGACCGCAGTGGTGATTCGCTCGATGGCGGTGGTCGGATCGGCGACGATCATGCTCACAGTCGCCGTGCGAATGATCATCCGGTCGAAACGCGGCTCGGGGGCTGCGGCTTTGGATGGTGCCGGTGAGGCCTGAACGGCAATGCCAGCGGCCCGCGCATCCGCGGCCGCTTCAGTATGCGCGATGCCTGGGGAAGCAGACTCTTTCTTGCAGGCGATTGCTGCAAGAACAATGGCGATGGCGATCGTGAAGTATTTGCGCACGACTCTTGGACCACCATTCAAGTCGAAAGGAAACCGCTTCGCCAGCTCCCTAGGCCGGCGGCCACGCCACTTCGTCTTCTTCGTCGATGAGCACACCCCAACCGATCGACTCGACGGCGCCACCGACGAACCAGAGGCTGAGGTCGAGGCGCGGCACCATCAACTGACCATCGCCCTCTTCTTCTTCATCCTCTTCGAACATCCCGTCGTCGGCGCCGGCGCGTTCCAGCGCTGCTTCCGCCGCATCGCGATCGAGACCGATGAACGATTCGCCGTTCCAGTTCGCCTTCGCACTGAACGTCTCGCAGGAGACGAAGCGCATGTCTTCCTCAGCGGCGAAGCTGAGCGCGATCGCCGCGGACTCGTACACCCACATCTCGCTGTCCGGATCCTCTTCGCTCTTCACGACCTCGGCCGGATCGCCCGCGGCGTTTCGCACTTCATCGCGGGTCATGCCGAAACGAAGATCACCAACACCGCTTCCTGGATGGATGGTAAACAGATCAGCCATTCGCTCGTTCATCCTTACAGGCGATCGGTGAGAATCGTCTTCGCGATGGTTGCCAGCTGCATGTTGCTGGTGCCCTCGTAGATCTTGCCGATCTTCGAGTCGCGCCAGAATTTCTCGACCGGATATTCGCGCGTGTAGCCATTGCCGCCGAAGATCTCGACTGACACGGACGTCACCTTCTCCGCGACCTGCGAAGAGAAGAGCTTCGCCATTGCGGCCTCGCGAAGGAACGGCTTGCCCATGTCCTTCAGGCGCGCGGCGTTGTAGACGAGGAGGCGCGCGGCCTCGAGCTCCGTCGCTGCCTGCGCGATCTGAAACTGGATGCCCTGGAAGTTCGAGATCGGCTGACCGAACTGCTTGCGCTCCTTCGAATAGGCGATCGCATGCTCGAGCGCTCCGCGCGCGACGCCGAGCATCTGCGCGCCGATGCCGATGCGGCCTTCGTTGAGCGTCTCGATCGCGATCTTGTAGCCCTTGCCAGGTTCGCCGAGGACGTTTTCTTTCGGGACGCGGCAGTCTTCGAAGATCAGCTCGCAGGTCGAGGAGGCACGGATGCCCGTCTTGTCTTCCTTCTTGCCGATCTTGAAGCCGGGGAAGTCGCGCTCGACGATGAATGCGGTAATGCCTTTGTATCCGGCGTCCGGATTCGCGTTGGCAAACACGATGAAGACACCGGCTTCCGCGGCGTTCGTGATCCAGAGCTTCTGTCCATTGAGGACCCATTCGCCGCCCTTGTTTTCCGCGCGGAGCGCCAGTGCGAACGCATCCGATCCCGAGCCCGCCTCGGACAGCGCGTAGGCGCCGACGGTATCGCGTGCGAGCATCGAGAGGTACTTCGACTTCTGATCTTCGTTGCCCCAGCGCACGAGGGCGTTGTTGACGAGCGTGTTCTGCACGTCGACGAGGACGCCGCAGGCAGCGTCGACATGGGAAAGCTCTTCGACGACGAGAACGGCGTTGAAGAAGGTGGAACCGGCACCGCCATACTGCTCGGGCGTCTCGATGCCCATGATGCCGAGCTCGAAGAAGGCTTTGATCAGATCACTGTCCATCTTCGCGTCATGGTCCATCTGGTGGACGAGGGGACGGATGCGCTCGATGGCGAACTCGCGCACGCTCTGCTGGAACATCTGCTCGTCTTCCGAGAGCAGAGTGAGGGGCGCGCCGGCGGTGATGTCGGTGGTGGTGGTCATTCGAAAGCCTCCAGGTAGATTAGCGGCGAATGATACCGCATGGATTGCGCGAGGCCGGTCGGGCGAAACAAACGTTGAGTTGCGGAGAGCCGTACGAAGCTCATGAAGATCTTTTTCGTGATGCTGCTCGTCGCGACCGCAGGATCGGCCGCCGAGCTTCCGTCGCTTCCCGACCAGCCGATCGCACCCGTCGTGTATGTAGGTTCCGTCGTCGGCAACGATCACCCGCGCGCGGCGACGAACGGCGACACGATGTTCGTCGTCTGGCACGTCGAAGGCTCACGCTTGATCGAGGGAACCTGTCTTCGACACGACGGTACGCCGGTGCAGACTCCGTCAATCGTCATCGGCAGGAATGCGAATCTGAACAACGACCTGCACGTAATCTGGGTTGGTGGCCACTATCTCGTGTTGTGGACCGACGCCAACCAAGAGACGTTCACGCGCCGATTCGCAAGCGACGGTAGTTCGCTCGATACTGCATTGCGACCGACGAGCATCCTACGGCCGTTGCACGTGGTCACCGATGGCTCGAATGTGATGGTTGTCGGCCTTGGCAGCGTGCAGCGGATCGATGCCAATGGCCAACCGAACGCATCGCCCGTGCCGTTCCAGGGACTGCCCCTTGCCGCGGGCGCGACCGGCAAAGGCGTCGTCATCGTGCGGCACGACGGTAGCTCAGAAGGAACGGCCTGGCTCGGATGGAATGGCGCGACTCTGGCGACTCACCCACTCAGTGAGCGTTGGTCGGAGACGATGCTTGCGGAAGGTGACGGTCATTTCCTTCTGACGGGTGATCAGCGAGCCCTTCGAGTCGACTTCGACGGCACCCCGATTGGTGAGACGCTGACGCTTGACAACACCAATTACGAATTGATGCGCGCTGCCTGGAATGGCACGAGCTGGTTGGTCGTGGGATCGATGTTCTCGGGCGGTTTCGGACAGGACTCGTTGCACGCATACAGAGTCACGCGAATCACGGCCGATGGGGCGATCGATGGCACCGCGACCTATCCCGATCTGGCAGACGGGATGGGCGTGAATGATCTGCTGTGGAATGGGACGCGGTACGTCGCATTCGGGGGAGTCTACGCAGGAGTTACCGCGAGTCTTTTCGATTCGCTCGAAGCGAGTGTGGGCCCCTCACGAAACGTGAGGAACGTAGCCGTTTCACTTGCGGCGACCGAAGAATCGGGCGGTGTGATCGCTTCGGTGGCAGACCGCTCGCTCGCCGTCTGGCGCATTCGAATCGATGCGAGCACGTTCGCGCTCCGCGGCGCGTTCATCGTCGACGGACTCCCATCGGCTCCATTCGAGATTGCGCCGGAGGTGGAGGATGAACTTCCAGCGATTGCGACGGACGGCGTCAATTTCCTCGTTGCGTGGCGCTACGGCTCGAGGGTCAGAGCGCGGACGGTTTCATCGCCACTGCTGCTCGGCTCCGTGCACGAGGTTGATTCGCTTGACCACGTGGGCGCGGGATCGATGGGTGCAGCGTGGAGTGGTGTGACCTGGGTACTTGGATATATTGATACCATGGTACATATTGTCCCGCTATCCCGCTCCGGCGTGCTCGGCAATCCGATCGCGGTCCCGAACCCGACATACATCAATCCCGTGAAAACATCGGTCAGTCTTGCGTGCGATTCTGCGGATTGCCTGATCGTAACAGGGTTCATCGGGGCCTTTTCGTCCATTCCGGAGGACCCGCTTCCAAAGGTGGTTACATGCGCGGGCCGCGTCTCACGCGATGGAACGAAGGCCGACCCACTCATGAAGATTCCGATGGAGTCGGTGGCCGGATCGCCACTCGCCATGCGCGTCAACGGCGTATCCGTCATCATCAATAGCGAGGACGGGAAGTCGCTCAGCGCTTTCCGGCTCGATTCACGAGGCGGCAAGGCCCTGCTCGTGTCGCGTACAACGCCGATCCAAGCCGTCTCGGTCGATCGCAGCGGTCTCTATTGGCGTGAGACACAGCCAGATGGCAATTCGTTATTGCACTGGAGCCGCCTGGCTGCAGGGGTGTCACCGGCGATCCTCTCTATCTTCGATCTCGGTGATCCAATGCCGACGCCCGTTGCCGCATCGTCGACGTCGAGGCAATCCTTTGTGCTCTTCAGCGATGGCGAGAGCGACCCGGGTCTCCTGGCTACGCGACTCTTCGTGAGGACGTTCGCCTCACCCGACCCTCTCGCCCCCATTCCGCAACCGCGGCGGCGCGCAACGAAGTGATCCGGCAATCGTGGAAGCAATTCGATCTGTTATGGTGATCGTGAAGGCGCAGCATGCCCCGGTGGCGAAATTGGTAGACGCACGGGACTTAAAATCCCTTGTTCCGCGAGGGACATGCCGGTTCGAGTCCGGCCCGGGGCACCAGATCGTGCGCGCGGCGCCGAATGCCTCCTCGTCAACTACTTGACGATCTCTGCCGGGTGCCCTTATCTTTGTGCACTCACTTGGCGGAGGGACGGATGGGCACCTGCTCTTATTGCGGTCGTAACTTTCCTCTGACGCGCGCGACTCGGAAGTACTGCACGCCACGTTGCCGGACGAATGCCTGTCTCGATCGTAAGCCGCGCCGGATTCGGGCGGCCGACGTCGATGCGATCTTCCGGCTGATCGATTCCGAGGTCGATTCCGCTGAATTGTTTCGCGCGAGGCTGCGCGCGATCCTGATTCCGGGGAGCCCGCAAGTCGTCGAAGGAGTGATGGAGAGTGGGCGAGTGGTGATTCCGAGGATGGACTGAGCGGGGCGAAAAGCAAAATTAAGAATTTCGAATTTCAAATTGCGAATTAGAAATGGATCAGCTGATCCGGTCTGGCCTATTTCTAATTCGCAATTTGAAATTTGAAATTCTTAATTCGTTTTTCGGGGCTCCGACGCCGAGGACTTCATCAGAAATCAAAAAGGGCGCCCTCTCGGACGCCCTTCCGGGGTGGGTCGCTACGATGTCGTAGCCCCCTGAGTATTATTGGAACATTTCATGCGAACGCGTGTACCTCCTCCCCCATGAATTTCCGGTGGACCCGCAACAAGCGTCACGCCATGGTCATGACTCACCCCGCCGGCGTCGCGGACCGGATCGGCCGCTCCTTCTCGCCCCGTGGTGATAGGGAGGAGCGGGATCTTTTCAATTTGTTCAAAGAAACCTGACGGCCATTGGCCGCATCAGAATCGTATTGTCATGGGTAACGCGGATAGACAGCGATTATTGCACTCCCCGCCGTCACCCTCCGTTTTGTGCATGTTTAGATGATACGTTTTCCATCTCAAATCGCAATACAAAAATCGACATTCTTTTAATCTTCAATTGCCGTGCCGGTTGCATGAGACCCCTGTGCTAAACTCCAAAGTTCCCGGAGCTGATTGCAATGAAACGACTTCTGGCCGTTTGGGTGTGTTTTCTGAGCCTCACTTCTACCGGACTGAGCGCTGCAGGAGTGAGTGGGCGCATCAGTCTCGTCTCGAAACGCGGACAACATCCCGTCATGGAGGAAACGCTGGTCTGGCTCGAGCCTGCCGGCAAGACCTCGCCGCGCAAAGCCGAGAACGTCACGATGACGACGCGAGGGAAAACCCTCCTGCCGCACATCCTGGCGATTCCCGTCGGATCGACCGTGCAGTTTCCCAACGACGATCCGATCTCGCACAATCTCTTCTCCCTTTCCAGCGGCAACAACTTCGACCTCGGCCTTTATCGCCGAGGCACGGGGAAGGCGTACACCTTCAAAGCCGCCGGTCTCGTGAATGTCTACTGCAACGTTCATCCGACGATGTCGGCAGTCATTCATGTGATGTCGACCCCCTACTACGGGTTCGCCGATGCGACGGGTGCGTTTTCGCTCGTGGATGTTCCGCCCGGGTCGTATACGCTGATGGCCTGGAACGAACAAGGTGGACTGGCCCAGGCGAAACTCGACGTGCCGGCGGCAGGAACCAACAAGGCAGCGTTGACGATCGACGGCAGTGGCGCACGGCAGACGCCGCATCTCAACAAGGAAAACAAACCATACACACCGGCGAGGGACTACTGAGTGAGTGAGCAGACGCTCTCTTCTGCTGTCACGATCACGGATCACACGGCGCCAGTCGGTAAGAAAATCGTCGTCGAGAAGGCAAAGTTTCCATTGGTCTGGAAACTCTTTCTCGTTACGGCGATGCTCATCGCGATCGTCGTCGCCATCGCGGTCGGCATCACGATCCAGCGTGCAAACAAGATCGCGCGTGAGACGGTCAACAAGTCGATCTCCAGCGCCGCGAAACTCTTCGAGGATTTCGAGCGCCAGCGCCTTGGCCGGCTCGCGCTGGCTGCGCAGATCATCGGTGGCGATCCTTCGTTTGCCGCATACATTCAGACCACACTGATGCCGCAAGCAGCTCCTGATGGAGCCGCGGCACCCGCCGTCGCACCAGGTGGCAGCGCGGATCTGGTCAGCATCATCGACCAGCTTACGCAGCGCCGCGAGTCCCTCGGCAGCGATCTCCTGATGCTCATCGACGACCAGGGACACCTCGTCGCGGGAACGGATCAACCTGCAGTGACGAAGCCTCGCGGCGACGATCTCTACGAGCTGGCGCCGCTGGTGAAAAAGGCCGTCGATGATCCGATTCCACAGCCGGCAACCGGCGTCTTCGTCTACGGGAACAAGCTCTATCACGCGGCGGTGGCACCTGTCGGAGCCGGCGCCAGCAAAGTGCGTGTCGGCTACCTTCTGAATGCGTATGCGATCGACGATGCGTTCGCCAATCGCATTGCCGAATCGACCAACGCGGGCGTGGCATTCGTCCCCAAGGCAAGCGGTGGAAATGGAGCGCGGTCATCCGACGCCCCGAGCACGAGCATGCAGCAGATGGCGGGCGTGAGTCAGATCTTCAGCACTGGCAAGATGCTTCCGCCGTCCAACGTCACGATCGATCGCAGTTCCTACATCATGACGGGTGAGCCGCTGACATCGGTGAGCGGAGCGGTCGGCGCGGCCGTGTTCCTACGCTCGCTCGATCGCGAGCTCGCGCCATTCAAGGAGATCGAGAATGCGCTCTTCGCCGGTGGGGGAGTCGCACTGCTGCTCGCGTTTCTTCTGTCGTGGGTGATTGCGCGCCGCCTGACGGCGCCGATCGAAGAGCTCGCCGGAATCGCGCAGGCGGTGACAGCGGGTGATCTCAGTGTCCACCCTGACATCGAGCGCAGCGACGAAGTAGGCATCCTCGGCCGCTCCTTCGCGAAGATGATCACATCACTGCGCGACAAGTCCGAGCTGGAAGAGCTTTACGAGCAGATGTCGGCCAAGGTCTCGGAACGCGAAGCGGTCAAGCACATCGAACCGCCGCGGGTCGAAGAGGGGACCGTTCTCGTCACCGATCTTCGGGGACTGCCTGCAGCCGGCAATGAAGAGGATGCCTCGCATGTCATCGGTATCGTCTCGCGCATCATGAAGCTGCAGGAAGATGAAGTCGGACGGCAGGACGGCTACGTACGCGAGATCCTCGGGCATCGTCTCGTCAGCGTATTCCGCGGCGATCGCGGTGTGATTCACGCGATTCGTGCCGCTCGCGCCATCAATGAAGAGATCGGAGCTCAAAAGGATTTCAGTGGAATGTCCGCGGGTGTGGGCATCGCGACCGGACAGTTCGTCACCGGTTCGATCGAGTTGAAAGACGAGACGGGCGTCGCGATCGTCGGCGATGCGCCGCTGCTTGCATCGCTGTTCGCGTGGCATGCTCCGGCCGGATACGCGTATCTCTCGTATGAAACCGCGCAGACTGCGGGCGGTGAAATCCTGTCGGGTTCATCTCGCGAAGAGGTCCAGTTGAAGTGGGTGCCGCAGCCCATTGCAGTTGCGGCGGTTCCGCTCGTATCGATGACCACTGCAGCAGTCCGCGCGCTCGGCTCGCAGACGGCATCGATTTCGGCGACGACGATGAAGATGGATGGCACGGCGCCAGGCGCGACTGCACCTTCGGTTGCTTCCGCAGATCTTTCGGTTGGTAGCGCTTTCGCTCATCGTTACCGCATCGATCAGATCCTCGGCCGCGGCGGCATGGGTGTCGTCTACAAGGCGATGGATACACAGCTCGACGAAGTCGTCGCGATCAAGACGCTGCCCGGCGACGTGTTGCAGAAATCACCCGAAGAACTGGAGCGCTTCAAGCGTGAGATTCGTCTTGCGCGCAAGATCACGCATCGCAACGTGCTTCGTACATTCGATTACGGCGAGGCCGATGGCGTCTACTTCATCTCGATGGAGTACGTGCGCGGCTATACGCTCAACGAGCTGCTCGATGAGGCGCCGAACAAACAGATGGCGCCGCGTCTTGCAGTTGGTCTGGCACGTCAGATCAGCCGCGGCCTCGAAGCGGCACACGAGCAGGGTGTCGTTCATCGCGACATCAAACCGCAGAACGTGCTCATCGATCACAAGGGCGAAGTGAAGCTGATGGACTTCGGCATCGCGCGTATGGCTGAGACGCACGAAGGCATGACACAGGCCGGCCTGATCATCGGTACGCCGCATTACATGAGTCCCGAGCAGGTGAAGGGCGAGAATCTCGATGCGCGCAGCGACGTCTACTCGATGGGCGTGATGATCTACGAGACACTCGCGGGTAGGCGCCCGTTCGAATCGAGCTCGCTCACCGGCGTGCTCACGGCACATATCACCGAGAAGGCGAAGCCGCCGGTTGAGTGGCGGCCGGAGATTCCGCGAGAGCTCAACGCGATCATCATGCGTTGCCTCGAGAAGGACCCGAAGGCGCGGTTCTCGAATGCGGGCGACTTGCTGCACGCGTTGGACAAATTGCAGATTCCAGCAGCGGCGTAAGCCACATATCTACTTTCCCGCCATCAGCAGCGGATACGGATCCACCGCCGAGCCATCCTGCTCGATCGCGAAATGGAGGTGCGGCGTTTGTGGCGGCGCGTTTCCCGAAGTGCCGACGTACGCGATGACCTCGCCGCGGTGCACGCGCATTCCTTCGTGCAGGAACGCATCATAGTGATCGAGGTGCGCGTAGTAGTACTCGACACCGGCGTCATCGTGAATGTAAACGGTGAGGCCGCCGAGGCCGCTGACGCGGAGCCTGGTGACGGTGCCGTCGGTCGCTGAGCGGACGGGGGTGCCGCGCGGCGCAAGGATATCGATCGCGGCGTGGATGTGCCCCTTGCGTTTTGCCGCGAAGGAGTCGCGCAGCGCGGCGCGTTGAACGCCGTCGACGGGGATGAGCAGACCGGTCGAAGAGGGGAGGATAACGATCGGCGACGCGGGCGCCGCTTCATGCGGCGCGCGAGCGAGCAATTGCTCTCCGAGCATCGAGAGCGCGATTGCGATGACGATGGCTGTGCTCGCCAGGCGTAACTTGTCCACGCCAGTCGTAATGCAAATAACCCGGCATTCCTTCCAGGCTCGTGTTGGTGGCGGAAACAACAAGGGCGGCCGGGAGGGCCGCCCTTCAAGCTGAGCTATGACCAGAAGTTGTGCAGTTTAGAACGTCGCATCCAGGAACGGACGCAGCTTCTTCGAGCGCGACGGATGGCGTAGCTTGCGCAGCGCCTTCGATTCGATCTGGCGGATGCGCTCGCGCGTGACATTGAACGAGCGGCCCACTTCCTCGAGCGTGTGCTCGGCACCGTCGCCGACGCCGAAGCGCATCTTGAGCACCTGCTCTTCGCGCGGGGTGAGCGTGCGGAGAACCTTCGAGGTCTGATCCTTGAGGTTCGCGACGATCACGTGGTCGATCGGCGAGATCACGCCGCGATCTTCGATGAAATCCCCAAGATGCGAATCTTCCTCTTCTCCGATCGGAGTCTCGAGGGAGATCGGCTCCTGCGCAATCTTCATGATCTTGCGGACCTTGGCGACCGGCATGTCCATCCGCTTCGCGATCTCTTCCGCCTGCGGTTCGCGGCCGAGCTCCTGCACGAGCGCACGTGAGGTGCGCGTGAGCTTATTGATCGTCTCGATCATGTGCACCGGGATGCGAATGGTGCGCGCCTGATCGGCGATCGCGCGGGTGATGGCCTGGCGAATCCACCACGTGGCGTACGTGGAGAACTTGTAGCCGCGACGGTATTCGAACTTCTCGACCGCCTTCATGAGACCGATGTTCCCTTCCTGAATCAGGTCGAGGAACTGCAGTCCGCGGTTGGTGTACTTCTTCGCGATCGAAACGACGAGACGAAGGTTGGCGACGATCAGCTCCTGCTTGGCCTGATCGGCTTCCTCTTCGCCGGAACGGATCTCGCGGATCGTCCTCTTCAGCTCGTCGTGCGCCGTGCCGTAGAACGACTCGAGCTCGACGAGCTTCTCCTGATACTTCTGGAGGCGGCGGCGATAGAAGTCGCGGCGCGTCTTGTCCTTTTCGCGCTTGAGCGACTGATCGTCCTTGCGGATCATCGAGGCGACCTGCGAGAGCTCGCTGTCGATGTCCTTCAGCTTGTTGATCATTCGATTGCGGGTGGCCGGCGTGAAGTCGATGAGATGAATCTCGTCGGCGAGATTCGTCTCGAGCTTCTCCACGGACTTGAGGCCGGCGGCCAGCGCCTTCTGCGTGAGCTTCTTCGGCTCGGCGACCTTTGCCTTCGCGTCCTTGATCTTCTTATCGAGCTTGCCGATCTTCTCGAAGATCACCATGATCTCGTTGATCTTGTTGACGGCGGCGGCAGCGAGCTTCGGCTCTCCGTTCTCGTCGACCTGCGTCGCGGAGCCGTCGTCATCCGGCATTGCCAGATCGATCATTTCCTTGATGACGCGCGTGTCCTTCTTCGCGTTCTCGTAGATCTTCAGGATCTCCTCGAGAATGATGCGGTTCGCGGAGAGTGCCTTGTAAACACGGCGCTCGCCCTTTTCGATGCGCTTGGCGATGTCGACTTCGCCCTGCCGATCGAGCAGCTTGACCGTGCCCATCTCGCGCAGATACATGCGGACGGGATCGTTGGTCTTGTCGACGATGCCGGAGTTGGCGGCGATGATGTCCTGCTGGACCTCTTCGCGCTGATCCATCTCCTTCTCTTCGATCGTGCCGTCGATCGTGATGATGCCCTTGCCCGTCTGCGAAGGCAGCTGCTTCTCCGCATCTTCGATCACGTCGATGCCGAGATCGTTGAAGCGCAGATAGATCTCATCCAGTTCCTCCGGCAGAGAGGTGATCTCTTCCGGCAGGACTTCGTAGATCTCGTCGTAGAGGAGGAACCCTTTTTCTTTCCCTAGTGCGATGAGCTGCTTGACTTCGACGTATTTCTCTTCGACACTCAAGTCGCCGACCCCTTCTTGTTCAAAATTGGATTCCGGTTCGAGATTCGAAGTCCGCAGGCGGGTGGTCATTTGGATGCGCTCCTCACCGGGCAGCGATGGTTGCCCCACGGGTTACGACGGTTCGAACGGTGTCCGTAGAGGACACTCACGTAATCTTTAGTGGACGATAATTATTTCAGCGTACTCAACATACGGGACAGGTCCGTCTTCTCGCGATCGAGCTCGCGCAGACGTTCGGAATCTCCCGCTTTCTCCGCTTCCACGATCTCTCTTTGTATTTGTATTCGGCGGCGATTGAGGTAGCCGCGTTCCATTGGACGCAGGTTTTCGTCAATACGTTGGAGCGTTGGATCGTCGATCTCCTCGCTCAGCAGCAGCTCCGAAAGGAGGGCCAGCTCCACCTCGCCCCTAAGATGGGTCGTGATCTCGCCGAAATCAATAGGGTTACCTGTTACGAGATCATTTTTCATGATAGAAAAAAGCGTTTTGCACGCCGCGTCCTCGAACAGTTCCTCCTTCAGCCTCCCCAGCACCTCCGGACCCAGCTTTCCCTGAACCGCCGCCTGGAGCACGAATTTCTCCCCGCTGGCCTGCGGCGCATTCGGTTGCCGATCCTTTGCCCCGAGCGGCGCAGCCACCTTCCCCTTGACACGCGACCAGACGCTTTCGAACTCGAGCCGGAACGCATCCGCGATCCGCTGCGCTGCATCGTTTCTCACCACGGGATCCGGCACGGCCGAGAGCAGGGGCATGAACTGCTCGATCCGCTCCGACTTCTCACGGCCGGTCAGCGTCGACGCATCTGCCGCCCACTCCTTGAGGCCGTACGTGAAAATGTCCATCGAATTACCGAGGACTTCGAGAAATCCATCCACACCGCGCTTCTGAATGATCTCGTCCGGATCTTTTGCCCCCTGCAGATCGAGCGCGAGCACATCGATTCCCGCACTGAGGAGCACCGGCGCTGCCCGCAACGTCGCCGCACGGCCGGCGTTGTCGCCGTCGTACGCGATCACGCATTTGCGCGTGTAGCGGCGCATCAGCGACGCCTGTCCCGCCGTCAGCGACGTTCCCATCGATGCGACGACACCCGGCACTCCCGCGTGATCGATCGCGATCGCATCGAAGTAGCCCTCGACGAGAATCGCGCGGTCGATGCGGCGCATCGCATCCTTCGACCGGTGCAGGTTATAGAGCAGGCGAGACTTGTTGAAGATCTCCGACTCGGGCGAGTTCAGATACTTCGGGTCGCTGCCATCGAGTGAGCGACCACCGAATCCGGCGAGCGCACCCGTCTCACTGTGGATCGGAATGATCAGCCGGTTTCTGAAGCGATCGTAGTAACCCTTCTTCTCCTTGCGCTCGGAGAGCAGCCCGGCCTTGAAGATCTTCTCCTCGCCATGCTTCTGCCCGAGTCTGCGCAGGATGTAGTCCCACGACTCCGGCGCGTAACCGAACCCATATTTCTTGACGATGTCGTGTGGCACGCGGCGCTCTTCGAGATAGCGCTTCGCCGCGTTCTCTCCCCACCCCAGCGCCTGATGAAACGCCTCCGACGCATCATCGAGCACCTCGAGCAGATCATCCTTGTCGGTGTCGCGCTGCGTCTTGCGGCGCCGCGGCAGATCGATTCCATAGCGCGCCGCGACATGCTCGACCGCTTCAGGAAATGTGAAGCGCTCCGTCATCGAAAGAAACTTGAAGACGTCGCCGCCCGCACCGCAGCCGAAGCAGTAGAAGAGTCCCTTGTCGCGATCGACATGAAATGATGGCGACTTCTCGCGATGAAACGGACAGAGTCCCTTGTAGCTCTTGCCGGCGAGCTTGAGCGGTGTGACCTGCGAGACGAATTCGACGATGTCCGCCGCGGAGCGGACTTGCGAGATCACGAGGTCGTTGAGGTCGACGAGAGCCATGTCTTCAGGTGGCAGACAGCAGACAGCAGGCGGCAGGGGCGTTACGCACTGAGAACGGCGATCGTCGCACCGTCGCCTCCTTCGTTGTCATCGCCGGGACGCCAGGAGCTTACGGCAGGGTGCTTTCTAAGGTGTTCGCGTACTGCTTTGCGCAGCGCTCCAGTTCCGAATCCGTGAATGATGCGGACAGCTTGTTTTCCTTCGAGCAGGGCACGGTCGAGGAACTTGTCCGACTCGTCGAGCGCATCGTCAACACGTTGACCAATCAGATTGAGCTCGGCGCCAACGACCGGCGCAACGTCATTGTGTAGGACAGGCGCCCCCGCCTGTCCTCGGTTTTTGACAGGCGAGGGCGCCTGTCCTACACGTCCAACCGGCGTCAGCTCGCGCGCCTCCACCGTCATCTTCCGCCCATTCACATCGAGCACGGCCTTCTTGCCGTCGACGGAGACGACCTTCCCGGTCACCTTGAACTTCCGGTGCTCCGCCTTGTCGCCAACGCGAATCTCGCGCTGCTCGGCCGGGATGAACTCCATCGCGCGATCGACGGGCTTCGTCACCGTCTGCACGATCTGCTTTGTATCGATCGATGCGCGCGCGTTCCGATCCAGCTCGCGAAGATTCTTGATCTCGTTCGTGACCTGCCGTGCGACGTCGTCGCGGAGACGCTCGAGCTCATCGCGATATGACGTGCCGAGGCGCGCCTTCTCTTTGTCGAGCTGCGCGCTCTTCTCGGCGATCACGCGCCGTTCTTCCTCGATCGAATTCTTCAGCCGCGAGGCTTCATCCTGTTGCGCCAGGACTTCCGACATCTTCTTCTGCAACGTGGAAAGCAGCGTGTCGGTCTCGCCGTATCGGTCGCCGAGACGTGTGCGTGCTGCAACGATGACAGAAGAGGGGAGGCCGATCATCTGCGCGACGTCGATGGCACGGCTGCGTCCGGGAATGCCGGCGATCATCCGGTACGTCGGCTGGCCGGTTGCGACGTCGAACTCCATCGAGGCGTTGAGAATGCGACCGTCATCGACCGCGAAGCTCTTCAGCGATGAGAGATGCGTCGTTACGATGAGCAACGCTCCGGCCTCGAGCAGATGCTCGACGACGGCAGCTGCGAGCGCTGCACCTTCTTCGGGATCAGTCCCTGATCCGAGCTCATCGAGCAGCACGAGCGAGCGCTTCGTCACGCGTGCGAGCACCCGCTTGAGCCGTACGAGATACGCGGAGAACGTCGAGAGATGTTCGAGCACGCTCTGGTCATCGCCGATCAGAACGTGAATCGCATCGACGATTGGAATCGTGGTGCCGTCGTCGGCGGGAACGGGGAGTCCGCTCATCGCCATCGCGACGAGCAGCCCTGCGGTTTTCAACGCGACGGTCTTCCCGCCTGCGTTGGGGCCACTGACGACGAGCGCCCTTGGAGAGCGGCCGTCCCGGCCGCGGTCGGCGGCCGTCCCGGCCGTCGACTGTTCGTCGCCGAGCGAGACGCTCGACGACTGCGGGCGAGACGCCCGCTCTCCACCCAGCTCGATCGACATCGGGATGACTTTGCGCGATGACGGTTCCTCGCTGAATGCCTCCTCGCGAGCGGATGCAAGCCGCTCATCGAGGAGGGGATGCCGTCCGTTGAGAACGCGCAGCTCGCCATCGTTGCTGAAGATCGGACGCGACGCTTTGATCGTGCTGCCGAAGATCGCGCACGCCTGCAGCGCGTCGAGCTCGCCCGCGAGATTCGCTGCAGCGATCACGTTCGCCGCTTCGTCGACGAGCAACTGCGAGACGTAGCGAGTGATGCGCGCAATCTCTTCGCGCTCCTGGATGAGGAGATCCGCGAGGTCGTTGTTCAACTCGACCGCCTGAAGCGGCTCGATGAAGAACGACGCGCCCGAGCCGGAGCGTTCGTGAAGAATGCCTGGCACTGCATTGCGATGATCCGACCGCACCGGGATGCAGAAGCGATCGCCGCGCATCACGATCAGCGGCTCCTGAATCGCATCCACGCTGCGATTCATCACGTCGCCCAGCACGCGTTGAATCGAGTTGCGCTTCTGCTGCACACGCTGACGGATCGCACGAAGCTCTGCCGATGCTTCCTCGCGCAGCTTCCCATCCTTCGTGAAGTACTTCGCCAGCTTCGCCAGCATTTCGCCGAGGTCGGGGAGGTCACGCGCGATGGCAGTGAGGTGCGGATAGAGCTCGCTGCGAAGGAACGTTTCTCGGATCGCCTGCGTCGCGCGGGCGGCGCGCACGATCTGCCACGATTCCTCCAGCTCGAGCACGGTCTCGCGATCGAAGAGCGGCCGAACGTCCGTCAGGCCCGCGATCGGCAGCAGTCCTTCGCGGAGATAGAAAAGGCTCATCTCCGCGAGCTCGGACTGTGCGCGCTCGCATGCATCAAACGATGTGTGAGGACGGCGCCGCGCGACGGCGGCCTTCCCCGGCGTGCTCTTCGCTTCCATCGCGACGAGCGTGAGCACGCGATCGAATTCGATTTCGCTGAGTGTCATGCTGAGCGGGATGACGAAGAAAAAGGGCCCGCTTTCGCGAGCCCGAATCGACAAACTGCAAATTTGAAGGAGACTAGTAGCCGGCGCGACGCTCTTCTGCGAGCTTGCGAAGCACCTTCTTGCGTGCAGCAATCGCTTTACGCTTCCGCTTGGTGCTCGGCTTTTCGTAATGCTGGCGCTTCTTCAGTTCAGAGAGGATCCCCGACTTCTCACACTTGCGCTTGAACCTGCGCAATGCATTCTCGAACGTTTCGTCTTCTTTAACGTGGACGAGAGGCATGACCCCGATCTCCCCCCCTTCTGCATCAGATCGCCAGATTCTAGACTGGCTGAACAGCGTGTTCAACGGGGGAAAGGCAGAGGCCATTCCGTCGGGAATGCGTTTTTAATTCGAAATTCGCAATTTTTAATTTTGAATTTCTTAAGTCCAGATCCGGAACGTTAAAGTCCAAATTTCAAATTTCAAATTTCAAACTAAGAATTAAGTTGCTGATTCTTTAGTACTTACGCAAGAAGGTGCTCCACCCTCGAAATGATCGCGTCCAGCGCCACCTGGTTCTCGCCCCCCTCGGGAATGATCAGGTCGGCATACCGCTTCGACGGCTCCACGAACTCCTCGTGCATCGGCCGGACCGTCGTCAGGTATTGCTCGACCACCGACTCCAGGCTCCGCCCCCGCGACTGGATGTCGCGCATCAGGCGGCGCATGAAGCGGATATCGGGGGGCGTATCGACGAACAGCTTGATCCCGAGACGGCGGCGGAGCTCAGGCTCGGCAAGAATCAGAATGCCTTCGACGATCAGCACTTTGCGCGGCTCGACGCGCTGCGTCTCCTGCTTCCGGCTATGCGTCGTGAAATCGTATAGAGGCACGTCGACGGACGAACCCTTCGACAGCACATCGAGATGACGTACGAGCAACTCCGTCTCGAGCGCATCAGGATGATCGAAGTTGATCTTGTGCCGTTCGTCCGCGCTGAGCGCGTCGAAGTTGCGATAGTACGAGTCGTGAGAAATCCACTCGATGCGCGTCGCGCCGACGCGGTCATAGATCGACCTGGCAACAGTCGTCTTCCCCGAGCCGGTTCCGCCCGCAATCCCGATGATGACAGGTGTCTGCATCCGGCCTAGGGTTGCTCCTCGAGCTCTGCTTCCGTGACGAAGTCCGAGACGTCGTCAGCGCCACACGTGTTGCAGACGACCTGCGCCAGCTTTCCGTTGTGGTACTCGAACTGATACGTCGGAGTTTCGCACTGGAGACAGATGAGGTATTCGGGTACGTCGCCCATTTCCCAGAGTTTATGCTGAGCGAAGCGAAGCATCAACCAAGGCGCCGCCGGACCCGTGCCTCGGGCGATGCGCGTGTGATTAGCGCTGCGCGTTGGTTGATCCTTCGCTTCGCTCAGGATGACGGCAGCCTACGGCGTCCCCACCTGCGGCTGTACGAACGTCGCCGCATTGGTCTCATTGTCGATCACCGACGCGTACACGTACGTCTCCCGACTCGACGTCTCGACGACGAGGGAGAAGTCGTCGCCCTTCGTGATCAGCGGAAAGAGAAACTGGACCGGCACGTGCCAGATCGAATAGGGCGGCATCGGGATGTGCGCGACCGCGACGTTGCGTCCCGGCAGCCGCTGCGCCGCGACGACGAACGTCGACGCGGTCTCGCCAAGATTCACGAAGCCGACGTTCGTGCGAGATGCATCATTGAAGGACAAGCCGTGCAACACACGCAGCGAATACCACATCGCGTCGGACGTGACTGCGATCGGTTCGGGCTTGAAGACCTTGTCGCCGCGCGTGCCATACGCGGTCGCGCGAACGTTGACGGAGCGGCGGCCGAGGGTTTCGACGACGATCGGCGACAACAGCGACTCGACTCCGAAGGCCTCGGGTGCCACATCGGTGAAGCGGACGGTGTCGCCGGGACCGATCGTCGTCAGCATTGCGGGCTGTTCCGGCGCGGCCATCATCGTGATCGCGACGTCGACCGCACTCTGCCCGTCGTTGGTCAGCTCCAGCGCCGTTCGCCAGCGCACCTCGTTCGCGCCGAGGACGCTTCCTGCGACGGGAACGACGACACGAACACTGTCCTTCGACTCCTGTGCGATTGCTGGCATCGCCAGAAGCAGCAGCAGGACGATCTTCGGGGCGTTCACGGCTCGTAGACGATTGCGCGTCACGATCGGTTACACGAAGTGCGGTCTCAACATTCTCGTTCCGACGACCATGACCTTCTGGAACTTCGTCAGCGAGAGTCGCTTGCGGATGACGACGAGCGGATCCTTGCGGAGTTTCGAAAGAACAGTGGCGTAGATGCCGCCCATCAGCAGAACGCCGAAGCGTGCATCGAAATCGAGCTCCTGCAAGAGCGGCTCCGCCTCGCGGAAGTAGCGCTCGGCGCGTGCGATCTGAAATTCGATGAGGGCGCGCACGCGATCGTTCTCCTTGCGCGTCACGATCTCTTCCTCGCTCACGCCGAACTGCCGCAGCTCTTCGCGAGGAAGATAGATGCGATCGCGTGACAGATCGTCGCCGACATCGCGCGTCACGTTCGTCAGTTGCAGCGCGGTCGCGAGATTGCGTCCATATTCGAGCGCGCGCTCCGACTTGTAGCCGAAGATCGCCAGCGAGATGTCCGAGATCGACGTCGCCACGAGATCGCAGTAGTGCAGCAGTTCTTCGAACGTTTCGTAGCGCGACTTCACCATGTCCTGCCGGCAGCCGTCGATCAGCGCGATGAACGCGCTCTTCGGAATCGCGAAGCGCGTCAGCGCGTCGGCGAGTGCAATCGTGATGACGTGGGTCGGGTGGCCTTCGTAGCAGGCATCGAGCTCGCGCTGCCACGCGTCGAGCCGTTGCGCAATCTCCGCGCCCGGATCATCCGAGATGTCGTCGGCGACGCGGCAATACGCATACGCCGCGTACACCGCGCGCCGCTTCGCAGGCGGCAGAAACCGAAAGCCGACGGAGAAGTTCGCTCCATGTTTGTGCGCGATCGCGCGGCATTGGGCGTATGCGTCGTCAATCGCCGTCATGGTTCCTGAACCGGTCCCAGCTCCGGTACGCGCATCTCGGTGTCGCGTGAGCGGCACCAATGCTCGCCCGGTTTGTGCTGGCAACGTCCGCGATGCTGCCACACTCTGCGGATGATGGGGGAGAGAAGTCGCTTCCACCACGTCCGTGCGTGCCACGAACGGAGATACTTCTGAAAGTCTTTCGCGGATGCGGCCTGGCGCACGAACATCGACAGGCCGAAGTTGCCGCCGGCCTCGTACAAGAAGCGATTGACGAGACTCGTCTCCTGTTTGCCGGCAAGCGACTCGTGCCAGAGCTCGTCGAAATCGCGGCCCTGAATGATGCTTTGCGCGGCGAGCCAGCCGCTCGTCAGCGCATAGCGGATGCCGAGGCCGAAGAGGTAATCCTGAAACCCGGCAGCCTCGCCGACGAAGCGCGCGCCGTTCGCCGTCGCGCGGTCTTTCAAGTGGAAATTCATGTACGAGTAGCCGTAGCGGCGTTCGTCCGGCAATTCGAAGCGGTGCATCTGCTGCGCGGCCTGCAGCGAGTGATCGAAGAAGTCGTCGATCTGCTTGAAGCTCGAAACGATCGCGCAGCCGAACGTCGCGAGACCATCGAGGATGAAGAGATAGGAGTAGCCGCCCGGCGAAAGCTTGTGATTGAAGAAAACGTCGATGCGCTCGGGCTCATCGGTGTGCCACGTCATCTCCTTGGCGAGCCCGTCGGGAGTTGCGGGGCCGGTCGCCATGATGTCGGCATCGGCGATGCGGCTGTTGAAGATCACGCGCGCCCCGGCGTCGCGCGCCTGTGCCAGCAGCCCCCGGTCGAGCGTCCCTTCCTCGGCGCCTCGCTTGATGAAGTAACCGTAGGGCTCACTGCTGCGAACGACACGCGCGTGGCCGGCGGCGTCGTAGAACGTCGACCAGTTCGCGGGACGAAAGTAGAAGTTGCGCGCGACGCCGATGCGATCGAGAAACTCCGGCACGGGCTCGCGCTCCGACGATCCTTCGATGATCTGCAGATCGCCGATGAAGCGCATGCCGACGTCGCGCTTTGCTTCGTGCACTTCGACATCGCGTCCCGCTCGGGCGAGGGCGATGGCAGCGCAGAGACCGGATGGCCCCGCGCCTGCAATGCGAATCGGCTGTTGATGGATCTCGTTCATGCGATCATCGATGAGTCGTGTCAATGACAGTTAAGCACAGCTCGCGCGGGAGCAGCTTCGCCGTACTCGTGGCAGCCGGTATTTTTCTCACGCGCATCTCGGGCTTCGTGCGTGAGAAAGTCTTTGCCCATTTTCTGGGCAACTCCGATGCGGCCGGCATTTACCGCGCTGCGATCCGCATCCCGAACGTGCTGCAGAACCTCTTCGGCGAAGGGGTTCTTTCCGCGTCGTTCATTCCGGTCTACGCGCGCCTGCTCGCCGATGAAGAAGAGGAGACGGCCGGCCGCGTGGCGGGAATCGTCGCATCGCTGCTCGCCCTCGCGATGGCGGTCCTCGTCCTCCTCGGCGTCATCCTCACGCCATGGCTGCTGATCGCGATCGCGCCTGGATACAAGGGTGAGATCCGGGCGCTGACGATCACCGTGGTGCGGATCATGTGGCCCGGCGTCGGTATCCTCGTGCTTTCAGCCTGGTGTCTCGGCATCCTCAACAGCCATCGCAAGTTCTTTCTGTCGTATGTCGCGCCGGTGTTCATGAACATCGTGATGATTGCGACGCTCGTGATTTTCGGCGCGCGCAGCAACGACCGTTCGCTCGTGGTCATCGCGGCGTGGGGCATGGTGGTCGGTGCGCTCGCGCAGTTCGTGATCCAGCTTCCCGCAGTCTTTCGCTATGCGAAACATCTACGCTTCGCCATCGACACGACGCTTGCTCCTGTGCGCGAGGTCATCCGCAACTTCACTCCGGTCGTCGTCGGCCGCGGTGTCGTCCAGTTGAGCGGCTACATCGACAACCTACTCGCCACGCTCCTCGGCACGGCCGCAGTGTCGGCGCTCTCGTATGCGCAGATCGTCAACATGTTGCCGATCAGCCTCTTCGGGATGTCGGTGGCTGCGGCGGAGCTGCCACAGATGTCCGGCTTGCGTGGAACGCACGAAGAGATCGCGGCGGCGATGCGCAAGCGACTCGAGCGCGGATTGCGGCAGATCGCGTTCTTCGTCATCCCGACCGTCGTCGCCTTCGTGGCGATCGGCAACATCATCGTTGCTGCGCTCTATCAGGGCGGCCGCTTCAAGGCGGACGACACGCTGCTCGTCTGGTACATCCTCGTCGGTTCCACGCTCGGGCTGCTCGCCGTCACGCTCGGCCGCCTCTACTCGAACGCGTTCTACGCGCTGCGCGACACGCGCACGCCGCTGCGCTTCGCGATGATCCGCGTCGCGCTCACCGCGGCACTCGGCTGGATCTTCGCGATTCCGCTCCGCCCGCTGCTGATTCGCGCTCTGCAGTTCGCGCACGTGCCGCTGCCAGCTGTCGGCAATTCGCTGCTGTCGCTCGGCGCGATTGCGCTGACTGCGACCGCCGGCATCGCGGGCTGGCTCGAGTTCCTGCTCCTTCGCCGCGCATTGCAGAAGCGAATCGGTCACGTGCCGTTCCCAGCGTCGTTTCAGTTGCGACTCTGGGGCGCGGCAATCGCGGCCGCCATCGTCGCGGTCGCGTTCGAGACCATGATCGCCGGTCTCCTGCGGCATCTTCCTTTCCCGCACATCAGTGCCGCTGCACTCGTCTGCGGCGCGTTCGGCCTCTTCTACTTTTTCGTGACGTTCGCGCTGGACGTTCCCGAGGCGTCGGCAACGGTACGAAGGTTTATTCGGCGGTGATCGTCCCTGTGGGGCACAGGCGCCTCGCCTCTGCAACCGAGCCGGCAGGCGAGGGCGCGTGTCGCAACACCTCCACTGCATCGTTCTTGCTACGATGCCAGACGTGACCGAATCGCTGCTCGAGGTCAGGAACCTCCGCACGTCCTTCCCGACTGCCGAAGGTCTCGTCCACGCCGTCGATAACGTCTCGTTCACCGTGAAGCGCGGAGAGGCGCTCGCGCTCGTCGGCGAGTCAGGCTGCGGCAAGAGCGTCACCGCGATGTCGATCATGCGTCTCGTCGCAACGCCGGGCCGGATCACAGGCGGCGAGATTCGCTACAAGGGCAAGAACCTCGCGCAGCTCTCGGAAAGCGACATGCGCAAGGTGCGCGGCAACGACATCGCGATGGTGTTTCAGGAGCCGATGACGTCGCTCAATCCCGTCTTCAAGATCGGCGCGCAGGTCGCGGAGGCGATTCGCATTCACCGCAAGGTGTCGAAGAAAGAAGCGTGGAAGCAAGCAGGCGCGATGCTCGAGCTGGTCGCGATCCCCGATCCGATCAAACGCCTCGAGGATTATCCGCATCAACTTTCTGGCGGCATGCGCCAGCGGGTCATGATCGCAATGGCGTTGTCGTGCGATCCCGAGCTGTTGATCGCCGACGAGCCGACGACCGCGCTCGATGTCACGATCCAGGCGCAGATCATGGAACTCCTCGCCTCGCTGCAGCAGCGCCTCGGCCTCGCGATTCTGCTGATCACGCACGACCTCGGCGTCGTGGCCGAGTTCTGTGAGCGCGTGATCGTGATGTACACCGGCCGCGTCGTCGAAGAGGCGCCTGTCGATCAGTTGTTCGCGAATCCGGGACATCCATATACCCGCGGCCTGCTCGCGTCGCTCCCAGGCGCGACGCACGAAGGAGTGAAGCGGCTGCCGACGATCAAGGGAATGGTGCCGCCGATCAACCGGCTGCCGCAGGGCTGCAAGTTCAATCCGCGTTGTCCCGATGTGATGGAGATCTGTCTCGGCGACGAGCCGGCGTTGATGGCCGCTGGCGCCTCGCAGGTGGCGCGGTGCTATCTGCATGGAAACGCCGCCGATGCCGAGAGGCTGTCATCATGAGTGAACCGGCCACGCAACTCGAACAGCGCGCGTTGCTCAGCGTTGAAGGGCTCACCAAGTACTTCCCGGTCAGGCGAGGAGTGCTCGGCCGGACCGTTGCACAAGTGAAGGCAGTGGACGGCATCAGCTTCTCGCTTGCAGCGGGCGAGACGTTGGGACTCGTTGGCGAGTCTGGCTCCGGCAAGACGACCGTCGGCAGGTGCATCCTTCGGTTGATCGAGCCGACGTCGGGTGCGATCCGCTTCGAAGGCACGGACATCCTCGCGCTTGATGCCGGTGGCATGCGCCGCATGCGCCGCAACATGCAGATCGTGTTTCAGGATCCGTATGCGTCGTTGAATCCACGCATGACGGTTGGCTCGATCATCGCCGAGCCGCTCATCATTCATGGCGTCTCGAACGGCGGTGAGCGCAACGATCGCGTCGCGCAACTGCTGGAGAAAGTCGGATTGCAGCCCGAGTATCGGAAGCGCTATCCGCACGAGTTCTCCGGCGGGCAACGGCAGCGCGTCGGCGTCGCGCGCGCGCTGGCGACGAATCCGAAGTTCCTCGTGCTCGACGAGCCCGTGTCGGCGCTCGATGTGTCCGTTCAAGCGCAGGTCGTAAATCTGCTTCAGGATCTGCAGGACGAGCTCGGGCTGACCTATCTCTTCATCGCGCACGATCTCTCCGTCGTCGAGCACATCTCGACGCGCGTCGCCGTGATGTACCTCGGGCGGATCATGGAGCTCGCCACGCGTGAAGCGCTCTACGCGAATCCGCTGCATCCCTACACGAAGGCGCTGCTCTCCGCGGTTCCGATTCCCGATCCGAAGGTGAAGAAGACGCGGATCATTCTGAAGGGCGACATTCCGACGCCGCTCAATCCGCCGAGCGGCTGCGTGTTTCACACGCGCTGTCCCATCGCGCAGTTCCCGATCTGCAAGGATGTGGTGCCGCCGCTGGTTGAGCATCAGCCGGGCCAGTTCGCCGCCTGCCACTTCGCCGGGGCACCGGTGCAGGCAGCAGACAGCGGGCCTGTTCAGGCAGCAGACAGCAGGCAGCAGACAGCAGGTTGAGGCCTGCGAGATTGCATCACAGCCCGAAGGATCAGCCTCCTGCTGCCTGCTGTCTGCTGCCTGCTGTCTCCACGGGCCTGCTGTCTGCTGCCTGAATTACAATGCGCCGCGCGAAACTTCCTCTCGATCCTTTCGTACAAGCACCCGTGTCCAGGAGGATTTACATGACCGCTGTTCGACGGTTTTTCTCGATGTTCGTCATCTCGCTTGCCGCGACGGCAGCGTTTGCGCAGCAGCCTTCGACTGCTACGCAGCGCACCGAGCCGGTGACGGCCGAGACAGACAAGGACATCGAGAATTCACGCGCACTTCGTCTGAGTCTCGATGACGCCGTGCGCACCACGATGGAGCACAACCTCGGCATCTCCATCGAGCGTTACGACTACAAGATGGCCGGAGAGTCTCTGGTCTCCCAGTACGGTCTCTATGACTGGTACACGACGGGGCAGTTGTCGGCATCCTCGACCGCGTTTCCGACGAGCAACTCGCTGCAGACAGCCTCGCAGCGGACGATCGTGGCAAAGGCGGGAGTGGCGCAAACGCTTCCGACCGGTGGCAGCTACGCCTTCAACTTCAACAACGACCGGACGAACAAAGCCGGCTTCGGCACGCTGATCAATCCGAGCTACAACTCGGACTTCGGCGTCACGCTCAACCAGCCGCTGCTCCGCAACTTCGGCATCGACGTCACGAACCGCGGCATCGACATCGCGCGCAACACGCTCGGCATCAATCGCGAGCTGTTCCGCTCCGTCCTGATGAACACTGCCGTCTCCGTCGAACAGGCGTATCTCGATCTCGTCTATGCACGCCGCAATGTCGATGTGGTGAAAGAGTCGCTCTTCCTCGCGCGCGACCAGTCGCGCATCACGCAGATCCGCATCGACGTCGGCGCCTCGGCTCCGCTCGACATCCTGCAGCCGCGCGTGCAGATCGCCACGACGGAAGAGCAGTTGATCGCCGCCGTCGCCTCCGTGCGCGATGCCGAGGATCGGTTGCGGGCCTTGCTGAACCTGCCGCAGGAAGATTGGAATCGCCCGATCGTGCCGACCGACAACGTCGGTTACACGCCGATGACGATCGATACCGATCAGGCAGTCGCGCAGGCGCTCACCCTTCGCCCTGAAGTTCGCGAGAACAGCCTCGGCACCGCGACGCGCAAGATCCAGTACCTCTACTCGCGCAATCAGGTGCTGCCGAAGCTCGATGCATTCCTCGATTACGGCGCGGCCGGTGTCGCGGGCCGCGCGATCACGGTGGACTCGACCGGGCAGCCGACCGGACTGACTTCGAGCTCTTATCCGCACGCGCTGCGTCAGATCGTCGGCGGCGATTTCCCGAGCTGGTCGGTCGGTGTGAACGTTGGCGTTCCCATTCTCAATATCGGTGCCCGCGCAGAAGCTCGGCGCGCGAAGCTCGAGTACGAGCAGTCGAAGGCGACGGAAGATCAGACGAAGCAGAGCATCACCACGGACGTTCGCAAGGCTGTTCGCGATATCGATACCGCGTCGAAGGAGATCGTTGCGTCGCGCACCGCACGTGATGCCGCGGAACAGAACCTCGACGCGGAGCGCAAGCGCTACGAGAACGGCATGACGACCAACTTCAACGTGCTGCAGATTCAGCAGCAGTTGTCGGACTCGCGGGTCCGCGAGCTGCAGGCGCTCGTCGGTTACAACAAGGCCGTTGCGAACTATCACCGCGCGGTGGGCGATCTGCTCGACGTGCGCAACATCAAGGTGGAAGACGACACTCCGGAAGAGCCGAAACTGTTCGGCCGCACATTCGACCGCTATAGCTGGTTAAACTACGAACACCGGCTGAAAGCGGAGGATGCTGCGAAATGACAGAAGCGGAATTCACCCCGCCACCCCCTCCAGAAAACCCAAATTCGTTTGCACGCATCGCCGGGGTCGTTTTCGATCCCGGCGCTACGTTTGCGTCGATCGTCAGAAAGCCCGACTTCGTCGTGCCGATCGCCATCATTTCCTTCTTCGCGATCATCGGTGGAGTCCTCGCCGGGATGCGTATCGACACGACGGCGTTGATGCGGGAGACGCTTCAGAGCAACCCGCGGATACCGCCTGAGCTGGTCGAGCGGCAGGCGAAGATGATGGGCGGCTTCATGAAGATGGTGTTCTTCTGCGCGCCGTTCGTCACGATCATCACACTCGTCGTCATCGCCGGAATCATCTTTGCCGCCTTCAAAGTGTTCGGAGGCGACGGTGAGTTTCCGCAGGCGCTCTCGATCACGGCGTATGCATGGATGCCGATGATGGTGAAGGGATTCCTGGGAACGATTCTGTTGCTGGCAAAGAAGTCGATTACGGTGGAGATGCTGAAGAATCCGCTTGCATCGAACATCGGCTACTTCATCAGCACGAAGTCCCATCCGGTGCTCGCGACCTTCCTGGCGAGCGCCGACGTGTTCACGATCTGGTACATCGTGCTCCTGACGATCGGCTTTGCCGCGATGTCGCGCTTTTCGCGCGCGAAGTCGGCGGCAATCATCGTGTCGCTGTGGGCGGTCGCGGTGTTGTTTCAGGTCGCAGGTGCCGCAGTACAGTTGCTCGCCGCACGGAGAGCGCAGTGACGGTTACGGCGAAGCGGTCCGCGATCCTCATCGCGGCCGTCGTCCTCCTCGGCGTCATCATTTTCTTCAGCGTTCGCGGTACGGGAAGCGAAGCCGAGAAGGTCTACATCGAGCCGGCGCATCGGCAGAGCATCGAGGCGACGGTCACCGCGCCGGGTGAAGTCGAGCCGAAGTTCAAGGTCAACATCAGCGCTCACGTCATTGGCAAGATCGATCATCTCTACTTCAATGAGGGCGATACGGTCACGAAGGGACAGAAGCTGATCGAGCTCGAGAAGCCGTCGTTTCTCGCCGCGCGCGACAACGTCCGCGCGCAGCTCGAGTCACGGCGTGTGGAAGTCGCGCGAGCGAAAGCAGCACTCGAAACCGCGCAGGTTGCGTATGACCGTGTGGTGAAGCTGCGCGATCAGGGCATTCAGGCCCAGGAGGCGTTCGATCAGGCGCGCCTCAATCTCGAGAATGCGCGTGCGGCATTCGCGTCCGCACAACAAGGTGTGCAGCAGGCTTCCGCGACGATCGTGTCGGCGGAGACCGATCTCTCCTACACCACGATCACGGCGCCGACGACCGGCAAGGCCGTGCAGCTCAATGCACGCGAGGGCGAGGTCGTCATCCCCGGCACGATGAACAATCCCGGCTCGGTACTGGCGGTGATTGCCGATATGTCGGAGATCCTCGTCGAAGCCGAAGTCGGGGAGACCGAAGTCGTCGGAATCAAAGTGGGGCAGGCGGCGAAGATTCATGTCGATGCAATTCCCGACAAGGAGTACGCGGGGACTGTCTCCGAGATCGGAAGCTCCGCCGCCGTTCATGCAACTTCGTCCGCGGGAATGCGTTACTTCAAAGTGAAGGTCGCGTTCACGAATGCGGATGACCGGCTGCGGCCCGGCATGACCTCGCAGGTCTCGATCATCACGACGACGGCGAACGCGATCACGGTCCCGATTCAGAGCGTTGTGGAGCGCGTGCCCGGCGCGAAGAAGGAAGACGAAGAGGAAGAGTCGAGCGCGCCGAAGAAGAAGTATGTGTTCGTCGTCGAAAAAGGCGTCGCGAAACAGCGCGAGGTGACGACGGGCATCAGCGATGCGACTCGCGTGGCGATCTCGAACGGAGTGAAGGAAGGTGATCAGATCATCACCGGCCCCTTTCGAGTGTTGAAGAAACTGCACGACGACACCGAAGTCGAAGTGACAGACGAGAAGAAAGCCGCGAAGAGCGGGAAGGACTGACGGCGGATGGCAGAGCCACACCTGATCGAAATGCACGAGCTGACGCGTGTCTATCAGCTCGGACCGCAGGAGATTCACGCACTGCGCGGAGTCGATCTCATCATCGAGAAGGGCGAGTACGTCGCGATCATGGGTCCTTCCGGCTCCGGCAAGTCGACGCTGATGAACATCGTCGGATGTCTCGATACGCCGAGCGCCGGGCGCTACCTGCTGGACGGAGTTGGCGTCGAGTCGCTGAACGATGACGAGCTCGCGGCGATTCGCAACACGAAGATCGGCTTCGTCTTCCAGACGTTCAACCTGCTCGCACGCACGACCGCACTGGAGAACGTCGAGCTGCCGCTGATCTACGCACGCGTGCCGCGGCACGAACGCCGCGAGATGGCGGAAGAAGCGCTCGCCGCCGTGGGCCTCGGCGACCGGATGAATCACCAGCCGAACGAACTGTCCGGCGGACAGCGCCAGCGCGTCGCTGTTGCACGCGCGCTCGTGAACAAACCATCCCTGCTCCTCGCCGACGAGCCGACCGGAAACCTCGACTCACAAACAGGCCGCGAAATCCTCGATCTCTTCAAGGAGCTCCACGAGCGCGGCAACTCGATCATCATGGTCACGCACGAGGACGACGTCGCACACGAAGCGCAGAGGATCATTCGGATTCGCGATGGGCGAATTCAGTGAAGAGAGTTGCGAGTGACGAGTTGCGAGTAACGAGTTGCTACGCGGTGTAGATTTTTTGCATTGCGAATTCGATTTGCGGACGATTTCTTCATGAGAATCGAAAAATTCGAAGACCTGATCGCCTGGCAAAAAGCTCGTCAGCTCACCAAACGTATCTATCTCGAGACCAGAACGAGCATGTTTCGAAGGGACGTTGCGCTCCGAAACCAGATGCGGAGGGCGGTTGTCTCAGTCGTCTCGAATATCGCCGAGGGATTCGAGCGGGGTGGAGCGCAATTCAGACACTTTCTCGCGATCGCCAAAGCTTCGTGTGCCGAAGTCAAGACGCAGATCTATGTCGCTTTTGACATCGGGTACATCCCAGAACACCTGGTCACGGAGTTGCTGCGCGACACCGAAGAAGTCGCGCGCGTCATCGGCGGCCTCCGCAAATCAATCCCCAGCACGCGCATCTCGCGTACTCGTCACTCGTCACTCGCAACTCGTCACTGAGAACTGATGTTCATCGAGAACCTCCGCATCGCCCTTCGCGCCATCTTCGCCAACAAGATGCGCTCGATCCTCACCGTTCTCGGCGTCATGGTGGGCGTTGCGGCGGTGATCGCGGTCGTTTCGCTCGTGCAGGGGATGCAGTACAAGCTCTCGGCCGATCTGCAGACGATCGGGTCGAACTACATCGAAGTCTTTCCCGATGCCGGCGAGGATCGTAATGCCGCGCTGCAGAAGCTGCCGCGGCTGACCCTCGATGATGCCGAGGCGGTGAGGAAGTCGGCGACGGCGATCAGGCAGTTCACTCCGATCTACATCTCGAATGCCGACACGAAGTCGGGGGGCGCGTCGCATCGCGCGCAGCTGTGGGCGGTGAACTCGCAGTTTCAGGAGATCTTCAATCGCTGGGTCGAGCATGGCCGCTTCTTCGGTCCGCTCGACGAAGAGGCCGCAAAGCGCGTCTGCGTGATCGGCGCGACGATCGCCGAACGGCTCCACCTCGCGGATTCGATCGGCAGGAACATCCGGATCAACAACGACGACTACACCATCGTCGGGATGCTCGAAAAGAAAGGCGGGATGTTCGGCAACGATCAGGACGATGTCGTCTTCATCCCGTTTGCGACTGCTTCGGCGACTTATGGCCGCGAGAGCATGGACCGCCTCGTGCTCGCGTTTCAGATGCGCACAGGAAGCGATCTCGATCTCGCAAAGGATCAGATCACCGAGTTGCTGCGCGCGCGTCATCATCTGAAGAAGGGACAAGCGAACGACTTCCGCATCCTCGCGCAGGAAGAGATTCTCAAGATCATCTCCGGCGCGCTCACCACGACGACCGCGGTGATGGGCGCGGTGGTCGGCATCGCGCTGCTCGTCGGCGGCATCGGAATCATGAACATCATGCTCGTCTCGGTGACCGAGCGGACGCGCGAGATCGGCGTGCGCAAGTCGATCGGAGCGCGGCGACGCGACGTGCTGGTGCAGTTCCTGGTTGAAGCCGTTGCGTTGTCCGGCATTGGCGGAGTGATCGGGATTACCGGCGGCTACTTCCTCGCGGCCGGCGCGAGACTGATTCTGAATCACTCCTTCCCATCGTTGAATCTGCCACCGGCGCATACGCCGGTCTGGGCGGTCACGCTCGCCTTCGGCTTCTGCGCGCTGCTCGGCATCCTGTTCGGAATCTATCCGGCAGCGAAGGCGTCGAAGCTCGATCCGATCGAGGCGCTGAGGTACGAGTAAGTTACGAGGTGTGGCGCGGGTTCGCAGGCTCGCGGTTGGGAACCACCCCGGGCCCGCGCGCCCGCGAGACCGCGAACCCCCGTTTCCGTTCTGGCACCTCATTCGAAATGTTCCTCCAACGGAGACGTGTTACTTCTTCCGTGCGCCAATCCCGCAAAACTGCTGCTCTCTTCGCATTTCTCATATTGCTGACGACGGCATCCGCGTTCGCGGAGACGATGCCGCTCTCACAGGTTGTCAAGGGGATGAAGGGCTACGGCCTCACGGTCTTCGACGGCAACAAGATCGAGAAGTTCGACGTCGAGATCATCGGCGTTCTGAACAACATCGGCCCTAATCAGGATTTGATTCTTGCGAAGGTCGACTCGCCGGTCGTGCAGCGAGCGGGCGTCATCGCCGGCATGAGCGGGTCGCCGGTCTTCATCGATGGCAAGGTCATCGGCGCGCTTGCGTTTGCCTGGCAGTTTGCCAAGGAACCGGTTGCGGGCATCACGCCGATCGAAGAGATGTTGAAGATCGCCGACAACGGCGGAGTCCGCATGTCGCCGACCCTTCCCGCGGCAGCACCGCGGATGTCGGGCGCCGAGTTTCTCAACACGATCGTCAACGCGAAGAGCGAGAGCGTGTTCGACAAACTCGCAGCGGACTTCGGCGCGCGGCAGATGAGTACGATCAATGGCGCGAGACCGATCGCGGTTCCGCTCTCGCTCTCGTCGTTTGCGCCCGAGACCGTTTCGCGATTCGGCAAATACATCGACGCGATGAACTTCGTTGCCGTGCCGAGCGGTGCGAGCTCGCAGGCGGGATCGGCCGTACCGGCGAAGAACGCGAAGCCTTTCAAACCTGGTGATCCGATCGGCGCCGTGCTCCTCAATGGCGATTTCAACGTCGCCGCGACGGGAACCGTTACGTACACAGATGGCAATCGCGTCTACGCGTTCGGTCATCCGTTCCTCGACATGGGCGAGATCAGCTTCCCGATGGCGCAGTCGGAGATCGTCGGCGTGATGCCGAGTCTCGCGACGTCGTTCAAATTCGCCAACACCGGCGCGGTGGTCGGAGCGCTGCAGCAGGATCGCGCGAACGGCATCATGGGTGTCGTCGGCGAGACCGCCAGCACGATTCCGATCGAGCTAACGCTCGACGGCAGCGGTCCCTCGCGCACGTATCACGTGAACATGATCCGGCATCCGCAGCTCACGCCGCTGATGCTCGCGATGGCTGCCGACAGCGTCATCGCCAATGCACAGAAAGCCGCGGGCGAGCGCACGGTGATGATGGATGCAGAGATCCAGCTCAAGGGCTCCGCTCCGATTCATCTTCGCGAAGGGTGGGCCGGTGCGCAGGCGCGTCAGGCGATCCCTTCGTATCTCGCGGTGATCACCGGCTATCTGATGTCGAACGAATTCCGCGATGCGAAGATCGAGAACGTGAAGCTGCACCTGCGTCACGACGAGTCGCTGAAGATCGCGAAGCTCGTCGAGGCCTCGATCGTTCCGCCGGCGAACGGCCGCATCGTGCCGGGGGACGACCTCAAGGTACGCGCGGTGTTGAAGCCGTTCCGCGGCGAGTCGTTCGTCGAGACGTTCGATCTCAAGGTGCCGGAGAATCAGGTTCCCGGCAGCGCGTATCTGCTCGTTGGCAGCGGTACGGTCGCCAATCAGATCGACTTCACGCTCGTCCCGCCCGATCCTCGCACGCTCGAGCAGGTGCTCGCAGTCCTCGAGCGCCTGAAGCCATCGACCGATCTCACCGTCGGGCTCTACTCGAACGGCGAAGGCGCCGTGACCGCGGGTGTGTATCTGCCGAGCCTTCCGCCGAGCATTCGCGCAGTCGTCGCCGGCGATACGTCGAACGGTTCGCAGGCACCGGTGAAATACTTCACATCCAACCAACAGGCGCATTCGCTCGGCTACATCGTCGACGGCGCCGTGAAGATCGATCTCGAGATCAAACCGCAAATCTAAAGACGGAGTGACGAGTGACAAGTACCGAGTGACGAGTAAGGTTCCACTCATCACTCGTTACTCGTCACTCGTCACTCCGTGAAAGGGTGGTAGATGCGCATCCGTTTCGCGCTCGCGTTCCTCGTTCTTTCTGCAACGTCCGTTTTCGCCGTGGCTCCTCAGTTCTGGCGTACCCGCAATGCCGATGAGTACCTCGCCGGCGAGATCGACGGCTTCGCCGTCACGGCGCGCGGCGAACTGAGATCGGGTCCTTCACTCGAGAAGATCGCGGCGTTCACCGATCCCTTCGTGCTGTCGCAGGCGATGGCGCCGAACGGCGACCGCTTCTTCGGTACCGGCAACGACGGTAAGGTCTATCGGCTTCGCGGCAAGGAGATGAAGCTCCTCTTCAGCGCGTCCGAGCCCGAGATCTACACGCTCGCATTTCACGACGGCGTGCTTTACGCAGGCAGCTCGCCGAATGGAAAGATCTATCGCGTCGATCCATCAGATGGCAAATCGTCCGTCCTCTTCGACCCGAAGCAAGCCTACATCTGGGCCATCGACTTCCTCGGCAACGGCGATCTCGCGGTGGCCACCGGAGTCGAAGGGAAGCTCTTTCGGGTCACGCCCAAGGGGGAAGGGAAGGTCTGGTACGACGCCCCCGAAACGCATCTGCGTTCGCTCGCCGCCCGCAGCGATGGCTCGCTGCTCGTCGGCAGTGCGGGCAAGGGACGCATCTACGAACTGCGCGCAGATGGTTCCGCGCACGCGCTCTACGACTCGACTCTCAACGAGATCTCATCGATCTATGTCGAGCCTTCGACCGGCATCGCGTGGGCCGCGGGCGTGAGCAACGTGCTGCCCTCGAGCGCGCCCCAGAAGGCGCAGCCGAAGCAGGGACAGGGAGGTTCGTCAGGCGACAAGAAGGACGCCAGCGCGGAGCCCACGCCGACGGTCGACGTGAGCGTGTCGTTCGAAGACGCATCGACGGCGGCCGCACAGGCCGGGAGCGGTGAGATCTACAAGATCAACACCGACGGCTTCGTCGAGATCGCGCGCAAGTTCGATCGCGAGATGGTCTACTCGATCAGCGGCGCGCGCAATGGCGGCATTCTTCTCTCCACCGGTCCACAGGGACGCATCTACGAAATCAAAGATGGCGAGGCTGCGCTCATCGCGGCGGTTCCCGAGAAGCAGGTCGTGTCGATCTCGACGTCGAATGGCGAGACGTTGATCACGACGACGAACAGCGGCGCGGTCTATCGCATGACGGGCGCGCCCGCTGCGAAGGCTGAATATCGCTCGGCCGCGAAAGATGTCGAGCGCTTCTCGCATTTCGGACACTTCCGCATCGAGGGAACCAACGTAGGGGACGGTCACGTCGCCGTTGCTTTCCGCAGCGGCAATACACGAACGCCCGACTCGTCATGGAGCGGCTGGACGAACGCGATCGCCGCGGCAGAGGGGACGATCACCGCGCCGCCGGGACGCTACATCCAATACAAGCTCACGATGCCGAAACCGGGAGCCGACGTCTCGATCGACAACGTGACGGTTGCGTACATCAATCGCAACGTTGCTCCAGCCATCGATACGGTTGCCGTGCAGGATCCCGCGGTCGTCTTCATCAGCTCCTCGTATCCAGCGTCGCCGCAAGTCGTCGAGGCGTCGAATCCCGATGAATACGGGATCTTCACGAGTCTCGAAACGCCGCGCGACAAGAGCGACCAGGGAAAGAAAGTCTTCCGCAAAGGTTTCCGCACGATCACATGGCGCGCGCACGACGACAACGGCGATCAGCTCCGCTACTCGCTCGCATTCCGGAAGAAGGGGAGTGAGAAGTGGCTGCGCCTTCGCGACAACCTCGAAGAGACGCAGATGAACTTCGACACGTCGCAGCTGCCGGATGGACTGTACGAGTTGCGGCTCATCGTGAGCGATGCGAACGACAATCCGGATGGACCGCTGTCCGACACGAAAGACGGCGTGATGTTCCAGATCGACAACACGCCGCCGTCGATCAACGTGACGACGCAGGGCGACGAGACAGTCATTCGCATCACAGACAAACTCTCGACCATCGGCAAAGTCGAATACTCGGCCGACGCGACGAAGTGGATTCGTCTCACACCAGCGGATGGAATCGCCGACTCGAGCGACGAGACGTACAAGTTGAAGCGCAACGCGGTGGAAGGGAAGTTCGTGATCATCCGCGCGACCGACTCGTTCTACAACGTGGCTACGACATCGGTCACGCTGCCGTAGGTTAGGCAGCAGACAGCGGGCAGCCGACAGCAGAAGAAAAATCCTGTAGTTGGCTCCTGCTGTCTGCTGCCTGCTGTCTGTCTGTCCCCTATAATGATGGCGCTTTGCGCCGCACACTGATTGCCGCTCTCTCGCTCGTTCTCGCGGTCTCGTGCGGCCACGAGAAGCCGGCGGCCACGACAACATCCACGGCCATCGATGAGTCATCACCGCAGGATGGCGGCACGCTCATCCGGCACCTCTCCACCGAAGTCGCAACACTCAATCCAATCGTCGCAACGAGCCGTTACGACCGGCTGGTGATGAATTACATCTTCACGCCGCTCGTCTACTTCGACATCGATCTCACACCGATCCCCGGACTTGCGACGAAGTGGGAGATCTCCGCGGACGGTCTCGACTACACGTTTCATCTCGATCCGAAGGCGACATTCTCCGACGGCTCTCCGGTTCTCGCCAGCGATGTTCTCTTTACGCTGAAGAAGATTGTCGATCCGGCGATGGAAGCCGCTCAGGTCGGCGGAGAATTCGACAAGATCGACATGACGAAGACGCGGGTCGTCGACGATCACACGCTCGTCGTTTCATTCAAAGAGGTATCCGCACCGCAGCTCACACACTTCAACGACGTCCTCGTGCTGCCGGAGCATGTCTACTCAAAAGGTGACTTCAAGACCGCGTACAACTTCAACGCCCTCGGCAGCGGCCCTTATCGTCTCGCTCGCCGCACTGCAGACAACGACATCGTTCTCGAGCGCCGCGAAGACTACTGGGGTAAGAAGCCTTACCTGAAGACGGTCATCTTCAAGACCATTACCGACGACAACACCGCATGGAACGCCGTGAAGCGGGGCGACGTCGACGAGGCGATGATCACCTCCGACGTGTGGCAGATGAACTCCACACGGCCGGAGCTTCTGAAGACGCTCGAGTTCCGCCGTTTCTACTACCTCACCTACAACACGATCTCCTGGAACAACCGCGTTCCCATTCTCTCCGACAAGCGCGTGCGGCTGGCGCTCGCGAAATGCGTCGACGTCAAGTCGCTGATCAACAACTACTATCACGGCACCGCGCGCGCAATGAACGGTCCCTTCACGCCGGATCAGTGGGCGTACAACCCGAACGTGCCGGTGATCGAGTTCGATCCGCTTGCGGCTCAACGCGAGCTCAACGCACTGGGCTGGCTCGACACCGATCACGACGGCGTGCTCGACAAGGATCACAAGCCGTTCAAGATTGAACTGCTCATCACGTCGGGGAATGCTCCCTCATTGCCGCTCGCTCAGCTCCTCGAGTCGGAGTTGAAGAAGATCGGCGTCGTGGTCACGATCACGCAGATGGACGGCACCGCGATGTTTCAGCGCCTCCTGGCCGGCAACTTCGACGCGGCATTGAGCGCATGGGATCTCGATCCGGATCCGGATCCATTCCCTCTGCTCCATTCTTCGCAGTGGCCGCCTCACGGACAGAACATCGTCTTCTACAAGAATCCGGAAGCCGACGCGTTGATGGATGCCGGACGCAAAGAGCTCAATCAGTCGAAGCGCGTCGACATCTATCGCAAGCTGCACGCGCTGATCGCCGCCGATCAGCCGTACACCTGGACCGTGCAGTCCTCGGTGAAGTGGGCCATCAACAGGCGCGTGCATGGCGTTAAGGAGTCGAAAGGCTTCGGACTCTTTCTCTGGTATCCGGGTGAGTTCGACTGGTGGATTCCCGTGAGTCAGCGGACGCACGAGAACGCCTCTCCCGCGGCGAAGCCGCAGTGAGGCCGGGATGACGGCGTACCTGGCGAGGCGCTTCGCGTACGCAGTCCTCACGTTCTTCGGCATCACGATCGTCACATTCGTGCTTATCCACAGTGTTCCCGGCGATCCAGTGACGTTCTACATCGCGAAGTCCGGTCCTCATGGCATTCCACCGGCAATTCTCGCGGCGATCCGACACGAGCATCATCTCGACGAACCTCTGGTCAAGCAGTACCTCTGGTGGCTGCGCGGAGTCGTCACGCTCGACTTCGGTCCCTCGGTGATCAATCACCGGCCGGCGATGGAGAGGATCCTCGACAAGCTGCCGAACACGATCGTGCTGAACGGCCTCGCGTTTCTCCTGGCGGCAATGACTGGAATTCCGATCGGGCTCTGGAGCGCGTCACGATCCGGACATCTGCTCGAGCGCGGCTCGTCGGTCGTTTTCTTTCTGCTTTATTCGCTGCCGTCGTTCTGGGTTGCGCTGCTGCTGATGGAGCTTTTTGCAGTGCACCACGACTGGCTTCCGCTCTTCGGCATGACTTCGGATGACTACGAGCTCCGTTCGACGCTGGGGCAGGTGAGCGATCGCTTCCAACACATGATTCTGCCGGTGCTGACGCTGACCTACGCTCAGCTGGCTTTTTATGCGCGATTCACGAAGTCGGCGCTCTCGGAAGTGATCCATCAGGACTTCATCACAACCGCGCGCGCGAAGGGTGTGAGCCAGCCCGTCGTGCTCTGGCATCACGCATTTCGCAACGGTCTGCTTCCGCTCATCACGCTTCTCGGTCTCACGATTCCCTATCTGCTTTCAGGCAGCGTGATCGTCGAGTCGATCTTTCAGTGGGACGGCATCGGCCGGCTCTACTTTCAGTCGCTGCTGAGCCGCGACTATCCGACGGTGCTCGCGCTCACGGTGGTCACGGCCCTTTTCACGCTGCTGGCGAGCGTCCTGGCCGATGTCTTGTACGCGATCGCGGATCCTCGCGTGCGGATCGAGGGGCGGCGATGAATCCCGGGCACGAAGTGTGGAGGCGGTTCCGCCGGAGCAGGGTCGCCAATGCTGCGCTGGCGTATGGATGCTTCATCACACTCTGCGCGCTATTCGCGCCGCTCCTTGCGAACTCGAAACCGTTGCTCGTTCGAACGCCTGACGGATTGCGCTGTCCGGCGATGCGGGATCTGGTGAGCGAGCAGCAGGGTGTGGAAGAGAAGGTGGAAGGGCACGTGCTGCTGCGGCCACCCGTCGCGCATTCGCCAAACGAGATCGATCTCATGCGCCGCCTCGAGCCGCCATCTGCGGAGCATCACTTCGGCACGGACGATGTCGGCCGCGACGTACTCACGCGATTGATTCATGGCGCGCGCGTTTCCCTCACAGTCGGTTTTCTCGCGGCGGTCATTGCGCTGCTGGTAGGCGCGGTGCTCGGCGCCATCGCCGGCTTCTACGGCGGCGCGCTCGACTGGCTCGTGTCGCGTGTGATCGAGATCGTGCTCTGCTTTCCGTTTCTCTTTCTCGTCGTCGCGATCGTCGGTCTCTTTCGCCCCTCGATGTACACCATCGTGATCGCCCTCGGCATCACGACGTGGACGGATGCCGCGCGCTACGTGAGGGGAGAGATTCTCCGCATCCGCGAGCTCGACTATGCACAGGCGGCGCGTGCCATCGGCGCGCGCGACCTGCGCATCATCTTCCGGCATCTGCTGCCGAACGCACTCGCGCCGGCGCTGGTCTCCGCGAACTTCTCGGTCGCGGCGGCCATTCTCACCGAATCAGCGCTTTCGTTTCTCGGTATCGGCGTGCCGCTGCCCGCGCCGTCGTGGGGCGGCATCCTGAGTCTCGCGGAGCAGCACATCGACTACGCCTGGTGGCTCGTGCTGTTTCCCGGAGTGGCGATTTTCAGCACTGTGGCCGCGTTCAACGTGGTCGGCGACCGGCTGCGGGAAGCGCTCGACCCGCGAAGCGAGTAGGAGAGGGGCGTCTCGCCCGCTCTCCTGTACCATTCTCCCGTCCAACATGCGCACTCTGATCCTGCTCACTCTTCTGTTCTCGTTCAATGCCTCGGCCCAACTGCAGTTCGCAGTGGCTGGCGACTCGCGCAATTGCGGCGACGTCGTGATGCCTGCGATCGCGCAGTCGGTCAGGAACACGAACGCGCAGTTCTACTGGCACCTCGGCGACTTCCGCTGGCTGCTCAACATCGATCAGGACATGCTCGGCGCGAACGAAGTGAAGAACGCGCAACGCCCCGCCGATCAGCAAATGACGCTCAGCATCCGAGACTACAACCGCAATGCATGGCCCGATTTCATCGCCAGCCAGGTGAATCCATTCGGCACTCTGCCGGTCTATCTCGGGGTCGGCAACCACGAGCTGTACGAGCCGAAGACACGGAACGACTGGATTACACAGTTCGGCGACTGGCTCACGAAGCCGAACATCGTCGCGCAGCGGCTTGCGGACGATCCGAATGATCACGTGCTTCGGACCTACTACCACTGGATCCAGAACGGCGTGGACTTCATCAACACGGACAACGCCGAGTACACGTACGACAGCGCGCAGTTGCGCTGGCTGAAGGATCGGTTCGAATACGACAAGACGCATCCTGAAATCACAGCGGTGGTGATCGGCGGACACGGCGCACTGCCGCACAGCTTGAGCTGCGATCACAGCATGAACGAGACGGCGAACGGGGAGCGCAGCGGCGTCACGGTGTACAAGCAGCTGCTCGAATTGATGAAGGCCGGGAAGAAGGTCTATTCGTTCGCCAGCCATTCGCACTTCAAGCTCGAGAACGTTTACGACACCGAGTATTGGCGCGCGAATGGCGGTGTCGTTCCAGGATGGATCGCCGGTACCGCCGGTGCGACACGTTATCGGCTGCCGGATACGACGGCCGGGATGCCGGTGAGCCGCGCGCAGACGGATGTGTACGGCTACTACCTCGTCACGATTGCGGCGGACGGTTCAGCGACGGCCGAGTTCCACGAGGTGAAACGAGCGCACGTTCCGGCGCAGGTCGAGGCAACGTTCGGAAAGAAGACCGTGGACGCGTGCTTCGCGGGGAACAGCGATTTTTCGGCGAGGGTGTCGAAGAATTGCGCGAGCGCGGCGGTTTGCGGGATGCCGTAATCAGACCGCAGACAGCAGACAGCGGGCCTATGAGCCCACAGTCACAGGCAACCGCGCCTTCAAAGACTCCAGCACCAACGGAGGCACCAGCCGCGCTACGTCGCCGCCGAGCCTGAAGACTTCCTTCACGAGGCGTGAGGAGACGTAGGTGTATTCGACTGCCGGCAGCATGAAGATCGTCTCCACGCCGGGGTGCAGCTCGCGGTTCATGAGCGCCATCTGCAACTCGTACTCGTAATCGGAGACAGCGCGGATGCCGCGCACGACGACGGTGGCGTCGACGCGCTGCATGAAGTCGACGAGCAGCCCGCTGAACGAGTGCACTTGCACGGCCGGCAGATCGTGCGTGCAGCGTGCGATGAGATCCATTCGCTCCGCGACGGAGAAGAGGGGCGACTTTCCTTCGTTCTCCAGCACGGCGACGAGCAGACGATCGAAGAGCTGTGTGCCGCGGCGAATGATGTCGAGGTGTCCGTTCGTCAGCGGATCGAAGGAGCCGGGATAGACGGCGACGCGCATCGGCGAGATTGTAGCGGAATGCCGATGGTCAAGTACTTGACGATTCACCGTTTCGGTCCTACACTGTTATTCAAATTCGAGTGAGAGTACGGATGGGAGGGTGTGAATGCGGCAGCAGATTCAGGTGAAGCGCTCGAATCCCGCGCTGAAAACCAGACTCCTCTCGACGATCCGCACCTACCTGCCGGGAGCCTGGATCGATCCCAAACAGAACGAGCTCGTGTCGCTCTATCGCCTTCGTTACAAGATGGCGATGGAAGAGCAGAAGTACGACACCGCGATGATCTTCCTCAACAAGATCCTCGAGCTCGAACCGATGAACGTCGAAGCCAAGCTCTGCAAGGCCGAGATCTATCACCGTTGCCTCAAGGATTACCCGCACGCGATCGAGCAATACAACAAGGTGATCCGGCTGACGAGCGATCGTCAGGAGGAGCCGGTTCACCTCCGCGCGCGGGCCGCGATGGCGGAGATCATGGAGATGTTGTCGTAGGGGTTCTTCTCCGCGATCTCCGCGTCTCCGCGTGAAACCGTCTCTCGCGGAGACGCGGAGATCACGGAGGGGAGACTACTTGTCCCTCTCCATCACGAAATCCAACGCCATCTCCAGCGTCTCTTTCGCATCGGAAGCGGGGAACGATTCCAGCGACGTGCGCGCTCTCGCCGCGTAGTCGCGGGCGATGGCGCGCGCTTCCTCGAGCGCGCCGTACTTGCGCACCACGTTCACGATTTCGGCCGGATCGGTTCCGTTGAACGACTTCTCTGCGGCGACGTGCGCGATCAGTTCGCGCTCGTGCGCGGAGGCGCGCGGCATTGCGAGAATCAATGGCAGCGTGACCTTCCCTTCTTTCAGATCGGACAACGCGGGCTTGCCGAGGACTTCGGTGCTCGATGTGAAGTCGAGCAGATCGTCGATCAGCTGGAAGCAGATGCCGAGATTCAACCCATAGTCGTAGAGCGACTTCGCCGCGCTCTCTGAGACGTTGTCCGCGAGATACGCCGGGATCCGGCAGCAGGCGCCGAACAGCAGTCCCGTCTTGCGCGTCACGACATCGAAGTAGTCGTCGATCGTCAGATCGGCGTGGCCGTTCTGCTCGAGGCCGATGATCTCCCCCTCGATCATGCGGATCGTCGTATCCGACAGCAGCCGCAGAATGTCGAGATTTCCCTCGGCCAGCGCCAGGCTCATGGAATGTGTATAGAGGTAGTCGCCAACGAGTACCGTGAGGTTATTGCCCCACCGATAGTTGATCGACGTACGTCCGCGTCGGATCTCTGCCTCGTCGATGATGTCGTCGTGCACGAGCGTCGCGTTGTGGATGAACTCCACGACGGCGGCATAAACCACATCGCGACAGTCCTCGTAGTTCAGAAGCTTCGAGACGAGCAGAAGCAGGGCAGGGCGCAACCGCTTTCCGCCGCCGCCGAGGATGTGCTCACCGACGTCGTGGATGGTCTTGACCTTCGATTGGAAATTGCGGCGCAACTCCTCCTCGACCATCTGGAGCTTGGGCCCGATCGGCTCGAGCAGACGCTCGGCTCGCGATAACTGCTCGTTGAGGGTATGAGGAGGGGCTGTCACTCGGGTCAAGAATAGTCGATGAAGGATTGCGTCTCAACCGCGGTAGTTCGTGAACTGCAGGGGAATGCCGAAGTCCTTTTCCTTGACCAGGGCCATCGCCTTCTGCAAATCATCCTTGCTGCGGCCGGTGACGCGCACCTGGTCGGCCTGAATCGATGCTTGAACTTTGAGCTTGGCGTCTTTGATCGCCTTCACGATCGCCTTCGCTTTTTCGCTCTCGATGCCCTGCACGATCTTCGCCTTCTGGCGAACGGTGCCCAGCGATGCATCTTCGAGCTTCGCGTAATCGACGGCTTTGAGGGAGACGCCGCGCTTCACGAGCTTCGTCTCGAGAATGTCCTTCAGGCTGCGCAGCTTTCCTTCGTCGTCGCTGACGAGGACGATCTCATCCTTCGTGAGGTCGATCGTGCTCTTGCTGCCTTTGAAATCGAAGCGCTGCGCCAGCTCCTTCTGAGCCTGCTGCACCGCGTTCGAGACTTCCTGCATCTCCGTCTTCGAGACGATGTCGAATGAAAACTCCTGGGCCATGGAAACTCCTGTGTGACAGGCGGCGCCTGTCCTCCACTACTGTTCGATTTGCTGGACGCCGGCGGGAGGCGTAAAGCGGAATGCGTCGGGCCCCGCGGCGGCGGGATGATATCCCGACAGCTCGAAAACCGTGCGATTTCCCTGACGATCGTTGTATTCGACGGAATCGATCAGATGCGTCGCTGAGGACGACGTCACCACGATGGCGGCGAGGAGTCCGTTCGCGTCGCGTGGCGTGAGAGTCGTGACGATCTTCGCGCCGCGCGCCTGCTCTTTCACGACGAACGCCTTCTCGCGCGCGGACGGATCGCCGATCAGCAAAAAGGGCAGATCGCGGCGCCGTTGCGCATCGATCGTCGCGACGGTCACCTGCTTTTCGGCAGGGACGTAAAACCACGACTTGTTGCCGTCGTATACGAAGAGTTTCTGCTCCGGCTTCGCGTACGACCAGCGCATCTGCGGCAACGCGCCGAAGAGCACGGTTCCACTCTCGGTCTGCGCCTTCTTGAAACCTTTCGGCGTGAAGTGCTGCGTGAATGACGCTTCCTGACCGGCCAGCGTGGCAGAGACCTTGTCGATCTCCGCGGCATGAAGTGAAAGGGCGAGGACGGCTGTGAACAGCAGTAGTGTTTTCTTCAACTCAGAGTCTCTCCACTTCGATCGATGCGATCGCAGATCTGACAACAAAGATCCGCTCGTTTTTGCTCCGATCGAGTGGAGTGAGGAAGAAACCGCTCGCGGCCGGATCGAATGTCGCGTTGCCACGGATGACCTCGCCGTCGTCGAACTCGACGGCAATCAGGCTGCCCGGCGGATCTTCGAGTTCTTCATCCGGCGTGACGCGCGGAAAGAACACCGCCTTCAGTTCCGAATATGGAATCTGCAGCCCCGAACCGTCGTCGGCGAGAGTTGCATTCAGAAGCTCGTTGGTGCCGTCGACGTCAGCCGTCGTTGCCCGCTCGATGCGGCCATCGCGATAGCGGAGGATGACGTGTCCTTCTTCGTACATCATTCAGAACAGCTCGAGACCCCAGAGATCATGAAGATGAATGATACCTGCGACACGCCGTTCTTCATCAACGATAAAGAGCGAGGTCACTTTTCGCTGCTCCATGATCTGGAGGGCGACCGACGCCAGCTCGTTGTCGTCGATCGTCAGCGGATTGGCGTGCATCGATTCGCCGGCGTTCTTCTTCAGCACGTTTTCATCCAGCTGGAGCAGCCGGCGAAGATCGCCGTCCGTAATGATGCCCGTCAACCGCTTGTCGGCATCGACGACGGCCGTCACCCCGAAGCCCTTCTTCGACATCTCGTAGATGACGTCGTGCATCTCGGTGTTCATCGCGACGAGGGGAATCGCCTCGCCGCCGTGCATCAGATCGATGACGCGCAGGAATCGCTTGCCGAGGCGGCCACCGGGATGGAGGAATGCGAAATCTTCTTCCTTGAATCCTTTGCGGAGCAGGAGCGCCATCGCGAGGGCGTCGCCGAGTGCGAGGGTTGCGGTCGTCGAAGCGGTCGGTGCGAGTCCGAGCGGGCAGGCCTCTTTCGAGATCGCCGCAGACAGATGATGATCTGCCCCTTTCGCGAGGGATGACGCCGGGTTGCCGGTGATTGCGACGATGTCCGCGCCGATTCTCTTCAGACTCGGAATCAGGCGCACCAGCTCTTCGGTCTCGCCCGAGTTCGAGATGGCGAGGACGACATCGCCCTTCACCACCATCCCGAGGTCGCCATGAATCGCTTCAGCAGGGTGGAGGAAGAATGAGGGAGTGCCAGTCGATGCGAGCGTCGCGCTGATCTTCTTGCAGATGATGCCGCTCTTGCCGAGCCCCATCGAGACGACGCGGCCCGCGATTCCATTGATCAATTCGACGACGTCGATGAAGGTCTGATCGAGGTGATCGATGAGACCTAGGATGGCGGCCGATTCGACTTCGAGAACGCGGCGTGCTTCGGCGATGGCGGGGTGATCGTGCATTGGCATCGCAGTCTATCCTGCACGATCTCAGGATGACATCGCTCGTTCCATCGGCAACAGGAGGGCGTACATCATCTCGTGCACCGGTACCGCCACGTTCGACTCGCGTCCCATCCGCACCACCGCCCCGAGTTGCGCCTCGAGCTCGGATGGTTTGCCTTGCATGATGTCGCGCTGCAGCGAGGAGGTCGCGTCGGCAGGGAGTCCATCGTAGCGGCCCATCGTCTGCTCGATCGCCTCGGGTGACAGCGGTACTCCGCGTGCCGCGGCGATCGCGACGATCTCTGCAACCGCGCGCTTCGCGAGCTCGCGCGTCTCAGGCATCGTTCGCCACACACCGGCAGGAACGCGGGTGAGGGCTCCGATTCCGCTCATCGGCGAGATGAAGAGGAATTTCGTCCACATCGCGCGGTGAATGTCGGAGGGAATCTCGGCGACGACGCCCGCGGCGAGCATCGCGTCGCGGATGCGCGTCGCACGTTCCGACTTCGAATTGTCGAGCTCTCCGAACATGATGAACGGATCCGAGCCGGCGTGACGGACGTGTCCCGGCGCGACGAGAAAGCTGACGATCGCGCAGAGTCCGCCCATCGCATGCTCGCCTCCGAGCGCGTGCGCGATCAGCTCCGGCGCTTCCATCCCATTCTCCAGCGGGATGACGACGGTCTGCTCGCCGACCATTGGCCGCGCAGCCTCGATCGCCTCGACGACCTGTGAAGTCTTCACTGCGAGCAGCACGACGTCGGCGTTGCCTGCACTCTTCGGATCGTCAGTCGCGTTCACCTTCGGCAGAACGAAATCGCCTCCGATGCTGTCGACTCGGAGTCCGTTTGCGTTCAGAGCGTCGAGTGATTTGCCGCGAACGATGAAGACGACATCAGCGCCGCCTTGCGCGAGCTTCCCGCCGAAATAGCCGCCAACACCACCCGCGCCAATGACCGCGAATCGCATTTGTCAAAATTACCACCTTGCCTTGGGCGATGAATAGGCGCCTCTCACACGCGTCGCCTTATTGGCCGCTGTCTCCGTGGGCCTGGAGTCCTGGTTGAGACTGCGGACCGGCCGTGCTTGCGAACGTTCCCGGCGAACCACAGCTTCCGCGTGTAGTAAACGCGAAGACGTCCGAAGTGGTCGAAGAAGAGGGGACACAGGATGGATCGCTATTCGCGATCACCTTCCAGTAGTACGTCGTGAGCGGCTCCAGGTTGGACGGACTGTAGAAAGGTTCCCGAATGCCGGTGCCAACCACCTTGAGCGGCGGATTGACGGTATCGAGAAGAATGTCGTAAGCGTCGTAAGCGAAGGGGCGCTTTGTAATGGACCAGGCCAGCCTTGGTGCCAAGCTGGCAGCCGTCTCACCATTCGCAGGACTTTCGAGAAGGGGACGCGAAAGGGTTACGCACGCGGGGATTGCCCGGATGCGATCGCTGGTCCTGTCCGCGACGTAAACGTTCCCGGTGACGTCGACCGCGACACCGACGCCCCCAGCGATCGCTGATGTCGAGGCCGGCCCGCCGTCACCCTGGTAGAAGCCTGTGATTGTGCTGTCATAGTATGTTTCGGTCGACGAATCATTACCGTTGCCTGCTATGGTCGTAATGACCCCACTCCCGGCGGATACCTTTCGGATCCGGAGATTCCCGGAATCGGCGATGAATAGATTTCCCGCCGCGTCGAAAGTCAATCCCGACGGCCGGTAGATTCCAGCACCAAGAGCCGGACCGCCGTCACCGCTGAAGAATGTGGCGGAACCGCCCACGACGGTGGTAATGATGCCGAGCGAAGCCGAAACCATTCGCACCCGGCGATTGTCGGTATCGGCGATGTAGAGATTTCCCGAGGGATCCAGAGCCACAGCCGATGGATTATTGAGTTCCGCCGCGGTGGCTGGTCCATTGTCGCCGCTAAAGCCACCGGTAAAGGTTGTCGTACCACGTCCAGCGATCGTCGTGATGTTTCCGCTGTCAACCATTACCTTTCTGACGCGCTGATTATAGGTATCGGCTATATACAAATTCCCCGCAGAATCGAGCGTAATGATGTTGCCTGCCGAGACCCTAAGGAGATCCGAGGGCAAATAGAGACGAGCTGCTGTTGCCGGACCACCGTCGCCACTAAAGCCTGCCGTACCGGTCCCTGCAACCGTGGTGATGATACCGCTGTCTGCCGCGATCTTACGGATGCGCTGGAAGTCCGCAATATAGACGTTGCCTTTTGAATCAAGGGTGACGGCGTAGGGACGGAGAAGAAATGCCGATGTTGCTGGTACGCCATCGCCGGCTCCAACAGTCAGGTCGCCACCTCCGGCGATCGTATTGATGGTGCCGGTGCCGGCGGCAACCTTGCGAATCCTGCCGTTGTTACTGTCAGCGATATAAACATTACCCAATGGATCAACGGACATTCCTTGAGGGCCATTGAGTTTTGCGCCCGTCGCCGGCCCGCCATCACCGAAGAACGTGAAGGCTCCGCCGTTTCCCGCGATCGTCGTGATGATCGCGGTACTGGCGGAGACTTTTCGAATTCGGTTCTGGCTTTGATCGGCGATGTAGAGATTCCCCGCGAGATCGATTGCGACGTCGGAGGGGTTCGCGAGCCGTGATTCGGTGGCTGGCCCACCATCTCCACTGAAAAAAACAGAGCCGTTGCCTGCGAATGTCGTGATGACGCCGCTGATGGCGTCGATCCTGCGAATTCGGCCATTCCCTGTATCGGCAAGATACAGATTCCCTGCAGAATCGAATACCAAACCGCCGGGAGAGGCCAGCCCCGCAGCAGTTGCCGGACCGCCATCACCGCTGAACGTGCCGCGATAGCCGTTGCTAACGGGAGGCTCGGCTCCGTTACCGGCAATCGTCGTAATGATGCCACTGCTGACCGACACCTTACGGATGCGCTCATTGCGGCCGTCGGCGATGTAGAGATTTCCTGACGGATCGAAGACCAGACCGCTGGCTGAGAATCCTGCCGCCGTGGCCGGGCCCCCGTCACCGCTGAAACTGCAGGTACCGTTTCCGGCGACGGTTGTGATGATCCCGCTCCCGGCCTCGACTCTGCGAATTCTGCAGGTATCCGCGATATAGAGATTACCAGCTGGATCTGTGACGAGCGCGCTGGGGGAGAGCTGCGCCATTGTTGCAGGCCCCTTGTCTCCGCTGGATCCAAAGGTGCCGTTGCCCGCGAATGTCGTAATCACCCCGTTCGTCGCGGAGACCTTACGTACTCGCATGTTGTTTGCGTCGGAGATGAAAACGTTGCCAGCGGGATCGAGAGTCACCGCCAGGGGAAAGTTGAGGCCGGCCGAGACGGCCTGTCCTCCATCACCGCTATATGTGCCGTGAGTTGCGCCAAGGCCCGCAATGGTCGTAATGAGTCCGCTGGCCGCCGCAACTCTTCGAATCTTGTTGTCAGATGTCGTGAAGTAAATGTTCCCCGCTGCGTCTGTAGCGATGCCATGAGGAAGAGAGACGCCGGCAACGGTTGCCGGCCGGCCATCATCTGTGGCTCCTCCCGCAATCGTTCGTATCGATTGCCCGAAAAGAGCCGAACAGAGAATCAGTGACAACCCTGTCGAGATTGCCCGTGCAGATAGGCGAGTGAGGACGACCTGCGTGGCGATCGTGGCGGCGGCGAAGGAAGCGAAGTCCACACTAACGTCCTATTGCACGCCTTCGCGCAGGTGGCGCCGCCGATGTTGATGCTCGCTGCAAAGACGTCGCGGGAACGTTTCCCGCCGGTACGAAGGCGATTGTGCGCCTGTCGCCGGTCTTGTTGTCCGTCATGACCGCTTGCGCCGTAATGACGCCGTTGCCGCCGGTCGGCGTCACCACGGCTGCAACGTTTAGTTGGTTCTTGCGTCGCTGGTCCAGATCGTCCGGAGTGGTCTCCAATCCCATCGATACGAACAGATTGTCGAGACGCAGCTCTCCGTTTCCGGCGATCGTGAAGTCTTTGTCCGCAACCGGTGCTGTGCGGCTTCCCGGCTCATAAAGACGGAGGTTGACTGTGGCGGACTGTCCGCCCACTTCCGTGAGGATCAGCGACGTCTTACGGCCACGCGTCGAATCGATCGAGTGCTCGAGCCCGTCCGCATAAAGCGGCGTTCCGCTTCCTCCGCCCGTCAAGCCCTCGGAATACGCGCTCACGACGGGCAGAGCGTCAGCGATATTCGTCCCGCGAACGCGCGCGTAGATGGATGCCGCGGCATCAGTCGTTACCGTTACCGTTCCTGAGCCAGCCGGAAGATCGACCTCGTTCGTCTGGCCGGACGCGACAGAGAACGTCTGCTTGTTCGTCTGGCCGGTCGTTGAATCACGTAATGCGACCGTCACGTTCACAGCACCTGCCAGCGCGTTCGCTCCCACAGTTGTCTTGAACGAGCCGTTCGTGATCGCACCGGGGATGGTGAAAGTCTGTGACGCGGCCGTCGCCTCGGCATGGGGCACGCGACCGAAGGACGATAGATGCGTCTCCGGAGCCGTGGGGCGTGCGGCAAAGGCCGCACCTGCACCGCTGTTTCTGTCCGTAATGACCGCCACCGCCATGACGGCGCCACCGCCGTTCGGGATATCGATATCGACGCGTGAACCGCTCGCGCTCGCGCCGCCGGCGATGGCTTGCATTACGTCATCAATACGCTTCTCCGCGTAACGGCCAATGTCAAAGGTCTGCTCGCCCAGCTTTGTGCCGCTCCTGTCATACAGAGCGATGTGCGCGGTTGTCTTTTCGCGGCCACTCGTTTCGCTGAGAATCAAAGAGGTCCTGGTGCTGGCATCGGATGTAATGCCGGTCACGCGATGTGCTGAAGCCACGCGCGCGCCTTCGCCTCGCATTGCCACGGGGATGACGGTCGAATACACGCCTCCACCCGTAGACGTCTTTCGCAGTTCGGCGCGAATCGCGAGTTGTGGGAGTCTGGATGAGACGACCTCGATCGAGCCCGCTGCATCGGCACTCTTCCCGAAGACCTGCACGAGTGGATCCGTGAGACTCACCATGTCATTGGGCGGAATGACGATCGAGGCCCTCAGTACTGTCGTGGCATCGAATCCATCTCCTCCCTCGGGTGTATAGATCAGGTCGACGGGAGCGGCATCGCTACCGCTGTTGGTCACAATGATCGCCGACCCGGCCGCCACATAAGGAACGATTGCTGTGACGTCGCCTGCACCTAACGGTGCGCTGCGTCCGGCTGTTTTCGCAATTCCGCCGCTGTCCACGACCAATAGACGTGCAGACTGGCCCGCCTTGTTGCGAACCGTAAGGTACGTGTAGCGAGGCAGCGCTGAACCGGCGACTGCCTTCGTTCTCTGCGTCGACAAGCGAAGGGTTCTGAATGCACTCGCCGGCACCGGGAGTGCATTCCAGTCCTTTTCCATCTTCAGCCAGGCTTCGGGTCCAATCTCGCCGGCAACTTCCATCGGCACTGTACCGCTGTTGAGTAAATCGACTTGAATCGCCGGCCGCGCCGCGTCGTCGCCCGTCACGGGTGGGAAATATGCGAACTCGCTCTCGAGGCCGTTGACGAGGAGTTTCGGCGCAACCGCCGTCGCGTCGCCACCGACTTTCAGGTTCACATACGCCTGCGGCGTAAACGCCAGCGCCGCTCCGGTCGACATCACATAGATGCCGCCCTGATAGCTTCCTGCTGTCGTATTGGATGGTCCGGAGTAGTGGATGTCCAGCGCTTTGGGCTTACGTGGCTCGAGTGTGACAAATGAAGAATCGCCGCCAAACGGATCGACGATCGTGAAGAAGGGAACGGAGCCGGTCAATTGCGGGCCCACGAGAACCTGCACCGTCGTTGTGCCGAGGTTCTCGAGGGCAAAGGTCGTTTTCTGGTCTTCGAGTTTGTCGCCGAGTTTCGTAATGACGGCCTGAGGGAGCATGCTGAAGACGACCATCGGCGCGGCGGCGTTGACGGTGGCTCGCACGGTTTCACTTGGCGATGAGCGCTTCGTCGCGTCACAGCCGGCAATCGTGCGGATCCGGTGATAGTAGGTGCCTGCGCTCTTCGTCACGAACGAAGCTGACACCGCAGTGGTCTGCTGGTGATCGACGATCTGATTGAACGCTGCATCAGTGGCGCGCTCGACCAGGTAGCTCCCACCGGGATCGATGCCTGTCGCATCGTTCCACTGAATCGTATAGGTTCCTCCCGCCGTGACGCTGGTCTGGGTCTGAGCGACGACAGGCGCGGAAGGCGTGCCGCAGACAGCCACGATGAAACGGTGGACAGGGGAGGATGTGTTGCGGGTCAGATCACAGGCGGCGCGAGCCACGACCTTCCACGAATATTCACTTCCGGGCGAAAGCCGCGGGACGACGACGCTCGTCTGTTCCAGCTCTCCGATATAGAGAGGTGGATTGGAGCCGGAGCCGAGATAGAGATCATAGGAAGCGGCACCTGCCGATGCCTGCCACGACAACGTCACAGTAGACGGAACACTATTGTTGCCGTCCGTTGGTGCCGACGTGTCGAACGCGCCAGCACCACTACATGCACCGGCGGTCGTCAACGTCTTGATGGCCGAGTCCGTCGTTCGTACCGGATCGCACGTTGCGTGAGCTCTCACATACCAGTAATACGTCGTTCCTGGTGCGAGATCGGTAACGGTCTTTGAAGTCGAAGTAAGCCCCGTCGCGTAAACCCGCGGCGGGTTCGACGTGCCGAGATAGAGATCGTAAGAGCCTGCGCCGGAAGACGGCTGCCAGGATAAATCGGCGGACGCCGCGAAAGCCGGACTCGAAAAATCGAGCGACAGCAGAACCAGCAACGACACTCTCGCAAGTCGCAACATGCTCACCTCCGGCCAGCGCCTGGATCGACGAAGTTCCAAAAGAACGACTAATTCCCGGTGAACTGCCTGATCGTAACCAACGCAGGGTCTGCTGTCCCGGCGAACGGCGCCGGGGGACTACAACTGCCACGGGTGGTGAAAGATGATACTTCCGATGGTGCTTTCGAGTTTGGAAGGCAGAAAGGATCACCTTTGGCGACGACCTGCCAGTAGTACGTCGTCAACGGCTCGAGATTCGATGCAGCATACGCCGTGGAAACGACATCGGGAGCCACGAGTTTGACTGGCGGAGTCACCGTGTCGAGGAAAACGTCGTAATGAAACGCTCCCGGGACTTTCGACCAGGAGAAGCTTGGAGACGTCGTAACCCCTGATGAACCACTGTCAGGTTGTTGAAGGCTTGGCGCGGTGACCGCAACGCACTTGAAAACGACTCGCACTCTGTTCGCTGCGCTGATGTAGAGGTTATCGAATCGATCGAGTGCCACACCTTTATGTGTCGGCACGCCGGCTGCCGTAGCAGGACCTCCATCACCCGAGATGCCGCCACTGCCGTTGCCGGCTACCAGAGAAATCTTGCCGGTCTGCAGGTTGACCTTACGCAATCGGCTATTTCCATAGTCTCCGATGTAGAGCTCGCCGGATGCGCTGATGACGACGCCGGAAACATCGCTCAAACTCGCTGCCGTGGCTGGTCCACCATCCCCGAAATAATTGCGGCTTCCGTTGCCGGCCACAGTCGAAATCAATCCCGTTTCTGCACTGACCATGCGTACGCGGTTGTTTGTCTGGTCAGCGATGTACAGATTGCCGGCCGCGTCGAACGTCAAATCGTTGGGAGTATTCAGGGACGCCTGCGTGGCGGGTCCACCGTCGCCCGAAAAGCCTTTTGTACCGTTACCCGCGATTGTCGAAATCCTTCCCGAGGACATTTCGATTTTTCTGATCCGGTCATTCTTGGCGTCGGCGATGTAGAGATCGCCATGAGCATCGAAGGCCAGGCTTAGGGGCGACTGCAGTGCAGCAGTGGTGGCGGGACCGCCGTCACCGGAGTACTCGCCCTTGCCGTTGCCCGCGATCGTGGAGATGATCCCCGTCTGGGCGGAGACTTTTCGAACGCGATTATTCGTGTAGCCGTCGGCAATATAAAGATTGCCTTGCGCGTCGATTTCAACATCGGACGGAAGGCTGATTTGTGCCGCAGTCGCAGGACCACCATCACCTGAGAAACCGCCGTTGCCCGTCCCTACGATCGTCGAAATGATCCCCGTCGTGGCAGAGACGATTCGAACGCGGTCGTCGTTCGTGTCGCAAATGAGCAGGTTGCCGGCTGAATCGAAGTTGATTCCGGAGACGTGATCGAATTCGGCAGCGAGGGCGAGACCGCCGTCGCCGGTATACGCCCCTCGGCCGCTGCCAGCGACCGTTGAGATTGCGCCATCAGAGCTGATCTGTCTGATCTTTCCGTCGAGACACGAAATCGAAAGCCTGTGAGCAGGATCGATGGCAATGCTCAATGGGACATAGAGTTCCGCCATGGTAGCCGGGCCACCATCGCCCGAAGAACGCGCATTCCCGTTGCCGGCGATCGTGACGATGACGCCAGTACTGGCGTCGAGCTTGCGAATGCGTTGATTGTCCTTGTCAGCGATGTAAATGTTGTCCGATGAATCGATGCAAATGCTCGAGGGAAATCGGAGACCAGCCGCTGCTGCCGGGCCACCGTCGCCGGAAAACGATGCTGAGCCCGTGCCGGCGATTGTCGAAATGATCCCGGTTGCGGCGGCAACCTTTCGAATGCGCTGATTGCCCGAATCCACAATGTACAGGTTGCCCGCGGAATCGACGGCCAGTGCATCAGCTTCCATTCCTGCCGCGGTGGCGGGACCTCCATCGCCCGAGTAGGCGCGGCTGCCATTGCCGGCAATCGTCGTGATGACTCCAGTGCCAGCAGCAACACGCCGAATCCGATTGTTGTCGGTATCGGCAATGAAGATGTTTCCATTGCGGTCAACACACACACCCTTGGGAAGGTTCAGTCCGGCGGAGGTCGCTGGCCCGCCGTCGCCCGAGAAATCAACCCGGCCACTTCCAGCGACGGTCGTAATGAGTCCGCTTCCGACGGCGACTTTTCGTATGCGGGCGCTGTACGTGTCGGCGATCAATAGATTGCCGGCTGAATCCGTCCCGACGGCGTATGGATAGTCCACGCCAGCAAGCGACCCGGGACCGCCATCACCAGAAAACACCTGCGAGCCGTTCCCAGCGACCGTTGAGATAAGCCCGTTCGAGCCGCCTACTTTGCGAACACGCTGTGCGAAGGTGTCCGCGATGAAGATGTTTCCGGATGGATCGACCGCGATTCCATAGGGGGTCTTGAGGCTGGCGACCGTCGCAGGACGGCCATCGTCACTTCCACCGCCCGCGATTCCTATGATGGATTGAGCGGACGCCGTTGTTACGAGCAACAAGAAGTAAATCGCGACGCCCCACACTAGTCTCCCTTCAATACGTTTGACCGACGTCATCGGGAACGCCTATTGACTTATCGAAGAGGACGAAGGGGGTCCACAGCTCCCATTCGTCTTAAACGAAAAAACATCCGTACTTGCACTCGAAACGTTCTCACAGAACCCATCCCCCTTTGCTGTGACCTTCCAGAAGTACGTCGTAAGTGGTTCCAGGTTGGAGGGGCTGTAGCTTGTGGGTACGAGATCTCTGGCGACAATCGATTGAGGCGGGTTCGAGGTGTCGAGATAAACGTCATAGTGAACCACGCCTTTTACGGTCCCCCATGACAACACAGGAGCAACGGGCACGCCGGAAGAGTTGTTCGCGGGTTGTGCAAGAACTGGCTGTGTGATCGCAACGCATTTCCGGACCACGCGGACGCGGGAATTACCCGTGTCAGCCACATAGAGATTGCCTGAAGGGTCCAATGTCGCGGTGAAGGGTGCTGCAAGCCGCGCTGCGGTTGCCGCGCCGCCGTCGCCGGAATATCCTTCCGGCATTCCGCCTGCCAGCGTAGTAATGATTCCGGTCGACACGCTGACCTTTCGTATTCTTCCACCTTCTGCGATGTAGAGATCGTTTGCGGAATCGACGTGGACGCCCAGGGGGCTGTCGATACCGGAGACTACTGCGAGGCCGCCATCGCCCGAGTAGGTGCCTCCGGTGCCCGCCACGGTTGTGATGAGGCCTCCGGTGCTCACCTTGCGAATTCTGCGATTCGAGAAGTCCGCGATGTAGACATTACCGTTGGAGTCCGACGCGACTCCCGTTGGGTTGAACAGCGCCGCAGCAGTAGCAGGCCCGCCATCGCCGGCGAATCCGCCGCTGCCATTGCCTGCGAGAGTCGAAATCGCGCCGCTCGTTGGATCGACCCTCCGAATTCGGTGATTGCCTGTATCTGCGATGTACAGATTCCCGGAAGAATCGACGTCGACGTCCGAGGGTCCGTTCAACTGCGCGGCTGTTGCCGGACCATTGTCTCCAAGTGCGCCAGCAGTGCCATTACCGGCGACCGTCGAAATGATCCCGGTCTGCGCGTTGACCTTTCGAATTCGTTCATTGAGCTCATCGGCGATATAGAGATTCCCCGATCGGTCCATGGCCAACCCCAGGGGGTCGGTCAACTGAGCGGCCGGGGCGAGTTGGCCATCCCCGTTGTAGCCCGACACGCCGTTACCGGCAACCGTCGTGATACGTCCCGTTGTACTCGATACCTTGCGGACACGATTCCCTTCCGTGTCCGCGATGTATAGATCGCCCGCAGCATCTACGACGACTCCGGCGGGATCGATGACCGCAGCTGTTGCTGGATCACCGTCGCCGACCAGCCTGTCGTTTCCACTTCCCGCTACGGTGGAAATGATTCCGTTGGTCGCATCCACTCTACGGACACGCCCTTGTTCAGCGATGAATAAATTGTCGTTTGCGTCGAGAGCAATTCCATCGGGATAGAAGATTCCGGCAGCAGTAGCCAGGCCGCCGTCTCCCGAGAAACCGCTACTTCCGCCTGCAATGGTAGTAATGACTGTCGTGGCGGCAGCGATTTTGCGAACGCGTTGGTTCAGCGTGTCTGCGATGTAGAGATTTCCCGAAGTGTCGAGAGTTACGCCAGAAGGATAGGCAAGCGTGCAACCAGTCGCTGGACCTCCGTCTCCTGAAAATCCTCGCGTTCCATTGCCGGCTACGGTCGAGATGATTCCGCTCTGGGCGTCTACCTTGCGAATGCGGTGATTGAGCTCGTCGGCTATGAAGAGGTTCCCGCGGCCATCGATCGCAAGGCCAGTGGTGCTCCTCAGCTCCGCACTAAGTGCCGGACCACCATCACCAGAATCACCGAGCGTGCCTTTCCCTGCAACGGTAGCCATGATTCCAGTGGCAACTGAAATCTTGCGAACTTTGCCCGATTCTCCGATGAAGATGTTGCCTGCTGCATCCAACGCCAGACCGTCCACGACGCCAAGGCGAGTTTGCGTAGCAGGGGCGCCATCGCCGCGATAGTCCGTGATAGCGCTGCCAGCCACCGTGGAAATAGTCCCACTGCCGGCGGATACCTTTCGCACGACATTGTTGTTGGAATCAGTAATGTAGAGATTCCCGGCTTTGTCGAAGGCAAGCGACTGTGGATGCCACAGTCCTGCAGAAATAGCGGGGCCACCATCGCCAGAGTAAAGGTACCCACCGTTGCCCGCGATGGTCGTCAAGATCCCGGTGCGAATGACGATTCTGCAAACTCGATTGTTGAAACGGTCAGCAACATGGAGATTTCCGGATGCATCGAGGGCGATCCCCTGCGGCCCCGATAGGGCCGCAACCGTGGCCGGCCGGCCGTCGTCCGTGCCGCCGCCTGCGACCGTGTAGATGGATTGTCCTGATGCCCTCTTGGCGGGGAACGCCAGCAACAGGCACAGCGCGAAATGCTGCAATCGAAAAAGACGACTCATCTCTGATTCGCTTGGCAACGGCTTCTTGCTGCGGTTTTTTGGGTTGTGTTGTTTCTTTAAAGAATACAGCCGGGACAGATTCAGATGACGCGGATTTCTCTTTTTGACATGATCCCGCCGCATGAAGACCGTGCTCGCTGCCTTTCTGTTCGCCGCCGCCACCGTTTACGGTTTGCCGAGCGAGGATGCGAAGTTCGAAGCCATCGCCAATCAGTACGTCGAAGAGCTCTTGAAGATGCATCCCGAACGTGCGACGGAACTCGGTGATCATCGCTACGACGATCGTCTCGATGACTACACCCGCGAGGGCGTCGACCGCGACATCAAGTTCAATCAGGACACCCTCGCCGCGCTCGCGAAGATCAAGCGCGATCAGTTGAGTCCGACGAATCGCATCGACATCCGCATTCTCGAGAACGCGCTGCAATACCAGATCTACTCGGCAGAAGTGCTGCGCAGCTGGGAGTGGAATCCCCAGACCTACAACATCGGCCGCGCCATCGATTCGCTGCAGTCCCGTGAGTTCGCCCCCGCCTCGGCGCGGCTCAGGAGCGTGATTGGACGCCTCAATCAGGTTCCCGAGGTCGTGGCAGCGGCGAAGGCCAATCTGAAGAATTCGCCGAAGATCCATGTCGAAACGGCGATCACTCAGAACAGGGGAACCATCTCGCTGATCAAGAACGATCTCGAGCCGCTGAAGAAGGCCGCGCCCGAATTGCAGGCGGAGGCCGAGGCTGCACAGAAGAAGGCGATTGAGGCGCTCACCGAGTACGGCACCTGGCTGCAGAACGATCTCCTTCCCCGCGCCAACGGCGACTTCCGCCTCGGTGAGGAGAAGTACCGCCGCAAGCTGCGTTTCTCGCTAGAGACCGATCTGACCAAAGAACAGATCCTCGCGCGCGCGGAGACGGAGCTCAAGAAAACACAGGGCGTGATGTACGCCACTGCGCTGAAGCTCGGCGCGAAGCCGGATGACGATCATCGCAAGGTCATCAAATCGGTGCTCGACAAACTCGCGGATCAGCATCCGACCAACGAGACGATCATCGGACTCGCCGAGAAGGATCTCGCGGCGACGACGGCGTTCGTACGCAAGCATGGTCTGGTCACCGTGCCGGCAGAGCCGATTCAGGTGACGCCGATGCCGGAGTACAACCGCGGCGTCGCGGTGGCGTCGTGCAACTCTCCGGGCGCGCTCGAGAAAAACGGCAAGACGTTCTTCTACATCTCGCCGACGCCCGCCGACTGGACACCGCAGCGCGTCGAGACGTTCTTCCGCGAGTACAACAACTTCATGCTGCAGGATCTGACGGTGCACGAAGCCATGCCGGGGCATTACCTCCAGCTCGCGCACGCGAACAAGTTCCATGCGCCGACGAAGATCCGCGCAATCTACGGCAATGGCCCCTTCATCGAAGGCTGGGCGACGTACGCCGAACAGATCATGGCCGAAGCGGGCTATGGCGGACCGGAAGTGAAGATGCAGCAGCTCAAGATGCGGCTGCGCCTCATCATCAACTCGATCATCGATCAGAAGATCCACACCGCGGGCATGACCGAGAAGGAAGCGATGGAACTGATGATGAACGAGGGCTACCAGGAGGAAGGAGAGGCGGCAGGGAAGTGGCGCCGCGCGATCCTGACGTCGACGCAACTCTCGTCATACTTCGTCGGCAACATCGAGATGAACGACATTCGCGATGCGTGGGAGAAGAAGCACGGGAAGAAGGATCTGAAGAAGCTGCACGACACGATGCTGTCGTATGGCTCGCCCGCTGCGAAGTACGTGAAGGAGATGATGGGATTCTGAATGTTTCTCGCGGAGACAATTTACCGCGAGTCGATCCAGCGTACGAACACGCGCGACGAAATCCCATACAGCCGGTCATCAGTCGTTCGTGTATACGCGAGCGCGGTCAAGCCATTGCCGTTGCTGCGCAGCACGGGATTGAGCTCGTTCTCCGCCGTGCCGGCAGCCAGGAACTCGCCGGCGATCGTGCCGTCCGCACGAATCCGGGCTGCACGGATATCGTCATTCGACATCCATGCTGCGATCCAGAAGCGGCCGTCCCAGGCCAGCGAGACCGGCGTCGTTGCCGGCAGCTCTGTCCGGCCCTCGATCGCGGCATTCGCGCTGAGACGAATGACGAGTGGAGCCGCCCCGACGAGCCAGCCGTCCGGCTTCGCCGCGATCGCGACTGCTGTGGCATTACTCTGAAGATCAGTGACATCGCTCAACTTCCCATCTGCATACCGCGTCGCAAAAAGGCCAGCCCATCGGAAGACGAGCAGGTACTCATTTGCGCGTCCGCTCATCTGCATGAAACCGGCAGCAAGCTGCAACGGCTCGCCAATCGGTACCCCGTTGAAGGTGAAGCGCTGAAAGAAGTCACGAGGATTGCCGTTGTTCGCATCGTACTGACGCCAGACGAGCGCGCAGTCGTCGTCGTTGCAGGAGAGTGACGTCACGCTGACGTAAGTCGGCGACTGCACCAGCGTTCTCGAAATACCTGCGACGCCGTCTTCATCGATGAACGTCGCGAGAATCGTGTTCGCGCCCTGCGTCCCACCATTCGATGCAGCGACAGTTTCGAACCCGTTCCACGCAAACAACGCGAAGTTTCCTACCTGGACCGCGCTCGCCGCATCGCGTCTTCCATTGGGAGCAACGGTCGATGTGAGAAACCGATCATTCTGGTACCAGAACACGCGGGCGGAGCCGGCTTGCGCGACCAGTCCCTGAATTTGCTGCGCGGCTGCGGTCTGCGAAATCAGCCGCGCATTCTGGTCAAAGTCACTCAGTGTCGACGTGTAGATCGTGCGGACACCGCCGCCCGATGTCGGAATCCCGGATCCCCAGACCGGAATGAACGTCTGATGAATCGACGCGATCGCATCAGAGTCGGCGGGCGGGACGAAGCGTGAGTCGGTGTACCAGATCGATTGACGCAGAGAACTCTCCTCAACGACGGTGAGAGACGTTGAGACACGCGCCGAACGCAGGTCATAGGTACCACCACGGCCAGTGCGATTGAACTGCTGCCAAAGCACACCGTACTCAGTGCCGTTCCAGGCAATCGCGGGATTGACCACATCCATCAATAGCGTAGTGGCCGGATGGATGACGGTCGACGCACCTACTGCGCCGTTGGGAAAAATCGGAAACATCGTAAGAGCACCGCTCTCCGATGACGCGGCCATGAATGCGTTGCCGTTCCACACCGCATCGGAATAGGTCTGCTTCAGCGTGCCACCGAGGACGTTACCGTTCGAATCGATGAGACGAAAGTTCTGGATCCAGAGAACGAGGAAGCCATAAGGCGATGCCACTACGCGGGGAGATGACCAGGGCCCGTCCGTTGCGAGCGTGATGCGCTGGACGACGACTCCTTTTTCGACGAGCAGCGCAATCATGTCGGCGTTCCCGTCGTTGCGTGCCACGTAGTAAACGACGGCTGTTCGCTCGCCGCTCACTGCGACTGCCACTCGCACATTGGGATTCGCTGCGCGGTCGAGATCGATGGTCGGGGAGACGCGACCATCCACATCGACGTTGACGAGACCGATAACGAGGTTGTCCTTGGAATCAAAGTGCGTCGTCGCGACGGTGTACGAGCTGCCGTTCCACGCGACATCCTGAGGTCCCTCTGGATAACCGGCCCCATGCATGAGCGGCAGGACATCGAGCGGCGCACCATTGCTATCGACGCGTACGACGCCATTCGACCAGATGACGAGCGCCTGATTCGGACCTGCGGCGATGTGCGGGTGGTCGCCGGAATAGCCGCGATCGTACGTAACCTCGGAAACAGGAAGCTCGGCCGTGAGTCGTGGTGCGCCGGGAGCAATGGGGCGTTCGGCGGCTTGATGACGCTCAGCGAGTGCAGCGGATGTGGCGATGAGAAAGGGGACGAGCAGGAACCGGGATCGCGACATGTTCGTTGTTTGATACGGAACAAGGAGCCCGCGCGTCTCATCGAGTGAGACGTTCACGCTCCACCCACTTCTTGATCGCAAGTGCGCGATCTCGAAGTAGCTTCGTCATGTAGCGGCGTAACAGGAGCTTCTCCGCGATCGTTCCGAAAATCCATAGCGGTGCTGCGAAGGCGAGCTCATCGACCATCAGTGTCGATCCATTCCGTTCGTGAAAGAAATGATCATGCACGAACGACTTGAACGCGCCGCGCTGCATCGAGTCCTGAAACCAGCGAGGACGGTCGAAGCCGGTGATCTTTGACGTGAAATGCTGCACGATTCCGAAGTGGCGGGCTCGCCACGTCACCTCTTCGCCAAGCTCGATCAATCCCGAGGTCCGTCCAGCAACCGCCTGCTCGCCGGCGTGGGCTTGCGAGCGCATGTGCAAATCGAGATCGCGCGCCGCGTCGAAGCAGTCCTCGCGCGGCGCATCGATCACGACCTCGACCGTTACGGTTTCCACGCGCCAGTCTGCTTGTGCGACTTCATCCAGAGATCGTCGAGTCCGCCTTCGCGCAGCATCTTCGTGATCCAGAGAATCTGTCCGGTGTGATTGGAGATGTGCGCCATCACCGAGACGATATCCTCGGCGAGCACCGTGTACATCTTCTGCTCCGGTGAAGCGGCGGCGAGGCGATCGATAGGGAGCGCATCGAACGTCTTCTCTGCATTCGCCACCATCTCGTCGAAAGCGGCGAGCAGTTCAGCCTTCGGGATGTGTCGGCGTTCGGCGAACTCGGCGGCGCGGTCGCGGTGATACTCCAGTCCGCCGATGCGGTAGTTCAGATAGTGATTGAGAGACCCCGTGAGATGAATGACGAGATTGCCTACCGAGTTCGACGATTCGTTGGGCCTCCACCAGATCTGCTCCTCGTCGAGAACGGCGAGGCACTCGCGGATCTGGGCGGGGAAGGTCATGGTGATTCGATTGCGGAGAGCAGAGAGGATGAAGGGCAGAGGATCGCGCATCCATCTAGTGTAAAATCTACGCCTTCATTGCGCGACCTCGGGGTGCGATTCGTGCATCCCCGCAACCATAAACCTAAGTAACTGAGGAACTTCATGACAGAAATTCTTCCCAATACGACTGCGGTCTCGACGCCGCACCGCACCGCCGCCAGGCCGGCGAAGGCGAAAACGCTTCCCGTCGAGCCGAAGTCGGTGGTCTGGAATCCTTCTCCCGCAGAGCTGCGCCGGTTCACGGAAGAGATGCCGAATTGCCGCAAGACGGAGTTCGACAACGTCAACGTGGCAACGAAAGTCGTCTCGCGATCCAAGCTGTCGACCTTCATCGCGACGGACACGCCGGAGAATCATTCGGATCAGACGATCAGCCGCGCCGAATACGATCGCGTCGCGAAGTTGCAGAACGACTTCATCAAGACGCGCGACATGCTCGTGATCGATGGCTACATCGGCAACGATCCGGAATTCCGCGTCGCCACGCGCCTCATCATGGAAAAGGCGAACGCGAACATCGCTGCGATGCAGCAGATCCTCTACTATCCGGCGACCACGGAAGAGCTCGAGCACTTCGAGCCGGCACTCACCGTCATCTACACGCCGAACCTGAAGGCGGAAGGCTATCCGGACGAGCGGCTCATCGCGGTCGACCTCGAAGGCTATACGACGCGCGTCTTCAACTCCGACTACTTTGGTGAGTCGAAGAAGGGCGGCCTCCGCATGTGGAACAAGCTGGTGTATGAGCGCGGCGGTCTTGCGCTGCACGCCGGCTGTAAGGTGATTCCGGTGGGCGGTACGGATCGTGTCGGTCTGATCGTCGGCCTGTCCGGCACGGGCAAGACGACGACGACCTTCACGAAGCAGAACAACTCTTCGCCTGTGCAGGACGACTTCTGCGCGCTGATGCCCGGCGGCAAGATCTATGCGACGGAGAACGGCTGCTTCGCGAAGACGTTCGGACTCAACCCGAATGACGAGCCGACGATCTATCACGCCTGCGCGTCAGAGCATGCGTATCTCGAGAACGTCTCGCAGAACGACGCGGGCAAGATCGACTACTTCGATACGTCATACACACCGAACGGGCGCGCCGTCATCCGCATGGAAGACATCGCGGGCGCCTACGATGCGCGTCGGCTGAAGAAGGCCGACTTCCTCCTGATCCTGAATCGCAACGAGAACATCATTCCAGCGGTTGCGAAGCTCGAAGGTCCGCTCGCTGCTGCATTCTTCATGCTCGGCGAGACCAAAGGCACGTCGGCCGGTGGTGCCTCGGAAGCCGGCAAGTCACTGCGCGTACCAGGCACGAATCCGTTCTTCCCGATGCTGCACGCGTTCCAGGGCAACCGCATGCTCGAGCTCATGAAGGAAAGCCCGATGGATGTGTACCTGCTCAACACGGGACGCATCGGCGGCGACGACAAGGATGAGCGCTCGAAGAAGGTTCGCATCCAGCACTCGTCGGCGATCGTGAAGGCGATTGCCGAGGGAACGATCCAGTGGGAGAAGGATCCGGACTTCGGATATCTCGTCGCGACAGAAGTCCCCGGGATGGATGACGCCGATTACCTGCAGCCGAAGAAGATGTACGAGCGGCAGGGGAGACTCGACGAGTACAACGCGCTGGTCGCGAAATACAACGAGGATCGGCGCGCGTATCTGCGGAAGTGGAAGGGATTGAGCGACGAGATCGTCAACGCGATCTAATCGCGCGCTGCATGTGCTTTCGAAAGCCCCGCGGAAACGCGGGGCTTTTTTGTTTCGTTGCGACGCACATCCGAGCCGACAGGCGAGGGCTCCTGTCGCACCACCGTGCCCTTGACAATTCAATTGCAATAAGCAATATTGATATTGCAATCAGCAATATGACTGTCGGCGAGAAACTCCGCTACTTGCGCACCGTGGAAGGCACCCTTCGCGGCTTCGATCGCGAGATGACGCAGCAGGCGATTGTTGAGGCCATTGAGAAGGAGCTCGGGCTCCGCATCAGCCAGTCGTATCTCTCGCAGATCGAGCGGGGGCAACGCCGTCATCTCACGAACACGAGCCGCATGACGCTCGCGAAGTTTTTCCGCGTGCACCCCGGCTATCTCGTCGACGATCCTGAAAATTTTCACACCGAACTTACATCGGACGTTCGCACGCTGGAGGACAATCTCGATCTGTGGCTCGCCGGCGGTGCCGAACGCTTTTCGCATGACCCGCCGGTGAGTGAAGCGCTCGTCAAGCTCGCCAAACATCCCGATACGCGCCGTGTCATGACGCTGCTCTCCGCGATCCTCGATTCGCCCGAGCTCGTCGAACGGCTGCTGCAGGTACTCCGTCCGGAGGTTGTTGCATGAATTGGGAATCGATCTATCTCACGGTTTTTCTCATCGGTCTGGTGCTGACGCTCCTGTCACTCTTCGCAGGTCACATCCATCTGCCGATTCATCTGCCGCACGCGTTTCATTTCAATTTTCACGGCGGTGGTGCGGGGCACATCGGGCCGGTGAATACGACGACACTCGTCGTCTTTCTCACCTGGTTCGGGGCGACGGGCTATCTGGTTACGCACTACCACAGCCTCGCGGCAGGACTCGCGTTCACGGCCGCGGTCATCGCTGGCTTCATCGGCGCGACGGTCATGTACGTGTCGGTCATCCGCACGTTCATGATGAATGAGCATCCGCTCCGCGATGAGGATTTCGACATGACCGGCGTCCTCGGGCACATCAGCGTGCCTGTGCGCGAAGCGGGCGGCACGGGTGAGCTGATCTACACGCAGCAGGGGACTCGACGCAGCTGCGGCGCGCGCAGTGACGACGGTGCGCGCATCGAACGCGGCACAGAGGTGGTCGTTTTGCGATACGACAAAGGAATCGCCTGGGTCCGTCCATGGGATGACCTGCAGAAACAGGCGTAGGAGGATAGGGACACATGTTCGGACTACCAACAGGATTCGTGATCGTCGCTGCAGTCGTCGGCGCGTTCATCGTCGCGGGAATGATGTTCGCCAGCTTTCTGCGGAAGGTCGCGCCCAATCAGGCATTGATCGTCTTCGGACTGCGCGGGACGCGCGTCGTCACCGGTCACGGCACGATCGTGATGCCGCTCATCGAGCACGCGCACGAGCTCTCGCTCGAGCTGATGTCGTTCGACGTCGCGCCGAAGCAGGACATGTACACGAAGCAAGGCGTCGCGGTGACCGTCGAAGCGGTTGCGCAGATCAAGGTGAAGAGCGACACGCTTTCGATCAAGACGGCCGCGGAGCAGTTCCTCACGAAGACGCCGGCGCAGCGCGAAGGCCTCATCCGTCTCGTGATGGAAGGTCATCTGCGCGGCATCATCGGTCAGCTCACCGTGGAAGAGATCGTGAAGCAGCCGGAGATGGTCGCCGATCGCATGCGCTCCACCTGTGCGGAAGACATGACGAAGATGGGGCTCGAGGTCGTCTCGTTCACGATCAAAGAGGTCAAGGATCAGAACGAGTACATCACCAACATGGGACGACCGGACATCGTGCGCATCAAGCGCGACGCCGAAATTGCGGCGGCGGAAGCCGAGCGCGACACCGCGATCAAACGCGCGCAGGCGCAACGCGAGGCGGCCATCGCGAGAGCACAGGCGGATCAGGCCCGCGTCGAAGCCGAAACGGCGTCGATGTCGAAACAGGCCGAGGCGACACGCGATCTCGAGATCAAGAAGGCGCAGTACCTCGAGTCGATGAAACGCCAGCAGGCGCAGGCAGATAAGGCCTACGAGATCCAGACGAACGTCATGCAGCAGCAGGTCGTGGCCGAGTCGGTTCGCGTGCTGCAGATCGAGAAAGAAGCGCAGATCAAGGTCCAGGAAGCCGAGATCAATCGCGTCGAGAAGGAGCTCATCGCCACCGTGCTCAAGCAGGCCGAGATCGAGAAGCAGCGCATCGAAACGTTAGCCAACGCCGAGCGCCAAAAGCTGATCTCCGAGGCCGAGGGCCACGCGGCGGCAACACGCTCGCAAGGTGAGGCCGAAGCCGAGATCATCTTCAAGAAGGGCGAAGCCGAAGCGAAGGCGATGAACGTCAAGGCCGAGGCCTATCAGGAGTGGAACCAAGCGGCCGTCGTCGACAAGCTCATCACGGGACTCCCGGAAGTCGTCAAGGCGATGGCTGCACCGCTGTCGCAGATCGACAAGATCACCATCGTGTCGACCGGCAACGATTCCGCCGCCGGCGTGAACAAGATCACCGGAGACATGGCGAAGATGGCGGCGCAGGTGCCCGCACTCTTCGAGGCCCTTTCCGGCATGCAAATGTCCGAGCTCCTCGGCCGCGTCAAACAGATCGGCGACAAGGTCGAGCCCAAAGTGCCGATCAAGGAAGCCTAGGAGGTAGTCATGGCACTGCTGGAGCGCGTCACTGCTCTGATCCGAGCGAATCTCAATGACCTCGTCGACAAGGCCGAGGATCCGGAAAAGATGCTCAAGCAGGTGATCGTCGATATGGAGAATCAGCTCATCCAGGTCAAGACGCAGGTCGCGGTCGCGATCGCCGATGAGCATCTCCTCGACAAGAAACAGAAGGAGAACGCTGAGACGCGGACCGACTGGATGCACCGCGCGGAGCTGGCGGTCGACAAGGGCGACGACGAACTGGCGCGCACGGCTCTCGATCGGAGCGAGAGTTATCGCGTCGCCGGTGAGGCAATCGACGAGCAGATGCAGCAGCAACGCGCGCAAACCGAGATCCTGCGCACGTCGCTGCGCAAGCTCGATCACAAGCTGCGTGAGGCGCGCGAGAAGTGCGACCTGCTCGTCGCACAGAAGCGTCGCGCGCGCGCGATGCAGCGCGCCGCCGATGCGAAGGCCGCCGGCTCATCGACCAAGTTCGACCGCGCGCGGCGTCAGGTTCAGGAGGACGAGCTGGTGGCGTCGACCCGCGCTGAGATGTCCGCGATCGATGAGCGGTTCGAAGATCTCGAGCGCAATGAACGCATCGAACAGATGCTGAGCGATTTGAAGGCGAGGCGCCGCGTCGCGACGTAGCTGGTCATCCAGTGGGGCACAGGCGCCCCACTGGATTTTCTCTTCTTTACGTCTCCACGTGCAGGAACATGTACGTGGCCGCGATGGCAAACAGAATGTTTGCACTCCATGCAGAGAGGATCGGCGGGAGATTGCCGACTTCACCGAATTTCGTGAAGAGCGCGAACGTAATCCAGTAGACGATGCCCAGCACGAGTGCGATGCCGACGCCGTAAAGTGCGCCTCGCTTCCCGATGCGGAAGGCGAAGGGGAGTGCAATCATCGCCATCACGAGACTCAGGACGGGCCACGATGTTTTCGTGTAGAGCTTCACGCTGAATTCTTCCTGCGCGTAGCCGGCGTTGCGAATCGTGTCGATGTATCTCCTCAGTTGATTGAACGTCATCTGATCCGGTGACTTCACCTCGGTCTCGAAGTCCGAGGGCTTTTCGGCGTACTGCAGACGCAGGGGTTGGGTGAAGGCGGTAAAGGTCGAACCGCCGTTGTCCGTGAACGAGCGCATCCAGCCGTTCTCGAACTCCCAGCCTTCGCCGTCCCAGCGCGCACGCTGCGCAAATACGCGGCGCGTGAGGCGGAACTCGGACGGGTGCATCTCGAATACCTGCACTTGATTGAGAACTTTGTTGTCCTTGTCGTACGAGAGGAAGTTCAGAAGGTAGTGGCCCTTGCCGAGGAGCCAGAGCTTCTGTTGCGCGGAAGTCGGAATGGGCTTCTTCCCCTTGATACGCGCCTCGATCTGCGCGAGGCGCTGATTCGAATAGGGAAGTACGAAATCGAGAAGCAGGTAGGCGAGGATGCTGATCAGACCCGCAACGGCGAGAATCGGCATGGCAACGCGGTACAGCGAAACACCGCCCGACTTGATCGCGGTCACCTCGTTGTTTCTCGACATCATGCCGAAGGTGACGAGCGTCGCGACGAGGACGGAGATCGGCAGCATCCAATGAAAGATCTGGAACATGAAGAAGCGGAAATACGCCGCGACGACGTGGAACGGGATCTTGTGCTCACGGATGTCGTTGGCGAGCTCGGTGTACTGGATGATCAACATCAGCGCGATCGTCGAGAGCATCACGAGTCCCAGCACCTTGAGGAACTCGCGCAGGATGTAGCGGTCGAGAATGTTCGGAAACGTGATGTCCAGGCGATTGAGAATCGACGACGACTCGCGGCCTTCCATCTCCGTGGAGTTCTGGTCCTTGCGCGCTGTGATCGCCGCGCGCAGACGTGCGAACAAACCGGCCGAATCACCTCGCTGCGCGCCGATGTCGCGATTCGCGCGGATCAGCAGGTAGATGCCGAGGATGAGGAGCAGCACGTCGGCCGTCCACATGCCGACAACCGGTGGAATCCGGCCGTTGGCCGCCATCTGCTCGCCGTTGTTGATGAGCACGTAGTACGAAACGATGATCGCGATACTCAAAGAAAATCCTGAGCTTTTCCCGCCGCGGCGATTCGTGATGCCCAGCGGCAAGCCGACGATGCCGAACACGATGCAGGCAAAGGGGATCGCGAATTTCTTCTGGATCTCGACGCGAGCCAGGTTGTACGTCTCGCGGTCCGCCTCGTGACGAAGCTCTTTCGCCTGGCGCAGCAACTCCCATAACGTCATCTCGCGGAACGTGCGGCTTGCGGAACGCGTCGTCTGTTCGCCGGGCAACTTTTGCGGCAGCAGCAGGCGCTGCAGCGCGTTTCGATTGAGGTCATAGCGGTCCGGCTTGCGCGGATCCCAGACGTGAGTCTCTGCGAGGTGCAGATTGAGCCAGGTCTGGCCGGTAGGCTTGACGGTCGCGATGTTGCCGTTGCGCGCGATGATGATCCGCTGGCCACCATGCTGTCCCAGTGCGCTGCCTGGGTTTCCATGACGCGATGCCTCGACGGCAGCCGCAGGAGTCGTCGGCTCATTTTCTTCCGGACGATTGTCGACGACGAAGACGCCGCGCCATTGACCGACGCGAGGATCCACGTCGTCGACGTAGATCATCAGATTCTCGAACTCGTCGTAGAAGATGCGCGGCTTGATCTCCTTCGCCGCTGATTGCGTCATCAGCTCGCTCGTCATCCGCGTGAGCGCGCGGTTGCCGCGCGGCAGGACTTGAATCATCAAGTAGAGGTTGAGCAGGAAGACCACGAAGCTGAAGAGAAAGACCGGCAGGTAGATCGTTCGTGTCGAGATGCCGAGCGCACGCATCGCGATGATCTCGGAGTCGGACGATAGACGGCCGATCGCGATGAGGATTCCGAACAGCAGCGACATCGGAACGGTCAGCACGATGATCCATGGGAGCGAAAGCGCCAGGAGTTTGAAGACCGTGGTGACGGGAAGCGAACGGCGGATGATGAGACCAGCGAGGAAGAAGAGCTGGCGCATCAGGATGATGGACGTATAGAAGATAAAGCCGAGGACGGTCGGGCCGACCATTTCCTTGAGGATGTAACGAGTCAGGATCTTCATCGGTTCGAAAGCAGGACGTCTGTCCGCACGTGGTCGGATTGTAACGTTGGCTGATCGGATTTTGGCGCGCGCCGGACTCAGGAGCTCTTGGCGTTGAGCATCTTCAGCGCTTTACCGCGGAGATCGCGGCCAATGAGCATCGATACGTCACCTGCCTGCATCAGGCACTCTGCGATGCGCAGCAGATCGTGTGCCGAGTGCTTCTGCTCAGCGGAGAAAGTGGAAAGGCACCGCGCGAATGCCTTTAGCGATTCGTCGTTGCCGGCCAGGCGTTCCAGGCGCTCGATCGCGGCATTCAGCGTTTCGGTTTCATTCACAATGACTCTCATCCCACGCTGGCTGCATCGCCTTGAGAAACATCTCCAGTTGAATCATCAGCATCTTGTTCCAGGCGATGACAAACCTTCGCGCGTCGGCGACGGAGGGAATGGCGTCGAGAATCGCGTCGGTGAGCCATGCCTGAATGCACGCCATCAGCGCAACGATATAGCGTGGTGGAACGCTGCGCCGCGACTCACCATGGTGGGCCGTATGCATGTGCCCGATCTTCATCAGGTAGTTCGAAAACCGGTCTCTCGCGCTGAGCGCGTCGGCAGTCTCGAGAAACCACTCGGTCAGATGTTCCTTGCGAATGGCGATGTAGGCGGGATCGACCTCGCCATCACTGCCAAGGAAGAGACGGCGCGTGTCATCGTAGGAGAGCAGATGGTCGTAGAGACCATCGAGCAGCGCAGGAAGCCGCGGGGCGATCAGGCGGACTGAATCGCGGAGGAGCTCCCAATCCTCATCTCGGAAGGCGATGAAGTCAGTGAGGAAGTCGAGTCGTGCGCGAGACGAGGTTGCAACCGCGCCAGTGTCGATGCGCTTCACGTGCATTCCTTTGGGTTGGACCGAATCGAGTGTACGCCTGCGAGCCCTGGAAAGGGATTTCCTCAGGGTCTGATAAGATAGATTATGTTAAGTTCGAGAGGGATAAACTTCCCGCCCACGTGGCCAGGCTTCACACCTTCCTTCGTCTGCTCCTCTTTCTCGCAGTCGTGGCGAGCGGCAGCTTCGTTTCCGATCACGCGCTGGACCGTCTGTTTCCGCACGCCAGCGCGACGTCGCGATTCCTCATTCGCGACCTCAACGATTTCCTGACCGTGCTCCTCGCATCATGGTTCATGGCCCGCGTCGAACATCGCCGCGTCTCCGACTATGGGTTGCCGTGGCGTCGCATGTTCCGCCGAGATTTCTGGTTCGGCATACTCGCCGGCTTCGCCGCGGTCAGCGCGCTCGTCGGAGCACTGACAGTTTCACGCGTCTTCTCGTTCAAAGGAGTTGCACTCCACGGCGCGGAGATCATGAAGTGGGCCGTCATCTACTTCCTCGTGTTCATCCTCGTTGCGGTTCGAGAAGAGTTTCGGAGCCGCGGCTACATTCTTACGAACCTGACCGAGCTTCTCGGGTTCTGGCCTGCCGCGCTCGCCACCTCGTTACTCTTCGGCATCGCACACCTCGGCAATCGCAACGAGTCGTGGATCGGCGCCTCGAATGCGGCGTTGTTCGGACTCGTAATGTGTGTCGCGCGGAAACGGACCGGCAGCCTCTGGCTACCCATCGGAGTCCACGCTGCCTTCGACTGGGGCGAGACGTATTTCTACGGCGTCGCCGACAGTGGCGCGACGTCGCCAGGACATCTGTTCAACACCGCTGGATCGGGCGTCGACTGGCTGTCTGGCGGCGTCGTTGGCCCCGAAGGCAGCGTGCTCTGCACGCTGGTCCTCGTCATCATGTGGACGTTGATCGCATGGAAATTACATCCGAGATCACAGCCGCTGCCGTTGGACCCGCCCCAGCTCCCCGGCCAATCAATGTGATCTCGCCCGCGGCGCGGCCGTGAATCACGACCGCATTGAACTCGTCGCGCACGCCGGAGAGCGGATCGGTCAGCGGCAGTTCTTCCGGAGCAACGCGCAGCTCGACGCCGCCGCTCACGCGGTATGCAGTCGCGACGTGCCGGATCACACAGCCGCGGTCGCGGGCCTGCAGCACATCCTCGCGCGTGATGCCGCGAATGCCGGCAATCGATCCGCGCACGATCGGCTCATCGAACGCGAGACTCGCGAGGATCCGCAGCTTCTGCGCCGCGTCTTCGCCGTCGATGTCGAGCGAAGGATCCGCTTCGGCGAAACCGCACTCCTGCGCGAGGCGCAGCGCACCTGCGAACGACAGACCATCGGACTCGATGCGCGTGAGGATGTAGTTCGAGGTGCCGTTGAGGATTCCGCGCACGCGGTCGATCGTGTCAGCCGCGAGGCCGTCGCGAATCGCACGGATGACCGGAATTCCTCCGCACACGCTCGCCTCGAAGCCGATCGACACGCCTCGCCGGCTGGCGGCCGCGAAGAGATCGCGGCCGCATTCAGCGAGAAGAGCTTTGTTGGCAGTGACGACGTGACGGCCATTCGCAATCGCGCGGCGCACATAGGCACCCGCGCAATGCACGCCTCCAACCACTTCGACGACGAGATCGCAGTTCGCATCGAGTACGTCCGTCGCGCGCGTCGTCAGCAATTGGCGATCGACTCCGGGCCTCGCCTTCTCGAGATCGCGCACGAGGATCCGTTCGATCGCGACCTCGACACCATGCCGTTCGCGGATGCGATCACGCTCACGATCGAGAAGTTGTACGACTCCCCTGCCGACGGTCCCGCAGCCCAGCAGTCCCACACGAAGTTTCGTTGCGCTCATGCTTCTGCACTCCTTGCGGGAATGCGCGTCGCGGAGAGCGCCTGCTCGAGATCGTCGATGAGATCGCGCACGTCTTCGAGACCCACGGACAGACGAATCAACCCATCGCTGATCCCGACGCTTCGCCGCACCTCGGGCTCGACCGATGCGTGCGTCATCGTCGCGGGATGACAGAAGAGACTGCGGACGCTGCCGAGGCTTTCGGCGAGCGTCCAAAGCTTGAGGCGCTTGATGAACGCGCGCGTTTCTTCGATTGTTGCGTCGAGCTCGAACGAGACGATCGCTCCGAAGCGCTCCATCTGGCGCCGGGCGACTGCGTGGCCTTCGTGCGATGCGAGGCCCGGATAGAACACTCGCGAGACCGCATCGTGTTCTTCGAGATAGCGCACGACCTCCTCGGCGTTGTCGCAATGCTTCTGCACCCGAAGCGACAACGTCTTCGTACCGCGCAGGATGAGGAAACAGTCCTGTGGTCCCGGTACGGCACCAATCGCGTTCTGATAAAAGTAAAGCTCCGTCGCAAGGCTGTCGTCGTTTGTGATCACGACTCCGCCGAGGACGTCGCTGTGGCCGTTGATGTACTTGGTCGTCGAGTGCAGCACGAGGTCCGCGCCGAGCGTGAGCGGATGCTGGAGCAGCGGTGTGGCGAACGTGTTGTCGACGACCGTACGAACGCCGGCCCGACGCGCGATCGCGGCGCAGGCTGCGATGTCGGTGATCTTCAATAGTGGATTCGACGGCGTCTCGAGCCAGAGCAGCTTGGTCTCGGGGCGAATCGCGCCGGAGATCGTGAAGGGATCGCCCGGATCGACGAACGTGAACTCCACACCGAACTTTGCAAAGTACTTTGTGAAGATGCGCCACGCGCCGCCATAAAGGTCCCGCGTGGAGACGACATGGTCGCCTGCACGCAGCAGCGAGAGCACGCCGTGAATGGCAGCCATGCCACTGGCGAACGCTACGCCATGCTTCGCTCCTTCGAGCGCGGCGAGATTGTCTTCGAGGGCTCGGCGCGTGGGATGGCCGGTGCGTGCGTAACAGAAGCCGCGATTGATGCCTGGTTCCGTCTGGCGGAACGTGGATGTCTGATAGATCGGAAATGAGACTGCACCGGTCGTCTCATCGTCGGGTTGACCGGCATGGATGGCGAGCGTATCGAGTCGATACGACATGATTTCCCCTCCTGACGCCCGAAGGCGCAATCGTGTGTTCAAAAATCGGGAATCGTGTGAGTGAAGGAAGTCGGAGGGACCCTGGTCAGAGACGCGAGGAAACTACGCGTCCGCGCCAGGGCGGCGCATCATCATTCGGCCCAGCTGGGTGAAGAGACGCAGCATGTTGGCGGTGGACGATACTCGCACAGCAGCGGCGTGTCAAGGATGCATGCAGGTCGAATACGATGGAGAGATGGAAACTTCGCGGCGCGACCGGCTCGCTGTTCTGCTCCTGGTCGTCCTGGTTACGCTTGCGTTTGCGGACCTGCTGTTCGGAGGGATGGCGCTCGCTGATCGCGATCTTTTCGTCTATCACTTTCCGCTGAAGAAGGTCGTTCGCGACCTCGTGCAATCGCACGAGCTCCCGCAATGGAATCCATTCGTCGACGCGGGGCAGCCACTCGCTGCAAATCCTGCGTACGAGTTGTACTACCCACCTTCGTGGCTGACGTTTCTTCCTGACTTTGTGCTCGGCTTCAAGCTGCACATCCTCGTGCACTACTACATCGCGGCCATCGGCATGTATCTGTTGCTGCGAGCGCTTCGCAACGAGCCGGCGGTCGCGTGGGCCGGTGCGATCGCCTACGGGTTGGGTGGTCCTCTGATCTCCTACGCCGGACTCCTGCCTTTTCTCTTTTCGAGCGCGTGGGCTCCATGGACCGCGGCCTTCGCGATTCGGTATCACCAGACGCGAGAACGCCGTGATTTCGCGATCGGCGCGGTTGCTCTCGCGATGCAGATCATCATTGGCGAACCAGTGACTCTGCTGGTCACTGTCGCCGCACTGGGCATCGCGGCCATCGCCGTTCGCGAGCTTCGCGCGGCGGCGTTCTTCGTCATCGTCGCGGCCGCGCTCTCCGCAGCGCAGCTTTTGCCGGGCATCGATCATTCGTTCGATTCCGTCCGCCGCATTCCGCTCGATCCGTTCAACGCCCGAGAGTGGAGCTTTCCGCCGGCGCGCCCGGTCCAACTGTTCTTCCCGGCATATAGCCGGGGTCATTGGTGGTATCCGACGCGAGGTGCCGGATTCCTCACCTCGATCTACGTTGGTGTGCTGCTGCCTTTGCTCGCAATCGCGGGAATCGTCCTTCGGCGGTCTCGCTGGCTGTTCGCCCTCGCCGCGATCCTCGTTTCGTATGTGATCGCGCTCGGCGATCTCACGCCGCTGATTCAGCTGATCGTCATGCTTCACATTCGTTACGCGGAAAAGTTCGTGATCGCGCTTCTCTTCGCGGTGATCGTGTTCGGCGCATCGATGATCCAGCGAGTGCTGGACGACGATGTTGCACTGGCCCGTGTCTCGTCGAGCGTCGCGGTTTTCTGCGCGATCGTCGCTGGCATCGCCGCGATCGTCACGTCCGCACACATCGTCTGGATGACGGCGTCGATCCGTTTTGCGCTCTTTGCGCTGCTTCTGCTGGCGATCGCGTCACGACGCCTTGGAAAAAAGCCGGCGGCATTCCTGATTGCAGTGGCTGTTGCCGCCGATGTGCTTCCGGCGTCGCTCCCCATCCTGCTGCGCGTTCCCGACTCGTTCTACGAGGAAGCGCCGGCAGTGCCGCCGATCCCTCCTCAATACCGCCTGTATCCGCAGGCAGAGAGGGGCGCACATGCTTACGAAAAAATCCCTGATCTTCATGTGCGCACGTGGATCATGAGGAACAATCTCTCGGGCGTGTTGCCCGAGGCCTGGCACATTGCGACGGCGTTGGGCGTCGATTTCGATGCGACAACGCTCATGCCGGCCACGCGTGTCTTCGGCGCGATGCAGGTCGCGCAGGACCGCCATAGCCCTGCCTGGCCACGAGCATTCCAGGCGATGGCGAATGCGCCATACCGAACGGAGAACATACCGCTCGATCTCGATGCCTTGAGAACGGTGACGTTCGTCCGCGATCCGATCGCAGCACCACGCTACTCCTTCGCCCGCAGACTCGATCATTGCGATGCGATCGAAGATTGCGTGAGCCTGCTGGATCATTGGAGCGAGGGCGTGGCCTTGTCGCCCGGACCTTCGATGAGCCCGTCACCGGGAGTCGTGCGCACGGTCCACGAAACCGCCCGGACCGCCGATCTCGACGTCACCGCGAGCGGCCCCGCCTGCCTCATCATCAGCATCACCCGGCACAAATACTGGACTGCGGCCATCGATGGGCGGCCTGCGTCGTTATACCCCGTCAACTTCGGATTTCAGGCGCTCCTGGTTCCCGCGGGAGCGCATCACATACGCCTCGAATATCGCAATCCGCTTCTGGTTCCGAGCATCAGCATCAGCGTGTTGACGCTGCTCGCGCTGGCCGGCTGGACCGTCTGGCCAGCGTTGCGTGCTAGACCGGACGCTGCGACTGGGCGATGAACTTTTCGACCTGCGATACGAACGCGAGTCCGTTGCCGGTCTTCTTGATGTAGCCGACTGCCGGCGAGCGGTCGACGAGCGACTTCAGCTCATCTTCACTCTTCGAGGAGTGCAGGACGATCGGGATCTGCCGCAGAAAGTCGAAGAGCGTCGTGAAGTCGAGGACATGCTCGCCCGACAATGCCGGCATTTCCACGTCCAGGAGCACGAGATCGGGTTTCTCGCGCTGGACGAGTTGTGGCATACGCAGCGGCGATTCGGTTGTGATCACTTCATAGCCGGCGGCTTCCAACAGCCGCTTCGCCACGCTGAGCGCCTTCGCGTCGTCGTCGATGACGATGATCTTTCCCTTTGCCATCAGCCCTCCGCCTCGAGCCTGCGCAGGAGTTCGCGCACCGCATCGATCACTTCCGTGCGATCGACATTGGGCTTTTTGAACGCGAGGTTCAGTGAAAATGGAAGCGCTTTGTCCTTGAGCTGAAAGACGTAGTTCTTCGGACGTCCCGCTTTCTTCGGTTCCGTCTTCGCAGTCTGTTTGCGCAGCTCTTCACGCGACAGCTCGCCGGCAGCGAAGGCGCGCACCATCGCTTCCATCGCTTCTTCATTGCCTGCGCGCGCGACCTGCACCAGAACCGACTTGTTGCTGATGCCTGCCTCGCGGCACATCGCGCGAATGCGATCGGGGATCTCGTTGATCAGGAGCGTTTCCGTGACGGTCGTACGCGACTTGCCGATGACCTGCGAGATCTTCTCGTGCGTATAGTCGAACTTCTCCTGCAGGATGAAGAGACCCTCGGCTTCTTCGAACGGCGTCAGGTCTTTGCGCTGGATGTTCTCGATCAGCGCGATCTCGAGTTGCTCCTTGTCGTCGACGTCGAGCTCGATCGCCGGGATTTCATCGAGTCCGACGAGGGTCGCCGCGCGGAAGCGCCGCTCACCCGAAATGATCTGATACCGATTCGGACCGACTGCACGTACGAGAATCGGCTCGAGCACACCCTTCTCGCGCACCGAGGCCGCGAGCTCTTCGATGTTGCCGAGCTGCGTGCGCGGCTGATCGGGATTGGCCTCGATGAACTGCAGCGGAATCATCGTTCCGATGTGACGTCCGGAACGCCGCGTCAGCTCCTCGACGTAGTGGGAGTCGTGGCGCATGTTGGACCGATCCGGTAGACCGCGTTTCATTGCCATTGGTGTGAAGCGAAATTGAAAATTGAAAATTGAAAATTGAAAGCCGCGCGAAGCGCGCCTCCTCCATTTTCAATTTTCAATTTTTCATTTTCAATTTTCCTTTCAGACACGAGCGAGAATCTCCTCGCTGAGCGAGTAGTACTCCATCGCACCGCTGGACTTCGGCGCGAACGTAAAGATCGATTCCTTGTACGCCGGGCTCTCTTCCAGGCGGATCGATTTCGTGATCACGGTGTTGAAGAGCCGGTCGCCGAACACACTCCCGATTTGCTCGTGGATGTCCTTCGCGAGCGTCGTCCGCTTGTCATGCATGGTGATGACGACACCCAGGAGCTGCAGATTCGGATTCGGCCGCGCCTTGATCTTCTCGATCGTCTCGAGGAGGTCATCCGTTCCTTCCAGTGCGAAGTACGACGACTGAATCGGCACCAGCACGTGTGTCGACGCGACCAGCGCATTCACGGTGATCATGCCGAGCGTCGGCGGCGTGTCGATGAGGATGTAGTCGTAGCGCGACCCGATGTCCTGCATCTTGTCCTTGAGGCGGAACGGACCATCGAGCTCGCCGATCAGTTTCGATTCGAGCTTCGCCAACGCGATGCGCGAGGGAGCGACGAAGAGATTCTCGACAGGCGTCGGTACGACGACGTCCTCGATCGGCAGTTCTTCACTGACGAGCACGTCGTACATCGACTTCGTCACCTGCCGCACATCGATGTACGACATCGACGAATTCGCCTGCGGATCGAGGTCGATCAGCAGGGTCCTGAACCCCTTGTTGGCGACGGCTGCGGAGAGATTGATGGCGGTGGTGGTCTTGCCAACTCCGCCCTTTTGATTGGCGACGGTGATGATCATGGAAACTGTGGGGATTGTACAGGAGAGTGACGAGTCACGAGTGGTGAGTAGCGAGTAGGAAACTCGTCACTCACAACTCGTCACTCACAACTCGTCACTCACAACTCGTCACTCGTCACTCACAACTCGTCACTTACATCTTGTACTTGCCGAGGTCTTCCGGACTGAGACTATCGAACCACTTCTTCATCTTCTCGTCCTGATCCTCGGAATCGGGTGTGATGGTCTGCGCCTGGTCCAGCACGGACTGCGCGACGAATATCGGAGCCTCGGTGCGTAACGCCAGGGCAATCGCGTCGCTGGGCCGTGCATCGACCTCGAGCGTTCGCTCGCCCGTAATCACCCGAATTTGCGCGAAGAACGTCGAATCGCGCAGGTCGTTGATCACGACACGCGTCACCCGTCCGTCGAGCTCGGCAATCATGTTGCGAAGCAGGTCATGAGTCATGGGACGCGGCGTTGCGACATTCTCGAGCTGCAGTGCAATCGCGTTCGCTTCGAAGATTCCGACCCAGATCGGCAGGAAGAATCGCTCGTCCTCATCCTTGAGAACGACGATCGGCGAATTCGACACGGGGTCGAGCATCAACCCTTTGATACTCATCGGCACCAGGTCTGAGCTCATCGCCTATCACTCTACTCCGTTCGAGGCGTGGGTGCACACGCTGCGCCGTTCTAGAATCGGCGCGTGACGCTCCGCTCGCGGCTTCGGCGTGTTTTGCCATCGCGCATCAAAGCAATGGCGCGAAATGTAGTCTCGTTCGTTCGACGGGACTCCCTGGCTGCAGCGAGGCACAAAGCCGCGGCATACAGGGCTGCGCGCAACGACCAGCCGATCTGTTTGCATCTCGGCTGTGGCGAACGGATCCTCGAAGGATGGTTGAACGTCGATCTGCTGCCAACCGCACGCGAGGTCATCGGATTCAACCTTAGAGCAGGCCTTCAGTTTCTCGACGATGCTTCCGTGGACTTCATCTATCACGAGCACTTCTTCGAACATCTCGATCGGCGAAGCGCGCGCAAGCTGCTCGGTGAATGTCTGCGCGTCTTGCGTCCCGGCGGGCGAATGCGCATCTCGATGCCCGATCTCGATCGGATGATTCGCCGCTATCTCGCGGGCTGGTGCGATGACGAACGAGAATTCGCGGAGTACCGGCGAATGCTCTTTGGCGACCAACTGCTCAACACGCCCGGGGAGTTGCTCAACTTGTCATTTCGTGGCTGGGAGCACCAATTCGTCTATGGCGAGAAGGACATCACTCGCCTGCTCGAGCTGAACGGATTTCGCAATGTGCGGCGGTTCTCGCACGGAGAATCGGATGTGAATGTCTTGCGCGGGATCGAGACGAGGTCGGGCGAGCGCGAGCCGCTCATCGTCGAAGGCGAGAAGTAGCTACTGCATCAGAGAGCTTCGCCACGTAGCGTGTGATGCCCCGCGTAATCGATGCGGACGCCGAGGAGGCTGCCGAGCGGGGTCTCATGATCCGCGGTGAAGTTCACGACCCAGTTGTCGTCGGTACGTCCTGCGAACATCGAGGGGTCGTGTTTGCTCGGACCCTCGACGAGAACCGGCAGGACACGGCCGCGATACGACTCGAGGCGCTCGCGCTTGTGCTGCTCGTGCAATTCGAAGAGACGATTCAGACGCTCGGATGCGATTGCGTCATCGACCGGCTCACCGAGCTTGAGCGACGGAGTGCCGGGCCGCGGCGAGTACTTGAACGCAAAGAGCGAGCCGTAGCGAATCTGCTCGATCAGCGAAAGCGATTCCTGAAAATCCTCCTCGGTCTCGCCTGGGAATCCGACGATGACATCGGTCGAGAAGTGAATCTCCGGAATCGCTTCGCGAATGCGTGCGACGATCTCGAGATAGCGCTCGCGCGTGTAGAGCCGCTTCATGCGGCGAAGGATCTTCGAGGAACCCGACTGCACCGGCAAGTGCAGATAGCGCGAAATGTTCTCGTGATCGCGCATCGCTGCGATCATCGAGTCATTCACTTCAGCGGGATGCGAGGTCATGAAGCGCAGGCGTGCAACACCCTCCACCTCCGCCACCGCGCTGAGCAGCGCGCCGAAATCGCGGCCGCTCTTCGCGCAGCGATAGGCGTTCACTGTCTGCCCGAGGAGCTCGATCTCGACGTGCCCGCGCGCGACTGCTGCACGCACTTCATCGACGATCTCGTCGAGCGTACGCGAGACCTCGCGGCCGCGCGTCGTCGGTACGATGCAGAAGGTACAGTTCTTGTTGCAGCCCTCCATGATCGTGACCCACGCCTTCGTGGGCGACGTGCGATCGATCGCCAGTGAGTCGTAGTGGCGGTCTTCAGGAAAATCGACGGCGACCGCATGCTCCTTGTCGAGCACGGCATCGAGATGACCGACGTTGCCCGGCCCCATCACGAAGTCGACCCACGGCGCGCGCTGGATGATCCGCTCCCCTTCCTGCTGCGCGACGCAACCACAAACGCCGATCTTCAGCTCGTTGCGCTCCTCTTTCAGCTCGCGGAGACGGCCGAGGTGGGAGTAGACCTTCTGTTCGGACTTGTCGCGGATGGAGCAGGTGTTGAGGAGGATCATGTCCGCCTCCTGCTCGCTTTCGACGCGGCGCAGCCCGCGCAGCTTGAGGCTGCCGGAAAGCCGCTGGCTGTCGAGATCATTCATCTGACAGCCCCAGGTTTCGATGTAGAAGGTTTTCATTGTTTGGGTATCGCCGCTTTCGCGGCGTCGAGCTCGTGCTTCTTCTCCTCGAACTTCTTTCGGATCACGTCGTCGCGGTAGTTCGGATCATTCTCGTCGTAGTAACTCTGCTCGATCGCGGCGAGCTCCTTCTCGAGATCCGCGACTTTCTTCAGCGCGGCTGCGGATTCGCGTTCTGCTGCCGCAGCGGCCTTCATCGCCTCGCTGTGCCTTTCAATCGTCGACTTCCCATCCGCGACATGCGGCGGTATCGGGCCGCCCTTCGAAGGCAGTTCAATGAGCTTGCCCTTCGACTTCTTCACATCCGCGTTCGTGATCGTCTTGCGCGGAATCGCGACATGCCCTTCCCTCGCCCGCTTCGCAGCGGCGACGAGGTCGGAGTCGGGCGACGGTGGCGGCGTTTCTTGCGCGGTCAGTTTCAACGACAGTAGGCAGCAGGCAGCGGACAACAGCAGTCGCGGCGTTCCCCTGCTGTCTGCTATCTGCTGTCTGCTGCGTTTCACGGCTTACTCGTTCCTGCTCTTCCGTAGCGATCCTCGAGCCTCACCACGTCGTGCAACTCGGGCGTGGACACTTCAGCCACATCCGTATCGGCGATCGCTTCCATGCGATGGATCATGCGCGGCGGAATGTGGAAGGCCTCCCCTTTCCGCAGCGCAAGCTCGCGGCGATCGCCATCGTGCTCGATCGTGAGTCTGAGCTCGCCCTCGACAACGTAGAGGGTTTCCTCTTTCATTTCGTGGTACTGGAGGCTCAGGCTCTCGCCCTGGTTGATGTGCAGGATCTTGCCGACGTAGCGGTCGGTCTTCGCGAAAATCAGCTCATAGCCCCACGGCTTCGGGACTCGTTTGATGTCGCATATTTCGAAAAGCGTCTCATGGGTCATACGTTCTTGCCCACCACACCCTCGGGAAACCGCAGCGCCACGTTCTCGATCACGAACTCCTCGATCTCCTGCGCCGTCCGCTTCTGCAGCGCCATCTCCGCGATGCGCTTGCAGTCTTTGTAGCGCACGGAGCGGACGACGTTCTTGATCACAGGAATCGACGACGGGTTCATCGAGAAGTTCTCGAGACCCAGCCCAAGGAGAACGATCGCGAAGATCGGATCGGAGGCCATCTCGCCGCACATCGAAACCGGGATGTTCGCGCGTTTGCCGGCGTCGATCACATTCTTGATCAGGCGCAGGAGCGCGGGATGCAGCGGCTCGTAGAGATAGCTGACGTTTTCGTTCGCGCGATCGATTGCAAGCGAGTACTGAATGAGATCGTTGGTGCCGATCGCGAAGAAGTCGGACTCCTCCGCGAGCAGGTCGGCGATCAGCGCTGCGGATGGCACCTCGATCATGATGCCGATCTTCAGATTCGGGTTGTACGGCTTCCCTTCCGCGTCGAGCTCCGCCTTGATCTCACGGATGAACGTCTTCACCTGACGCACTTCCTGGACGCCGGAGACCAGCGGGAACATGATCTTCATGTCGCCGTGCGCCGAAGCGCGCAGCAGCGCACGCAACTGCGTCTTGAACATCTCGCGATGCTTCATGCAGAGGCGCAGACCGCGGAGGCCGAGGACGGGGTTGTCTTCCTTGCTGCCGATGACTTCGCGCGCGAGCTTCTTCCCGCCGAGGTCGAACGTGCGGATGACGCAGGTCTGCGGCGCGAGCTTCTCGACGATCCTGCGATAGACCTCGAAGTGCTCGTCTTCGTTCGGCAGATCGGGACTCTTCGAGATGTAGAGGAATTCGGAGCGATAGAGGCCGATGCCTTGCGCACCGAACTTGATCGCATCGTCGAGCTCTTCGAGCAGCTCGAGATTTGCCTGCAATGAAACGGTGCGGCCGTCTTTCGTCGTCGCTGGAAGATCGCGATTCTCGAGGAGCTTCTTCTCGGACTCTTCGTGACGCGAGACGCGACTGCGGTACTCGGCGATCATGGCCGGCGTCGGGTTGACGAGAACGCTTCCTTCGTAGCCGTCGACGATGATCATCTCGTCGTTGTCGACGATCTTCGTCAGACGCGGCACACCAATTACCGCTGGCATGAAGAGCGACTTGGCGATGATCGAGACGTGGGACGTGCGTCCGCCGGTCTCCGTCGCGAAGCCGACGATCGGGCGGCGATTGAAGTGCACGGTGTCGGACGGCGTCAGATCATCGGCGAGGATGATCACGTCGTGCTTGATCTCGGAGAGATCGTGATGCGCGACGCCTTGCAGATTGCGCAGCACGCGCTCCGCGACATCCTTCACATCGGCGACGCGCTCGCGCAGGTACTCTTCCTCGAAACTCTGGAAGCGCGCCTGCAGCTCTTCCTGCACTTCGGACAGCGCCCACTCGGCGTTGACCTGCTCCTCTTCGATCTTCTGCACGACTTTGTCGGCGAACGAAGGATCGCTGACCATCATGGCGTGCGCTTCGAAGATCGACGCGTACTCCTCCCCCATCGACCGGCTGACTTTGGCCTTCAGCTCGTGCAACTGATCGCGCGTCTTCTCCAGCGATTCGAGAAACCTCGTCACCTCGGCCGGCACATCTTCATCGCGAATCGGAACGCGATAGATCTGAACGATGCGCTTCTCGATGATGACGGCACGCCCGATGGCAATGCCAGGCGACACACCGATGCCTTTATAGGTGCGGATGTCGCTGCGTTGGGATGCGGCTTTGGACCGTTCGGTCAGCATAAAAACATCAAGGGCGCTAAGGCTCTGGGGCGCTCGGGTGCTGGGGTTTGAAAAACCCAGAGCCCTAGAACCCCAGCACCCCAGCGCCCTTCAACTCATTCTACTTCATCGAACTTGCGGTCGATCAGCTCCTGGATCGCGTCGATCGCGGCGTTCTCGTCCTCGCCGTTTGCCCGTACGGCGATCGTCGAGCCGCGGCCGGCCGCCAGCAGCAGGATGCCGAGGATCGACTTGCCGTCGACTTCCTCATCGCCTTTGCGGATCTTGATGTCGGATTTGAACTTCGCGGCGATGTGCACGAGTTTCGCGGCAGCACGCGCGTGGAGCCCCAGCTTGTTCTTGATCTCGATCTGCCGCTCGTTCACGAACGAGCTCCCGCAGCAGCGAGGAGATCGGATGCAACGCGAATCGCCTTCGAGCCCTTCTCGCTGATCACGTGAGCCAGCGTCGCGACATCCTTCGCATCGCTCTGCATCGTCGCGAACTTCACGATCATCGGAAGATTCACGCCGGTCACGATCTCGACGCGTCCCTGCTCGAGGAACGAAAGGCTGATGTTGCTCGGCGTGCCGCCGAACATATCGGTGAAGATGATGACGCCGCGCTCGGGCCCGATGCGCTCCAGCGCAAGCCGGATCTTCTCGCGCGCTTCGTCGACCGTGTCATTCCATTCGAGTGGGACCGCTTCGATGCCTGTGACAGTCGCTTCGATTCTCTGCGCCGCGCTGAGAAGCTCGTTGGCGAGCTGCCCATGCGTGACGATTAGTGCTCCGATCAAGTCCTGGACCTCCGAATTGCCGGGGGAATCATACAGGGGTTGCGCGGGCTCGCGGTTACGCGGGCTCGGCGGGGTGGATGGGACCGCGAGCCCGCGAGCCCACGTAACCCCGTGACCCTACCTGCGGCAGTCCCGGTGCACCACTTCGAGGAGATATCCCGCCGCCGCCAAATCGTCCGCGAGTCGCTGGCCAACCGCCACCGACCGATGCTTCCCACCCGTACACCCCACGCCAATCGTGAGATAGCTCTTCATCTCTTTTCGATACTCAGGCAGTAGATACTTCACGAAGTCGAGCAGCCTTCCGTAGAACTGCTCGTAGTCCGGCTGCTTGCGCAGATACTCGATCACACCTGCATCGAGTCCGGTCAGCGGTCGCAGCTCTTCTACGAAGTGTGGATTCGGGAGGAATCGAACGTCGAACAGCAGATCGAGGTTGTACGGCATCGAATACTTGAAGCCGAACGTGATGACGGTGACGAGCATCGTCACCTCGTATCCCGATAGCCGGAATCGCTTCATCACTTCGGCCTTCAGCTCGTGCACCGAGAATTGCGAAGTGTCGACGACCATGTTGGCGAGCGCTTTCACTTCCGCCAGCGCAGTACGCTCACGCTGGATGGCCTCGATGATCGGCAGGTCTTTGGCCAGCGGATGCGGACGGCGCGTCTCGGAGTAGCGGCGCGCGAGAACTTCATCGCTTGCTTCGAGAAAGATCAGGACGACGTTCGGCACGAGGCTCTGAATCCGCTCGCGGTAGAACTGCGGAAAGATCGTAGCGAAGTCGTGGGTCCGGACATCGACGACGATGCCGACGCGATTCGCTTTCTCATGCGTCGCGACTTCCTCGAGGAAAGGCTCGATCAGCGCGATCGGAAGGTTGTCACTGCAGTAGAAGCCGAGATCTTCCAGCGTCGACTGCACATACGACTTCCCCGAGCCGGAAAGGCCGGTGATGATCACGAGATATTCGGGCGCTTTCATGAAAGCGAAATTGAAAATTGAAAATTGAAAATTGAAAAACAGCGCGCGCGAAGCGCGCCACCTCCATTTTCAATTTTCAATTTCCAATTTTCAATTTGTCCCCGCCTCATCGTTGCCGCCGCAGCCGATTCAACGTGTCGGGATTCATCATCATCCGTGTGGAGTTGCTCCGGAGCTCCGAGCTCGCGGCCGCGTCGTGTGTGAGCTGCGGAAGTTGCTCCGAGGCACCGCTCCCCTGCGCAGCGATGTGCTCGTCGATCTTCTGCGCGAATGCGCGCGCCGAGTCGTAGCCCTGCAGTTTCATCAGGTGATTGCGCGCGGCGATCTCGACGAGGAGCGCGAGGTTGCGGCCCGATGCAACGGGGAGGCGGACGTACGGCTTCTGCACGTTGAGCATCTCGAACGTCTCGCCGGCAATGCCGAGGCGGTCGTATTCGGTGCCTTCGACCCACTTCTCGAGTTTGACGACGAGGTCGATCGGTTTCACATCGCGTGTCGATGCCACGCCGAAGAGATCCTTGATGTCGATGATGCCGATGCCGCGCAGTTCCATGTGATGGCGCAGCAGATCGTTGGAGTAGCCGAGGAGGACGTCGTTGGGGTGGCGCTTGATCACGACCATGTCGTCGGCGATCAGACGATGGCCGCGATAGACGAGGTCGAGCGCGCACTCGCTCTTGCCGATCCCGCTGTCGCCGAGCAGGAGGACGCCGATGCCGTAAACGTCGAGGAGGCCGGAGTGCATCGTGATGCGCGGCGCCATCGTCTCTTCGAGGATGTACGTGACGCGCGTGATCGAGGTCGACGACATGTTGGGCGTGGACAGCAGCGGCACGCTGCGCTTCTCGCACTCGTGGCGGAACTCATCCAAAGGTGCGATGCCCTTCGTGACGATGAAGCAGGAGACGTCGAGCGCTGCGACATCGCGCACGCGTTTCTCGCGCAGGCGCGGCGGCAAGGATTGCAGATACTTGATCTCCGACTCACCGATGATCTGCACGCGCCACGGCTTGATGTATTCGTAGTAGCCGGCGAAGGCGAGCCCGGGCTTCTGCACCCGCGGCCGCATGATGATGCGATCGAGACCATCGTCGCCTGTGATGAGCTTGAGCGCGAGATCATCGAGCTCGGTCGTCAGCAGCGAGCGGACGGTGGTTTGTACGTAGTCTTCCTGAAGCGCCACGAAGCGATTGTACCGCCCACAGTTCCTTCTCCCCCGCTGACGGGGGAGAAGGTGCCGAAGGCGGATGAGGGGGACGTGTTAACCACGGTGGTGTCGATGATGTCGATAGGAGTGGTGCCTCATGTGATGTCGCAGACTCTGCACGCCATTACCCACCGCGCCGCCGACGACTGCACCGGCAGGACCGCCGACGACCGCGCCGGCTGCCGCGCCGATCGTGGTGCCGCGTGTACGGCTCTTGTGCTTCGACCAGTCGTTTGCGAAAGCGCCCGAGGCCGGCAGCATGAGTGCACCGATGAGAGCGATCGCTGGAATCTTGGATTTCATGTCGAGTACCTCCTGCTGCCAAAGAGTGCGAAGGAGATGCCACGATGGATGACCTGTAAGTGATTGATTACAGGGTTGATAATTCCGCGGTGTCGCCGCGCGAGCGTTCAATACAAGGCTTCGAGATGCCGAGCCTTACAGCAGGTCACGGGAGCTGTCTCAGTCGCCCCGATCTCCAGCAATCGCTCGAATCGCTCGCACAATCTCAGGCTCTGTCCTTATGAAGCAGCGCACTCCCGCTTGCTCGTTCAACCGCGCCTGAACACGCCAACTTTCGCCGTCTGGAGCCATTGCTCCCGACGTGTCCCGACCATCCAAAATGTTAGACAAAGCTAGGAGGTTTGCGATGGATTCGATCTCCTCAACTGGAACTGAGATTGTCAGGGCATCCGCACCTGACACGAAAATCCATCCGCGGCGAAAGGACGGCGACCAAACCAGGGTGTAACGGCTCGCGCGCAGTGGAGGAACACCGTGCGCGATTCGTTCAACGTCCACGAGCAACGTGTCGATTCGTTGACCGCTCTGCAATCTCCCCTGTCTGCCCCCTGAAACAGAGGATGATCCACATGTCAGAAGAGAAAGTGCGAGGAGGGAAGACAACAGTCGACGGAGCGAGATCACTATTAGTGCACCGTCCCATCGGCACGTGAGCGCGTGTGAAGGATCGTCTGCGATCGTGGAAACCTGAATTCCCATTTGTTCAAATGGGCCGTTCTCGCCGCCATCCGGCCCAGCCACGTCATCGCCTTCCGCTGCGCCAGAATCCAAAGTTCGTGTTCTCCTGCACGGACGAGTCCGATGCTCGTCGAATCTATTGCCGGCGACACAGACGACGCTGATCGCCTTCCGGTTGAGATTCCCGAACGAATCGTAGCCGTACGAACCTATTGTGGAAATTCAAAATCGCCCGTATACACGAATGTGCCAGTTTCTACGTTCTGTTCAAAATGATCTCGCGACCAAAGCTGCACGCGAAGACGACACTTCGTCCCGGGCTTGATCCTATAGATATCGGCAGAGAACATGTACGAGTACGTCCGCGATTTGCCTGGGGCGATTTCAATAGCTTTTGCTGGCCATATGCCACCGGGAACACCACAATCGCAACTTAGATCGGGCTGCCGCCAGCCGTCGGTCGATAAGACTTCGAGCCGCGTCGTTACAAAGCACATATACATCCTGTCGTCGAGCTGGCCACAGTACGGAACAAATACAGGTCGTTCCGACCGATTCTCGATATCCACAGTCAGCCTAATCTCGCTGACGCGTGACACGCCTTCAAGTCGAGCTGTCGGCTCCGCCGTCATCGCCTTGTTAGAGACGCCAGGATTGTTGAACCACAAAAATGCACCGATCAAGAGACCCTTCATCATCGCTCCCATCCTTCTTTGCGCTATCGCCCTGATCATTAGCGTAGTTACTGCTGGTGAGAGCTATGTTCGCGTCTGCCGTCGCATCCTCAACGCTGTTGGTCTCCACTGCTGTATCTAAGATTAGATTAATTTAATCGCCAACATGAGGCGAAGGATCCCCAACTCTCGAAGTGTGTCCTCGTGTCCGGATCTGAGATATTACGAACGGTTTCTTCGACATAAGTGCCTGATCCTACGTCAGATACAGCGCTGCATTGCCAATCCTCGAATCCATTGGGCCTCGAACGTATGCAGATTCAATTGACAAGTGCATCACCTTGCGCGACATTCTGCATATGAGAACAACGATCACGATTGGCGAAGACCTCCTCGATGAGGCTCGCAAACTCAGCGGAAAAAAGGGCTACAGCGAAGCAATCGTGACATCGCTGCGTGATTACGTAGATCTCAAGAAGAGGCTCGAGCTCCTCGAGTTACTGTTCGAACAAAAGACACCTCATTCCCACAAGCAAGTGAAGAAAATGCGGCGGAAACGGCAGTGGTCCTCGTAGACACGAGCATCTGGATTCGGCTGTATCGCAACCGCGACGCGGAGATCGGCCAGAAACTATGGATGCTCGCTGCGCGGAATGACGCAGCAATCTGCGGTCAAATCTGGGTCGAGTTCCTTGGCGGGTTCCGCGACGCATCTCGACGAGCCAGGCACGAGGAGCTGCTGGCCGCTTTCCCGTTTCTGGAGACGACGAGAGCGACCTACGGACTGGCGGCCACGTTGCTGGCGGCGCACCCGCGCATAGGTGCTGGTGACGCGATCATCGCCGCCACCGCAATTTCAACCAGCGTTGCGCTATGGTCGAGTGACCGTGATTTCGAAGTATTGGAGCCCGAGGGGCTTCGGTTGCTCTCGTGAGCTCTAACACCGCGGGCCCCAGCCGGCCGCGCACGGCGCACGAGGTGGAACGTGCCGCCGACATCGACGGCTGTGGCCACCACGACGAAGAGTGCAGCGCGCGGTTGGGAGCGCGCAAGCGCGAGGGCGGCAGAGGTGGTTATTGAGAATTCCGCGTTTCGGATCGACGGATTCGCATGTGCACCAAACTGGGCACCGCAGAGGTGTCATTGAGTTCTTACGGAAATGGTGCTGCCTGGACCGGGAGCGCAGGATAGCCAAGACTCGACCAATGTCAGACGAGAATCGATTCGCGCGGATGTAAGATGCGCGGCTGCATGCGCGTCACCCGCTTTCTTCTTTCCGCATCCTCGCCCTGTCAGCCCGCGCGAGCACGTTCCCGAGAGTCGCTCCCGATGACTTGACGCTTCTCACCCATCTGACGGTGACGATCAACAGCGGCTCCACCGGATTGACCCCACTCTTCACTGTCGGTGGGACGGTTACACTCGGCGGAGGATTGACGGTGAACGCTACGGGAGGAGCGTTCCCAACGGGACACACCTATCTGTTGATTGCGAACGATGGTACGGATGCCGTTGTCGGTACGTTTGCAGGACTACCTGAGGGATCAGTCATCACAAGCAATGGGCAGCGCTTTCAGATCAGTTACGTCGGTGGAACAGGAAACGACGTCGTTCTCACTGCACTGGCCACACCAGCGGTTCCGGCTCTCGACTCACTGATGCTCGCGTCGCTGGGGATTCTGCTGGGGCTCTTCGGTGTGATCATGATTCGCCGGTAAGCCGTGAAGCCCCTTCGCCCTCCCCCCGCTTTTGACGAGGAGAGGGGGGAGGCGCGCCGAGATCAAATCTCCGGCGCGATCAGGCCGATGTTGTTGTCCCGGCGTTTGTAGATCACCGAGATCTTCTCCGTATCGAGATCGCGGAAGACGATGAACTCGTTCTTCGAGTCCTCGAGGCGCAGCGCTGCTTCCTCGATGGACATCGGACGGATCGGCAGATTGTTCGTCTTGATGATGCGGTGGCCTTTGTTGCCGCCGCCGTTCTCGCGCAGCTTGCCCGGCTCGAGAACCTGAACCGCCCACTCGCTCACTTCCACCTTGCGGCCGTTGCCGTCCTTGCGGTGGTGATCGCGGATCTTCTTGCGGTTCTTCTGCGCCTGGCGTTTCAGGTGATCGAGAGCCTGGTTGATCGCATCCTGCATCGACTCGTCGGACTCCTGGACCGTCTTCACATCATGGTCCTTGCCGACGACCAGAATCTCGCAGATGTTTCGGTACTTCTCCACCTGAAGCATGACGCGCGTCTCGATCACATCATCGAAGAGACGCTCGCCTACTTTCGCCAGTTTCTTGTTGATCAGTTCGCGGATGTCGGGAGTGACTTCGAAATTACGGCCAATGATGCCGGTTGCCATGAAGACACCTTCCTTAGTCGTTGCGAAGGAGATCCTTCGCTCGGTGGATTGACGTACGCATCAGAAGATTTGCTTGCGATCCGTCGACGACGGGATGTTCAGCTCGTCACGGTATTTGGCCACGGTCCTGCGAGCTATGTTAATCCCCTCGTCGTTCAAAATCTTCATGATCTTCGAATCCGAGAGGGGCTTCCTCGGATCCTCTCCGTCAATATAACTCTGAATCTTCTTCTTAACCGTCAGAGAAGAAATGTCTTCGCCCGTATCGGAGTCGATGCCGCTGTGGAAGAAATACTTCATGAGGAAAAGGCCGCGCGGCGTGTGCATGTACTTGTTCGACACCACGCGCGACACGGTCGACTCGTGCATCTGAATGTCGTCCGCGACATCGCGCAGGACGAGCGGGCGCAGATGGTCGATGCCGTGCTCGAGAAATTCGCGCTGATGTTTCACGATCGACTCTGCAACTTTGTAGATCGTCCGCTGCCGCTGATCGAGTGACTTGATCAGCCACACCGCGGAGCGGATTTTGTCTTTGATGTAGTTGACGGTCTCGCCGTCCGACTTCGTGTTCATCGAGTTGAGCATCGAGCGATAGCTCGCGTTGATGCGCAGCTTCGGCATGCCGTCCTCGTTGAGCACGATGATGTACTCGTCGCCGACCTTGTGGACATAGACGTCGGGCTCGACGTAGATCGCGCGCTCGTTCGAATACTTGCGCCCCGGTTTCGGATCGAGATGCTTGATCACATCGACGATGCCTTCCAGCGATTTCAAGTCGATGTTGAGCGTCTTCGAGAGTTGCACGAAGCGGCGCTGCATGAACTCGTCCCAATGATCGCGGACGATCAGCTCGACGAGCGGATTGTCGATCTCGAGAAAGTCGAGTTGCAGCAGGAGGCACTCGCGGAGATCGCGCGCACCCACGCCAATCGGATCGAGCGCCTGAATGACGCCGATCGCTTCCTCGACTTCCTTCTCCTCATAGGGTCCAGCAGCCATGACCTCTTCGGTCGAGGCACGCAGATAGCCGTCTTCGTCGATGTTGCCGATGAGGAAGTGGCCGACATCCTTGATGCGCGGCGAGGCGTCGCTCATGCTGAGCTGCCAGGTCAGGTGATCGGTGAGATTCGGAGGACGCGTCAGCGTGTTCTCGATGGGGAACTCTTCGTGCTCCTCCCCCATCCCGCGCGGGTTGTAGCCATACTCGATGTAGTCCTGGAAGTAGGCGTCGTAGTCGATCTCGTCGAACGAGTCTTTCTCTTTTTCCTTCGGAAGCTCAGCGGCCTTCGCCTCTTCCTCGGTCTGTGTCTTGGTTTCCTGCGCGTCGGTTTCCGCTTCTTCCTGCTTCGTTTCTTCCTGTGTTTCGTCGAGTAGTGGATTCTCGAGAAGCTCCTGGTTGAGCACTTCCTGGAGCTCGAGTTTCGAGAGCTGCAGCAGCTTGATCGCCTGCTGCAGCGAAGGCGTCATGATGAGCTTCTGCGAGAGTTTAAGGTGGAGTTTTTGTTCTAAGGCCATGGTCAGGTTCGACAGGTTTTGACGGCGTTCTCGGTCAGCTCAAATTGAATGATTCGCCCAGGTAAATTCGACGCACTTCCGCGTCAGCCGAGAGACTCTCTGGGACTCCCTGTCGGAAGATTTCACCCTCTTTGATGATATAGGCGCGGTCGGTGATCTTCAATGTTTCCCGCACGTTGTGATCTGTGATCAAGATTCCGATTCCTCGTGCCCTCAATTGCGAAACGATTCGCTGAATCTCAAAAACAGCGATTGGATCGATTCCTGCAAAAGGCTCATCTAGCAAGATGAATGCCGGGTTGATGGCGAGGCTTCTTGCAATCTCCACACGCCGCCGTTCTCCACCCGAAAGCGAGAACGCGCGATTCCGCGCGATGTGCGTCACTCCGAATTCTTCGAGCAGTTGATTCGTCCGCGCCTGCCGCTCCGCCAGCGGAAGATTCATCGTCTCGAACACCGACAACAGATTCTCTTCGACCGTCAGCTTGCGGAACACCGAGGCTTCCTGCGGCAGATAGCTGATGCCGCGCTGCGCGCGGAGGTACATCGGCAGTTCGGTGATGTCATCGTCGCCGAGCGTGACGCGGCCATCATCGGGACGAACGAGTCCGACGATCATGTAGAACGTGGTCGTCTTGCCCGCACCGTTGGGACCGAGGAGGCCGACGATTTCGCCTTGCTTGATTTCGACGGAGACGTCGCGCACGACGCGCCGTCCCTTGTAGACCTTCACGAGATGCGTCGCGGCGAGGCGCAGTGGGTTGGCGAGTGGTTCCGTTGTCACGGCCGGCGAGTTTATCCTGAGCGAAGCGAAGGATCTACGGTTACACCGCGACGATCCAGCCCAGCCAGCAAGCTCGTTCGGATTCGCTCCTGCCGGTGTAACCGCAGATCCTTCGCTTCGCTCAGGATAAACTGCGAAAACCTACGACTTCGGCTTATACGTCCCGCTCGTCTGCGAAGTCGGCGACACCACTTCTACTTTGTTCCGCGCGAGATCGAATTTGATCTGCTCTCCGGTGAGGGTGCCGCTCGGATCGGTTGCCGTTGCCGGTTTGCCCGTGAGAAACGCGAGGTGGCGCTGGACCTGATAGAGCGCTTTGTCTCCAGTCCCCTTCCGCCCATTCTGCTTCTCGACCAGTACGACCTTTCCTTCCGACTCGACGTGGTCGATCTTCTTATTCGCGTCGAAGAAGAACGTCGAGCTCTCGCTCGTCATCGTGTGCTGCTCGTCGCGCAGCTTCACGTTGCCCATCAGCTGCGCGCGGCGCTCGTTCTTGTGCGCGATCAGCTGCTCGCTCTCGGTGAACATCGGTGAGCGGCGCGAAATATCGCTGTCCTGATAGAGCGTCATCCGCACGTTGCCGTGAGCGTTGATCGTCTCGCCGCCGTTCTGTACCTGCATTTCCTGAGAGAGCACGACGTTCGCATCCTGCCACGCGCGTACGTTGCCGCTGAACACCGCGACCTTGTTGGCCTGCCGCATCAGCAGCGAATCGGAATTGACGAACACCGGTTTGTTGCCCGTGAAGACGCCTGCGCCTGCATCCTTCTCTCCCGGCTTCGAGGCGAGCTGCGCGATCACGTCGCCTGTTCCCCTCGCGGTCTGTCCCTTCGGTGAAAACTCCAGCTGTTTCGCCTTCAACGTGTTCCCCTCGGACACCACCGTCGGATCGAAGCCCTGATCGGCGGTCAGGAGCACGAGATCGTTGACGACGTCGTAGTGCGCGCGCATCGCAGTCGCATCGTTCTTCGCATCGTGGTACTTGAAGTTGCCTTCGATGAGCGAGGTCGTCGCCTTGTGCGAAGCCTGATCGAACATGACAGTCAGATGGTCGCCGTTGACCTGCCGCGGCGCCGGCCCGAGCTCGTGCATGATGACGTTGTCGTCGGCCTTGAGCTCATTCACCGCGCGATTCACGAGCGAGACGCGGAAACGATTCGCGGTGAGATCGCGCTTGGGAGCTCCATCGATCACCGCATGCGCCACGCCTGGTTCGCCGAACGCATTGATCGCGTTGATCTGTCCGTCGGGACCGAGCTCGCTGTTGAAGCGCTCGCAGGTGACCTCCTTGCGGCCGCCGAGGTCTTCGCCGGGATTGGTCACGGACGACATGGACATGAAGACGTGCCCATTGCCTTCGAGTGCCATCAGACGTTTGCGGTCGATCGTGAATCGTCCCACGCTGTGATCGCACGTCAGCTTGTCCGCCGCGCGAGTGATGATGACGTTCTGATCGAACGTGACATCGTTCTCTTTGCGGCGAAACGTCCCTTCGTTCGAAGAGATCGTCATCGGAGCCTCCTGCGGTGTCTCCGGTTTCATCGTCGCGTGCATCTTCGCGAAGAGGCGGAGGGTCTCCGACGGAACATCCATATCGAGCGAGCCGGCGTTGCCCGTCCAGCGATCGATCTTGAACTGAACGGGGATCTTGTTCGTGAGACGGTTGCCGTCGTAGTGCATCTCGGCAGTCTTCACTTCGACGCCGTCGCTCGAAGTGACTTTCACGCCGCCCTTGAGATCGGCTTCTTTCGTCTGCGAGTTGAATTGCGCGCTGGGGCAGATGATGTCGTACTGCAGGCCGGTGGGTCGAAAGATCGTGAGCTGGATGTCCTCGAGAGTGTTCCAGCCGGAGGAGTAGGCAACAACGCGGCGCGCGTGAATATGCATCGCGACGCGGCCGGCGATCGTCTGCGTGTCGTCGAACTGTTTCGACTCGGCCTGCGGCTTCTGACCGGCGATCGTCGGCACGACCGGGTCGCTCGAAGGCTTGTCATGCGACTTGACGCGATTGAAGCTCGCGATGATGACGGCGATGAATCCAAAGAACGCGATCGGAAGCGCGATCTTCAGAATGCGAATGATGCGTTGCACGCGCTTCGCAACTAGTTCTGCGCGTTCGACATTCCGGCCGTCGTCGCCCGTGCGTCGGCCAGCGTCAGTTTCGCCCCCATCGGCGCATAACGGTCGGGCTCGATTTGAAAAAGCACATCCGACGTTTGTTGCGCGACAAATGCGGCGAGCTGCTTCACGGAAGACCAGACCACGGCGGGAAAGCGTACTTGACCATCATCGAGTACGAGCTCGCAACAGTCCTCGGCGAACGTGCGCGACGAAGCAACCGTCACACGATTCGTCTGGAACATCGGCTGAGGATTCCCTGCGCCGAATGGCTGCAGCGTCTCGTGCGTCTCGATGAACGCCCGATCGATCTCGCCGAACGTGAGCACTGCGTCGACGCTCGCCTCACGCACGAAGAGCGACTCTTCCAACTCGGCGAAGTTCGCGACGAGCCGCTCGCGCAACGCATCGAGATTGCGCCGTTCCAGCGAGAAGCCGCAGGCAAACTCGTGTCCGCCGAAATGCGTGAAGAGATCGGCGACACGCTCGAGTTGCTCGTGCAGATTGATCGTCGAGATCGAGCGGCCGGAGCCGGTGCAGCGATCACCGTCGATCGTCATGACCATTGTTGGACGGTGATGCTTCTGCGCGATGCGTCCCGCCGTCAGACCGACAACTCCCTTGTGCCATCCCTCGCCTGCCAGGATGAGAATCCGATCCGCAGTCACCTGCTCTTCAGCAGCCGCCCGAACCTGTTGTTCGATCATCTGACGCTCGGCGTTCATCCGATCGAGCTCCGCGCAGATCGCCCACGCCGATTCTTCATCGCGCGTGTGAAAGAGATCGATCGCCGTGTTCGCGGAAGCGAGGCGGCCGGCGGCGTTGATCCGCGGGCCGATCTTGAAGCCGATGTCTACAGATCGTAGAGGCCGTCCGAGCAAGCCGATCCGGCGGATCAAGGTCCGCAGCCCGGGATTCCGCGGATCGGCAAGCCCGAGGAGGCCGAGACGGGCGATGGTGCGGTTCTCGCCGATGAGAGGTGCGACGTCCGCAATCGTACCGATCGCTGCGATCTTGAGCAGCGAGTCGATCGAGATCTTCTTCTGATGCCGGCGAATCAATTCGCAGCAGAGCTTGAACGCAACGCCGACGCCCGCGAGATCCTTGAACGGATACTCGCAGCCCGGCTGCCGAGGATTGAGCACGGCGGCCGCCTCCGGCAACTCGCCGGGCGGCAGATGGTGATCGGTGATGATCACGTCGATGCCGCGGTCGATCGCGAGACGCACGGGCTCGACCGACGTGATGCCGCAATCGACCGTGATCACCAGCTTCACATTGCGCTCCGCGAGCACGCGCTCGATCACCTCCATCTTCAGGCCGTAGCCATCGACGAGGCGATGCGGAACGACGAAGTCGACGTTCGCACCGATGGAGCGCAGCACGGTCTGCAGCAGCACGATGGACGTGACGCCGTCGACATCGTAGTCGCCATAGATCAGAATCGTTTCGCCGTCGCGCACCGCGCGCTCGATCCGCACACAGGCTCCGTCGATGCCGTGAATCGTCGAGGGATCGTGCAAGTCATCGATCGCCGGCGCCATGAAACGCCGGAACGAATCGTGATCAATCACTCCGCGACGAACCGCAATCTTGCGAAGCGCTTCGTTCGCGATGGGAATTGCGGCGTCGGCGGTGGAGTCGACGAGGCGCCAGTGGTCGAAGATCATGGCCGTGACGAGTTGCGAGTTACGAGTGATGAGTTGCGAGTGGGGTTTACTCGTTACTCATCACTCACAACTCGTCACTTCTCAAAGTACCCCATCTTCCTGAATTTCTTGTACCGCTCTTCAGGGAGTAGAGGCCCTTTGATCTTCTGCAGTTCCTTCAGCGCCTTTTCGAGATAAGGCGTGAGGAGCTCCGACGCTTTCGCCGGATCGGCGTGTGCGCCGCCCGCGGGCTCCGGGACGATCTCGTCGATGATGCCGTGCTTCTTCAGATCGGACGCGGTGATACGCATCGCTGCCGCCGCGTCGGGCGCGTTCGCGGAGCTCTTCCAGAGAATCGCCGCGCAGCCTTCGGGCGAGATGACCGAGTAGACCGCATGCTCGAGCATGAACACGCGATCGCCGACGCCGAGCGCGAGCGCGCCGCCGCTGCCGCCTTCTCCGATCACGGTCACGATCAACGGCGTCTGCATCGCCGCCATCTCCCGCAGGTTCACCGCAATCGCCTCCGCCTGCCCGCGCTCCTCCGCACCGACGCCGGGATACGCGCCCTGCGTATCGACGAAGCTGAAGATCGGGAGACGGAACTTCTCCGCCATCTTCATCGCCCGCAGCGCCTTCCGGAATCCTTCCGGACGCGGCTGGCCGAAATTGCGGAAGATCTTCTCTTTCGTGTTGCGGCCCTTTTGATGTCCGACCACACAGCAAGGCTGGCCGCGGAAGCGGGCGAAGCCGGTGACGACTGCCGGGTCATCCGCGAATTTCCGGTCGCCATGAATCTCGGTCCACTCCTCGAAGAGAAGCGCAATGAAATCGAGCGTGTACGGCCGCTGCGGATGGCGCGCGACCAGGGTCTTCTGCCAGGGCGTCAGGTTGCCGTAAATCTCGGACGAGACTTTGGTAAGCTTCTGCTGGAGCTCGGCGATCTCGGCTTGCCGTGCGGGCTCAGCTTCCATCGCCGAAAGCTCTTCAATTTGCCGCCGCAACCGGACGATCGGCTCTTCGAACTGCATCGGATCGCCGTTCATGGTGCGTGACCGTAACAGATGACCGCGACCGAAGCAACGACCGAACAACATCCCGAACGATCAACACTCCTCGAGACCTGGAGCGAGAACGAGGTCATGCGCCACGTTCCCTCTCTGGAGTGGATCATCCGCAAGCTCGATGTCGATGTCAGGCATCGCGTGGAGATCCTCTGGGCTCCGGTGGGCACGCTGGCGACGGCTGATCCGCGCTATCCGGCGATCGAGCGCGAGTTTCAGGCGCTCTGCCGCGCACTCGATCATCTCGCTGATACCGCGAAGCACATTCGCAACTCGCACGTGCCGTCGGATCTCGCGATCCACGTTCCGTGGGCGCTCAATCACGCGGCGAGCTGTCTGCGGACCATCGACGCCGCGATCTTCAACCGGCGGTATCCGGTGCAAACGCACGAGCGGTCGAAGGCCGAGCCGGTGTATGCGGGATTGCTCGTCGTGTTGCAGTGCGTAGCTCGCGTGACCGAGCGGGTTTCGGAAGTCGAGCCGGGGATTTGGGAGAAGCTACTCGCTCCAGCTTCATGAGGCTCCAGTGGGGCACAGGCGCCCTCGCCTGTGCACTCTCCCTCACAACATGTTGAGCGGATCCACATCGATCGCAACATCGACGCCCTTCCACTTCCTCCCCACCATCGCAGCCTCGATCGCTTTCCGAAGACCTACGCGCTGCGCAGCCCGCACGAGAATCTGATAACGCCACACACCTTTGATCCGCGCAAGCGGCGCCGGCGCCGGCCCCTGAATCCGCACTCCTGCAAGGGGCGCGACCAGCTGTTCGATTCGCTTGCCGCTATCGAGTGCGGCGCGCTCCACATCCGTCAGGATCTCTCCGCGAAAGAGAATCGCGATCATCGATGTCAACGGCGGATAGTGAAACGTGCGGCGGAACTGGATCTCCGATTCGAAGAACGCTTCGTAGTCGTGACGGAGCGCATGCTGGATCGCGTAGTGCGTCGGAAACGCGGTCTGTATCACGACCTTGCCGCGCAACTCTCCACGTCCTGCGCGGCCCGCGACTTGTGTCAGCAGATAGAACGTCTTCTCCGCGGAACGGAAATCGGGATAGCCGAGGATCGAGTCGGCGTTCAGGACGCAGGTCAAGGTGACATTCGGAAAATGATGTCCCTTGCTCAGCATTTGCGTGCCGATGAGCGCCTGCGTCTGCTGGGTGCGAAAGCGATCGAGGATACGAACGAGCTCGCCCTTCTTGCGCGTCGAATCGCGATCGAGTACTTCGGCCGGCACATCCGGAAAATCGCGGCGAAAACGCTCTTCGACTTTTTCCGTTCCAAACCCAACCGGCTGCAGCACCTCGCCGTTGCAGAGTGAACAACGCTGCGGCATCCGCATCCGCAGGCCGCAGTAATGACAGATCAGCAGCCCTTCGCGGCGATGCACTGTGAGCGTGACGCTGCAATCGCGGCAGCGATATTCATGGCCGCACTCACGACAGAGCAGAAACGGCGCATAGCCGCGCCGATTGATCAGGATGATCGCCTGCTCGCCTGCCGCGAACGTCGCGCGCAACTGCTCGCGCATTCGCGAACTGAAGATGACGAAGCCGCGGTCTTCCTTCTCCCCTTTCTCTTTGCGCAGATCGATCACTTCGACATCGGGCAGTGGCCGGGCCTCGACGCGGCTCGCCATCCGCAGCAGTGTGTACTTGCCCCGCGCCGCGTTCTCGCGCGTCTCGAGCGAGGGCGTGGCGGAGCCGAGGACGACGGGGATCTTGCGGAGTTGCGCGCGGACGACTGCGAGATCACGCGCGTTGTAGCGCGGGGTCTCCTCCTGTTTGTACGCGCCGTCGCCTTCTTCATCGACAACGATCATGCCGAGCCGCGGGAACGGCGTGAAGAGCGCGGAGCGCGGGCCGATCGCGACATCGACCTCGCCTCGCCGCGTGCGCCACCACTGGTCATAACGCTCGCTCGGCGAGAGGCTGCTGTGAAGAATCGCGATGCGATCTCCGAAGCGTTCCTTGAGCCGGGCCGCGAACACCGGCGTCAGCGAGATCTCCGGAACGAGGAGCAAAGCCTGCTCTCCCCGCTTCACCACCTCCCGCATCAGCTCGATGTACACCTCGGTCTTCCCGCTGCCGGTGACGCCTTCCAGGAGAAACGGTGCGAAGGTACCGAGCGCGCTCATGACGCCGTCGATCGCGTGACGCTGCTCCTCGGAGTACCGAATCTCACCCAGCGATGCACTGTCGAGCCCCGCGAGAAAGGCATCGAGCGTGTGACGCCGCGCGCGCCGTTCGATGCGGATGATCGATTTCTTCACGAGCGTCGAGAGAGTGGATGCGCCGATCCCGGCATGCTCGAGGGCGCGAACAGACATTTCGCCGCCCTGCGCCTGCAAGAGCTGCACGGCCTCGAGCTGTTTCCCTTTCACCTCCTCGGGCGTCGTATCGAGCACGACGAAGCGATCGAAACGAACGCCTTTCGCATCCTGAAGCCGATCGCGGACTGCGATGACGCCGGAGTCGCGCAGACGCGCGATCGTGGTGCGCGACACGCGCATGTCGTCAACGATCGCGTTGAGCAACAGCGGCCTTCGCCGCAATTCGTCGATCAGCGTACGATCCGACTCCAGCGTGCGCGATGGATCGTCATCGAGAAGGTGGACTTCGCGGCGTCCGCGCGCTGACATGTTCGCCGGCAGCGCGACGCGCAGCATCTCGCCGATCGGCGCGATGTAGTACTCCGCCGCCCAGCGACAGAGCTCGATGATTTCCGGTGTGAGCGCAGGCTCGTCATCATCGAGCAGCGCGCGGATCGGCTTGAACTTCTCCGGCTCTTCGACGGTGTCGACGAGGCCGATCACGAAGCCAGTCGTTCGTTTCGTGCCGAGGGGGACTTCGACACGGGAGCCGAGGCGGACGCCGTGGCGGAGATTGTCGGGAATCGCGTATGTGAAGCTTCCGCGTACTGCCATGGGCACCGCCACTTCGGCGAATGCGGAAATGCCATGCGGCATCAGGCGCCTCGCCGCCCGTAGACGATTGCCGCGATGAGCGCGGCTCCGGCAACGATGTACGCCGTGATCTCGCCACGCGGAATGCGCCATCGAGGCGCCGTATCGAAACTCATCTCGTATGCGGTTCCGTCCTGGCTTCCATTCGCGATGCGAACCGCCCCCGCAATCACACGGCCATTGCCGCTGAGGCCCTGCAGACGAAGCACTGCTTGTCCATGAACGTTCGGGAACTCCGTCGCCGGATCGAATGACTGCTGTTCGAAGCCCGAGAGATACTCGCGCTTCCTTGCGACGACGACCCCCGATGCATCGAGGAGCGATGCAATGAACACGAGCGGCGATCCGGTCGTCTCCACGAGGAAGATTCTGCTGCGGAAGCCAGAGGCCTCCGCGACTCCCGCGAGGACAGCTCGCTCTCCGATTCCCACCGCGAACTGCTCTGGAATCGCGTTGAATGATGAGGCAACACTCTTGATGGTCGTATCGCCGGCGGCGAAGTTGAACAGACGTGCGTGTGCGACGACCGGATCGGAAGCCTCGATGCGGAGAGCACCACTCGCAGTGTTCTCGCCGGTGATCTCCGCCGTTGCCGATGGCAGGATGCGCGTCTCCATCGCACGCAATTGAAATCTCGATTGGAACGGACGAGGATTCGGCTGCCCCGCGCGAAGAAACGAGAGGCGCACCGACACGGGTGAAGAATTGGGATTGATCAGCGTCAATTCCGAATCGAAGACCCGGCCCTCGGCGCCGCTTCCTCGACCGTAGGCGGGAAGAAACGCACTCTTCGATGCATAGGCCGCGGCAAGAGGAACGGCGGCATGCAACGCAAGTACGAGCAGAAAGCCCTTCACGACTCGAAGCGTACAATACGTCGCGGTTCCGCTGCCCTTCATGAGTGCATGCCTCTACGCCGTTGCGGCTGTGATCGCGACCGTCTGCGTGCGTCGATTCCTGCCGACGTCGCGGCGCGTGCTCGTGGTGCTCGCCCTTCTCCCCCTCTGCCTGACCGGACGGGCACTCCTCACGGACGGCATCTACGCTCCGATCGAAATCGCGTACTCGACGGAGCCGCTCGCGTCGCTCTCCGATGAAGCGGGCGTCACGCGTGTGCTCAATCCGGCCACGTCCGACGTCTTTGCACAATTTCTTCCGTGGCGCGAAGCAATGCGCGACGCGCTGCGAAATGGTCAGTGGCCGCTGTGGAATCGATTCGATCTCGGCGGACATCCGCTGCTCGGCGCGGCGCAAGTGGCGCCGTTCCATCCGATCACGCTTGCGAGCCTCGTCCTGGCTCCGGCCGCGGAACCGTCGTTCGCTGCGTCGATGCTGTTTCTTCTGGCGGCACTCTCGATGTTCCTGCTCCTCCGCGATCTGAACGTCGAGGAGATCAGTGCCGTCTTCGGTGGTGCTGCCTGGATGATGTCGACGTACCTCGTGTCATTCGCCGGCACGGCGCATGCGATGTCGTTGTCCGCGATCCCGCTCGTAGTGGCCGCCGCGGGCCGCGCCGCGCGGAACGCGAATCGCCGCGCACTCATTCTGTTGACGCTTTCGCTTTGTCTGCTCCTGATGAGCGGACATCCCGAGACGACTCTTCACGGCGTTGCGCTTGCGAGCGCATTCTTTTTCTTCGAGTGGGCGCCGCGTCCGAGCCGGCGCGCAATTGCCGTTGGAGTCCTGGCAGGCATGCTGACACTGCTGCTATCGGCGATCTATGTGTTACCGGTGCTCGATACGCTGCAACAGACGCGTGATCTCGCGGAGCGGACCGCCGATCGCAACCAGGCGGCAACCTCGTCCGAGCTGTTTCATCGTCTGCGCGTCAATGTGCTCCCGTTCCTCGAAGGTGCGCACGGTGAGCCGGCAACGCATGAACGCGGAACCTCGCATGGCTGGTTCTCGACCTCCTACGCAGGCACGCTTCTCTTCGCTCCGGCAATCTATGCACTCCTCTACGCACGAGATCGGAGACGCTGGTTCTTCGGTGCAGCAGCGCTGTTCGGACTCGCGGCGGGCGTCAAGGCTCCACTCGTGACGGATGCGCTGGAGCTCGTCCCGGGATTCTCGATCGCAGTCAACGAGCGGATGCTTTGGTTTGCAACGCTCAGCCTCTGCGTACTTGCCGGCATGGGACTGGAAGAATTCAGGAAGGAGCGGCGGCGAGTGCTCGCGCTGCTGTTCGGAACAACGGCGCTGGTCTTCGCACTGGCATTCATCGTGGCACGGCCAGCGATCGAGGCGGCGGCCCTATCGAACAGTTTCGTTCGCATCCAGGAGGTGCGCATGCTGCTGCCGCTCGCGTTCGCAGTGGCCATCGCTCTCGCGGTCCGGCCGCGAAGGCATGCGGTGATCGCGCTGCTCGCCATTCTCCTGCTGCAGCGCTCCGGCGAGGCAGCCATGCTGCAGCCGACACTGCCGAAACGCGCGTGGTATCCGCGAATCGCTGCGCTCGACGAGCTCGCGCGGCGCAGCGAAGTGTTTCGGATCGTGGCGATGGACGTGATGCTGCCGCCGAACATCGCCGCGCACTACGGGCTCGAAGATGTTCGCGGCTACGAGGCGATGATGCATCCGAGAGTTGCCGAGACGCAGACACTCTGGTCCGAGCCGCAGGCTGTCTGGTCGAATCGCGTGATGGATCTTCGCGCACCGATGTTGTCGCTGCTGAATGTGCGTTATGCATTGGCACCAGCGCGGAGCACACCTCCGAGCGGTTGGCATGCAGCTGCGAGCGGACCGGGATTCGAGCTCTTCGAGAATGATCGTGCGCTGCCTCGCGCGTTTCTCCCTCGCGTCGTTCATCTCGCGTCGAAAGAGAACGTACTGCGGGGATTGGCGTCGTGCCACGACTTCGCAGCGGAAGGCTGGCTCGAGAATGAACACGACGCGACGATTGAGAATGGCTCGGGAGATATTCGCGTGTCACGACATGGAGCGGACCTCACCGTTGACGCGTCCATGCGTCAGGCTGGATGGCTGTTTCTCTCGGTGAACGGCTGGCGCGGATGGCACGTGCGCGAAGGCGGGTATGACCTGCCCCTCGTCGCAGCCAACGATGCACTGCTGGCCGTCCACCTCGGATCCGGGCAGCATCACCTTGCGGTGACGTTTCGTCCGCGCTCATTCATCATCGGCCGCGCGGTGAGTCTGATCAGCGCGGTTGCGCTGTTGCTGCTCATTGGAGTGTTCTATGTGATGCCCAACTCCGCCATCACCTGCTTCATATCCGACCAGACGTCTTTCTTCGCGGCAGGAGTTCGAAGCAGATAGGCCGGGTGATACGTCGGCATCACCTTCACACCTTCGTAGTCGAGCCACCGCCCGCGCACGGAGGAGATCGAGTAGTCGCGGCCTGTGAGGCTCTGCAGCGCGAAGCGGCCGAGCGTGACGATGACGCGCGGCTTGATGACGGCGATCTGCTGGCGGATGAACGGGCGGCAGGCGTCGAGCTCGTCGGGCTCCGGATTGCGGTTCTCTGGAGGACGGCACTTGATCACGTTCGCGATGTAGACCTGATCGCGCGTCAGCTTCATCGCCTTGATGATGTCGGTGAGCAACTGGCCGGCGCGTCCGACGAATGGTTCGCCCTGCAGGTCTTCATCCTTGCCGGGCGCTTCGCCGACGAACATCAGATCGGCGGTCGGACTTCCGACGCCATAGACGACTTGCGTGCGCGTCTTTGCGAGCTTGCACTGCGTGCAGGCGGCGGCGATGCGTCCGAGATCATCGAGAGTCTCGCCGGTGGGGAGATCTTCCGCGGGCTGGCCATGCGCCGCTCTGCTCAAATCCAGATGGGTGTAGCCGAGCTCGCGCAACAACTCGAGCTCACCGCGGAGGTCATCGATCATGGGGCGAAGTTTCATCTATACTCGGCCTATGCGCAACATCTCCAGATTTCTCGCAATTTTTCTCGCCCTGACCGCCATGACCGTGCCGTCGTTCGCGAAGGATAAGAAGAAGGCGACCATCAAAGTCGTCAACCAGAGCAAGTGGGAGATTCACCACCTCTACCTTTCGTCGACGACCGAAAAGCAGTGGGGTCCCGACCAGCTCGGCGACGACACCATCGAGACCGGGCAGTCCTTCACGCTCACTCATATCGATTGCGACGACTACGACATCAAAGTCGTCGATGAAGATGGCGACGAATGCGTCGTCGAGGATGTGAACCTCTGCGGCGACGACACGGTCTGGAAGATCACGGACAAGATCCTCCTGAAGTGCGAGAACGAGAGCCAGTAGGTGGAGTGCGGACGCCTCGTCCGCACTCCAGCAGTTGCTAGCTGAATCTAGCAGTTGCTATACTGCGCTCGATGGCGCAGTGGTATCTCCTCACCCACAACGTCCCTCCGCGGCCGCTGTATCTCCGCGCGAAAGTGCGTCAGCGCCTTGCGCAGGTCGGCGCGGTTGCTCTCAAGAATTCGGTCTACCTGCTGCCGAAGACTGACGACGCCCTCGAGGATTTTCAATGGATCGCCGAGGAAGTGATCGGCGGCGGCGGAACGGCGCACATCGCGCAGGCATCCTTCGTCGCACCGGCGAACGACGAGATCGTTCGCCTCTTCCAACAGGAGCGCGACTCCGACTACGAGGCGATCGTCGCTGAGGCACGCGAAGCGCGAAAGCGAGGCCGTGCGGCTGACGCGCCCTCCGCCGCAGCACGACTTGGCAAACGGCTCGAAGATGTTCGCCGCATCGACTTTTTCGACGCGCCGAAACGCGCCGAGGCCGAGGAGGCGCTGAATGCTCTCGGCGCGCGCAGTCGTGGAAAGGAGAAGCCACGCATGCTCAAAGCGCATCCGGAGCTCTCAGGCCGCACGTGGGTCACGCGACCCGGAGTCAAAGTCGACCGCATCGCGACCGCGTGGTTCATCCGCCGCTTCATCGATCCCAAGGCGAAATTCCGTTTCGCTTCGCCTGACTCGCGGTTCGCGAAAGACGAGCTCCGCTTCGATATGGTCGGCGGCGACTACACGCATGACGGCGACCGCTGCACGTTCGAAACGCTGGTGCGCGCGGCCGGCCTCCCCGACCGCGGCGTAAAAGCGATCGGCGAGATCGTCCACGATCTCGATCTCAAGGACGGAAAGTTCGGACGAGCCGAAGCACCAGGCGTCGCGCGCATGATCGAAGGCCTCGTGTCGCGCTATCCCAGCGACGACGACCGCTTCGAGAAGGGCTTCGCGATGTTCGACGATCTGCACGAGGCGATGACGAGGACGAGATGACGATGGACACGAGGGCTCGCGGGCTCGCGGGCTCGGAGGTGGATTCATGCGAGAGCGACCGCGAGCCCGCGAGACCGCGTAGCCTCGTGACTCTCGCCCTCTACTTCCTCCAACTCGGCGCCATCGGATTCGGCGGTCCCATCGCACTGGCGGCGCGCATGCAGCGGACGCTCGTCGATGAACGCCGGTGGTTCTCGCGCGAAGAGTTTGCCGATGGGCTTGCGCTTTCACAGCTCTCGCCCGGCCCGCTCGCCGCACAACTCGCGATGTACCTCGGTGCCGTCAACGGCGGCGTCCTCGGCGGCTCGATCGCCGGCATCGCGTTCATCCTCCCATCGCTCCTGATGGTGTGGGCGGCGGCAATGGCGTATGTGCGTTTCGGCGGTCTGACGTGGATCGGCGCCGCGTTCTACGGCGTCGGCGCAGCGGTGATCGCGATCATCGTGCGCAGCGCGTGGAAGCTCGCGAGGACGATGCTCGCCGGCGATGCGTTGCTTTGGATGATCGCGGCCGCGATGGCGAGCCTCACTGCATACACAGGACGCGAGCTCGTGCTGGTCTTTCTCGCCGCCGGATTTCTCCCGCTGATCGCAAAACGCCTTCGCGGGATGCTCGCCGTTCCGCTGCTGGAGATTCTCTGGTTCTTCACGAAGGCCGGCGCATTCGTTTTCGGCAGCGGCCTCGCGATCGTTCCGTTTCTCTACGGCGAAGTCGTGCAGGGACATCACTGGCTGACGGACCGGCAATTTCTCGACGCAGTCGCCGTCGCGATGATTACGCCGGGTCCGGTCGTCATCAGCGTCGCCTTCATCGGCTATCTGATCGCGCGCGAGCCCGGAATGCTGGTCGCGGCGGTTGGTGTGTTCATGCCGGCCTGGATCGTCGTGATGGCGACGGCGAGCCGCTTTCATACGGTGGCACGGCGCGAGGGCGTGCGCGATTTCGTGCGTGGCGTAACCGCAGCGGCAACCGGTGCGATGGCCGGCGCCGCCTTCATCCTCGGCCGTCGCGCGATCGTGGATGTCCCGACGTGCGCGATTGCGCTGACGACTCTCGTAGTGCTGACTCGCTGGAAAGTGTCGGAGCTCTGGCTCATTGCTGGAGCTGCAATCGTGGGAATGGTGCTGCGATGATGCACGAATACCGGACGTTGCTCGCGGAGCTGGTGCGCATTCCGAGTATTTCGACTGCACACGAACATGTGCAGCGCTCGGCAGTTGCGTTCGCGGACGTGCTGCGCGCGCATGACTGTGAGGATGTGCAGATCATCGGCAACGCGGCTGTCTATGGCTATCGGCATGCGTCGCACGACGCGCCCACGGTGCTCATCTACGGTCATCACGATGTGCAGCCGGTGGGGCGGCTCGAGTCGTGGATCTCTCCGCCGTTCGAGCCCGAGGTCCGCGGCGGGAGGATGTTTGGACGCGGCACGAGCGATGACAAGGGCGGCATCCTTGCGTACATCGCCGCGATGCGCCTGAGCCGCGATTGCAATGTGAAGTTTCTGATCGAAGGCGAAGAGGAGATCGGCTCCCCAACTCTCGGTGCTCTTCTCGACGAGTATGCCGAGCTTCTTCGATGCGACTACGCGGTGCTGTGCGACACGCCGAACTTCGCGACCGGGATCCCGTCCCTGACGTACCGGCTGCGCGGCAATGTCGTGATCGATGTCGAGGTGCGGTGCCTCGAGCGCCCCGCCCATAGCGGCAAGTTCGGTGGAGTCGCACCGGATGCAGTGCAACGGCTGGTTAACATGCTCGCGAACGTCGAGCTGCCGTCCGAACCGGATGAGACGATCGATCTGCCTTTCGATGAGGAGGCGTTCCGCCGCGATGTCGGCGTCGTAGCCGGCGCGCGTCTACCTCCGCGGCCATTCGAACGAATGTGGGCAACGCCATCGCTCACGATCACAGGCCTCGAAGCCACGCCGGTTGCGACCGCCGGCAATCAGATCAACGCGGTGGCGCGAGCCCGGATCTCATTGCGGAGCGTGCGCGGCGATGAAGGCGAGCTCGTTCTCCGTCAGCTCGAACGGCCGATGGTCACCGCACGTGTGATCAGTCACGCCGGGCCGTGGAAGACCGATCGCACCCATCCGCTCTTCGATGCCGCGCGGCGCGCACTGGAGCGAGGCTTCGGCAAACCTGCCGTCATGACAGGCTCCGGCGGCTCCATCGGCTTCGTTCCTCCCTTCGCGCAACTCCTCGGCGATACACCGCTGCTGCTGACCGGCGTGCAGGATCCGCCGTGCAATGCGCACTCGGAAAATGAATCCCTACACCTCGGCGACTGGGAGAAGGCGATGCACTCCGGCGTCTACCTCTTCGCCGAGCTTGCGAGGCTGACATGATTCCAGTCATCGGTCGTGAAGAGATCGTCAAGTGGTTGACCATCGACGACTGCATTGCTGCCGTCGAAGAAGTATTTCGCGATGGCGGAGAAGCGACCTCTCTCGCTCTCGGACACTTTCACGTCAAGGCTGCAATTGCCGGCGGACGCTTCGCCGCGAAGATGAACGGCAATTTCCCCGACAATCCGGCGAAGCATGGTCTCCCGACGATTCAAGGATTGATCATGCTGGCCGATGCCGGAAACGGCACGCCGCTCGCGATCCTCGACTCGATCGAGATCACGGCGATGCGGACCGCGGCGGCGAGCGCGATCGCTGCGAAGTACCTCGCGCGCCGCGATGCGAGGACGATCACGATCGTGGGCTGCGGAATCCAGGGTCATGCGCAGCTGGCGGCGATGAGGCTCGTGCGGCCGATCGAGCGCGCCTTCGCCGTCGACGTCGATCCGGCAAGGGCAGCAGCGCTTGGCGAACCGCGATCGCTGGACGAGGCCGCGAGGGAGAGCGACATCATCGTCACGTGTACGACGGCGACGACACCGTTCCTGCGTCCCGAGCATCTGCACCCGGGACTCTTCATCGCCGCGGTTGGGGCGGACAATCCGCGCAAAGCGGAGATTCAGCCGTCAGCGCTCGCGGGCACGAAGGTCGTCGTCGATGTGTTGGAACAAGCGGCCACGATGGGCGACCTGCATCACGCGATCGATGCGGGAGTCATGAAGTGCGAGGATGTGTTCGGCAGTCTCACCGATGTGATTCGCGGACGTGTTCGAACGAACGACGACGAGATCTTCGTGTTCGACTCGACGGGGACGGCGTTGCAGGATGTGGCGGTGGCGTCGATCGTCTACGACCGAATCGCCGCAGCGACCACATCGAGGATCTGATTTGCGATCACACTCTTCGGCGCCTTCGCGATTCGCGTCGTCGATCCATCCCTGGCGATCACGAGCACTTCGTTGTCGCCCGAGTCGAAGCCGATTGAGTGATCGCTCACATCGTTCGCCACGATGAGATCCGCGCCCTTGCGCTGCAACTTCTCACGCGCGTGCTGCTCGACGGAGCTCGTCTCGGCGGCAAACGCGACGATGAAGGGCCGCGGCGATTTAGTCGAGAGCTCCAGAAGGATGTCGGGCGTTTTGCGCAGCGTGATCGTCAGCTCTTCGACGCCGTCCTGTTTCTTGATCTTCTCGCCGGCAACATCGACAGGCGCAAAGTCGGCCACCGCAGCAGCTTTGATCACGATGTCGAACGTTCCGTTCATCACGGCATCGCGCATCTGCTGCGCGGTCGTCACTCGGATGACTTCGACCGGCGGCTCAGGAAGCGAGGCCGGGCCGGAGACCAGCGTCACAATCGCGCCGCGACGACGCGCAGCCTCGGCGATCGCATAGCCCATTTTTCCGGATGAGCGATTCGAGATGTAACGCACGGGATCGATCGGCTCGCGCGTCGGGCCCGCGGTGACGAGTACGCGCTTCCCCTCGAGATCGCGCGCGCCAAACTGCGCTCGCACCTGCTCGACGATTACAGGAACATCGGGCAATCGCCCCGCGCCTTCGTCGCCGCACGCGAGGAGTCCGCTGTCGGGCTCGATGATCGTGACGCCACGTCCGCGCAGCGTCTCAACGTTCGATTGCACCGTCGCGTGCGCGAGCATGAACGTGTTCATCGCCGGCGCCACCATCACCGGACCGCGATGGGCGATCGCATACGTGCTGAGAGCATCGTCAGCGATGCCGACCGAGAGCTTCGCGAGGATGTTCGCGGTTGCGGGCGCGATCAACAGGAGCTCGGCCCAACGCGCGAGCTCGATGTGATCGACGCCGCCGCGCTCGGGATCGCCCCATTGATCGACGATGACGCCATGCTCTGAGACCGCGGCCAGCGAGAGCGGCGACACGAAGCGCGCAGCGTTCGGAGTGAGGATGACGCGAATGTCGGCGCCGGCATCTTTCAGCCGGCGCACCAGCTCGGGCGCTTTGTACGCGGCGATTCCGCCGCTGACCCCGAGGACGATCTTCATAGTGATGAGTGACGAGTGCTGAGTGACGAGTGATGAGTTGTCCGACTCGTCACTCACCAACTCGTCACTCGGAAACTATTAGATTCTATTCAGCGAGCGCAGTCGGCTCAGCTTCAGCGACCGGCTCGGTCAGCTGCCACTTCACCTGATTCTTGTCGATCTCTTCCATCGCCACGCGGGTTGGCTTGGCGTGTCTCGTCTTCAGCTTCGGCTGCGAGCCCTGGATGAGCTGCTCGGCGCGCTTGGAGACGAGGAGCACGTAACGGAACTTGCTATCCACGCCTTCGGGCAGACCTTCCATCTCGTTCCTCCTTCAGTCGCTCGGCCATCCTGGAGATCGCTTCGAGCGCTGTCTTGGTTTGCAATTTCTTCGCGATGATCGTCGCCTTGAGGCACTCGGCCGCAGCGCGCAGATCATCGTTGATGATCACGTATTCGTAAAACTCTTTGCCTGCGTCGATCTCATCGATCGCTTTCTGCAGGCGCGTCTGAATCTCCGCCTCCGTGTTGAGTCCCCGATCACGCAAGCGCTGCTCGAGATGCTCGAAGGACGGCGGAAAGATGAAGATATTCAAAGATCGCGGGCGAAGTTCCGGATGCCCGGCAATCTGCCGTGCGCCCTGGTAGTCGATATCGACGATGACGTCCTCGCCGCGGTTCAGGCGGGCGAGCACCTCTTCCTTCGAAGTCCCGTACAGCTGCTCATGAACCCGCGCGTACTCGATAAATTCCCCAGCCTGAACCATTTGCTCGAAACGCTCGTGGCTGACGAAGTGGTAGGCCTTCCCGTCTTTCTCGCCGAAACGAGCCTTGCGCGTGGTGTGGGAGACAGAGAAATAGAGATAGATACCGAGCCGCTTGAGCTGGCGCCGCGCCTTGTTGATGAGGGTCGTCTTCCCCGCACCGGACGGGCCGGAAACGATGAACAACGTCCCGTCCGGGTGGAAGTTACTCGACATTCTGGACCTGCTCGCGGATTCTCTCGACCTCGGTTTTCAAGTCTACAACAAGGGTTCGGATGTCCGCCGTGCGCGACTTCGAGCCCATCGTGTTGATCTCGCGAATCATCTCCTGCGAGAAGAAATCGAGCTTCTTGCCTGACGGCTCGTTGCCGTTGATGGCCTTCTCCGTCTGCTCCACGTGATGCGCGAGACGCGTGAGCTCTTCGGCAATATCGCCCTTCTCGACCATCAGGACGACTTCCTGCGCAATGCGGTCTTCTCGGATGGTGACGTCGCCCGCTGCCGCCGCGAGCTCCGCGATTCGTGCCCGATACGAGGTGAGCAGCTCGTCGCGTACGAGCAGGCGGCGCGAAGCGAGCTGTTCCTGGAGAGAGCGCATCGTCTTCAAGCGCGAAGTGATGTCGTTGTGAAGCGTCTCCCCTTCACGAATGCGCATCGACGTGAGTTGCGCGAACGCATCCCGAATCAGCGCGGTCAGCTCTTCCTTCTCTTCATCGCTGATCTCGCTCTCGATCGGCTCGACCTGCAGGAGATCGGGGACACGCATCAGATCCGAGCCGCTGAACGTGCTCGAGATCCCGATGTCTTCGGCGATCGCGCGCAATTGCGGGACGACCGCGTTCGCGATCTGTCCGTTGATGCGGACGCTGTACTCGGGTTGCTGCGTGCGCTGGACCCGAATCGAGATATCGAGCTTCCCGCGGGAGAAGGTCTCCGATGCCAGAGCGCGCACGAGCGGCTCGAGCTCCCAGAAAAACTCAGGCAGCCGTACGGAGACTTCGAGATAGCGATGGTTGACGCTTTTGGTCGTGACCGCAACGAACCAGCGCTGCGAGAGCGCGCCGGAGCTGCGGCCGAATCCTGTCATGGATGTGATCATCGTTCTGCCCACAAACTCTCGAATTGTTGTTCAGCTTCCTCGGCGAGTGCGTTCATGCGGCGCTCGATTTCCGTTCGCCATTCCTCCGCATCGCCGTCACGCGGCACGACGATCGGTTCGCCGTATAGAAAGATCGCTCGTGTGAACGGATGCGGGACGACCATGCGGTCCCACGAGCGCAGCAACTTTTTTTTTTAGCAGCGAAGGCGATGGGGACGATCGGAAGTCCCGTCGCCTGTGCGGCGTAGACCACGCCGTCTTTCGCGATCCGCGCCGGCCCCTTCGGACCATCGGGGGTGAAGACGATGTTCTTCCCTTCGCGCGCCGTACGAATCAACTCGCGAAGCGCGCCGCTGCCGCCGCGGGTCGAGGAGCCGCGCGCCGAATCGACGCCGTACCAGTCGAAGACGCGCGCGATGTACTCGCCATCTTTCGACTGCGAGATCATCACGGAGATCGGGCGTCTATAGCGCGAATGCAGCATCAGCAGAAGGTGCGAGTGCCAGAACGCGACGATGTACTGCGGCGTCTTCTCGATGTTTTCCACGCGCACATGACGGACGCGCAGCGTCGCGTGCAATGCGCGAATGAAAAGGCTGGCGATCAGGGAAAGAAGCTTCACGCGGCGCGCAGTTTACAGGAGAGCCGGGTCTCCCCCGCTCCCGCCATTATCAAGGGGCCGACGCTCGCCGCCGTGATGCGGTCACCGTCGTCGAGTGAAGGGCACTCAGACCTTCACCGGCCGGAAGCAGCGTGTAACTGTTCCGCGCACCCGTGCGCTTGTCTGTCTCCGTGATGATTCCCGCGACCGAGCCGCTCCGCACTTCGGCAACGCAGAGCACATTGACACGATTCTTCCGCCGTGGCTGCGGGTCGTCGGTATCTGTCAGCAGGCCCATCGCCGCGAAAAGATCCTCGAGCTCGATGCTGGATCCGGCACCAACAATGACCCGCTTCTGCGCGATAGCCGCTGTGCGGTTCCCTGGCTCGTACAACCGCAGCAACACACTCGCCTCACGGCCTGAGGTCTCGATCAGTTGCAACGCGGTCGTCTTTCCGCGCGCTGCGTCGATGCTCTGCTCCAGCCCATCCGCCAGCAACACCGCCGTCTCTCTCTGCGGTGCGAGCACCGGGAGTATCTGGACGAAGTTCGTTCCGCGAGCGCGCGCCGAGACGAGGATCGGCTTGTCACTGTCGAGCACGATCTTCGCCGTCCCTGCGCCGATGGATTGCGCCACTGTCGCGCCGGCTGCGATCGTTATCTTCGCTTCTCCGATGCGCACTTGCGCCGCCTCGCTCGCCGTCATCGAGATGGTGGCTCCGCTGTTCGTCCCACCGACTACGAGCCGCTTCTGCGCATCCGACGCTGCCTGACTCGCGACTGCACCTCCTCTTCCGCTCGTTCCGTCTGCGATTAGCGCGAGTGCAGCTACCGCTCCTCCTCCGCTGGTCACCTCGATGTTCAGCCGCGCGTCGCGGATCTCATTGATTTCTCTTGTCCCGAACCGCGTGACCAAGACCGTCTGGTCGCTCTGCTTCACTCCCTTGCTGTCATATCCCGTCAGCCTCACCGTCGCTCCATCGCGGCCGCTGGTCTCCATCAGCAGCAGAGTTGTCTTCGTGTCCACGGTCGAGTCGATTCCCGTGATTTGATGCGGCCAACCCAGTCGCGCTCCCTCGCCATTCTCGAGCACCGGCAGCTCGCTGCGCACAGCGCATTGCGCCAACCTAGTGCTGCGGACTTCGATCGCGCCTGTACTTATGAACACATCCCGCAGCGTCACTCCTTCATTTGCGGGCACTTGCATATCGATGCGCTGTACCGCGGCCACGTCGTAGCCATCGGCTTCCTCGGGTGTAAACACCAACTCCAGCGGTAGCACATCGGTTCCTGTGTTGGTCAGCGTAAGGGGGCCGCTTCCTCTCCACGGCACCAGCAGCGATGTCTCTCCCTCACCGGCCGCTGCACTCCGGCCCGGCGTCGTCGTCAACGGAGCTGGATCCTCCACCAATATCCTCGCGCTCTGCCCAGCCTTGTTGCGGACTGTCAAATACGTGTAGCGCGGCAGAGCCGACCCCGCCACTGCGCGCGTCCGATCCGTCTTCAGCCGCAATGGCTCGACCGCTCGAGCAGGCACGCCTGCCGCGTTCCAGTTCGGATAGAGCTTCAACCACGACTCCGGTCCGATCGACGCTGCCACTTCCATTGGTACTCCGCCGTCGTTGAACAAATCCAAATCGAGCGAGAGCCGCGTCGCGTCGTCGCCAAGGAACGGCGGGAAGGACACGGCATCGCGCTCGAGATTCGCCAGCCCGAGGCGCGGCGCGGACGCTGAGGGATCTCCTCCCACGTGCACATTCACGTACGCGCGCGGAGTCTGCGCGAGCGGCTGTCCAATCGACGTCAGGAGCACCGCACCCTGGTATCCCGATGGCTGATCGTTCGCGGCTCCCGAGAAGTGAACCTCGAGCGGCTTCACTTCATGAGGTCCCATGGGCAACGCGTTCGTGTCGGCTCCTGCCGGATCGACGACAGTGAAGAATGGAAAACCGCCGAGCAACTGCGGCCCAACGGCGAGTTGCAACGCGCGATCCGAGAGGTTCTCGATCGCGAATCGGCTGATTGAGTCCTCCAGCTTCTCGCCAAGCTTCGTAATCACGGCCTGCGGCTCCATCGTGAAAATCACTGCCGGCGCGGGCCTAATCGCTGTCAACGTCACAGTCGCCGAGGCCGCCGAGCGTTCACCGCATTCCGCGATCGCGCTGACGCGATGCTGGTATGCGATCACCTCCGCCGCCACGAAGACCGCTCCTGGCGCGCGCGTCTCCTGCCGGTCGAATACGGTCGCGAACCCATCCACAGATCGCTCCACGAGGTACTTCAGCGCTCCGGTGTCGCTCCACCGCACCGCATACGTCGCGCCGGCCGTCACCGCACCGGTGACCGTCCTCATTACTGGGATTGAAGGCGCGTGGCAGCGCGTAGTCCTGAACGAGCGTACTGCCGATGGCGCATCGAGTCCCTCACCGCATGGCGCACGCGCGACGACACGCCATGTGTACTCGGTCCCGAGGTTCAGTCCAGCAATCACGATCGAGGTGTTCGTCGTTGCCGGTAGATACAACGGCGGATCGTTGCCGACGCCGAACCGGACGTCGTACGACGCTGCGCCATGCGTTGCACTCCACGACAACTGCACGCTCGATCCATCGATCGACTCATTCAGTCCCTCGGGCCCGCTCGCTGGTCCGCAGGTTCCTCCCGTGACGAACGAGCTCGTACTCGTTTCACTCGTGAGCGAATCGTCACAGCTTGCGTGCACCCTCACCTTCCACCAGTAGAGCGTCCCGGCCGCCAGGCCGCTCACGATCTGTCTGGTTGATGTCACGTTCGACGCGTAGAGCCGCGGAGGCGTGGTCGTTCCAAGATAAAGGTCATACGACGACGCGCGCTCGGCCGCGTTCCAGCTCACATCGATCGTCGTGTCCAGCACCGTCAACGTTGCTGCGACGGCGGGTGGACTGGCGCACTTCCCCGCCGTCGTAAAGGACCGCACCTCGGTCGATGCAACCGCAAACAGGTTGCAGAAAGGATCGCCCTTCGCCGTGACTTTCCAGTAGTACGTCGTCAAGGGATCGAGATTCGAAGGAGCGTAGCTCGTCACCGTCAGGTCCGACGCGGCAATCTTTTTCGGCGGATTCACCGTGTCCAAATAGATGTCGTAGGTGAAGGCTCCCTTCACGCGTCCCCAGGCCATCTTCGGACTTGCTGCAGTACCGCTCTCCGCGTTAGCGGGTTGCTGCAACTGCGCGGCTCCTAACGGGTTGATGCACCCGTATACGGCGCGGATCCTGTTATTTGTCTCATCGGCGATGAACAGATCGTGCGTACCATTCGTCACGGTTCCAGCATGCGCCGAAAGCCTGGCCGCGAGCGAAGGTCCGTTATCTCCGGCGAATCCTGCGTCGCGCCCTCCCGCAATTCGTGTTCGCACCCGTGTGACCGGATCCCAACGATCTACTGCACTACCGAAGGTCCAGATTGCACCGATGTCATCGACGGCGACACCGCTGACCCCGGAGTCGACAAACGCAAATGTCTCGATCAGTCCTGTGGCGGCATCGACCTTCCGGACACTCGACGTGCCGTCGTCGGCGATGTACACGTTTCCGTGTGCATCCACGGCGAGCCCCCGAATATGTTTGAGCGAGGCGGCGGTGGCCGGCCCGCCATCGCCTGAAGATGCCGCCGGACCATTTCCGGCGACGGTCGAGATAATGCCGCTCAATGGATCGACGCGATAGACACCGGGCGTGCTTGGCGTTCCGATCAGATTGTGGCCACCAAGTGGATTGTTTCCGACGTAGAGACTGTCATCCGGCCCAAGTGCTACGCCTTCGACACGGCCTAAAGCGATGTTGGTCGCGAGGCCACCGGCAGAAGGGTCCGGACCATTTCCGCCTCCGGCAACCGCCTTCAGTTTCTGCGTGACCGGATCGACTCGCCAGACGACGCCTTGCGATGCGACGTGGAGTACGTCGTCCTTGCTCATGGCGAGCGCGAAGACGAAGCTGCAGCACCCCGCCAGGTCACCGAGGCGCACATAGGTGGAGATGATTCCCGTGCGCGCATCGACACGGCGCACGCGCACGTGATCGTTGTCGGCGATGAAGAGATTTCCTTTGGAGTCGGTGACGACGCCCATGGGATGGCTCAGTTGCGCCGCGGCGGCGATGCCGCCATCTCCGAACTCGTTTGCTCCGACGATCGTGTCGATGATGCCCGTCTGCGCCGAGATCCTGCGGATTCGATGTGCTGCGGCATCCGCGAGAATCAGGTCACCGTTCGGCGCGGCGTAGACCGAATTGAGTGAGCCGAACACCGCGTCGATTGCCGGCCCGTCATCTCCCGAGTAGCCGAACCACTTGCCGGCAATGATGGCCGACTCGCGCGTTTGCAAGTTCACGCGGACGAGTTTCGACGCGAACGACGCGAAGAGATCATTTCCGCGTACGAAGACGCTGAGCGCGTCGTCGCAGTATTCGCGTGGCCAGTCGCAGAGTGCGTAGAAGGTCGAGATGGTGCCGCCTGGGTCCACCTTTCGAATCTTGCGATTCGAGCTGTCAGCGATATAGAGATTCTCCCTGTCATCCCACGCGACATCGTAGGGAATCGCAAGAGCCGCAGCAGTTGCTGGTCCACCGTCACCGGAGAAATCGAATACTCCCGCCCTTCCGGCGATCGTCGTAGCCTGCCTCGTGTCTCTGTCGAATCTGACGATCGTGTGGTTCTGCGTCACTGCCGCAACGAGGTTCCCGGCGTGATCGAACTTCATGAACCCAAGGCAGTAACCGCTCACGTACCGCCGCATCACTCTTGTCGTGTGATCGACTCGAAAAACGGAGCAGGAGGCAGCAATGTAGAGGTTTCCATCCGGCCCGATCGCGACGCTGGTCAGCGCAGTGAGCTCAGCGGCGGTCGCCGGCTCTCCGTCGGTGTAGCCGCTCGTGCCACCGCCTGCGTAGGTTGTGATCACGCCAGTCTTCCCGTCGACGTGGCGAACCCTCTGGTTGCCGGAGTCGGCGATGAAGAGATTGCCGTCGGCATCCATCACGGCCTGCATTGGCGTGTTGAGACTCGCGCGCAGCGCCGAGAATCCGTCGCCGAGGGGACCACCGCCCGCGATGGTAAGGATCGACTGACCATTCGCGGCAGTTGCGACGAGCACCAATACGCCGGCAGCGAAACCCGCACGGCGGCCCCAATGCGTCAACACGCTCGGAATCACTCTCTAATGATTGTTACGAGCGGCGAGCATATCAGGATGGGTCGAGTCCTACACGACCGCCTCTTCGGCGAACTGCAAGTCGTACAACTTCCTGTACACACCACGATTCACGAGCAGCTCGTCGTGCGTTCCCACTTCGACGATCTCACCCTTATCGAGTACGACGATCTTGTCGGCGCTGCGAATCGTCGACAGCCGGTGCGCAATCACGAGCGTCGTGCGGCCGCGCATCAGGTTGTTGAGCGCCTGCTGCACGAGCCGTTCGGATTCCGTATCGAGTGCCGAGGTTGCCTCGTCGAGTACGAGAATCGGCGGATCCTTGAAGAGCGCCCGCGCGATCGCCAGGCGCTGGCGCTGGCCGCCTGACAAGAGCACGCCGGCCTCGCCGATCATCGTGTCGTAACCCTGCGGCAGCGCGCTGATGAACTCGTGTGCGTTCGCGGCCTTCGCGGCCTCGATCACGGCGTTGTCGTCGACGTTCGAGCGACCGTACGCGATGTTGTTCTTCACCGTGTCGTTGAAGAGGATGACTTCCTGCGTGACGAAGCCCATCAGCGAGCGGAGCGATTTGAGTGTCACCTCGCGTACGTCCACGCCGTCGACGGTGATGCGCCCCTCCGTCACGTCGTAGAAGCGCGGCAGGAGATTGACGAACGTCGACTTGCCCGCACCGCTGCCGCCGACGAGCGCCACGATCTCGCCGGGCTGCACGGTCAGGTCGACATCGTGTAGGACGGGCGCCCCCGCCTCTCCCGCCTCGACAGGCGTCCCCGTCTCTCCCCCCTCGACAGGCGAGGGCGCCTGTCGTACACGATAGGAGAAGGACACATGGTCGTAGCGGATGCCACTGCCGACCTTCGTCAACATCGTCGCGCCCTGCTTCTCCTCGACTTCGTTCGGGATGTCGAGCATGCGGAACACACGCTCCGCCGCGGACAACGCAGTGTTGAGAGAGAGATTCACTTTGTTGAGCTTCTTGATCGGCGCATACATCGCGGCCATCGCCGCGAGGAAGCTGAGGAACTGGCCGAGCGTGAGTGTGCCGGCGTTGATGCGGCGATGCGCATAGAGGAACAGCGCGATCATGCCGAAGCCGGCGAGCAGCTCCATCACCGGCGACGTGAGCGCCTGAACGCGCTGCGCCTTCAGATTCCACGACAGATGGCGCTTCGTCGCGTCGCGAAAGCGTCCGATCTCGAACGGCTCCATCGTGAACGCCTTCACGATCCGGACGCCGCGAATCGTCTCTTCGAGCAGCGTCGCGATGTCGGCCATCCGCTCCTGCGAGCGGTGCGTCGTCCCGCGCAGACGCTTGCCGAACTGCACCACCGGAATGACCAGCAGCGGCGCGCCGATCATGCTGATCAGCGCGAGCTCGGTGTTGGTGATGAAGACGAACGCGATGAGACCAACCAGCGTGATCGACTCCTGGAAGAGATCGCCCATGCGCGTCGACACCGCGGCCTGGATCGCGTCTGCATCCGAGACGACGCGGCTGACCATCTCCCCTGTCGAACGATCCGCGAAAAAACGATGGCTCTGATTGATGATCCGCTCGTAAAGCTGATTGCGCAGATCCCGCACCGTCGACAGACCAACCTTCTGAAAGGCGTACTCCGAGAAGAACGACGTGAACGCGCGGATCATGAAGACGATCAGGAGCGCCGTGAGCACTTTGCGCCAGCGGTTCTCCGGCTTCGCGTTCCACCAGGTATTCAGTTTGTTCGTTACGCGATCGACTCCGTTGATCAGCCAGCCGCGCTGCCCCTCGGGCTGGTCGCGCTTCATTACGGAATCGAGGATCCTCTGCTTCGTCGGATCGAGTTTCTGATCCACGCTCTTGACCGGGCGATGTGCCGCGGACGGCGAGAGCACCTCATCGAACAACGGCCGAATCAGCCCCATGAGCATCGTCTGCGTCGCGGCGAAGACGATCATCGAGCCGAAGGCGAGGATCGCCCACCCTTTGTAGCTGCGCAGATAGCGGTAGAGCCGCGCCAGAACCTTCATCGGACGACGCTCATTATCGCTTCAGCGGCGCGCCGGCTCGCTCCCTGCTCGCCGAGGCGGGCGCGAACTTCGTCAAGCTCGGCGCTGATTCGAGCATGTGTCGCGGGCTCCGTGATTCGCTTCACCTCGGCGGCAATCCGCTCGCCGTTGACATCGCGCTGAATCAGTTCGGGGACGACTTCCTTTTCCGCAACGATGTTCACGAGACTGAAGTAGGGCACTTTCACCAAGCGCCGGGCAAGCAGATAGGTGAGCCGCGTGAGGCGATACATGACGATGACCGGCGTTCCGAGGACTGCACACTCGAGGGTCGCAGTGCCGGACGAAGAGAGCGCGACGTCGGACGCCGCGATCGCCTCGCCACGATCGTGCGGGAGGATCGGAATCTCGGCGTTGTGGCGCTTCAGAATTGCATCGAGCATCTCGTGCTCGATGGTGGGTGCCTGAATGATGTAAGCGTTGACGTCGAGCTCGCGCCGCAGCGCGTTGACCGCATCGATCATTGGCGGCAGCAGGCTCGCGACTTCCTGTTTGCGCGAGCCGGGAAGCAGTGCGAGGCGCAGCGCACCTTTGCGAGCGGCGCGGCGCACGCCCGCTTTCTGCTCGATGATCGGATGACCGACGTAGGTCACGGGAACCCCGTGCTCGCGATAGAAATCGGCCTCGAACGGAAAGAGGACGATCATGTGATCGACGGTCTCTGCAATCTGGCGCACGCGCCCCTGCCGCCAGGCCCAGATCTGCGGGGAGATGTAATAGATGACACGGATGCCGAGCTGCTTGCAACGTTTCGCCACGCGCATGTTGAAGCCGGGATAGTCGACGAGCAGGACCGCGTCAGGACGCTCCTGCTCGATCCGCGTCATGAGGTCGCGCATGATGCCCATGAACATCGGCAGATGGCGCAGGACATTGAAGAGTCCCACCATGCCGAGCTCGTTCGCGTGATGGAGCAACTCCATGTTTTCGCGCGCAAGCATTTCGCCGCCGATGCCGAACGTCGTCAGTTCGGGCTCGAGCTTTTTCAGCTCACGCACCACGTGCGCAGCATGGAGATCGCCGGACGCTTCGCCGGCGACGATTGCGAGCTTCATCATTTGAATGGAAACGGATACATCGCCCATCCGACGGCGATTCCGCCGAAGAAGAGTGCGATGAAGACCCAGACGAAGAAGTGGACGCGGTCTCGATGGCTTTTCTCGCTGCGAATCAGGGCAAAGAACGCCGCGGTCGCGGCCGAGTAGAGGAACATGAGGACGATGTGAGATCGCAATCCGTCCCGACCGACACTGAGCGAAGCGAGGTGGAGTGGAGGAATCAACGACGGCACCGCGAGGCTGGCGCCTCGAGTAACGCGCGAGCAGACGGCAGCGCGGCGCCGTCGCTGATCCCTCCACTCGCTGCGCTCGGTCGGGATGCGTGTGCTCATTCCTTGCGGCCCTCCGCGATGTCGTGGCAATCGAGCACCAGCAGCAGATTCATCAATCCGGCGGTCAGCGTGAATGTCGTCCCGTACTCGAACGTGATCGAGGTGATGTCGCCGCGCGCGCCTGCGAACCGGCCGATGAAGTAGAGCGCACCGGAGCCCATCGACCCGAGGGCACCGAGGGTCGCGAGGAGGTTTCCGCGCTCGATGACGTAGAGCCGGCCGTCGATCATCAATCCGATCGCGAAGAGAACGACGATGATCGTGAAGAACGCAGCACCGCGTGCGCGCCGGCCGAGAAAGAAGTGGCCGCTGCCTGGAACGATGTACGCCAGCAGCATGGCTATCAGGGATCGTAAGCTCATTCGCCGTTGAAATCTCGCGGCAGCGCCGCGAAATGCGGGCGGAGTTTATCGAAAGTCGCGCCGAGATCCTCAGGAACGAGCCGCGTGCGCGCGGTCACCGTCATGAAGTTCGAATCACCGGCCCAACGCGGAACAACGTGCATGTGATAGTGGTCGGCGACACCGGCGCCGGCGATCTGACCAAAGTTCATCCCGACGTTGAAGCCATCCGGGTGATACACATCCGACAACACCCTCTGCGCCTCGGCTGTGAGCCGGATGAGCGCGCGCAACGAGGCGTCGTTCGATTCCGTCAGCAACGCGTGATGCGCCACCGGCGCAACCATGAGATGACCATTGGTATACGGGTACTTGTTCAGCATCACCAGCGCACGCTCACCGCGATAGATCGTGAGAGTCTCGCGCTGATCTTCGGAAGCTGCGGCGATACAGAAGATGCAACCGGGAGGCTGGCCGCTCTTGGGTGAGGTCAAGTAGGAGAACCTCCAGGGAGTGAATAGGACTTCCATCAGGAATTGAAAATGAAAAATTGAAAATTAAAAATTGTGGTGGCGCGCTTCGCGCACGCGTCGTGCTTTCAATTTTCAATTTTCAATTTTCAATTCAGCTGCCGGCGTGATCGTCGACCATCTCCCCGTCTCCGTCCCCAAGCGCCGTGTTGATGAGCTCTTTCAGCTCCTTGCCTGGTTTGAAGTAAGGAATCTTTTTCGAGGGTACTTCGACCTTCTCACCCGTTTTGGGATTGCGGCCCGTGCGCGATTTGCGGCTGCGGAGGCGGAAGCTGCCGAATCCGCGGAGCTCGATCTTCTGACCGGAGCGAAGAGAATCGACGATGGAATCGAACACGATGTTGACGATCGTCTCGGCCTGCTTCTTGGTGAGCTGGACGACGCGAGCAACTTCGTCGACGAGCTCCGCCTTCGTCATCACGCCCGCCTTCTCCTCGTTGTCGTCTTCGAGTTCGTCCACCACGGTTCGCCTCCTCTCCCCTAGTTCCACTTGTAAAGAAAACGCAAGCTTCCTGCGCTGAGGACACGCTGCACGACCGATTCCGCGTCATCCGAGTTGGCGAGCAGATCGAACAGACCGTGCGCCCGCTTGCGCGGATAGATCAGGCCCGGCTGGCCGGAAATCTTCGCGAGTTTCGCCGCCACTGAGACTGCGTCATCGAGACTACCCAACTTGTCGACGAGCTTCAGGCCAAACGCCTCTTCGCCGGTGAAGACGCGCCCATCCGCAATCCTGCTCAACTCGTCTTCGCTGATCTTTCCTTTGCGGCCCACGGCCACTGCGTGAATGAACTGCTTGTGCAGCTGGTCGCTGACGCGCTGCAGGTACGCGCGTTCGGCTTCACTCAACTCGCGATACGGTGAGCCCGCGGCCTTCATCGTGCCGCTCGTAATCGTCTCCGGCTTCACCCTGGCCCATTGCAGAAGTTCCTTCAGATCCATCCACTGCATGATCACGCCGATGGATCCCGTGATCGAACCTGGATTGGCGACGATCTGATCGCAGGCCGACGCGATGTAGAAGCCGCCGGAAGCTGCGACGCTGTCGAGCGAGGCGATGACGGGCTTTCCGCTCTTCTCGCGCGTGGTGCGAATCGCTTCGTAGATCTCCTGCGACGGCGCGATCGCACCGCCCGGACTGTTGATCCGCATCACGATCGCCTTGACGCTGCTGTTCTCGGAGTATTTGTGCAGTGCGTCGATCGCAGTGCGCGATTCGACAATCTCACCTTCGATCGGCACGACCGCGATCTTCTCCGACGCGAAGTGATGATCATCGTCGCCAGCGAGTGCGAACACGGCGATGATTCCGAAGATCAGAACCAGCGCCCCGAAGCATCCCGAAAACAGCCCGAAGAAAAACATCGGTGCACGGCTGCGCTTGCGTACGACCACTTGCGCAGGCTGCTCATTCGCCGCTGGCTGCTGTGCGGAAGAAACGCCGGCTCCGCTCGTGTCCATGTCGAGATCGGACATCGATCAACCCTGCGGCGTGCCGCCTTCGTCCGGCGTATGCGGCGTCTCGTGATGCTCGCCGCCTTCCATCGACGCCTTCTCGTCCGCAGACAACGGCTCGACGTCGCGCGTGGTAAGGCCGATCTTCCGCTCAGCAGGATCGATCTTGATGATGCGCGTGCGCACTGCCTCGCCCTGATGGAACATCCGGTCGAGTTTCACACGGCCATCGCGATGGATCTCGCTGACGTGAGCCAGTCCCTCGACTCCATCCGCCAGACGGATGAAGAGACCGAAGTCGGTGATCTTCGAGACGATGCCCGCAACCTCGTCGCCGACGTTGTGCGACTTTGCAAAGTTGTCCCACTCGTTTGGAAGGAACTCGCGCACGGACAACGACAGCCGCTGATTCTCTCCATCCACGTTGATCACGCGCGCCTGCACCGTGTCGCCCTTCTTCAGCACTTCGTTCGGGTGTTTGATGCGGCGGTTGTACGACATGTCCGAGATGTGAATCAGACCGTCGATTCCATCCTCGACCTCGACGAACGCGCCGAAGTCGGTCAGGTTGCGAACCTTCCCCGTGATCACGGAGCCGACCGGATAACGCTCGGCGATCGTGTCCCACGGATTCTGCTCGAGTGCTTTCAGCGACAATGAGATCCTGCGATTCTGCACGTTGACATCGGCCACAACGGCTTCCACATCCGTGCCGATCGAGAGCAGCTTCGACGGATTGCGTACCTTCTTCGTCCAGGACATCTCGCTGACGTGGATGAGTCCTTCGACTCCTTCCTCCAGCTCGATGAATGCGCCGTAGTCGGTGAGTGAGACGACCTTTCCATGCACGCGGCTGCCGAGCGGATAGCGCTGCACGACATCCGACCATGGATCCTGCGACTTCTGTTTGTAGCCGAGCGAAACGCGCTCATTCGCAGGATCGAACTTCAGCACGATCACTTCGATCTCGTCGCCGACGTTGAAGTACTCCGAGGGATGATTGACGCGGCCCCAGGAGATGTCGGTGATGTGCAGCAGGCCGTCGAGACCGCCGAGGTCAACGAAGACGCCGTAGTCGGTGATGTTTTTGACGGCACCGTGCGTGAGCTTGCCTTCCTCGAGTTTGCCGAGCGTCGCCTGCTTCTGTGCGACATGCTCGACTTCGACGATTGCGCGGCGCGACAGCACGATGTTGTTGCGCTTCTTGTCGAAGGAAACGATCTTGAATTTGTACTCGTGGCCGCGCAGCGAATCGAGATTCTTCACCGGTTTCGTGTCGATCAGCGAGCCTGGCAGGAACGCCTTGACGCCGCCCACTTCGACGGAGAGGCCGCCCTTCACGCGATCGAGCACACGACCGCTGATCGCCTCATCCGCCTTGAACGCGGCTTCGATGCGATCCCACACGAGCATGCGCTCGGCTTTCTCGCGCGAGACGGTGACGTAGCCTGAAGAGTCTTCGAGCCGATCGACCATCACGTCGATCTCGTCGCCCGGCTTCACCTTCACCTGGCCGTCATAGCCCGTGACTTCTGATTTCTGGAGAAGCCCTTCGGACTTGTAGCCGATGTCGACGACGACCTCCGTCGGAGTGATCTTGAGGACGCGGCCTTTGACGATCTCTCCTTCGGTGAAGCTCGCCATCTTCTTGTCGTAGATGTCGAGCAACTGATCCATGCCGAGGGATTCCAGCTCGCCGCCGTTCTCCGCGCGGGGCGTCTGCTGCTGGGGTTTCTTTGGGTCCTGCTTCGATGCCATGAACTGGGGAACCTCCCTCGACGATTGGGGCGGTGACGCGCTCAAAAACGAGAGCGTCCCGCGGTCTGTCTCCGCGGCGTAAAGTCAACTGTAAGTTGTTGATACACGCCGGAATGAGGAGTTTAGCGGTCGCAACTGAAGCGAGTCAACTGAAGACGAGTACTGAGTTCTGCGTGCTGAGTTCTGAGTAGAGGTTCGTTTTGACTCAGCACTCAGAACTCAGCACTCAGTACTCGTCCCCCTACCACTGTCCCCAGAAGATGAGTAGCGTGAGCGAAACGACGCCGATGACGGCTACGAATGGCGCAATTCTGAGGAGTGGTTGAACGGCTTCGTCATTGCTGTGCATGACTCGCTCTATTGGCGAGCAGCATGCCGCAGTCACGCTTGTACGCGAAGTGATTCAGCGCACAAATACTTACCTTTGTTTTTGACCGGAGAACGCGGGTCACCGGGCCGTTCGATGTTCGCTCGAGCGTTCGAAATCCCGACGGCGCGTGGTGTCAATGCGCCGCTCGCGACCTGATCCCATCAACGATCGAAAGCACGACGTCGTCGATCCGAAGATCGGACGTATCGATCACTTGATAGCTGTCATCGTAAGTGAGCGGTGAGTCAGCGCGCGTCGAGTCCTGGGTGTCGCGTTGAATCGTCTCGGCGAGAATCTTCTCGTAGTCGACGACTTGCCCCTTCGCCATCAGCTCGCGATGCCGGCGTGTCGCTCTCACCTCGGGCCGAGCCGTGAGGAAAAACTTGTACGGCGTCTCGGGAAAGACTTTCGTTCCGATGTCGCGTCCTTCCAGCACGCCGCCCGTGCGATGCCCCATCTCCTGCTGCAGCTTGACGAGCGCGCGCCGAACCGCGGGGACGGCGGAGACGTGGCTCGCGGCCATGCTGATCTCTGGCGTGCGAATGAGATCGGTGATGTCTTCGCCGTCGAGAATCGTCCTGGGCTTCTCCCCGGGGATGAATTCGATCTTCGCGTTCGCGGCGAGGGCGGCGACGCGCGGCTCGTCTTTCACATCGACGCCATTGCGCGTTGCCGCAAGTCCGATGGCGCGGTACATCGCGCCAGTGTCGATCTGAGGAATGTTGAGCTCACGCGCGACGAGTCGGCTGACGGTCGTCTTGCCTACTCCGGACGGACCGTCGATGGCCACGATGAGCGGCGGCATCAGCCTCTCCGTGCGGCGCTCTTGCTGCGAGTCGCGGCAGCAGGTTTCTTCTTCGCGGCCGGTTTGCTCTTCGTCGTGGTCTTCGCGCGCGTAGTCGTCTTCGCGCGTGTTGCCGGACGAGCGGTCGTGCGCCGTGGTTTGACCGGCTTCGGCTCCTTCATGGTCGACAACATCTTGACTTCCTGCTTGGACAACTCGCGCCACACGCCGGGAGTCAGTTTCGGATCGGAGATCGGTCCGATCGCAACGCGCCTCAGCTTCGAGACCGGATGACCGACGGCCTGGAACATCTTGCGGATCTGCTGCGTGCGTCCTTCACGCAACTTCACCTCGAACCAGCTATTGCCTTCGTCATCGGTGCGGCCCGTCGTCTTCACGCGCTTGATCTCGCAGGGCAGCGTGCGCTTGCCATCGAGCGTGATGCCGCGCTGCAGCTTGTCGATGAGCCGCTGCTCCGGAACGCCCCGTACTTTCACGTGATAGGTCTTCACGGAGCCGTTCGTCGGATGAGAGACCTTGAAGGCAAGCTCGCCATCGTTGGTCAGCAGTACGAGCCCTTCGGAGTGATAGTCGAGACGGCCGACAGGATAGATCCGCTCACGAATACCGCGAACGAGATCGATGACCGTGCGACGACCCTGCGGATCTTCGACGGTCGTCATCACTTCCTTCGGCTTGTAGAGAAGGATGTAGCGATGCGTCTCGGCACGCGTGATCAGCTTGCCGTCGACTTTGATGTGATCGCGCGTCGCGTTCGCGCGCGAACCGAGCTCGGTGACGACACGGCCGTTGACCGTGACCCGCCCCTCCCGGATCATCGTCTCCGCTTCGCGCCGTGACGCGAACCCTGCGTGGGCGATGATCTTCTGCAGTCGCTCCAGTTCCATCACTCTCGCTGTACTTCGCTCGATGATTCTACATCGTGAGAAGCGCCGGACGACTCTTCGTTTCGTGCGAGCTCCGCTTCCGCTTCCGCCGTTGCTGCCGCTTCGTCGGTCACTGGCACTTCGAGCGCCGCAGCTTCTGCAGCAGGAGAAGCCTGTTCCGATGCGGCGATCGCTTCGATCAGATCATCGCCGATGTTGTCGCCAATCAGATCGCCGAATTCTTCGAGACGCGGCAGATCGCGGATGTCGTTGAGCCCGAAGTGGACGAGAAATTCTTTCGTCGTGCGATAGAGAAACGGACTGCCGACGACATTCTTGCGTCCCGCGACGCGAATCATGCGCCGCTCCAGCAGCGTGCGAATGACGCCATTCGAATTGACTCCGCGAATCTCCGATACCTCGGGTGCAGTGACTGGTTGGCGATAGGCGATGATCGCCAGCGTCTCCAGCGCCGCGATCGACAACCGCGACTCCCCCTTCTTCGAGAAGTATTTCTTGAGCACGGGATCGTGCTCGGCGCGCGTCGCCAGGCGCCAGCCGCCCGCGGTCTGCTCCAGCGTGAAGCCGCCGATGTTCGCCTCGAAGATCCGCTTGATCTCATCGAGCTGCGCGACGACCGCGTCGCGTCCCTCTTCCGAAAACGCATCCACGAGATCATCGAGCGCTACCGGCTCATGACTCACAAAGAGAATCGCTTCGATTGCTGCACGTAGTTCAGTACCTTCCATCGTCACTGTCTTATCCATTGTCGAAGAGCGAGAAGCGCGTCTCGTCGATCTCGCTCTCCGTCTTCGCCAGCAAAATTTCTCCGAAGGTCTCGCTCTGTTGCAGGCTGATGCCGCCGAGACGCACCAGCTCCAGGGTGCCGAGGAAGATGGCGATCAGTTCGTGACGATCGCGGCCTTCGAGGAACCACTGAAGACGAATCGGAGATTTCTCCTTCAGCTTTGCATAGAGCTCCGCCATCTTGTCCGAGACTTTGTGCTCGGTGTGCTTGAGCTGCAGCGCCTGGGGATGATTCTGTTTGTAGCGATTGAGTGCCGTGCGGAACGCGTCGATCAGATCGAAAAGCGAGACCTCGCTCATGTCGATCTCCGATGCGTCAGTGCCGGGCAGTGGTGCCTGAGGGCGCGCCCACATACCCATCCGAACGACGTCGAGCTCAGCGAATGATTCCGCCACTGCCTTGAAGCGTTGGTACTCGAGCAGGCGGTCGACGAGCTCTTTGCGCGGATCTTCGACTTCCTCCGGCGCGTTCTCGTCGCGCGGCAGCAGCATCTTCGACTTGATGTGAATCAGGAGTGCCGCCATGTAGACATAGTCGGCGGCGACTTCGAGGTCGAGCTCCTCCATCGCGTCGAGATACGTGTTGTACTGCTCGGTGATCAGCGTGATCGGGATGTCGAAGATGTCGACCTTGTGCTGCTTGATGACGTGCAGCAGCAGATCGAGGGGGCCATGAAAACTCGGCAGCGTGATCTTGTACGCGGACGACTCTTCTTCCGGCGTCGCTTCATCGTGTACGACAGGCGCCTCGCCTGCCGCATGCGTCACTGGGACAGCCGTGGGCGCCTGTCCTGGATCATTGGTTTCGTCGGTCATCGGAACTCGGGGTAATCGATCTTCATCGCCTGGCGCACGAGCTCGAGCGTCTCGGCCGCGCGCTCCCGCGCCTGGCGGTTGCCTTCGCGGAGAACATCCCAGACGTACGAAGGATTCGCGTCGAGCTGTTCGCGCTTCTCGCGAATCGGGCGCAGCTTCTCGATCATGATCTCGGTCAGCAGCTTCTTGTCATCCACGCATCCGATCTGCGCCGTGCGGCATTCGTGATCGACGCGCGTGATCGTTTCGGCGTCGGAAAAGAGCTTGTGGAACTGGAAGAGATTGCAGACGTCGGGACGGCCCGGATCCTTGCGCCGCAGACGCTCCGGATCCGTGAACATGGTCGAGACCAGTGAACGGATCTCGTCGGCGCTCGCGGTCAGTCCGATCGTGTTGTTGTACGACTTCGACATCTTGCGCGCGTCGAGACCGGGCACCTTCGGCGTCTCGGTGAAGAGCGGCTGCGGCTCCGGGAAAACCTCGCCGTAAAAATTGTTGAAGCGGCGGACGATCTCGCGCGACAACTCGAGATGCGATGCCTGATCCTCCCCGACCGGAACGAAGTTCGCGCGATAGACGATGATGTCGGCCGTCTGCAGCAGCGGATAACCGAGGAAGCCGTAGGTATTGAGATCCTTCTCCTTCAGCTGCTCCTGCTGATCCTTGAAGGTCGGCACGCGTTCCAGCCACGGCAGCGGCGTCACCATCGATAGAAGGAGGTGGAGCTCGGCGTGCTCCTTCACTTCCGACTGCACGAAGATCGTGGAGCGCTCGGGATCGAGTCCTGCCGCGATCCAGTCCGCGACCGCGTCGTACGTCGCCTGACGGACACGCGCCGGATCCGCATAGTCGGAGGTCAGCGCATGCCAGTCGGCCACGAAGTAGTAGCAACGATACGACTCCTGCAGGCGCACCCAATTGCGCACGGCGCCGAAGTAGTTGCCGAGATGAACGCGGCCTGTAGGCCGCAGTCCGCTGAGGACGAATTGCCGGTTCAAGGCGGCGCAGTTTAGCAGAGGTTTCGGGGATACGCGGGCTCGCTAGCTCGCGGTCGATTCCCCGCGTTCTCCGGGCCTCCGCGAGAGCTAGTCCCGCGCCGCACTCGCGATCGTCACTCCAAGCAATCGGCCGAGCAGGTCCTTCGCGCGCTCGAGCCCGTCTCGCTCGATGAGCTCGATCGCCACACGCTGCGCTTTCTCGAGCAGCGTGTGATCGCGAAGGATGTTGCCGAAGCGGAATCGTGCGACACCGCTCTGCCGGGTCCCAAGGAATTCGCCGGGTCCGCGAATCTCGAGATCGCGCTCGGCGACGTCGAATCCATCCTTCGTCTGCTCGAACGTCTTCAATCTAGCAACCGCGTCAGGGTTCGCCTTCTCTTCGCAGACGATCACGCAATACGACTTACGCTCGCCGCGGCCGACGCGGCCGCGCAGCTGATGCAGTTGCGAGAGTCCGAAGCGATCGGCGTCGAGGATCACCATCATCGACGCGTTGGGAACATCGATGCCGACCTCGATGACCGTCGTCGAGACGAGGATGTCGATCTCCCCCATCTTGAACCTCGCCATCGTTTCTTCTTTCGCTGCCGCCGGCATGCGTCCATGCAGCATCTCGACGCGCCGCTTCGGAAAACGCTGCTTCATCGCTTCGAAGCCGGCGGTGAGGGGCTTCAGATTGAGCTTCTCGGATTCCTCGATGATCGGATAGACGACATAGCTCTGTGCGCCAGCGTCGATCTCTTCATCGATGAACTTCCAGACACGCTCGAGCTGTGCCGCGGTCCGGAGTACGGTCTTCACCTGTTGCCGCCCCGGGGGCAGCTCGTCGATCACCGACAACTCGAGATCGCCGTACATCGCCAGTGCAAGTGACCGCGGAATCGGCGTGGCGGTCATGACGAGGATGTCCGGCGTCTCTCCTTTTTCGAAAAGCGCCTGCCGCTGCTCGACACCGAAGCGATGCTGTTCGTCGACGATCGCCAGAGCGAGCGACTTGAAGCGAATCTTCTCCTCGAGGATTGCATGAGTCCCGACGACGAGCTGGATGAATCCTTCGCGCAGTCCCGATTGCAGCGTACGACGTTCGCCGGCAGACATCGAGCCGGTGCCTTTTGCGATGCGGACAGGCGAGGGCGCCTGTCCTACACCGTCAACTAGTTGACTAATCCGCTGAAAGTGCTGCTCGGCGAGAATCTCCGTCGGCGCGAGTAACGCGACCTGATGCCCGTTGCGAATCATGATGATCGCCGCGATCAGCGCAACGATCGTCTTGCCGCTCCCGACGTCGCCCTGCAACAGCCGGTACATCGGCGTCGACGCGCAGAGATCATCCGCGATCTCCTTCACGACGCGCTTCTGCGCGTCCGTCAGTTTGAACGGAAGGATCTTGCGAACCTCCTCGCGGAGCGGCTCATCGATCTGGATTCGGCGCTGCTTCTTCTGCACCTCCTCCGCGGAACGCCGCACGCGCAGCGCCAGCATGAAGCTGAAGAACTCCTGCAGGATCAGCCGGACGTGTGCGGGCGAACGTTGCCGCAGAAACTGATCGTCGAGAACCTCCGGACGATGTACCGCCATGAGCGCCTCCCGAAGCCCGATGACACCGAGCGCCTTCCGGATCTCTTCCGGCATCGGCTCATCGATCTCGGGCAGCACTTCGTCCAGTGCGCGGCCAACCAGTTGTCGCAGCGTCTTCGGTGCGATGGTGCCGATCTTCGAATAGATCGAAACGATCGATCCCTCGTCTTCGCCCTCACCTTCGAACTTTTCCCAATCGGGGCTGTCGATCTGCAGGCTGTAGGAAGTCAGGCGCGGTGTGCCGTAGACGGCGAGGCGATCGCCGCGTGCGATCTGCTCGGCGAGATAGGGCTGATTGAACCAGACGAGCTTGATCGATCCCGTCCCATCCTCGATCACCGCCTCGAAGATCTTCATCCGCTTTCTTGGCGACACCCGCGCGTTCGCCGAAAGAATGCGGCCGCGGATGAGCACGGCGGACTCGACGTGGCGGCCGAGGTCGGCAATGCGAATGGGGTGGCGGCGATCTTCGTAGCGGTAGGGGAAGAACCAGATGAGGTCGCGAACGGTCGCGATCCCGGCGGACTCGAGCGCATTCGCCCGTCCCTCGCCGACGCCCTTGAGAAACTTGACGGGAGTATCGGGACTCACGCTGACGATTGTCGCTGATTCTACAAACCGTAGACGTTAGTCGAACACGGCCTTCATCGAGATCAGCCCGATCTTCACGAGATCGCCGTTGTGCATCGTGACGGGCACGCCGGTTGGGATGCGCTGATCATTGACGTATGTGCCGTTGACCGTACCGACCTCTTCCAGCACGTGATACTCGGTGCCGGAGCGGATGATCTTCGCGTGGCGGCGCGAGACCGAGCGATTCTGATCGACCGCAGTGAGATCGATATCGGGAAGGATTCCGGTTACGGGGTCCGCGCGGCCGATGGTGGTCTCGTCGCCGGACGAGAAGAAGAAGGCAGTGCCGGTGGCGACATCGACGAGGCGATGACGCGTCGTCTTCTCCTGCGCCATGTGCGTCTCATCGAGCGCGGAGTGATCGACGTCGACTTCCTTGCCCACCAGCCGTTCGAGCAGTGAGTTGGCTTCGCGCAGCCGCTTCGAGTATTTGCGGATGATGCGAACCGCGACTTCAGGATTCTTGCGGAGCATCTCATCGAAGCGCGCGCCATTGATCACGACGACGCGAACCTCGGTGACGGCGACGGCATCCGCGGTGCGCGGGACACTTTCGAGCACCGCCATCTCGCCGAAGAAATCGCCCTTCTCGAGTTTGGAAAGGACGTGGGACTCGCCGGCAATGTGCTTGACGATGTTCACTTCACCATCCTGGATGATGAACATGTCGGTGCCGAGCTCACCCTGCGTGAAGATCGTATCGCCCGCCGCGTAGATCTGACTGTTGTCCTTCACAGGATCCTTGCTACCGCCGGTCGTGGTTTTAAAGACGGCCTTCATTTGCGTTCATCTTACTCGTTTGCGACGGCGGGCTCCGTGATCCTGAGCACGCCTTCGACAGTGGCGAGACTAGCGTGGATTCCGATCGGCATCAGGAGATTGTCTCCGAGATGGCCCAATGGAAAATTGCGGATGACCGGGATGTGCATCGCAGCGAAAAATTCATGGAGAAATGCCAGCATTTCTGCATCGCTCCCACACCCTTTCAACCCACCAATGATGACCCCTCGGATGTTTTTCAGTCTACCCGCCAGCCTGAGGTGCGTCAACATGCGGTCGACTCGATAAACCGCTTCATCGATGTCTTCCCAAAACCAGATTCCATCGTCGATCCAGTAGTCATACGGAGTTGCGGTGAGTGCCGTCGTCAGCGAAAGGCATCCGCCGAAGAGCACACCCTCTGCCTCACCAGGGAAGACGACCTGATTCTGATCAAAGCGCCACGACTGTGATGTCGATCCGCTGAGGATCGACCAAAACCACTCTTCGCGATCGGGCGACAGCCCATCGTGCCAGTCGGTGTTCATCATCGGACCGTGAAAGGAAACGACACCGCTGTGCAGAGCGATCGCCTGATGGAGTGCCGTGAGATCGCTGAAGCCGATGATCGGACGCGGGTTCGAGGAGATCGCGTCGTAATCCACACGATCGAGAATGCGATGAAGTCCGTAGCCACCACGCGCAAAGAAGTAGGCGTCGTAGTCCGGCGAACGAAGGAACTGGTTGACGACCGCAACACGCTCGTCGTCGCTGCCCGCGAGATAACGATCACGATGCGCGATGTTCGGCGCGAGCGTGACGCGCAGCCCGCGCGCACGCAGGTTGTCGGCGGCGAGCTCGATGCGAGAAAGCTCCGACGGCGAGGACGCTGCGAGGACTGCGATGTGGGAGTTTGTGGTGAGAGGTCGCGGCTTGCGCAAAGTGATCACGAAGCCATTTTCAATTTTCAATTTTCAATTTTCAATTGCGCCGCGAAGCAAGGACAAGCGTGGAGCGGATCTATAAGCCGAATTCTGTTCCGTTGCCGGTGAGGACCATTCATCTGCCACGCGCGTTACCGCGGTGGTCAAGCAACCTACCCGGAAGCTCGGAAGGGAACGGGCGGTCCCTCGCTTCCCTATTTGGTCTTGCTCCGCAGGGGGTTTGCCGTGCCGTCGCCGCTCACGCGGGACGCGGTGCGCTCTTACCGCACCGTTTCACCCTTACCTCTGCACGCTCTGCGCGCGCAGGTTGGCGGTTTGTTTTCTGTTGCACTTTCCGTCGTGTCGCCACGCCTGGCCGTTAGCCAGCCTGCTGCCCGTAGGAGTTCGGACTTTCCTCGGCCCCTTCGACAAACTCCGGGGCCGCGGTCCTCCGATCCGCTCCACGCGAAGGAGGATAACAGATTCGCTGCAGGAAAATTGCGCCGTTAAATAGTTGTCGCTAAATGCGTTATGAAAAATGTCGGCGCGCCGACATCAAAAATCCTGCCGGTTTTTCGGATCGGAAAACCATGCGGCCCAGTCCGCCGGATCGGCGGGCTCTTCGCGCTGAGCTGCGCGCAATTCGGAGACGAACGTGTCCGCGGAAACGACCTTCACATGACGTCCCCACGCCCGTGTTGCGACCGCACGATCCGAAGTCACGACAGTCCAGCCCCGGCCGCTCGCCACGCGCTGCACGATCATGTCATCCGCCTTCGTCGTGCCCGTGAAAACCACGCTTACAGCTCCGAGCGACTTCGCAAACGAGGGCGGCTCCGGGCCATCGAAAAAGCAGACGACGCGGGTCTTCTTCGCGCGCGCGAACGACGCCAGCAGTCTCACGAGCTCGCGCTTCGGATCGTCACCGCGTAGATCCGCGCCGGCGCGCCCGAGGACGTTGCTGCCGTCGATGAGCCAGGGCATTTACCTGGGGATGTGTACAACGACAGGCTTCGCTTCACGCAGCGACTGTGGGATCGCATTCGCCCCGGCTTGCGCCTGCTGCTCCGTCGCATAGCGGCCCCAGAACACTCGATAACACGAGCGGTTGTGATACGAGATCGGCAGGAACCAGACGTTCGATCCGCCCTCTCGCAATGCCCGCGTAATCGAGGCGGCTTCACATACGAGCTCGAACTGCACGGTGAAGGTTCCGCTCTTGTCAGCGGCAAACTCCTTCGCCATTGTCTCGTAGCGCTGACGGTCAGCGTCAGTCGCCGGAGGCACAGCGGCTTTCGCCGTTGTCGTGTTGGGGATGACTGACCCGCTTGGGGTCTTCTCAACTCGTGCGACGGTGCTCGTCACAGGCGCGACCTGTTGCGGAGGCTGGGTTGTGGTGACCTGCGAAGGATGCGGCGCGGGAGCCGTCGTCGTGATGGCCACTGGTAACGTCGTGGTTGGAACAACGGTCGCGACGGTCGTGGTCGCCGTCGTCCCCGTTGGTGGTGGCGGCGTCGGACGAATCACCGGATGCTTCGCGGGCTGCTTCGTCACCACTGGCGCAGCCTCCGCCGCCTTCTTGTTCTGCCACCAATTCCAACCCGCCAGTCCGCCGATTCCAACGATGACGATTCCAACTGCCACAAAGAGAACCGGGATCAATCGTCCCGGCTTCGACGCCTTCTTCACCACCGGCTTCATCGGCGGCGCATCTTTGCCTCGGACCGGCACGGCCGCTTTCCTGGCGGTCTCGATCTGTGCTTCGTCAAAGCCCCACTGCTCTTCCTTCTCGGACTTGGGCTGAGACGTTGTCGTCGAACGTTTCGCTTTCTCAACGAATGGCTGCATGGGCGTGATCGGCGGAGGTGCCGCGGCAGGCTTGTCCCATGAAGGCATCGCGGCTGCCGTTGCGGGCGGCTCCACAATCTCCGCTGGCTCCGGCTCTGGCTCGGTGTCGAACGCCGGAAGCCCCATCGGTAGATCTTCTTCCTGGGCGAATTCAGGCTCGCTGGTGACCGCCGCAGCTGGCTGCGGTGCAGCATCGAATCCGCTTTCAAACGAACTTCCCGGGTCAGGCATCCCGGCGATCGGCTCGGGCGTTCCGAAGTCCAGTCCGGTGCCGGCCGTACCAGCGTCGCCCCAGCCCATGTCCGCCGCGTCGCTCACCGCGTCGGTGTTGAAGTTGAAGTCCATCCCTCCCGTTGCGGGGGCGGGAAGATCCTCATGTTGCACTTGAGGTTTTTGGGTGCTGACCAGGAGGCCGAGCACGTGCAGTGCGTGGAGGAGTTTGTAGACATTGAATGTGTCGGTGCCGGACAGCATCGCGATTTCCGACGCGTTGTTCGTACCGTCGACATTGTTCATGATCGCTGCGGCTTCTTGATTGAGGCCCAGACGGCGGAACGCCTCATCGAAATCGGGCGCCTTCGTGAAGGTTGTGTTGCCACCGTCCAGTGCGACGTCGAACTTCGCGCGATCCGTATCCGTGACGATCAGTTCCGTAATGATCTGTGCGAGCGGGAACAGCGTCCCCTCTTCGCGTTTCGGCAGGTAGTCGGCAACGATGGTGTACGAGCCGCCGCTCCAGGCGGCGATTGAGCGGATGACACCGATCACTTGAACGCGGCGCGCCCAGCTCAGCTCTTTCTTCGTGATGAACCCGAGGCCCAGGAGCGCATCACCGAGGGTCTCGCTCTCCTTCCGCTTGGCGAGGGCCTGCTTCACATGGTCGCGCGAGACCTTGTTCGCGCGCATGAGGATCTCGTCGATGGAATCGGCGCGATCATTGGTGCTCGCCGAGAGGATGTCTCCGCTCTTGAAGTAGATGATCTTGATGATTCCGTCGTTCTCGAAGCGGATCGCGCCCGTGAACTGTTCCCGCCCCAGCTCGACGAGTCTCTCGATCAGATTGATCTCGCCGATTTCCCCTTCAAGCTTCATCACCGCCGTTGCCCCCTGCCCACACTTTTGTGCAGTTGATTGTAATGGTTTGTGCACGCGAATTACGCGTGCAGCTCATCGTACAGAGTCTGACCTACTTTGCGCCCCAGTACATTGATCAGATCTGCGGCCGAAGCCTGCTTTACGCCACTCACGCTGCCGAATCGTTCGATGAGGAGCTTGCGCCTTTTCTCGCCGATCCCCGGAAGATCATCGAGCTCGCTGTGCAGCACTCGCTTCGAGCGCCGCCGCCGGTGCGATGACACCGCGAAGCGATGCGTCTCGTCACGCACCATCTGCAGGAGCTGCAACGCCGGATCGCGACGCTCCAGCCGAATCGGCTCTTCGCGATCAGGCACGTAGATCTCTTCCTCGCGCTTCGCCAGACCCGCAATCGGGATCTCTTCGATGCCCAGCTTATTGAGCGCGGCAAGGGCGGCGTTCAACTGACCACGCCCGCCATCGATGAGGATCATGTCCGGCAGCGACTTCTCCTCCTCCAGCAACCTCCGATAGCGCCGGTCCACCGCCTCGGCCATCGAACGAAAGTCATCGGCTCCCGCTACGGTCTTGATGTTGAAAACGCGATACTGATTCTTGTCGAACTTTCCGCGGTCAAGCACGACCATCCCTGCCACTGAATCGGAGCCCTGAATGTTCGAGATATCGAACGACTCGATGCGCGAGATCTCTCGCTCATAGCCGAGCACCTGACCAAGTTTCTGTGCAGCAATCTGCAGGCGATCCTGCTGCGACTTGCGAAAACGCGATTCGTGCGAGAGCCTGGCATTCCGGTTCGCGAGCTCGACGCGATCGACACCCTTTCCCCGTTGAGGAACGCGCAGCGTCACGCGCCTTCCCCGCTGCGAGACGAGCCATTCAGTGAGAAGCTCGGGCTCCTCCACTTCCGACGGAATCAGGATTTCGCCGGGAATGAAGAGATTGTCCTGGTAGTAGCGCTGAAGAATCTCGGCGAGGAAGTATGGACGCGCGTAATCCGCTACTTTTTCCCAGAAGAGCTCGCGGCGATCGACGACGTTGCCGTCGCGAATGACGAAGAGCTGCACGGCGACATCGCCCCCCTCCTCGTAGAGTCCCCAGACATCGAGATCCTCTTCTTCCGCGGACGCGACCTGCTGCTCGGCCTGGATGCGCTCGACGGTGCGAATGAGATCGCGATAGTAGGTCGCGAGCTCATAGCTCTCGCTCTCCGCGGCGCGATACATCCTGGCCGTCAGCCTCTCCTGAAGCTCTCTCGACTTGCCGCTGAGAAAAAGAACGACGTCATCCACCATGTCGCGATACTCGGTCTGCGTCGTGAGTCCCACCACGCAGGGACCGAGACACTGGTGCATGTCGTAATAGAGGCACGGCCGCGTCAGTGCGTTCTTGCCCTCGGTGATCTCGAGATCACAACTGCGCAACTTGAACTGATCCGCCACGAGTTTCAGGATCCGCCGCGCTGTGCCTGCGAAGAACGGTCCGAAGAACAGATCGCCCTTCTTCCGATCCGCCCTCCGCGTGAAGACGACGCGCGGGAAATCCTCGGACATCGTGACCTTGATGTAGGGATAGGTCTTGTCGTCGCGCAACAGCACGTTGTAGCGAGGCTGGTGTGTCTTGATGAGGTTGTTCTCGAGGAGGATTGCTTCCAGCTCGTTGTTCGTGGTGACGAAGTCGATCGCGTCGATCTCGTTGATCAACGTCATGATCCGGCTGTCGCGAGCGCCGCGGCCAACCAGATAGGACTGCACGCGGTTGCGCAGATTGCGCGCCTTGCCGACGTAGATCACCTCACCCTCGGCATTCTTGTGGAGGTAGACGCCGGGACGTTCCGGAAGCTCCTTCAAGCGAAGCTTGAGCTTTTCGAGGCGATCCATTGGAACGATGAGAACAGATCACTGCCGCCGCGTCATCCTGTGGAGCACCGGCGCCCCACGCCGCGCGGAGATTCCATACGAATCGTACGATTGCCATGGTACGATTCGTACCGTGAAGGCCACGCACATTCTCTCCGACCTCGAGCTCGCACTCCTCGGCTTCATCCGCGAAGAACCTCGCAGCGGCTACGTCCTTCGAAAGGCAATCGCCGATTTCCCGCAGATCAGCGACAGCCCCGGCGCGATCTACCCTGCTCTTCGCCGCATGCGCGCTGCCGGATTGATCGAGTGCTCGGGCGGCGCGACGGGACGCAAGACCGAGGTATTTCGCGCGACCGCGGCCGGGCGTCGGGCCCTGCGATCGACGCTCGAGGCTGCTCCATTCGACCGCGAGTCCGCGATGCGCCAGACGTTGCGCCTGACATTCATCGATCTCGAGCTCGAGCAGTCCGCAGTCGCGCAGTTCTTACAAGCCTGTGCTCGTGTCGCGGAAGAAAAGGCTGAGAAACTGAGGACGCGTCATGCCGTCCTCGACCGCAGCTCAGCCGCGCTCGCCATCGAACAGGAGATCGAGACGGAAACCGCTCGCGCTCGTTGGGCGGAGCGGGCGGCCAAGCGCCTCAAACGCTGAGCAGCAGCTCCCCTGCCTTCGAACGAAACTCCGCGGTCCACTCGTGACCGGCATCGAGCTCGATGAGCTCCGATGAAGAAAGCCGCGCCTGATCAGCGGCCACCTTCGCCGCCGTGAACCATTCGTCGCGGACTCCGCGTCCGATCAACACTCGGGGCAAGCTCGAGCCATCGACATCGGGCGGCAAATCACCACCCAGCACGACGACGCCGCTGCAGCGGATGGTTGAGGCCGCACGATAGGCCATCGCAGCACCCTGCGAGAATCCGGCGAAGACGATCTTCTGCGCCTCGGCGAAGGTCTCGATGGCTCGGCGTACATACTCGAGGTTGTCGCTGATCGCCCGTTCCCGATCCAGGCGCGTCATCCAGCTTGAAACCACGACTTCACTGCGCGAACGATAGAAACGATGCAGACCCTGAATCGAGACCAGCGTCCATGATTCGCTCCCGGGAATCTGCTCGAGCTCCGACATCATCTCTTCCGCGTTCTGCGCGTAGCCGTGGAATCCGACGAGCAGCTGCCGCGGATCTGCGGCACGAACGAGCAGACGACCGTGCGTTTTCGTTTCGACGAGGCGAACGTCCATGGCGCGCATGGTACTCTCCCGCGCGCGTGCCGCGGATCGTCCTGGTCATCCCGTGCTTCAACGAAGAGGAGCGCCTCGATACCGCGGCGTTTCGATCGTTCACCTTGCCCGGCTACGACCTCACCTACCTCTTCGTCAACGACGGGAGCCGTGATGGCACACTGCGCGTCCTGCAATCACTTCACGATGAAGATCCGCAGCGATTCAAGCTTCTCGACCTCGAGCAGAATAGCGGCAAGGCCGAAGCTGTCCGGCGCGGAATTCTCGCGGCAACCAGCGACCAGCCCGACTTCATCGGCTTCTGGGACGCGGATCTCGCCACACCTCTCGAGCAGCTCCGCGGATTCGCTGAGGTAGTCGACCACCGCCCGCAGACCTCGATCATCTTCGCCGCACGCGTGCGGCTCCTCGGCCGCGAGATCAGCCGCAGAACAGACCGTCACTACTTCGGCCGCGTCGGTGCAACGCTGATCTCTCAGACTCTGGGGCTTGCGATCTACGACACACAATGTGGCGCGAAGCTTTTTCGCCTGGACGACACGTTGCCCCGGATCTTCGAGCGTCCCTTTCTTTCGCGCTGGATCTTCGACGTCGAGATCGTCACGCGCTATTTGAAGGAATGGGGCCGCGAGCGGGTCGTCAAGTCGCTCTACGAATATCCCGTCACCGTCTGGCACGACGTGAAGGGCTCGAAAGTCCGCGGCAGCGACTTCCTGCGAGCATTGATCGATCTCTGGAAGATTCGCCGCGCGTATTTCTAGTTTTTCCGGGCTAGAATGCGCGCCGCCATGACGCAACTCGCCTTTGCAGACGTTCCTCTGTCGGCCCTCGCCGAGGGTCTTACCGGCTCGGAGATTCTTCGCATCTCCGCGGAGATCACCGCCCTCAAACGCGAAGGGAAACAGATCTGCAATTTGACGGTCGGCGACTTCTCGCCTGCCGAGTTCCGCATTCCGCAGGCGCTGGAACGCGCGATCACCGACGCGTACGCGGCGGGACAGACGAACTATCCGCCGTCGGATGGCACGATCGAGCTGCGCAAGGCGGTCGTGAATTTCTATCAGGAAGAGATGGGACTCACGTATCCGCTCGAATCGACATTGATCGCCGGTGGCTCGCGGCCGATCATCTATGCGGCCTATGCCGCGTGCGTCGATCCGGGCGACAAAGTCGTCTATCCGACCCCATCGTGGAACAACAATCACTACACATACCTGATGCGCGCGAACGCGTGCGAGATCGTGGTGGGACCGGAAGAGAACTTTCTGCCGACCGCTGAACTTCTGAAGCCGCATATTCGCGACGCACGGCTCGTTGCCGTTTGTACGCCACTCAATCCAACCGGCACCGTGATGTCGCGCGATGAAGTCGAAGCGATCGCGCGGCTGATCGTGGACGAGAACGCGCGGCGCCGCGGAACCGGCGAGCGGCCGGTCTTCCTCCTTTGGGATCAGGTCTACTGGACCCTCACATTCGGCGAGAGCCGCCATTACGCGCCGCCGCAGCTCGTCCCAGAATCCGCGCAATACACGATCTTCGTCGACGGCATCTCGAAGGCGTTCGCCGCGACGGGTGTGCGCGTCGGCTGGACTGTCGCACCTCCTTCGATCACGGCGCGCATGCGCGACATCATCGGCCACATCGGCGCCTGGGCACCTCGCGCCGAGCAGATCGCCACCGCCTGGTTCCTCGGGCAGAAGGACGAGATTGCGAAGTACCACGCCACGATGAAGCACGAGTTGCAGCTACGTCTCGACCTGCTGCATGACGGCATCGAGGCGATGCAGAAGGATGGTCTGCCGGTTCGCGCGTTCTCGCCGCAGGGAGCGATCTACCTCTCGGTGCAGTTCGATCTCATCGGCCGCAACGGCATCACGACCAATGATCAGATCCGCCACATTCTGCTGGACGAAGCAGGCTTCGCAGTCGTGCCGTTCCAGGCGTTCGGCTCGAAGAAGGAGGACGGCTGGTTCCGTTTGAGCGTCGGGGCCGTATCGGCCGATGACATCCGCACCGCCCTTCCGCGCGTGCGTGAGGCGATCGCGAAGCGCGCATAATCATCCGCATGCACGCGCTCGTTCTTGCAGCTCTCATCGGACTCGGCGTCGGTGCGAAGGATCCCAACAACATTATCGTCAAGGTGGACGGGCGTGACCGTGTTGTCGATCTGAAAGCCGGCGCCAGCGGCGACGCCGCGCAAAAGTTTTTGCAATGTCTCGTGGCTGGCCGTGTCCTCAAGCTGACGAAGGATCACGTGTTGCTGCTCGACGGCAACGACGTCGCGGAACATCTGCGCGAATTCATGCAGAGCAAGACCAGCGCGGATCCGTGTGAGCTTGGCAAGGCTGCGTACGCGCCGAAGTCGTAGCGGACTCCTGTGGGGCACAGGCGCCCTCGCCTGTGCTTCGGTCAGACGAAGATCCGCATCTCCTTGAGCTCCCGCAGTCGATCGCGAATCTCCGCCGCGCGCTCGAAGTCGAGATTCTTCGCAGCTTCTTTCATCTCCTTCGTCAGGCGGCTGATCGTCTTGTCGAGATCCTCATCGGCGGCCAGATCGAGATTGCTCTTCGTCTTCACGACACCGAAGTCGTGGTAATCGAGGTTGGACATCTTCACGAGATCGCTGTCGATGGCCTTGATGATGCTCGCCGGCTCGATGCCGTGTTCCTCGTTGTACTTCTTCTGGATCTCCCGCCTGCGGTTCGTCTCGTCGATCGCGTTGCGCATCGAGTCCGTGATCCTGTCGGCATAGAGAATTGCGATTCCGTTCAGATTTCGCGCGGCGCGTCCGATTGTTTGAATCAGTGACGTCGACGAACGGAGAAATCCTTCCTTGTCCGCATCGAGGACCGCGACGCAGGAAACTTCCGGCACATCGAGTCCTTCGCGCAGGAGGTTGATGCCAATCAGCACGTCGAATGTACCGAGGCGGAAGTCGCGAAGAATCGCGATGCGCTCCAGCGTCTCGACGTCGGAGTGGAGGTACTGCACTTTGATGCCGAGCTCCATCAGGTAGCGCGTCAGGTCTTCGGACATCCGCTTCGTCAGCGTCGTGACCATGACGCGTTCGCTCTTCGCGATGCGCTCCTTGATCACACCGACCAGATCGTCGACCTGGCCCTTCACGGGACGGATGAGGATCTCCGGATCGAGCAATCCTGTCGGGCGAATGACCTGTTCGACATAGAGACCGCCAGTCTGTTCGAGCTCGAAGTGCCCCGGTGTGGCAGAGACATAGATGATTTGATCGAGCTTCGTTCCGAATTCGTCGAACGATAACGGACGGTTGTCGATCGCGCTCGGAAGACGGAAGCCGTATTCGACGAGCGTCTCTTTTCGAGCGCGATCGCCGCCCCACATCGCACGCACTTGCGGAACGGTCTGATGCGACTCATCGATGACGAGGAGAAAGTCTTTCGGGAAATAGTCGATGAGTGTCGGCGGCGGCTCACCCGGTTTGCGCCCTGAGAGATGCCGCGAGTAGTTCTCGATGCCGTTGCAATAGCCGAGCTCCGCGATCATCTCCAGATCGAACAGCGTCCGCTGTGACAGACGCTGCGCTTCGAGCAAGCGCTCGTTCGCGCGCAGTTCGACCACGCGCTCATCGAGCTCGGTGCGGATGTTCTCCATCGCCTGCATGAGCCGTTCGCGCGGCGTGACGTAGTGCGTTCTGGGATAGATCGCCAGGCGGTCGTAAGTTCGCCCGCTCTTCCCAGTGATCGGGTCGATGCGCGTGATCTTGTCGATCTCATCGCCGAAGAATTCGATGCGCACCGCATCGTCTTCATAGGCGGGCCAGAGCTCCAGAATGTCTCCGCGCACACGGAACGAGCCACGTCCCAGGTCGTAGGGCGTTCGCTCGTATTGCATCTCGGTGAGCTTGCGGAGGTACTGCGTCATTGGCTTCTCGACCCCGCGCTCGAAGAAAAGCAACATTCCGAAATACAGATCCGGATCGCCGATGCCGTAGATGCAGGAGACGGAGGCGACGATGATGACGTCGCGGCGCTCGAACAACGACTTCGTCGCGGCCAGACGAAGCTTGTCGATCTCCTCGTTCTTCGTCATCTCCTTCTCGATGTAGAGATCCGACTGCGGGATGTACGCCTCAGGCTGGTAGTAGTCGTAGTAGGAGACGAAGTACTCGACGGCGTTCTCCGGAAAGAA
>JACXTT010000034.1_pt1 | contig 201065 bp, 238 predicted proteins | sample 9270951 | NCBI WGS metagenome assembly JACXTT01 (sample SAMN15532306, study PRJNA645909) | rock metagenome | isolation source: weathered quartz diorite | place: Puerto Rico | collected 2017-06-21 | reverse complement strand
GTATAAAAATGATATGCCCGCATTGAGTAAATCCACCAACTTGAAAACCGCAAAAATTGTAAGAGCTATTAGAAAAATCCAAATCACTTTTTTCACACCACGATATAATTCACGATTGCCTAGTAATTGAACAAAAACGAAATGCAAGAATAGATAAAACTTTTCTTTAAACAAAAGGGCGCCAGATGTTACGAATACCAAAGCGCTCCAAAATATCAATGGCAAGAGAGGTACTTCAATAGGATTTATAGAATGCCATTCAAATCCCCTGCCAGTAATAAAGTACCAAATTGAGAATGCAAAAGTAACAACTATCGAAACAATTATCGATTGAGTAATTTCCTTTTTCTTTTTTTCAAGAATATTTTTATACCACTTCATTTTGAAATATCTTCTCCTTTGTGCCACTTTTCACGGAAATAAATTTGTCTTGCTCGTTCGGGGCTAATACCAAAACGTTGCCCGATTTCTTTATAGGTTTTACCTACCTTCCGCAAAGACCAAATTTGCTCTGATCTTTTTTTGTCTTCTAAAGTGGCTGGCATTATTTTCCCTTGAAAAGTCGATAACGATTTTCTAGTTCTTTATCAGTCATCATAGTGTAAATAGTAGAACTCGCAAGCGAAGCATGGCCGAGAATATTCATCACGTCCGAACTCGACCCGCCTTTTTTAACAATGTCGTGCCCCATATGGTGCCGGAAACTGTGGGCGTTCATATTTGGAATTTTCGCTTTATTGGAATAGCGACGCAGCATCTCTCCAACCCCCTTGATCGCAAAACGCTGACCACTCGTACTTTTTAAGCCACCGCTACAGATAGATATGAAAACGGCCTCAGGATCTTTAAAGTGCATCTTTTTCTTTAAAGCTTCGCGTTTTTCAACCCACTTCTTAAGATTTTCGTTGGTATCATTAGTCCAGAAAATCTCGCGGATCGGGCGGCGACCCCTAGACTTTTCCGTTCTGATAATCGCGCGCATTCTATCAAACTGCAAATCATTTAAGTCCAGCGCGAGCACCTCGCCATTGCGAGCGCCGGTATCCCACAACAGGCTTACTATGGCGAGGTTCCTGATGTGGCGGGGATCTTGGGTTTCTTTGGGAATCGCTGATATTAGCTTTTGATAATTTTCTTCGTCGGCAACTCTTGGTATTTTAAATTCTTTATGCGGAATCGGGATCAAATTCTCATCGATTACCATAAACCCTTGCATTCGGAAAAATTCAAAGAATTTGCGGATCGCCATACACTTCCCCACAAAGCTGTTGCGATCCCAGCCGAGATTCGCCATGCCATTCAAGTAATCCATCACATCGTTGATGGTAATAGATTCTATATCCGGATTACGCAAAAACAGGCAGAGATTGCGAAGTTCGCGGTCGTAACCTCTGACCGTTCCCTTTCGCACTTTGAACTGCCGCCAGTTCGTAAATTTTTCTATTGCCTCGTTGAACTTCATAAATGCACAAAACCCGCCGAGGCAAATCGACGGGTTCGTGCCGTTCCATACTCTTGCGAGCATGGGCGTATCCGCCAGCTGGCGGCGCCAAAATTAATTCTTACGAACTAATTCTGACCTTTGTAGCATAGCACGTAACGTTGTTTGCCTCAACCTCTGCGACTGCAGAGATCGACCCTTTCGGGCAACGGAACGCTCTTTTAAGTTGTACGCCCATTATTACACAAGCTGCGGAGGGGGTCAAGAAACGATTTTATCTTTCGTCCAGACAATTTTTGTCTTTTTTCTACTGAGATTTCGCGGCTGATTTTCTTCAGACAAAAGTTACCCACACTTTCATTATTCCGCCGTTATGGCTGAATACGAACATGCTTAAAATCGATCCGTTCGAAAATGCTCGAAAAAATGCCCACATTTGGCGCGGCGCCGAATGTTTGATTTGGTACAACGAGCGAATTGATGATTCGTTCACCTTACTCGTACTCTATGATTTCGGCGATAAAAAAAGAAGGCTTTTTCTCGACGTTGATAAGGCCGGACAAAAAATCGAATTCAAGAACGAGGAAATCTACGAAGAACTTTTCAGAAAGTTGGAGATCGAAATAGAGATGGTTCAAAAAATGCTAAACAATTAATTAAAACTTGCTTTATATGTTTAAATTAAAGGGGGGTGTGTATAACTCACCATTTTCTTCTCCATCGAATATTGTAAACTTATAGTAATTGAGATGGGTTGTAATTTAAAATCACTATGTCTGAAATTTTGACTCTTCAAGAAGCTTGCGAAGTTTTAAATTGCCACCCGAATACGTTGCGAAACTGGGATCGCACGGGTGTGTTAAACGCAATTCGCTTTGGCTCACGCAAGGATCGGCGATATAAAAAAGCGGATATTCTTAAGCTACTGGGCCTCGAAAAAGATAAAGAAATTACCCTTTCAACACTTGAAGGCGGCTTTAAGCTGGAAAATCGTAGATATATTGGCAGTAAACAAAAATTGATCAACTGGATTTTTTCCATTATCGCGCAGGAGTGCAAAGGAGGAGAATCGTTTGCTGACATCTTTGCAGGAACTGGGGTAGTTTCTGCCGAAGCCACTCATTATTTCGGTGAAGTAATTTTAAATGATTTCCTATATTCTAATTACACAATTTACAGAGCGTTTTTCGATAGCGACGAGTGGAATAAAAATAAACTTGTGAAAATAATAGAAGCTTACAACAATCTCGATAGCCGAACTCTCGGCGAGAATTATTTTTCTAAAAACTATGGAGGGAGATATTTTAGCAAAAATTCTGCGAAGGTTATCGGATTTATTAGGGAGGATATCCAACGGAAAGAGCATCTTTTGACGGAAAAAGAGAGTCACGTCCTTATTGCTTCTCTTTTATATTCAGCAGACAAAATTGCTAATACTGTCGGTCATTACGATGCTTATTTTCAAAAAGAGAATAGCAAGAACGATTTTCGCATCAAACTTATAGAGCCGATCAATTCTGCCTCAAAGAAAATAAAAATTTTCAGGGAGGATACAAACCTTTTGGTAAAAAAAATAAAAGCGGATGTTGTTTATATCGATCCCCCCTACAACTCACGACAATATAGCAGGTTTTATCACGTCCTAGAGACTTTAACAAAATGGGATAAACCCAAATTGTACGGAACCGCACTAAAGCCAGAGGCAGAAAACATGAGCGATTATTGCCGGGTGAGCGCTAGGGATAGATTGGCTGAATTGGTTGAAAATCTAAAAGCAAAATATCTGGTTGTCTCATATAACAACACCTATGAGTCAAAGAGCAATTCGTCTAGAAATAAAATTACCCTTCAACAAATCAAAGAAATACTTGAAGAAAAAGGAAAAACAAAGGTCTTTGAAAAGAAACATCAACACTTCAATGCGGGCAATACCGACTTCAAGAATCATAAGGAATATTTATTTGTTACCACAACGAATCATGCCTAACAAAATCATGCGATCCCCGTTGTTCTACGTGGGAGATAAATATCGGTTAATGGGGCAGCTATCTGATTTATTTCCAAAAGAAATAAACAATTTTTACGAACCCTTTGTTGGTGGCGGTACGGTATTTTTAAATGTCGAAGCCAATAAATATCACTTAAACGATATTGATAAACACCTCATCAGCATACATAAGTTTTTAGTCGAGAATGCAGAAAATCCAAGATACTTTTTTAGGGATGTTGAAAATATAATAAAAAGATATAACTTATCGCGGTCGTACAAAGAAGATGTAATTCCTACCACCCTTAAAAAGCAATGGAAAAAAACCTATTTCGCGCGATTCAACAAAGATGGATACGACAAATTAAGAACTCGTGTAAATAAGCACATAAAAAATGATCCATTGATTTTATATGTGTTGCTCATCTATGGTTTCAATAGAATGTTGCGGTTTAATGGCGGCGGCCGATTTAATCTTCCGGTCGGAAACGTAGATTTTAATAAAAATGTAGTCAGAGCATTGAATCATTATTTTGAATTTGTTAAGAACAAAAAAATCGTTTTAGGTTCTAAAGATTTTCGGAGTTATTTTGCAAGCAAGGAGTACTCTAAGGGTGATTTTGTATATCTCGATCCTCCGTATCTCATAGCTTCCAGTGAATACAATAAGCTTTGGGATCAAAAATCAGAATCTGATTTATTAGATATTATTGATGAGTTGGATAAAAAGGGTGTCAAATTTGCTCTCTCCAACGTAACTCACTACAATGGCAACAGAAACGAATTGTTGATAGGATGGATGAAAAAGTATAACTCTCATAAAATTAAGAGTAATTATATTAATTATCACAATAACGGGCAGAAACAAATCAGCGAGGTATTGATTACGAACTATTAAACCATGCGGAAACGTGCATCAGAATATAAACCACTGCTATTCACGACAACGATCAGAAACCCTGAGCGGCTCAAGTGGTTTTTGGCCGTTCTCAAGGATTATGATGGGCAAACTTTAACCAATGAACTTGCTGAAAAAATCGCCGGAGAATTAATAAGAATTGGCCTATACGTTCCAACAAAACTCACACCGACAGTTAAAAAGAAACTTAAAGATAAAATTCCTCTCACGGAAAGCGAAGTTGTTGAGGTATTAAAAGATAATCCGCAAAACCATAAGGAAGCCGGATTTAATAAGGGCTGGCCATCTCGTTTCGATACGTGGTTTAAATTGGCGAAAGAACTCGGATTTGTCTTTTACAGAATGGGCGAGAAAATTCAGTTTTCTGAAATCGGCATAAAATTGATCGATCGCGAGCATCCGGAATTTGAACAACAAGCATTTCTTAATGCCTTCGTAAAATATCAAAGTAATAATCCATTTAGGAGGGTTCTCAACGAAAATGTGCCTTTGGTGCTCTTGTTGGAAGTAATACAAAAGTTAAATGCTGATAAGGATTTTAACGATACCGGCATCTCAAGATCAGAATTACCCCTCGTCATTTTTTGGAAGGACAACGATGCCGAAAAACTTTATTTGAGAATCAAGCAATTGCGAAAAGATTTTGGATATTCTCCGAGCTGGGAGGTTGTCGCCGACATATGCCGAGAAGAAATAATGGGAGGCGAAGACATTGTCCGCGATGATGAATCGATAATGGTTGATTACCCTGATGAGTTTATTCGTAAAATGAGATTAACGGGACTGATCTCATTAAGGGGTGGTGGGAGATTCATTGATATAAATAGAAACGAACAAGCTAAAGTTGATTACGTTTTAGCGACTTACGCAAAATATAAAAAATACTCCAATGAAGAAGAATATTTCAAATACCTCTCGACGATAGATGAGAACCTTGTATCGGTAGTAGCCAAGAAGGTAACAATCGCCGAACAGGATGAATATCTTAAAAAATGGATTGCGGTTTACTCTTGGGACACGATCCGAGCGGAACTGCTTAATCTGTCAGGGAAAAATTTAACAAAAGATGAGATCCTTAAATATCTCTCCAGCCCCATTAGATTAGAGTTTTTAACCGCCCTCGCTGTAAAAACAAAATTCCCAAACGTAAAAGTAATCCCGAATTATCCCGTCGATGATGAGGGCATTCCGACTTCGACCGCTGGAGGTGTTGGAAATACGGGCGACATTGAGTGTTACGAGGATGTAAACGGCATTTTGATCGAAGTTACGATGTCAGAGGGACGAACTCAAACAGTCATGGAGGTCTGGCCTATCGCAAGGCACCTGCAGGAATTTGGCAAGAGCATAAAAGGTGCTTCGATGTGTTATTTTATAGCGCCAAGCATCTTCGCCGATTCAAAGAAGCAAATTGCCTACGTGAATCAGGCAGATCATCTCTTTATTGCCCCGAAAACAATCGAGGAGTTTATAGGTCATTTGGAAAATGAGCAGATGCTATACCACTCTATTTAAGGGTGTTTCGCTGGAATTACTTCAATAATCGGCAATTCATCAAGTGTCGGCACATTGCTTCTTCACTAACTATATATTTTTCGGCCAGAGCTTTTAATTCTCCGTTGATTTGAAAATCTTTTTTTAGCAAAGCTAGCGGCATCAATAACTCCGCAGCAAACTCATTTGCTTCTTTTTCTTGATACTCATCGGCGTTGCAAGTATGGTTCATAAGAAGGTGCCCCAGCTCGTGGCCGATCGTAAAACGTCTGCGGTGCCAAGATTGTGAATTGTTATAGCCAATGGTTGCACTCTCATCTACCGTAACTAGCATGCCGGATACTTTTTCACCGAATCCATAGGGCATAACCGAAAGATCGCTCGTTGCCTGTAAATGTTTTATGACTTTCCAAAGAGATATGGGGGCTTCTTTAATACGAGCTCCCTTTAAAAGTTGGCGTGCGACTATCCTTGCGGAGCCAGTACGTGGCCTAGCGATTGCCTCCGTTTCCATTTTTCTTCTTTTCTTTGGCTAAATCTACAAAACGCATGATCGCTTCCTTGTCTTTGTCGGTTAAATCCTTATCCGCCCTCAATGCGGTTTTCACGTCCATATGATCACTCTCTTGGCCAAGAAAATATTTAATGTCCATATGCAAAAATTCTGCCAATTTTTCTAAATCCTCAACTTTCAACTTCCTTTCTCCTGCCTCAATAAGCGAAATTGCAGTCGCGGATTCAAATTTTAAAGCATCGGCCAAATCCTTTTGGGATTTCCCCGTAGCTTCTCGAGCTTCCTTGATTTTCGCCCCAATAAGTCTGTTTTTGTCCATCTCTATTTTCATATTGAAAGCATACTCTTATCATATTGATTTGACAAGGGTATTATCACTTTGATAAACTTATAGTAGCAAAGTGAAAACTCGTGTAAAGGTCGTCTGGTGGACACTTTGACTTAATAAAAATATATTGCGCAAAGTAAATGACTTACCAATATTCAGGCCACTTCCCCTATCAACGGCCTTCCATATGCAACTATGCATCTGACAACATGGGTGTGTACTATTGCGGGTACGTTAACGCACAGAATGTTCTAGAGGTGCTATACGTTGGGAGAGCTTTGGGAATTGGCGTCTCGGTAAAAAGCCGACTCCTTGATCATTTTAGGGATGACAATTGGCCGGGCGTAACCCATTTCGGCTTTCATGCCTGCACTACTTGGCAAGAGGCAGAGAACTTGGAAGCCGCGGAGATTAAGCGCTTACAACCCAAGTATAACACACTAGGGAAGAGAGCGCAGCGGTACGCATAGATAGTTAATAAAGCACGGCAATCCATAAACGATGGACGCCGTGTTTTATTTCTACAAAGTTGACTCGTAGGATTGCTTTACAAGATCAAAAACGTAGCCCACGTCATCGATAGATTTTATTTTAGCCCGTCCTTTATAACCCCACTCAAATGAGGAAATATCCTTCACAAAACCTCGGGGATCTTTGTATTTTGAATCTCGGAGCAAGATATCGATGTAGCTTTTACCGAACTCAAATCTTACGAAACTCTTAGTAGTGCGATAAGTGATACCGACTTTTTGATCGGCCATTTCCTCAACAGCAGCAAGGGTCTTTATTTTTTCCTGTAGCGCATAAAAGATCTTCTTAGTTTCTTCGTTCAGTTTTTCGAGGTGAAAATTCAAGCCGTAGGATCCCTGTTCTTTCTTTAGAGCACCTTCGGTCACTGGTTTCACTGTTTCTGGGCTATAGACCGTCTCTAAATGTAAAATCCCAGAGCTGTAAGGCGCGTACTTAATCAACTCCACAAACTTAACCTGGCGGACTGCTGAAAGAGTATACCTATCAAAACCTTGCGCGATTAGTATAACCCTTGGCCGATCCCAACTTACTTTGGTCTCTTTGCCTAATTTGTCAGTGACCAGTAATTCGAAATGGCGCTTATTTTCCCTAAGCCAATCCAAATAGAATAATCCCTGCGATAGAATATTATCTTTTTCATCCCACTTGTATTCGATGATAACTGGCGCGCCCGTCTCGTCGATCGCCAAGGTGTCTATTCTTCCATCCTTGGTAGGATACTCCTTCGCCAGAAAACGAAGCCCGAGCAAGTCCACGAGGTTGTCGGCAAAAAAATCTCTAAGGGCAGCTTCATCCTTAAAGCGAGACAAATCGATTGAAACTTGGTCAACAATTTTATTTTTTATTAGAAACAAAGACATCGGAGGGCTTTTACAGACTTGACTAATGAAACTAAAATACCATAAAAATTAGGGTCTGAAAAGTTTAGGCGGTTAGGCTAGTCCCTCTTCGAGACAAATCAAAAAGGGACTAGCCGCCAACCTGCGTCCCACAATTTCAGATGCCAGAAGGCACCTTTAGTGGAGGTTGGGACTAGCCCCTTCCTGCCCGCTAAAGGAAAAAACCTTCTGGCGTTATGAAATTGTAGGACGCAAAGTCATGTTACCACTCCCGCCCAACAAATTCCATATTGCCCCATTTTCCCTACTTCCCGGCAAATGGTTGGGCAGGTTCCCCTTTATTCGAAAAATAGAAGGTGAATGCTGCGCCGCAAAGGATCATAAAATTGTTTTGATCCAATTTGCCGAGATAGAATCCCCCGACGGCGGCCAGCGCCATAAGGATAAAAACAATCTTCGACGCAGAACCAATAATGCTATTCATTAATTATTGAAGAGTTGATTGAGCTTTGTTCTCGTTTTCACTCCCACGCGTCGACCGTTAACCGCAAGGAGTTCAAGAAATGAGGCAACTGCGTATTTCTTTTGGAAATTGGCAACTGCTTTCTGCGTGATTGATCCATAAAATCCGAGCTCGTTTTTTATGAGGAGCTGCGCATATAAATCTTTCGAAAATTCGCCGTTGATCATGAGGGCGGTTTGTAGCGCTTTCACTTCGTCGCTTTTTTCTCCCATGGCAATGTCGCGGGCAAAGTAGTGCACGAATTGATTCGCCGGAGGAAGTTGTTTGATCTGATCCTGCCAGTTATTCGGCAGATCTACCGCGCCCCATGCCTCGACTAGAAAATCTTTGTATTCATCGAAATAAAACCAACCCTTGCCAGCATCGCCCCAATCACCAGACCACGAATTGATCAGATAAATTTTTAGTCTGCTTCCGACTTCTTCATAACCGTAAGGAAAAATTGCGTGGCCACTGACAACTGATTTCGGTGGTCGCAGCGGCATCAACGACGCGGCATCCCATGCGGGGTTGCCCCTGGTATCCGTCCACCATTCTTTTCCGAGCTGGACCCCAAGCAAGCAACCATGCCCCTGCGAGATAGCCTGTTGAAGATCCTCGACTGTGATGTTATAGGTCGATCCGATCTGGGCATAGTTTGCGATCGCGTATTGCTTGGCCAGATCATATGCCTTTTGAGGAATCTTCGTTAAGTCGATGTAATCAGAATGCGCGAGCGTAGTATCGTTTTGATACTCAGGAATTTCGGGCGGGGCGCCAAATTTTTGCAATACCTTCATGCCATAGCGGTAATACGTTCCTTCGGTTGGCAAACCGTCCATGCTTTTCGCCAATGCGTAAATGAAACGTGGATTGATCGGTATGATCTGTTTCGTTTCGTCGAATTCCTGCTCTTGCTTTTTCTTTCCTGAAGCGTGGCCGACGCATGCGCCTATTTTTCTCTGATTCCATATGGGCAGCTGCGTAATGTCAGCTATGTAGTAAGCTGGCAACCCAACTGGTGCGCCCAATATCGCGCTCATCGGCACATCGCGGTAATCCGGCTCGCTTTGAATGCCTCCGAAAGAAAAGTTTTGGTTCATGATTTTATGAATGAGTTAAACTTCGACTTTGCATACTCCCATGCAACGTTGATCACGAGGGTTATGCCAGTTGCAATTCCGATGATCCACGAGATTTTGTTTTTTATATCAACAACGTCTTTTGCAATTGCCGCTTGATTGATTTTCAAGTCGCCGATCTCCTTCATGAGCAAATCCCATGCTTTATCGCGATAGAATTGTCCGTTCTCTTCATTCATCTTTTTCAGAAGTTATAAGCTCGGCCTTTTTCGCTTCTAGTAAGGTTTCAAAACTAGATTTCTTCCCGCCCGATTCGGTAATTATTTTTTTGAACTCCTCATGCGAAAGCCCCGTTTCCAACTCAAATCGATCGGCCATTTCTTTATAATTGCCGTGTTGCTTTTCACAAGAATCACACCGACTATCTGCCACTTGTGAAACCGCAGCATCAATTTTTTCTTGCGGAGTGTCTTCGTGAAACTGGAAACTTCCGACAACTTCAGAACAAAAATTGCATTTTAATTCGATGATAATCATGGTTTTATGACCAATCGTTATTTTGTGTTACGACACTTTCTCCGGACGAACCGCCGCCACCGCCACCTCCACCACCTGATCCTCCCGGACCCGTTCCGAAGAAACCGGCGCCGCTTCCACCAGATCCACCACTACCGCCCGATGATCCTCCACCACTAGAACCACCGCTGGCCGATCCGCTCTGATTTGTCCCAAGCCCTGCGCCGCCCGCACCGCCTGCGTAGCGATTTCCACCTCCCGAACCGCCACCACCGCCTGCGCCGCCATTATTGCCAACACCATTCCCTCCGTTACCACCGTTACCGCCACTCTTATTGACCGTCCCGCTGTTTGCTGTAAGTGAGTTATAAAGCCCCACAAAAGTTCCGCCTGCGCCACCGCCACCGCCAGAACCCCCTGCGCCACCGCCAGGTGTCGTGCCGTTAGTACCGGCCTGTCCAGCAACGCTTATGCCATTCGAAGTAGTAAAATTCCACAAACCCGCGCACTCAATGATTAATCCTCCACCGCCGCGCCCTCCAGTACCACTTGCGCCACCACCACTTGATCCTCCATTTCCTCCGCCTGCTCCCGCTGAAACCTGAATGACCTTGCCGATGAAAGTCTGATCAAATGGGTATGCGTTTGCCGCGGAAGCATTTGCACCGTTCCCAGCCGTGGTGCCGCTTGAGTTGTTCCCATTTATACCTGCGGCAGGAAGGGTCAGAATGATATTATTGAATCCACTCGTCACCCCAGCCGCCCCCATTGCAGATGCATCAATCATCGGTGCAGTGCTTGAAGTGAGCGTCACGTTCCCCTGCGATTTCAAAAGAATAATCGTGCCGTTTGTCGCCGGATTGCTGAACGCCAATTTGCCACTACCAGTTATGCTGATTGAGGTGTAGTTCTTCAAAAAGAAACTCGCCGCACCGACATCTATCGTTGTCGTTCCGCTTGTAATGCTTAAAGCCCCGTCCGCTCCCGTTCCGCCGAATTTTGATCCGATTTCAGTTGATCCCTTAAAAAAGTGATTCGCATAAATGTTTTTCACCAGACTTGAAGAACTACCTATGTCGTCGGCATTATCGGCGGTAGGTATGAAATTGCCGTTGAAAGAAATTTTACTTATTGAAATCGCAGCGCCACTGGCAACTTGGCTGTCGCTCGCTATAAAAGCACCGCCAAGAAACGGCCGCACATCGTTATAAATGTATCCTTTACCCGCGCCTTGATCGGTGTCGAATACCTGCGTCTGACTGACACGATTATAAACCTCACAAATCACTAACTTATCGGAGGGATAAGCTGGGGCAGTCGGACTCGCCGATTCGGTTCCCGCTACTCGAGCTAGAGTCCCACTACTGTCGATTGTTAATAAATCTATCCTCGGATTTGCACTAGGCGCCGTGAATGAGGGGCTATTGCCACCTGCATAAATTACTCTAGTGGCTCCGACATAACACACGCCCGGCTCGACTTTTAGTGTAAGATCGGGCGAAGTCTGCTGATGAGAAAACAGGAAGCTGCCTCCGTATGCATCGCTCCGCAGATCGTTGTATTGCGAGGCCAGCACGTTATCTCCTATGTTTACTTTTATTGATTTCATGATTTTTTATTTTTTTGACCTTTAATTGATAGTGAACGAAACCTCGATTGTGGTATCCTCGCCGGAGTTCTTCACGTATTGCGTCCCGAACAGCGCGCGATTGAAAAGCTTGCCAGTACTCAAGCCGGTCGATCCATCTACGAATGTGCCGAATTCTGTGTATGTTCCGTTTGGCAACAAGGCATCGGGAAAGAAAAACTGGATCGTCACCTCATTGCCCGAAACGATCTGGTTTGTAACGGATGCGCGAGTAGACGGAGTTTGAAGTTGGGTGTCGCTGTTCGAGGGAGTATTCGTTCCAGTGCCAATATCCGCATGCGTGATATTGAGACTGTACGTGTTCACACTCGCCAACCTTTGCGCGATCAGATTTCGACCAGTGTTTGTCCCGGAAACGACGAGGTTCTTAAACCAGCCGCTTAAGCGTTTTATCTTCCGGGTTTTCGAGTCGATAGTGATGATTCTCACTTGGCCGGATAATTTAAATGCTTCAAAGTTTTTCATTGCCATGTTCCAAAATCCCAACCACGCGGACTAACGAGGTCGTTCGACCCTCCAATGCCCCATGTATAAGGTGGTGTTCGTTTGTAATTCGTAATCGCTTCGACCAAAGCAATTGACTCATCGAAGAAATCCAAGCGCTGCAAAACTTCATTTGAAGCAATTACAACGTTCTGCAAATCTTTCGACAGCAAGCCGACCATGATATCGGTGAAGGTAATCTCTCCCGAAGCGAGTAAGAACGCTTCGTATTCCATATGATCGCTGCCGCGCGCTTTGCCGTTGATTCGATTGATTTTGAAAGTTTTCGCGGCTATCCCCCGAATCGCGCTCGATACTGTAATTTGCTGGCCTACTCGAAGTCCTTTCTGCGTCGTTTTGAATCTGCCTTCATTGACCGTCGCGGCGTATTTATTAAGCTCTGCCTTTGCTCGGCTTTGCGCTTCATAAACGCTTGTGATTCCTTTATCGATGACTGCCTGCTGAAATTCACCGTATGTCGCAATCGATATCTGATCTCGCACAGCAGCAATAATGGGAATGTAAGCATCGCCATAAATCTTTACTGTCTGACCGGACCCGGGAGTCGTCGTAAATTTGATAAATTTCTCGTTGAAGTTATAGAGAATTTGAACGCTTGATGGGTCGCTCTGCTGATCTGTTCCGATTGTCTGCACTGTCCCGGCGAGCTTCACTGTGATGTTGTCGTACTTATAAGCCAGCGGAAACGTCGCTTGCGTTCCGTTTGTTTGATAAACGTCGACCGCATTCGCCTCGGCAATCGTTTTCTTATATTCAGATCCGCGTACAAAAATATAGTTTTTTAAATTGACGATGTTTTGATTGATCTCGAGCGTCGCCCATTCGTAATTTCCGGTTGTATCATCAAGATTGAAAGGAGCGACCGCCGTTTCCTCGTCAAAGAAGTGAATATCTTTGTCGGGATCCACATACCAATCCCACCCGATTTGGTCGGCAAGCTGGGTAATGGCACGGCTCACTTGTTCATAATTAAATTTGATACTTGCGATGTTGAATGTCGCGGTCTTCACATTGTTTGTAGTGAAGCCAAGCGACGCAGAAACGAAAAGATTTATAATATCTTTGCAAATTTGCGAAGGACTATAGGTAGCAGCTCCTCCGGAAGGGGCTGCGTAGTTTTTAACCACGAGCTTGCCGTCCAACTTTGCGCTCCAGTCTTTGCATTTGAGTTCATAGCCGATTAAAAGCCCACCGAATATTTTTTCCATCTTCTCAACGACTATTCCACCGTAAAGTTTTATTCCGTCCTCAAAAAGCTCGATCGTGTCGCCAATTATAGGAACCGTTTTTGACGGCGTTTTGAGAATCGTGAAGTCGAGCCGATCGACTTCTTTCGTAAGAACGCTAACCCAGCTCAGCGCGTCCCATTTGACGCTTGAAGAGATATCTGTTGAGGTGTTGAGTTTGATCTGAAGCATGACTTAAAGCTTGAGTTGGTATTTGATAATGCGGGCGATTTCGTTTCCCATGGCCTCTGCGGCTTCGGTGCTGGTCATAAAAGTTCCGCTCATGTTGATGACCATACCTCCGCCTATTCCGGCCGCCCCGAGGCGCGATAGCGGGATAACGGCTTCCGGTTCCGTCTCGGCGATCGTGGCAAAACTCGGGCTCGTGACAATACCACCTCCGGCTAGATGCAAAATTCCGCGCAACGAACTGATTACGCTTGATAACGTATCGCTTGCCCCCTTTACGGCATTAGAAATCGGCCTCGTGACCAAGCCGACCACATAATTGAAGAAATCGACGATCCCTTGCAGTTGCGACCGAATCCAATCGATCGCGCCTCCGAATGTGTCACGAATAAAACTCACAAGCGCATTCCACGCTCCACTTATCCCTATTTTCGCCAACTCAAAAATTGCGCGTGCTTGTTCCCAGCCGTTTTTCCACAAAACAACAAACAATGTAAAAACTGATGCGACTGCGACTATTGCAGCTATCACTCCAGCGCTCACGCCGATGAATCCAAAGAAAGCGACTGTTGATGCGACAATCCCCGCGACAAGAGTCAGTGTGAGAAAGGCCGCAAGCCAAATGAGAAGAGGTTTCAATTTTTCGACCGTCGCTTGCATGCCTCCGTTCGCTTCTATCCATTTTGTTATATGGCTTATGACGTATTCGATTGCAGGAGCGAAAACCGATCCGAGTGACTCGCTGAACTCTTTCATAATTTGCTGGCCGATAGCGAGCTGCCCCGCAAGAGTATGGCTGTATGCTTCCGTTTGTCCGGCAAGGCGCTGTGTAATGGCTGCGAGTATGGTTGCGTGGCTGGCATGATCGTCTACTTCAATTCCATATTGTTTGAGAATCCTGCCGCCGCCTTCGAACGCCACGATGAGTAGCTGGGTCGCGGTCGCAAGATCAATCCCTTTTGCTCTAGCAAGATCCATTGCGGTTTGGAATGCGGCGAATGCCTCTGGCGCATTGCCAGTAGCTTGGAAAAGTCGACCAAGCGCGAGCGTGGCGTCCTCATTGTCGAACCCGAATTTAAGCAGCGCTTCATTGCCCACGCGGATCATTTCATCCCGGAACTTTTGTAAGCCCGGCGGAAGTGTTTTCACAATCGCATCAAAGGAAGCCATTTTTGCTTCGGCGTCTGCGAAATCTTGGATCGCAGTTTTAAGGATTGCGGTTGCTCCGACGGCCGCGAGGGCGCTGGCGAGAATGCCTGCCTTGTCTCCGGCAAATCCGAGGTTTCCGCCGAGATCTGAAACATCGCTCGAGAGCCGGTTAAGCGTACTCGATGCTTCATCTCGAACTTTGACCAAAATGCTTAATTGTGAGGTTGATTCAGCCATTCTTTTTGGCGTTCTTTTCCAGTTGTTCCGCTTCCGCGCGGATCATTTCTGAAACGATTTTTACGAACCATGAAGGCTGTGATTGGTATTCCTGCCACGTCCAGCCCATTTCGCGGCAGATAAGAGCAGCAACCATCTCTTCTTTCAAATCTCCGCGGCCTAAGGCGAAGAAGCGCTGCCACTCATACGCTACTTCGCCGTCTTGAAACCCCCCGTTTGGACCTTCTGCACTTCGCGCGAAACGAAGTTGTATTCTTCGGGGCTTGCATCGAGAAGGCGCTCAATGATGCTTTCAGGACTGCCGTCGTAACTCTGTGCGATCGCTTTGATTGCTGCCTGCTCGTTGGCTTCGCTGATATCGGCGAGCGAGATCTGCTTGGCGGCTTCGCTGATAGCTTCCTGTGCGGCTTTTTCGGAAGTCGCGTCGGCGAGATCAATTTTTATTGCTGCGAGAAATGATTTTTTAATTTCATTGAACTCGCGCGCATTGATGTACGTTTTAAGCACTAGCTCTTTGCCCTCCGGCGTCTGAAGTGTTTGCGTTGGTCTTTCGTTCATGTGATTTTGAATTTATGCTTCGACCTTTAATAAGATGACTGCGTATTAACCGCTGAAATGGTAATCATCTTGCTGTCTGCTGTTGAGTAATGAGCTTTGAAGCTCAATTGCTGTTTTATGATGTCGCCAACCCGAATTGGGCGCGTAATATCCTTGAATATCACTTTGGCGAGATCGATCGTTATCTGCGGATTCGTTGTGGTACCGATAATGACGTCGGTATTCTTAAGATCGAGTCGCATAGCCTTCTGAGTTCCAGCAAGTACGAAAGTTTTGAAATCGCTTTCGTTTTGCCAAACCGCCTCAAGCGTGCCCTCGATCGTGAATTGCTTGTTCAAGAAATCAACAGGCGCAAGGGATCCAAGTGCAAGGTCTTCTTCGATGTTTTGATTGATCTTCAAGGAGAGCGTACGAATGTTTTGCGCAGATGCACCGGATAAACCGGCTAGGTTCGTCGCAAGCTTGAAGGTGAAGTGCTTGTGGGTGAAGCGGTTCTCGGTATTGCTCGTTGGCGTGAGCGTGGCCGTCGCTCCCTTCTTCGATTTCAATCCCGCGCTGAATTCAAGAAATTTGCCTGCTTCATAGCTGATATCAAGCGTTGGCAAAACTCCGAGTCCGAATGTGTAATCCTGCGGTGTAACGGGATCGTCGAGGTAAAAACTCAAACTTTGGTGCTGGGCGCTTTGCCCGACCGTAATCGTATGAGTGTTCACTCCCGATTCGGGGCTGTTTGCGCTTGTAGCAAGCGATCCCAAGATCGAATAGAGGAAAAGAGGAAAGGTTTTGTCAGTGATCAAACCTTTCAATGTGCCTTCAGCCCATTGTTTGGTGATAACTGCATTAATGCTGTCCTCAATCACTCCAATGCTTGCGTTGTCGTCCACCGTTTCGAATTTCTCATCGATATTCAATTCCATGAACGGCGTCCAAAACGTTGCGCTGCCCGGCGTTGTTCCACGCGTTGTTTCGCGTGCAATGCCGACTGATAATTGTTTTCCGATTCCTTTTGACATTTTTTTTATTCGATTATTTGATTTGGTTCGACCTTTTTTCTTTCTTGTTTCCAAATTTCTTCCGCCTCCTCCCTGCTCTTAGCCCGAACTGTTAATGGTTCGTACTCACGTCCGCCCGCAAAATGATATTCTTCGAGCGGTGAATCCGTTTTTGATTTGGGCGGTTCACCGATTTTTTTATTTTTGTGTTCTTCGATCATGTCTTTATATTTGGACTGTCGTTTTTGCTTTGATACTAATCGTGAAGGCAATGTAAGTTTTGCCTCGAGACAGCACCGCTTCCGGTACGCTCGTGGACGGCTCGACCCCGCCTTCTGCGGCCCCGCCCAGCGTATAGTCGGTATCGAAAGCGTCGATCAAGGATTCAATCAGGTTTTCTACTTGGCTCACATCAGTAATATCTTCCGCTTTTACCAGCACCACGACTGGAAAATGCAGCGTGCGGATATTGTCATGGTTGGTCAGATAATCAGCAGCAACTTCAGGAGTGGTTAAAACCGCCACTGGGAATTTGCCGTAATCGCGATCGAGCAAACTCGTTTTCAGATCGTCCACCTGCACTTCTCCAAGCGTCGCTGGCATAAGTCCGGTTAGCTTGTTTTGAATTGCTGTTTTAATTGTTGCGATTGCGCTCATGGTTTTATGCTTCCGAATTAACGCGATTCGCTATATCGCGGTTGATTAAATCCAATGCCTGCAGAAATAGTTTGTTTATCTCAGGGCTTGAGCGTTCCGCTATGTCGCGCATAAATGGGCGCGGCTGGGTGCCCGGGTGCCTTACTTTCCGGACGGGATGATCTGCGCCTTGCCAATAAAGAGCTTTTTTGTTGACTGGCAGAATCAGATGAGGCCGAGTTCCTTCGTGAACAAAAATCGCGTACTTGACCGTTGGCGACCAGCGCGACTGCAAGCGCCCGAATTCTGGAATAAACGATTGCAGCAACCGGCCAGTGCGGAACGGCACCGTCGACCGCGTGGTATATTTTGCAAACACTGCGACAGTTCCCATAATGGCGCGCTGCAAGATCGGCTCGGATATTTTTGGGAAGTCTCGAAACGCCTGCCGTAGTGCGCCGATATTTTTAATTTGTATTTCGACTTGGGGCATGATTAGAAAAATATTTGTTTGCGAATATAGCGATTGATAACCGCTTGGTCGTCCGACTCAATTAAGCTTTTCCACTGAACAGTGCCGCCTTCGAATGCTTCGCTTTGGCGGCCTTCCGACTCCCGCCTCTTAAAAAGCTTCACAACGAGACGCTCGCAAAGATCGCTTAGATCAAACGGCAGCGTATGCGTGGATTGTCCGGCATTTGGGAAATCAATCAGATATCCAGCCGTATATGTTGCGCGCACTTGATTTATTCCTCCGATCAATCCGCCATAAACTCTGATGATTCCAGTAGCACCGTCCTGCTCGAGTTCATAGTTGCCCGTTGGAAAATCAGTCCATACGGGGCTGCTCGGCAGGCCGGTGCGATACTGGAAGCTAGTTAATGCGCTTGCAGGCGCTTGCTTCAAAAAAATTCTCGACGGATTTGCTCCGTAAACTGAATAAACTTCTTGCGTATAGGTTGTTTGCTTGAAACGTCGGCCAGTCTGGCCTTCGATGTAATCAGTCATCGCCGAAATTAAACGATCAATAAGCGTGTCAAAACTCGCGGCAGTGATTGTGAGCCGGTCTTTTACTCTTTGGCGCGCGGTAAGCGCGTATGGAACGATTTGTTCAGCCATATTATTCGGGGGTTCCAGCCCCCACTTCTCGCTCTCCGTAAAGAGGGCGAGAGTGTGGAAGCTCGACTATGCGCCGACGCTCTGATTGCCTACAGGCGCTCGGTACGCTTTTCCGAGCAACGCGACTGCGCTTATCGGAGCAGCTGGCGAAGAACCGCCAGTGAAGGCAACTGTCACGACGGCACGAAGGTACCGTTTCGTGTTGAGGTTGACGCCTTCAACCCTGATCTGCGCGCTCTTGTTGCCGGTCGTGCTGGTCTGTTGCGTGATGGAAGCTCCGCTCACGTCATTCCAGCCGGTCGAACCGTCTGCGCTATCCTGCACTTTGCAATCAACAGCTGCGGTCGCAGGAGTGCCGGTGATTGCACCCTCTTCAAAAGAGAGCATCACCGAGTTGTAGCCGAGACAGTCAATGGCATTGCCGTTGACTGTTCCGGCCGCCTGCGTCACAGGTCGGATGCTTTGAACAGCTTTGATGCTGTCGTATACGCTGCGCATGGAATTTGCAATTTATTTTTGGTCTTGTCAGACCCCGCACGCTCGACTTTTCTATGGCTCGCGGACGCGCCATCGATCGCATGCGGAGGGAGCGATGCCCTGTTTACTGATCGCCGTCGCTCGATCCTTCGCCTTCATTCGAGGGCGGAGTATCCGTCGAGCTTGCTGCTTCGCTTCCGCCTTCAGCAGGCGGAGTAGCGGCTGCCTCAGCGCCTGCCTCAATTTTTTCGAGGTAGGAAGATCCGATCGCAGCAGCTTTTTCGTCGGTAAGTTCAACCTCTGAGTCAGCGGTGAACTCTTCTCCTTCGTAGGAGCAGGACTGCAAAACTTTGTATTTACTCATTGTTTTGTAGTGATTGCTGATAAAGTTCGACCTTTTATTTTTTCTCTCCCCCGCGCTTCTCCGAGGATCAGATCAGCGCGGGTTCGAGAATCTCACTACGCCGTCTTGATGTTGACGAACGCTTTGGGAAGAGTGAGAACCACGCCATGGCGGTGCTTGTAGATAAGCCCCTTCTGGTCGGCAAGAGCGATTTCTTTGCCTCCGAATGTTCCCGAATCGGCCTGCACGACGCGAAGTTCGCCTTTGTCGCCGTACGCAACCGCCTTAAGATTTCCGAAGACACCGAAGAGTTTGCCTGTGCCCGACTGGGTGTTATCCGGCAAGTGCCGCGTGGTGTACACTGGGAAGCCTAAAATGTACCCTTGCGGTTTGATCCCCGAAGGCGTCTCGACCGAACCGAAGTTGGTGTTGACGTATCCGAAGATGTAGTTGCCCGCCGTATCTTTTTGGCTGCGGATCTTCGCCCACACTGTGCGGTGGAAAAAGAACGCTGCGCCATCAAGTACGGATTCCTCAACCTGCGCGATCGTGTCCGACGCGTCGCCGATGTCAAACGAGGCAAAGCTCGTGTGGCCAGCTGCGATCGTGAACGTTGGGACCTGCGCGTGGTTTTGGATGCCCACGAAGGCGGACCCGGAGAAACCGCCGCCGTTGAAGGTTTCCTTATCGACGCGGTTAGCGAGAGCTTCGCCACCGAGCGCAAGGAGCCAATCAGCGAGGTTCGCTGAAGAATCCGCGAGCAAATCGTTGCCAACGACGAAAGCGAGCTGCCACTTTTTAGCGACAAGCCGCGCTTGGTCGAAGGTCAGCGCAGTCACGGATCCCGCAGCGTTTACGCCGAGGTACTCACCTTCAAGGAATGATCCGGTGTAAGCCGGAATATCCAACTCGTCCGTCTTCAAGTTCCATTTCTGGGCTTGCGAGAGAACGAGACCGACAGAAGCGGCGATGCGAAGAATGGCATTAGCGACTTCCGGTGCTACCAGAAAACCGCCTTGCACGTCGACTTCTTCGAGAAGCTCGCCCGCTTTCGCGCGCATGCCCCCGAATGCGACTTGCTTTGCCGCCTTCACAAATTCCTTCTTCTGCTCGTCAGTGAGACCGGTGATGTCGTTGCCGTATAAAATGCGGTCAACGCGCATCTTCTCGACGATGCTTCGGGTCTGTGCGGCAACCATTGGGCTGACGACCTCGCCGAGTTTCTTCTCGAGCAAATCCTCAACCGATTTAGTTACCTCTTCCTGAAAAAGTTTCAAGGTTTTTTCGTCCATGTTACTTTTTGGAATTTCTCAAACGCTTGTTGATATTCTCAAGCGCTTGAGCTGATCCGTTGTTTATTGACCGCAAGACCGAGCGCAACGCGAGGATTTGAGTCATCTCGTCCCCGCTGCCGTACCCTGCGGCATCCGACCTTTCATTCGGGGCGCTCCCATCTTGCGAGCGTTCCTCCCCCTCGACACCCTGCGGTTCAGTTGCTTGCAGCAACTCCTCCAAGGCGACGATTGTCATTTTGAATTGATCGATGGCTGATTTGATAAGCGTCCGGTTCCTTTCTGAAAGAACACGGCCGATTTTTACCTCCTTTCCTCCGGCGATCGCGCCAGCACTTAAAAGTTCAAGAACTTTTTGCGTATGCGCGGCCACGGCAGTTTTCATTTCTTCCTCGTGCTTCAAGCATTCTTCCTCAACTGAAGTTGCCGCCCCTGCGGACTTCGGCTTTTCATCAATCTCCGGAACGCAAACCAATTTCCCTGTATCATCATCCAACTCCATAACGCCCGGAGAGCCATCGGGCATTTTACACACATCTCCCTCTTGCGGAGTTATCGGTGGAAGATCTTCAGGCGGCACATCCGAAGGAGTAACTTTTTCTTCTATTGCAATTCCTTTAATCACAAGCATTTCGAGATTCAATCCCAATTCCTGGGCGCGCTGCGTTGAAAGCGCGTATGGATTTGCAGGAACCGGCACGAAGGAAAATTCCAACAATTCCGCTTTGGTGATGATATTCCCGACTTGATCTCGCACGATGAAACCAACTGATGTGGCGCGGACAATTTTGAGATCGTAAAGCCGACGGACCTGCTGCGCGAACGGATTGGCGCTCTCCGGCGCGAACCGTCCCCGCGCGACGAGCTTCCCATCTTTGGCAACAACTTCATCGCAGATCGCAATCGGAAGCGAATCATAATCGTGCGCCCATAAAACGATGGGGTTCTGGAGATAAAAGTTCAGATCCCATCCGTTTTGATCGATGGATTCGCCTTGCCGATCAATGTCGGCGGTGGAGATTATGACCTCAAAACTGCCCGAGTCCTCGGCTGTTTTGGTAGCGGCAATAAATTCCTGCGTTGTTTGGCTTTTAAATGCTTCGGAAATTCTCGCTCGCATTTCTTCTGATAATTTTTTTATTGTTTCTTGCATAGTTTTTTATTTTTATTTTTCGACTTTTCTATCCGACCTTTAGGCTGATTCATCGGTGAAGATGATCACTGCACTCACATTCCCAACCGTTGAGCTGGTAATCTGCTTGATTGTGATACCTTGGTTTTGCCGAAGAACGTGACCTTTATTGCCGTCCTTCTTCTCAATAACCGTTGCAAAGTTATCATCTACCGAAGCAGAGTTTTCTAGCGTGAGAGCGCCTATTTTTATTTCTTCGCTCGCAGAAAAAGCACGCCTAATTAACACTCCTTCAGTGACTGCCGACGAATTCGTATCGGCACTTATGCCAGCAGACAGCGAATCGTTGCTGTCGTGAGCAAACGATGCAACTGTTGTGCCAACTGTCCTTGCTGTAATTCGTTTGACTTCAAACTCCAAAAGTACGCCGCTAACTGTCGCGGTTTGCCAGTTATAAATAAGCACTTTTTGGATTACGACCTTTCTCGTGGATGAGGTATTAAAAAGCGTGAGGACAAACTTGTTCGCTGCTGGCGCAACCCTATCTGCGACAACTGTATAAGTGGCTGGCTCGGCAGTGGCCCCGACATTGACATCGAGCCGTCCGTTAACGAGAGCAGCGGGCAATCCTCCAGCCAAAAGCGTTCTTAATCTTTTTGCGATTGCGATTAATGAACCGTTGCCGGTTGCTTCTGCGTCTGCGGTCGACCCCAAGGAAACATGATCGCCATCGGCGCTAGTGGTTTTCAGTCGGGCTGCGTTAACAAGAGAGGTGGTTCCAAAAACGGAAGCTAAGTTATTGTCATAAGTGAGCAACTCAAAGGTTGATGCTTTTTGCTGAAGCTGGGTTAGATTTCCATAGATAATCCCAAGAAGCCGCGCCGAACGATCGCTTATGTCATAGCTCGACGGAAAATTATTTACACCAACGCTCCATGCGCCAGCTTGAGCAGATTCAACTTTCAAACGACCGGCATTCAAAAGTGGTACTGTTCCAAATACGGAAGCGAGATTGTTATCGTAAGTTAAAAGCTCAAACGTCGATGGCTTCTGCTGTATTTGCGCAAGATTGCCGTAAATAATGCCAAGTAATCTCGAGGCGCGATCCGTCACGTCCGCGGATCCACTTGTACCTTGCCCGCCGGTGCCAGATGGAGGAATACGCTGTTCAACATTAACAAGCGGCCGAAAGTCTCCTTTTCGCATTGGCTTGCCAGTTTCGCCGTCGAGAACTACGACCAGCTGCGGCTTTGTATTGTCTTTATCTGAGTATTTGAGCGACAGCACAGAACCAAGTTTTTCAAATGAACTCACTAGAGTTTCTTTGAATGATTCAAATATCCTCCCGATATTTTCGCGCGGCATATTCTCCCAATCGACGAGCGTATGAATCTCTTCTGGGAATTGGGGCGGATTTTCGTACCATTCAGGCTTCTCCGGAATAGATGTTTCTACCGTCTCGGGCAATTCAAACTTGGAAACAGGAAAGTCGTCAAGGTTTTCTACGCGGAAAGATTTTGGGAAATTGAAATCGCCGAAGTTTTCAACTCTCGTTGAGGATTTGCTCTCGATAATGCCAATCAATTTTTCTTGCAGCTGGGCATTGCGATCCATTCGATCATTGGTCTCATCGAGGCGATCGACGATTCGTGATAGATTGCGAAGCGGGGCCTTGCCCGGCTCTAGTTTGTCCTGAATTTTTTCAGTTTTTCTTTTGGCTTCTTTTTTCATTGTCCGAGAACTTCATTTACTTCTTTCGCCAACGCCTCGACCTTTTCGTCTGCTGATTTGCGTATCTTTTCAATTTCTTTTTCGGCAGCTTCTTTGATTTCGGCCGTCTTTTTCTCAACCTCAGCTTTCACCACCTCTTCAATGCTTGGTCTTGCTGGCTCCTCCGTTTTTTCGTCAGCAGGCGGCTGGGCAAGAGAAATTTCTTCGGGGCGAATGTAACACCGACAAGAAGGATGCAAAGGCGGCGCCCCAACGTCCGAATAATCGAGCGATAGGGTTTTGCCGTCGCTGCTCGTTACCGCATCCCCTTTGTCGAAAAAGTTTTCATCAATCGAAACGACTTTACCTTGCAAAGGTGCGCACCAAGGGCATACTCGTTCGTCTTCAGCCGTATACCACTTCAAAGATTTCACTGTGCCAGTTTGTTTCCATGCTTCCTTAGTCGCGTCATTGGCGATTCTAAATGTTTCCGTCACTGCTGTTTGCTCGGCTCGATTCTCCGCTTCTTGGCCGTAGATTTGCCCAACGCGATCTTTAAGTTCGTCGAAGGTTTCTCCTTTGCTCAATCCTTCTTCGAGCGTGGCTTTTAAGGCATCAAGGGTCGTATCGTTATAGGAATTACTCATGAGGTCGATGCTGTCGTTGATCGCGCGCCGGACTTCGGGCGTCAAAACATCAATCTTGCCAGCACCTATAAGTTCCGCGGCTGCTTCACCTTCTTTGCCGTACAAGTCAGTGAGAATAGGTGTTGAAAGGTCGATCATTGCCGAAACGAAAAATTGTCGATCGAGCAAGTCCGCAGGATCGACTGCTTTCAACTTTTTAATTGCGTTGGGAAGGTTTTCAAGCACTTTCAATTTCTGTGCGAAATTAAAATCATCTATCTTTTCTTTGAGAGCGTTCTTATACGGCGTTACGCGAAGGGCAAAAACTTTATAGATCGGCTCATATTCTCCATCACTTAAACCCGCTATGCCTTTTTCTTTGGCAGCATCTGCATTCTCTCGGGTAGCCGCAAGTGCGGAGGCGGCCGCTTTTGCGATCTCGCTTGCCATTCCCTTGCGGGCTTTGGCATTTTTAGCGAAACGAGTACTTGGCTTGCCATTTGTGCGAGTCGCTAGTCTATTTGCCTTTTTAGGTTGTTCAACTGGCGCGCCAATAGGTTGAATGATTGCAGATCCACGCACCGATTCGCCGCCCTCAATCGGACCTTCGCCAAAATAGCGTTCCCGCGCTTCATTGGGAGAAAGTATCGGCTGATTGCCGGTAGCAGCAGCCATCTCTTGAATATCAAGTTCTCTGTTTTGTGGAACTGGATCGACGAAATCTAAAAAGAGGTCTGCGCCATAACGCGGCACAAGAAATTCATTGAGATATTCGACTATCATCTGCATTTTTGGCTTGATCGTGCGAGCTGCGAAAACATAATCAGCCGTTTCCGCGGTTGCACGATTTGTTTCGCTCTCAGCGGTTCCTAAAATTGTTTTAGAAACCCTGAACCCCGCGAGAATCTTGTCGCGCATAACCTGCTGCAGATTGTAAAAATCCATATCTTTCGGGTTATCGCTCATCTGCGTAAACTTCACACCCTCGGGAATGGTGGCGATTTGATAGGAGTTCTGCGCCCCAGCGTAAACTTGCGCGAAGCTCTTTTTGATGTAATCCAATTGCTCAGGGGTGTTATAGACCGCGCTCTCGAGTAAGCCCGCAAGACGGGCGCCGTTTTTGAAATAATTAAGATTCACTTGACTCGCATAATTATCGGCATTGATCCAATCAATAATGCCAGCAACTGTGCCAATGCCCTCATATGGGTCGCTGGGATCTGGATATTTGAAATGCAAAATCTGATATGGCGCGAAAGTTTGTTTGTTCTCGCCAAGCTGATATTCGTATCCTTTAAGGAATTCGGGAACGGACGCCTTGAGGGGACGAATATATTTTGGATTCAAAGGATAAATTGCGGTCGGCGCATCTCCTTCCTTTTGAATTCCCTCGAGATACCAATAGGAGTTGCCAGTGAGCTCAAGATGTGCAGCAGTAGTAAACATCAAATCGAATTTAGTCATATGGGGATTTACCCCGCTCAAAAGATCGAGGAGTTCGTGCTCCTTAAGTTCTTCTGTAGATTCGTCCGCAGCAACTCTAAAAAGTCTAAATTCTATCTTGCCCAACTCTTCCGCAATGGCACGGACGCATGCGTAAACCCAGCCACTATAAATTGCCAAGGCTTTTTCTGCAGCAACCTTTTTTTGACCCTGCCATAAGGCAAACGGATCACCGCCACCAATGCTTGAAATAAGCGGAATGGTTGCTACCGCTTTCCGAATAAGCCCTAAGTATCCGAGAATTCTGTCTGTAATTTTCATAGAAAATAAAAAGGGCTGGCGATCGCCTCCCAAAAATGAGAGAAAATCGCCAGCCCTATTGTTATTCAATTCAGGCTGTTCCGCTTACGCGGAATCAGTTTTCAATTTTTACCCTTTTATTGTAGCACAGTGACGAGAATCAACTGTGGATAATTTTAACCCATTCTGTCAATCAAATAATTTGCATAAAAGGCCGCTGCGGTAAGAATCACTGTCAACGATAACCATCGTCCACCCCACAATACCCTTTGATCTTTCGTTAGCGGCGGCCTTTTATGCATTTTCTGTTCTTGTTGTTTATCAAAACAAGTTGCCCTTATGTATACACCGAATAGATAAAACGATAGCAAGATTAAGGGAATATTCCACATCATGGAATCTTTCCTTGTTATCGTAAAAAAAATCATAGCCAAGATAAATATACTCGCGAGAATTACCTCGTGGCGCTTATAACCCGTAGCTTCTTTTGTCGGTGAGTCGGAAAAAAGCGTAAAGATCACAAGAAGAAATAATGTAAGTATGTATTCTTTGAAAACGATAAAACCTGCGACTATAGTAATTAAAAAACCGACCCACTCTGCATGCTTAATAACTCCCCTCAATATTCCATGTCCATCAAGAAATGTTATCGGGGTTAGATTTATTAGATTCAATATTGAACCAGCGAAAACGAGATATAAAAACTCTTGGTTTTTGAAAATAAAAAATAGGATCAGGGCTGATAAAGCCCCGAGTGTCCCAGTGAATGGACCCAAATATTTGAAATACGCGTAATCGTTGTCGCTTTCAAATTCTTGCTTAGTGGATACGAGAGCTCCGACAAAAGGAAGAAAGTAAACTCCGCGAGTTGTCATTCCCAATCTTTTCAGAGCAAGCACATGCCCTAACTCGTGAACAAGTAGCAAAAGGCCAAATCCTGCTGAAATAAAAAAACCAAAATCTCCCAAATAATATAGGCCAGCTATGAAGATGCTAAAGGAAAAAATACTCACTAAAACTTTCATATTTTAGTCAACGCGAAACAAAGATAAGAACTTGCTCCAGCGTGTCTTTGGTTTTTTATCGAGTTCGAATAAATCATTATTATCTTTGGTAGCAACTACAAAAAACTCTTTTCTAACCATTTCTTTATCCCAACCACGATCAATAAGCCATTCCGAAAATTCACAAAGAATATCAGTGTGGGGTTCTATCTTGTCTTCCAAAATAGCACGCCAAGGAAAGTGGTTAAAATTGTTTTTACCAGTGAGTTTTTCAAAATGATATTCGAGTAGCTCGTTAAACAATGCCGCTTTGAATCTTTCATTTTCCGTCTGCTTTAGAGAATTTATCTTTTTGCCATGACTGCTCATGACTTCAGATTATCACAGAAGTGGAATGGTTTTGAGTTTCTCTTTTAATTCATTCTCAAATTCAATCCCGAGCTTCTGCATACCGCGATAATTTACTTGCTTTGGCAAGCCTTCCTGAATCACGATTTCGAAACTGCCATAACCCACCTTTTCTGCAATTCTAATTACTTGCTGCCATTCTAAAGCAACTTCACGAACAACCCGAATCTGTTTATTATTTGGCGTTTCGCTCATAGAATTCCTTCTACTTTTGGTACCTTCAGACCCTGATGGGTCAAACCTAAGATTAGATACACGAGTGAGTCGACCAAATCGTCGTGATCTTCAACTCCAAATCCCAAAAGTTGCGTAATAAGATCTTCGCAACCCTTGCGTGGAAAAAACACTGTCCCATTTTGTATAAAGGTCGCGGCTAATCGAAGACGCGATCGTTTATCGAGCCCGGCCTTCATGGGTTTTGCGGGTATGCCTGCGCGTTGCGCCTCATCAATAGCTGCCTTTTGATAAGCAACGTCCTCGATGAAAAACATCGGGGTTGCATAAGTATTCTGAAGCACGATTTTTTTATTCCGCATGAGCTCAACTGTTTCATGGAAGCTAACGCGTGCGTTAGTCGGATTGGGCAAGACAAATATTTTTGCACCGCCTTCATGATAAATGGTGACGCCCGAAGTCATTGCAGTGAAGTCCGCAGTTTGGTTTTTGCTAATGGCAAGATCCACGCCAACGCCCGCCCCGTTTACCCGAACATTGCCTTCTTCGTCTTTTGGCAGTTCGTCATAGAATTTAATCCATTCTTCTTTTATTTCCTGCCCTTCAGGCGGGACTATTTTGAGGAGATACTCACGCAGCCACGAATTTGCTCCTGCCTTAGCGCGTTGCGTATCAAGCGATGCCTGCGTTGGATACTTTGCACGCCATGCGCAGCGGTTTTCAGAGTCGACAAGCGGATATTCGAGCACTGCAAATCCTTTGTCGTTTTTCATTCGAGAAAGAAGTGCATCGCTGTGCAGCTGGTTGCCGATGAGAATCAAACGGCCGATTCTTTCATTGAGCGCAGGTATGACCTCCGCCCGAAGCCAGCGTTCGGTTTTATCCCGATTATCTTTGGTTCTCACCCATTCAAGGTCCTCCGGATCGTCGACGACAATAAGCTCCGGCCGGTATTGGCGATGACGCAAACCTCGCACTTTCTGCCCTCTAGATCGAGCGAGAATTCTTACGCCATTTGAGAGAAGCATGTTCTCTTTTTGCCAATCTTCATCGCTCTGCATATCACCGTAATCGTTTCTAATAAGTTCGTTGGTTTCGAGCTCGTGCCTAATATTTGCGATATTGACCTTTGCTTGCAACGTCGTATCAGCGATCGGAAGAATAAAATTAAATTTCTTCTCAAGAGCAGCCCATAGAGGCAATGCCAGTGATCCGAACGTGGATTTCGCACTGCCTCTGAATCCAAGTATGAGCAGCATTCTAGTTTCGTCGTCGCCGAGCCGATCGATAAGCTCGCGGTGAAAATCCGCTGGGTTAAGCGTGAAATAGTGATTGAGATAAGTAATACAAAATCCGAAAAGCGTTTTAGCTGCCCGTCGCCGATATTCATAATCAGCGACAAGAACACCTGCTTCAGTTTCGGTCAGTGTTGGCATGTTGTGGGGATTGAAGTTGTCCATGCTCTTCGGCGGGCTTGATAATGCCCCATCGGATCATCGTTTCGATTAGCTGCGCTCTTTGCTCTAAGGTGATTGGCGCCTTCGGCTGATGTTCGATAACTCCAAGCTTCCGATCAAAAACCCCCGAGTCGAATAATTTATCAAATAGGTCGTTGTGCGATTCTCTGATTTCCTTGAGCGCCGCGATTCTTTCCTTGCGCGTTGACTGGTTTGAGAGAGCGATTTGCCATGCGATCTTCGTAGTTTCAGTGAGGACATCTTCGAAAGCGGCGAGTGAAGACGAGAGTATTTGGCGATCGGCGCGCTGGGCTCGTTCGCGCAGGATTTTATCGCGCAGCCGATTGATGTAATCCATATCCAAACGGATGCCGTTCTGCTCAAGCTGGTGCTGCATTTCCCGAAGAGGCATGCCATGCTCGATGGACATCAATTTTCGGATATTCGAGATATAAAATCTCTCTTGCTCTTTAGACTTGCGAGGCATTTTCTGTCGGTCTTTGTAGGGTTTTGGCAAAGAGTTCGTAGCGCTTCCGAATGACGTCGCAGTAAGCAGGATCTAACTCCATGAGGAATGCCGACCTTTCGGACTGCTCGGCGGCCAAAAGCGTGCTTCCGGACCCGCCGAATAGATCGAGAACTGTGCCGTCAGGCTGGCAGGATTTGCGTATAGCGCGTCCTACGAGGCGAACTGGCTTCTGGGTGGGATGTTCGTAATCTTTCGATTTATCTCGCGCCTGAAACCAAACATCGAGGCGCTCTTCAAAGGCCAGACGATCGAGATCCCACACTTCTTGCTCGGTCGTCATGAATTTATTTGTGTAATGTTTTTGACCCTCCTTCCATCCGAAAAGGATCGGTTCATAGACGCGGTGGAAATCTTGCCCCATCGCGAGAATAATGCGTTCCTTGAGCCATATAATCGTTTGGCTGAAATGGAACCCTGCGTCGGCAAATGCTTTGAAAAACTGCTCTTGCGTTTTTGTAGCGTGACAGACGTATATGGGCGCATCGTCAGATGTGTGATCGAATGCATTCTTGAACGCAGCAAGTAGAAACTGATAGAACTCTTCTGGCGATTTGTTGTCATTGAATATCTTTCCGCCATGCATAAATTTTTTTCGGCGGCCGGAGTGGATCGCCTCATATTTGGCATAGGCGTAATTTACGTTATAGGGTGGATCGGTAAATATCAGATTTGCTTTTGATCCGTTCATGAGTTTTGCGACATGCTCAGGATTCGCGGAATCCCCACACATGAGCCGATGTCGGCCGAGTTCGTAGACTTCCCCGAGTTTTGAAACCGGCTCAGAAATTTTTTCGTATTCCTTTTCGGCATCGAAATCATCTTCGGCGGTTTCTTTATTGATTCCGAACTTCTCATGTAATTCTACTTTCTGAAATCCGGCGTCGATAAGCATGTTGATATCCATATTCGCCAATAGGCCCCAGTCCCACTCGCCCAGGTTTTTGTTGAGCCGGACATTTAATTCTTTCTCTTTTACAAGATCAGGAATATCTAGGTAAAGAACAGGAACCTCTTGGAAGCCAAGGGCTTGCGCCGCTTTGAGCCGGAAGTGGCCGCCGATCACGATGTTTTTTCGATTTTCTGCGGAGTTCGCAATGATTGGGTCGACTATGCCAAAACGCGAGATTGACTCCTTGAGATCGCTCAATGCTTTGTCGCTAAAAGTTCGCGGATTGTACTCGGCTGGTTTTAGATCGTCTATTTTTACTTGAACTATTTCCATATCGAGAATTTATTTTTTATTGATTTGGCGCGTTCACGCAGGTCGAACTGGCGGTTGGCGTTTTGCGCTGCGCTCGCTCTCACAACGTTCACCTGCTTCGTAAGCTCTGCCATTTGGCTTCTTTGATCGGCGACTTTGTTTTGCAATTCTTTCTTAGCGTCCCGATCCTCCCGTCTCGTGCTCTTTTCAAGTTCTTCGATTTTAGCGACGTTTGCCATAATTTCTTCCTCAAGCTTTTTGATTCCGCTGTAAACCTCTTCAGCTACTGCGCGCTCGTAATCTCCATTGGCCTCAAGCTCCCATTCGGTTCGCTCTAGCTTGCGGATTAACTGTCTTTTGAAAGCGATCCGTCTTATAAATCTTGGTGTCATTTTTTTAATTGATGTTTATTATTGCCTCGACGCGACCTCGGCCGTCCGGAGCTCGTGCGCCCTCAAACGATCCGTCGAGTTTCTTGTCATTCTTAAAGAGCGCGTCCGCGATGCTTCCAAAAACATTTTCGGCATCGGCGTGCGCTTCGTTCTTCCAGAATATTTTTATATCCATGCGCGCCCGCTCGATCGTGCCAAGCTCAATCGGTTTTCCGCTGCGGGTCATGCACTGTATGGTTCTTTGCTGCAATTCCGGATATTGGACTGCGATCGCATCCAAGAGTGCGAATTGCACATGCTTCTTCCATGCTGCATATCTTTTTGCTTCTGGCGTCCAATATTGCCAAGCCGTTTTTTTAATCTTTGGGATGGCATTGCCCCGCTGATCTTCTTGATTGCCGTTAATGATGAATTTGATTGTCATTTGTTTATTTCATTCGGAATGTTTCCGATAAAGTTTTCCGCATTTCTTCGACTTTTGAATTTCTATAACTAGGTATTTTTGTATTTAGGGTTTCTTTTGTAGCGTCCACTTTTTGGTCGGCCGTTTTTTGGACAGGTTTGCGCCACCTGTCCATTTTTCGGACAGGTTTATCCACAGGGAATAAACTGTTTTTTAACGGGTTAAGGTTTAGCCGGTAAAAGATTTTATTTCCCGCGCGCGATCTGGGAGATTCGAGGAGTTTGCCGGTGGCGTCGTAAGCCTCCACAATGCCGGAGCGCACAAGCTTTTCGACAGCATTAGTGATCGCCGTATGGCCCCGGCCGGTCTTGTACATAAGCTGCCCGCGCGATATCCAATCTTTTTCCTTCCGGCGGCCGGTTTCATAATCTTCAATCCAGCCGAGCGTTTGGCGGACAACGACGAGCAAAACACGAAGTTCAACGTCTTTTAGGCGAGGCATAAGTTCGTCGAGGATCAGATTGGGAACTTGAGTTGTATTTGGGATTATTTTGTCCATGAACCCGAGACACACCGCCATTTGGCGGTGATGACTGCATTAGGTTTTTAATCGGGGCTTCGCTCCCGATCTCTGCTCACGCTCTCGCGATGAGCAGAGTCGAGAGCCAAGGTTCCTATTTCCTAGACCCCCGCAGATTTGCCTCGGCGGGTTTTTTGATTTTTGTTTTTTCCGGCTCGCTGGCAGCCGTGAGATCGGCGCGCTCTTTTTCGATCTCTTTCCTGACGAACTCCTGCATTCGCGCGAATCCCTGTTCGAGCGCATCGGGACTCATCTGTTCGACGGCCGTCCAGCTGCGCGTTCCAAACGCATACTCAACGGCATCGATTTTGAACTTCTTGCTTTGCGCATCTTGCCCTGGCTTCACTTGCACGAGGTAATTCTCGATTTCCTCGAGCATCACCTTCCGGCGCTGCTTCCATTCGTACTTTTCCTCCTCGGTGCGGAAGAGAAGGCCTGCGTCGCGTTCGGCTGCGGTCTCAAGTTCGGTCGGCGATTCAAGCATTAGCTCGATTGCTGGCGCAAATTGCTCATAGGCGGGGTTTTGGAATACTTTGCCGTCGAGCACCGTCGATCGGTCTTTAATGACCACGCCCTGCCGGTAGACCTTCGCAATCGTTCCGCCGTCCATTTCTTGGATGCGCTCCATGAGGACGAGGAGATCCGGCTCGTAGGCAGTTTCGCCTTCGACTTTCATCTTCACGCCGGATTTGTAGATTTCGCGCTTGCCGGTTTCTTTGTTGATCTCGTTCTCGTACTCGTATCCGGCGCGGCCGGTCATGATCACATGGTACGGGTCGCGCACGAAGGGATCGGAGAACTCCGATTTCCATGTCGGCTTGATCACGCCCCAGTCTTGGAATTCCAACCGTGTCCGGCGGACCTTCTCGGCGTAGGCCTTCAGAAAGTCCTCCCACACGTGCGAGATGGAATCGATGATGAGGAGATCCGATGCTCCTTGGCGCATTCTTGTCATCGTCTCTTTAAGGTCGGCAAGCGACCGCGATTCGCGGACGAGCACTTCAATGTCTTCTTTGGCGAATATCGGTTTGAGGAATTTTGCGGCTTTTTCGGTGTCGAAGATCACGATCGGTTTTTTCGACCCTATTCGCTTGTAGAGCCCAATCGCGATCAGGGCTGACGTATATGTCTTGCCCGATCCGGCGAAGCCTTCGAACGCCGCTTTGAAGTAAGGCTTCGTGTTCGCTACGGGGGTAAAGAAGTTATCTTGTATTTGATTCATTTTGATTTGTTATTGACTTCCCAGAAGGGCTTGCTACAGTGGAAGTATCTGAGGTTTCCACAACTCCCTTCGGGGAGTTTTTGTTTTTCGACTTTGTTAACGTAATTTCTCTTGGCGGCTGGAACATTACTTCGATGAGATCGCCTATCTTCCAGCCAAATTTCTTGGTGAGCCATTTTCCTTCGAGGATTATCGCTGGAGTGCCCCACCTTCGATAGGTGACCTGTCTGGTGTTTTTCATTCACTTTCACCCTCCATAGCTGCCGACAGGAAGCGACTTAGGAAGCCATGGACTGCGGTCATATCGCCCTTTGATCCGACATGCCAAAGTGCAATGTTTTCTATCGGTTGCTTTTCTTTGTAGTCGTAGATCGTGATTATGGCGGATCGCCTTTTTGTTCCGAACTTGAACGCCCATTCCACACGCGTCTTCCCGTCGCTTGATCGCCACGGACCCTGATTGGCACGACTATGAGGATCTCCAAGTTTCTTAATGAGCTCCTGATAAGTCAGTCGCAGGTAGCCGGAAAAATGAGAGCCGATCACCTCTGCCGGTTTAGCCCTAGTTAGGCGACTAGTTCTTGGCGTCATGGTTTTTTGTGATTGGTTTATTATTCGACCTTTACAGCAAGCCCGGAGTACAAAAAAGCCCCGGTTTTATCAAACCGAGGCTCTTAGGGGGCAAAACTGTGGGCTTTTGCCGCTTTTAGCTAATCCTCATTTCCCATGGCACTTCTTGTACTTCTTGCCACTTCCACACGGGCAGGGATCGTTTCTGCCAATATCGCTCGACACTCCTAGAGAGCCGCTCGGGACGAGGATGGGCTGAACGGAAACCCGCTCTGAACTGTTATCGGCTTGTCCTTGGCTATTTGCTAGCTTAAAGACATTCGCAAAGACCCATTCGTTGAAGTTTCGCCACAGCGCTTCAAATAATCGGTGGGATTCTTCGCGATATTCTACCAGTGGATCGCGCTGGGCGTACGCGCGCAATCCGATGGATTCCATGAGCGCATCTAGGTCTTCTAAGTGATTCAGCCAGAGGAGATCAAGCATCTGGAGGAGGCGGCTCGGCGTCATGTGATCAAGCGCCGCTTCAAGGCTGCGTTTGCGAAGCATGTCTTCTTCCTTCTCCAGGTTTTCCGGCAGCTCACCTAAAGCCGCTTCCTTAAACGCCTTCTCGCGCTCTTCGATTTCGAGCGATTCTAAGAGCTTTGCATGCGCGGTGGCGGCATCGTAAATTACGCTCGCGAGGTTTTCCGGATTCATGCTCTCTAAAATAGAGCTCCGGCGGCGATAAAAAGCGCCGCGCTGTTTATTCAAGACATCGTCGTACTCCAACAAGTGTTTGCGTTGATCAAAATTCGCGCCTTCTACTTTTGCCTGAGCTTGCGCCACTGCGTTCGAGACCATTCGATTTTGAATGGGCTGATCCTCCGGCAAATCGAAGCGATCCATTACCGCTTTGATGCGATCGCCGCCGAAAATCCGCATGAGATCATCTTCGAGCGAGAGGTAAAATTGCGAAAACCCCGGATCGCCCTGGCGTCCGGAGCGTCCGCGTAGCTGGTTATCAATGCGGCGGGCTTCATGCCGCTCGGTACCGATAACACAGAGTCCGCCGAGCTCACGAACTTTACGTGCCTCTTCTGGATCCTGCGGGTTACCACCTAAAATAATGTCCACGCCGCGACCGGCGATGTTTGTGGCTACGGTGACTTTGCCGGTTTTACCGGCCTGAGCGATGAGTCCGCCTTCTTCTTCGTTTTTCTTGGCGTTCAGGACCTCATGCGGTACGTGATGAGTGTGGAGCAGCTCCGAGAGCATCTCATTTTTGGAGATAGAGGTAGTACCTACCAAGACTGGCTGGCCGGCTTCATGGCGTCGCTTCACTTCTTGGACAATCGCCTGCCACTTCCCTTCCGTCGTCTTATAAATAAGATCGGGAGCGTCCACGCGCTCGGTAGGTTTATTTGGTGGAATAGCGACAACTTCCAGTCCATACACCTTATGGAATTCCTCTGCGCTGGTTTGCGCCGTGCCGGTCATACCGGCGATTTTTTTATACATCCGGAAATAGTTCTGGATGGAGATTTTACCGTAGGTGCGGGATTCCTCCTGCACTTTTACGCCCTCTTTAGCTTCGATAGCTTGGTGCAAACCGCCGTTATAACGGCGCCCCTGAAGCAGTCTGCCGGTAAACTCATCTACAATGATAATTTCGCCGTTACGCACGACGTAATCGCGATCTAATTTAAAAAGCGCATGCGCTTTGAGACACTCTTCGAGATAGTGCACCAGGCGTAACTGCTCCGGCGCGTAAAGATTCGGCACCCCGATCATTTTTTCCATTTTCGCGATACCGGAAGCGGTAATGAGCACGGATTTTCGCTTCTCATCTACTTCGTAATCCTCTTCCGGCTGCAGATTCTTGACGAGCCGGGTGAACGTTTTATAGAGCTCGGATGATTCGGTATCCGGCGCGGAGATAATGAGCGGGGTGCGAGCTTCATCTATTAAAATAGAATCTACTTCGTCAATCACGGCGAAGGAGTGCCCACGCTGTACCTGCTGCGTTAGCGCGTAGGCAAGGTTATCGCGCAGGTAGTCAAAACCGAATTCGTGGTTCGTACCATAGGTAATATCCGCAAGGTAGGCCTCGCGACGGGTAATCGGCCGTAAAAACTCTTGCTGCACCCGGAAGCTGCCGGTTGCGTCGCGCTCTCTATCTATAAGAGCCTCGGCATCTTCGGGTATTTTCCATTCGGGATCATAGAGAAAGGCGGCGTTTGGCACGAGGCATGCCACTGAGAGCCCCAGAAGCCGGTAGACTTGACCCATCCAGACGGCATCGCGCCGGGCAAGGTACTCGTTGACCGTAACCACATGTACCCCTTCGCCCTTCAAAGCATTTGTATAGACCGGTGCTACCGCGGCGAGGGTCTTACCTTCGCCGGTTCCCATCTCCGCAACTCCGCCCTCATGGATCACTACACCGCCCATGAGTTGCACATCGTAGGGGCGCTGATGGAGCGCGCGCTTGGCTGCTTCGCGCACCAGTGCAAAAGCGCGTGGAAGCACTGCCTCTAGCGATTCGCCGTTCTTCACACGATCTTTGAGTGTCTGACTCTCATTTTTGAGTTCATCACTTGACAAATTTGAAACCTCGCCCTCCAGGGCGTTAACATCGGCAACAATTGATTCAAGCCGCCCTAAGGTGCGGCGGCGAAAGAGGTTATCGAGGAATCCTGGCATTAGTTTGGGTTATGCTCGTCCCGATACTTTTCAATCTCGTGATGGAGCTTATTCTTCAGCGCATCAATCGCCGCATGGGCGTCTTCGTGCGTATCTTCGGCATGGAGATTTTTGCCGGGAAGGATAATGTCGGCAGCGGCGCGGAAAACTTCCCCCTTGTAGTGATGAGCGGTCATACGTTCGATCGTAGCTTTAACTTCCACTTCCCCGAGCTCTTCATAGCGGGACACGAATTTCTCCAAATACGCCATTTTCTCACGGATATAGGCGTCTAAACTCTCTGTTAATTCTAGGTTTTTCGCATGTATGTCGATATGCATAGTAGTAATAGTATAGCGTAAAAATGAGGAAAGATGAAGGACAGTTTAGCCCGGGTTTTGATGGTTTCTCTAGGTAACCGTAGGCAAGAGAGAATCAAAAATCCCGCCGTGAGGCGGGATTTTTGGAAGCACTAGATGCGCTTCTTGGAAGACTTCTTCGAAGATTTCTTCGAGGACTTCTTCGCTTTCTTTTTGGCAGCCATTGTACAATGACAATTTTTATTTTCACTGGGTTGCCGACCACCCCAGGATGCCACGCACTAAAAATGGTTTAGATTTTTTCGCGCGCGACAAAACAATTTGGTTACACCAAAATTATACCATTGCATCACCATTATTTTTCAGAAAACTGTGGATAAGTGATTAGAAAAATATTTATGCGCGCAGTGGAGGATAAAAATAAAAATATTTTCGCGAAGAATTATTCGTAGCGCAACGCTTCCATCGGACTTTTTTTCGCGGCTTCGCGCGCCGGATAAATACCGAAGATGATACCGATCGCGGCGGCTACAGCTGCGGAAATAAGAATAGCGGATGGCGGCAAAACGAATACCCAACCGATTGAGGTGAAGCGGGTGAGGATAAACCACAGGAGAATAACGAAAAACCCGCCGATCAAAATGCCGATAATACCGCCGACGGTGGTTAACATAACCGCTTCCCAGAGGAATTGCGCGATAATGTCGCGATCCGTAGCGCCCAAGGCTTTCCGAAGGCCGATTTCCTTAGTGCGCTCGATGACTGAGACAAGCATGATGTTCATAATGCCGATACCGCCTACAATGAGCGAGATACAGGCGATGGAAGTAAGGAAGAGCGTGAGAACAGTGGTAATACTTCCGAGAAGCGCTACCGCATCTTCCTGGGTTCGGATCGTAAAATCATCTTTGTCCGGATCAGTAATATGGTGCGTTTGCCGTAGCACCGAGACTACCCGGCTTTGAGCAAACTCAATCGTATAGGTATCGCTTGCCTGAAGTGTAATGGCCTGGAAATAATCGATGCCTAAGAGCTGGCGCTGCGCAACAAGGAGCGGAATAAGTACTAAATTATCTTGATCCACGCCAAAGGGACCTAAGCCTTTTTCTTCGAGCACACCGATCACTTGAAAACTGGAATTTTTAAGGCGGATCGTTTTGCCAATCGGAGTAATATTTCCAAAAAGCGTCTTCGCGATTTTAGATCCTAGAACTGCGACATGATCCGCCGAACGAGCTTCGTCGTTTGTGAAAGTGCGTCCTTCGGCGGTATCGAATTTTCGCACCGGGAAGAAATCACCGGTGACGCCCTGATAGCTTACGGTCGTGTCGTTGTTGCCGTAGATTACCTTGGCTTGGCCGGAAACTTGCGGGGCAACGTGAGCAATTGAAGGCTCCCGCTCCAGGGCATCCGCATCTCCTTGCACCAAGGTCTTAATGATAATCCCTTGTACTGAGGCGGGCGAAGCTAAGCGCGATCCTTTGGTCGCGCCGGGAATAATAAAGATGAGATTTGAACCGGTACCTTCTACTTGGTTCAGGATCAGAGCTTTCGCGGAATTCCCAATTGACATAAGTAGGATTACTGAACCGATGCCGATCACGATGCCTAAAATCGTAAGCAACGAGCGCGTTTTGGCATGCGCAAGACCATGATAGGAAGTTTTAAGCGTGTCGCGTATGGTCATTTGAGTGTTGCGGTTAAGGTGTGCTTGTGAATGGGTCCGTCTTTTACAATCGTACCGTCTTCGAGCGCCAGTAAGCGTTTGCCAAATTCAGCAGTGCGGGTTTCATGGGTGACTAAGATAATGGTTCGTCCTTCTTTGTTAAGGTGTTCCAGAATTTCCATGACCTGCAATCCGGATGCGGAGTCTAGATTACCGGTGGGCTCATCAGCGAAAATGATATCGGGGTCATTTACAAGCGCCCGCGCGATTGCCACGCGCTGTTTTTGCCCGCCGGAGAGATGGTTCGCCTCTACCGCAATCTTATCCTCTAGGCCCACCGAGGCAATCGCCTTTCTGACGCGCGCTTCCCGATCGGCATGGACGATTTCATGACTATAGAGCAGCGGCAATTCGACATTTTCATAGACGCTCGCCCGTCCGAGCAAGTTGAATGATTGGAAAATAAATCCTATTTCCTTATTGCGCGCTTTCGCGAGCGCGGCGTCGTCGAGCGCATGCATGGAACGGCCGTTGAATATATATTCGCCGCCGGTAGGTCGATCCAAGAAAGAAAGTAAGTGAAGTAGCGTGGATTTACCGGAACCGGAGGGGCCCATAATCGAAACAAACTCTCCCCGGTCAATCGAGAACGTTGCGCCGCGGAGCGCGTGCGTGACAACATCGCCGTCTACATAATCCTTCGTGAGGTTGGTGACAGCGATAAACCCTTCGCGTTCATGAGCCATGGCTATTTTGTTCCAATATTTGCTACTTCCTCGCCTTCGTCTACGCCCGAGAGAATCTCTACCCTACCATCCCGATCTTGAATGCCGGTTTTAACCGGAATCCGCACGGTTTTTCCGTTTTGATTTTTCTCTACGAAGATGCCGTCGTCATTTTGGAGAATGGCGTATTGCGGCAAGATAATCGCGTTATTCTTCGTGCCGGTTTGGATCGCAAGATTCGCGGTAAGACCACTGCGAAGCCTCGGATCCTGCTTCGTAAACACCACTTTTACTTTAAAGTTAACCGCGCCATCTACGATGGTTTCGGCTGGATCCACCCGGGTGACCTGGCCCTCAAATGTCTCGTCCTGGAATGCGTCGAGCGTGATACGCACGGTCTCACCGACCGCAATAGCGCCGATATCGGTTTCTGGAATATTGGCTTCAATCTGGTAACGAGCGTCGGAAATCATTGCCGCGATTGATGAATTGGCGGTAACAATCTCCCCTATCTTTGCGTCTTGCTTCGTGACCACACCCGCGATAGGAGCTCGGATTATGGTTTTCGCAAGCTCGGCTTGGATTTGATTCACGCTTGCTATCGCTCCGTCTACTTCCGCTTGTTCCGCCCGGATTGCTTCCGGCGTTGAACCCGCCTTCGCGAGCGCGAGATCATTCTCTGCCTGGCGCACGGCGAGCTTCTGAGTAGCGAGAAGTTGGCTCGCGGAAGTAATCGAGGTTTGGGAAGTCGTCGTTTCCGTGCGTGCTGTAGTAAGACTAGTCTGATACGCAGTTACGGTTCCTGACGTGAGGCCTTGGGCGCCAAGAAACGCGCTCTGCACATTTTCTAGGAAGCGTTGTACGTCTGCCACATGAGTTGTGGCGTTCGAGAGTGCCGCGTCGAAATCCTGAGGCGCGCTTTGAGTACTCAATCTATTGAGTTCGGTACTCCACGCGGCAAGCATGCGCGTCATCGCTCCTCTACCGTTTTCCGCGTCATTCTGAGCTTGATAATTATACGTAGAGAATGTGAGTGTTGGATTCAATTGATCATCGTTTATAAAGAAGGCGTCGGTTTGCTTACGGACTGCGTCATCCGCGTTGATATAAGCGTTTTGAAGTGTACTCAAAACTCCCACGTAATCGTTTTGCAGGCTGAGTTTCGCCTGATCGAGTGAGGTTTGTTTAATCGCAAGCTCCTCCGGGCGCGTTCCTTTATTTAATTCATCAAATTTTGCTTGAGCTGCCGCGAGAGAAGCTTTCGCGGAAGCAAGCTGAGCTGAGATATCGGCTGAGGCAAGCGTAGCGATAAGTTCGCCCTGTCCCACCCGATCGCCGACATCGTGATAGACCCGGCTTACCTTGCCGCTTTTTTCAAATGAAAGGGAGATGTCTTCCGCAGGCTCTATCGAACCGGTCACGGAAACCTCGCTTATAATGGTGCCTCGTGTGGCTTTGACTAATTGGACTTCGGGTTTCTTGGCCGCGCGTGCCCAAATGATAGCGCTGAGGAAAAGTATTACGAGCGCCGCAATCACCCACTTGTTTTTAAAATATCGTGCTAATTTCTTCATAAAGCCTTCATAGTATACCACGAAAAAGCCGGCAAGCCTGCCTGTCGGTGAACAGGTCTGACTTGCCGGCTAAGATTTTACACTGCTTCTTTGCGCGCCCTGTCGTGGAGAGCAGCCAATCCGGCGAGCAAGGTTAACTGCTGGATCACGGTATCAAGGTTGTGGCAGTTCCAACCGTATCCTTCTTCCTCGTGATCCTCATAGGACATCTCGTCGGGCCCGATACCACAGGCATTCCCCGGGCAGTCGAGGATAAGTCGGCCGGAGTCATCGTGAAAAACTCGATACTCCCATTGAAAAATCTTTTTATATACGGGAAGCATTCTGTCGTAAGCTTGCCGCATTACCCCTGTAATGTCTTCCAAGGATTCATCCGGCAGATTTCTGATCCATGCTACAAGCTTTCGGCTATACTCACCGTCCATGGCATGCCCATAACACGTTTGCGTACTCGCGATGCTCTGGAAAACGAGAAGCTGAGAGCGGCTCGCGGAGGTACGCGATTCGTAATAGCGCGAAAGCAAAGAGAAAACCATAAGCGAGGCGGAAATTGCTTCCGCAGGCAGGAGACTTGGTATGGAAGCGACACGATTACTCGCCTTGATGACCGGCAAGGCAAAAGAGAATGTACGGAATCCGTTTACGTCTTCCCTGCGGATCGAGGCATTATTGAATCCAAAACCGGTTTCCCAATCGAAATTGCAACCCGAAAAAGCAAAGCGGCTCATGAGATCTTCGACGATCGGGGCTTTCTTCAAATCCCCTATTTCCTGGATTTTTTCTTTTACAAAATCCTCGTGCACGTGAAGCACGAGAGCACATGCCGCAGCGTCCCAACCGAGCTCATACCAGGCGGGCAGATCCTCTTCCGTGATTGATCGCATGCTTATCCTCTCACTCAATAAACTGCACCCAGGCTAGTATGGGCTCGCGTTCCTGTCAAACTGCATCTTCCCAAAAGCGATGGATATACTTACCCAGCCTAAGCTCGCTTAAATACGAAATATTTATACCCCAAGAAATTCCAGAGAAACGAAACGCCGATGCCAATTAAAGCGCCGAGATTCGCCCAAAGATTATCGGTAACTCCAGGGTGAGCAATGTAATTTACTACAAACGACGCGGCGCCGGTATTTAAGAGCGCTCCGCCTGCTGCAATAAGATAGAACGAAGCGGCCTGACCGATGCTTGCCTTGTCGCCGGAGTGAAAGGTCCAAAATTTGTTCCAGAAGAAGCTATTGGTCGTGGAAAAGAGAAACCCTAAGAGCACGAAGAGCGAGTACGAAGTGCCTTTGGCGATGCCGGTCATCGCGATCAAAAGATTCAAAACGCCAAAATAAATAAAGCTGTTCAAGGTGCCAACGGCCGCGAATTTGGCGAATTGATAGAGTACTCCCCAAACCTTACTCAAGAGGTACGCAACCCAAAGCGCTACCGGTGCAAGGATCAGAAAGAACACGAAAAACCCTAACCGTGCCCCCATCCCGTTCCCTACCCCTAACCGGGCCAGCGTGCTGCCGAGCGTCGAGAGCATGGGCTGCGCCAAAAGCCCTACTGCCGCTCCAATCACAACCGCAAGCCAAAGATCTTTTTTATTCATAGTTCTAAGCGTAAATCCTAAAAGGCAAAGCGTAAATTGGATAATTCAGGATATTATTGACTTTAAGGGCATAATCGCTTACAATAAGCAGGTTCAATATTCAATCTGTATCACTGATTTATGGCACATACAAAAGCCCTCGGCTCTACAAAAAACGGCAGAGATTCCATAGCGAAGCGCCTTGGCGTGAAGATTCAAGACGGCCAGCCAGTCATGGCAGGCCAGATCATCCTTCGCCAGCGGGGTACTCGCTACCTTCCTGGCAAGAATGTTCGTCGTGCTGGTGACGATACACTCTATGCCATGAAAGATGGCGTAATCGCTTTTAGCACGAAAACCAAAACGAAGTTTGACGGCAATCGCCGCACGGCGACCGTCGTATTGGTCAAATAAACTTTGACCCAAGCCTAAACCCAGTCAGCCCGCGCCGAAAGCGCGGGCTTTTCGATCAAAGTCGCCTACATGCCTAGGTGATCTTCTTTCTCCCGCATTTTTTCTTTGGGATCACCTTCAAGTTTCAGTACGGTGTGCCGGATCTCCGCAATCTTATTTTTGAGTATATAAATCCACGCGATGAGCCCGGCTATCGCGAGAACTAGGATGCCTACGAGCACTAAGAGTAAAGGTGCCGCGTCGGCCATAGTGGGATAAAAGACCTCCTATTGGCGACCTTTGGGAATAGTTTGATTATACCTTACCGAAGATAGAATGAACCTGCGATCATGCATTGACCGTTGTAGGACTTCGGCGTGGCGTAATAGGTTATTCCTGCCTGGAGCGTGGGGCCACCTAGAGGGAACTTCTGCCATATATGCGAAGGCTCAGGATACCCGAAAGAACTTGAGCCTCCATCGGTTTCCAAAAGAAGCGCACCGGAAGCATCGTAAATTTGAAAGGTGTTCGGCGGATAACAGCCTCCGTTCACGCAAGCTGCGTAGAATTCTGCTGATGACGGTACAAAATCTACGGTGGGAGAAAATGCACTTTTGTTTCCAGTGCAATAGCCATGTACAAATCCCTCCGGAAAACCTCCGGAAACTTTCGGTTCTGATGGAGTAAGGGTAATTTCCGCCTCTTCTATGGGAGTCCAATCCATGGAGCGCCAGCCGACAGCCGGATCTTCGTAAGCCATGCGCGCATGCCAATGATAGGTGCCGCTTTCCCCGATCGGAATTGTGATCGTTATAGTGTCTCCTGAATTTACTGGACCATTTCCAAAATTTCCGCCGCTGCCCAAATCCGTAGCAATAGGCTGGAAGCTCATATCCATGAGTATTTTCTTTCCTTCGATTGGACTCACCACGATAGCGGAGAAAATTGCACTCGCACTCTCGCTCTCTACGCTCCACGTAAGATTATTAATGCCAGGTTTCAGCGGTGAAGGTGGCGGTGGAGGCGGGGTTGGCATTCGTATTGATGTGGTAGTTGATTCTATCCCATCGTCCAGGAGAACGCTCAGGTCGTAGGTATGTATTTCGCCATCGAGCGTAGCACTCGCGTCGTAGAACGCGCTATTCCCTATATACATGGGGTCGGTGCTCGTCGCAGCCATATCTCTAAGTGTCGAGGTGGTGAGTGAGCTTGTGCTCATCTCCCAGTTGAAGTGAATGGTGGAGCTCGTAATACTCGCACTGAAACTTGAAATCAAAGGGGGTGTGGAAGTCGGCGTAGAAGTAACGGTTGAACTCGCACTGGTGTCACTCTCTGAAAAACTCGCTGGCGCTGCCTGCGGCGCACCAGGCGGTGCGCCGCCCACAAAGAAAAGTGGTGGGGTGGTTGTCGTGGCTTGAGAAGAAGATGTAGCGATAATGATGATATTCTCGAAAGTTTTTGGACTCGAAGATGTGCTTGCAATAATCGCAGAGCTTGAAGCGACATTGGGTTTTATTGTTCTCGCTGGAACTGGAAGCGATTGCGGGGAAGATTGTGGAATTTCTGCAAATAGATTGATACTGGGTTTAGGAATAGCTGTGTTTTTGGGTTGGTATCCGAAGAAGTTTCCCAATGCATCGCTAATTTCTCCGAGAAAGGATTGAGGATCATCTTTTACAAAACTCGGATCTTGCTTCGCCTTCTCCCCTTCTTTAAGGAAAAGATCTATCACGCCAGCTCCATATTCCACCGCCTTCGGCGCGAGATGATTCCAATAATCATTGAGGACTTTATCATCTTTTAGCGTTACACCATTTTTGGAATCAATGGCTAAATCACTATGAGCAGACTTCAACAATAAATAATTGCCTTCGTTGCCGATAGCATACAATCTATTCTGGATTAATTCATATGTATTTGGCTGAGGCAGACTATATCCGCTTTGAATTCCGATCGTCTTTGGGCTATAGAAATTATTGTTCGTATACATCGCGACCTCATCAAAATAATCACCAAGGTTATTCTTCAGAACTATCTGTTTGCTCTTCAAGCTATCATGGAGATTCTTATCAGGGTGCGACAAATCATATTGAGACGCCCAGTCCTCATAAATCGACCCGAAAGCATGGGATTCATTGCGCGCATGCTCCGGCACCGTTAGATCTTGGATGAGGTGTAACATGTGGCCCAATACAGCCATCGCTTTTACTCTATCTCCTCGAGTATAGGCTCGGATGCCTGCCTGCCAAGTAAAATCCGTATCGGTTGCGTTGCTGCCTTCACTTATAGGAGCGAAGAGCGAGGCAAGCACCTTGAAACCAGCGTACACCACCCCCGCCTGGCGTGATCCATTTACGGCCCAGTCTTTGGATGTGCCGTAGCTACCTAAGTGATAGAGCGGGTCAATGGCGCCATCTTCGGTCAATCCTCTTTTATATACCGGATCATAGAAATGATTTAAGTAGCGAGGCATGTCGTCCTCATGAATCGCGCCATCTACAATATAGAGTTTGTCTTCTTCGCTTAAGAGATTTCCAGAAGACCTTGCGGAGAGACTGAGGGTTTCATTGGTAAGATATGCATGAGTAGAAACGCTATACGCTTCCGCGAAACGAGGCGACAAGAGGAGTAGGATTTCGACGGCGATGATGAGAATCTTTTTTAGCATGACTCCACCATACATTGATGGAATCAATTTTCGTTAAAGAAAAAGTAGAGAAACTATAAAGACTCGATCTTCCAGATATTAGTGTATTTGTTTCTGGATATGAGCATTGCATATTCAGGCAATCCCTGCTCACCCGGAACGATATATTCTACGGAATCTTTACTCCCCGTGTCTCTCCTCGATGGCTGAAATTGTTTTAGGATTTTTACTACTTCGACTGGATCTTTGCTTTTCAGATTTCGAAGTGCTTCTTCTTGCTTATCCAAGATAAAGTACTTGCTGGCGAGCTCGACATCTCCTTTTTCGAATGCGCTTATGAGTAACTGCAATGTCTCTTCGGGAGTCTTGCCGCCGTAGGTGTCAGAACGCAAAGCGGCCTCACCGATCTGAATTCCTTTTTCATATTTGGCATAGTTTTCTAATTGATCACGGATAGTGCGCGCTTCGGGACTTGCATAAAACTCCCACAAAAAATATCCACTACCAATAAGCACGAACACTGCCACAAACAAGCCCGCCATCCTCCAAAAATGTGTATTCATATTTAGAGCATTCGGGAGGAATCAGTTTGTGTCAAATTGTGGACAAACTTCAAAAATCTTTATTTTAAATTTATCTCAAAGTGCTTACCGCAATCACTATTCTCCCTGCTTGCGCTCGATTTCGTGAATCGAACCGTAGATATCGAAGAGTGTAAAGAGCAGACTGAAAACCAAAGGACCAATTACGAAGCCCAGAGGTCCGAATACGGCGAGACCGCCCATTACGGAAATAAAAATCGCGAAGGGATGAATCTTTGCCCCGCGGTGAATCAGTCGCGGACCCAGGAAGTTATCGATAAGACCCACGGCAATGAGGGACCACGCCAAAAGCCCCAGGGCGTGGAGCGGATTACCAAAAATGAATGCGTAAAGGACGGCGGGAATAAGAACTAGCGAAGTGCCTACCCCGGGAATAAGCGCTGAAATAGCGGCAGTGCTTCCCCAAAGCGCCGGATTTGGAATACCGAAAAGCCAAAAACCGATACCGGTCAACATGCCCTGAAGAGATGCGATAACCAAGGTGCCGCGGATAACTGAAGCCACCGTACGGCTCAATCGATCCAAAATCATATTATCGTAGTTTTCCGGCAAGGGACTGAACATCACGAGCCAGTCCCTGATTCTTTTGCCATCGGTAAGGAAATAGAAGAACGCGATAAAGCAGATAAAAATATTGAGGAGCACGGTTACGGCATGACCGAAGAAAAGCCCCGCGGAACCTACCATCCAGCTCAAAATTTTCTGACCCAGCTCTTTGGAGTTATCCGAAAGCGATGGCGCTACCCGCCCCACGGCTTCTTGGAGTGCCCCGCCGGCCCGAAAACCCTCTAAGCCATTTTGAGCTAAGTGACCATAAAACGTGCGTGCTTCGTTAAATACTTGGAAGCCCACTGACATAAGCGGCACGAGCACGATCGCTATGACGATGAGGATCGTAAGCCAGGCGGCCAGCGCCTCTTTGCCACGAACCCTTTTCAGTACCCGCTCGTAGAGCGGACGAAAAATCACCGCGAGCGCGCAAGCAAAAACCAGCGCCGGGAGATACGGAAATGCGATAACAAAGGCGACCAGAATGACCAGCGCTAAGAGTCCGAAGAAGAAATAGGACTGGGTTTTCTCCAACATGCAATTAATACTAGAGCTTAGGAGATGACTCGGCAAGACTGTCTACCTCTCTCATGAATTGGTCTCCTCTATCTTTATAATCTTTAAACATACCGAAACTCGCGCAGGCCGGAGAGAGAATTACTACATCGCCCGGCTCAGCAACTCCCGCTGCGGCGTGTACCACCTCTTTCATGGATTGCATGCCTTCAAGTATTTTGAGCGTGCCTCGCTCGATTTTTGATTCTCGATTCTCAATACTCGCTTTGATTTTTGGCCATTCTTCCCCTATTCCGATAATCGCTTTTACGGATGCATCTTCCGCAATACATGCACCGAGCTCACTGAAATCAGCTCCTTTGGATGAGCCGCCGAGAATCAGAATTTTGGGATCAGGAAACGCTTGGAGCGCCGCGATGGCTGATTCCGGAGTAGTAGAGATGGAATCATCAAACCAGCGCACGCCATCCTTTTCACCCACAAAGTGCAGGCGATGCGCGAGACCTTCGAAGGTCCGCAATACTTCGACCATTGCGCTATGCGGTACCTCGAGCAGTGAAGCGGCAGTCACGGCAGCACAAACATTTTCCAGATTATGCGCGCCGGGAAGCAAAATCTCGGAAATAGGAAGGATCTCCTCGCAGGTACCGTCTTTAAAAAGCTCGATTTTTCCATCCAGCGCGGATGCACCCTGTTGCACTTCACGCCGCCGGCTTATCCAAAACTTTTTTGCCTTGGATGACTCACCGATCGAGCGTGAGGATCCATAATCAATATTGGCAATGACGTAATCTTCGAGTGTTTGATATTTCACGATATTACGCTTTGCTTCCACGTAATCCGAGACGCTGCCGTGAATATCGAGATGATCCTGGGTGGTCATTAAAACAATCGCAATGCGTGGACTCTTCGTGATCTCAAGAAGCTGGAAACTGGAAAGTTCGTAGACTACGATCGTATCTGCGCTGATGTCTTCAAGGCGCGAAAGAGCCGGCACGCCGATATTTCCCAAAAGCTCTGCTTTTCTCCCCGCGGCATGGAGCATCTCATACACCAAAGTGGAGGTAGTCCCTTTGCCTTTGGTGCCGGTTATGCCCACGACTTTTGCCGGACACGCCTCAAGAAAAATAGCAGTGCCGGAGGTTACCGAAATATTGTTTTTTTTGGCGTCTTTGAGCCAGGGGTGGCTAAGCGGTAAACCCGGTGAACGCACGATGAGATCGAAGCCCAGAATTGCCTGATCTTCTCTAAAATGAAAAACCACCCCTGCGTCGCGGAGCCTTTGGATGGTTTCCGCGTCACCCCCGGTGAAACTCTCCTCTCTTTTCGCCTCGAAAACTTCAAGTCTGGCTCCCTTTTTCAATAAAAAATCTGCGGAAGCTTTGCCTTCGGCGCCAAAGCCCAAAATCGCGATATGCTTGTTCGCGAAATCATGCATAGGTATGAAAGAGTATACTAGCGCCAGATTTAGCGCAAATGAATAACGTCCCGGATAGTTACTAAGACCATGATGAGGATCAGAAGTAAAAATCCAACGTTATTTGCAATCGCTTCCACTCGCTTTGAAACCGGCGAGCCCTTTATTTTTTCGATTGCAATGAGCAACAATCGCCCTCCATCCAAAGCCGGAAACGGGATAAGATTTGCAACTGCAAGGTTCAATGAAATCGCACCCAGGAGCTCCACGAGGTAGGCTAAACCAAAACGGCTGGTTTGATTCGCAACGCTAAAGATGCCTACCGGACCCACCACGCCCTCTAAGAGTGATGCATGCGCGAAAAGATTTACAATAAGTGCGCCAAAAGCGCGAATAGTAAGCCAGCAAATATTCAATGACTCGACAAATCCCGTTTTAAGAGCACTCCAGAAGCCTAGCCCCTCCCCGCCGCCCTCTTCGAGCCCGATGCCGATGCGCGGCACGCCACCTTCATCGCGGGGCGTTATGGAAAAAGGAATCTCTTTGCCATTACGCACTACCGTAAAGGAAGCGCTGTCTTCAGAGTGGCTCTTAACGAAAGCAATAAAGTCATCGCCATGTGAGAAGCCTTTGATGAGATCGCCGGCATGAACGCCCGCGACTGCCGCAGGTGAACCGGCTGCGACATCACGCACAGCAAGAATAGCAGGCGTGCCTGCCATGAGGACGCCTGAGATCAAGAGCCAGCCAAAAACGAAATTCAGAAATACTCCAGCACCGATGACCACTGCCCGCTTCCATGCCTTTGCCGCAAAGAAATACCCTTTTCGCTCTTCAGGGCTCAGGGTCGCATTTTCTTGGCCTTCTTCCTCTCCGGCAATCTTCACAAAACCGCCGAACGGCAGCCAGTTTACACTATATTCAGTCTCACCTCTCTTTATGGCAGTTATGCGCGGCGGAAAACCGATTCCAAACTCATCTACTTTTAAGCCGAAAAGCTTGGCAGTCAAAAAATGGCCCGCCTCGTGGCCGAGAATAAGCAGCGAAAGACCAATGAGTACAATGAGAAAAGTGAGCATATTACTCTGCGAGTTCCCTGAGCTTTTCCTCGAGCATGGTTTCGATCTGATCGTTCGTTTCTTTTACTTTCTTTTCTATCTTCTCCTTGCCACTCCTCGAAACATCCTCGGAGAGTTCGCTTCGATCCTCCGCGGCACGCACTTTATTGATACTGTCGTTTCGCATATTGCGGATTTCGATGCGGGTAGCTTCCACGGTTTTTTTGACGAGTTTTCCAAGTTCCTCGCGTCGCTCTTCGGAAAGCGGAGAAAGCATGGCGCGCACCGTATTGCCGTCGTTTGAAACGCTAAAACCCGCGCGTGCCTCTTCGACTGCGCTCATAACGGCCGGTACCGCGGCTTTATCCCAAACAGAGATTCTCACCTCGCGCGGCGGCACCAAAGAAAATGACCCAAGCTGGTTCAAGGGCATCTTACTGCCATACGCTTCCGCCTGAAGTCCCTCGAGAAATTCAATCGAGGGACGGCTGGAGCGCATACCACGCAACTCTTCTTTGAGACGCGCGATTGCTGCCTGAAGATGATTTTCGAGTTCTTTTAAATAGAGATCCATGAATGAATAAACGGCTAGGGCTACGATGCCGGTTTGCATATGCTTTTCTTGGCCTTAGCCCAACAGGGTTCCCAAATACATTAATTGCAAGCGCGGGTTGAGACCGGTTGCATCCGCCATGCCACGCAATTCTAGCACAGCGTGCCAGAGGGCGCTATGCGGTTTTTTCTCGCGCGAGAGAACGTTAATCATGCCATCCAAAAATCCCCGAAAACTAAAATCTTCCGGTTCTACAAGTGCTTTTACGAACTCTTTGCGCGCCGCGGGAAGTGTATCCATAAATTCCCGTGCCGCAATTTCGTTTGCGCCTCCCTTTATCTTCCGCATGCTCTCGTATGCATCTTCTTTCATCGGAACATATATTTTCTGCATGCGTGAGAGCAATGTGGGCATGAGAAGTTCCGGGTCTTGCACGATGAAAAATAAGAGCCCGGATTCCGGCGGTTCCTCAGCGGTTTTTAAGAGCGCGTTTTGAGCCTCAGTCGTTAATGCTCCTGCATGATGTATGATTACGGTCCGGCGCGAACTCACCAAGGGTCGTTCGCTCAAAAAATATTTGATCGCGCGAGCAGCTTCAATGCCAATCGTCCCCACTTCATTTGGCCCCACTTCCAGCATGTCCGTAAGTGGCCGAGTTTGCTCCTCTGACCAGGCGTTATTCTCGAGATAAGCAGCAAACTGCTTCGCGAAACGAGCTTTCCCCGCGCCGCGAGGGCCGAAAAGGATATACGCATGGTTAAGTCTGCCGCGCTCGTGAAGCCGCATGAATTCCGTGCCGATTTCGGGAATAGACATAGGAGTTACAGCATTACGACGCGCTCCTTGGTAGCGGGTTCACCAATCACGGAAATCGCGCCAAGGGCGACCAAGAGTTCCATAAGAAGCATTGCGATAAGCGCGCTTACTCCAACCATAATCACGCCGATACCGCGCAAGAGAATAAAAAGCGTTAACCCCGAAACAAGAGTGAATGCGCTGCCGAAACTTGCTTTCCAACTTGCCGCCACTCTTTTCAAATAGGCATAAAAAACATCTGCCACTGATTCTTGCGGCGAGAGCTCAAGATTCAAGTTCTTTTGCGCTTGAGCAATCATTGCGACGGAAGCATCCTGTACGGCTTTATCCTGCACATCGGGGGGAAGCATCGCGAAACGCGGATCCCCGGAGAGTTCTTTCTTAGCAATACTCTCCGCAAAATCTTTCACGGTTGCATTGAATTGAATTTGCGGCGTGACCACAGCAGCAACTTTTACCGCGCCGCCGTAGAGCGCATGAAACTGATTCTCAGGAATTGGAAGCGGGGAGGTGCTCCATAAGGGTGATGCGATCATAATGCCACCCAAAAGATAGCCGGTAAGCATCCAACCGATCTTGCGGCGCGAAGCGGCGAAGAACGATACGGAGAGACGATTCTCTATATCTTGCTCAACAACCATATTGCCAAAAAACGTAAAAATGAAGATAACGGCTGCCGTACTCAAAAGCAGACTAGGTGAAACTGCGATAAGGATTGCATAGCCGCCGAGGAATACAGCAGTCTCGAGGGCTACCGTAGTGAACTTGAAAAACCGGTAGGTTGAGATAAAGAAGATCACTGAACTCACGGAAAAGAAGACTCCGCAAGCCACGAGAAAATTCAAAGACTCACCACTCAGACCCTCCATAGTTCGCGCGAAAAAGTAACCGCTCGCGAAGGCGGAACATAACGCCACGCACATAAGGCCGATTAATTTCCATGGCCCTCTGCGCACGGGTGTTTCGGCAAATTTAATTTGCGGTAGGATCCCCCGGTTGGGATTCAGGAGGTTCATTGGCAGGCGGGTTTTCACCCTGAGGAGTATTATACATCGCCTGGCCAATTTTCTGAATCTCACTCGTGAGCTCTTGGACGGCGGTTTCAATTGCCGTCTTGTCCATGCCGTCTTTTACGGCTTTGACTGCGTCTACTTTTGCCTGCACCGCGCTTTTCACCTCCGCGGGCACTTTATCACCTCCATCCGCAAGCGCTTTTTCGGCAGTGTAGACGAGCTGCTCCGCCTGGTTTTTGATTTCAATCAGTTCTTTTTTCTTTGCGTCCTCTTCCGCGAATTTCGCGGCTTCATTTTTGAGACGCTCCACCTCTTCTTTAGAGAGCGCAGTGGTCGCTTCGATTTTGACCGACTGAGTCTTGCCGGAGGCTTTGTCCATCGCTTTTACGGAGAGGATGCCGTTCGCGTCAATATCAAACGTTACTTCCACCTGCGGCACGCCACGAGGCGCCGGCGGGATACCGTCTAAAATAAATTTAGCGAGCACTTTATTATCTTGAGACATCGCTCGCTCGCCCTGGGTCACGACGACTTCCACCGAAGTCTGACTGTCGGCGGCAGTCGAAAATACCTGCGTCTTTGCCGTTGGGATCGTAGTGTTTTTCGGGATCATTGGCGTCGCGACGCCACCCATAGTTTCAATGGCGAGGGTAAGCGGGGTTACGTCGAGAAGGAGAATATCTTTCACTTCACTTTCGGAAGCACGGCCTTCTTTCTTCGCCGCAATTACTTCAGCTTGCACCGCCGCGCCAATTGCCACCACTTCATCCGGATTGATACCGCGATGCGGTTCTTTACCGAAGAGCTTCTTAACCGCCTCCTGGATCGCAGGCATGCGCGTCTGGCCACCTACTAAAACTACTTCGTTGATTTCCGAGAGCTGATAGCCCGCGCCTTTGGGAGCGGCAGCAGTCACTGCTTCCCGGGTAAGCAACACGGAACGATCGATCATATCTTGTACGAGGCTTTCGAGTTTAGCGCGCGAAAGCTTCATCAAGAAGTGCTTGGGACCATTTTCATCGGAGGAGATATACGGAATATTGATTTCGGTCTCGGACGCGCTCGAGAGCTCGTGTTTGGCACGCTCCGCGGCTTCCTTGAGGCGCTGCACGGCAAGCGGATCTTTGGAGATATCAATCCCCTCCTGCTTCTTATATTCCTGAACTAGATATTCCTGGATGCGCTTATCGAAGTCATCGCCGCCCAAATGGGTGTCGCCGCCGGTCGCCTTCACTTCGATCGTAAGCTGGCCTTCGAGCTCGCTTACCTCAAGTACGGAGATATCGAAGGTTCCGCCGCCGAAGTCATAGACCACGATTTTCTCATCTTTCTTTTTATTCAAACCGTAGGCGAGTGCCGCCGCAGTCGGCTCGTTTAAGATGCGCTCAACTTTGAGACCCGCGATCTCGCCCGCGTTTTTGGTCGCCTGGCGCTGGGAGTCGTCGAAATATGCCGGCACGGTAATGACCGCCGCATCCACTTTTTCCCCGAGCTTCGCCTCCGCGTCTGCTTTCAACTTGGCGAGCACGAAGGAAGAAATCTCTTCCGGCGTAAACCAAGCTTCGCCCATTTTGATTTCTACGCCACCGGTTTTAGATTCGCGAATTTCATACGGCAAAAGCGTTTTATCCCGCTGCACCTCCGGATCACTAAATTTGCGTCCGATGAGGCGCTTAGCGGAAAAGATGGTGTTCGTCGGGTTGGTAATTGCCTGCCGCTTTGCGAGAAGGCCCACCAGGCGTTCGCTTGCTTTAGAAATCGCAACGATGGAAGGCGTGGTGCGATTGCCTTCCGCATTTTCGAGAATCTGCGCTTCACCGCCATGCATCACCGCAACGGCTGAGTTCGTAGTACCAAGATCGATTCCGATAATTTTCATAGTGAGTTTTTATGTAGATAGTTTCTAATTTTGTTGAAGAATTTGGAATTTAGAATATGGAATTTAGGGATTAGTGATTTATATCTACCTTAATTCTAAATCCTACATTCTAAATTCTATTATTTCTCTTTGCTTAATTTCACTCGTGCTGGTCGCAGTACTTTATCGTACAGCTTATAACCTGGCTCAATTTCTTCCGCTATGGTGCCCGCCGGATGCTCGGATTCGCCCTCCGCGATTGCTTCCGCACTCATCGGATCGAAGGGATCTCCCGGCGAGAGCTTCATCTTTTCCAAACCGCGTTTCTTCAAAATATCTTCGATTTGCGCCCGAATCATATAGACTCCTTTCTCCACCGGACCCGCTTTCTCAAGAGCCCTGAGGCCCAAATCGAAATTATCTAATATAGTGACCATCTCGCGCATCAAGTCCTCGGCGGTATATTTGGCGATTTTCTCGAGCCGCGCCTGCTCCTCTTTCTTATAGTTCAGATAATCTGCCTTGGCCCGCTGCCAACCTGCCAAGTATTCGTCGCGCTGTTTTTCGGTCGCTTCGAGCTTCGCTTGCATATCAGTATTCGGCTGCTGAGTTTCTTCTTGGTTTTTTTCTAATTCGTCCATGGTTTAATTGATATTCTTTAATCCTTTTAACAATGCTGCCGCCTTTTCATAATCCATGCGCTTTGGGCCAATCGCGAAAAGCATCACGCGCTCGCCGCCGATTTCGTAATCTCCGGCCATTACGGCAAGCTCATCGCTTTTGGTTACCGGACTTTTCTTACCGATAAAGATATCGAGAAAATCCTGTTTGGCAAATTCCCGGCGTATGGAATCGAAGCGTCGGTCGATCTCCTCAAAGTCACGGATGATCTGCATCATGCTTTCCCGCGGCCCCCAGTCCAAGTGCTCCATGAGAATCTCTAGCCCGTTTTTCTCCATGCCCGAACTTGTACCCGCTACGGCGGCGATACCCAACTCATGCGAAAGCTCGGCGAGAAATTCACGCAGGTTGCCTTCCTCGAGTGACTCCGCGAGATCCTCCCGTACCGTTTGTGGCTTGCGCGTTTCGAGCACGCGATGCACAAAAAATTCGTAGCCACGGTTTGAAGGGACGCGTCCGGCGGAATGATAGGGTTGTTCAAGATAACCTTCGTCAGTAAGCCACGCGAGCTCCGCGCGAATCATAGCGGGCTTGATGCCAAAATCGTATGAACGAAAAAGCTCCGCGGAGCTTACCGGCTCCCCGGTTTCGATAAATTCACGAACAGCGGCTTCTAAGATTTCGAAAGATCGAAGCATACATTTTAGCTCGGAGCTTCAAGTATACTGTGATTGGCAATCGAGTGTCAAGATTGCCAATGGGATTTATTTTTATTTTATTCCATTCTGCCATCATCCCCTGTGCCATCCTGAGCTTGCAGTTTGCCTATCTCAGTGTGTCATCCTGAGCGGAGTGAAACGCAGTCGAAGGATCTCTGAATTCCTCATGGCCTATTACACCTACATCGCCTCAAATAAATGGAACACCGTTCTTTACAGTGGCGTTACTCGCAATCTGGATATGCGCACTCTTCAACATGTACATAAGGTGTATCCTCATTCTTTTACAGCTAAATATAATATTAATAAAATTTTGTGGTACGAAGTATTTGAAGAGATTGAAGATGCGTTACGTGCAGAAAAGCAAATCAAAGGTTGGCGACGCAGCAAGAAATTAGACTTAATACGGCAGATGAATCCTCAGTTCGAAGACCTGGCAGTCAGAGATCCTTCGACTATGGCTGAAGCCTCCGCTCAGGATGACATGCGGGGAGGCATAGAAAAAAAAGAATCTCGAGATGATTATAGATTGCTATACTTATAGATATGCGCTCGAATAGAGAAAAAGCGACCTGGATTGATTTGCAAAATCCTACCCGCGAGGATCTTGCGGCGATACAGGAAAAATATGGTTTTCACGACGTGATTATGAAAGAGCTCGAAGTGCCTTCGCTTCGGGCCCATATTGAGGTGTACGACACCTATATGTTCTTTATTTATAACTTTCCGTTGTATAACAAAATCGAGCAAACCTCTCGCCGCGCGGAAATAGATTTCTTAATTACTGAGGACACGGTGATTACCGTCCATTACGAACCGCTCGAGCCGCTTATGGAACTGCAGCGTTTTGAAGCCGCGACGCCGTTTGATCTCCTGTATGCGGTCTTAGAAAAGATTTTTCAGTTTGAAGAGCGACAACTGCGCCACATTCGAGAGAAGTTGGAGATCGTGAGCGATAATTTGTTCCGCAATAAGGAAAAACAGATCCTCAAGGAAATTTCTTTTCTGAAGCGTGATATTTCCGAATACCGCGTCATCGTCCGTGCGGGCGAAAGTGTTTTAAAATCCTTGAATGACCGCGGCGTTGGGATCTGGGGCGAAGGCGCGCGCGTTTACTTGAACGATCTCGAGGGTGATCACTATAAAATTGTGAGCCAGATCGAAGATTACCGCGAGGCACTGAATGATTTTGAGCTCACCAATAGCTACCTCATGTCCTCCAAAACGAATGACGTCATGAAGCGCTTCACCGCAATGTCGTTTCTCACGTTTCCTTTCGTGCTTTTCGTGGCGGTTTTCTCCTTGAATGTAGAGGGCAATCCCCTCTTAAAACTTCCGAATGCGTTTTGGATCGCATTCGGTGCGGTCGTCCTCGGCATCATGCTTCTCGCGGCGTATTTCAACAAGAAGGATTGGCTCTAGGATCGTGTACGAAATAAAACAGGGCGGCTTTCGCCGTCCTGTAGTTTTTTATTTCCCCGCGACGCTACTCACATAACCAGTATATTGGAGCATTCGCAATTCGCTTTTCAAATTGCGCTTGGCCTGCTCGTTGTACTTGTTTCGAAAGTGCGGATTGTGGAAGAGCCTGTTATCCAACGCTTGCAAAAGGAAGTTATGAAGAATACTGCCTCGTTTCGCGGAGAAGGTCGCCCATGGCGCAAAGGCATATTCGCTGCGAATCGCGATACTGTACTCCTCATACTCCTCTTCGGGACGCCCCAATATGGAGAGATCGATATCAGCGATGAGCTGCGGGCCCATTTCGCGAAGGTCCTTCAGATGTTCCGTGCTCAAGATGAAGAGCACTACCTCGGCCGGATTGATTGAACGGATATTGGCGAGCCGAAGCACCCGATTCGCGAGATCTGCGCTTTGCTCCTCGTTATCATTGCCTCGCGGATTATAGATCGCGTCATGGAACCACAGCGCGCATTCAATGGTGTCACGATTCACATGACTCCAGTAGAAGCCAGGAACCTCATCGAGCTCTTCTAAACACTGCTCGATATGCTTCAACGTGTGGTACGCGCGATGCGGCTCTGCGTAACGCTCTTTGAGGTCTTTGAAAGCAGCCCCTGGGTCCCCTCCACCTCCCATACTCCACCAGAGCGAACTCCAGCGTGATTGCATGTCCATAATTCCTCCTCAAGGTTCTCTGAGAGAGCCTAATCGATGCGGATTGACATGTCAATGAAAATATCCTAGATTCTCGATGCAAACACAACGAGTTTGCCTTCGCTAAGTAGCGCGCGTCGCGCTCCCGTGTGCCTTTCCCGAGGCACAAAGTCTTTATGACCGTGGCGAAGCACCTCGAAAGGAGGGCAATATGCGGGAACAGCAGTTTGAAAACATGGTCCTGGGGTATATGAAGGAATTCAAAGTCAGAGAAGGCCACGAAGGAGAATTACCAATTCAAGGCGCAAAAGATCTCTATAGGCGGCTCTGGTTCCAAAACCGGATTGAGCCAAAACTCAGAAGGATGACACCTCTCAAGGCGGCTGAAATTGCCCTAAAGGGAGACGTATCCATTTGCGAAATCCTTCGCGGCGTCGACAACCTTCAAACCGCCCATATCCCACCGAAAGTACTCTTTCGAAAGATGGCAGCTGCAGCAATCGCCAACCGCATGTGGAACATCTTAGCCCTGGAAGAGATCACAGCCTTTCGGGCATAGCAGATCTTTAGGCTCATCCAAATGGATGAGCCTAAATCGTTTTAATAATTGGCTTTTTGGAGTATTATTCTGTCATGTTTTCTGGATCACGTATCAAGTACGGGATGGCAGTCACTATATATGAAAATCTACAGCACTCTTTCTGAGAATAAAGAGCCTCTGCCGGAAACCCGGCCGCTACGCCTCTTTGTCTGCGGCCCAACGGTCTATGATTACCCGCATATCGGGAACGCGCGCACGTTCATGACGTTCGATCTTTTTGCGCGTTATCTTCGAGGCCGCGGCGTCGAAGTGAATTACATTCAGAACATTACCGATGTGGATGATAAAATCATCGCCCGTGCGGAAGCGGAAAAGACTTCCTGGGAAGATGTGGCTCGGCGGTTTGAAGCTATCTATTTCAATAATCTGGAAGTGCTTGGCATTACTGCAGTAAGCCACTACGCGCGGGCGACAGATCATATTCCGGAGATCGTAAAGCAGGTTCAAACGCTCATCGAGAAAGGCAATGTATATAAGATAGACGGCGACGGCTGGTATTTTGATCTCACCACCTTTCCTGACTACGGAAAACTGGCGCACCGCACGGTGGATCAGGCGGAAGATTCTGTAAGCCGGGTGGATGCGAGTGACAAGAAAAGAAATAAAGGTGATTTCTGCGTGTGGAAATTTACACCTCACGATGCGAGCGCAGCGGAGCCGTCGTGGGAAACCGAGCTCGGTAAAGGTAGACCGGGTTGGCACATTGAAGACACGGCGATTACCGAGCACTACTTCGGCCCGCAGTACGATATTCACGGCGGAGCGATTGATTTGAAGTTCCCCCATCACGAGGCGGAGATTGCTCAGCAGGAATCCGCTTCTCAAAAAAAGCCCTTCGTGCATATCTGGATGCACGCCGGATTTCTTTTCGTTCACGGAGAGAAGATGTCGAAGAGTAAGAACAATTTCATAACTATCGAAGAACTTCTCACACATTATTCAGCGCGAGATTTTCGGATGGCAGTTTTTATGCACCACTACCGCTCCCCTATGGATTGGACGGATGAACTCGCTTCACAGGCAGCGAAAAATATTTCTTCGATTATTTCTTTCCGGGAACGACTACTCGTCGTTTCCAAAAATGCTAGTGGCGTGAAGCAGATAAATGCGGATCTGTACCTTAAAGACTTCTACGAGGCGATGGATGATGATTTCAATACCCCGAAGGCGCTCGCGGTGCTCTTTGGAGCTATGTCAGAGGCCAATAAAGACCTGTGGTCACTTTCTAAGGATTCGGCCCTGGCTCTTGCAGATTTCATAAAAGATGTTTTAGAGCCATTGGGATTTGACCTCAGCGCCCCCGAGGTGCCCGAAAATGTCCTGGAATTAGGAGCAAAACGAGAGGAAGCCCGAAGAAATAAACAGTTTACGCAGTCCGACGAGTTGCGGGAGGAAATTTCTCGTTTAGGATATATCGTAGAGGACACCCCTCTTGGTCAGCAGATCTGGCCGAAGTAAGATCAGAATTTTACAATGGAGCAATTTTTCCGCTGACTGCGGATCGAAATTGCTCATTGCAAAATTTCTTGAATCCCCTATGCCCAAGACCAATTCTCCTAAAATTCCACCGCATAATATTGAAGCAGAGCAAGCCGTGATTGGCAGCTTACTTATTGATTCGCAAGGCATTATTAAAGTTGCTGATATTTTGATACCCGTTGATTTCTATGAGCCGCGGCATGAGAAAATCTACAGCGCGATCTTGGATCTTTTCGAGAAACATCAGCCGATTGACGTACTCTCAGTGCAGACCTATCTCAAAGAGAAAGATACGCTCGGCGCCGTAGGTGGCGCGGGCTACCTTGCTGAACTCACCAATCAGGTGACTACTGCCTCGCATGTGGATCACTACGCGGAAATCGTAAAGGAGAAGAAAATCCTGCGCGACCTCATCCGCGCCGCGGGCGAGATCAACGAAGAGGCATTTGAGACCTCCGAAGACGTAGAGAATCTTTTAGATGGCATTGAACAGAAGATTCTCTCGATTTCTCAAAAGTCCTACCATCAGAATTTCACGCATATTAAAGATGAATTGAAGAGCGCCTATGAGCGCATCGAAAAATTGAATCAGTTCAAAGGAACGTTGCGCGGCGTACCGACTGGATTCAAAGAAATAGATAATGTACTTTCTGGATTACAGAAATCAGACATGGTCGTGATCGGTGCCCGACCATCCGTCGGCAAAACAACCTTCGCGCTTGATATCGCACGCAATGCGGCGAAGCTTTCGAACCAGCCCGTAGCGTTCTTCTCCATTGAAATGGCGAAAGATCAGGTTATTGACCGCATCATCGCGGCAGAGTCCGGCGTTTCGCTCTGGAAACTTCGTACCGGGCGGGTGAATGACGATATCGAGTGGCAGGCTATCCAGGGCGCTTTGGACAGGCTTCAGAGCACGCATATTTTCGTGGATGATACGCCCTCGCCGAATATCTTACAGATGCGCTCCATGGCTCGCCGCTTGCAGGTAGAGCATGGCTTGGGCCTTATCGTGATTGACTACCTCCAGCTCATTGCCCCGCGCAACAATAAATCTGACAACGTGGTGCAGCAGATCACGGAAATCTCGCGTGGTATTAAAGCGCTTGCCCGTGAACTTGATGTACCGGTTATCGCGCTTTCCCAGCTTTCCCGCGAAGTGGATAAGCGTGATAGCAATAAGCCGAAACTCTCTGATTTGCGCGAATCGGGCTCTATCGAACAGGATGCGGACGTGGTTATGCTGCTTTCCCGTGCGCGTGAGCGCCGCTCCGATCCGAATGCGATTGATCTATCGGGCGGTGCGGACGAGAACCTCATTCACGTCAATATTGCAAAGCATAGAAACGGGCCTTTGGGTGGCGTAGACCTTATGATGGATGCGGATGCGGTGACTTTCAAGAGTATTGATACCCACCACGACATGGCGGAAATACCGGAAGCCCAGGCGGAGGTGTTTTAATATCAGAAGATTCCTCGACAAGCTCGAAATGACAGAGGATAATAACTCCTATGGCCATTTCTTTGCCGAGTTCTCTCAGGCGATTGATTAAAGAACTCGCTGCTATCCCCTCTATCGGTCCGCGCCAGGCAACACGCGTGGCCTTTTACTTGGCTTCGGAAGATCGCTCGCTCGGCGAAGCGATTGCGTTAGGACTCTACAAACTGCGCGATATCAAAACGTGCGCTGACTGCTTCTTCATTTTTGAACCGGAAGACAAGAAAGAAACATTATGCGAGATCTGTCATAATCCTGCGCGTGATGAAAATATTGTCATGATTGTGGAAAAACCAACTGATCTTATCTCGCTTGAAAATACGGGGAGATACAAGGGACGCTATCTGGTCTTAGGCGATTTGCCAAAAACCGGCATGCTTGAGCTCTGGCAAAAAGACCGCTTAAAGAAGCTTGAAAATAAAGTGAAAAAAGAAATTATTCTTGCATTAAATCCAACGAGTCTTGGTGACTTCCACGCATCCCTGCTTACTAAGGAACTTATAGCCGCAGCGGAAAAAATCAGCCGTCTAGGGCGAGGTTTGCCTACCGGCGGTGAAATCGAGTTTGCCGATGATGAGACGCTGGGGAGTGCTTTAGAAGGGCGTGGCTAAGGGAAAGCGCCTCGAGAGAGGCGCTTTATGTCAGCGAACGAGATCAGGAAAACCAATGGGAACGAAAGCGATGCTGCCGTAGATTCTCAGCCATACATACGATTTTTCCGGTGCAAGCCATTCCTTAGGAAGGATGTCGCTTTCTGAAATCCTCTCTTGAATTTCAAGAGCTATCCTTCTTCTTGCTTCCACTCTCCAATTCTCCACTCCGGGACCGGTATCAATCTCAATCCCAATGGGAGCGAAGTTTTTGTCTAAAGACCCGACATCCCGCACACGGAGCTCTACTTCGTGAAGCTCGACTTCAAGCACCTCAGAGACAACTTTGTTCAGAAAGTCTCGGATCTCAGCGGCTTTTGGATAAGCTACTTCTTTAGGGTCTCGCCAAATTGTTACGAGTGGCACAGGAATCCTCCTTTCGTACTCGGGACATTTAAGCAGCTATATTTTGCAGTGTCAATTATCCGTGCCGAATCACCATCACGTCGCCGTCTTGGACAATATATTCTTTGCCTTCCAGCCGCAGCCAGCCTTTTTGCTTGGCTTGATTCCAACCTCCTGCCTCAACTAATTTGTCATAGGAAGTCACTTCGGCACGAATAAAGCTTTTTTCAAAATCGGTATGGATTGTCCCTGCCGCCTGCGGCGCTTTATCCCCCTTTTGAATCGTCCACGCGCGCGTCTCGTCTTCTCCCGTCGTAAAGAAGCTAATAAGATCCAACACCGCATATGCTTTGCGAATCAAAGCGTCAATCGCGTGGGAAGCGGGGTCGGCAAGATTCACGACAAGATAATCGGCACCAAGTTCGGCAATTTTTGCTTTTAAAGCCTCCGGCACGCCTTCTTCGCTGCCGTTTATAAGGTAGAGCTGCTTTTTGGCGGTAAGCAACTGGAGATCCTGCACGATTGGCTCGTCGCGATACGAGAGCGCAAGCTTGCCCGCGCGCAAGTCATTGGCAAGATTTCCCATGATCTCGAAGTTTTTTTGCGCGGTCTTATCACCGGTACGAGCCTCTCCTTCCAATTTCTTGAGACGCTTTTCCACCGTATCTAAATCTTTAAGCTGGAGTTCGGTATTGATAATTTCTAAATCGCGCAGAGCGTCAGGAGCTCCTTCCACGTGAATAACGTTCGGATCTTCAAATACACGCAGGACGAGAACGATAGCCTGTGTTTCCCGGATATGAGAAAGGAACTGATTGCCGAGCCCTTGGCCTTCGTTAGCGCCTTTCACAAGACCGGCAATATCGTAGAACTCCACGACAGCAGGAACGATTTTTTTTGACTTGGAGAGTTCCGCCATTTTTAGGAGCCGCTCATCCGGAACTTCCACAATTCCCACGTTCGGATCAATCGTGGCGAACGGATAATTTGCGATATGAACCTCTTGCCGAGTGAGATTTTTAAAAAGAGTGGACTTACCCACATTTGGAAGCCCGACGATTCCTAAGGACAATTTCATGAGAATATAGTAATGGGTAAATCACAAATAGTAAATTCAAAGCCTCTTCGCGATGCGAAGAGGCTTGTTCTTAGTTCAGCAGTTCTTTTCCGACAGTGCGACCGGCTTCACTCAATTGATACACTGAGGGATCTTCGGGGTGAAGCTCGAGAAATCCGTAATCCAGAAGCTCCTGCACGCATTCCGGATGAAGCAATTCCCAATCCATCCGACCGTCGTACTTCCACGCCGGCGAAGGAATCATCTTCCAGTGTATATGGTGAGTGAGACAGAAATTGTACGGAGCAAGTTCTGCCAGAAGAGATTTCGCCTCGAGTGAGAGTTCCACACAAGGACGCACCCACATGACGTTGCACCCTGCTTGGAGAATCAGTCCCGGGATGGGACAGAGCTGCCATTTCCCATCCGTTGAGGCGTACCAATCATTTTCTTGAAGCGTTGCTCCAGGTCTCAGGATCATGCCAGCGATGGGGATCTGGGTTTCGGGGTGAAGATGAATAGGCATACTGCCTCCTTTACTCGTAAAACATCTACCGCCATCTAAACATAGGGTGCTTTGCCCGGTCAAGTGATCTTTATTTTTTCTTGAACTTCACAACGTAGAGTATTCCTATGCCCGACGATCTTTTCTACGCACTCTCTTTTGGATTTGGAGCGGGCATATTCTGGCGCTCATTTTTCTCGGTGAGCTCAGCCCTCACCTATTGCATCGCTGGCATTGCTTTAACCTGTATCGCAGCCTGGTATTTCTTTTCGAAACCGCGGCTAGTCTTTCTTGCCTCTTTTTTTCTTCTTGCAGTAACTATCGGCGTTTTACGTTTCGGAGCAGTAGACAAACCCGCCCCAGAAGAATTCCTGAAATATACAAACCAGAAAATATCCGGCAAAGGACTCGTGATCGAGAAGCCTGTACGCATTGAAACCGCTACCACTATTACTCTTCTTGTTACCAACCGCTCGGTATCTACCAGAGTTCTCATTTCCACTCCTACTACAACTGTCTATCACTATGGCGATACTATCCGCTTTACTGGCAAATTAGAAAAGCCAGAGAACTTCATGACGGATCAAGGCAAAGAGTTCGATTACGTGAGTTACTTAAAGAAAGACGACATTCTCTTTGTCATGAAACGCCCCGCAATTGAAGTACTATCTCGGGGTGGAGGAAGCGCTCTCAAACGTGGGCTCTATGGATTAAGCGACACATTAGCGGCAAGCCTCAACGCTACATTGCCAAGCGACGAGGCAGCCCTCCTGCGTGGCCTCATCTTAGGCGAACAGGCATCGCTTAGCGAAGGCTTACGACAAGCTTTCATAAATACCGGCCTCATTCATGTAATTACGATTTCCGGCTACCACATTTCGCTTGTAGGAAATTGGATTATGGACGCACTAGCTTTTTTACCGAAGGCCATTGGCATGGGCGCGGGACTAACCGGTATATTCCTCTATATCATGATGACCGGCGGAGCAGGCACAGCAATCCGAGCGGGAATCATGGCGGCTCTCGCACTTTTCGCGCGCGCCGGCGGGAGACTGAATTCCGCCGGACGCGCGCTTACCTTAGCGGGAGTCATCATGGTATTCATGAACCCCTTCATTTTGGCTTTCGATGTTTCTTTCGAGCTCTCTTGCATCGCGACGCTCGCGGTTATTATCTTTCCCGCGCAGATTGAGCCTTACTTTCTATGGATCCCTTGGAAACACTTGCGCAATATGGTTACGACGACACTTGGTGCTTATGGCTTTGTTCTTCCCTTCGTTTTGTACAAGATGGGCAATTTATCATTGGTCGCTCTGCCCGCAAATTTCGCGATTCTCCCCCTCATTCCTTTCACGATGGGCTTAGGGATCGCGACGAGCGTGATCGGTGCTATTTCAACTTCATGTGCCCGCATTCCCGGCTTTCTCCTCCTCGTCCTGTTACACTATGAAGTACGTGCTCTTATGTTTTTCTCAAACCTGCCGTTTTCCGCAGTTATCGTACGGGATTTCCCTTTTGCCGCAATGCTTGCGGTCTATCTTGTATTTATCTATTACGCGCTACGGCGAAAGCATATCACAGTCGCTCTCTTTGCAGTTCTTCTCACCTTTATCATTGCCGGAGCTCTCTACTGGCGCCATGAAGCGACGAATAACGCCGCGCAAGATCGGCTTGCCACTATATTGCTTTCGACTGAGTCCGGAGGCTCTGAATCACTACCCGATTCTTTCGCACCCGATGAGCGCGTGAAAACCACGGGCTGCACCGTACGTGGCCCTCTGCCTGATCATGACTGTACGCCGGGAGCGATATTCAGTGATGCTACCGTGGAGCGCATTTGCATTAAGGGTTACACCGACGAGGTTCGAAACGTTACGCTCAAAACTCGTAAGACAGTCTTTGCTGAATACGGCATCTCTTACCCCGTGCCTAAGGGTGCCTATGAGGTGGATCACCTCATACCACTTGCTCTGGGCGGCTCAAATGACATTGCAAATCTCTTTCCGGAAGCTGCTGAGCCCACTCCCGGCTTTCACCAAAAAGATGTTGTTGAGGTATATCTCCAGGGTGAAGTCTGCTCACACCGAGTTGCTCTGCCCGTGGCCCAGCGCCAGATCGCAAACAATTGGCTTTTGGTCTACGAAAATCTCACTGCGGAACAAATTAGCGCGATCCAAAAGAAATACGCATCGCATTAAATGCGAATGAGAAGACATCGTGGCAGCGCATAGATTGATTTCTGGATTCACAGAAAAAATGATGCTATCTGGACGAGAGGCGCGAAGAATTTTTTCTTAACTCTTAACAAGCGTTCTTTCCTATATATCTTAAGAAGAGTATCGATTCTTCGCGTCATTTCGTACTGCGATCGAATGTAGGCAGCTGTTTTTAGAGCATCCTGAGGAACTGCGTGAGCCAAGACCGCAAGGAGTTTCCGATAACAATCATAGCTATTGCCTTTTTCGAATAGTAAACCAAGTTTTCCGTTTTGAGTGAGCTCCACGAGACCTTCTACTCCACTCGCAACGATCGGCACACCGAGACCAAGAGCTTCCATGGCTACATTACACCAGGATTCTGTAAGTGAGGGCACCACCATGACCTTGGTTGCAGTCATGAAATTTGGAATATCGTTGTTTTTCACATAGTTAACGAAAGATATATCGTGCAGCTCCAAAGACGCAGCGAGCGCTTTGGCTTCACCAAGATTTTGCCCATTACCGACGATGCGTACTTTTACTGCCGGCAAGTCTTTCTTCAGAAGATTTAGGGCGCCAAAGAGTACGTGCAATCCTTTCATCCACGATATCTCCCCTACATAGGTGACGTCGACCTGAGGCAATTCTCGAGTTTTGAGAAACGAATCCCAGTTCTTTGCGTTGTAAACGACTTGTATTTCTTTTTCCACACCCAAGGACGCAAGGGAGTCGCTACAAACCTTTGAAACTCCTATGACTTGGCACCTATCACTCATGAGATATTCCGCGAAACTGCGCAAGAGATCGTCGCGAACTAAGAGATCTTCCGTAGCGAGACGAGAAAAAGGAAGATGCCCTACGGTAGTCTGAAGCGTGCAAAAATACGGGCGTCGCATAGCGTGCAATAGCTTCATCGCGCTCATCATGCCTGCTCTCAGCGAAAACGTCGCGTGAATATGAACGATGTCATGCGCCTCAATAAGCTCCTCCAATTTTTTCATGGAATCGATACGATCCAAGGTTAATCCCGGTATCGGCTCATGCGGATAGGTAACACTTCCCTCTCGCGCGAATGTCTCCGATGTTACCCGCGTAGTAGCGATGGTCACCGTATGACCTCTCTCTACAAGGCGTTCGGCGTCTTGATACGTCTGGACTTCAATACCGCCTCCTTCTTCGTGAGGGTAATCGTGAATATAGAGAATGGTGAGGGCGGAAGATGACATGGTTTTATGAACCTGCGCTGACAAACTCTTCTAGAATTTTCGCGGAGGTCGAGGTGAACTTGTACCACTCGGGGTTTACGAGATCAAAAGCTTCGGCATACGGTTTGCCTATACGAGAACCGCGTAGCATCTGAAGTCCTTCCGTAAAACGCGTAAGATCCCCAAGTCGTTCTCCATACGCTTCCCGTGAAGCTTGTGCAGCAACGGCATATGCTTGAGTCACCTCGAAATGGATTAATGGGTTTGCTAAGAGATTCAGTCCGTCAGTTTTAAGAATTACGCCGTCGGTCAGTTTGTCGCCAAGTTCTAAGTTCGCCGAGCGAAACGCGATCTCTAAAGCGCGCAAACCGATTTCGTGAGAAAGGCGGTGCTCAAAGTGATAATCACGGTCATTCAGCAATACAATGATACTGGGTCGCAAGGCACGAAGATATTTCACGAGCTCGGTCACGATTCTTTCGTCAAGCGTTAAAAAGGCCGTGCCATTCTCATAGACAAAAGCTTCTTTGCCGCCAATGACCTCCATAAAGCGGTTTATTTCTCGCGCGCGTTCTTTCGCCATCGCCTCTTCGCCTATCTCGCCCTCATTAGGTTTGCCGTTTTTTCCAGAAGTGCATACGAATTCATGCACCGACCAACCCCTCGTGGCGAGTGTCGCCATCGTGCCGCCAATCATCGTGTCGTCATCCGGATGCGCGCTTACAAGGAGTAATTTTCTTTGTTCCATAGTTTTTAATACATATATTTTCTTTAAGAGGAGATAGGTTCTATGCGGGCCTTTATATAAAGGCCCGCATGCATGTCTTAGAACGTGATCGCGACCGTGCGACCATCGCTTACTACGGGAAGATCCAACATGGAAGAAAACACTGCCGTATCTCTTTCGAGCGCCTGTCGCAGTTCTTCCCAGCCGATGTCGCGGCCTTCCGCATCCCGAATCGTAAGGCGTGTTGAAATCCAAAGTTTGTCACCCCAAAGCTCTCGCGCGAAGATGCTCACACCGCGTGGATTTGAGTAATCCCGGAGGAATACTGCTTCACTTCCTTGGAGCTCTTCGTTAATGAGGTTAAACCCAGCTCTTCCGCCCAGGATAAATCCGGTTTTGGAAACGAGGTCTTTGAGAGATGTTTCCGGAGTCACTTTTGCTTTCCACGCTCGCGTAGCTTTGCACTTCATCACCCGATCACTCTTAGGATGAGTAATATCGAACTCCGCCCCGCGGCGCACCGCATGATAGGTAGGCGTCGCCCCGAGTGAGCAAGCAGGGCATGGGAATGTTCCCACAACTCTTCCGGACTTCACTGCTCTCAATGCAAGATCAAACGTGAAGGGTCGCTGTTCCAAAAGATCCAGAACTTCGATCGCTTCTCCTTTACCGTTTCGACCCAGCATTACCGCGGCTTCCTTAATGCGCCGAGCGCGCTCCTTCAAGACACACTCGGATGCGTTTGGGATCAGCGCGAAGGGGGCGTAGGCTCGCACCCGATCTGATCGAATAAACCCAACCGTATCGTAGAAATCGAACCAAGGCCTCAGATTGTCTTCTGCCGGAGGTTCCAGATTCCATTCCGCGGCATACTCGCCCACGGTACCTGACATCGTGACATCGGTTGAGACTTCTTGAACCACATTTCTTCCCCAGAGCGACATCATGATTTCCGCAGCACGACAGTTCGGTACAATCGTCGAAGCATCAAGGAACCGTCCTCGACGAGGAATCGGCGAAGTATTCATGGCACCAACCGCGGTACGAAACTCGTGAAAGCCTCCCTCTCGTTGGTGCTCAACTTTTAACAACATGCCATTTCTCCTTTCAAAGTGCCCAGGCCTTTGGCCTGAGGGCGATTCACCTGCCGCGCGAACCGCCCTCAAGCGAAAAGGACCTTCTCAATCGAGAAGGTCCTTGGGAGTTAACTGGGTAAATATATCCTAAGATCGTTCTCGATGAGTGGTTATTTCATAAACAGAAGTAAACGAAATAACGCAAAGCCACGCCTTATGAAGACGGGACATGGTTGCGGTCATCGAAGGACGGACGTTATTCATATATAAATTCAGTCTAGTAAAGCTGCTCTTACCTTGTCAAGTGCATCCTTCTCAATAAAAAACCTGTAGGGCTTCGGAGACCAGATGGGGCCGGCGTAGTCCACCCCAATGCGCGGCGTGCGTTTTATGTTCGAACGCGGAATTTTTATGCCAGCATCTTCGATCCAGAGCTTTGATTGCGGTGCGATCTTTTTGCCATAAAATTTCTTGTTTATTTGAAAATATTTTGTGAGCCTACCCGGCCCAGAAACTAGATCTGTGCCGCGAATTAAAACCGCGGCAGCGTGTCCCTTTTTTCCGGTCACCGTATTCAGCATCCAATGTATGCCGTAATTCAAGAACACGTACCAGTATCCCGCAGGTCCGAACATCACTTCGGTGCGTGGAGTTCTGCCTTTTGAAGAATGTGCTGCGAGATCGTGCGGCCCGAGATAGGCTTCAGTTTCGGTAATGATTGCGCGAATTTCTTTGCGGCCGATTTTCCGCACCAAGACTTTACCAATCAAATCCCGCGCTACAAGAAGCGCGGAACGTTTAAAAAAGGGAGATTCTAGTGTGCTTTTTCGCATAGGTTTATGAATATTATATACTATATTATATAATATAGTATATAATATTTGCTTGAACCCGTAGTTCTTCTGCGCCCTGCACCCTGCCCACTATTCCTAGAACGCCATCTGGCGGATCTCCCGCAAGATTTCTTCCGGCAAGCCCTCTCCGGGCTTGGTGACGCCGGGGTAGCGCCAGGCAGATACCACTCGCCGCTCGGAGGGTTTCTCGGAAACCATTACCCAGATTTCCTGCGACCATTCCGCGGGCTTGCCTTTTTCCATGCGTTTTACCGTTGCGGGCTGCATGATCGCCACGGTATCTTCTGCAATGCCCTCTTCCACCCGGAGCGGTGAGTGAATGACACGCTTTACCCGCGCTTCTGAGAGTCCGTACTGACGCATTTTTGCCTGGCTATGCAAAGTCCAAACCAATTTCTTTGCTTTCATGTTTTGCGGACGGCTTTTTCTTACCGCTCTTCTCCTTTTTGAGGCGCGCTTCGAAGTAGGCGCAGTAATCACAATCTGCGCTTTTCGGTGGCAGAATGTCAGCAGTCAGTGTGGCGTGGAGATTCATAAGGACACGCTCAATCCAGGCGTCATTGCCAACATACGGGATGACTTTGATATCAAACTCCAATTTCGCGTCGAATGCTTCCTTGTCGGCGTTGCCGTTACAATAAACGAAATAGCCGGTATCGGAAACCTTGAAGCCATTCTTACGGAAGAGCCATTGGTAGACTTCCATCTGGCGCTTATAGCCATCTTGCCAATCAGCATCCAAATTGACTTCGGAGCTCTTGGACGTGGCCTTGTAGTCCACGATATAGAGCTCTCCGGATGGCGCCACCCAGACATCGTCTACGCCGCCGCGAATCACAAGATTGGTAGGCTGATGGAGATAGCGTATGCCTCGGCGCAGCGAATCCCGCCATTCATCCAGGCGATTATCCGCGTAGGGCACAGCGTCAATGCCATAGGCTTTCATTAAGGGATGCGCGGAACCCTTCGCGCGATGCAAATCGAACTCTTTTTTCAAAAGTGCGTCCACTGCGGAATTGAGGCTGAAAGGATAGCCGGGCGGCCTACCGGTGCCCAGTCGTTTTTCGAGATAAAAACAGCGCGGGCAGCTCACAAATAAATCTATGCCGCTGCGACTTACCACAAACGGCGCGGAAGAGTTCGGATCGAAAATGCCTTTGGTTTTTTGAGGATTATAATAGCTTGTCATAGTTAGCGGGTTACGGAAATAGTCTCGCCAAGTTCCGCAAACGATGCGCTTACAGTGATACGTCCGGAGGAGGCATTCCGGATTATGGTATAGCCGGTATCGTAATCGGTCGTAGAGCTGTAATGAGCGCCGGTGGCATTCGGATCATACGGCAGCGTAGGTAAATATGATGGCACGAGACAAGGCGCGATATTGTAGCTGCTGGTCGCCATCCTGGTGCTTGAGGTTGGCAAGGAGCCCGAGGAGCAATTGAAGCTCCCTCGGTTGTCGGCAATATTTTCTCCCACTGCATTCAGAATCGAATTTACATGCGACCAGCGTTGCGTATTACGCGATTTTGCGTAAAGCCGCGGTGGGTTCACGAGAACCACTACCATGCTGGAAAGAATGGCCACAATAGCGATCGAGAGAATGAGTTCGAAGAAGGTAAAAGCAGAACGCGCGTGCATACAAAGCATTATACCCTACTTGACGAATGTCTCGCCGAAGAGCAATCTCAAGGTGCCCTAAATTGCTGGGCGTTATTTGAAAGGAGGCCAATATGGCCGGAATGACTGATCCTGTATCTCACACCTTTACGAATCATCCCCTTTTCGGTGAGAAACTCGAGGTTTTGAGCGAATGGAGTGCAGCCAAGGGCGCGCTCTGGGATGACAAGGATGTGGATTCAAAGCTCCGCTTTCTGTATCGCTGTTTCGAATTCAAGGGTCCCCTCCTCGAGAAAATCACTTTTTGTCTTTCGGTAGCCTATGGGCATCATATCAGAAATTTCTTTGGATGGGCGGAGTTCCAATTTGGAGAAAATTCGGGACCTCTCCAATTCTGGGATTCAAACAACCTTAAAGAACATATCGCTCAAAAAGCCTGGGCGACAATGTGCGAGAATTTCTTCAAGGATAAGAATCGTCGGCATGGACCGAAGAGCTGGGAGCAACTACTCACTCCGGAGATACTTCAGCTGATTTTTTTCTTTTTCGAAGAACCCCGGAATTATCCTTCTTCCGAAGACTCAACGAACCATTACGATGAGAGCGCAAGGGACTTCTTGCATAGCATCCTTTGCTATGGCTGGGAGAGTCAGCAATGGACAACTGGCTGCATCACGAATGAAGTTCGCGATTACATCCAGAGGGATGAGAAAAGGCTCATCCGGCTTGCCTATCGCCTTCATGAGAGTGAACTCTTACTCAATCATTGGGGGTATCTCTCCGAAGAAAGCGTCGCGTATCTCGAGGAGATTGCTCTGAAGCCAAGTATCATCTATCCCTGGATTACGGTTGAATCCGAACGGCTAGAAGAAGCGCTTTTCCGAGAGAAACCCGTGAAGACCTTCGCCCAGACGGCCCTTGTGATCCGGGAGCTTTACCGCGAGAGAGACCGAAAGAGATCGTAAATAATACCTATTTAGCACGAGCGAAATCGCTCGTGCTTTTCTTTTTAGAAATTCGGGAGCTCTTCCCAGCCCGCAATGCTTAAGTCAGCCGTATTTACCGTGGCACGCAAGTTGGTAACTGCCCCTTGGAATGTAGAGCTTGCCTGAATAAGCGTCTGGGTGCTCGAAGCGGTTATAGAACCGATGGAACAGGTATCGACTTCCGTGCTTGTTGCGACCGTGATTGTTTCCCGTCCCGCATAGGTAGAGCTCGCCGCGAGATTTAAGAGCGCTTTCTGGATGCAGCTTTCCGCAAGAGCCCGGCTTACTTCTTTGTAATAGCTGCCGGAAGCCGTACCCCGTGAAACAAAGGAGGTGAGCGATAAGCCGATAGTCAAAACCAGCATGAATGCGAGAAGTATGAGCACTGAAGTGAGAGCGATAAAGCCTTGTCGCGAAGTCAAAAGTTTCATTTGCGGAGATAGAAGGTGGATTGCAGGGTGGTCGAGGCAAGCACATTGGACTCGGAAGATGAAGCGCTGAGCACCAATATTACCTGGACAGATTCCGGCGTACTCACTACGCTCGGCGAGTGGGTTGCTAAGAAAGAAACTACCCGGGTGTTTTGCGAGGTGAGCGCAATAGCCGTGCTGCTCGCCCGGCTCATAAAGAGCGTGCCATTTATGACTTGAAAGAGCAACGGATTTCCTGAGAAGTTATAGCGAGTTAGCTGAAGCGTGGTGCTCGTTGCACTAACTGCAGGCTGATCGATCGTACTCACCCCCGAAGCTGCCCAGCGAATCTTCGAGAAAGCAAAGTCGGCTTCGGTTTCTAGACTTGTGCGGCCGCGGTTTGCCGTTACGCTGTCCCCTATCCGCCACACGATTGCGGCGATAAAGAGGATCATCGAAGAAAAGATGGCAATATAGATAACCACTTCAACGAGCGTGAAGGCGCGCCGGCAATTGGGAATTGAGAATTGAGAATTGAGCAGTTTCATTATTGGCCTGAAGTGATAACGCGAACGGCGTCGTTTGAGCGCACGGAAACATAAACAAGATTGTCTTCGTAATCAATACCGGTCGCGACCTGCGGAAAGTTAAAACTGCTCCATAAACTGAGCGAGGTAGGATCGCTAATATCCCAGACCTGGAATTCTTTGTTTGAGTCGCTTGAGCCCATAAACAAGAGATTGCCGCGAATGCGGATACCGGTAACATCTGATCCCATCACTTTTGATCCTACGGTGAGTACATTACTCGGAGAACTGACGTTCAGAATATAGAGCTCCGGATCGCCGGACGATGCCCGGCCCAGATACAACGTACTCCCGTAGAGATAGAGCGACAACCCGTCCTCGCTTCCCGCGGCATTAAAGGAGCCTGCTTCCGTAATTGCGGCAGGATTTGAGACATTGAGAATCCTGAGCTCCTTCGTATCGTCGGATGTGGCGAGGTAGGCATACGACCCCGCTACTTGGATCATATTCACGTCGGCTCCCACTTCAAAACTCCCGAGCTCCACCGGCAGGAGTGGATTCGAAACATCAATCACGTGAAATTCCGGACCGGCGGCTTTTTGAGTGCCGATATAGATTCGGTTATCCGCGTAAAAGATACTCTGCCCTACCGCGCCGGCTCCATTTACCCCTGGCAGCGTGAATGAAGCTCTTAGAGTAGTTGTACTCCTAAAATTAGAGATATCAATCACCTGTAACTGACCGGAGGTATCGTCATTTGCGGCATAGACATAACTACCCGCAACATCGAGCGCCTGGAGGCCGTTACCGGTATTCAAATGCGCCACTACCTGCGCGCTCTGGCCATTCGTGGCATCCACAATGAAGAAGTCGTCTTTTTTAGGATCGGAGGCTTCCGCCGAAAGATAAATAATTTTCTGATAGACATCCAAATCAGTCGCGGATTCACCCGCGCCCATGTCAATACTGCCGAGCGTCTGCGGGGCTCGCCAGTTGCCGGATGCATCGGTACCGCCCGTATCCCCGGCGGTATCTTTCACTGTTTTCCAGTTGGTGATGAGCTCCGTGAGATCAACCTTTTGAATACGCAGCGGATCAGTTTGCCACGTGACCCGGCTCGTTACCCGCTTAGTATTCGCGTCCAGACTCTCTACCATGAGCTGCTTTAAAAAATAACTATCGGAACTGGAGGTTGCGATGAGGCTCGGAAAATTATTGCGTGCGGTTGCTTCAGCAATCTCCAAATTCTCGCGTGCTAACCCTAAGGCGCGATTTGAGGCGTTCGTATCAATAATGAGCGCCTGCCCGCCAAAAATAAGCGCGATCACCGCCGATATCCCAATGGTGAAGGCAGCGAGTGCCACGAGAATCTCCACGCTGGATTGGCCGGAACGGAGTGGGCAGTAAACAGGAGACAGTCGGCAGAAGTAATTTTCCATACTCTATGTTTTCATGCTACCAATCGATCATGCCTTCCTGATTGACCCGGATCGAAAATGAGGTATCCGAACCGATGAGCGTGAGTGTTCCGGTTGCGACCGCGCTTCCTTCAAGAGCTTTGAAAGCAAATTCTTTGGTGCCGCTTGCTGTGATGCCGTTGCCAATTGGAAAAGTTTCATCCATCGCGGTATTTCGGGAAGCAAAAGTTCCTCCTTCAAAGATTACGTAACTCGAGCTTGCTACGTAGAGGCCATGCTGGGATTGATCAACATTATTTACTGCTTCGCTGCGCGCACGGGCGAGAAGCGCTACTACCGAATCCCGCTCGGAGGACAAATTGGCGCGTCTATAAAAATTATTATCCATAGCCGCGCCTACTGCGAAAATCGCAACCATGATGGCGGTAGAAAGAAGAATCTCGATCAGCGTAAAGCCATTTCGCGATGCGGGATACGGGGTGCGGTATCTCATGGGCTAATGAACCGACGACGAAAGCTGATAAATCGGAAGAATGATGGAGATGGCAACCAAGCCCACTAATCCACCCATAAAGAGTAGGAGGAGCGGCTCTAAGAGACTGGTGAGGGCCTGGAGCTTGTTTTCGATTTCTTCGTTGTAGTACTCGGAAAGATACTCCAAATTGTCTTCCAAATTACCGGTGTTATCCCCTACCCGAACCATGCCTGCGAGCAAACCCGGAAAGAGACTGGGGTGAGCAGCGAGATAATCCGCGAGCTCACCACCCCTCCTAATCTCTTCGGTCGAACCCCCGACGATTTTACGGAAGACTTCGTTTTCAAACGTGCTTGCAGTAATCGTGAGTGCTTCAACGATTTTCACGCCGCTCTTTAGAAGTAATGCTAAGACTCGCGCGAAATTCGCGTTATTGAGCGCTACTACGAGTGTTCCCAAAACCGGAATCCTGAGGAGTAGCCAATGCATGGCATAACGGAAAAGGTAGACAAAGCGCATGAGCATCTTGTACGCGATGCTTACAAGAATGATGCCCAAGGCGAGCCAGATACCATCTTCACGAATGAACTGGACGGTGTTGATTACCATGCGAGTAGTAAGCGGCAGCTTGGTATTCAACCCTTGAAACACTGTTAAGAGCTTCGGAAAAATGAAAAACGCGAGAAAGCTTACGATGCCGAGTGTCGCGAAGAGAATCACGAGCGGGTAGACCATCGCGGAGCGGATTTTTGATTTGAGCTGTTTGGATTTCTTGAGTTCTTCAGAGAGATAATTCAAGTTCTGCGCCAAGGTGCCGGATGCCTCACCTACCCGCACGATATTAATGAAGAAATCACCAAAGAGATGCCGAAAACGCTCTAGACCGTCCGCAAGGAAGCTGCCGTTATTGACGTCCGCAATGAGTTGATCGATCACGCGCATGAGCGTCTTCGAAGTCGTTTGCGCGCGGATAATTGAAAGCCCCTGAAAAACCGGCAGACCGGCTTTCACGACCATCGCAAGGTGGCGCGCGAAATTAATCTTTTCCTGAAGCGAGAGACTCTCGAATAAATGAATTTCCTTACTCATGAATGATGCGCAGGACTTCTTCGAGCGTGGTGACTCCTTGCTTTGCTTTTTGATAGCCATCTTGAAGCATGGTAACCATGCCATTGCGGATTGCCGCTTCTTTGATGTCGGTGGCACTAGCGCGCTTCATGATGAGCTCCTGAATTTCTTTGTTGACTTCCAACACTTCACGAATACCGATGCGGCCCACATAGCCTGTTCCTCCACAAGCATTGCAGCCTTTGCCGATATAGAACACTTTATCATCCGGAGAAAGTGTGGAGATGAGTTCTTTGAGACTCGCGCGCTCGTCGTCGGTCAAAACTCGTTCCGCTTTGCATTTTTGGCAAATCTCTCGCACCAAGCGCTGACCCATCGCGATATTTACCGTAGAAGCGACGAGGAAGGGCGGCACGCCCATATCAATGAGTCGCGGGAAGGTGGTCGCGGCGTCGTTCGTGTGGAGTGTAGAAAGCACAAGGTGGCCGGTCAAAGCGGCGTTCACGGCAATCCCGGCGGTTTCTTCGTCGCGGATTTCGCCTACCATGACGATGTTAGGATCCTGACGCAAGATGGAACGCAAACCGTTTGCGAAGGTGAGCCCGGTTTGCGCATTCACCTGAATCTGAGTGGTACCCTCGAGTGAATACTCAATCGGGTCTTCGATCGTGATAATGGAAATTTCCGGCTTATTGAGCTTCTTCAAGATCGTATAGAGCGTGGTGGTCTTACCCGAACCGGTCGGACCGTTTGCAAGAATCATGCCGTACGGTTTTTGGATCGCAATTCCCACTTTATGCAAACCTTCTTCAGAAAAACCCAAGTCCGTGAGCTCGTAGGCCTGAGTAGCGGCAAGTACGCGCAATACTGCATTTTCACCGTAATAGGTAGGCACGATAGATACACGCACGTCCACGTCTTCCACGTTCTCGATGCGCGACTTGAAGCGTCCATCTTGCGGGGCGAGGTGCTCGTCGGTGCGGAGGCCCGAGATGACTTTGATGCGACTGATGATTTCATGATTTAGCTCATGAGAGATTTTGTCGCTTGGAAAGAGATCTCGCAAAATGCCGTCGATACGGAACCGCACTCGTACGCCTTTTACCTCCGGCTGAATGTGAATATCGGACGCGCCGGATGCCATCGCCGCTTCGATAAAAAGATCCACAAGCGCCACTACAGATACTTTCTGGAGCGGCTGGTTCAACTGTTCTTCAATAACGCCCGAAAGCGCAGCGATGTCACGCATTACTATTCATTATACTCTAAAGCGATTTCAGAATATCCGCGACAATGGCGCGATGGTTCGGAAAAAAGTCGCTCATGCCGAGTATTTCTTTCGCCGGAAAGAGTTTTACCTCCTCGCCTTCGTTACCTTCTTTACGTAATCCTTCCACACTCGGCACCTGTGCTTTAAAAAGTACCAGCGTATGCGAACCGCGATCCTCTTCGTGGATAACGAAGAGATCATCCTCGGTAAGCGTGAGCCCAATCTCTTCCTCAATCTCCCGGACTGCGGTCATCTCGGGTGTTTCGCCGTTCGTGCCTCTGCCGCCCGGTAATTTCCAGTATACTGGCGCGGGTTTTTTAGGATCGCGTATTAAAGGAATCCCTGCGGGGTTCATAATCAATACTGCGACTGCGGTATCTTTAGTCATGCTCTTATTATATAGAAAAAGCCAGCGCTTGTGCGCTGGCTTTTATTTACTGCATGGATCGTGTTCGCTTCTCGAGTTCCGCGATGAACTGCGCGTGGAGACTCAGGATCTCCATACCTCCGAGTATTGGTACAGTCATGTCGGAGTCGATCTCGTCGATGTAGATCGGGGTGATCACGAGCTTGCGGTTCGTCTTCCCCTCGATCGAGGCATCCGGGTCAACGTACTCATTTTTGATGCCGTCGAAGGAATCGACGGAGGTGAGGTAGACATGATAGTCGTACCGTTCCTCACGCGGACCCATTTCACGCTCGCCTGCATGATACATGCGGGTGGACTGAAGGATGAGACCGGTTTCTTCCTTTACTTCCCGGATAGCCGTTTGGAGCGACGTTTCGCCGTTCCGTCGCCGACCCCCGGGGAATTTCAGCATCGGCACTTTGTCATTGTGTTCCTGGCTGTAGACCAGAACGATTTGAACATGGCTTGTTTCGGGCTCGAGATGGGCAATGCCCACAACAGCAACATGGCTTTTCAAGAGTACATCTCCTTTCTGTTTTATATTATAACATCATTTTAGATACAAAGTCAATATGCCTTGTCAAGAATACCGGCGCTCTCGGAACAAACAACCTGAGAGTTATCTCCCGCGCGGCCGCAAGGCCGCGCGTTTCTATTTCATATATTTTTAAACTATTGACTTTTCCAATTATAGTGTTATACTCTTATGTAGGAGGTGTGACATGAAAAAGTGGTGGCAGAATCCGGCGGCGCGGGTGCTTTTTGGAAGCGTAGCGATCGCCATGCTTGTCCTTTTTCTCATCACTTCGGATTCACCGGTTCCTCTCGCAGGCATTGAGCTCGTGGGTGGTATCGCCCTTTTCGGCTTCTCAATCGCCGCGGGAATCGAACCGGTCAAATCCTCTTGAGGTGTGGCTCGCGCATTTCGCGCGAGCCATTTTTTATTTCTCCTCATCATGATTTCATGACTCGCGTAATACCATGGAGTGAATGCAATTAGTATCCCGGCGAAAGGTCGATTGTTGAAATCAATTTCAAGGTATATGCCTAGAAATGCATCCAGCCGAGGACGGAGTAAGACTTCCAGCCGTTCTCGCTCTTCAAGTTCGCGCAGCCGTTCCGGAAATCGAAGCGGCAGCAAGAGTCGAGGTCGCTCTTCGAGCTCCCGCTCTCGCGAAGAGAATATGTAACAATCAAAAACCAGTCCCATGAAGGGACTGGTTTTTGATTGTAGGAAATCTTCATGGACAAACTCACTTTCTTTTCATGCGCGCTCGCAATAATAAAGAAAAGGCCGAATAACACTACCTACGAATTTATCTATGGCAACAGTCATTGAACCGAGTGATGGCGAAATCGTGCGTGAGGTCCACCACGATCACTATACATCTACATCTGAAGACAACGGTATCGGAGCAGTTTTGGGCATTATCCTGGGTCTCGTCCTTCTTGCGATTCTTCTTTTCTACGGCTTGCCGCTTTTTAGGAATGCTCTAGAGAACCGGAGCACTTCGGGAACCATCAATGTGAACGTGCAGGGCCTGCCGAACACGAATACCGGTGAAACTACAAACGGGGGCACGACTCCCTAATTTCCAGAGCTCTTGCGCGCATGAAGCAAAGCGGTAGACTGGAACTATGAAAATATTCCAGGAATTTAGAGAGTTCGCCGTGCAAGGCAATGTCATGGATCTCGCGGTGGGTGTCATTATCGGCGGTGCGTTTGGGAAAATAGTTTCCTCGCTCGTTAATGATATTCTTACTCCCCTTTTAGGACTCCTGACCGGCGGCATTAATCTCGCTGACCGCGCGTTTACTCTACGTGCTGGAGAACAGGGCGCGCCGCCGACCGTTCTTCACTACGGAGCGTTTATTCAAAACAGCATTGATTTTTTGATTGTCGCGTTCGTGATTTTCCTCATGGTGAAGGCTATGAATCGCCTGCGCCGCAAGAAAGATCAGAAGGAAGAACAAAAATAAGAGGCGCTTCGCGCGCCTCTTATGCCGCCTCGCTAATATTCATAACGAAGATCTCTGCCTGCCGCGCTTCTCGCGCGGCAATCGCGTTATGAGTCCGTTCCCGCGCTTCTTCAAGCGTACCGGACTCGAAAATGATGCTGAGAATTTGCATACCTCTTTCCCGATCAAAATGCTGGCCGATAATCCACCGGAAATCTTCCGCTGAAATAGCCTCGTGAACTTCCGGAGGCGAACCCGCATCTACTCGTCCGCACATACGGTACCTCCTCGAGAACTATATTTAGCGTAGCAAATAGAACCTTTGAAGCAATACCGGTTACTGCACAGTCACCGTGCGCGAGATTACCACAACGCCGTTTTGCAGAACCTCAAGCTGATACGTTCCGGAAAGCGCGCTTGCGTACCAGGACAAGCTATTCGTGGTCGTTTGCCCTATCCAAACGGTACCGCCGCCAGAATTGCGAAGCTGAACCGTGGTGTTTACGTTCGTAGAGTTGTAGGGCCAAGTGATCCGATAGTATTGGCCGTTTTGCAGATAGTTTGTATCCACATTGCTTGAATTATAGATACCAAGACCGGAGCTTTGATACGGGTAATTATTATTGTAGGGGTAGGTGTTGCAATTCGTGTAGTAGGGATACGTGCAGTTCGAATAATTATTGTTGTTGTAATTATACGGATACGTATTGTAATTGTACGGGTACGTGTTGTAGGTATACCCGGAGTTACCGAGTACGTTCTGCGCAAATTGCACCGATTGGTTGGCAATCTGGAGAGCCTGGTCGCGCTGCCACTGCGGCATGCCAGGGTTAGTATTTACGAGACTGACGATGGCAAGTGCCATCTGGAGCACGGTTGAAGCTAAATTCATATCTCTATCCTTCACCTAATTTTCACAATTGTCAAGGCTGTGATGATATTTGACTGCTGTTCCTATATGACGTATTCTATGGCCAGTAAATAAGGAGGTTGTGCTTGGACCCTTTAGCCGAAAAAACGAAAAATGCCTTAAGAGAAGCTGCTCAAGACGTCTTAGTCACCGCGCTTCATCTTTTTCGAGATGAAAAGGATGAGGAGGGTTGGTTCGGACGTACCGGAGGAGCAGTCTGCTTTGCAGACGATGAGGGCAATCCTCTATATGTCGCTGTCATTTCGAACTCCTGCGTTCCTGAATGTATTAGTAAATACGTTGAGCTCTGCCAGGAAAAAGCTCTTCGCCTGGGAAGCCTAGAGTGGCAGAATAGCTCCTGGGAGTCTCGGAAGCCCCAGAAGGATTGGTGGGGCGGCGCAGTGCGCATTGAGCGGATGATCTACTCTTTCTCGGGGTTGCCTGAACTCGGGGATGAAGCGGTGATGCTCGTTTCTTCTATCCTCACCGCGAAAAACAAGGAGCAAGCCCTCCTCAGAAAACTGCAAGCTGAAGCTATCGCCGAGAAGAGTTCGAACCCGTATTTCGAACTCCTGCTCAATCGTGTTTTTCAGCCCATCTTCGATTAGAGCCGAAGCGCCCCACAAGGGGCGCTTTTTATTATTTCTTATTCTTTCGGAGCGCGAGATAGTCTTGAATCACAGGCACCTTACTCAAATAGTTTTTGAACATATCAACATAATCACCACTTACCATATCGGCGTTACCGTAACGATCCGCTTCGGAGAAATATTGAAACGCTGGCGTCGTCAAATCCCCTGCCTCCACCCAGTGTTCGCGAAGTCCGGTAGTGCCAATTAACGCGTCGCTATCAATGGCACCAATCCAAACGCGGCCAAGCTTGTCGGAGCAGAACATGTACTGATATTTACTATTGCGGGATGGAAATACTTCAATTCGGATCTCACCGTATTGGGAGCTCGTTTGATGCCATTCTCCAAGTGATCTCCGAAAATCCGGTAGTTGTTCTTGGTTTTCAAAAACCAGTTCTTTTGGAGGAATTTTCCCTTCGCCATAGAAATTGCCTTTGAGCCTTACCGGCAGCTCGTCCACTTCATTCGCATAGGTGCTTGAATCATATTTGCCTAGAGGCTGTGAACCGCGCGCGGTGCCTGCGAAAATAAATTCCGGATCTTCCAAAATCATCGGCCCCGGATCGGCAGAACCAATTTCGGCGAGCGCTCGCTGTAGTGGAATTGGCAGAGAAATTGATTCTTGCCCGAATCCTTTGCCATACCACGTTAAACGCCCGTCATACGCCACATACCGAGGAAGATATTTCCAGATTCCGTGAGAATTGCTGCGATAAAACGATCGTGCGATGAGCTCCCCTCTCGTGCCTTCTACATAACCGACAACCGCAATTCTGCCATGGCCAATGACGTACGGTAGCGAAGAAAACCAAACTTTTTGCCCTTCGATTTGCGCCTCATATTTTGGCGCGAGATTCTGCTCCGCGAGATGTTCGGTAGTAAGTCGCTTCCCGTTCCAAGGGTCGCCATGAATTTGAACTCGACGGAGGAGCTCTCTGCTTTTCTCAATCTCGAGAGGAAATAATACGCTCGCTTCGTTTTTCTCGCTGCCGAAAATATAGCGCGCTTCGGACTCCATGAGCTTGATCTGCTCCCAGTAACGCTCTTTCTCTCCATAGATCATCGTGGCGAGCGTGCGGGCGTGCTTTTCCGCGTCTTTTCTAAACGTCTCCGGCAACGTTTCGCTCACACGTTCGATGAATGCTTCGAATTCATACGGTTCAGGGTAACGATTCAAAATATCAGCGATCTCTTTCCAGGAAATCTTTGCGGCCGGCTCCTTATCTAAGAGAAGGTTAAAAAGAATCCCGTAGGCAGGGTGTTTCTTTAGCTCATCGGTTATATCTCTAAAAGGCTCGAGGTTGAAGCGGATGCCAGGCTTCACTTTTACCACTTGGTCATCATGAGAATTAACCGTTCGCTCAATTGCCGCAAGGAGCATCTCCCGAGAAAGTTCTCCGCTTGCGACTCGCTTTAGAAAAGCAAGTCGTTCTTCTTCGGTATACGTAATCAAAGCCTCTTCGATGCCTTTACCGCTTTCTACTGCACGCATTACGCGATGTTGATCCGACAGTGACTCTTTATAATCACCCGCATCAAAATCTTCGAAATTCTTTTTAGGCTCGGATTCCAGGTTCGGCACTGGGAATTGCTCGGTGACAGACATGATCCCATCATACACGATACGATTTAAAAATCGACTTATCTCGTTTTTCTGATATAATCTCCCTGACAAACGGTGCCATCGTCTAGCCCGGTCCAGGACACTGCCCTCTCACGGCAGGAACAGGGGTTCGAATCCCCTTGGCACTACATGTATAAAAACTAGACCGCACTGGCAACCGATTTCAACTCCTGCACGATCTTTGTGAGTCCGATGGAATGTGAGGCCTTAACGAGCACCAAGTCTCCGTGTGCCATAAGAGTCTGGACGGGGCTCAAGGCATCCTCTACTCGCTCGAATTCCATAATATTTTTCTTGGCGAATCCCGCGGCGCGGGCGGCTTCCGCTATGCCCCGGGCTTCATGCCCCACCGTCACAATATAGTCCGCAGTTTTTGCGGCAAGCTTGCCGATTTTTTCGTGTTCATCTTTGGTAAACCCTCCAATCTCGCGCATATCCCCTAGGATCGCCACTTTTCGTTTGGCGGGAAGATCGCTGAGGGTCTCAAGGGCGGAGCGCATAGAAAGTGGGTTGGCGTTATAGGAATCATCAATGACCCAAATCCCCTTCACGCCGGAGAGAATCTCCATGCGATGCGGGGCGGGGCGATAATAGGTTTCGAGCGCGGTTCCTATCGCAGCGAGATTCATTTCAAATGCCAAACCGACGCATGCTGCCGCTCCCGCCGCATATGCGTTCGATTTTCCGAAAACGCCATTCAAGCGCACCGGCTGTTCGGTTCCGGCATGTCCCAATTTGAAAGAAATGCCAACCGGCTTTTGCCCTTCCGCCCGATTTTCAAAGTGAGAAACAATAACCGTAGCGTCTTTTGCCTTACCAAATGTAAGAAGCTCCGCGCGTATTTTAGGCTTTAGCGCCATGATCCGCTCATCATCCGCGTTTAAGATCACCGAGCCGGTGGACGGCACTGCTTCTACAAGTTTGCCTTTCTCCCGCGCCACATGGTCGGGGTCAGTGAAAAATTCAACGTGACTGGGAGTCTCGCCAACAGCGGTTAAAACCCCGACATTCGGACGCGCGATTGCTAAAAGCTCAGTCATATCTCCCGGGCGGTCAATGCCGTATTCCAAAATGAGTACTCCGGGGTAATCCGTACGCCGAACGAGCCGCCACAAGCTCACCGCAATAACTTTTGCGAAAAAGAATAATTTTTTGAAGACATTCGCGCCGCGAGGAGCATCAAGTGAAAGCAAACGCCATTCTTCCTTACTCCAATCCCCTAAAATTGTGAGCGCGACTCCGATTGGACTATTGAAATTCCCGCGCGCGGTGCGCACGTAACGCTCACTTCCCAAGACTGCGGCGATAGCAAGCTTGGTGGAAGTCTTGCCTACCGTTCCGGTAACCGCAACTACTGCCGGTTTGTAACGGAAGAGCGTAAGCGCTGCCAGGCGGCGCAGAATAGCTTTGAGGATGGTTTGCATTATTTCTGAATACGATCCGGTGGGACTTGGAAATAGTTTACGAGATATTGCGCAAGCTCATGGAAAGCGGGCACGACGGTCTCGGCAGCATGCGGTGCTCCGTAGGGCTCATTGAGTTTGATGAGTGCGATGAATCGCGGATGAGAAGCAGGCGCAAAGCCGGTATAAGTATCTACCACATTGTCCGTATAACCGCCATGCACGAAATCCGGCACCTGAGCGGTACCGGTCTTGCCCGCCACAGAGTAACCATCGATCGTCGTGATCTTCGCCTTGTCCACCGCAGAGACCATCATAGCGGTTACTTTCTTCGCGGTTTCTTCGCTCATTACCTGACGCACGACTTGCGGCGAGCTATCCGCATCCACATACGGACGCATGAGTTTGCCGCCGTTTGCGATAGAGGCGATGGCCTGAATCACTTGAATGGGAGTTGCGGAAATACCCTGACCGAAAGAAGCGGTGGCAAAGTTAATTTCCGGCGCGTTGTTCTTCATAATAGGCGCCATGGATCCGGTAAGCTCCCCAGGCAAATCTATGCCGGTCTTTTCCGCGAATCCGAGTTTTTGAAGATAATTGCGGAAGGTTTCGTTACCGGTCTGGCGTTCCGCAAACGCGGCGCCGGTATTAATAGAGCCCTCAATGACTTCGGTCATGGTAACCGTGCCGTGGCCGATTAAATCCCAGTTATGGATAGTCTTACCATTTACCACGAGCTTACCGGTGTCGTTATAGACCGTATCCGGGCTAATCTTATGCGTATCAATACCGGCCACCATAGTAAGCACTTTGAAGACTGAACCCGGTTCGTAAATATCTTCTACGACTGGATTCCGGAAATTCTTTACGGAAGAGGAAGCGTAGTGGTTAGGGTCAAATGAGGGCGTAGAAGCCATCGCGAGAATGGCGCCGGTTTTGGGGTCAGCGACAATGACGGATGCGCCCTTAGCTTGATGCGCGGCCGCCAAGTTTTTGATGATATGTTCCGCCTCGGTTTGGATGGTGGGGTCGATCGTAAGCGTAACATCGCTTGCCGCGCTGGCGCCCGAGAGATCGTCTTCGCGAGATTTTTCTATGCCGTATTTTCCGCTTTCACCCGCATCGTCGTTGTTCGGCCCTACAAAACCAATTACCTGCGAGGCTAGCGCGCCAAACGGATAATACCGTCGGGGCACATCTTCGCTGTAGACGCCTTTGATATGCGCATCGCGGACACGATTGGGGGTGTCTTCGGACGGGTTCTTGTCGATGACGCTATAACTGGAATTCTTTTTGGAAAGCGCCGCAGTAAAGGTTGCGGCGGGTTGACCCATGAGGAGCGCGAGCTGGTTTGCGGTTTCGGAGACATCATCAATTTCTTTCGGCACCGCGTAGATAACCGGAAAATCCTTCTCGAGTGCCGCCGGCAGCTTATTGCCATCCTTGTCCGTAAAATAAATAGTCCCCCGGCGGGCGGCCACCGAGGAAAGCGCGGCGTATTGGGATTCGGCGCGGGCTGAGTAGTAGGTGCCTTTGGCTACCTGAAGCTCATAGAGGTGAAACAAAATAAACGCATAGGCGCCGAAAACAATAGCAATTAACGTGATGAAGCGACCACCCATTCGGGATTAAGAGATGAATACTGCGGTGTCTTATCTTGAATCAATCCTGCTCCCGCCGCGAATGCCGCCACGGCATCAGGGGTAAACAGGGCAAAGATTTTTCCCTTGAGCTCTGAATTCTCAGTCTCAATTTGTTTTGCGGTCAAACGCATGCTTTCAGCGCTATGCGTAAGACTCACTGTCTTATTATACAAAAAGATCATCCACATGACGTTTAGCGTCACGATTCCGATGAGACCAAAAAGGATGAGATTAATAATAAAGTTCTGTCGGTTGGGTTGGATGAGGGTCATACGAAAAGAATTTAGGACTGCATTCTTGCGACGCGTAATTTTGCACTTCTGGCTCTGGGGTTTTCTAAAATTTCTGTCTCGGTGGCTTCGATGGGCTTTTTAGTGATAATTTCGAGCACTTCTTCCTCTTCCATCTTTCGAAATTCGTGCTTTACGATCCGATCTTCGAGGGAATGAAAACTGATAATCGCAACTTTTCCGCCCGGGCGTACCGTTTTCGTGAGATTCGCGAGGGCTTTGCGAAGATTGCCGAGCTCGTCATTCGCATAAATACGCAGAGCCTGGAACGTACGTGTGGCGGGATCGAGCCGGCCCCGTTCGTAATTCCCCGGTACGGTCTCACGAATGAGTTCAGCTAGCTCTGCAGTTCTTGTCATGGGCGCTCGCCGTTCGCGGGAGTAGATTGCTTTTCCGATTTTCGGCGCATACCGTTCTTCGCCAAGTTCCCGGATGACTTCCACGAGCTCATCTTCGGACATCTGTCGCAAGAGCTCATACATGGGCGTTTCTTGCGGTGAATAGGTCATGGTAAGCGGTTGGTTCTCGCTAAAGCTCAAACCTTTTTCACGAATGAGTTGTTCGGAGGAAAACCCGAGATCAAGGAGCAGCGCATCGGCTTTTGACAAATGCTCTTCTTCGAGGATCTTCGGTAGTTCTGCGTAGTTAGCATTGTGTAAAACAAGATGTTCACCATGTGCCATCTCTGATCTACGCTTTGAAAGATTTGCTATAGCATCCGGATCCCAATCGAGACCCAAGAGCTTTCCATCTTTCCCTATTTCCGTGAGCATCGCCTCAGCGTGACCGCCACCGTTTACCGTGCCATCCACAATGAACATACCCGGCTTTGGTTCGAGCGCCGCGATTACCTCATGTAAAAGAACTGGTTTGTGCATACGCACGCTGCCGTCTAAATACCAAGCTCGCCAAGCTTTTCCGCGATTTCCTGAGAGGCGCCTTCTGTTTTCTGTTTGTAGCGATCCCAAGTTTCTTTATCCCAGACTTCGATGCGGTTATAGAGGCCTGCTACGACAGCTTCCTTTTTCAAACCGGCATATTTGCGCAAATAATCCGGAATCAAGATCCGCCCCTGCGCGTCGATTTCCACATCAGTGGCTCCGGCAAGCATCAAGCGCACAAAAGCGCGCGAGTTTGCCTGCGCGAGCGGTAGTGCCACGAGTTTTTCCGCGAGCGCATGCCATTCTTTCGGCGCGAAAACAAAAAGACAATTATCTAAACCGCGCGTAACAATAGCTCCGCCCGCGAGATTCTCGCGGAATTTGGCTGGAATCGCCATTCGACCTTTCGGGTCCAGATTGTGTTGGTATTCACCCAGTAACATAGAAGTAAATTGGGAGAATTCATTCCGAGGAAAGGGCATGGAGCTTGGTCGGAAACTCCATACCCTATCCCCTAGTAACGAATGGAGACTAATGACCCCTCGCCGGGATAGCACCCAGTTCTCCCCAAAAGTGGCTGGTTATCCACACCTTTATCCACTTTCCTCCATTTTACACCACTTCCATTTGAAGAACAAATGAAGATCAAAAAGCAAAAAGCCCTTGGAAATCAAGGCTTCTTAGAAGGGAATCTCCTAAGTTGTGCACAACTTGCGTTTTAAGGCTATTCCCCACCTGCCTATCGATAGGCAGATTCGACTTTCGCTCTATAGGAAGCTCGCTCGTGGCAAGCCATTCTTCATATTGACGCTATAGCATTTTTTATGTTAAAAGATTCCTGGCTAACTTCATAATCTAAAGACCAAGCAAAGAAAGGAAAGGTGCTACATGAAACGTTTCCACTCGAAAATCCTCGTGTGGTATATGATCATCTTGATCGCAGGCTGTAAAAATTTTCACGGGCCGACAGAACCAATCTACACTTCCTCCGGAGGAGGAGGCAGCATCTCGGTCGCGGCAAGCGACTGGGAAATTACAAATAGCTACAAGATGTCCGGTCCTCCCTCTCCCTCTTCTCAGGGAGGTTGGTATGTTGATCTACCAAACTCCGGTAGCGGCTTACTTGGCTACGTGCAAACTCCATACAGGGCTACTGGGCTTCAGCATAAGACGCTGATCGTAACCTTTGAGGTCGAGAGTGACGCAGCAACCCAATACGATGCTACAGGCAGCGGAGACTCGAATCCCGCTTACATGTGCTTGTTCATAGAACGCAGAGGTGACACGCTCTATAACGACAACTACAGGTGGTGGGCTGGCGACGCCCAGAGGTATCAACTTGGGTCCGCCGATAATAGAAGGTATGTAATCTCGGCAGAGCTGAGCTATCAAAACTGGACGAATGTCCGTAGACAAACATCCCCAGCCGAGTTCGAAGCCACACTCAATGATTTAGGAAATGTGGGTATCACCTTCGGCGGGGCATCCTTCTACGGACACGGAGTCAGCGTGAGAAGCGGCCATGCCCGCGTCCATGTGATTGAAGTCAGTATTCGGTAGTGCTTGTTAGTAAAATTAAGCCCATGCGTGCTACGCATGGGCTTTTATTAAAGAAGCGAAAGAGCTCTTACTTCGAAGGCTCGGGGAGATTCGGCGGGCAGAGTTCTTGATGGGTAATGAAGGAAGCTCCTCCCCCTGTTTCCAGGTATACCTGAAGATCAAGATCGCGATAATCGAAGAAATGGTTCTGGCCAGATTCTCGAATCATCTTTCTGGAACGAAGGATCTTGTTCTTTTGAAAGAACTTCAGGTCCTCTCCGCAATAGTGGCGAAGTGTGATCGGTTTGAGATTCCACAACACTACTGTGAGGATTTGGGGCAACTCGACAATTTTCGTTCCATCCTCAGATACCGCGATGGCGTTATCAAATTCCATTTCGGCTTGAGTACGGATATCGACAATGTCTTCCGCGAGGAGATCGCAGAGGAATCGCCGTACTTCTTTCCAACGAGGCGATTTGTTTTCCCATTCTTCATACAGAAGCTCGAGAACGGTGTGGCCTCCGATTTTATTGCTAAGCTCGGGAGCATCATCCAGACAATAGATCTCCAGAGCTTGGACGCCAGCCGATATCTCGCGCACAAGAACTATGGAAGGTTCCTGTGCGATCCAGAGAGTCGGCATCGTAATGTAAAACTCGATGTCACTGCTAAGGAAATCGAGCAGCGGCAGGATAATTTCTGCACCGACTTCGTTCAGAGCTTCTGTCACCGTGGAAAGACCCAAAAAAGGCGTAGTATGTTGACGCAGAATAGTGGCTGCATCGTTGCGCTTTTCGATCCTTTCCGCAAGCCTCAGCCAAAACTCTACAGGCTCTTCGGAAACGCCGATCCATTCGTCAAAAGGTTTATCGGCAAGGCGTTGCTCCTGAAGAAAATCTTCGATGTCGGGGTTTGCGTAGATCTGCTTTTCCGCAAACCGATTCCGAACAAACTTTTCCCTGAGCTCTTGGTAGTTATAGTTTTCAAAGTACGGCATTCAGGACCTCCTAAGTCCCGCCCGCAGTTTCCTAGGCCGCGAGCAATTGTACTGCTTCTGGAACTATTTCCAGAGCAACCGCAGAATAATAGATCTAATAGAGTATGACAAGCATCAAAGAGTGGACGGTACTGGACTCGAACCAGTGACCCCTGCAATGTGAATGCAGTGCTCTAACCAACTGAGCTAACCGTCCAAATAACTGAGTCCAAAATCGCATTAAGAATAGCTAAAGAAGCGCCACTTTTCAAATGGAAATGCTCTGCCGATTGGCAGAGCATTGATGTTAGGAACGAGCAGCACCGTAGGGCACGAATTTGTACCCCACGAGATGCCCGCGGAAGTGCTTCACGCGCCGCATGGTGCCCTGGGGCGGGCGGTTGATTCTCACTTCCTTCAGCGGCAATAGCCCCTCGGTCGTGTCATCGAACTCCGTCTCCTCACTCACGCTTGCGACGGGCAGCGGCTGGATGAGGGTCGGAAGCTTGTCCGGCGCGAGCGAAGAGTTCTTTGCAGCGCGCAGGAGCGGGATTCCGATGAAGAAGAACAGCGCTGCGAGAAGACCAACTGCGATGTACGTTCCCATATCTTTCTCCTTTTCAGTTTCAGTCTGCTTATATTATATATCATTTCTTATTATTTTGTCAATATAGGCTGTCAAGAGAGCCTCTGAATACCAAAAAACGCCCCAGCGGGCGTTTTTTGGTTCATCCGAATTTGGATCTTACTGAATCTCGACAGAAGCTCCTACTTCTTCGAGTTTCTTTCCCGACGCTTCGGTCGGGACCCCGACCTCCGATCAGTAATCGGAGCGTCGGGGCTTCATAATTATTGAATCTCGACAGAAGCTCCTGCTTCTTCGAGTTTCTTCTTCATCTCGTCGGCTTCTTCTTTCTTCAAGCCTTCTTTCACCATCTTCGGTGCGCCGTCTACGAGATCTTTTGCCTCTTTGAGACCAAGACCCGTCGCTTCACGCACTACTTTGATGACATTCAGCTTCTGATCGCCAGCAGCCTTCAAGAAGACGTTGAAACTGGTCTTCTCTTCTGCCGGAGCAGCCGCTGCGCCACCTGCCGCTGCCGGAGCAGCCGCGCTGATCCCCCACTTTTCCTGGAGGGCTTTGACGAGCTCAGCGAGCTCGACTACGGAGAACTTTTCGAGTTCCGCAATGATTGAATCAAATTTTTCCATGTTTTTTGTAGGATTTAGTATTTAGAATTTAGGGAAATTTGTCACCCTATATTCTCTATTCTAAATTCTAAATTCTATATTCTGATTTATTTTTCCGACTTTTGCTGCAGGGTATACATGAGCTGGCTCATCGGAGCCGAAAGCATACCCAAGAGTTGCGAGAGGAGTACTTCACGAGACGGCAGTTGCGCGATCATCATAACGGTTTCGCGCGGCACACCCGCTTTGGCTTCAAGGTCATAGGCGCCAAGAATCTTTTTTACGGATTCGGCTTTTGCCTTGGTATCCGCTCCCAGTCCGTGAAAGAACTTATAGATCGGCGCGCCGATCGTATCCAGGCCTTTTTCAGCGAACACGGTGCCTACCGAGCCATCAAATTGACGGACATCGTAGTCGATTCCCTTCTCTTTGAAGAGCACTCCCAGCAAACGCTTTTTTACTACTTTGAATTCTCCACCTGCGGCTCGTACCGCGCGCCGGAGATTCTGCATTTCTTTCGAAGCAACGCTCCCGAAATCGGTAAAGACGAGCGTCTGGCTTTTAGCCATCAAATCGCCTGCCGCTTTGAGATCCGCTTCTTTTTGTTTGCGTGTTTTCATGTTTAGATTTTCTTAATTTATTTAGAAAATCTTACATCCTCCGTAGCCTTTGGCGAAGGAGGATCCCTCCTACGCTAAAGCTTCGGAGGGTTATTGATGCTGTAATCGCTTCGCGAAACACCATCAATAAAAAAAATCGACCTTTGTCTTCCAGAAGGTCGCGCGAAGACAAAGGTATTCCCTTGTCCTTGCCTCGGTGGGTTCCCCAGCTTCGCTAAAGCTACGCTGGAGACTTGGCCTTGCGGGCCCACTGTCTTCGGAAGTGGGTATAGTATAGCAGAAATTAGACTTGCGTCAAACTGGCATTTGCTACGGTACGCAAGAAGAATTGAAAGAAACTACATTACCGCTAACAGACTCAAACACCGCAACGGGGTGGCTATTGTAGTTAAGATCGGATTCAGTCTGAAAGTGCTTTAGAAGTTCTGCTGGCGAAGTGGGTGAAGCGCAGAAATATGCCTTAGTCGAAGGAGTGATAGTAAATGTTCTCATTTGCGGATTCTCATCAATCAAAAATGGCTCGTTGCTCATTCCGCCAGCCTGCCATTTTGGATTTTGAGTCAAAAGATTCACCTCAAGCTCCCAACCCGAAGCTAAGGGTTTGCTTGATACTATTGCACCGTACCCGGAAATAACTTCCTGATTTTTTAATTCATTAAAAGACTGATCGATACGCGCATCAATAGTATTTAGGAGCTTGGATTCTTCGTTTCGACAGTCGGATGTGCGCGGTTCGTCGTAATTACCGCAATTAACCATACCGAGCGAAAAGCTCATGGTTATGAACTTGCCGTTCATTTCACGACTATATGCTCGATCTTCGTAGGAGGTTCCCGCTGCCGCACCGTCACCACCAATGCGAATACAGTAGGTCGAGCCATTAATAACTTTTCTTGAACTCCCTTGTTCTCCCGGTACCATCCTCTGATATTCAACACATTCAAACGGTTTTGCTTCAGCGATTATCTTCCAGTCCTGGGTATGATAGTAACCTTCCTTATAGATATCCGGCAGCTGAAACGCTTCCTGTGATTGCGTAGCAACCTGGACGTTGGGCGGAGGAAAATTATTTTCTGACGATGCCTGATCTTGATGCGCGGAAATTGGCGTATTTTTCGAAACAATATAATAGCTAGCACCGCCAATTACGAGGATAACTAAAATAGTCAGCGCTACTGCGATTACAGCAAAACCCTGCTTTTGATTCATCCTCTAACTATACCACTACGGATTATATGCCGTGAGCGGATGAGAACTCAGGATGGTCTGTACTTCTTCCCAACCGGTCGGAAATGCGTAATTGTAGCGCGCGGGAAGGGCGAATACATATTTTGCATTCCGCCCGAGTTCCGAAGGCGGAATAGGCGCTGCACTTACGCTCATAAATGTAGTGGGCGTAGATGATTGGCCAGCAATCACTAAATTCCATTCATCTAAAGTGAATATCATTATGGGAATGTCCTGTCGCGGCGTAGCGCTCGTCCATAACGGATGCCGGATCATAATTTCCGGACCTGTCTTGGTGCTTACCTCACTACCACTCTTATCAAAGATGGTTCCCTGCCAGGTTCCGTTCACAATCGAATAGCCGCGCCAGGAGTCCGGCAAAGGGAATTTGAAGCCATACTGGGAATTATCGTAAACCACTGCCTGGGGCGTAGACGATGCGGTAGTAGACGATGTCGTGTTTGAGCTCTGTGGTGCCTGAACTACGGGGCGGCGCAAAACCATATAAGCACCAGCGCCTATGATCACGAGAAGTACGAGAATCCAGATAAGAGTAGATGTACGCATGCCTCTATAATACCTAAAATATAACCGGAGAAAAGATGAAGAAAAATAGAGATTTCATCGGACAGTTTTTGTACAGCTGTACAAAAACTGTCCGAATCAAATTCTTAAAATGCGAACCGTTCAATGTGAATATGTTTCTTCGGCATATGAGCGAAGCGAAGTGCCAACTCGACCGCATCCATCATAGGCTCAGGGCCGCAGGTATACACTTCCCGTTCTAAGAAATCAGGCACCAAGCGACGAATGGCTGCGAGATCAATGCGACCAGACTCGAAACCTGCCTGCGGAGAATTTGTATCCGAAACAAATTTATATAATCGAACCTCTTTCTGAATTTCATGAGCCAGAGCGAAATCATTTTCGCTTCGCGCGGAGTATAAAACAACTGCGTCTTTTTTATCGCGCGCGAGCCCTTCGACGAGCGCGCGAATGGGCGTAATACCCACACCGCCAGCGATGAGCAAAAATTTATCCCGGCTCGATGCGGCAGCCGTGAAGCGCCCGAGCGGGCCGTCAATCAGCACCTTGCTCCCCGGCCGCAAGTCTTTGATGCGTCGGGTGAAATCGCCGGATGCTTTTGGAGTAACCCGTACGGTCTCACCATTTGGCGCGGCTGAAAACGTAAAAGGGTGCGGCAGTATGAAACCCTTATCTAAGAAGAACCACTGCGCGAACTGGCCGGGTTCAAATCTGAACTTGTCCATATGTCGTCCAGAAATCAGAACTGACCAAATATCCGGCGTTTCCTGTTTTATCTCCCGCACGTAGAAACGATGGCGATAATACAAAAGAAGTGGCCGGATGAACCGATAAAAAAGCAGCAAGCCGAAAACGACGAAGTTCAATGCTAACCATCTATATAATCCCCAACCATACGATACATCCGCAAAATTTATTTGATGACCAAATGCCAGAGCAATTGCTACGTATCCCAAAAGATGGATGCCGTGCCAGGTTTCGTATTGAACTCTTTTTCGGAAGAAAACGGTAAAGAGCACAATCACGGCAAGTATGAGAACCGCAAGCATCGCCTTCGCAACATCTTCCCAGTTATAAAAGAAATCTAAAAATTGAGCATATCCACTGCGATTATTTATTGCACCGTAACCCCAGAGGAGCAAGATGGGATGGGTCAAAAATAAAGCCGCGAGACTGTAGCCGATATAGCGATGAAGCTTATTCATCTTATCGAAGCCGAACGATCGCTCAAGAATTGGTATGCGCGCAATAAGTACGAGTTGGAGGAGAATCGCGCACTCTAAGAGAAGTCCGGCAAGCCGGCCATACGCTATGAGCGTGCCATGTAAGCCACCTGTTAAGAGTGGCAGGTTTGCTCCATGCCATAACCAAATGACGGCCCCTGTATTCACGGCGAGAATTGCCATGAAGAAAACCCGCCAAAGGGTAGTTTTGCGGTAGGAGTCCATTGCTCCCTATTATACGCTTCTTTTTCTTACTTATTCCACGGTGAGCGTGCCTTTCATGCCCATAGCCCGGTGATCACCCACTGAGCAATAGTACTCGAACGATCCTGTCTTCGTAGCGGTGAACGTTATGTCCGCAGTTTGGCCGGAGCCGATTCGCGGAGTAGCCACGCCAAATTCCTGAAGCACTAAGTCATGTATACCACCGGCATTCGTGAAATGGATGGTGACGGTCTGGTCCTTCTTCACCGTGATGGCATTGGGAGCGAAATAGTAATTGCCACCAGAAACATTGACCGTGACCGTAGCGGGTGTGTTCGTACTCGTACTACCGCCTGAGGTTTGGGTACTCGTGGGCGTAGTCGGGTTCACGTTTCCGGATATCTCACCGGTTTGATTTGAAGTTGCCGGAGACGTATTCATAGCATTCTGACTGCTGCGGTACCAGAAAATACCTACCACCACGACAATAAGAATCGCCAAGACCCACCAAAGAGTGTTTTTATTCATGGGCTAAGTATAGCAGCTCACGTTAAGAATCGCTTAAGATGAGTAATAAAAGCTACTCAGTGAACCGTACGTAAATGCCGGATGGAATCACTCGCCCTGTTTTCTCTTTGATGTGGAGTTCGCCAAATTCTCCGCTCCGCTCGCCGAATATGCTTTCTACGGCTTGCGTGAATGAGTGCGGCGAATACCCCGCAGCATAGCCATTCAAGAGGAAAAACGAATCCTTTTCGCGGGAGAGAATTTTCGCGACGGTTTCCAAAAGACCGAGGAGATCTTCTTCGATCCGCCATACTTCTCCTTTCGCTCCCCTGCCAAATGCCGGCGGATCAAGGAGAATGCCGTCATAGCGAGCTCCCCGCCGGGCTTCGCGCTCGGCAAACTTCGCGGCATCTTCCAGTAAGAAGCGGATATGAGTTTCAGGGACTCCGGAATGCTTTGCGTTTTCTTTTGCCCAGGTATTTGCCTGCTTTGAAGCATCTACGTGGGTTACCTCTGCGCCATGCTTTGCCGCAACAATACTTGCGATGCCCGTGTAGCCGAAGAGATTTAATATTTTTGTCGGCTTTCCGCTCTTCGTATTCGCTTCTACCTTTTTTTCCAACCATTCCCAGTTCGAAGCTTGCTCGGGAAATACACCGATATGCTTGAAAGCGGTGGGTCGCACTTCAAAATGCGTGTCGCGCCATTTCATTTCCCATCGCTCCGGAATATTTTTCTTTTCCCAACTCCCCTTACCTTCCTTCCAGACAAACTCGGCTTGAGCCTTTTTCCAGAGCGCTGATTCGCGAGGCTTCCAGAGCGCCTGGGTTTCCGGCCGGATAAGGATATGTTCGCCGAAGCGCTCGAGCTTGCGACCGTTGCCGGAATCAATAAGCTCGTAATCCTTCCACGGTTCAGAGATGAGATCTATGTTATTCATAATAATTTCCCAATTGTACAATGAATTTACAATTTATAATTTAAAATTTATTGTAAAATTGCAAAATTAACCATGCGTTTTGTGTTTTCTGCTCCACTCATACATCACAATTGCTGCTGAGACGGATGCATTCAGTGATTCGGTACGCTCGTGCATGGGAATACGAAGCGTAACATCCGCTCGCTCCAGAGTTTTTGCGCGGATTCCTTCGCCTTCATTTCCGACAATCATGAGCGATGGCCCTTCAAAATTCTCGTTTGCGACATTTGTTTTACCATCCATCGCGAGGGCATACGCGCGAAAGCCTTTTTTCTGGAGTACCTCTACGGCGTGGTTGATATTGCCGATCGCAACAAGCGGCACACGAAACACCATCCCTACCGAAGACTTGATCACCGCGCCGGTAATGGGTGCTTGGCGATGGCTTGGCAACAGCACTCCGGAGGCCCCGAACGCCGCGGCAGATCGAATAATTGCACCGACGTTATGCGGATCCGTAAGCTCATGGAGCAGTACGAGGAGCGTGTTTTCGTTCACCTGAAGGCCATCTACAAAGTCGTTAAAATCGAGAAGAAGCCGGGAGGTGTCCGTGAGAGCGATCACGCCCTGATGAGCAGTATCCTCGCCCACTTTGCGCTCTTCGCCGCCTTTGAGAGGTGCTGCAGGAATGTTATTTTTTTGGAGCAAGTGCCGGATCTCTTTGTCTTGCATCGCTTCCCGGGAAAGGAATACTTTCTTTACAATGTGGGGCGCGGCGATAAGCGCTTCAATGAGCGCATGCTTGCCGTACATATACACTTTTTCCCGGTCGCGATGCATGGATTATCCGGTATGAGGAACTGCTATTTGAATACCCGTAATGATCCACGTGCCGTTTACGTTTCTCACTTTGAGCGCAATGGCTTCATCGCCCGCCGGGCCAGTACTCGTCATCTCCACAATTTTGCCTTGTACGTCATAGGCACCGTCATCGGTCGGCTGGACTTCAAGGATTTCAATTCGTTCTGGCCAAGGGCTTGAGGTAACACGGCCCGGTGCTTTTGCGGGATTATTTTCCCAATAGGACAGAATATCCGCTGAAACAAACGGGGTGTAAGCTCTTCGGATTTCGTTTACCGCATCTGGCGCGAGGATTGAAACATTTTTCATGGCCGCTCCGAAACGAGTTACGAGGTCACGCACGCTCGCTTCATCGGTTTGTTGTCCGCTCTGATTGCCTGGCTGGCTCGTTTCCCTGTGTTGGTATTTGTACGCTCCAAGCCCCACTGCACCGAGTGCAACGAGGATGATAATGGCAAAAACAGCTCTTTTCATGCTCTCCATTATGCTCTTTGCTCTCCTATAAGAAAAGCCCCGTTCGACACGGGGCTCTTCTTGCTTCTCATACGAGATTAGGAAAGATGCTGGGAGACGAGCTTCGTCATTTCAAACATGCTTACCTGCGACTTACCGCCGAAGACTTTCTTCAACTTGTCGTCAGCGTTGATGTTGCGCTTATTCTTCTCATCCTGCAAACCGTTCTTCTTAATGTACTCCCAGAGGTGCTTTACTACTTCGGAGCGCGGCATCGGACCTTTGCCTACCACCGCTTCCAAATCGGACGAAAGGTTCATGGGCTTCATGAACGCGGAATTTGCCATACGTTTGTATTATAGTTGTTAATATTGATTTGCTTTAATGCTAGCTGTACGCCTTAAAAAGCGCAAGAGGCTGAATTTTCAGTCTATTTGCAGCCTAACGAGGCTCTACACTGAGCTTTATACGCATCCGGCACATTGTTGCAGGCAGCGCACGTGTTCGTAGTGCCGGTCGTTCCTGATACGGATCCGGAAACCGCTGCACTCATGTCGGTAAATTTAACCGTAGTGGGCAATACGAAAAGAGACGAATTCGCGCTCCACGCTTCGCAGTGATAATCCATCTTTTTATTCGCGTCCAATCCGCGAGAAGCCTCCTCGGTTTGTGCCGCAGTTAACGCTATCTTGAAACCGGTAGACATGCCGTCCACCCAAGTATTCATAACATTATCGGCAATAATCATGTGTCCGGCATAGGTTTGGCCTCCGGCAGTGGCTGAAAAATCGCCGCGCATTTTGCCGTTTGCGGTGTAGACAGTGCCCTGCGTCTTCGCGGTGCTCTCCGTGTCTTCAAAGGTGCATTTTTCCGGACTCCCTGAGGTTAAAAGATCTTTGAGCGATTTCTGCTCGGAGGTGCTGCTTTCCGAAGCCATCTCCGGATTTTTGTGGCCTTTATACCAAAACCCTATCGCGGCAACTATCACGACCACTGCACCGAGCGCGATCCACGCGTTCTTATTCATATATTTTTATTTTAAAACGGTTCGACAGAGCCGATATGGAAAAGTATAGCAATCAGGAAAGTAAAAAACGAATGAGGAGAATGCCTTGATTGACCTACGATACCTGGAAGCGTATAAAAATAAGAGCGAAGGAGGTTATCTTGAAAAACGAGATCGAAGAAGCACGACATAGGCGTTTCTTGCGCGAACTCAATGAGAACAATGTCTTTGGCACGCTCTTGCGGGAGTTTCGGGTAGATCATGTGCCGCGTATTACCCTTATTGACGCTGCCCGTCACATCGAAGTAACCGTCCCCTACCTCTCAAATATCGAAAGGAATTCGAAATACAAACTCTCACGCCGAAAACTCCAGCAACTTTTCGACTTGCTCGGCCTTTCTCAGAGAGAACAGGTGCTCATGTTCGCCTATGCCGAACGCGCGGGAGTGTGTCGACCAGAACACACGACCGTGCATCAATTCCCCGTCGGAACGCAAGTTAAAAAGTGAGCCTTGAGCTCACTTTTTTATTGAAGTGGCGAAAGGGGCTCAAACGTCACGGGATCGTAATAAAAGCGATCATAAATCTCGAATGATTTTCCAAGGAAACCATCTAGTTTATCTGCCACTTGGACACCCGCATAATCTGATTTGTCATAGTAAGCAATGTAGCTTCCTCGTTCGTCCTTTCCGAGAGAAATGGTGAATTGTCCCATGACGCCAAATTGCTGATTAGGATCGGACTCGCATACGAAGAACATCCGTTTATACTATCTTGCTTGATCAATTTTTATTAAAGAGCAGGTCGCCTTCGCTCGTCTTCTGCGGACTGCGTCACGCCGTAGGTCCGCTTCGGCGGACCGAAGGCGGTGTGGGTCGGTCTCTCGGTCGGGTGGATTATTTATGCCGAGCAACAATCCACTTCACATCCTCTATAGCTTTGCCGACATTCATAAATCCCATGCCGACTGGGTAATAGGTGGCATACACTAGATACTTCTTGCCCTTAACCTCTAAGTCAAAGTGTTTCTTGCGTGACTCAGAAACTTTAATAGGTCTTTTCAGTAAGGCTGAACTTACTTGGTTGCCAAAAGTGATAATTATTTTGGGCCTTACCGCATCAATCTCCTCGTGCATTAATGGCACACAATCCGAATATACTGCATTCGCCAAAGGACGGGCATCCGGTTGAGTTGAACGACCTAAATTCGTTATAAATACTTTATTTTTTGCAAGCTCTGTATAAACGGTTCTACAAAACGGGTCATCCCATCCGGATGGTTTCTTAGTCTGGATAGCGTTGAAAGTAGATTTACTGATCAAATTAAGTTGGCACAGCACCTTCCAAAAGTTCTTTGTTCCCAACCACGATGCCTTGAGTCCTCTCCAGTTTTTATGGACCGATATGTTCCGAGCCGTCGGGTTCATTAATACCAGAAAAAGGTCAGGCCGATTGATGCAGCCCGTACCGTAGAGTGCTGTATAGTCGGGATGACCGTGCAGTTTCTGTAATCTATCGATCTTCTTCTTCAAGCTTTGAACCTGGATTTCCATAAGAGCTTTGATGATAGCTTGTTGCAAACTTTTTGAGTAGCAGGGATAACGGTCGCCCAACTCCCATGGGGTGTCTCGGTTCTCGATAAAAATTGTAGACTGCGGGAGTTGGAGGAATCGGACCTCCGACCGCGGTTTTGGAGACCGCTGTTTTACCACTAAACTAAACTCCCAATTCAAGATAGTTTACTTAAAATAGAGCTGTTTCGCAAAGCTCTGACTGAGGGATAACAAAAATCCCGCTTAGCGGGATTTTTGTTACTTTCCGGAGATCTTTACTTCTTTGTGGGAAGTAGACTTGCGGTCCCAGGGACAGTACTTCATGAGCGTTACTTTCCGCTCCACCTTCTTCTTATTTTTATGCGTGTAATAATTGCGGCGCTTGCATACGTCGCAACGAAGACCGATTAAGTTGTCTGCGTATTTAACTTTGGCCATATATTAGCTTGCAGGAGGCAGGTTGCAGATTAGAGGAAAACATACTCCAAGACCGGGATAGTGTAACAAATAACGCGGAATTTGGCAAATCCTAATGAGCCGTTGGCCGGATTTGAACCGGCGACCTACTCCTTCGCTTTCACTCCTTATTCATTTGCTATACAAGGAGGCTAGACTGTATCTTTTCGCCAAAGGCGAACCCTTGTCAGTCGTTCGGGCGCATGACGCCACGGTCTTTGCCTGCAATGGGCTTTTAACCGTTATTCGGGATTCATTTTGCGGTTGCCCGCAAAATGGGCAGGAGACACTCGCGTCCCACCATGGAGTTGCTCTACCAGCTGAGCTACAACGGCAAGTTTACTCATAAGTAAATCTCGCAACTTCTTATTGTGATACATTACAGTCAAAACTCCATACCTGCTTTTTCTTCGATAATTACCTATCGATCCGGAAATACTAACTACAGGTTTATAGAATTGACTGCGCTTTATTTTAAGCTTTTTGACCCAAAAGTCCAGTGCTTCGTTTAAATCTATATCAGTAAAAACCTGCAGACCAAAACGGAAATTTCCTTTTTTAACTCCAAAAAACCTAATAAGAAACTCCATGAACTTTTGGATTAGTTCTGGGTCAGTGTTTCCTAGACGCACGGAATCTTTATTAGCTTTTGTCCCTTCACCCCAAAATAAACCGAGACCTATGCCATATAGTTCCGATTCTTTTCTTGAACGAGGTGGGCTGAAACTAAAAGGATCGCCTTTTGGATTATTCTTAAGATAAATTGCGTTACTTATACTCCTCCGTTTAACGCCATATTTATCCATCCAGTACTGTACAGTGTGCAAAGAACAACCCAATTTCTTCGCGATAGCCTGCATAGAATTGCCTTTCTCTAGATAAAGCTTCGTCAGTCTTTCTTTTTCAATCATATCCATATCTTACGCTATGGTAGATCTACTTCAAGCTATTAGGCTGTTTATAATCCGGCCAACGGCTCAGTAATAAAATGCGCCGCTCTTATACAAAGAGCAGCGCATATAGGAGCAGAGTCTCAAAATCTTAAATTGAGGCCTGCGCCGATCGTGTGACTCCCTATTGTCGTAGCAGGAAGGAAGTACCAATTACTTTGCCCTGCCTTCTTTTGTTTGTAGGCCATCCAGTCGAGGAGGGCGTTCATGCCAAAGTTAAAGGCATAGGCCGGACCTCGCCCACGCTCCACAAACGGGCGTTGAATTGGATTGCCTTCCTTAGCGCCATGACGGATAGCGCGAAACGTAGTTTCCATGTCAGCCACGGTCGCCACGGTCTGGATTGCGACGAGTCCATAGAAACTCGCGTCGGTGGTCTTTCTTTCCGTAGCCGGTTTTGGCAGAGCGATTGCAGCTGTGCACTCTATCCCCGGGTTAAAGCTCATGAGGTCATGGAAGGGGGCGTGAGCCGCCAACTCCCCGAGCTCTGCCGCTCCTAGAGAAAAGCAAAAGACCATAAGAGAAATTCCGATTAAAAGAGCACTGCGCATTCTTCCTCCTCTTCATTTAACACTTCGCCCGCATACTACAATGCATACTCATTGATTTCAAGACAGGCTATACTTTAAGCAGTAAGGAGGGTTTATGGTAAGTAAAGCGGATCTTAGCGGACGACCTGCCTCAAAGGAAGAAGTTCTAGAGATACTTGGACACCCCTCTACCTGGGGCGAGGCTTCACGGCGGGCACAGTTTCATATGTGCTCTAATGATCGGAATGAGCTGACTGAGACCAGCAAAGCATCCTATCTCACCTATCTCAAAGAGTCGCTTATGAAACCGGCGGGCTACCAGAGCGGACTCGTATCTGAAGAGGAGGATCAAAAGATCTTTGAAAACGAACAAAAGGCTATTCGCGCGGAGATCGAACGCATCGAACGCGGCGAGATCACAGCGGCTCCCCAGTAGCCGCTTTTTTGTTTCCCTACTAGTTTGTCGCACTATTAAGAAAAGGTTGGAGGCTATTGACATACTTATATATTATGTTATATACTTATTACAGCATGAAAGGAGTTTGCATGGTCACGATTTCGAGTCCCTTATGGGACGAAGCGTCGGGAACGTGCGCACATCATCCAAAAACGGAGTCTCTCCCCTGCCGGGAGTGTCTCCTTGAGAATGATCCGCAATTTGAAGTGCGGGGACTCACTGAGGGCGACCTTCTTTGGATTGATTACCAGGAAGCGTCCGTCATCGGCATCTTTCACGAAAAAGGCAATCATACGCTCTGTCCACACAATCGCTCGCGGTTTGAGGGGCCGTTTGCCTGGTTCGGGGAGATGGAGGAACGAGAACAAAAAATCATCTCGCTCCACTTGGATGTGCGCGCCGTGCTCCACGGATGTCGAGCGGCTACGGGAACGTAGCCGCTTTTTTGTCTTTTTCGGCCGTTATTTTGTTCCGATAAATTGAAGGTACGCTTCAAAAGCTGGATGGAGATTTTCGATCAAAGGATAATTTTTGTAATCGACAGGATCAATCCAAAGATATTCACTATGATCCTCGCTCAAAACAATATCTCCTGCTCCAGCTTCACATTCAAAAAACACGCCAATAATCTGCCACTCCTCCCCGCGTACTACTGGCCGCCATTCATTCACGAAGAAAGGCTTACCGATCGTCGCAAGAAGACCGGTTTCTTCTTTTATTTCTCTTAGAAGACTCTCATCGAATCGCTGCCCCATCTCCACTCGTCCGCCCACAATATCGAACTTGCCGGCATTGGAACCATCTTGATAGCTCGTAGCCTCACGAACTAAAAGGATCTTCCCGTCTCGTTTTATAAATGCCTTTGTCGCCGCGAAGAGTTTAGAGACCATATTCTCTATTGTACAACATAAGAATACGATTCATTGAGCCACCTCCCGGATTCGAACCGGGGATTTCATGAATATTCCCATTCTGTAATATACTTTGCAAATTGGCCCTGCAGTTTTAAATAGTCATTCTTTAGTAATAAAATTAACTTTTTATCTGGATAAATTCTTCTAAAACGCTCATCGCGATTCCTGGAGTACTCGGAAAGAAAATTTTTAACTTCGATAAGCAGATCAAATTCCGGCAAATAAAAATCTGGCGTATATCGTTGACCGCCTAAATCGAAAGATTGTGGCTGAAAAATCCATTTTATCTGAAGTAAATTAAATAAACGCGCCATATTTGCTTCCCAGCGGCTAAAGAAGCAAATAGATGAATCTATATCCTCACGAACCCCAGACTTACCTCTTGCCGCTTTCGGCGAAGTAGGACGACTGCCAACATCGCGAATGGAACAAGCAATACTGCAGTACTTATGATTTTGCCAAGACGAAGTAAAAAATTGCTTTTTACAAAATAAGCAAATCTTCAGGATTGGCGCTTTTCCCCTTCTGATTGGATTGGCCGCATTACCAACTCGCCTACCCTTCAGCGCAGCAGAGGTTTTACGCCTGGTCTCCAGAGAAGGAGGACCGCGGCGTTTATTATTAAAGGAGGCAGAGCAAGGACGAGAACAAAATATTTTAGGATTATAAGGAGCTACAAGAAAGACATTGTGACATCCGGGCTTTTTACAAGTCCGCTCTACTGATAACTGTCTTAAGTGATTGAAAATTCCACTGCTCCACTTTGCGCGAGTTATTTCCGATTGTTTCTTTTTATATTCTTCGGATCTATAAAAAGGATACATGAGCCCATGGCCGGAATTGAACCGACATCAGCGCATTACAAATGCGTCGCTCTACCATTGAGCTACACGGGCAACAATTTAATTATCAAGCTACGACTGAAAACCATCAAACTGTTGATAACTCCGAGGCAAAATGATACCGAAAAACGGCTTATGTGCCAAGTTTTCGAGGGAGTGAATTTAAGGTAGTATGGAGACATTAAAGAGAAGATTCTTCGCCTTTGGCTCAGAATGACACTCCTTAAAGTCTAAATACTCTATTCTAAATTCTCATGGCTCGCTTCGTTCACCTCCATACGCATAGCCACTATTCCCTCCTCGACGGGCTCACGAAAATTGATACGCTCGTCGAACGTGTTACAGAACTCGGCATGGATACCGTGGCGCTTACCGATCACGGCGTACTCTACGGCGCAATCGAATTTTATAAGAAAGCCAAGAAGGCGGGCGTAAAACCGATTCTCGGCATCGAAGCCTATATCGCCCCTCGCGATCGCTTTAGCAAAGAGGCAAACGAGCGCTATTACCACATGATTCTCGTAGCAGAGAATCCGACCGGCTGGAAAAACATTATGAAGCTCTCGAGCCACTCCCAACTCGAAGGCTATTACTACAAGCCGCGCATGGATCGCGAGCTGCTTCAAAAATACCACGAGGGTATTATTGCAACCTCCGGCTGCTTGGGCGGTGAAGTCGCCCAGTGCCTCTTGCAAGGAAAATATGAAGATGCGAAGCGGATCGCGTTGGAGTATCAGGATATTTTCGGTAAAGGAAATTACTTCATTGAGATTCAAAAGCATGCGCACGTGCCGGACTGCGAAAAAATCTGGGCGGACATCATCCGGCTCTCGCGTGAAACCGGCATTCCGCTCGTTGCCACGCAAGATAGCCATTATCCCCGTCCGGAAGACACCGGCTATCACGATATTCTTCTCGCAGTACAGACCGGTACTCAATTGGACGACAAAGATCGGCTCACCCTCAAGGACGATGATTTTTCAATTGCTTCGCCGGAAGTGATGGCGGAACGATTCAAAGAAGTTCCGGAGGCAATCGAAAATACGGTAGCAATCGGTGAGCGCTGCAATGTAGAGCTGGAACTGGGCAAGGTGCTTCTTCCGAATTTCCCGAAACCTGATGGCAAAACAGGCAACGAATATATCCGGGAGCTTGTCGAAGAACGCGCAAAAGGACGGTATCCGGGTGAGATGATGACTCCGGAAGTCCGGGAACGCATTGAGTATGAAATGAGCGTTATCGAAAAAACCGGTTTCGCGGACTACTTTCTCATTGTGCAGGATCTCATCAACTGGGCAAAGGATCACGGCATCGCGGTCGGCCCGGGGCGTGGCTCAGCAGCGGGTAGTATTGTTTCGTACATCTTAGGTATTACCGACATTGACCCGCTTACCTACGGCTTGCTTTTCGAACGGTTCTTGAATCCGGAGCGTATCCAGATGCCGGATATTGATATGGACTTTGCGGATACGCGGCGCGATGAAGTGCTTGCCTACGCCAAGGAAAAATATGGCGAGGATCATGTGGCACAAATCATTACCTTCGGAACCATGGCTGCCCGCGCGGCCGTGCGCGACGCCGGCCGCGCAATGGGATTTTCCTATGGGCTCTGTGACCAGGTAGCGAAACTGATTCCGCCCATGAAAGATTTGGATGAAGCGCTTGCCGAAGTGCCGGAACTCAAGGCACTCTCCAAAGAAAATCCGGATGTTAAAAGACTTCTCGATGCCGCTCACCATCTCGAGGGAGTTGCTCGTCATGCGTCCGTCCATGCGTGCGGTACGGTGATCGCGAAGGATCCTCTCATCGAAACGGTGCCGCTCCAGGGTGCACCTCAAGATCGCAGTAACATCATCACGCAATTTGAGATGCACACAATTGAGGATTTAGGACTCCTCAAGATGGACTTTTTGGGACTCAGAAACCTCACCACCATCCAAGACACTGTCCGGCTCGTTAAAGAATTACGGAATGAAGATCTGGATATTACGAAAATACCGCTCGATGATAAGGCCGCTCTCGCGGTGGTTCAAAAGGGTGATACCACCGGTGTCTTTCAATTTGAATCTGCGGGTATGCGCAGATATCTCAAAGAGCTGAAACCCAGCAGCCTAGAAGACTTAATCGCTATGGTGGCGCTCTATCGCCCGGGGCCGATGGATCTTATTCCTTCCTTCATTGCCCGCAAACAAGGCAGAGAAAAAATTACCTACCTCCATCCTAAAATGGAGCCGATTCTTGGCAACACCTATGGCATTGGCGTGTATCAGGAACAGATGATGCGCATTGCAACCGATTTGGCGGGCTATACCCTGCCGCAAGCGGATACGCTGCGCAAAGCTATCGGTAAAAAGATTAAAGCGCTCCTCGATGAACAGGAGTCGAAACTTAAAGACGGCATGGTGAAAAACGGTATTCCCGCGAATATCGCCCAGGAAATTTGGGAGCTTTTCCCGCCCTTTGCCCGCTACGGTTTCAATAAGAGTCATGCGGCTTGCTACGCCTTGATCGCCTACCGCACTGCCTATCTGAAAGCCCATTATCCGGAAGAATTCACCGCGTCCTTAATGAACGGTGAAGCGGGTGATGTCGAACGCATCTCTTTCCTTATCACCGAAGCGCGCCAGGAAGGCATCGAAATACTTCCCCCCGATATCAACGCGAGCTATACCCGCTTCGTACCAGAAGGCAAGAAAAAAATCCGTTTCGGACTCTTGGCCGTTAAAAATGTCGGCGATGCTATCGCACAAGCCCTCATTGATGAGCGTGTCCTGCGCGGCCCCTACAAAACTTTTAACGATATCCTTACCCGCGTCCAGCATAAAGATTTGAATAAGAAATCGCTGGAGAGCCTCGCAAAAGCAGGCGTGTTTGATTCGCTGGGAGTGGAGCGCAATCAAGTTATTGAGAACCTGGATGAAATTGTGAAATTTACGAGTGCGATTAAGAAGGGCGCCGCCCAAACGAATTCCCTCTTTGGCCCAGCCGCTCCTGCGGTTACGCTCACGTTAAAACTCAAGGATGCGCCGCCCGCAACCGCAAAGCAAAAACTTGCCTGGGAAAAAGAGCTCCTGGGATTCTATTTGAACGATCATCCCCTGCGCCCCTTCCGGGAACGTTTCCAGCAAATCAAGGCGCGTCCACTCGAAGAACTACGTGGTATGCGCAGTGAAGATACGATTGTTCGCACTGCCGGTTTAGTTTCCCAGGTGAAAAAGATTGTGACCAAAAACGGTCAGAATATGCTCTTCGTACAGCTCGAAGATTTCTCTCCGAAACCGATGGAGATTGTAGTTTTCGCTCGCACTCTGGAACGCACGAATACCTGCTGGCAGGACGGCAATATTGTTGTCGTTGAAGGCAAGATCTCTAACCGTGATGCGGAAACGAAAGTGATCTGTGAACGAGCGCAGGTGCTTGAGGCATAAAAAATGCCGTCGAGCCTGCCTGCCGGTAGGCAGGTCTGACTCGACGGGTGTGGTTTTAGATGCGGGCAGTAGCGAGGAATATATCGTCTCCGTCCTCTGAGGCTTTCTTTAGCCACCAGTCTGATGCAAGCGACATCGCAGCAGCTGCTTCAACGCAAAAATCCAAAGGAGGTGTAAGAACTGAACCATAGACGAATAGTTCATTAGGCGGATCAGATGATTCGGCGCGTTCTCCGAGAAGGATCATCTCTCCATATTTCTCCCGGAGATACTCTTCCTTTTCCATAAGAAGGATGGCCAGTTCGTAGTGATTCAGTGGACGAAAGAATTTGGAAATCCTTTTCATACCCTGCTTGAAGTTAAGGCTTCCAAACTGCCAGAGCACTACTTCGATGCGAGCCTTTCCGCTTCGCTCTACAAAAAACTCCCTGATGTAAGAGAGGGATGAGTCAATCATGTGACCCTTCCCGAGAGAATTCTCCCAAGCACGGCACAGGCTGTGATTCACCACCATGCTATGCCGTTCTTTAATCCACCCCAGACTCTCCCAGAATTTCATGGGGTCGATATCTTTGGGATGAGTGGCGAGAAGCTCGGGAAGATGATGATTAATGTGCTCCTGAAGCTCTTTGCGGGGACTGTTTTTGACGATCTCCTGAACCTTGGTGATTTGCCCGGGAGTAGCCATGGCAAACTCCTCCATATAATGGCGTCGCTTGTGAGCGCTTCCCCTATGGAAGCGACCGGCGGGCCTGTCAATGAACACTCCTAGATTGGCACAGTGCTCGTACGGTGTCAATATTATATAATATTGAGAATTTAGTTCCCCTTATTAATAAAAGCTCTCGTGCTGGGGCCAAGTATGCCCGTGCCGTGAGAGAAACCGTTTGGAAGAAGGATGTCCGCGGCATGAGCCTCCTGGAATTTTCTAAGGGCGGCTGCGGTAGCTTTGCCCATATACTCCGTCTCATGGCCTGTGGAGCCCGGACCGCTTTCAGCCACCGTAAAGCCATGCGAGTTCAGAAATATCTGAAGCTCCTTTGCGTCAGGGTGATGCATGCCCGGGTACATGTCATGGGTAAAGATGAAATTCTCTAGAGCACCCGAATTATTTCCGAGCAAGGCAGTGAAGCTTGGCGGCAATTGCAAACCTTTAGTCTCAGCAAGTCTAATTAATGAAATCAGTTGACCGAACAGAGTCTCGGTAGTTGGAGTCGTTGAAGTTGACGATCCTGAAACAGAAGTAGTTGTGCTGTTTCCGGAGTTAGTTCCGGAATTGGTAGAGGTAACCGGCGGAGCACTTGAAGAAACGGTGACACTGCCGCCACCGGTAGAGGCGGTTCGTACCGGCTGGTTGATAAGCAGACTGTACGTTTTTAAGTCCGAAATGGTGCCCGCATTGCCATTATTATCGGAGGCTTTAACGGTAAAGGTGTAGAGTCCGTCGTAATCAATATTCGGCGTGCCGGAGATCGTGCCGTCCGAGGACAAATTCAAACCGGAAGGCAGGGTGCCGGATGATACGCTGAAGGAAAGGGTGCCCTGCGAGCCGGAGGAAGTTATCGCTTGGCTGTATGAGCTTCCCACCGTGCCTGAATTCAAAGAATTCAGCGTGATATGCACAAAGTTGAAAATCGAAACGCGGTGATTCTGTTGCTCACCTACGTATAAGCGCTTGTTGCCGGGGTCGAAACCCAACGGAGCATGAACTAAATTGAGATTGCCTTGGGTGGCAGCGGCTGTTGAAGAAGTAAAATTGATCTGGCCCAACACGAAGACCGCGTTCATGCCATTCGCAAGCTGGGAGCCATCGAAAACCATGACGCGGCTATTGGCGTAATCGGATACATAGATTTGATTGCTATCGTTATCCCACATTGCGGTTACCGGCGCGTTGAAGCCGCTTTGGGTGGTGTGACTGCTGCTACTTGCAAACGTAGGCTGGCCCAAGACGTAACTTGCATTCATGCCGTTTGAAATGATCGCAGGATCAGTGTTAAAGAAGAGCACCCGGTTATTGCTCAAATCCGCCACCATGAGGTAGCTCGTCGTGGAATTATAGGTAACGCCCCAGGGCAAATTCATGCCGCTTTGAGAGGTGGTACTGGTCGCGGTGGTGAATACTGTTTGACCCAAGACGTAGGATGCATTTTCGCCATTGGTAATGGTCGCGGGGTTTACGTCGTAGATCAAGACGCGGTTATTGTCTCCATCTGCCACGAAGAGGCGGTTATTAACGCTATCGTAGCTTATGGTTCGCGGATTTTTCATGCCGCTCTGGGACGTAGATGACGTTGCGCTTGTGAATACCGGCTGACCCAAGACGTAACTTGCATTCATGCCGTTCGTGATCGTCGCAGTGTTGAACACCAAAACCCGATTATTAGCACTATCTGATACAAACAAGCGATCGTTTACCGAATCGTACTCAACGCCGTATGGGGAAGCCGCAAAATACTGCTGCGTAGTAGAAGCTGGTCCGAGCGATGAGAGCGTGAGCGCACCGATTACATTGGTCGCTACATGGCTCGACAAGTTATTACTGGAATCCAATGGAAATACCAAGATGCGATAACCGTTAGCGTCATCCACGAATAAGCGATGATGGGTAGTATCTACTACTACGCCAGCCGGGAAACTAATACCGCGTCCAGAGTCTGGAGCGTTGTCGGTCAAAAATCTGCCCTTGGACCAGACAGGATTATCGGAGACGTCTAAGGCACCTAAGCCATCACTCGCATTTTCCCCATTGGCAATAGTACCGGAAGCCACGTTCCAGATGCTAACCCGATGGTTCGGTTGCCCACCGTTCGTGTTGCCTTCGGGCACATACAAAAGCTGGTTCGTTGAGTCGAGTGCAATATGATACGTACCGTTTACTCCATTTTGACCATTGCCAGCAGTGTTGGTCGTAAAACCAGATTGACCCAGAACATTCACAGCAGCTTGACCATTGGAAACGCTGCCACTCGCCACATTGAAGAACGTGATTCTGCGATTATTATATTCGGAAACAAATAGACGATTATTTGTTGGGTCATAAGCTAAACCTATCGGATCGCTCATACCTGTGGCAGAAGTGCTCGCGGTACTAACGCCAAAAGCCATTTGGCCGAGGACGAAGCTGGCGGGCTTGGTATTAACCAACGTGCCGGAAGCGACATTGAAAACGGTGACGCGGTTATTGACGCTATCTGCTACAAACAAGCGATCCGTTGCGGTATCTAAGCCAAAACCGATGGGACTGTTCATGGTGCTTGAAGAATTACCGGTGCTTCTGTTCGTGAAATTAGTCTGACCGAGAACAAAGCTAGCACTCATGCCGTTTGAAATACTTGCGGCGTTATAGGCGAGAACACGATTATTAGCTTGATCTCCGATCCATAAGCGATTGTTGACACTATCGTACGCCACAGCCGTGGGCGTATTTAATCCGGTCTGACTCGACGTAGCTGTGCTGCTCGTGAAATTGATCTGACCAATAACATTCGAGGCACTCATACCGTTTGAAACGGACGTGACATCGAACACCAAAACACGATTATTAGCTTGATCCGCGGCGAATAATCTTCCACCCGAAACATCGATGGCGAGATCCCAGGGGTTATGCAGGCCAGTTTGGCTGGTCGCGGCGGCGTAGGAATTTAGATCTGGCTGACCAATTACATTGGACTGCACCCGACTCGAAATATTGTTATTTGAGTCGAGGTTATAAACCACGATTCTATTGTTGCCGTATTCGGCAACGAAAAGGCGGTGCCGCTGAGTGTCGATGGCTACGCTGATTGGAATATTAAAACCTCGAGCATTAGGGTCATTAAACGAGAGCGCTTTGGTGTAATTAGGCGTATCGTCTGCGTTAAGCTGGCCGATTACGTCGCTTGCGTTATAAGCCTCCGCATGGGCAAAAAGAAAAATAGTACCGCCTAATATGGCTGCTACAAGAAAGAGATGAAAAGCCTTGTTCTTACGCATATTCCCTAGATGAGTATTAGTAATTAGTTTACCAAAAAGGATCAAGTTTCTAAAGCTTAGTCCTTTGGTTTCATGAGCGGGAAAAACACGGTTTCCCGAATGGGCTTGTCCATAAGAACGGCGAAGAGTCGCTCGGAGATGCCGAAGCCGGCAGCCGGTGGCATGCCATATTCCAGTGCTTCCACGAAATCTTCGTCCAATGACTGCGCTTCCTTATCCCCTGCTTCCCGTAAACGCATTTGCTCTTCGAAGCGCTCGCGTTGATCAATGGGGTCATTTAATTCAGAAAATCCTTTGCCGAGCTCCGTGCCGGCGGCAAGAATCTGGAAACGCTCCACGCGGCGCGGATCGCGGCGGGATTTTTTAGCAAGCGGTTCGATTTCAACCGGCGGATCAATCAAGAAGCACGGCTGAATCAGTGTGGGGCGTACGGTTTTTTTGAAGATGAGATCAATCAATCTGCCTTTGCCGTAATTTTCTTCAGGCTCGAGCTTCATCGCTTTGGCCTTATGGAAAAGTTCATCGCGCGAAGCGGAAAGCGGATCGATGCCGGTCGCTTCCTTGAACGAATCGACATAATCAACCGTGCCCCACTTCTTGCCCCAGTGAATTGCGTGCCCCTCACGCTGGGTTATGAGCGTGCCGCAGGTTGCCTGGATTACTTTTTTGTAGAGCTTTTCAATAAACGCCATAAGCCCAACGTAATCCTGGTAGGCCCAATAGAATTCGAGTTGGGTATAGTCCTGGAGGTGTTCTTTATCAATACCTTCGTTTCTGAAAATGCGTCCGATCTCGAATACTTTTTCAAAACCGCCTACCAAAAGTTTTTTGAGCGGCAATTCAAGTGAAATACGCAAATAAAAATCTACATCGAGCGCGTTGTGATGCGTCGTAAACGGTTCTGCTTCCGCTCCGCCCGGCACAGCCTCCAAAACCGGTAGCTCGACTTCAAGAAATCCGGCTTTCACGAGCTCCTCGCGAAACGTCGCCCAGAACCTAGTCTTTTTACGGAACATTTCCCGTAACTCGGGGTGTGTCACAAGATCGAGATAGCGTTTGCGCAGACGAATTTCTTCATCTTCCAAACCGTAATGCTCGGAAGGCAATGGTCGAAGATTTTTGGCCAATACCGTAGCTTCTGTTACATCTACGCTCACCTCGCCCTTCTTTGTTTTGAAAAGTGGGCCACGAATCGAGAGGAAATCGCCGATATCGAGCGTTTCTTTGAGAACTGCAAAATCTTTTAGGGTCTTTTTCTTCAAGACTGCCTGGATGCGTCCGCTTTCATCTTCGAGATCCGCAAATAACACACCGCCCTGATCCCGCAAGGCACGGATGCGTCCGATAAGCGCGAAGTCTTTTTTAAACAACCGAAAGCCGCTGAAATTCTTGCGTGCTTCAGCTATCGTTGCGCTCTTCTCGCTCTGAATCGGGTACGGATCAACTCCCGCTTCTTTCAGACGATCAAGTTTAACTCTGCGATCTTTTAGGATATCTTCAAGTGCCATAGATTTACATACTTTCTATAAGTTTATTCTTGATCGGCGAGCTCAAGAAGTCGCTGATGCTTTGACGGCCGATATAATTCTTACGCTTCGTGATTTCTCCGAGAAGCTTCAGAAGTTGATTCTGATCTTCTACTATTTTCACGCCTTCTTCAAGGGTAAAACGCTTATTGAAAACAAATTCGTCGAGAATGAGCGGAAGTTTTTCTTTGGTCGGTGCGGTAACCGCGAGGTCAAGAATTTGGCGTAGGATAACCGCTTCTGGGCTGCCGCTTGCCTTCACGATTGCGTCAAACTTGTCGGTTTCTATACCTTCATCCGGGGACTCCAAATAGAGATATGCACCCACCGGATCACTCTGCAGGAGCTTTTCCACAAATGACGGGCGCTCCTCTTCAGAGAGCGCATTCATAAAGGTCCCCATATAAAGAAAAACTTGGGAGGGCTCTCGCTTTATGGACTCCTCAATCGCTTCGTGAACCAGCTGGCTGCCTCCGGGTACAAACGTGCGAATATCTTCGGCATCCATAACGATGACGTAGGGATTTTCTTTTACCATGCGATTGCAAGCCAACCCCACAATCGATTCCGCAAACGAGCGAGGCAGATATTCAAAAAGTGCGCCGGTGTGATGCAAAACTGAAAGATCTGAGGATTTTTCAGCGGCCTCGCGATAGAACAGCTGAAAGTCTTTGAGATCACGAATTGGGGAAGGATCTCCCAAAACGTACTCAGCACCTTCGCGTCCTTGATCCAGGACTTTGCGCACACATTGCTCAAGAATCTCCTTAGCATTCGGGGTATTCTTATAATACTCGTAATCTAGATATGCAATCAGCGGATCATGATCCGCAATCGTCTCGAGGATGCGGGGTGCGTACGACCGATCCTTGATTTCGGACAAACGGCGCAAGGCACTCACCGGTTCGCTTTGCGCTAGCTCCATCCAATCATTCTCACTCTCGAGTCTTTGGGAGGACTCTAACCCAAGCGCAGGTGCTTCAATTGTTCCCGGACTAAAGAGAGGCGGCTCTTCAGCTTGCACTGATGAATCTACTCCGGCAAGTAATCCGGCCGAAAACAAAGCTGCCCGAGCAATTTTCCCGAGCTTCGATTGAGGAGATTTTTTATCCTCTCTTGTAGGTTCTTCGGGAGAATGTGTTTCGGGTGCTCCTTCAGGAAAACTCATAATGCTTGATTATAGCACCCTTCCTGCCACGACTACGCAATCGCAGTAATCGTATACTCCACTTTCCCAGCCGGAGTTTCTACCGTAACTTTATCGCCCACTTTCTTTCCCAAAAATGCATGACCCAACGGTGATTCGTTCGAAATCTTGTGTTCAGCAGGATTGGATTCGTTCGAGCCGACAATGGTGTATTCCACCGTCTGATCACCTTTCTTAACCGTAAGCGAAGAACCGATTTCGACAATGCTGCCGCCAATCCCCTTATGGATGATGACGGCGGACTTCAACATCTCATCGAGCTCTGCGATGCGTGCTTCAATGCGCGACTGTTCCTCGCGTGCTTCGGCGTACTCGGCATTTTCTGAAAGATCGCCGTATTCCTTCGCGCGTTTCAACTGATCCGCGATTTCCGCGCGCTTCGTGGTGCGCAACTCATTGAGTTCCGTTTCAAGTTCGTTGTACCGTTCCTGCGAGAGATAAGGTGTGTCCATAATTTTGATAAAAGTAGTTATGGGTACCCCTCTTTATGCGAAAATGGCGCCTAGATCGCCATTTGTTCGTCGGGACGGGAACTGTATTTCCCCATCCATAACCATAGCCGTATTTTAACAGTCTCAATGAGTACTTTCAAGTATGCCGAAGCCTTGACATGAGAGGCTGTATCATTCACCCAGTGTACTGGTATCTCCTTGATGCCATACCCCAAACGCTTTGCTAGCGCAAGCGCCTCAATATCAAATCCCCAGCCGGAAATGCGGGTTAAGCGAAAGACCCGCTCTGCGGCTTCGGCAGTGAACGCTTTAAAGCCGCACTGGGTGTCTTTGAGTCCCGGTAAGACGAGTGCCTGAATGATCAAATTTCCTACTCTTCCCGGGATCTGGCGATAGATCGGCTGCGGCGGATCCAAGCGGCTTTCGGGAAGCGCGCGGGAGCCGATCACAACATCACATTTTTTAGCATGTTCAGTGGCGGTGAAATACGGAATCATCTTTTCAAATTGATCAATCGAAGTGGAGTTATCAGCGTCGGTGAATATGCGATATTTGCCTTCGGCGCGCAGCATGCCATCGCGCACCACGGCACCTTTGCCCCGGTTTACCTCGAAACGGAGCACCATGAGATGCTTTATCGTTTTTCGCATGCGTTCCACGATGTCGGGAGTACCGTCTTTGGAGCCATCATCTGCGACGATGATCTCATAGCTATAATCGCGTTCTGATAAATAGGCATCGAGTGCGATAAGCGTGCGCGGAATGCGTTCCGCTTCGTTGTAGGCAGGAATGACTATGGATAGAAATGGCTGAGGCATGATTTGATTATTATATCACTGCGTAAGCACCCGTGGGCCCTGTGGCGTCACCGCCACGGTATGCTCGAAATGCGCGGCGAGCGAGCCGTCTTTGGTCGCGTAGCTTTCATCCTCAAGCTGCCGGATCTGGGGCTTGCCCATGACTACCATCGGCTCGATAGCAATCACCATGCCTGCTTTCAAGACCTCATCTTCTCCGCGCCGGCCCACATTCCAAATAAAGGGCTCTTCGTGGAGCTTCGTGCCGATGCCATGCCCGCCTAAATTTTGCGCCACGTGAAAACCTGACTTCCCCACCTTCTCTGAAATCGCCCAACCAATGTCGCCCAGGGTATTACCGGGCTTTGCCATTTTGATGCCTGCGCGCAATGCTTCCTCCGTAACAGCCAAAAGCTTCGCCACCTCTTTGCTCACCGGTTCCATAGGAACGGTTATAGCCGCATCCGCATAGTAGCCCTCGTGTACCACACCCATATCAATAGACACGACATCGCCGGGCTGGATGATATATGGCCCCGGCAGTCCATGCACAATGACGTCGTTTACTGAAACGCAAAGCGCCGCTGGATAGGGTTTTTCCGCGCCGTTTGGCTGATATCCCAGAAAAGCAGCCTTGGTTTTGAGCTCTTTTAAGAGCTCTCGAGTTTTACCTTCAAGTACTTGGGTCGCAATGCCGGGACGCACTTCTTTTTTTAATTCGCGCAAAATAAAAGCGAGTTTCTTTCCCGCTTCCGCCATGAGTTCAATTTCCTGCGGAGACTTAATGAGAGACATTTTTTGTATATGTTTCGATCGCGTTCTTAAGCCGCCGGAATACTTCCTCGCGAGTTCCAGTGCCATCTATTTTTTTGAACATATAATGCGCTTTTAAGAACTTGAGGGTTGGCAGTACATTTTCTTTCTGATGATGCAGCCGGTTTTTGAGATAGATCGCCGCGTCTTCGGAGCGACCCTCGCGGGAACGACGAAGCTCGATGCGTTGCATCATTTCCTTTTTTGGAATCCCAAGGTAGAGCACCAGCGGGTCAGTGCGCTTGGCAGCTTTGAAAGCTTTACGAATTTCCTTCGCCTCGCCAATCATGCGGGGATTGCCGCTAAAGAATACACCTTTGTGCTTCGGTGTGGTCATAATTACCTGCCGAAACTTTGCCTGAGCGGGGCCGGTGGTCGCCAGCTCGCCGCGCAAGATGCCGTGCACATTATATTTTGCTTTTGCCGCCGGACTTTTCAAGGAACGAAGCCAGGCGCCAAAATCAAACTCGCGAAGCGGATAGCTTCGCGTGAGGAGCGCGGCCTGAGTGGTCTTCCCCGCGCCGGGGTCGCCGAGGAGAATAAGATTAAACGGTCGTTGCGGCATGAGAAATACCAAGTGCTGTTTCAATTGCTTCACTCACTTCAGGAATACTGGGACGGCCATCAATGTCTATGAAATTCGTATAGGCGCGCATATAGTCCAAAGCCGGAACCGTAACCTCCGCGTATTGCGCGAGACGTCGTTCGATTCCCGCCTCGGTATCGTCCGGACGATGCTCTATTTCCGCGCGGCGAAGCAGCCTCCGTACGGATTCCTCTTTATGAAGATCGAGGAAAATCGTGCAGAGATTTTTACGGCCGCGATCATGAAGCCACTCCACTATATATTTAGCCTGACCAACGCGGCGGGGCAAACCATCGAAAATGATCCCCTGGCTTTGCGGAATGTGACGCAACTCTTCGTCGAGCACTTCGTAGAGCTCTTCATCACTTAGATAATCACCCTCATCAATAATGCTTGCGATGATCTTACCGTTTGAAAGCGTGTAATCCCGCATGTTGCGCAAGATGGCGCCCATTTCCCAATAGAAAAATCCAAGCTTTTGCTCTAGATTTCTTGCCTGCGTGCCTTTGCCCGAACCCTGCGGACCCATCATAAAGATGACGTCCCACGTTATATTCATACTCTTAGTATAGATGAGCTCTCATTTGCCTTCAATGTTCATTCCCGGTACGCTATAGATAGTCACTTGAAAGGAGGTGGACCATGGTGAAGAAGAGCAGCCGCAGCGGAATGATCCTTCGGGAACCCGTACCGCCGCGCTATCAGGAAGAAGAAGGATTTACCCTGGCAACGATCGTCTTCGTGATCCAGGAAAACCGAGTACTCCTCGGCCTCAAGAGCCGAGGGCGATTCGGTGAGAAGCGCTGGAACGGACCGGGTGGAAAAGCCGAACGACGCGAGACCATGCATGCCTGCGCGAAGCGAGAAGTTCGCCAGGAAACCGGCGTTGAGCTCCTCGATCCTTTAAAGGAAGTTGGTGTGCTCTTCTCAGTGCATCCGCGAGTTCGTATGCGCGTGCATATCTTCGTTGCGGAACGGTTCCAGGGTATTCCTCGTCCGAGCAAGGAACTGGAACGCGTGGAGTGGTTCGATCTCGAGGATCTGCCCTTAAATGATTTCTGGGAAGATCAGCAATTCTGGATGCAGCTTGCGATCGCGGGAAAATCATTTACCGCTTTTGCTAAATATGGCAAACAGGACAATGAAGATCGTCTCGTGAAGTGGGATGTGATTCTCGGGCCGCCCCAAACCCGCCTTCCAGACCTCTTTCAATAACCTGCTCCGTAAGATTCTCTATCAAAACGGCTGAGTCTGATCCTGCCTACCGCAGGCAGGCTCGGCCGTTTTTTTGTTGCTCTCAGATCTTGACAAAAATCGATAAATTCAACTTTTACTTGACAATACTATGTTTTTACTATATTGACAACTTATGTTATTATATTGTATACTGTATTCAGCTCAACTACATCCCCGGTCAACCGCCTTCGGGCATAACAAAGGAGTGTATATGAACATGACCCTGAACTACCTGGTGGGCGTTTTTTTCCTCGGCACGAATTTCAAGACCCAGAAGCCGCAGACGAAAGTCTGCTACCAGAAGAACGGCCAGCATCGCGTTGGCGTCCTGGACAATCAGACCCAGGTCACGCCCACGCTCGACGACGGCACTCGCTGGAAGTTCCTGGAGGTCTACGAGATGGGCTCCGGCTACGTGACGGTGAACGTCGTGGAGCAGGTGAGCGCCGACACTCCACTCGGGGTCTTCGTCGCTCCGACTCCCGTTCCTGATGCGGCTCCGGTTTCTGCAGTCGCAGAAGAGCCCGCCAAGAAGACGGTGCGCAAGCGCACGCCGCGTGCGACGAGCAAGCGTGCACGGAAGGAGGCGACGGGAGCAACGGCGGCAGTCTAGCAGCTGCCGTATCAATCAAAGGCGCCACGCTAAGTGTGGCGCCTTTTCATTTGACACTCTAGAGACTCTGAAGCAAGATAGATCAAGTTTACATTGAAAGGAGAACTCTGAATGCTTTTGGTGGCCCAGGCTCTTGCTCCGATGTTCCGTCCCGGCGATTTGGTTGTCGTGGATCCCAGCTATACCCCAAATCTCAGCAAGACGCTCTCCGTGAACGGCTTAGAACTCAAGACGATCTACCTGGTGCATCAGGTCGAGAATCATGCAAACGGTCAGCGCTGTGAGCTCCAGAAAGATGATGGCACTTTGACCGAAATGATTTCCTCGCACTACCTGCTGCCGAGACCGAAGTAGCTGGACCAACAGTGCGCCGAGTCAAACCTGCCTACCGGCAGGCAGGCTCGGCGCTTTTTTATTGACAAAGCGGGATGCTACGAGAATAATCTGATTAGCTAACTCAGGAGGTCATGTATGACCAATGCAGAACAGGAGACCCTACAAGAACTCCAAGCGGTTCTTGATAAGGAATTCGGTGAAGGTCTCGAGATTGTGCCACGCAAGACGCCCAAAGGATTCAAACCTGCTCCCTGCCTGGCCGGGTCACGAGATACGATTCGTGAGTACGCTCCTTCGGATGGACGGGTAAAATACTTCGAACAATATCGGACTGATCACTACCTGGTCTTCGTCCGCGAAAAGAAGAAGACGAGACAAGAGCCGTGGCAAGTCAGGATTTCCCTGAAGCCCAAGACGGTGCTTAGAAGGCAGGGATAAAACAAACGGCGCCCGCCAGGGCGCCGTTTTCATACCATACACTTTAAAAGCGAGGATTTTCATTTCCGTGACTTCAATCTCGAGGAGCGGAAGTGAGAAATTCGAGCGAGTTACTCAATGCCTTCGTAGCCACGCACAGTGAGCTGGGAGTCTACCTGGCGCATAGTTTCAAGTACTACTGCTACTACGATGAGAAGCGCCGTGCCGGAGATATTCAAGACCGCAACGCCGGTAATTTTCTGGACGATGATCGGCAAAACCGCGATAAGCCCCAGGAATACTGCACCCCAGAGAGTTACCCGGTTTATGATGCGTGAGAAGAACTGCGCAGTCCCCTCACCCGGGCGAATGCCCGCCACGAAACCGCCGGAGCGCTGTAAGTTCTTTGAGACTTCTTCCGGATTAAACGTGATCGCGGTATAGAAGAAAGTGAACATGAAAACCAAGAGGAAGTAGACGATACCATACCAAAGCTGATTTGCGGTAAAGCGTGACACCCAATCGTTAATCTTCAAGCTCCAGTTCGGGGAAATGACCGCGATGGCGTTCCCAATAAACTGCGGGAAGAGCAATACGGAAACGGCAAAGATGAGCGGGATCATGCCTGCTTGGTTTACTTTAAGCGGCAGATAGCTCGAAACACCACCATAGAGGCGATTACCGCGCACGCGCCGGGCATACGAGACCGGCACTTTGCGCTCGCCTTCATTCAAATACACGATACCGGCGATAAGGAGCAAACCCATAAGGAGGAACCCGATATAGACGAGGAGTTGATCGGAGGTATAGGCGGTGAGCGCTAAGCGCAAATCGGTCGGTAAGCGGGAAAGAATACCAGCCAAGATAATGAGAGAGATACCGTTTCCTACTTTCTGTTCGCTGATGAGTTCACCAAGCCACAGCGCGATCATGGAACCGGCGGTGATGGCGATAACGTTCGTGGCTAAGCCGAAAAACGACGGGCGATCGATAACATTGCGTGCGATCAAAAGATTCAAAAAGCCGTAGGACTGGAGGATGGCAAGCGGTACGGTGATGATGCGCGCGTACTGATTGAATTTCGCCTGGCCCTGGGCGCCGGATTCATAATAGAGCTCCTTCATGCGCGGGAAGATAATCGTGAGGAGCTGCATGATGATGGTCGCCGTAATGTAGGGGCCAACGCCAAGCATGGCGATCGAGAGCGTGGAGAGTCCGCCGCCTGAGAAGAGGTTCAGGAAGCCGAAGAATTGGTTCTGACCGAAAAATGCGGCAAGACGGGCTGCGTCTACGCCGGGAATGGGAATCGCCGCAAGTACACGGTATGCGGCAAGGAGGCCGAGTACGATAAGGATTTTGTTTCTAACTTCGCGGACTCTGAAAATTTGCAAGAATCTATCCATAGAATGAGAATTGAGAATTTAGAATGTAGAATGTAGGTTAACCATATTTCCTATATTCTCTATTCTAGATTCTAGCTTTCAATTTTTCCACCCGCAGCGGTAATTTTCTCTGAGGCGGACTGGGAAACGGTTATTTCCTTCGAAACCGTTATCGGGAAAGCGATAACGCCTTTGCCGAGCACTTTCACATCGCCGCGATACTTCTTGCCAATGAGGCCCATGGCTTTTAGCGCATCGCAGGTGAGGCGCACGTTCTTCTGGGCTTCAAATGCGGAAGAAAGATCATCCAAGTTCAGTACACAGGGCTTCGCTGATTTCGGTTTGTTACGAAAACCGCGCTGTTTCGGCAGTTTCAAAATGATATCGCGCTCCGCCGGGCGAATGACGTGACCGGAACGGGATTTCTGACCCTTGGTACCGCGGCCAGCGGTTGTCCCCCGCTTACCACCGCGCGCAACGCGCTTTTTATTTTTTCGAATGGATGGAAGATTCATTAGGATTTGCTTTTTGCCGGCTTCGGCGGCTTGATATTGCGCAGGGCTTCGATAGTAGCTAACGCATTGGTGAGCTTGTTCGGGGTGCGGGAAAGAATTTTTGCGGTAGCGTCTTTTACGCCTGCCATGGCAAGTACTACGCGGACGGAACCGCCAGCTTTAATACCATGTCCTTCTTCCGCCGGACGGATCAAGACGCGTGCGGCGCTATACTTTGCGGTTACTTCATGAGAAAGCGTGCGGCCATCTTTGAGGTGCAGGTTCAAGAGATTCTTTTTCGCATCCACTTTTGCCTTTGCTACGGTTTGCTGCACATCCGCGCCTTTGCCGATGCCGACGCCGACGCGTCCTTTGCCATCGCCAATTACCAAAGTAGCACGGAAACGGAAACGTTTGCCGCCTTTTACCACGCGAGTAACGCGGCGCATGTCGAGCACGCGCTCCGCAAAACCATCGCTTACTTCAGGGGGACGATTGCCTCCCGGTCGGCCGCCACGGCCGCCTCCGGAATTACCTCCGCGTCCACCACCTGGACGATTCGGGCGCTGACCCGGACCTCCCGGTCGGCCGCCAAAACGACCCCGAGGACCTTGACCGGAGTGTGCCGGCCGATTACCCGAAGGATTCGCAGCAGGATTCTGATTTTGATTCTGAGTAGTATTTTCCATAACGCGATTAGAATTGGAGTCCGGCTTTGCGCGCGCCTTCCGCCAAGGCTTTTACTCTGCCGTGATAACGATAGGAGCCGCGATCGAAGACCACCTGTGAAACACCGAGTTCTTTGGCTTTCTTGCCGATGAGCTCGCCAACGAGCATCGCCGCGTCGCTTTTCGCGCGCTTACCTTTTTCGAGGTTCGCGGATGAGGCTGTGGCAAGCGTGTGCATTTTCTTGTCATCAATAAGCTGAGCCGAGATAAAGCGGTTGGAGCGGAATACAGAAAGACGCGGATGCTCCCCCACGGCGCGAATACTCGCGCGGGTGCGCTTGGCTCGCTGCTCTTTCTGTTTGTTTATTACGTGAGATTTCATGATTAGGCTGTAGCAGCTTTCTTACCGACTTTGCGGCGGATGACTTCTCCGCGATAGCGAATACCCTTGCCTTTGTACGGCTCGGGCTTGCGGTACGAACGGATTTCCGCGGCAACCTGGCCGACTTTCTGCTTATCAATACCAGTAATGATTACGGCGTTTTTCTCGATGCTCGCACTGATACCCTCCGGTAATTCGAACTTAATCGGGTGGCTGAACCCCAAGGAAAGAACGAGGTTCTTGCCTTCCATCTGGGCCTTATAACCAACGCCTTCGATTTCCAATATTTTCGTAAAACCGTCCGCGACGCCAATCATGGCATTCTGGAGATTAGACCACATCGTGCCAAGATTGGCTCCCGGATTCATCCCCTCTGCGGCTTTTACCCAGACCGCATCGCCATCTACCGCAACCACGGTATTCGGCAGGAGCGCGAGCTTCAGTTCACCTTTCGGACCCTTCACATCAACAAAACCAGCCGATTCCTGGACGGTGATGTCAGCTTTCTTTGCTATCGGTTGTCGAGCGAGTCGTGACATAGGATTACCAAATTTCAAAAAGATATTCGCCGCCGACTTTTTCTTTGCGCGCGGTACGGGTAGTTACGATGCCTTTGGGGGTGGAAAGTACCGCCACGCCATAGCGCTGACGGACCGGCTTCAATGCGTCGTAGCCGGAGTAGATATGGCGGGAAGGCTTGGAAACTAATTTGAAATCAGTGAGTACGGGCTTCTTATCGTTGTAGGCTACGGTCATTTCAATAAAATTCTTGCGTCCAATCACCCGCTTATCCGCGGATTTCAAATAACCCTCTTCTACAAGAAGCTTAGCGATGGCAAGATCCATTTTGGAAAATGGAGCGAGCAGGGTTTCCTTCTCGGCTCGTGCCGCATTTTTAATTCTGGTTAAGAGGTCGTAGTACATAAATGAGGTTACCAGGATGATTTCTTTACACCCGGTATTTGGCCCATGGTTGCCATTTCGCGGAAACAGATCCGGCAGATACCAAAGTCGCGCATAAAACCATGTCTTCGTCCACAGCGGAAACAGCGCCGCACGATGCGGGTCGAAAATTTCGGAGTCTTTCTGCTGCGCGCTATGGTAGAAGTTTTGGCCATATACGGTTATTTCTTATTCTTCTTTTTCTTGCGTCCCTTCTTTTCTTCGACATCGCCGTCCTTCTTGAGGGGTACGCCGAGCTTACGATATGCCTCGATCGCCGCGTCGCGGCCTTTCTTTTGAGGAACAATATTTACTCCCAAAGAGAAACTCAGCGGAGATTCCTCGGGGTTGATTTCCGGAAACACGAATTGCTCGCGGAAACCGATATTGAGGGTGCCGCCATGATCGATGGCGGAAAGCGCAATACCCCGGAAGTCATGGACGCGGGGCATGACTATTGTAATGAGCCGCTCGAAAAAATCAACCATTTTGCGGTCGCGCAGCGTCGTACGAAGTCCGACAACTTGGCCTTCCCGAATTTTGAATCCGGCGATGGACTTCTTCGCGGGACGAATCTGAGAGGCCTCGCCCGCGATGAGCGCGAGATCGCGCCGGAAATCTTTAAGAGCCTTCTCTTCAAAATTGGGCTGCTGCGAAGCACGCCCAACACCGGCGTTGATCACGATTTTCTCGACGACATCACGAATGTCTCGTGCGCGAGTGCTCGTATTCGATTTTTGCTTTTCCGTAGTCATGAGTTTAGGTTGCTCTTCGTGTTAGTTGCTGGCTTCGCAATGCTTACAAATCCTGACCTTTTGATCGCCGTCCATGCGAAAAGCGATACGGGTAGGCTTCTTGCAGTTCTTGCAGATGAGCATGACGTTCGAAGCAGCGATGGATCGCGCCACGGTAACTGTCTGACCCTTTTCACCCTGGCGAGTAGGACGGGTACGCTTTTTCACGGTATTCAAATCTTTCACCAAAACACGATCCTTGGCGGAAAGAATTTTCTCTATTTTTCCGGACTGACCCTTGTCCTTGCCGGAAATTACCATTACATTGTCACCTTTTTTGAGATTCATATGTTTAGACAATTTCTTCGGCCATGGTCATGATTTTTTCATAGCCCTTCTCTTTGAGCTCGCGCGGCATCGGTCCGAATACACGGGTCGCAACCGGTTCTTTCTTGTTGTTAATCAGAACCACTGCGTTTTCATCGAAGCGCACATAGGATCCGTCTTCGCGGCGCATGACGGTCTTGGTGCGTACTACCACCGTACGAACGATATCTTTCTTCTTCACGCCTTTGCGCGGTTCAGCAGTCTGGACGGAAGCAACAATAACATCGCCGATTTTCGCGTAACGATGGCGGGTACCGCCAAGGATGCGGAAACACCGCACGATTTTCGCGCCGCTATTATCCGCAACTTTTAAGATGGATCGTTCCTGTATCATGGTTAGTTCGATTTCGCGACGATGGTCCAGCGCTTTTCACGGGAAAGCGGACGGGTTTCTTCAATGATTACCTTATCCCCCACTTGGTATTGATTCTCTTCATCATGCGCTTTGAAGCGACGGGATACTTTGTAGTACTTCAAATACTTCGAGTGCTTCTTCAAGCTCTCTACCTGGACAACGCGGGTTTTCTGCATGCTCGCGGATACAACTTGGCCCGTGAGGCGTCGCTTCATTTTTGATTGCGTGGTTTCCATAGGTGTATTAGACAACAGTAGTTAAAAGCGTGAGTACGCGAGCGATATCTTTTTTGAGCATCGTGATCTCATGAGGATTCTTCACTTTGCCGAGCTCCTTATCAAACTGAAGCGCGCGAAGCTTCGCCCGGGATTCCTTGAGCTTGGTTTCGAGTTCGGTACGATTCGCGCTCGCGAGTTGTTTAAAATCATTCCGTTTCATGGTTATTTCGTGATTAAGGTAGTTCTGAACGGAAGTTTGTAGCCAGCACGGGTGAGTGCTTCTTTCATCTTAGCCGGCTCAGCGCCGTCCATTTCAAAAATAATGCGGCCCGGACGAACCACCATCACATAGTGCTTGACGCTGCCTTTGCCTCCACCCATGGTGAGCTCGGGAGGGCGTTCCGTAACCGGACGATCCGGGAATACCCGAATCCAGAGGCGTCCTTCACGCTTCAGGTAGTTCGTAATCGTGCGGCGAGCAGCCTCGATCTGGCGGGAATTGAGCTGCGCCAAACCAAGAGCCTTGAGGCCTACTTGGCCGAACGCGAGCGCCGTACCGCGGGTTTCTACCATGCGGTTTTTTCTACGGCCACGCTGCCACTTACGATGTTTTGTTTTCTTAGGAAGCAACATAGTGGTTCAATTTAGGCTTTACGGGTCTTTGGTTTCAAAAAAGTTTCTTCCTGATCCGGAGCTTTTACCTGCTTGTCGCTATGCAAGCGAGAAAGTTTTTCGCCACGGTAAATCCATACTTTGACACCGATCGTGCCGTAGGTAGTCTTCGCGGTGGCAGTGCCGTAATCAATATCAGCACGTAAGGTCTGGAGCGGTAGCGCTCCCCAGCGCATTGCTTCGCGGCGGGCGATTTCAGCTCCACCCAAGCGGCCGGAGAGAAGCATCTTTACGCCTTTCGCTTCGCGGTTTTGCGCCACCTGATCGAGCTGCTTTTTCATGGCGCGGCGATACGGCAAACGCTTTTCAATGTCCCAGGCGATTTGCTGGGCGACATGCGTCGCGGAAATTTCAGAGCGCTTCAATTCCTCCACATTTACCGTAAGGTGAATCGTATAGGTCTTTCCGCGCAGACGGCGGAGTGCTTTCATGACTGCTTCCGAAAGCTCTTCGATGCCTTTGCCTCCGCGGCCGATAACGAGTCCCGGACGGGCGGCCTTGACCACGATTTTTACATCGCTCGGCGTGCGCATAATGACGATTTCAGCGATGCCGGCAGCAGAGATTTTCTCTTCTACCGTATCGCGGATCACCTCATCTTCCTCGAGCAGTTTCTTCGTCAGGCGCTTTCGCGAGAGCATGGTTTTGCCCTGCCCTTCCGAAAGCGACGTGAAAAACCAGCGGGACGACCAGTCCTTTACGATACCGAGGCGGAGAGATTGTGGGTTAATTTTCTGTCCCATAAGAACGTGATATTCTACCTTGAAATTTGGATTTTGTTAAGCGTCACCTGATTTTCTGCGGAAGATTCCGCGCTTGGTCGTGCCGGATTCCTTTTTGGTCGGAGCTTCGGAATCGGCTTTTTTGGCGCGTTTGGGTTGGGTTGCCTTTGCTTCCGGCTCGGAGGAGCGCTTGGCTTTTACCGGCATAATGAATTGCGCCGGCTTCTGGGCGGGATTCTCACCAAGACCCAAAATGACGTGGCTCATTTTCTTTTGAATCACTACGCCGCGGCCCTGCGCACGCGGCATGTAGCGCTTGAGCATCGGCCCCTGATCTACCCGAATTTCCGAGATAAAAAGGGTCTGCGGATCCATCTCTTTCTTCTCCGCACCGTTTACGGCCGAGCGCAGAAGCTTCAAGATGGGCTTTGATGCGCGATGACGGTCAAGCAAAAGCCGAGCTTCCGCTTCATTCACCGACATGCCACGGATGAAATCCGCGATCAAGCGCACCTTGCGCGGCGCGATCTGCAGATTCTTCAATTGTGCTTTATGGTTCGTCATGGTTCAGAGTACTTTGCGCAAAACTATTTCTTGGCTGGCGCGACGGCGGCAGTTTTTGCCATTTCCAATTCCTTTTGCATCTTTCCGCCGTGACGGACGAATTTACGGGTTGGCGCAAATTCACCGAGGCGATGGCCGACCATTTCTTCGCGAATACGAATTTCAATAAAATTCTTGCCGTTGTGCACCGCGAACGCGTACCCGACCATTTCGGGAGCGATTTCAGAATCACGCGACCAGGTTTTGATTGCCGGTCCATCCGGAGACTGTTTAGTAAGCTTCGCGAGAAGCTTGGGATCTACGTAGGGGCCTTTTTTAGATGATCTGGACATAATTAAGAGTGCGCTGTGGACTATTTCTTAGCTCTGCGTTTTACGATAAGTTTGCTCGACGCTTTGCGCTTGTTGCGAGTCTTTCTACCGCCCGTTACGTTACCCCACATATCTTTCGGTTTGCGGGTACCGCGCGGCTGCTGACCTTCACCGCCGCCGTATGGGTGATCTACCGGATTCATAGCTTTACCGCGGACCGTAGGGCGGATACCCATCCAGCGAGCACGGCCGGCTTTACCGATGGAAACAAGATTCCATTCCGGGTTAGATACTTGCCCTAAAGAAGCGAGTGAGTTCCACAACACGCGCCGGACTTCGGATGAATTTAATTTCAAATCCGTGTAACCATCCGCGTTTGCCAAAACTTCGGCGTAGCTTCCCGCGGAACGAGCGAGAATACCGCCCTGTCCCGGCTGAAGCTCGACATTATAGACCTGAGTACCTACCGGGATATTCTTAAGCTCCATGCGGTTGCCCGTCATAAACGGAGCGACCGAAGCTGTAACGATAGCATCCCCTGCTTTCAAGCCGTTCGGCGCAAGGATGTAGGCTTTCTTCTTATCGCTTGCGTATTCCACGAGCGCGATGAACGCGGTGCGATACGGATCGTACTCGATCGTAAGTACCGTTGCCTTATCATTCATGCGATTCTGTTTGAAATCTACCATGCGGTAGAGTTTCTTATGGCCTCCGCCCTGATGGCGCATGGTGATGCGACCAGCGCTGTTTCTGCCGGCGCGGGATTTCAACCGCTTGGTAAGCGGCTTGTACGGATCGTTCGTCGTGAGCACGGAGTAATCAACTCCGGTCATGGATCTGCGTGATGGACTTGTAGGACGGTATTTTTTCATTGCTATGCGATATCTATTTTTTGCCCCTCTTTCAGGGTAACAATCGCCTTTTTATTGGCTTGTTTCAAAGAGAGCTTTCCGCGGTAGCGGCGGCGAAGGGGCTGTTCGTTCAAGGTGCGTACCGAAACAGCATCCACTTTGTACAAGCTCTTTACCGCTTTTTTGATTTCATTCTTAGTAGCCGCCGAGTTCACGTGGAAGGTGTACTTACCCGCTTCGTGAGCACGCGCGGATTTTTCGGTAACCACAATTTTTTTGATAATGGAGTCCATATTACGCTTTGCGATTTGCTATCTCCGCGACGACGCCTTTTTCGATAAAGACATGCTTGTAGCCAACGAGGTCTTGGATATTCAAAGAATTGGCAGAAAGCACTTTGGTCTTTACCAAATTTCTTGCCGCGCGAGTGATCGTTACATTTTCCGGAGTGCGCACAATAAGCACGTCGAATTTCTTAGACTTCGGAGCGAGATTTGTAATTTTGCGAAGCGCCACAGAGACGAGCTTGGTCTTCGGAGCTTCAAACGCAAACGCCTCAACCACTTTCAAGTTGCCGTCTTTGAGTTTCTTCGAGAGCACGGAAGCAAGCGCTGCCTGCTTCATTTTCTTATTTACTTTCTGCGAATAATCGCGCTCTTTGTTGGGGCCATGGGCTTTACCGCCGTGGCGCCACAGAGGAGAACGGGTCGAACCATGACGAGCACGGCCGGTGCCTTTCTGCCGCCACGGTTTCTTACCACCACCGGATACTTCGCCGCGTCCCTTCGCGTGTGCCCACGGACGGCGAGCATTCGCAGCCTGCGCCAAAAGCACCTGCTGCACTAAAACAGGCCGCCAGGGTGCATCAAATAAGGCTTCCGGTGCTTCTACCGTGCCTACCTTGCTGTTTTCCAAATTGTAGAGATCAATCTTCATGATTAGGATTTAGAATTTAGGATTTAGGATTTAGGGTGCTTGTTTTTCCCTAAATTCTATATTCTAGATTCTATATTCTCGTTACGTTTTTTGGATTTCGACAATCGAACCAGTATTGCCGGGCAATGCGCCTTTGATCATTAAAATATTCTTCTCCGCATCCACGCCGATGATGCGCAAATTGCGCACAGTCACGCGGGTTACACCCATGTGGCCTGCCATGCGGCGACCGGGCCAAACGCGCTGAGGAGCAGTGGAACCAATGGAGCCAGGAGCGCGGAAACGGTTTTTCTGACCGTGGGTCTTCGGACCACCGCCAAAGTTATGACGCTTCACTACACCCTGGAAACCGCGTCCTTTCATGGTGCCGGAAACGCGAACTTTGTCCCCTTCCGCAAACGCGGTAACGGTAAGTTCTGCTCCCATTTCGGCGGATTCACCCTTAAATTCCTTCTTGGTGCGACCGAGTTTTACCTGGATTGCCTCATAGCCATCCCGATCCTTGGTACGCACTAAAGCAACCGTATTGGGAGCGGCATTAACCAGGGTTACTGGAACGATTTTCCCGTCTTTCCAGACCTGGGTCATTTTTCCTTTTTTTCCGAGTATAGCTGGCATGTTGCGAAAAGCTTGGAGCTTGGAGCTTGGAGCTTGGAGATTTTTCACCTCGCAGCTCATGCTCATGCTCGTCGCTATTAAATAAAAACCGCCCAAGGCACGAGCCCCGGGTGTTTGGGAATCGTCCTTGTGGAAACGCCTACCGTTTTGGGGTGAGAACGTTCATTAAAGAGACGGGGATATATTAAGCTATCGTGAAAATAAAGTCAAATAGGCTCCAGCTTGTGCTTTTGAGTCACCAGAATAGTTTTCTACTGAAAATTTTCTTTTCCCTCGGCCATCTTCATGGCCTGCGGGACATGCCCCAAAAGCACAAACTTCCGCACAGTATATGAAAACGCCCGGCCGGTTTCCCGGTCGGGCAAATCTATGCCACTTCATCTCTAAGAAACACTTCCATCCAGCCTGGCTGCATGAGCATGAGACCACATCCCCCGCACAATTCTCTGGGCGGTTTGCTCTCAAGTTCGCCGCGTACGGCAGCTAGGAAATCTCTTGCCAACACAAATCCGAAACATTCCGTGATCGGGTCTCGGCAAATCATACATTCGCGCATATTCTCCCTTTCCTGCTCTCTGAATTATAGCAGCAGGATATTTGCAACAAAAAACCCACGGTTGCTACATGCAAGACCGTGGGTTTTTATTTTCTTTCCAATCGATACAAAGCTCTTTCTGATAGACGGAATGTGCGAGCCAACGCTTCATCTCTTCGAGAACCATTTTCGCCTTGGGGCTCGCTATGCCCTCTTCGCGGATCGCATCGTGAATGCAATCCACAAGATAATCGAAGTGATGGCGAAACATCGGCTGCCACTTCCCTTCTAGAACATCACGCACGCGAGCGATAACCTCGTTCGCTTCGGCAAAAAGATCTTCCATGCAATCTCCTTTCTACCTCCATCTCCGCTGAGGATTTTTTAGCACAAGAGTTCAACAAAAATCAAACTGCCCGACCGGAAAACCAGTCGGGCAAAAATCTCATCTTCTGTAGCGTGATGCCTCCAGTTGTGACATTTCTCGAGGAGAAGGAGTGCCGCAAACCTTACGCCACCATTCTTTTGCCTTTTGAGCGCCTGGATCATTGGGAAAACAGGTATAGCAGGGGCTCCTCTCGATCCAGTCCTGATCGACGTGGTGGTCAATGATTCCGCCGCCATCACAATCCCGACATCCAGCTTTGGCGTGCTCTTTGTAAAAATTACGATCTTTTGTGAAAAAAGACATAGATATCTCCTTTCTGCTTTCATTCTTATACCACAGCAGAAATTAATGGCAACCAAAAACCGCCGAAAGGCGGTTTTTTGGACAGAAGATCCTTCGACAGGCTCAGGATGACAGATGTACTGTTTTCCTTTATTACCTGTGGCTTTTTCCCTGTAGCTAAATGATCTTGATCTCAACATCCATCCCGTATAAGCGCTATGCGCCCACGGGACAGGCACCGGCTAGATGATCTTAATTTCTACATCAACACCCGCTGGCAAATTCATATTGCCGAGGGATTCCACGATCTTCTGACTGGGGTTCAGGATATCCAAGAGGCGCTTGTGCACTCTGAGTTCGAATTGCTCCCGCGAATTTTTATCGATGAAGGTAGAGCGGTTTACCGTGTACTTTTTCATCTCCGTCGGAAGCGGAATCGGACCAATGACTTCAGCATCATTCTTTTCCGCCATCTCAATGATTTGGCGAACCGAATTATCGATCAGTTTGTGATCGTACGCGCGAACGCGCAAGCGAAGTTTTTGAGGTGCATCAGCTTTCTTAGCCATTGTTTTAGCATGAGCCAGAGCGGAGAGCTGAGAGCGAGTTTGAATTTCCTCGTGCTCTTAGCTCATGCTCTTGCTACTTATTGATCTTTGTAACTACACCTGCACCGACCGTTTTGCCGCCTTCGCGAATAGCGAAGCGCTGCTTCTCTTCGAGTGCAACCGGCGCAATGAGTGTGACTTTTACTTTGACCGTTTCGCCCGGCATGACCATTTCGGTGCCTTCCGGCAAACCTACTTCACCAGTCACGTCAGTCGTGCGGATATAGAACTGCGGCTTGTAGCCTTTGAAGAACGGAGTGTGACGGCCGCCTTCCTCTTTAGAAAGCACGTACACTTCCGCGTCGAATTCCGTGTGCGGAGTAACCGAACCCGGCTTCGCGACCACCTGGCCGCGTTCCACGTCTTCTTTCTTCAAGCCGCGGAGGAGCACGCCGACGTTATCGCCAGCCTGACCTTCGTCCAAAAGCTTGTTGAACATTTCGATACCGGTTACCACGGTCTTCTGAGTCGGTTTCAAACCGATGATTTCAACTTCGTCGTTTACTTTCATAATACCGCGCTCAATACGACCGGTTACTACCGTACCGCGGCCTTCAATCGAGAAGATATCTTCGATCGGCATGAGGAACGGCTTGTCGAGCTCGCGAACCGGATCCGGGATAAAGGTATCCAAGGCATTCACGAGATCCAAGATCGGCTTGGCCTCTTCACTGTCAGGAGAGGTGGCATTCAATGCCTTCAAAGCCGAACCGCGGATTACCGGGGTTTCATCACCCGGGAACTCGTATTTCTTCAAGAGCTCGCGGACTTCGGACTCAACGAGATCGATGAGCTCCGGATCATCCACCATGTCGCACTTGTTGAGGAATACTACGAGCTGCGGCACGCCTACCTGGCGAGCCAAAAGGATGTGCTCGCGAGTCTGCGGCATCGGACCGTCAGTCGCTGCAACCACGAGGATAGCGCCGTCCATCTGTGCGGCACCCGTGATCATGTTCTTGATGTAATCAGCGTGACCCGGAGCGTCTACGTGTGCGTAGTGGCGCTTCTCGGACTCATACTCGGAGTGATGGAGTGCGATGGTGATACCACGCGCTTTTTCTTCCGGAGCGTTGTCAATCTGATCGACTGCTTCTTCCTTTTTCGCCCAACCCTTCATGTGAAGGACGTGGGTAATCGCCGCGGTCAAGGTGGTCTTGCCGTGGTCGACGTGCCCGATGGTGCCGACGTTCACGTGCGGCTTACCACGAGTAAATTTCTCTTTTTCGGCCATGTTTTTTGTTTATTTTGTTTTATTTTTGCAAACGTTGCGTTATTAAAAACGGCTGGAGTTGATTTTGAGAGTATTTTCTGCCGCGAGAGAGTCTAAAATCGGAAAGATCGAGGAGAAATTTCGAAGCTGGACTGGACGTCCTGCAAGAATTTTCGACGAAGATATTTCCGATTTTAGCCCTCTCCCTTCGGGTTACAGCAAATTTTTCGCTTGGCGTCGTTGCGGCTCGAAGGCGTAGTATCAAACTACAACCTTCTTCGCCGCGCCTAGCCAATCATAAAATTTGCTAGTAACGCAGCTTGAAACTACTCTCAAATTCAGCTCCGACATTCTAGCGCAAAAACCGCCCTAGCGTCAATCCCCTGCGCTCTTAGGATTTTGCTATTTTTTTCCTTCCACGATCTGCGCCTCAACGTTTTTCGGCGCGGGTTCGTAGCTCGAGAACTCCATTGAGAAGGAGCCGCGACCCTGGGTCATGGAACGAATTTGAGTGGCATACGCGAACATTTCGGAGAGCGGCACTTTAGCTTCAATGACACGGATGGTGCCGCGATCTTCCATGGACTCAATGCGTCCACGGCGGGAATTCAAATCGCCGGTGATTTCGCCGATGAAATCGTTCGGTACTAATACCTGAACTTTCATGATCGGTTCCAAGATAACCGGCTTCGCCATCTTTGCCGCTGCCTGGAAAGCCATAGAGCCGGCAATTTTGAACGCCGCTTCGGATGAGTCGACGTCGTGGTAGGAACCGTCATCTACGGTTACCTCAACGTCAATCACCGGAAAGCCGGCGATAATACCGCGATCCATCGCTTCTTTAACACCTTTTTCAATCGGAGCGATGAATTCCTTCGGAATCGAACCCCCTTTGATGGCATCAATAAATTCAAAACCTTCGCCTCGCTCCCGCGGCTTGATAGCAAGCCAGCAGTGGCCGTATTGTCCGCGGCCGCCGGATTGCTTGATGTACTTGCCTTCCGCGCGGGCTTCGCCGGTAATCGCTTCTTTGTAGGCTACCTGCGGACGGCCGGTGTTGGCTTCCACGCCGAATTCGCGCTTCATGCGATCCACCAAGACTTCGAGCTGCAATTCGCCTACACCAGCGATAATGGTCTCGCCGGTTTCCGGGTCACCAGAGACGCGGAACGTCGGGTCTTCATCCGCCAAGCGATGCAAGGCAGTGCCCATTTTTTCCTGGTCAGCTTTGGTTTTCGGTTCAATGCGCATCGAAATGACCGGTTCGGGGAAGGTAATGGACTCCAAGATCACGGGGGATTCCGGAGCACACAACGTGTCGCCGGTCGTCGTATTCTTCAAACCTACCAATGCGGCGATGTCACCCGCATACACTTCATCCACTTCTTCGCGCTCATTGGCGTGCATGCGCACGATGCGGGAAATACGTTCCTGCTCGCCTTTCGTAGCGTTGTAAATATAGGAGCCTTTTTTCAAAACACCGGAGTAATTGCGGAAGTACGCGAGCGATCCTACGTACGGATCGGTTGCGATTTTGAACGCCAAACCTGCAAACGGCGCGTCATCTTTCGGACCACGGGTTATTTCCTCACCGGTCTTTTCATCCGTGCCCTTCACCGGCGGCAAATCGAGCGGAGACGGCAAGTAGTCGATGACCGCATCCAACATAAACTGCACGCCTTTGTTTTTGAGCGCTGAACCGCAGAGAACGGGTACGATGGTGTTCGCAATAACGCCCTTGCGGAGCGCTTTCTTCAATTCATCGAGCGAGGGCTCAACGCCGCCAAGATATTTTTCCATCGCCGCGTCATCCGCTTCCACGATTTTTTCGATAAGTTCATGGCGACGGGTCTCTACTTCTTCTTTCATATTCTCGGGGATCTCAATTTCCACCATGCGCTCGCCATGTTCCCCTTCAAAACCATAGGCCTTTTTCTCAAGCAAATTAATGACGCCTTTGAAATCGCTCTCCAAGCCAATCGGCAACTGTAAGCGCACCGCGTCTTTTGTGAGACGATCCAAAATAGAGGCGAAGCTCCGTTCAAATGAAGCACCCATGCGGTCTAATTTATTGATAAAGCAAACGCGCGGTACGCGATAATCGTCCGCATAGTGCCAGTTGGTTTCGGATTGCGGTTCTACTCCAGCGACACCGTCGAAGACGACGACTGCGCCGTCCAAAACACGGAGTGACCGCTTCACCTCCACGGTGAAGTCGATATGTCCCGGGGTATCAATCAGGTTGATCTGATGCTCAAAATTTTTATCGCCTTTGCGATGGGTCGGGATCCAAAAAGCGGTGGTTGCGGCAGAGGTGATCGTGATACCGCGCTCGCGCTCCTGCTCCATCCAGTCCATGACGGTCGCGCCTTCGTGGACTTCGCCGATTTTATGAGACACGCCGGTGTAGAACAAGACGCGCTCGGAAACCGTTGTTTTGCCGGCATCAATGTGCGCGATGATGCCGAGGTTGCGGGTTTTTTCAATAGGATATTTGCGAGGCATTTGAAAAGAATTGAGAATTGAGAATTGAGAATTTAGGAATATATCTACATCCTAAATCCTCTATTCTAAATCCCTTGTCGTTTAATTTGTGGTCGTTCTGCTTCTCGCGAAGTGCGCGAAGGCGCGATTCGCTTCGGCCATACGGTGCATGTCCTGCTTCTTTTTGATAGCCGTGCCTTCGTTCTTGGAAGCGGCAATGATTTCCGCGGCAAGTTTATTTGCCATCGGCTTGCCTTTACCCGCACGGGCGGCATCGATGATCCAGCGCACGGCAAGGGTGAAGCGGCGCTGCGCCGAGACTTCCTGCGGCACCTGATAGTTTGCGCCACCAACGCGGCGAGAAACAACTTCGATCTGCGGCGAGGCGTTCTCGATAGCTTTTTCGAAAACCGCGAGCGGCTCTTCCTTGGTTTCGGCTTTCACTTTCTCGAAAGCTCCGTAGACCAAGCGCTCTGCCAAAGCTTTCTTGCCGTCCCACATTACCTTATTGATGAAACGTCCCAAATCTACGCGATCAAATTGCGTGTCCGGCTTGTGATATTTTTTGTAAACTCTTTTTTTGCGCATGTTCTAGGTTCTAGGTTCGAGGTGCTAGTGGATTTTACTCGCACCTAGCAACTTGCACCTTCTGCTATTTCTTGGCTTTTCCTGCTTTCGCTCCGTATTTCGAACGCTGCTGCTTGCGTCCTTCCACACCCGTCGCGTCTAAGACGCCGCGAACAACGTGATAGCGTACGCCCGGCAAGTCTTTTACGCGGCCGCCGCGAATGACCACAATGGAGTGCTCTTGGAGGGCATGTTTTTCACCCGGAATGTACGCGGTAACTTCAGAGCCATTGGTAAGGCGCACGCGGGCAACTTTACGGATAGCCGAGTTCGGCTTTTTCGGGGTCGTCGTGAAAACCTTGATGCAGACTCCCCGCTTGAAGGGCGACGGTGAATTCACCGGCCGGTTCTGGAGCGTATTGAAATAATAGGAAAGCGCCGGGACCTTGGTTTTCGAATTCAAGGGCTTCCGGCTTTTCTTAACGAGTTGATGAATCGTTGGCATAGTGAACGACTGCGGGGTGCAGTCAAAACGGAACAATGATAGCTGAAACCTTTGACAAAGTCAAACGGAAAGAATAGAAAAAGGTGTCGGCTGGGTGTATGCCCAGGACGCAGTAGGGGTATAATCTCTGCCCCATCACAGAGATGCACCTTGAAAGGAGTGCTGTATGGCACTTACAAACACAGCAGAGAGCGAAGTTCTGATCACTGAAGATACTCGCTGCCCCGGAGAACGGGATTTATTCTTCAGCCTTCAAATCCGAGAGGGCGATAAGGTCTATAGTACCGATATGGGAGGTACCTTTGAAGTGCCTCGTGAATTTCCGGTAACCTTTCTTTTAAGGCAGAAATCTCCCTCTGGACCTCCCACGAATTACGTCGTCAAGGTAGTTTCCATCACTCGGAGTGCAGTTTTTAGTGACAGCCCGAATCGAGCGTACCAGCCCTACTGTTTCATTATCGGAAAAATCCTCATGATTGAGGGTGCTGTTCCTGAACAGGAGCTCTTCTTGTATGGAATCTATGACCCTGAGAGACGGTCTGGAATTTTCGAGCTCAAGAGGGCAGTAGAAGTCGGTGCAGAGATGTACGTATTCATCAAAAGCATCGTTTCTCGTGATTTTGTGGCGACGGCAAATCAGGCCGCATGGACCCTTGAGCTCTAAAGCATCCGCGCCGAGTCAAACCTGCCTACCGGCAGGCAGGCTCGGCGCGTTGTATTTTTGCGTTGACACTCCCCCAGTTCAAGTGGTATACACATGCCAGCGAAATTGAAAGGAGCTTGCAGTGAAGAAACACTTTTTGCTGAGCCCCAATGGCATGAAGAAGGCGATCCGCCATATGGCATTTGAGATCATCGAAAAATACGGCGACAAAAACCCAATCCTCGTCGGATTACGGAACCATGGCGTTCCAATTGCCGAACGAATCAACCGAGAGATCGTGGAGATTGCAGGGCGGTCTTATACGTTTGGCATCCTCGACATGACGCTCTATCGTGATGATCTCATTACATTATCCCGAAGCCCTATCGTGAAACCCACAAAGCTGCCTGAGAGGCTTGAGGACAGAATGGTCATCCTCATTGATGCAGTAGTGGACGATGGTCGTCGGATTCGCGCCGCGCTGGATGCACTTATCGACTTTGACCGGCCGCAGAAAGTTGTGGTGGCAGCACTTCTCGACACCGTCGAGCAACGTGATCGGGACATGCCTATCTACGTGGAGATCACCGGTGCGAAGCGCGTCGTTGCTCCAGGTCAAAAAGTCAAAGTAGAGCTCGAAGAACTCGATGACCGAGACGCAGTAGTTGACGCATCTGAGTTAGCGCTAGCCTAAGGGCTGGCGCTTTTTATTACATCAATGCCTGCCCTGTAAGCGCTTGGAAAAGACGAATGACGAGCGGCGAGATCCAGCTGCTTCCGAACCATAGAAAAATAAAAATGAAGATGATACCGAATCGTTCGAGGAAATACATCAGCCGATAGCTCCTCTCCCCTCCCGGCAACAATGCGAACAATACTTTAGAGCCGTCGAGCGGCGGAATCGGCACGAGATTAAAAACACCGAGCGCGAGATTCATAATGACGACGATTGCCAAAAACGATACTAAATTTGTGCTGGCGCCAGCGAAAATAGCTACGCGTACAAAAATTCCGAAAACTGCCGCCAGAAGAAAATTGCTCAATGGTCCCGCTGCGCCGATTTTGCCTGCCGCTAGCTTGGGGTTTTCTAAATGCGTAGGATCGTATGGTACAGGCTTTGCCCAACCGAGCACCACCGGTGAATGGGTAAACACCAAGAGTGCCGGAAGAAGAATCGAGCCAAACGGATCAATGTGCTTCAAAGGGTTTAGGGTGATACGCCCCGCGAGTCGTGCGGTCGGATCGCCCAAACTTTCCGCCATGAGACCGTGCGAGACCTCGTGGATGATCACCGAAAAGATGAGAACGATGAACTGAAAAATAATATCCATTACTTATATTTTACTTCCCCCGCTCGCTTTTGTCATGAAAACCTAAAACGAGTACAATGCGATCGAACGTCCCCGTAGCTCAATGGATAGAGTACTTGGCTTCGAACCAAGGGGTTGCAGGTTCGACTCCTGCCGGGGACACTTTGAGAAACAGGGCGCATGACTTCGCGAGCATGGTTACTTTTAAATACTCGCGAAGTCATGCGCTCTGTCTTTTTTTGTAAAATTTAAATTATAAAGTTGTGCACATTGCCTATTTGATCGATTCCCCTGTAGTGGTAATATACATGTGGCCCCGGCGAAACCGGGACTTCACAATCATTTTGGAGGCAAGGTTACGATTCGTTTCGATAACAATCCTCCCAACCGTCCTCCCTAGAGGGCGGCACCTCGGAGCCTTCGGCTCCGCACAACACTCCGGAAAACTGTTCCGGGGTCAGGGCAACGCTACGCGGATCACAGGATACCATCTGCGACTTTCCTTTATGGATAACTGCAGCTCCTACCGCCAGCACGAAAGCCCCTTGGTAGCATCGAGATCCCCCGTGGATCTCATCGATCGAGGCCTCCAGCGCATGCTGGAGGCCTCAAACATTTTTAGGGGTGGGCTTTTTTATTCGTGAGTCCCCAAAAGAATTAAGCCGACAATCATAAGGGAGAACGTGAGCACTTTTTTGATAATAACCTCGTTTTCAGTATGCTCTTTGAAAATAAGCGGGAACTTTGTTTTCAGCATCTTGCCGTAGAAAAGCACGAAGAAGGGAATAAACATACCGATGGCTTTTACGAGCGTTACTTTCGCCATATCTATTGCGTACGCTTCCGAAGCAAAGGCTACAAAGGTTAATCCTTCTTCAACCGTAAACACAGGAACTTCTCGCAAAAATAGTCGCCAGCGCAGCGATATATCCTCTCTCACTTTCTTGAATCCTAAGAGCGGCAAGGTAAAAAGTGTTGCCATGAGAATTTCGCCGCCGACCGCGGCGGAATACTGCACGCCCTGGTTAAATAAATACTTGAGGAGAACTCCTTCGAAAGAAAGCAGGAATGCCGCAAGACCGATATACCAAAACGATTTACTGAATAATAATTTGGCGTGTTCCTTTTTGAGGCTCACAGCTATGCTCGCGAATAAGATGAACATTACTCCTATGTATTGAGGAATCGTGAGCACTTCATCCACAATGAAAAACGCGAGGATAGGAATGAATATCCTGCCTAACCCGAAGAGCGCTGCTACTACGGAGGTATCGTCGCTCTGAAGGCCCCGGTAATAGGGGTAGAGATACGCGAAATTAATAAACCCCAACGAGAGAAATATGGGGAGGGTGGCAAGCGGCGGTAGAATCGGCGGACTCACGATAAAAAGAACAGCCACTACCACCAAGTTGAACACTGCCGAAAAGAAAGCCAGGGTTAACGGATGTTTGAAAATGCGATTCGCCAGAAAATTATCCAAAACCTCTGCCACGCCGTAAGCTGCCGGTGCGATGAACGCATACAAAAGCCACATGCCTACAGTCTACCATGCGGGTCGGAGCGTTGATTTTAGACAGAAAAAATGGCAACATTCTATCGAATTAATTTCATACAGTTGCCTCCTTAGCTCAGCTGGTAGAGCAGCTCCCTCTTAAGGAGATGGTCGTAGGTTCGATCCCTACAGGAGGCACCACGTAAAAGTTAGGGGTAGTGCCCGTGAGATGTGTTCGCAATCGCTGCTACATTTTGGTATACTATCCGCCAACATGAGCCTCCCTTTAGAGACTCCGCTCGCGGCCCTGCCCCACACGCAACGCTTTCTTCCGAAGCTTAAGAAGCTTCATCTCGAAACTGTCCGCGATCTGCTCTACTACTTTCCACATCGCTACGAGGACTATTCCGAAGTACGCGCGATTGACGAACTTGCTCCCGGTGAACAAGTAACGATTCGGGGTGTGGTTGAGGAAGTGCAGGCGCGGCAAATCTACCGCCGGAATATGTCGGTGGTTGACGTCACGATTGTTGACGAAAATGGTTCCGCCATCCGGGCAACGTGGTTTAATCAGCCCTATCTCAAAGAGACATTTCGTCCCGGTAGGCAGGTGAGCATCTCCGGCAAGGTTTCTCTTTCTGAGAAAGGCGAGCTCTACCTCAGTCACCCCACCTACGAGTTCATAACGCTAAGCAGCAGCTCAGAATCTGGAACCTCCACGAAACATACTGGTCGCTTAGTTCCCATCTATGGAGAAACCAAAGGTTTCACTTCTAAAGGCATCCGCTTCCTCGTGGAACCGATTTTGAGCCAGGTAGGTGCTTCTGAATGGCTCCCTCAGCCGGTTCTTGAGTCGTATCACTTTCCCGATATTCATGAGGCGCTGCGCGCAGTACACTTTCCGGAGACGCTTGAAGAAGCGGAAGCGGCGCGCAAGCGTTTTGCATTTGAAGAACTTTTTCTGCTTCAGCTCGTAACTCTCAAAGAAAAATTGGCACTTGCTCGCACCAAGGCGCATAAAATTTCCACCCGTATCGAATGGTTGAAAGCAATTCTCGCGGGACTCCCTTTTCCGCTTACGCAGAGCCAGAAGCAATCGCTCTGGGAAATTATCAAAGACATGGATGCGGCGAATCCTATGAACCGGCTTTTGCAGGGCGATGTAGGTTCGGGCAAGACCGCCGTGGCCGCTTTGGCAGCGCTCATTGCCGCGCAGGGAGGGTGCCAGTCCGCGTTTATGGCTCCCACTGAAATTCTCGCGCGTCAGCATTTTGAAACCATCAAGAAACTTTTCCGTGGCGTACCCAAGGAATCCCAACCGGTTGTTGGCCTCCTTGCCGCCGGCGAAGCTAAGATCTTTTATGAAAACGACCTTGAGAGTTCGGTGAAACGAACCGAGTTCCTTAAAAAACTTGAGCGTGGAGAAATCGCGATCGCAGTCGGCACCCATGCACTTATTCAAAAAGGAGTGAAGTTCAAAAAGCTCGGACTCGCAATCGTAGATGAACAGCATCGCTTCGGTGTTCGCCAACGAGCGGAGCTTCTGAGGCGCACTGTGGTGCCGCATTATTTGAGCATGAGCGCTACGCCCATCCCCCGCACCCTCATGCTTACCGTCTTTGGCGATTTGGACGTCTCACTCATTACGGAGCTTCCTTCGGGACGTAAAAAGATCGTGACCGAGATCGTAGCACCGGTGAACCGGCAAAAAACCTATGATTTTATCCGAGCAAAAATAAAAGAGGGGCGCCAGGCATTCGTGATCTGTCCGCGCATTGAGATTGCGGACGAGGAAGAGAAAGGAAAGCTTCTGGATCCGCGGGCTCTCGCCATGCTCGAGGTGAAATCAGTCAAAGAAGAGTATGAGAAACTGGCAAAAAGAATATTTCCGGAGTTTACGATTGCCATGCTCCACGGCAAACTCAAAACCGGTGAGAAAGAAAAGATCATGCGCGATTTCCAGGATGGCAAAACGCATATTTTGATTTCCACTTCGGTCGTGGAAGTAGGCGTGGATGTACCGAATGCGGCAATGATCCTTATCGAATCATCGGATCGCTTCGGCTTGGCGCAGCTCTACCAATTTCGCGGTCGCGTGGGGCGGGGTGAGCATCAGTCCTACTGCTTCCTCATGACTGACTCTGACACCAAGGCTCAGAATGAACGCCTCACGGCACTCGTGGCGGCAAAGAATGGTTTTGAGCTTGCGGAGTATGACTTGAAGCTTCGCGGTCCAGGCGAGTTTCTGGGAGACTCCCAGACTGGCTTGCCGGATATCGCTATGGAGAGTTTACGCAATCCTACGTTGGTGCAAGAGAGCCGTACTGCGGCGAAAAGCGTTCTTGATGCAGATCCCACGCTCAAGCAATTCCCTACCCTTGCCTCGAAGGTAGAAGGCTTCAAGAAACGGATTCATTTGGAATAAAATAGCGCCACTTTCTTCGCACAAAGAAAGTGGCGCTTGTAGTTCACCGCACTATCACCATGCTCACATGGTCTGTTTCGTGCCATTGGAAAGCCAGATAATCCGCAGTGCGATCCCAGAATTTTTCTTGAGTAATCCCTATTTCAATTCTGTGATCCACAAAGAAATTGCCTTTTTTAGTGCGATAGAAAGTGGCTTCTACCCAAAGAGGCTGTGCGGGTGGGCCAGCCCCGAAAACAACTCCCTCCGATTCATACCGAGTCTTGAGGTAATGGCCGAAATCCCGCAACGTTTGAGGCGAGACGTTACCCTGGAGAATCATTACCGAGAAATGTTTAGGCGGCGGGCTAGGCTGTTCCAGCTTTTGAGGAACTGTCGTTCTGCAACCTAGACAGAAAACGAATAGGAGAGTTCCAAAAACCTTCCACAAAACACGCACGGCAACCTCCTTTTTAACTACGCTATCTTTGTTCTACGCCCGATCTATTTCTTCGTCAATATCCATACGCTCGAGGCAAGCGTACCGCCAATGAGATCATCGAAGAGATCTTTCAAGGTATCGAAGAGTCCATTGGGTTCCATGCAGCCAAATGCGAGTTGATGCGTGACAAAAACTTCGGTGAGATATTCAAAAAACTCCCAGCCGATTCCTACGAGCGCTACAAAACCAAGGGCGAAGATAAAGCGCGCTAAGCGGCTTTCGGGAAGCATGTACCCAAATCGCTCACCAAAAAGATAAAAGAAAAAGAGCGCTACCCATGCGCCGCCTGCAATATGCATAGGAATGTCGAGATGGGTCGTGAGATACCAGCCGTAATAATTACCGGCGAGGTGCACTACGAAAATTATTAAGAGAAAACCGAGTAGAAACTTTTGCATTGGGTAAATTTTAGCATTTTATATAAAAATCGCCCCGTACCAAGTGGTACAAGGGCGTGCGGACATTGGACTTACTTGCGAAGATACAAAAGGCGACGATTGTTGTTCCAGCGGCTATTGCCGAGCCAGCGGAAATACAGATGCCACTGGCCATCCTCTTGCCAATGAAGACATGGAACGTAGCATCGACCATTCGAATCCTGCCAGATCGTTCCCGGAAAAACGATGTAGAAGCTTCTCCATTCTTTCGGAATTTCCTTCTGATGTTCAAGAAGCCATTCTGCGTCTTCCTGACTGAAATCTCTCCCATTTTGGGTAGCACGATCGAGCATCTCATTGCCGGACGTAGAGTCTTCGTGCGGCTCCAAAAAGCTAGAGAGTTGCAGATCGGTGATGTTCTGAATGCGCCGGCATTTAGTAAAGATGTGCTCCCAGCCCAACTTGCGCATGTCATGCTTGAAGTTGAATTCTGAAACTATGGATTGCATTTCTTACCCCTTTTCAAACTTCTTGAACTCATCTAATTATATATCACTTATATCAGGTTTATCAATATTTGTAAAATAATCTGACGAACAATTGGAATTGCTATATAAACTGGATCCTCTGGTCAAGCCAGAGGATGACAGAGAAGAATACTAATTGTCGATTGAGCGAGGGAGAACCTATTAACGCTTGCTCTCCCTCGTTCTACTCGGGATTACGCGGCTCTACGTTGTTTCTACTCTCCCACGGGACTTTCTTTGATCGCAGAGCCGCGAGAACACTGCGGCTCAATGGTCAAAAAACAAAAAGCTCCGCATTGCGGAGCTTTTTGTTTTAACGCTTGGACCATTGAGGCGATCGGCGGGCTTTCTTCAAACCCGGCTTCTTGCGTTCCACGGCGCGCGGATCGCGAGTCAAGAATCCGAATGCGCGAAGTTGCTTCTTCAGACTTTCATCTTTCTTTACGAGCGCCCGGGCAATGCCGAGGCGAAGAGCTTCAGCCTGGGAATTAATACCGCCGCCATTAATATTCGCAGTTACATCAAATTCGGTAAGCTGCAGCTTCGTAAAAGGCGACATAATAAGATCGCGCAAGCGAGGCTGTTGGAAATAATCGGCAAGCTTCATTTCCCCTACCGTTACGGTACCGTTACCCTTCATGACACGCACCCGTGCCACCGAGGTTTTGCGGCGGCCAATCGCTTCGATATAGCGGCCTGCGCTCAAACGAGTCTTGGTTGTAGTCTTAGTTTCCGGCATAGGCTTATTCGTTTACAAAAATGAGGTTATTCAAACGCTTTTGGTTCAGGAAATTCTTTGGAAGCATGTGACGGACCGTATCGCGCAATACCTTCTTCGGATCTTTCGCGAACTTTTCACCCAAGCTCTGCTCTTTAAGATGACCCATATAGCCAGTGTGGCGATAATAGGTCTTGGCATTCATCTTGTTGCCGCTTACCGTGAGCGCTTCAACGTTTTTGACGAGTACGCGATCACCACTCACCTTTTCGGGAGCGTACGTAGAGCTTTTCTTACCCTGGAGAATCGTGGCGATTTCCGTAGCCAAACGGCCGAGGGCTTTTCCTTTTGCGTCAATAATGTGATCCATACTTATACAAATTCTATGGTTGCGGTTGCTACGCCATCGCGCTTGCGCACACGACCGGTTTTCACGATGCGCATATAACCGCCGCGGCGTTCTTTATACCGCGGAGCGAGATTTTCCACAAGCTTTTTTACCGCGGATTCATCTTGAAGACGCGACAGAAGCAGGCGGCGGGAAGCCAGCGATTCTTTCTTTGCGAGCGTAATCGCATGTTCCACGACCGGGCGGATCGCTTTGGCGCGGGTAACCGTGGTTTCGATACGTTCGCGCTTAATAACGTTCACCGCCAAGGAGCGCATGAATGCGCGGCGTTGTCCCGTCTTCCGGCTGAATTTTTTAGCTTGTGGTCTTTGGCTCATAATATAGCTTAGGGCAAATCGTTCGAACTATTTGCTTCCTATTCTTCCTTCTTCTTTTTTGTCTTCTTTGCGGGTTCGTCGCTCACCTCCTTTACCTCTACCTCGGCCACTTTTTCGAAGTGGTCGCGCAAGATGTGAGCAGCTTTATGGAGTGCGGCGGAAGGGCTAATGGTGCCATCGGTAGATACCGAAAGCTTTAAGCGGTTGTAATCGGTGCGATCGCCAACACGCATGTTTTCAACGGTGAAGTTCACTGCGGTCACGGGCGAGAAAAAGGCATCCACGCCAATCGTGCCGATCGGAAGCTTTTCCGCTTTGCGCGCTTCAACCGGTGAGTAACCGAGTCCGCGCTCAACCGTGATCTCGACGACGAGTTCAGCGCTCTTTTCAGTAAGGGTGGCGATAGGCGCATCCGGATTCACGAGCTCCACCATCGCATTCTTTTTGATATCCGCGCCCGTCACATCCTTCTCCCCTTTGGCTTCGAGAAGCAGCACCTGCGGCTCGTCGGAATCGCTCTTAAAACGAAGTTTTTTAAAATTAAGGATCATCGTGATGAGATCCTCCTTCACGCCCGGCAGCGTTGAAAATTCATGCTGGGCATTCTTTACTTTGATATACGTTACCGCCGCTCCGGGAAGCGACGACAAAAGCGCGCGGCGCAAGGCGTTGCCGAGCGTCAAACCATAACCGGCAAAAAGGCCCTCCACTTCAAATTCGGCCTCGTGCGCGTCCTCACGAATAGTTTTAATACCGACAGTGCTCGAAAGATATTGATACTCCATATTATTTTTATTTGCTGAACGATTCCACTAAGAGATTAACCTCGAACGGAGATTCTCCCTGAGGAACCCCGACGACGTTCCCCTGTAATTTGTTAGTGTCGAGCGAAAGCCAAGACGGGACTTCGAATTCGGCGAGCTTCTTTCCGAGTTCTTTGAAGGCACCCTTGCCTTTCGATTCTTCGCGCACGGAAACGATGTCACCCGTAGTTACCTGGTATCCCGGCGAGCGGACTTTGCGGCCGTTCACCATAATGTGTCCCTGAATGAGCATAGAGCGAGCTGCAAGACGGGAAGGAGCGAACCCGAGGCGGAAAAGCGTGTTATCCAACCGGCGCTCAAGGAGTTCCAAGAGTTTGCGATCGGTACCCTCTCCGGAGTCAGCTGCTATTTCAAACAATCGGCGAAGCGTGCGCTCATGAATGCCATAGCTCACTTTAAATTTCTGCTTCTCGGCAACCTGACGGCCAAAGTCCGACAATGCTTTTCTGCGGCCGGTGGGACCATGCTGACCGGGACGATACGGACGCCGGGCGGCGGCGCATTTCGGGCCAAGACAACGCTCACCCTTCAAATGAAGGTGCTCGCCGAGTTGTCGTTCTCTTTTTTCCCGAGGGCCTTTGTGCATAGACAATAAATAGTAATACGGAATTGAGTATTCGTAAATAGTTAGACGCGGCGAACTTTGGGAGGACGCGGCCCGTTATGCGGCACTGGAGTCATATCTTTGATAGAGCGAAGCTCAAAACCTTGGTTCGCGAATGAGCGAATGGCGGAATCGCGGCCGCCGCCAATACCTTTCACAAAGACGTCCAAATTCTTGACGCCCATCGTCTTTAATTTCTCAGCTACTACGGAGACGATCTTCGATGCGGCGAATGGCGTAGCTTTCTTCGGCCCGGAGAAACCGAGCGAGCCTGCGGTTGCCCAGGCAAGCACATTACCCGAGGTATCGGTAACGGTAACCACGGTATTGTTATAGGTGGCGTTAATATACGCAGCACCATTTTCCAGGTTCTTGGTTTTTTTGGACGAGGCGCGAGGCGCGGTCTGCACCTGACCCTCGGTCGCTGCTCCCTGCGTTTGTACTGTTTTTCGTTTACCCATGATTATTTAAGCGCTACTTTTCTCTTACCGGAGCCGGCGGTCTTACGAACGTTACCGCGAACTGTGCGGGAATTGGTTTTGGTGCGCTGGCCACGAGCCGGCAAACGGCGGGCATGGCGCGTACCGCGATAGGTAGCCAAGCTCTTCAAGCGCTCGATATTCGAACGTACCAGCTGACGAAGTTCGCCTTCAATACGGTATTTGCTTTCCACAACCGTCTTTAATACGTTCAAATCATCCGCGGTCAAATCCTTGGTGCGTTTCGAGGGATTAATCTTTGCCTCCTCTAAAATCCTACGGGAAACAGCCGGGCCAATGCCGTAGATATACGTGAGCGATGCTTCAACTCGCTTCTGATCGGGAATGTTAACGCCGAGGAATCTCATTATCCTTGTCTTTGTTTGTGTTTCGGGTTTTTGCAGATAACAAATAAGCGTCCATCACGCTTCACAACTTTGCAATTCTGACACATTTTTTTAATAGAAGAACGGACTTTCATAAAAATAGGTACTCTGAGCTTACAACCTTCTGCTGATGCGGCCGCGTTCACCGTCCGGAGTCACGTCAATCTGGACGCGATCACCGGGAACAATGCGAATACGATTCAAACGCATCTTGCCCGCTACATGGGCGAGGACCACTTCGCCAGTCGTAAGGCGAACTTTGAAAGCAAGCGCTGGGAGCGCCTCTTCCACAATCCCCTCCGCGCGCCGTAAAGAATTAGAATCGAGAGCCATTCGACGCGTTTACGCTGACCATAGATTTCGTGGTCGTTATCATTTCAAGGCAGAGGTTATTGTAGACGAAGCCTGAGGAATTGTAAAGACTGGGGCCAAACTGGCTTCTTAGACCCTACCCTATCTTATTCCACCGTAATCGTAATCCGCTTGGTTCTCCCCGGAAGGGATCGAAGCCAAGCTGGCCAGAGCTTTACTTGCGCGTCTTCGAGTTGCGGCAGCGCGAGAATCATCGCGCGGGCGTCATCTTTCTTTTCCCCGGCAAGCTTACCCTTAAATGCCTCGGCGTCGAAGTCGGGCACCATATTTGCATTGGCCGTGAGCGAGAACTTCAGCTCTTTATTAATAAAATCGGGCTGTACGCTCTTATAGGTAAGCGAAAGATCTTGTAGCTTCATGCCCGAAGTAGAAGCACCGGATTTGGCACCGAGGAGTCCCGCAATATCTTTTTCGCGGAATCCGAAGGCTTCAAAGACCGCGTTGGCTGTGAGACTGAACTTGCCGTCATTCCCTGCCGTGCGCGCCACGTTTATTTTTCCAGGCGCAAGCGCGGAAGCCCCGTCCACAATTTTTATATCAGCGGGGATTGTTCCCAGAAACGAGGTTTGGAAAGCGGATTTCAGCACATCATTCACGCCGCTTTTCGCTTGAGTCACATCTTGATCGGTCGCAACTGCTTTCTCCCCGATTGCGCCGCCGGAGGCTCCATTCTCAAGCACTCCGTAAAAGCCGTCGTATTTTGGTGTACCCTTGAATCCAGGGATGACGAGCTTATCTACGCGTCCGGTATTATAGTCCGGGCCCGGCTGATCGGCCGTAAGTGGTGCTTTAATAGATGCCGGGGTGATTTTCCCATCCACAACCTGCGCGCCCGGCACCACTACGCCGGTATCCAAACGATAGATTTTGCCATCCGGCGTCTGAAAGCGGGTTGTCGCCACGAGCTGCTGCGGATCGGAGCTATAGGCATTCACAATCGTCACGGTGCCTTGCGCTTTCTCTTTCACATTGGCGCGACCGGAAGCCGGGAAATATTGCACCAGACTTTTTTCTTCTTCAAAAAGCTGACCAGGAATCACGTTGCGATTTACATCGATATCTTTAACCGAGGTAAGTGCCGCAACTGCGTCATTAAAAGCGAATGGCGTTTTCTTAAAACGAATGGCGACCTCTGCTTTTCCAAAGAGCGCGCCGAAGGCCCAAAGAGCAAGCGCGAGGAAGAGCAGAGAGCCGAGAGCTATGGCTCCAATTCGGCGGAGTGGAGATGGTTCTTTATAGTCAACTAATGTGTCATAGCGCTCTCCTTCCTCTTCTGGCGCATCCTCTTCATCATCCTCGCGCTCGTCCTCACTGCTCTTTACCTTGAGAGCCACTGCCCCCGGTTCTTCTGTGGGGCGAGGACCGCGCTTTATTTTATGGCGAACAATATCAGAGACTGGCTCCGCGTCTTCGGAGCGTCCGTCGAAGAGCGGATGATTTGAGGAGAGTCCGTGTTTGGATGCTTCGGCGAGCACTTCCTCATCTACTGATTCAATGGTGATGTTTTTACCGAGCGTTTTCCCCTCTCGCGCAATCAGACGGAAATTATTCGGCGAATCCAAAAGATGGGATTTCTTAGGAATGACCAGCCGGATTTCCTCCGATTCGATTTCTAAGATACGTTCAATTAAGTCCGCAACCGCTTCGTTTTTTTCAACAACGATTTTATGCATCTCTATTATTATAGCAAACAGCACGAGCTACGAGCAGAAGCTGAGAGTAAGAATAGTATATACTATTTTATTTATGGGTCCCGACTTTCGTCGGGATGACAAAGATTAGGGGATCACAATGAGATCGCGCGGTGCATACCGCGCGATGACGGAGAAAGAAGATACTTCGGCAGACTCAGGATGACAGCTACTGAGATCGCGCGGGGCATACCGCGCGATAACAGAAAGAGGTTGATTGTTTCCTCTTCGCTCGTGCTCCTTGCTCGTGCTCTTAGCTATGCTATGGAGCTATCCAATGGATTTGGCGAGCTAAAGCACGGTGGTGGGCCGGATCGCCGCGATGGTAATAGAACTCGAGAAACGGCAGCAGTACTGATTCTTCTTCATGATTCACTTCCTGAAGACCACTGAATCCCAAGGCATCCCATACTTCCCGAAAAGGATACGTGGCGAGCCCTACGTCATCAATTGCTTCTGGCAGATCAAACGGCAGAACGTCTTTGCCGCGGAAGTAGATCGTGCCGCGGAATTTGGTTTTCTGGAGCGCTTTTTTGAAGCCCTCGAGCGATGCCTCTCGCATTTTTTCGAAAAGCTTTTTCATAGGAGAAGAACGTGGTGCTTCCTTCGCTTCTATGAGAATGCGACGCGCAACCATTTCAGAAATCCCCCACTCTTCACGCAATAAGGAAAGTGGTGAACGCCATGCGAATGGGAGCTTACGAAATACCGGCGCGTGGCGGCGATCCATGACCGCGATATCCGCGCCTTGAGGATCCGCATCCAAAAGCCGCAGAGATCCTTTTTCAACTCGGGAAAGGAGGCTGAGCGCCGATTTGTTTTCTTCGGTAGCGAAAAGCTCGGAACGTGAGTGCAAAATATCATGGAGTTCGTGAAATACGGCTCGGGTCGTAAAAAGAAGATGCACTTCGCCTTCGAGCTTTTTGCCTTGAAGGCGCGGCCAGCCAGAGACAGGCTTACCATCGAGCTTCAGACACATGAGCCGGGCGTCGAAAAGAATCGCATCGAGATCCTGCACCGCAAGGGATTTCGCCGCTTCGAGACGCGTTTCCAGATTGCCCCGATTTACATATTCCCGTACGATTCCCTGAAAGCTCAATCTATCTTCGCGCGCATTGCCCGAGAGGTTGAGAGAAAATGGTAGGATGGCGCTATAGGCAAGCGCCGGATGGAGCGAGACGACTACAGGAATATGGCGCAGCTCGCCTAAAAACTCGCGGGATATTTTATCTTTGCGCGCGTAGACCGTCTCGCGAAGTATGCGGACGTGTTTCGCGGCATCAACTTCGATCAAAGCGCTCCGAGCTTCTTCCGGGGCAATACTCCAGACGGCAACGCGTTCAGCATGCGGGATGAGTGAGAAAGTGTTCATTTGATGGGTTTCCAGGGAAGTTTCATATCGGCTTTTATTCCAAAACCAGAAGAATCGTGATGTCCGCCACCCCCAAACCGTTCTGCGAGTTTGGTAACATCAATGGTTCCGTTGCCACGCAAGGATACGTGAATCATGCTGTCGTTCTGGAGTTTCCAGAGAATTGAAAATGGCGGGTGCTTTTTTGCCAATACGTCCTGGATTTCATCCGCTACTGTTTTTGGACCATTAAAATTAATGGCGTAGACCGCGTGCCCCATGAACTTGACCGGCATGGCGCTCTTTTCAATCACGGCGCGTGCCAATTGCAATTCGTATTCGCGCAAAATTTTGCCCTGCCGCATCACTTCCTTTCGGAAATCCGTGTTCTCAAATTTCTTAACTAACGCATTCCATGTTTTAAAATTTTGCGGTTGCAAGAGAAGAAACGCATTGAACTCCTCCGTACCGTTTAATTTGAACGCCCAGATATCGCGATCTTCAATATATTTTAAGAGCAAGGGTACGGGCTTGCCAGGCCGGAAGTATTGCCAAGCTAACACCGCGCCAGAGTTATAGCGCGCGTAGCGATAATCAGTAGTGCTCATGACCCGTGCTTTGTTGCTCACATGGTGATCAATCGCCGTAACTTGCTTGTTTGCTTTCTGAAGGACCCGGAGCGGCGCGTCGCTGTCGAACATAAAATCGATGAGATAAACGGTCTTACCGCGCAAGACGGGCGCTTTATCGCCATACTGCATCGGGTAATAATCGGCTCGATTTCCAAACGCAGTCCAGGCGGCATACGCGCCGCCAAAACCATCCGAACAACCAGCGTGATAGAGAACCGCGATCTTTTTCTCTCTTTTGCTTTTTTTGCGCGGAGACATGGATATTATTGTAACGCTTCGATTCCAGGTAGTTTTTTGCCCGCGAGAAATTCCAGCATGGCGCCGCCGCCGGTCGAGACAAAACTGAACTTGGTATCGAGCTTATACTGCTTTAAGAACATTACGGTCTCCCCGCCTCCGGTAATCGTGAGCGCGTTCTGATTTTTCGAGATGGCGCGGGCGATCGCTAGATTTCCTTTCGCGAATTTCTTTTTCTCAATCATACCCACCGGCCCCGCCCACAGGATGGTTTTGGCGTGAGCGATAATCCGCGCGTATTCGCGTTCGGTTTTCGGACCAATATCCAAAATCATATTTTTTTCGCCGCGCCAATCTGCCGGGACAATAACGCGATTGGATTTTGCGAGGCGGGCGAGGAACACGCGATCGGCTGGATCATCGTCGAGCACGGATTTCTGTACATCTCGCCCCCGCAGTTTCATGATGGTATTCGCAGAGGCCCCGCCCAAGAGAAATGCATCCGCGCGATCTTTAAAATTTTTGAGCACCTCTAATTTATCATGCGCTTTGCCGCCGCCGATTACGATAATAAATGGTCGGCGGGGTTCTTTGAGACTCTCTCCTAGAAACGTTATTTCTTTTTCGAGCTCCAAGCCCGCATAGGATGGCAAGAGGCGCGAGACCCCGACGAGGGAGCCGGCTTTCCGATGAGAAACGGCGAAAGCATCATTTACGAAATAATCGCCGAGGGAGGCAAGATCTTTCGCGAGGGCTGCGCTATTTTCCCCTTCGCCTGCCAAGAAACGGATATTTTCGAGAAGGAAGATGGATCCCCGCGGGGCGGCTTGAATTGCTTTCCTGATTTCTGTGAAACGAAAATCAGGAAGGAATACAACATCTTTTTTCAAGAGCTCAGAAAGCGTAGCAGCGTCGTTTCGTAAAGATAGCTTGGCGTCAAAACCGTGCGACTTAGCCAAAGCGGGGCGTCCGCGATGCGAAACAATGACTATGGCGCGTGCGTGCTTTTGAAGCAAGCGTACGGTAGGCAGGGCGGCTTCGAGACGCCAGGTGTCCTCGGTATTAAAATCGAGACGAAGCACTGCTATCCCTTTTAATTTTTTCGGATTTGTTTTCGAAAGGAACTTGATCATAGAGAGCAGATCACCATAACAGATGAACTGATTCTAGCATGTTTTCCAGTTTACCAGTTACCCCTTTACCAGGTACTATTCAAGTATGCAAAAGCACACGGTGCTTATCGTGGGAGCAGGCTTTGGCGGATTGCGCACGGCTTTGAGCCTGCATCACTATCTTTTAAAGACGCGTTTACGAGAGCGTGTAGCAATTACCCTCGTTGATCGTGATCCGTACGAAATCTATACCCCACTGCTCTATAAATACGCCGCAGACGCCCATTTCCCTGAGTCCGTCGTAGCATTGCCGCTCAACCCCATTCTCGAGGGTACCGACATTTCCTTCCTTGAGGGCAGTGTGCAAGCTATAGATCTTGAGAAAAGCGCTGTAATTCTTGCGGATGGCACCACAGTCAGGGCAGATACGATTGTCCTCGCCGCCGGCACGGAAACAAATTATTTTGGTATTCCGGGACTCGCGGAGCATTCCCTGCCGCTCAAAAATTTTACTGATGCGAAGCGGCTGAGGACCCTCCTCGACACGCTTCCCGAGCACGCCCACATAGTGATTGGCGGCGGCGGACCGACCGGTGCAGAGCTCGCGGCGGAAATACGCTTAGCACGACGACACAATGTCTCAATCATTGAAGGCTCGCCACAGATTCTCCCTGGCTTTCCTCAGCGTTTCCAAAATCTCACCGTAGAGAGACTCCAAAAAATTGGCGTCGCTTTGAAAACAGGAGAAATGATTACAGAGGTGCGGGAGAAATCCCTGCGCACTGACAAAGGAACGGAGGTTCCTTTTGATGTGCTCATCTGGACTGGAGGCGTGCAAGTTCCGGAATGGATTGCACGATTGCCGCTTAAGAGCCAAACCAAAGGGCATATCGAAGTCTCGCGAGAGATGTGCTGCGCACCCAAAACACTCGACCTTCACCTCGGTGGTACGATGTACGCGCTCGGTGACACCACCTGCGTTTTGGATGCGGAGGGAAAACCGCTGCCGGGAACCGCGCGCGCGGCAATCCAGGAGGCAAAAATTATCGCTTATAACATTTTCGCGACCATCTACGCGAAGGAACGAAATAAAGCGATTCCCGAGCTCGCCTATCACCCGATGCGCTACCCGTACGTTTTGCCGATTGGCAACGATGCGATCCTAATGATCGGGAGTATGATCATCCCCGGTTTCCTGGCACGATGGTTTAAAGAAGCTATCGCGCTGAATTATCTCGCTTCGATCATGAGTTTTGGAAAAGCGTTCCGGATATGGAAAAGTATCCGGTGATGTGGTAGGTTTGGCTTCAGTACAGGAAAGGAGCCTCGGTGCGAAAGCATTTCAACCCTAAAATTCACGAAAAGAGCATACGATTAGCCTTAGAGGTGCATGAACCTGCCACGCGAAGGAAAGCGGAGCGCATGACCACAGAGGAACTTACGTGCGAAATTGAGCGACTTGAGCTCGGAAAAGATGCCGACACGAACCCTACCGCGCTCGGCATGAGAAGCGCTGAGATGCAGATCTACAAAGAGATGCTCGCGAAACGCAATTGACAACTCCCCGTATTCTGCATAATGATGAGAATGGCAGCCACCAAGGTGGCGAAGACAGAGAAAGGGGTTTGGATGTCGAGACATCTCTTCTGTTGCAAGCGCCGTCCTCCCGGATTACAAAACGTGCTGTTCTTCCGGCAGCGGATCTGGAGAAGTATCATCGCAATGAGACTCTCCAGGCGCTACAGATGACATTCACCCAAAAGAAAAGGGCCCGCTTCGCGGGCCCTTTATTATTTCCTGTGACTAGGTTCTAAGACGCGCATGAATATCGCCTTCCACATTCACCCGATCAGCGCCGTATTTCAGGCGGGCATACTCTTTGAGGTGCGTGGCGCGTTCGTGATTGCCTTGCGGCGGAAATGGAATGTGCATGGTAAACGGTTTGGAAGTTTGACCATTAATTAAGAGCCGCACGTGCGCGTTCAGGTTATCAATATTCACGAGATCGTTGATGTTGAAGACCGGCTCAAATTGCTTTACCAAGAATTCCGCGTCCTGAGTGCCAACGCGAAACACTAGCTGGGTACCCACGTTGCCGAAGACCGCATCGCGAATCTCATCTTTCAATTGCGCGATGAACTGGTGCGCGACGGTAAGACAGAGTTTGTATTTGCGCGCTTCCGAAAGAATCGTGGCAATCGAATCGGTCGCGAAGTTTTGGAACTCATCAATGTAAAGGCAAAAATCTTTGAGACCCGCCTTGTCAGTGGTGTCCACGCGCGAGAGCGCTGCCATGAGAATTTTGCCCGTCACGATCATACCGAGCAGGCTCGCGTTCAAGTCGCCGATTTTGCCTTTGGAGAGATTCACGAGGAGAATCTTGCCCTCATCCATGCATTCGCGGAAATTAAACGCGGATTTCGGCTGACCGATAATCGGCCGCATGTAATCGTTCGAGATGAAATTGTTGAACTTTGAGGTAATGTACGGCGTCATATTGGCGAGTGATGCCTCGCCGCCGGCCTTCACCGCTTCTTTTTGCCAGAAATCCGCAACAACCGCGTTCTTAATTCGCGCCAGTTTGCGGTTCCGGAATTCGCTATCGGTGAAAATACGCGGCACTTCGATAAGGGTGGCCGGTTCATTCACGGCATCTTCCATGAGGAGGAGAAGCGCGTTTCGCATATACTGCTCAAACATCGGCCCCATCGTTTCCGGCGGGAACAACTTATTAAAGATGCTTTGCATCTCGTTTACGATGAACGTGCGTTCCTCCGGCCGCTCGAAATTATATTCCAGCATATTCATGCCAAGCGGTCGCTCCAGATCACCCGGATCGAATATCACCACATCCTCCGCACGCTCCTTCGGAATCTGAGTGAGAATGGACTCAACCAGTTCACCATGCGGGTCAATGACCGCAACGCCTTTGCCGTGAGCGATATCTTCAATCAAGAGATTTGTAATCGTCACGCTTTTACCGGTGCCTGTCTGACCAATGATATAGATATGACGACGGCGATCCTCGTCGGTCATATAAACCGGTTTTTTCTCTCCGCGGAAACTGCTTTCACCAATGAGCGTGCCCGAGGAAGGCATATTGGGCGGTGGCGGGGCTTCTTTGGACTTCAGCCATTTCACCCGCGGTGTTTCAGTGTGCGCCGTCGGGAAATGGAAGAAGCTCGCTACCTCTTCGCTCGTGAGGGTCATTGCCTCGTCGCGTTTGAATTCGCGGAAAATAAAATTATAGAGCACGCTTTTTGGATTGCGAGGTTTCACGATCGTGAAATCGTTGCGCGACGGACTCGCGAACTGTTCAAACGGGGTCGCAATGCCCTCCAAAACCGTGTCTGCCTGAAAAGGGCTTGGCGCGGATGCGACTAAGCGCACGTTAACGCTAAAGAGCGGCTTTGAGAGTTTCGCAGTGAGGGCTTTGACTGCCTCGTCATCAATCACCCGCTCCGCGGTGGGAGCAGATGTATCCTTGGGACCTACCGCCTCACCCAAAATACTTCCCCAGCTTTTTCCGCCGAGATCCGTGAGCGAAACTCCTTTTTTGAGCGATTCCAAAGCGGCACGGATGTTTTTCTTCGCGCTTGTCGGTGCTGGCTCCACGATAACTTGAAGCGCGGCACCCTCTCCGATTTCAGCTACTTTAGCAAATCCTCCTAAAATTGGATTCATCGTATCTGCTTCCATATCTACATACGTGCGCAGCGGCAAGAGATACTGCTCCTTTTGTTTAAGATACGCTGCGAGCGAGGTTCCCTGCGGATTGAACATATTATAATCATCCGGAGCGCGATCTACCGCGGCACCGTTCCATAAACTCTGTATCTGTTTTATGGCAGTTTCCGAGTACCGCTTCGGGACTGAAATGTAGAAGTGAATTTCTTCGCCCACATGCGGCACGGCGACTTCAAACACTACCGGGTGCTTGAACGCCGCGAGTGAGGACAGAAGCTCTTCGAATTTGTTAATTCCGATTTTAAAATCTTTGCCGGCACCTTCCCCCGCTTCTTCCTGCGGCACTTTTACGAGTAAAAGATCCCGACTGAGGGATTTTTTGAGCACGCGGACCCGAAGGAAACGCCACAGAAAAATGAGCACGGTGGTAATACCGACACCGAGGGCAATTCCAATTGTGATCTCGAATTTCATTCCTTAATCCACCACGTTTCTCTTTTTGAGTTCGGGATAGAGCTTGCCCGTCAGAGCATCGTGAAACGCATCCAGCACAAAGGGACTAGATTTCATCGCGGCGGCATTCGCTTTTGCGATGCCTTCCTTGAACGCCATTTCGAGAAGATGCTCGATCTCCATTTTTGTCGGGGCGGGCGCATCCGTAACGTATGCGGGAAGATACGCCGCATTGGGATCCGCTTGCGCGTTGGTCTCTGAAGCCGCTGTAGCCGCTAAAGTTGTGAGCGCGTGCTTCACGAGCTCTTGTCCGCTCGCAGTCGCAAATTCGGGATTCTCTTTATGCTTCACCACCTCTCCCGCTACGCGATCAATATCACTCTCTAAAGGGAGAGTAGGTGCCTCGATAACATGGATTGGTTGAGGAACTTCTTCGGGCATAGGATGGGGGTTGCTTGATGTACAATTTTACAATTTGCAATTTTCAATCAATTTTAAAATTCAATGCAAAATTGGAAATTGAGAATTGAACATTAGTACGATTTTATGTTGCTATACTTAGGTTATGAACAGAAAAACATGGCTAGCACTTATCGGTATTCTCATTATAGCAACCTTCCTGAGGACCTACCATCTAAAGACCATTCCGCCCGGCCTGTATCCGGATGAAGCCATGAACGGTTCGAACGCGCTTGAAGCGTTGCGCACCGGCCACTTTGAAGTTTTTTACCCGGAAAATAATGGTCGCGAGGGGCTCTTTATGAATATCCAAGCGCTCTTCGTTCAGACGCTTGGGAATGAGCCCTGGGTACTGCGACTGCCTTCCGCACTCTTTGGCATTCTGACGGTGCTCGGCGTATTTTTATTTATGCGGGAGCTCTTTAGGGAAGAACAAAGGGCTCATACCATCGCGCTCTTTGCGGCATTTTTCCTCGCAACGAGTTTCTGGCATATCAATTTCTCCCGTATTGGATTCCGAGCTATCACTGCATCCTTCTTTCTCGTCTCATCACTTTACTTCTTCCTGCGTGCTCTTCGAGAAAGCGCCCGCCCTCAATTCTCTATTCTGAATTCTCTACTCTCTGGCATATTCTTCGGAGGCGGCTTTTATTCCTATATCGCCTTTCGGGCGATGCCGCTTCTCTTCCTTCTCTTTATTCCTTTCTATCGCAAACGTCCGAACTTTTGGCGGATCACCGGTATTTTTATAGCAACTGTTTTCATCGTCGCAGCGCCGATTGGCTGGTATTTCTTAAAACACCCCGCTGATTTCTTCGGTCGCACAACCCAGGTTTCCGTGACCGCAGCGCCGCACCCCTTGCGCGATCTCGCCCTGAATACCGTAAAGACACTCGGCATGATCGATATACGAGGTGATGGCAACTGGCGGCATAACCTTTCCGGACGGCCCGAAGTTTTCTGGCCGGTCGGCATCCTTTTCTGGTTAGGAATTTGCCTCGCATTCATGAAGGGGAAGCGTCGGGAACGATTTCCTTTCTTGCTGCTCGGGGGCTGGTTTATCCTCGCACTCCTGCCGGTCGTTATCTCGGACGAAGGCATCCCCCACGCCCTGCGCTCTATCCTTCTTATCGTGCCGATCATGAGCTTCGCGGCAGTCGGCGCGGATTGGGTATATGGAAAAATGCTCCTCCATTTCCATCACCGCGGGGAACGCATCGCAATACGCGCCGTGACCGCGCTTTTCCTGGTTCTTCTCGCAAGCGAGGCCTATCATACCTATTTTGTTTTGTGGGCGAAGAACCCTGAGGTGCAGGGAGCTTTTAGCGCGGATTATGCCGCAACTGCCTATGAGATCCGCGCGCTTCCCGAGGAGACTCCGAAATACGTTATCGTCACAGCGGGCGGCGGAACGGTTGCGCTTCGTGATCCTTTCGACGCGAACGGGGCCACACATCAGGTGCCGATTCCGGCCCAGACGGTTATGTTTCTCACCGACAGCTTCTCACCGGAGCGCCAGATGGAACGGAACATTCACTATGTTGTCTCCGGCGATACGGTGGTCATACCCCACGAGGCAGCAGTGTTTTATATAAAGTAGAGCTTGCGCTCTTCTTAGAACCCCACTATTCTTGATCTCATGAGAGAACATCTGCCTACTCCTGAATCGAGTGATCCATTATGCGATGCTGCTCTTAAAGCATGCGTCCCGTTCATTGAAAAAGGTCTCAGGACTCCCGATGCTATCCCTTTGGATGATTCGGCGCACAAGCTCTTTAATGAATGGAAGGAGGCTTTAGATCAAAAAGCGGAAGGAAATCCTGTTGCGCAACTCAAAGCAGATATCGCCGCAAGCATGTTCTACATCGAGGCGGGATTCACTGATCCCGAGTACGCCGAGGAAGTAGATAGCTGGCTCATGGAAGATTACGAGCGGATTAAGAATCTGCCGGAAGGCGCGGATAAAAGCGAACTTATAGAGCACATTCAAGCCGCGCGTGCAAAAGTAAAAGCACTTTTCAAAGAGAGTTCAGAATCCACTCTGGAGAATCCTCCCCAAAACGAGATCCCTTCGCTCTTTCAGAGCAAGATCAAGGAAGCCGAAGCCCTGGACGGCGAAGGTAAGCTCTTGAGTGCCATTGGGACCCTCGCTACCGCACTGAATGACCCTCGCTTTAAGAAAACGATATCTGAAGAAGAGCGCAAACGGATGATGGCGCTCAAAGACGAGCTACAGAAAAAGAGAAAAGAAAAACAGTCCGCTTCATAGAAAAACCCGCCTACTCGGCGGGTTTTTTAGATCTTCGTAATTTCAAGCTCCGTGAAATGCTGGCGATGACCCTTATGGCGGCGATGACGGGTCTTTGAGTGATACTTGAAAATAAGCTTCTTACGATCCCGAGCCTGACGAACGATCTTCGCTTCTACTGCATGACCGGATACGAACGGCATGCCGATCTTCGGCGCGCCATCCCCGGCAAGGAGCATTACTTCCGCAAGCTTAATCACGTCGCCTTCGGCGCCGTCTAATTTTTCCACTTTGATTTTTGCGCCGGAGGAAACTTTGTACTGTTTGCCGCCGGTTTTGATAATTGCGAATTCCATAGGTTCCACGTAACTCCTTACGTATTGGCACCTATGATAGCCATAAATCCGATAAAAAGCAAGATGGCGACGACGAGCGTAAGGGTACCTATGAGCCGCGCGAGCTGCGGCTCGCGCGGCAGGAGGATGAATGCAAGAAACCCATTCATACCCACGAGGATGAGCGCGGTTATCACTACCCCAAAAAGATCCGGCAACGCCCCGATTTCATTAATCCCCGTGTAGGGCGAGAAATGCAAAATGAGCGGCTCATGGATACCCCTCAGTGCTGCGTAGGCCCATACCCCCGCCCCGAGGAGCACGAGCGCGCTCGCAAGAAAAGCCGCCCATAATTTTTGTTCTTCGTTTCTAAAGATTTTCATCTGAGGAGCTTTGCCGTTTGCTCGGGATCTACATCGTTAATGATGAGACCAGTCGAGAGCTCGAACCCTGCTGGCGTGCCGAGCTTCGGAACTACTTCAATATGCCAGTGGTAGTGATCGTAGCGACGAGAGTCTTTGAGCGGAGAGGAGTGCATATAAAAATTGTAATCCGGATCGCCAAGTTTCTTTTTCATGGAGCGCAATACTTTTTGGAGAAGAACGGCAGCCCCAGCTAACGAAGCATCGGTTGCATCCCGGAATCCGGGCGTATGGCGCTTCGGGAAGATTTTTACTTCGTACGGCATCCGGGAAACAAATGGGGCAAACGCAATTGCTTCGCTGTTTTCGGCAATGATTCTTGTCGCATCTTTCTTTTCCGCTGCAATGAGATCGCAGTGAATACAATGTTTGGTTTTCTTGAAATACGCTTCCGAACCCGCGTAGGAGCGTGCAATGCTCGGTGGCAAGACTGGCAGCGCAATCAGTTGGTAGTGCGGATGCGCAACGGAAGCGCCTGCGGAGGGACCCCAGTTGCCAAAGATTGAGAGATAGACCATGCAGCCATCCTCATCAATCGTGCGGTAGCGCTCGCGAAAGAGTTTGAATACTTCAATTGCGTGAGGGGAAGACAAAAGCGGAAAATCTTTTTGATGATCGCGTGTGATGACGAGCTCGTGATAGCCCACACCATCGGTAAGGCGGTAGGGACCTTGTACCATCTCTACGGGGCAATTCAGAGCGTGGCGCAGAGCAGGATACTTATTGGGCACGAGGACTGCCCGCCACGCCTTGCCCTTACCTTGTATAAGGAGCGGCGGCCAATTGCCATTGGCTTCAAGATTTTCAAAGGGGCATTTCGCTTTGGGTTGAGCTTTGCGTACAGTTTTTTTAAAGGTATGCGGGCGATGGGAACGCTCCGGCGCAATGAGCATCCATTCCCCCGATACCGGATCTTTGCGAAATTGAGACATGCTTAAAGTATATGCAGTTTCTTCTTTATTTTCCATTCGGTGGAGTGCGTTAATAACACGCAAAGTAAAAGGCCGCGCGTGAGCGCGGCCTTGCGATGGGTGGTTAAATGAGATTGTAGTACTCACCTCCACCGTAGTTTTCCTTGGCGGCTTCGTCTTCTGAGGCAGCTCGGTTTGCAGGGATGAGATCCCATTCCTTAGGAACGAAGTCGCCGACGCCGAGTCCCGGGCAGTCCGAAGCTTCAACGAAAATGAATGTGTCAGAGTCACCGACCTGACGAGCCAGCCCTCCGCCTTGAGTGGCGAAAACGGGGAAATTGTATTCCGGCATTTGCTTTCCCTCCAAAATTCTAGATCTAATTATATATCATTTCTTTCTAATTTGTCAAGCTCGTTGTCAAGGGCATCTCCCTACTTCAATCGATGTTGGTAATACCAATTAAATACATCTTTCGCGATTGGTACCGCATTCAAGCTCCCCTCCCGGGCATCTTCAATGAGAATCAAAACCGCGAACTTCGAACCGCTATTCGCACCATCGGCCGTACCTGGCTTGCCCGCCGTAGCGGAGGCGGGGATGTAGCCTGCAAAGAAAGCGTTTTCTTTCGTATTATTTTGGATCTGGGCGGAGCCGGTTTTCGCGGCGATCGGGAATCCTAAATCATGCATGGTATAGGCCGTGCCCATGGGCGAGGTAACGGTGAGCTCCATCCCCTTCTGCACTTCTTTGATTTCCGGGCCGAGATAGCGGAGATCCGCAATTACTTCCGGCCCTGTGCCGTTCAGGGTCACTTTCGGTTTGTAGAGCATGCCGCCGTTTGCAAGTGCAGCGAGATAATTCACGAGCTGAACCGGCGTAACTTGGAGATCGCCCTGCCCAATCGCTACGTTAAAGGTATCGCCGAGAAGCCAGTCGCGACCGGTATGTTTTTTCTTCCAATCCGGATCGGGCAAAAAACCTTTGGCTTCACCCGGCACATCGATGCCGGTCGGCTTTCCAAAACCAAACCGCTGCCACCAATCCTTGAGGCGTGTGATGCCCAAACCTTCTTTTACGTCTTTGTAGCCACCAACGGTTTCGTAGTAATACACGTCGGAGGATTGGGCGATGGCGGAATACATATTGATCGTGCCCTGGTAACGCCAGTCGAGGTAGCGCGTTGACTTGGTCGGATCATAGCGGTTCGGAATATCTAAATATCCTGGCGAGAAAATAGTCTTATTCGGATCCACGATATGTTCATGGAGGAGCGCCACGGAGTCCAGCGGCTTCACGGTTGAACCGGGTGAATAACTGCCACCGATCATGCGGTCGAAGAGAGGTTGCTCCGGAGAACTCAAGATGGAACGCTTCTCGTCGTTGTGGCCGGGCGAGCTCAAGACATTGTTGTCGTAAGCGGGAAAACTCATGAGTGCCAAAATCTCGCCGGTCTGGGGATTCATGGCAATCGCACCACCGGTTGTGCGGCCGAGATTTTGCAGTCCCTGGATCATTCGATTCGCGAAGTATTCCTGAAACTCGCCGTCGATCGTGAGGGTTAAGGGGTGCCCGATTGCGGGGGCGCTCTTCTCTTCTTCGTGTACGATTTTGCCTTTGGCGTTTCGTACCCGTACATACATGCCCGGCGTTCCCTGGAGGGTATCATCGTAAAACGATTCGAGACCCGCCTTGCCAACCAAGTCTTCGCTCGAAAGTTTCGGATTGGTTTTTAAATCCTTGGCGGTCGGCAAACTTACATACCCAAGGAGCGAGGCGAATGCGGAACCCTTCGGATAATGACGAATGAAGGTGTCCTTGACCGCGAGTGTGGGTACGGTAAGCGCTTTCATGCGCACAACCTGCTCTTGGGTAATGTCTTCGGCAAGAACGATTGGCAGGAGCGATTCGGTTCCCGCGGCGTCGTTGATTTTCGCCGCGAAATCGTCGGGAGTTACTCCGAGAATGTTCGTCGCGGCTTTCTCGGTTACTTCGCGCAGTTCAGGATGCTTGGCGAGCTCATTGAGATCGAGCACGGCGCTGAAGACCGAGCGGTTTTCGGCAAGCACCATATTGTTCTTGTCTAAGATAAGTCCGCGCGGGGCAAGAATATGCTCAATAAGATTTACGTTCGCTTCCGCGCGGGCGGTGTAATAGCTGCCGCGAACAAAACTGAGGTACATGACGCGTATCGCGACGATACCGACGAGAGCAATCACAAAAAGCTTTACTACCCGATTCGGGCGGGATTCCAGACGGACTTCCACCGTCTCCATATCGCGCGACCAGTCTTCGGAAAGCGAGTCTTCAAATGCAACGTTATCGAGATCAAATTTCCCCATAGAGAGAACGGAAGGTGTGAAGTATGAGAAATGCGAAAAGGGTTGCGAGTGCGGCGTCGAGAGCGATCCATTTGAATTCCGCGATGAAGAGTCCCGGCAACGCTACCGCATAGAGAAGCAGTGTACCGAGCAAGGTAATAGCTCCCAAAGATACGAATCGCTTAAATGGCATGAAGTAGCGTCCGAGATACGCGAGGAGCATGAGCCCCGCGAGCACAAGGAGTTCCCTACCGGGAAGCGGTCGCCAGTTCAGAATCCAAAGCCCGAACGCTCCCAGTATAGCGGTCTCATAGAAACTGAAGATGAAGCCAAAAGTTATGAGGAGCGCGGCGACAAAATCGGGCGCGAACCCAAAGAAAAGTTTGAGCTTCAACGAGAGGGTCAGCATGAGAACCAGCAGCAAAAACGCGGAAAGAAATTTCTTCATGGCGCTTACGAGCTCTTGGGAACGATGGTTACCGATTGCAAGGAAGCGGGGTTATAGAAGACCCTCAGCGTCGCGGAGCGATAGATATTATCGCCGTTATTCTTAATATCCTTGAGCGAACCCAAAGCGATACCATAGGGCCAACCTTCCCCCGCCGCGTAGACCGCGTCGTTTTCACCAACGGACGCGCTGCGCTCGATGAGTGTGAGCTGCGGCTCCGGCCCTCCGATGAGGAGCGAATCAGCGGCGCGGGAACCGATACGCACCGGGGTTTTGAAGCGGCTGTCAAAAATGGTTTCGACGAGAGCAGAATCCTTAAATACTTTCTCTACACTTCCGAGAACCGAGCCTTGATAGAGTGCAACATCGCCTACCTCGATACCCTGACCCTCGCCTGCGGCGATGAGGAGCTCATTTTTAAAATTGAACGGGTAACGAGAATAGACCGGGACCGTCTTGCCGTTTGTGGTCGTGGTTGCGATACCAATCGTATGACTCGCGCCGTAGCCGGTTACTGTTTGCGATATCGTTTCAAGCGAATCTGATTTTTCTTGGGAAACAATGGGCCCCGCGAGCGCGGACTGGATTTTCATACCGAGCCGCGAACCGAAGGTGAACATGCTCGTAATGAGCAGCATGAGTACGATGATCAAGATGGAGTCTTTGTTCATTACACAATTTTACAACTGCACATCCACCGGCTTTAAGGGATTGTCCAAGAGCTCGGAATAATGATCGAAATTATCGACAATCCGGCCGAGGCCGCGCACCATGCAGGTTAAAGGATTCTCCGCTACCCGAGTGGTCACCGAAGTCTCTTTTTCGATCAGCTGATCGAGACCCCGCAGCATCGCGCCGCCGCCACAGAGGATGATTCCCTCCCGCAGCATATCGCCGGTCAGTTCCGCAGGCGTGGTTTCGATCACTTCATGTACACTCTCCAAAATCGAGGAAAGCGATTTGGCGAGCGCCGCACGAACGTGGATATTCTTCACCATGATCTCCCGCGGCAAGCCACTGGCTAAATCGCGGCCGCGCACCAAGACTTCCAACTTCTCATCCACGGGAATTGCCGAGCCCACGGCAATTTTTGCAAATTCGGCGGTTGGTTCCCCGATGGCGAGTTTAAATTCATCGCGCATGAAGCGCACGATATCGTCGTTAAATTTATCACCGGCGACTTTGAGCGTGCGCGATACCACGATACCGCCCATCGAAATCACGCCGATGTCAGAGGTTCCGCCGCCGATATCAATTACAAGGTTGGCGGTTGGGTTTTCGATCGGTAATTCCGCTCCGAGCGCCGCGGCAACCAGGGATTCGATGAGGCTTACCTTGGAACAGCCTGCGTTTTTGGCAACATCTTCCACGGATTTGCGCTCTACTTCCGTGAGGTCATTCGGAATACCCAAAATACCGCGGCGGAATCCAAAGGTGCCCGCGATTGAGCGCAGGAATTGGCGAAGCATCTCATAGGCCATATCGAAATCTGAAACCACGCCGTCTTCAAGCGGACGGATCACACTCACGTGTCCCGGCGTGCGTCCAAGCATGCGCTTTGCTTTGTCGCCGACCGCAAGAATCTCGTTCGTTTTATTGTTGATTGCCGCAACGGTTGGTTCGTCGATTACCAATCCTTTGCCGCGTTCCCAAATCAGCGTATTTGCCGTGCCGAGATCAATACCAACGTCTTTAAAGAATGAATCGAAAATTGCCATGAGAGGTTTGGTCATTCTGAGCCCAGCGAAGAACCCTCTGCGGAAGATCCTTCGGCTAGCCTCAGGATGACAGTATGTTTACAAATTCTTTCACGCTCACTACTTTCACCTCTTCGCTATTCCTCCGCTTAACTTCGATCTTATCCCCTGTTTTCGGGCTTACGACTGCGCGCCAGGGAATACCGATGAGGTCTGCATCCGCGAATTTTTGACCAGCGCTCGCGTCGCGCTCATCAAAGAGTACCTGAATACCCGCGCGCAGTAAATCTTGATAAATTTCATCCGCTGTGCTGGAACCAAGACTCAAAAGATGCACCTGAAACGGCGCTATAGACTCCGGCCAGACAATGCCTTTATCGTCCGAGAGTATCTCAACGACCGTGCCCATAAGCCTACCAAGTCCGATGCCATAACTTCCCATAATGACAAGTTTTTCTTCTCCTGCCTCGTTCCGGTAGGTAAGATCAAACGGCTCCGAGAACTTTGTGCCGAGGGAGAAAATATTGCCGACTTCCACCGCCTTCTCTTCCACCAAGTTCTCTCGCTTAAGACCAAGTTCGGCGATTACCTCATCAGTCAGTACTTCTTTGTTGATAGCAATGCCGGAGGCTTGATCACAATAGATTGTATCTTCTCCGACAGGGGTGAGCGTCTGAAACTCGTGGGAGAATTTGGAAAACGTTCCACCGGAGGCAAATGTAAGATGAGTGCGCTCGCCGATACCTGCCCGCTCGAAAACTCTCATATAAGCAGCTTTAGCTTTCTCGTAAAAAGCATTATGCTCCGCTTCGTCTTTTGAAAAAGAATAGAGCGCCTTCCACTGGAATTCCCGGCCGCGCATGATTCCGGATTTGCTTCTCGCTTCATTTCTGAAGATCGTCTTGAAATCATACGGATATACCGGCAAATCACGATAGGAGCTCACATACTGCTTTAACATGCTTGCGTACGCTTCTTCGTTCGTGAACGATAAGCCCACCGTGGATCCGTTTTTTAGTTCGGCTTTGAACCAGTTATCTACCACTTCATCGCTCCACCTGCCGGATTTCTCCCATACCTCCTTGCTCTGGAGAGCTGATGTTCGCATCTCTACGCCGCCGATCGTATTCATTTCTTCGCGGATGATTTGCTCTATATTATTCAAAACTTTGAGGCCGAGGGGTAAAAATGAATACACACCAGCCATGGTTTTGTGAATGAAACCCGCGCGAATCAAAAGCTTGGCATTTAAAGCCTCTTCATCTTTGGGAGCTTCGCGGAGCGTCTTCGTAAATAGCTTGGATTGCAGCATGTTTCATAGTGTAACATCGCTTTCTGGGACCTCCAAGCAAGCTCGAAGTCCGGGGTTGCCATAGGCAAGGAAAGTTGATAATTTGATGCCAGAAACCACTGTGGGTTAACTTGAAAACAGCTCAAAATAAGGAGGATGAAATGATTCGGAAGCTCATGATGTTCCTCATTTTTCTGGTTTGTATGGCACCCTTCGTTCATGCTGAGGGTGCTCCCGCGGAAACTCGTCATCGTCATATCGTCATGCTTCGTCCAGCGGCACATCTCAGAGATTTTGCCGCGCATGCGGAAAACGTTGCGGAACTTTCGTCAATCAACGGATACATCGCGGAGATGACTGACAAGGAAAAAGAAAATCTTCGCGGCGATATGCGTGTCGAAAGGATTTATGAGGACGTGGAGCGGCATGCTCTGGACGTAGCTACACCAATCCAGCCGATGCCACCACCCTGGAGTGGCGATGAGCGTCCTTGGGGCATCGACGCGGTCAATGTCTCTCCTGTTTGGAATTTGGGGCAAGGTTCATCTCGCGTGATGGTGGAAATTGTCGACACTGGTATTGATTACCGGCATCCCGATCTTCAAAACTGTTACGCAGGCGGGTATGATTGGGTAAATAACGACGACGATCCCCTGGACGACAATGGTCATGGCACGCACGTCGCCGGAACTATCTGCGCCAATCAGAATAACTTTGGAGTAATTGGCGTGGCACCAAACATCAAAGTCCAAGCGCACAAAGTGCTGGGGGCGGATGGTCATGGCACCGGCAGTAGCATCGTGCTGGCACTCCAATGGATTATCGACAATCAAAAGCCTGGCGTAAACTATGTGATTAGCTTCTCGCTTGGTTCCTCAACGTTCTATCCGCCGGAAGCGCGAATGATCGAAGCGGTAGTGCGCAACAACATGCTAGTAGTTGCCGCCGCCGGAAATTTGGATGCGGATAACCCCGAGGACACGCTCGCAACGTTAAGCTACCCGGCTCAATATCCGGACGTCTTGAGAGTTGGCGCAATGGACGATCAAAATCGAATCGCGTCTTTCTCCAAGTATTTTGTGGACGTGGTCGCGCCGGGAACGAATGTGCTATCTGACTTCCCATTAGGGAAAGGTCATCTAAGTACCGTGGAAGTATTGAGTCGGGAAGTTTTTTTGGCCTTGCCGATGGTTGGTTCGTTATCCGGCACCGTCAGCGCCCCATTGATGGATAGCGGTTTCGGTAATCCTAGCCAATATCCCGCCATCACCGACACCTACGTCGCGCTCGTCTCTCGCGGTGATGGTCTCACCTTCGCTCAAAAAGTGGACAATGGACTCCAAGCTCATGCAGCGGGATTTGTGATCTACAACAATGTTTCCGGTTCATTCCAGGGCACGCTCGGCGCTTCGAGCAGTAAAGCCATCGCCGTATGCGTTTCAGATGCGGATGGCGCGCGCCTCAGAACGTACGCGGGGAACACCGCTGTCATTCGTGTTACTGCCGCGGACTATGAATTCTTGAACGGAACTTCGATGGCCACGCCACACGTGAGCGGCATCGCAGCACTTTTGTGGTCACTAAAGCCCGACGCCACTCCTAATGAGGTGAAGTACGCCATCATGGGGACAGCCCAGAATATAGGCGCTGATTTCCTCGCGCAAGGCATGGGCAAGGTAAATGCCTATGCCGCCGCACAGTACCTCCTCCGTTCCGCGCCGGCACGCCGGCGCGGCGTCCGACACTAATACAAAATCGCCGCGATGCAATCTGCATCGCGGCGATTACTGTTTTTATCTGTCTATTAGTAGTACTCGCACTTGCTCGGCGGCTTGGCAATCGGTCTGCCATTCACATCCATTTTGACTGATCCTACCCCGGTGTAACGTAATCCATTTTTATCCTGGTAAAACGCCACGGCGCATGATCCTTGATCGCAAAACACCCAAGCCGATTTTGAAACCACGCAGGCGCTTACAATATTGGCATCATCCGCGTATTGATCCACATCGCAATTGCGAACCAAATTCTGGCGCACCGTGCAATTGAAGGCTGTGGTCGAAGTCGTGGCAGGCGCAGGCGGCGGAGTTACCGCGCGGCGGCGATCCGGAGTGGAGGTAGCGGTAGAGGTTGGGGTAGTTGCGGGAGGTAGTACCGTTGGGTAGCTTCTGATCGGTTTGCGCAAGAAAGTTTGAAAATTATTGAGCGTCAAAGCCCCGAGCGAAGAAGCATCTATAGGTGATGTTTTATACATGACCGCCACGGTCGCCACGCCTATCACGAGAAAAACTGCAATGGTGAGTAAATGTTTCATATAAATAAGTATAACAAAAGCCTCGAGCAGAGCTCGAGGCTTTATCTGTGCCGGATTTCTCCGGCGTTATTCGGTCGCGCACCCAGGGTGGGCGTCGAGAACCATGTTACCTGTCGTGTCCTTCACGGCAAGCGCTCTGGTCACGAGCGGGGTACCACGCGCGTTGAGGTAGAAGGTCGATGCGGTAGCACAGAGATCTTCTCCGCAATGAGCGATGGTCGTAACGGTATTCGGTCCCGTCACGCAGTCACCCACCGACTGGAAAGAGTCGACGATGTCGTTCTTGTTGCAATCGAAGTAGAGCTCCGGCATGTACGAGAATCCGACATCGCAACCACGCACAGCGCGCATCGCACGCCTACGTCCGAATTGCGATGCGTCCGACTCGACTGGAATCGGCATCACCTTCCAGATCGCCGTCGCTCCCGCAGGACCGACGAGGGTGAAATGAGCGGCGCCCTGCTCCGCGAGCGAGACGCCAGTCACGTACGTCGCGACCTCAATCCGATATGCGTCCGTCACGTTGGCGGCCGCTGGATCGAAGGTCACAACCGCGATGCCCGTCTTGTCGAACGTTACAACGCCAAGTGCAAGGCTTGGACGATCGATGCGCTCGATTCCGGCAGCGAACGCAGGAAGCGAGAAAATGATCACGGCGAGTACCGCGAGAACGATGAACTTGGAACGCATACTTTCACCTCTTTTCGGTTGTCAAATTAGTAATCGAAGTCCTTCGCAAACAAGAAATTTGGAATCTAGGTCCATTATAGCACACCCTCTTTAAAAAAGTCAAGGGGGTGAGCTATTTTTGTCAAGAGCTTAACGACAATATTGGGTCCAATTACCAGAGGTAAATGAATCTCGATAAATACAAGCGGTACCTTGTACTATGCATCCCTGACCATCAATATAATAAGCCGTTTGCCCACACGCAGGCACAGAAGTTTGCCACCCTGCCGTACCGGGAGTATTTACCTGGCAATAGGCAGGCCCCCCATCCCCGGGATCCACATAGGTGCAGTTACGAGGGGTATACGTGCTTTGATATTGTTCCTCATTTATCCCATCACAATTCCAGTCGTAGTTGGGCGCAAAGTCCACCGGGGAAGCATAATAATTTGGTTCACCGGGATATGCATTGGCATCGAAATCATAACAGTCATCCTGCACCGCCCAGGTATATCGCCGGGCGTAGCCAGGACCGGGGTCATTCGTTTGAGCGTACTCGGTCGCTCCTGGATAGGTATCACTATCCGCGTCTTGCTTCCAAAGATATGTCTCTTTGATCTGAGCGCCACTCGCGAGCGCGATGTGACCAGTCGTGATCGTTATCTTATGTCCAGGATTGAAAGCGAACGTAGCGCCACTGTTCAAGGTGAGTGTGCCATTATTTACGCCGCCATCAATCGTGGCATCACCATTATCTACGCCATCGACAGCAGAAAGGGTGCAGTTGCTATTCGAACTAATACTCCAGTTGCCGCTGTTTGGTATGGAGCAGGCGTCCGACCAGGCTAGGGTAATGGAGTTTTCGCGACCCTTACTGTCTCTAGCCACGAAAGTGGTGCGATAGGTAGTGTCATGCGTATCCGCCACCTTCCAAGAACCTTTATACACTTTGTCATTCCGAGCCTGCGAGAAATCTTCTGCTAGCTCTACCTCCTTTACATGATGGTCTGTTTGAATCTTTGCCACCACTGAGGTTATGGGATTTGGATCGGAGAGCGTGATATAAAAATTTTGAATATCACCTACATGGACATCCGTAGGATCAATTTTGGCCTCGATCATCTTCGGTAGATCTTCGGCTGCTTCGCTGATCTGATATATGGCGGGTGCCGCGGGAATTACAAATTTTTTCTTTTTGGAAATGGCGGTGGCTTGGAAATTCTTAGCGTTTGGTGATACGCTAATCCGATTGTGTCGCACGCCCCAAATAATCATCACGGCCGCGATCGCGATTCCCAACCCTGCAACACTCAACGCAAATCGGTAGCTACGCATAAAGTTATTGAGAAAGGGCGTCGAGGTTAAAGCCCATGTACGGAACGTCGCTGGTGTTCGGCCAGCTCGCGCTATCAAAGCGCGGCGCGGTGAGACGATAGGAGATCTCGAGCGGCGAGCTCAGAGCTGCGAGCGGCGAAGCGTGGATGATCAACTGTAAATTGGCTGCATCTTTTTCGTACCACGCTTTGCCATCAAACGCCGGAGTAAGAAGTACGGTCATATCCGCAAAGTGTTTCTTTATATCCGTTGCCTTTCCGAAGAGCCAGAGATCACTCCCCTTCTCTAAGTTATTAAAGTCAATTACATGCTCGCAGGTCTCCGCTCTGAGCTCGCAGCTTATCGTCCCTGCGGTTTCTTCTTTCTGTCCGGTCATGCCGCTCAAATAGGTTGCGTAACGCTCGCCGCCAATCGTATAAATCGGGTCAACGGTGCCTACGTTAATTTTCCCGGAGCCGCCGCCGAAGGTTGCTACTAATCCAGATGTTGACGTGCCAACGTTTAGCAATCCACCATTGTCAGAAGTAGTGGCAATCAATACGTGCGCGTTGCTTAAAATACTGAAGTCCGCGCTACCGCTGCCATGACCGAAGCGTATGGCGCCCGAAGCATCGTTGCGGATAACCGTGTCGCCGGCCGTACTGCCAGTGAAATATCCGCCGGCACTCGTAACTTGGCCGATATAACTCTTCACTACGTTATTAACACGGAACGTTAATTCCGGATATGCAGGCGAATCGAGAGCTAGGGTATTTTGAGAAGTGCCTACGACATGAAGCTTAGCTGCAGGCGTAGAAGTACCTATACCTACATTTGTACCTTGCTCGACGCCGAAGAGGAATGTTCCCTGAGAGTTGATATGCAAATTGCCGGTTGCTGTATCGCGGAAGATGCTCCCCCATGCAGAATTATTAACCGCGTACCACCAAAGACCATTATTATTGTTAACACCCTGGAAAGAGAGGTTACCTCCGGCGGTTACATAGATATCACCACCGACACTCAATTTACTGCCATTGACTGGGCCTGACCCTATGCCCACCGTACCGTTTGTACTACTTACCGTAAGCACATTAGAAGCTGGTGCAGAGCCATTCGTGCCAACTAAAAGCTCTAAAACTCCGCTGGAATTATAATCATTCGCTAAGCGCCACCTTGTGCCGCTCGTTTTTCCCACTTCCAAGTATCCGGAATTGCTAGATTCCACTCGCAAGCCATCAACGTTGCCGGTCAATACATGTAATTTTGAGGCGGGAGTAGAGGTGCCGATACCGACGTTACCAGCATTGTCGATGATCATGCGTTGCACATTAGCCGTGCCAAAACGTATGGAAGGGTTCGGGGCTACGGCAGAAGCATCCGGACGCGCGTTAAAGAAACCGGCACCACGACCAAATGAAGCACCGGCATAACCGAAATTAAATGCTGGACCGTTTGCTGCATCTACACCAACGGATTCAAATGTGTCGCTCGTAGGGTTCGTAGCGCCAATGAATAACGATACGCCGGCAGGTGCGGTAGTGGTACCAATAGAAACCGCTGAAGGAAAGCTAAAATTGCCACCGCCGGTATTAGCGCCAAATTGACCCGCAGAAACGTTTGGTGCCGAGGTTGAAGCGAGACCTCCTCCCCCGAGATATGCTGTGGTTTGAATACTGTTGTCCGGGAACTTATATCCCCCATTGGTAGAGAAAATCGTTCCGGACGCGGTGATCGCGTAATTCGAGGTGCTCGTGGAGGTGATAAGCAGCGTTGAGGTTGCGGTAGTCCCCACTCTTCCCGAACAACTGCCGGCGCTACAGCCCGGACCAGAGAAATTTTGAGCAAAGGTTGTGAGAAGTTCGGAGTGCGTAGTGAAAAGTACTATCAAAGCAGCCAACGCACTCGTGGAAATGATCGCGAAGATTTTAAATTTCCAGTTTCTCATCACGATTAGGGCGTAGAGGTGGATTGCGGAGGCTCTTGCGGCGTGGGTGCGGGCGGCGGAACTTCCTGGCCACTCAGATACTTAATCAGCGGACTGTCCGTGCGAACCCGTGTCCAAAACACAATCTGATTCTTGCCGAAATACATCGTGTCGCCCGGGGCCCAGAGCACATTCTTCATCGAAGAGAGCCCGACCTGGGGGTTATTGTTCTTATCAACTCCCCGGTCGAGATGCCAGGCATCGGTCATGTGCGGCTCGGGGTAGCGTGAGAATTTTCCGAAATAAATATCCCCGCTCGCGAGATACACTGCCGAGTATGGTGAAAGGCTTTCACGCTGCGGCGCATTGAACGAAACACCGAGCCAGACGCCCGTAGCGATGAGAAGAATAATAAGGAGCGCTAAAAATATTTTTCTAGAAACGGTCGGCACGTAAACAGGCGCTTGCTCTGATGGTTCGGAAGAGATTGTTTTGCGAGGCATAGTATTATTTTAATCTTTTGATACGACGATGATGTTGGCGATGGGGCCTTTGTCAGGGCCACCGCAGGATTCACAATAGAGAATGAATTTACCGGAGGCGTTGAATTGACCTTCAAGCACTTTTTTCTGACCCTTAGGGAGTGGTCCCGCAAAGCCGGTGTCGGGCTGCTTGAAATCGTAGTTTTTATCTATCGCGAGAAAATTAATGTGAGCAATATCGCCTTTATTTATTATAACCGTATCAGGTATGAATTTGTCACCGTTTACCTGAATGTCGAACGTGCGGTATTTCTCATCTACTCCCGCTGCCTGGGGAACAACTGTCTCCGGCTTTGCGATATTCGCTTGAACGCCTGAATCTTTTTCCGGCACTACCACTCCTTGCGGCACAGGAAGAACAGTTTTTGATTTTGGTGTTTCAAAAGTGGCATTACCTTCTACGGCGACGCTGCTCGGCAGAGTCTGCACCTTGCGGGAAAATTTCCAGGTGATGCCTATGGCAAAGACTACAATAAGCAGAGCAATTGCCAGAAATACAAAGAGCTGAGTGCGGCTTATCACCATCATTTTATTATACTAAAATCCGCTTTTCCCAAAAGTTAATAAGATGAGCATTGCGCCCAAGATAAGATAATCGAGCTCCCAACCGTTATCCCCTTTGAACGGCACCCGCCGGAAGATCTTCCAGATAATAATTACGGCGAATTCTCCGATGAAAAGAACGGCGAGGATTCGTAGGAACCAACCGTCGATTATAAAGAGTCCGCCGAAAGTTTCGAGCACTCCGGCTACGGTCCCCCAAAACCATCCTGGCTTAAAGCCAACGCTTTGAAACCAATCCGTTGATTGCTTCCAGTTTTTCAACTTGGGAATGCCGTGCACGAGAAGCAGTACACCCACCATTGCGCGAAACAAAGCGAGCGCGTAACCGCTGTAGAGAAGAAAGATATCCATACGATAATTCTATCAAATACGAAGTACCGATGAGGTATACTATAAGAATGAAACTGCCCACTGCCCACTGCCCACAGCTTACTCGACGCGAAGGCTTCACGCTTATCGAAATTCTCATTTTCACCGCGATCTTCGTCTTAGTTATCATTAGCTTCACGACCATATTCGTGGGTATCTCTCAAATAGCGGTACGCGGCAGTTCATCCGCTGAAGTCGCGAGTCAGAGCCAATTCCTCATCCAGACCATTCAGTATTATATAGAGCGATCGAGCGCGGTGGAGATCACGGCGGACACTGCGACCTCTTCTTTGAAATTGCGTATGCCATCCGCCGCTGAAGATCCTGTCATCATCTCGCTCCTCTCAAGCAGCACCGTTACTCTTGAGAAAGCTGGTGGAGCGGTATCGAATCTCACGAGCTCTAAGGTAAATGTTCCGAATCTCATCTTCACCCGGCGAACCAACGCACCCGGGCACGATAGTGTCGCTGTGGCGTTTACGATGCAGTACAACACCCTGAACGCGAGACAGGCATTCACGGAAGCAATCAATACGTCCGTAACGCGCGTTGCCGCGGCGACGTTTGATTCAAATATTATCCCCGCTTCGGGTAATACCTATGGCTTGGGCGCTTCCGCGGGAGATTGGCGCTCAATTAATAACACGATTTATTTCTCCGGCTCCAAAGTGGGTATTGGCGTCTCCTCGCCAAGTTCGACCCTCCAGGTCTCCGGGGGTGATATAGAACTCGATACTGCCGGCCAAGGTGTAGTGTTAAAAGGTGGGGCAAATTGCTATCGCCTCTATATTAATTCGAACGGATCCCTTGCAACGAGCACGGTTGGCTGTTAGGGCAAGTGAGCCGTGGGCAGTGAGAGCTTGCGGTTTTCCGCTGTTTTGATTAGTTTCTATTTGCTTATGTATCGCTTTTTTGAAACCCTGCCGGGAATCCTTACCTGGACCACGCTCATTGCGATGGTCGTTTTGTCGTGGGCCTACCCAGCCGCAATCGCTATCTTTATTATCCTCTTCGATATTTATTGGCTCTTGAAAACGGTCTATCTCTCCTTGCATTTGCGCGTTACCTTCAAGCACATGCGCGAGAATATGAATATCAATTGGCTTGATAAGCTGCATCATTGGGAGAATATTTACCATGTAGTCATCTTCCCTATGTATAAGGAGCCCTACGAAGTCGTGAAGGAAAGTTTTGCGTCGCTCGCGAAGGTGAATTACCCGAAAGATAAATTCATCGTGGTGCTTGCAACGGAGGGGCGCGCCGGAGATGAGGCACAGGAAACCGCGCGGCGCATTGAGGCGGATTTTAAAGATGTGTTTGGAAAATTTCTCACGACTACTCACCCCGCGGATCTTCCCGGTGAGCTTGCCGGCAAAGGTGCGAATGAAGCATGGGCCGCGGCGCAGGCAAAGCGTGAGCTCATTGACCCGCTTGGCATTCCGCATGAGCAAATTCTTGTTTCCGTATTTGATATCGATACCCAGAACTATCCGGATTATTTCAGCCGACTCACCTATCTCTTTTTGACCGAGGAAGATCCGCTGCACGCGATCTACCAACCCATTCCCCTCTTTATTAATAATATTTATGAAGCGCCCGCACTGGCGCGCGTAGTAGCTTTCTGCACCACCTTTTGGCAAATGATGCAGCAGGCACGACCGGAACGGCTCACGTCGTTTTCGTCGCAGTCGGTTCCCTTTAAAGCGCTTGTGGACATGGGATTTTGGGATACCAATGTGGTCTCTGAAGACAGCCACGTATTCTGGCAGGGCTACCTGCGCTATGACGGCAACTTCCGAGTAGTGCCGATGGAATACCCGGTCTCCATGGATGCGAATGTAATGCCTACGTTCTGGGGCACTATGAAAAGTCTCTATAAACAACATCGCCGCTGGGCTTGGGGTGCTGAAAATGTCCCCTACATGCTGGAAGGCTTCCGCCAGAATCCTCGCATCGACTGGAAGAAAAAATGGTATTGGGGATTTATCTCGGTCGAGGGCTATCACTCCTGGGCGACGAATACGCTTATGATTTTCGCTTTAGGTTGGCTGCCCACTTTGATTGGTGCGGGCGATTTTAGCCACTCCTATCTCTCGTTCAGCTTGCCGCGAGTAACACGCTTGATTGTCGGCATCTCTACGCTGGGCATCGCTGCTTCCGCAGTACTTACCTTGCTGCTTTTGCCAAAAACGAGCGAGCGCCGCGGTGTGCGTTTTTTGGGGTATCTTCTGGAGTGGATACTCGTACCGATCACGCTTATTATTTTCGGTTCGATTCCTGCCATTGAAGCGCAGACTCGCCTCCTTGTCGGTGGAAAGTATCGTCTCGGTTTCTGGGTAACGCCCAAAGGCAGGTACGAAAAAGTTGCCACGCGCGAAACATAAAAAGCGCCGAGCCTGCCTGCCAATGGGCGGGCTAGACTCGACGCTTCCAATTGCGTTTCACTTTCGCTCTGAAGCGATTATCGCCTTCGCGGATAAGCTCTGTTGCATCAAAATGATGCAGAGCCTGGCGATCGAAAGATATCGCGTAGATCATTTCAAGCGCGAGTTTCAGACTATCTAGCTCATAACGATACGGACGAGCATCTTCGAGATACTTTGCCCTCTCGGCAATGTACCATTCCGCGAGTGACGAGAGAACACAATAGCCGAACTGACGCTTGCTGAGCTTTTTCGCCTCCTTGGAAAACGGTTCCAGGTTTTGAGCGTATCGCCTCCGCTTCTTTCGTTTTTCCGCTTCTTCGAAAAGCTGCCAAGCGCTCCAGTCGTCCATGTTTATGATTTCTGGCACTTTATCGAGAAGTATCCAAGCGTCCAAAAGCCGGCTCTGAAACGACCGGCCGCTCGAAATTCCGCCTGCGTCATAGAGCTGACAGAGCTTCCGTAACATGAGCCAACCGAGTTCCCGCTCGGTGAGATAATCAATGCTCTTGGTTTTCAAAACCAGCCTCCTCAACTACCCGCACTATACCGAAAAGAGACTTTGCAGGGAATAGCCAGCACAAAAAACCAGAAATATTTCTGGTATTTTTGTGCTGGTAGCCTCAAGGGGACGCTTCGCTATCGAACAGCCGCCTCCCGGATCCGGCGGCTTCTGACAACCTCTCGGTTTTCAGTGCTTTCCAACACGGGAAAACTCCCGTTTTCCCGACCCCTTTCCCGTTCGATTCCCAAAGAAAATACTACAAAAACCTGAAATATTCTTCAGGTGTTTTTGTAGTAGTAGCCTCAAGGGGAATCGAACCCCTATTCCCGCCGTGAAAGGGCGATGTCCTAGCCGTTAGACGATGAGGCCAAAGTAAGCTCTATAGTACTGAATTTTGACATCAAAATCAATTTGGAAATATACTGCGCATCAGCATGCGGAGGAAGCTATGATCATCGAAGACGGCGTGTCCACGATTCCAGAGACTCAACACCCCCATCACGTGCCTGTCGCAGATCTCAGAAAAAATATTTTCTTCGCTCTCTGGCCACTCTTTCTCTGTTTTCTTTTCGCAGTCGAACTTGCCGTGATTTGGCTTCTCGACACTATTCGATTGCACCTCTTGCTCTGGCTCCGTTAATGAAAATCCGTTTGGCCGAGGCCAAACGGATTTTATATTCTCTTGTAAACTACGCTCGCTCGATCACACAATTCCAATACGCCCGGATCGGAAATGCGGTAGTACATTTCTTTTCCTTCGCGGCGCATCGAGACAAGCCCTGATTGGCGCAACCGTGACAAGTGTTGCGCGAACGCAGGTGCTTCTACTTTCGTACGTCGGAATAATTCCTCTCGTGAAATCTCTCCATCACGCAGAAGTTCCAAAATGGTGATCCGAGTCGGATTCCCCAGGGCTCGGAACGCCGAGGCGGCTTGGATGTATTTTCGGTCCATATACAAGATTGTAGCAAGCATGATCTATCGCTTCAAACGAGCTTTTATGTTCTTGATAATTTGCTCCGGACGCAGTCGTATCTCATGCTCCCAGAATCGCAAGACAGTCCATCCTGCTCGTCGTAAGGTGCGACTTATTTTTCTGTCGCGCGCTCTATTTCGTTCGATTTTTTCTCGCCAAAAGTCATTTTTGAGTAGGTGCTTCCAGCGTGGATAGTACCAGCCATGCCAAAAATCGCTATCTATAAATATCGCTAATTTTTCTTTTCTATAGATCACATCAGGTTTCCCTAAAACGTTTTTTACGTTTTTCGCGAAACCGTACAATTTAGCACGCCGAAGGAACCTCAAGAATCTACGCTCTAATCCAGTTTCTTTCGATTTAACTCTGCTCATCACGCGAGATCTTCCCTCGCGCGTAAGACGATCACGAGCTCGTTGCCGCTGAAAGTGTCGTCCAAGGTAATTTCTCGGCATTCTACCTTGAGAGGCCCGCATCAAATACTTCTTCGACGTCTTCCCTGATTGACTTTTCCGCGAGAAGCGCTCGCCACTGGACGAGTCTGTCTTTGGCGAGATCCTCTACTCGCCAATAATAGCGAAGTTTATCGGCTGGAAATTTTGGCAAGGCCGTGGCGATATCCTTTGCGCGTTCAAAAAGATGCGCGTAAATCCGAGGTAGCCTCACGACACCGCGAGCTAGCCTTATATTTCTTTTCCCTCCTGAAGTAAAAAGGTCGCGTAAGTTTGAAGATACTAAGCTGTAATTCGAAACAAGATACGCCGCTGGGCGTTCAAATTTAAGGGAGCTTCCTCCAAAGACTTCCGGGAACAAAATCATGAATTCAACCATGAACTCAGCTCTTCTCTCGGAAGAAAGTGAGCTAAACGGCTGGATTACCGTGCTTACGCTTGTATCCTCAGCTCGAGCGTCAATCCACCAAAGTTCTTCTCCACGCTTAAGTTGCGCGCGGTAGAAATCTTTAATGCAGCGAATGGGATCAGCGCTTTGCCGAAGCACGTCGTATCCTATGCCCATCCTTTCGAAGATGGACTCTCCCAAAGGAAGATTCATATTGATTTTGTATCGAGGCGAGTGGGTTACACCAACGTCATATAAGCATTCTTGGTAAGCGCGATACTTTATATCGGCTTCGCCCCCTAACTTTCCAAAAAGAAGATATATTCTGCCTACGTCTTCCACGCGCGTAGTTTCAAGAATACTATTTCCGGTAGAGATCCATTTGTCAGAGGAAGTCATTTTTACCTCCACGCCAAAATATTTTTTAGCGACGATATCCGGGAATGCGTGCGCGGTCGTATGCGAAATACTCCCTTCGAAAGGAGTGGCTTTCGCGCTCCTGCACATCGCTTCGTAAATGAGAGTTTCAAACTTTTCAGGATCGCCACGCAATATGCGAATGAGGCTGTTTTTCATGAGAGCACTAAGCGCGCGCTCCCGTGTACCCGCGAGAAGATTTAGGAAATCTGTTTCTAGGACGTTTTTCTTCTCGACATAGATTAGGGACATCTTACACGTATTTATCTATAAATTTTTCTATAGCCGTAGCAACGTGCCATGCCATAACGGGCGGCACCGCGTTTCCAATTTGCTTATAAGCGCTCGAGGTGGAGGGAGCGAAAGTAAAATCGTCCGGAAATGTTTGGATTCTCGCTGCTTCGCGCGCAGATAATCTTCGCTTACCGTTCCAGTGCCATTCGACATTACCGTGATGTTCCGCGCGCATAGTGGGGCCAATATCTTTCTTCGAAACAATCGCGTTTCCTTGAGTGCCAGGGAACATCTTTGCTCTAGACCAAAAGTGATTTGGTAACGCCCCTTCTTTTTTTCGATTTAAATCTCCGATTGCTTTTTGAAGCGTAATCCATTGTTTTTGAGACAGTACGGGCTTTGGATGAATAAACTTCGGCAATCCTTTCGCCTTATTCGTACCTACGATTACTACTCGCTCCCGAGATTGGGGAACACCGAAATTCGCGGCGAAGTAAAGCTGGGTAGAAATTTGATAACCAATTTTCGCGAAATCTCGCTCGATAGTTTTCAGAGCCTCGCCACCATCCATGCTCAAAAGTCCTTTTACGTTTTCGGCCACAAATATAAGGGGCTTTGTGCGTCGTACAACTTCAACCATACTCCTATAGAGTAATCCACGACTACTATTGAAACCCCTTCGTTTTCCGGCCAGGCTAAAATCCTGACATGGAAAACCACCGAGAACTATATCCGCAGACGGCGGAATAAGACCTTTTTTAAGAAGAGCGCGTATATCTCCGCAAACTATTGGTTGATCAAAGTTTTGCTCGAAGGTGAGACATGCATTTTTATCAATTTCGTTGGCCCATTTGAGTTCGAAATTCCGAGGCGCATAGAAATGATCCAAATACGTAAAACCTCCTTTAAACCCTAAATCAAGACCTCCGCAGCCTGTGAACAGCGATATAACGCTGTATTTTTTCTTTGTTCGCGTTTTTGTTTTAAGTGATGTTGCGGCTTCTCTGTCGAATAACAAAAATGGCGTTATCCCTACCTCTCCCGTAGTTATAAGAGAAGAAATATTTGGAGTGAGATACTTCATGTATATTAATATATATCAATGTATACTTATTCACTCTGTGGATAATCCTGAAAAATTGGATAAGTATTGATTTTCTTGCTATACTTTCCCCGTTTTTCAAGGCTTTTATGGAACCTGGCGTACATATTTCTCTTGCGGCGGAAAAACTCTTCGAAATCGGGTCATTTCCGGTTACGAACGCGCTGCTCATGTCTTTTGCGGCTTTTGTGGTACTTGTCACGGTTGCGCTTATCCTTCAGAAGCGCATCGCGCTCGTACCAGGAAAGGTGCAGAGTGTTTTTGAACTTATTCTCGAGGAGCTGCTTTCGCTTATGGATTCAGTACTCGGCAGCCGGGAGAAATCAGAGAAATACCTGCCGCTTATCGCGACTATCTTCTTTTTTGTTCTTACCTCAAACTGGCTGGGGCTTTTGCCGGGCGTAGGATCGCTTCTTTGGAAAGAAGGCGGCGAAAGTATTCCCCTGCTCCGCTCCGGTGCGGCAGATCTCAATTTCACCCTGGCGCTCGGTGTCATAGCCGTCATTGCCGTGAACCTCTTCGGTATCTTCGCGATTGGCCTCAAACACCACGTTGGCAAGTTTTTTAACGTGCATGGACCGATCGACTTTTTCGTCGGTATTCTTGAATTCGTCTCGGAATTTGCTAAAATGGTGTCGTTTTCGTTCCGTCTTTTTGGAAACGTTTTTGCGGGAGAGGTACTGCTCACGATTGTGGCATTTCTGGTGCCCTACGTGGTGCCCCTCCCGTTTCTCTTTCTTGAAATCTTTGTAGGCTTCATCCAGGCATTCGTGTTTGCGATGCTCGCGCTCGTCTTTGTGGCGATTGCGATAACACCGCACGAAGGCGGGCATGAAGCCACGCATTGATCACAAAGGTCGATAGTATTCCTTCATTACTAACTACACATGGATATTCAAATCGTAAAGACTTGGGGACCGGCACTCGCAATTGCCATCGGTACGATGCTCCCGGCGTTCTCCATCGGCTGGATTGGCGCGAAAGGACTTGAGGCCATCGGCCGCAATCCGGAAGCTGCTCCGAAGATTCAGACCGCTATGATTCTCGCGATCGCGTTTGCCGAAGCTATCGCTATTTACGCGCTCGTCGTCGCCCTCGTATTAAAGTTCGTTTAGTAATGAGATCCCGCAGATATACTGCGGGATGACACATCATGTCAGAACTCTTCCAAAAACTAGGACTGGATTGGCACCTCTTACTCGCGCAAGCGGTAAATTTTTTGGTGCTTTTGACGGTCCTCTACTTTGCTCTCTATAAGCCGTTACTCAAAGTATTAAAAGAACGGCGAGCGAAAATTGAGGAAGGTCTCACGAAAGCGGACGAAGCGGAAAAGCGACTCGGAGAAGCGAATGATATGGCTAAGGCGAAGCTTCAGGAAGCTGAGGCGGAATCCCTGAGCATCATTCAACGCACCGAAGATAAAGCAAAAGGGGTTGAAGCGGCGCTCCTCTCTGAGGCTCGTAAAAAAGAAGCGGCGCTCATGGAGAGTGCGGAACGTACCGCCAAGCAAAAAGAAGACGCTGCAGTGGAGGCTTTCCATAAAGAAGCAGCCGGACTGCTTCGCGAAGCACTTACCAAAGCAGTGGGCATGCGCCCCGAGTCGGTAGATGAGGCGCTGGTTACGGCGGCCATTCATGAAATTAAAAAGCGATGAAGTACACGGCATCTACCTACGCGAAAGCGCTTGCAGAGTCCCTCACAGCGGCAAAAAAAGAAGATCACGCTTCAATGATTAAGCGGTTTATCGCGCTTGTCGTACGGCATAACGATGCAAAACTCTTGCCGAAAATTGCCGAACTTGCAGCGAAGATATTGCGTGAGAAAGAGGGAGGAAACAAGTTTACTATCGAATCAGCACGGCCTCTTCCCAAGTCGCTCAAAGAAAAACTAGAGCAAGGATTCCAGGCAGAGCGCCACATGACAGAGATAGAAGAACGGATCATCCCTTCACTCATTGCCGGTGTGCGCATCATAAAGAATGAGGAAGAGCAAATGGACTTTAGTTTTCTCCGCAGACTTCAACGCATGTTCTCATAAATTAATCTTGCTACAAAAAATTATCAGGATTTAGAATATAGAATTTAGAATTTAGGCTTGTGTCCTAGATTCTAAATCCTAAATACTAAATTCTTCTCATGAGTTACGACATCATCCAAAAACTGAAAAAAGAAATCGAAGGCTTTGAGGAAAAACCAGGCTGGGAATCTATTGGTCGGGTAACTGAAGTTGGCGACGGTATTATCCGTATCAGCGGGTTACGAAAGACGCTTTCCCAAGAAGTTTTGACCATTGAAACTGCCGAGGGCGTCCGCCGCGCCTTGGCGTTGAACCTGGAAGAAGATTCTATCGGGGCTTTGGTTTTGGATGATTATTTAGCAATCGCCACGGGAGATACCGTAAAAAATACCGGCCAAGTACTCTCCATTGAAGTCGGCAAAGAAATTGTCGGCCGCGTTATTGATCCCTTGGGCAACGCTTTGGATGGTAAAGGCGATCTTTTCCCTAAAAAAGACGACGTTACTCGATACCTTTTAGAGAACCGTGCTCCGGGCGTCTTGGAACGCGAGCCAGTAGACACGCCGCTCATGACGGGTATTAAAACGATTGACTCCTCGATTCCTATCGGCCGCGGACAACGCGAACTTATCATCGGCGACCGGCAGACCGGTAAAACTGCTATCGCTCTCGACGCGATTATTAATCAGAAGCACGAGAAAGCGAAACCGGTCATCTGCGTGTATGTCGCAGTCGGCCAGAAAGAATCGAAGATCGCGACTATCATGGAGACCCTCCGCCGCGAAGGAGCACTCGATTACACGGTAATTGTTTCCGCATCCGCCTCTTCCCCTGCTGCTATGTGGTACCTCGCGCCGTTTGCGGGCTGCGCCATTGGCGAGTACTTCCGCGACCGGGGCATGGATGCGCTCGTCGTCTACGACGATCTCTCGAAGCACGCTTGGGCATACCGTCAGATCTCGCTCCTCTTGCGCCGCCCGCCGGGCCGTGAAGCATATCCAGGCGATGTCTTTTATCTCCACTCCCGCCTCTTGGAGCGCGCCGCGAAAATGTCTCAAGAAAATGGCGGTGGATCTTTAACTGCCCTCCCGATTATTGAAACGCAGCTCGGCGATATTACCGCCTACATTCCGACCAACGTAATTTCCATTACCGACGGTCAAATCTTCCTTGAAGCCGATCTCTTCTATCAAGGCGTGCGCCCAGCGGTAAACGTCGGTCTTTCCGTATCGCGCGTGGGAAGCGCCGCTCAAACCAAGGCGATGAAAAAAGTGGTAAAGAATCTTCGCTTGGCTCTCGCCCAATTCCGCGAACTCCAGGCATTCGTCCAATTCGCATCGGATGTTGATGAAAATACCAAGCGGCGCATCCGCGAAGGCCAACAGATCAGCGAAATCTTGAAGCAGGAAGATTTGCGCCCGGTACCGCTCGAGGAACAAGTTGCGGTCTTCTATGCCGTCCTCAATACATATTTCAGCGATATCGAAGCTCCGAAGATGGGCGAAACTGAGCACGCCTACCGTGAGTATCTCTCGAAGCTCCATCCGGAAATCCTCAAGGACATCCGCGAGAAGCGCGATCTTACTTCCGAAACCGAAGGGAAGCTAAAAACCGCGATACAGAAATTTTTAGAATCTCGCCCTAAATCCTAAATTCTAGATTGTTTTATGCCTGAATCCCTCCAATCACTAAAAACCCGCCTCAAGAGCGTTAAGAACATCGGCCAGATCACGAAGGCGATGGAGTTGGTTTCGGCTACGAAAATGCGCAAGAGCCAGGAAGTCGCGCTCGCTTCCCGTCCGTACACCCTGACTGCACTCGATATGCTCGCCACGCTTACGCGAATCGAAGGCGTCTCTTTGCCAGCTCTTCTTACGGCGCGCGCCATTCAGAAAACAGCGATTGTGGTCGTGACCTCCGACAAAGGACTAGCTGGCGCATTCAATAGCGCGGTCTTGCGCACCTTTGATCGTTTTGTCGCCGAAAATGGTATCGACCTTACTCAACCCACATACAGCTTTATCGCTGTCGGTGTGAAAGCCCTCGCTCACCTTGAAAAGCGCACTCCGCGCCTCGAGAATTCTTTTGTAAAATTCGGCGACTTCACCACGCCGGAAGAAGTCCAACCACTCACCGATCTTCTGATCACGGGCTATCTCAAGGGCGCGTGGGATCAGGTTATTGTCTTTTCCACTCATTTTAAGAGCGCTTTGCGCCAAGAGGTATTAACCCGCCGCATCTTCCCTATCATCTTTGAAAATCTCGCGGCGACTGCCGCCGAAGTTGTACCTGAACACGGTCGCTTCGCGGAGCTCGTAAAAGAACGGAAAATTTCTTTCTTCCACCGCAGCGCGGAAGAACTCCAGGAATATTTAATTGAACCCGACCCGAGCGCCGTTCTTGATTCTCTTGCCCGTCATCTCATCGAAGCAGATCTTTATCAGCTTGTTCTTGAGGCCAATGCCTCCGAACACGCCGCGCGGCGCATGGCGATGAAGAATGCTTCGGAGAACGCAGCAGAGATTGCAGACGGCCTCAATTTGCAATATAACAAGTCGAGACAAGCGGCGATCACCCGGGAACTTATCGAAATCACCGCGGGCGCGGAATCATTAAGCTAAGAGCATGAGCACGAGCTATGAGCAAAAAATCAACACAGAAATCATGAATAAAAATAACGGAAAAATAACTCAAATCATCGGTCCGGTTATCGACGTGGAATTTTCTGAAGGCTCTTCCCTGCCGCCAATTTATAACGCGCTCTACATAGTACACCCCGAGGGCAAGCATACGATTACTCTTGAGGTCGTGAAACACTTGGAGCCTGGTAAGGTTCGCGCCATCGCCCTTGCCGCGACCGACGGCTTGCAGCGTGGCATGGAGGTGGAACATACGGGCGAGGAACTCTCCGTACCGGTAGGCCCGGAAGTGCTCGGCCATATCTTTGATGTGTCCGGTAAAGCGCTCGACATGCCGGATGCGAAATTCAAGAAATTCGGACCGCTTCACCGCGCTGCGCCGCCACTCACGGAACAAGCTACCGCGATTCAAATCTTTGAGACCGGTATCAAAGTTATCGACTTACTCGCGCCGTTTATTCGTGGCGGTAAAGTGGGACTTTTCGGCGGCGCCGGCGTAGGTAAAACCGTGCTCCTCAAAGAGCTTATCAGGAACGTTGCTGAAGAATCCGGCGGTGTGTCCGTTTTCGCCGGTGTCGGCGAACGTACCCGCGAAGGCAACGATTTGTATTTGGAAATGAAAGAAGCAAACGTGCTCGAAAAAACCGCGCTTGTTTTTGGGCAGATGAATGAAGTACCTGGCGCCCGTGCGCGCGTCGCACTCTCGGCGCTTGCTATGGCTGAATATTTCCGCGACGAAGAAGGCAAGGAAGTTCTGCTCTTCGTAGATAACATCTTCCGCTTCTCCCAGGCAGGCTCTGAGGTATCAACGCTTTTGGGACGCATGCCCTCAGCCGTAGGCTATCAGCCGACTCTCGCCTCGGAAATGGCGGAGCTCCAGGAGCGTATTACATCCACTAAAAAAGGTGCTATTACGTCTGTGCAAGCAGTCTATGTACCAGCGGACGATATTACCGACCCGGCACCGGCAACCACGTTCGCCCACCTCGACTCCACGATCGTGCTCTCCCGTGCCTTAACCGAAATCGGCATTTATCCGGCCGTAGATCCCCTCGCCTCTTCCTCTACTGCCCTCGATCCGAAAATTGTCGGCCGCGAGCACTATGAAGTCGCGCGCGAAGTGCAGCGCACCTTGCAGCGTTACAAAGAGCTCCAGGATATCATCGCAATTCTTGGTATCGAAGAACTCTCTGAAGCGGATCGCAAAACGGTGGACCGTGCCCGTAAGATTCAGCGCTTCCTCTCGCAGCCGTTCTTCGTCGCCGAAGTCTTCTCCGGCATCAAAGGCGCGTATGTTAAGCGCGAAGACACAGTGCGATCGTTCAAGGAGATTCTCGAAGGAAAACATGATGATAAACCGGAGGAAGCGTTCTACATGAAAGGAAGTATAGACGAAGTGACAGCATCGTGAGATGCTGTCATCCTGAGGCAGCAGCCGAAGTATCCTCTCCAGAGAAGATTCTTCGCAAGCTCGGAATGACAAATACATGCGCGTAGCAATCTATTCACTCCAAAATATTCTCTACGAAGGCGAAGCGGATGCGGTGAACTGCAAAACCCTCGCTGGTGAAATTACGGTTCTCCCCCATCACCGGCCGCTTATCTCTATGCTTATGGAGGGGCCAGTGCGTGTTACGAACGCCGCAGGTGACCAATGGTTCGAAGTAAAAGGCGGCTTCATTGAAGTGGAGCCTCAGAACAGTGTACGTCTTTTAGTAGAAGTGTAGTTTTCTGTCATCCCGAGCGAAGTCGAGGGATCTCATTTTCAAAATAGTATATACTATATTATATAATATAGTATATAATATTTTGGTAGTTGCATTTTCCCATGCTTCGCCTTATTCTCTAGCCAGCAATATAAGGAGATCAAAAGTGATCACGGAAAGCAGAATCCCCTTCAGAATCGCTGACTTGGCATACCCAGCACTCACGCTTCAAAACTGCCTCAAAGAAATTCGATCTGATAGGCCGGCAGGGATACCAGCTGTATCTCTCTCACAAATCCAATCCTTTTTCGAAATCGCAGTTTCGGAGGAATGCGCGGACCCGGTGGAGCAAAGCGAAAACTACGAGCTTATTGCTTCCATCCTGCGCAAAATTACCCCGTCACAATCCAGCGCGGATCTCGAAACAACGATTACCGGAATTATGGAGCTTTTGGATCGACTCGGCGAAGCGCCCACCACGCTTTCTTTCCGAGAACAGATTCTTCTGGATTTCATGGTGGAATTTTTGGAAGAGCTCCGGTTCACCGCCCAAGGATCTGCCTATTCCGGATTGAGTTGTATCGATTAGGGCGCCAAGCTAAGCTTGGCGCCCTTTCCTTTTTCTATATTTTCGCTACTATTCTTTTGTCCTAAATTCTCTATTCTCTATTCTTGTATGCGTATTCTTGCCATTGAAACTTCTTGCGATGAGACGGGTCTTGCAATCCTCGACTGCAAAGGGGGTTCGACTCATCCGAATGTAAGAATCATAAAGGAAGTCGTCGCCTCGCAAATTAAAATCCACCAGCCTTTCGGCGGGGTGGTGCCGACACTTGCCAAACGCGAGCACATTAAAAACCTGCCGATTCTTTTCAAAAAGATTTTTGGTTTTGACTATGCTTTGCCTGCCGCACAGCACCCGCTCGGCGTGGATGTAATTGCCGTTACCGTAGGTCCAGGTTTAGAACCGGCACTTTGGGCAGGCATCGTTTTTGCAAAAGAACTCGCGAAGAAGTGGAAGAAGCCGCTCATCGGCGCGAATCATATGGAAGGGCATCTCTACTCCCCTCTTCTCATAAGCACGAGCAGTAAGTATGAGCTACGAGCTCATACCTCGCGCTCGCCGCTCGCCGCTCATGCTCTTTTCCCCGCCATTGCGCTTATCGTATCCGGCGGGCACACGATTCTTTTGCGCATGGACTCGATCACGAGCTGGAAAAAGCTTGGCGAAACGCGTGATGATGCCGCCGGTGAGGCATTCGATAAAGTCGCCCGACTTTTGGACCTTCCCTACCCCGGCGGACCGGAAATTTCTAAGATTGCGAAACTTGGTGAAGCGAACATACCTTTCCCGCAGCCGATGCTGCATTCGAAAGATTATGACTTTAGTTTCTCGGGACTCAAAACGGCGATTCTGTATTACTTGCGCGACCTGGATTCCCGCCTTCCCTCCTTCGCCAATGGCTTCGGAGGGGCGCGGCGCGGAAATGACAAGATGAAAGCGAACGTCGCGGCGTCATTCGAGCACGCGGCGGTACATGTGCTTGTCGAGAAAACTTTCCGGGCGGTGAATCAGTTCGGAGCTCGTTCCGTCTGGCTTTCCGGTGGCGTCGCGGCGAATAAGGCACTCCGTAAAGCGCTCACTATGCGTGCGAAGAAACTTGCTATCCCACTCATCGTCGCCGACACGAAACATAATACTGATAACGCCGCCATGATCGGCGCGGCGGCATATATGTCTACGTTCAGAAAAAAGAAGTATCCGCTCAAAGCAAACGGCGAACTGAACGTGTAGCTGGGCGGCGTGCAAAAGCGCCAAAAACGATGTAGAATCGAGCCTATGCCGGAATCTCAGAACGAGCTTTCTTCCCGTTACGATCCCGCAGGCGAAGATGCTATATACGAAGCCTGGGAACAGTCGGGTTATTTCAATCCAGACAATTTAGTGAAAGATGGCATTGCCGCTCAAGATGCGCCGGCGTATTCGATCGTGCTGCCGCCGCCGAATGTAACGGGTACCCTTCACATGGGTCATGCTGAAATGCTTGTCTTGGAAGATATTATGATTCGCTATCACCGCATGCAGGGCGAGCGAACGCTGTGGCTTCCCGGCACGGACCACGCTGCCATCGCGACACAATCGAAAGTTGAGAAACTTTTGGAGAAAGAAGAAGGGAAAAAGAAATACGATCTCGGTCGCGAAGAGTTTTTGAAACGCGTGGATGCATTTGCTAAGCAAAGCCACGATACCATCACCACGCAAGTCCGGAAAATGGGATCGTCCGTAGATTGGTCACGCGAGGCATTTACGCTCGATGAGAAGCGGAGCTTTGCTGTGCGTACAGCCTTTAAGCGCATGTACGACGCCGGTCTTATCTACCGCGGCTATCGCGTGGTGAACTGGGATCCCAAGGGGCAAACAGTGATTTCAGACGATGAAATCGTTTACGAGGAGCGTAAAGCGAAACTCTACACCTTTAAATATTCGCCTGACTTTCCTCTTACTATTTCTACGACTCGCCCGGAAACAAAATATGGCGATACTGCCGTCGCGGTGCACCCGGATGATGAGCGTTATAAGGAATTTGTCGGCAAGACGTACGACATTATCTTCTGCGGCGAACCGCTTTCAATTCGGATCATCGCGGACCAGTCCGTAGAAAAAGGATTTGGTACCGGTGCCTTGGGTGTCACTCCCGCGCACAGCATGATTGACTGGGAGCTTGGAGAAAGGCATGCGCTCGAAATGAAGCAGGTTATTGATGAGCGTGGCAAGATGCTGGTTGGCCCCGAGGGCGTGAAGGGAGAAAAAACCGCGCTCGCGCGGGAAAAAACCGTGGAACTTTTGCGCGCGGCGGGACTGCTCGAAAAAGAGGAGGAAATAGCTCAAAACGTTTCTACTGCGGAACGGACGGGTGGTATTATCGAACCGCTGCCCAAACTCCAGTGGTTCGTGGCAGTCAACAAAGAATTTAAACCTGGGATTACTTTGAAAAGCTTGATGCGCGAGGCCGTAGAGAGCGGCAAAATAAAAATCTTGCCGGAACGATTCGAAAAGATCTATTTCCATTGGATCGATAATTTGCGTGACTGGTGTATTTCCCGGCAAATTTGGTATGGACATAGAATTCCGGTTTGGTACCGGACGAGCGGCGAGGAACTATACGTTGGAGTGGAAGCGCCGGAGGGCGAAGGATGGGAACAAGATTCGGATACGCTTGACACATGGTTCTCCTCGGGGCTTTGGACATTCTCTACTTTAGGGTGGCCTCAAGAAACTCGTGATCTCGAGCTCTATCATCCGACTGCCGTTCTCGAAACTGGCTACGATATTCTCTTCTTCTGGGTGGCGCGCATGGTTCTTATGACTGGATTCCTTCTCGAAGATATCCCCTTTCATACGGTCTACCTTCACGGTCTCGTGCGTGATGACAAGGGCCGTAAGATGTCCAAATCGCTCGATAATATCATTGACCCCCTCGATATGATTTCTAAGTATGGCGCGGATGCTACCCGACTTTCGCTCGTGATTGGCGCCGCGGGTGGTAACGATGTAAAGCTCTCGGAAGATCGCGTGCGTGGCTATCGCAACTTCTCAACGAAAATCTGGAACGTGGCACGGTTTGTGCTCATGAATAGGCCGGCGAAAGACAAAGGAGAAGATCCTTCGCTATCGCTCAGGATGACGGATGACGACAAAAAACTAATCGACGAATGCCTCGCGGTTAAGGCGGATATTGCGAAACACATTGAAAACTACGATTTTCATTTGGCGGCAGATCTTGCTTATCATTATTTCTGGCATACTTTTGCCGATAAAATCATTGAAGCCGTGAAGCCTCGACTCCAGGCCAAAGACAGCGATGATGCGGTTGCGGCTTACGCGATGCTTCAGACAATTCTTATCGAATCGCTCGCTTTTCTCCATCCTTTCATCCCCTTCGTGACTGAGACGCTCTATCAAGAATTCCGGAAACAGAATATTCTTCCCACAGACGCTCCTGCTCTTCTCATGATTCGCAAGTGGTAGTAATTAGACGACAAGATTGAGTATAATTTTTAGATGCCAATCGTAGGAATTGTACTTGGAATGATTCCCAGCTTCGCCTGGCTTTCGTTTTATCTCCAAGAAGAAGTCCACCCAGAGCCTAAGCGGCTCATTGCGCTCACGTTTGTAGATGGCGCGGCATTCGCCTTTCTTGCCCTAGGAGCTCAACTTGGCCTTCGAGAGGTATTTGATACCTTTGGCATCGCGCAATTCTCACTCCTTTGGCTTTATGCATTTGCAGCAATAGAAGAGCTTGCTAAGTTTTGGGCTGCCTATGCGGCGATCCATAAGAGTCCAGCCTTTAACGAGCCTCTGGATGCCATGCTTTATACCGTAATCGCGGCTTTGGGCTTCGCTACTGTGGAAAATATTGGTGTCTTACTTGGCATCCCCATGAGCTCTGTCTTCTTGCCAGAGAGTTTTCACATCATTACCTTCCGCTTCGTTGGCGCCACACTGCTCCATACGCTTTCTTCTGGAATTTTCGGTTACTACTGGGCACTCGGCATTAGCAAATTCAGATCGTCCTCTCATCTTATTTACGGCTTTCTCATGGCCACGGTAGTACACGGCACGTTTAACTACCTGGTTCTGGGTTTTGGCGAGAAAGGTTTTTCGGTTATCTTTCTCGTCATTATCGCGTTCTTTGTCTTAGCCGATTTCGAAAAACTGAAAACAAGAAGAATTTAGGATTTAGAATATAGAATTTAGGATTTTATATCTTCCTAAATACTAAATCCTACATTCTAAATTCTTCTATGTTATACTGTACCCATGGATATGGACTATCGCGATCCGATGCACGATATTGACTCGCCCATCAACGAAGGCGGTGATATTGAGGCGGAGCTTGCTCGTACTTCTACCCTGCGCTCGGTACCAAAACCCGCACGCCCGGTGTTCCATGATGACCCGAAAAGCGAGTCCGAAGGCTGGCTTACGGTGGATGTTTACCAAACACCGACTGAGATTGTGGTGGAGTCCGCGGTCGCCGGTGTGAACCCTGATGAATTAGACATTCTTGCTACCCCGGATTCGATCTCCATCAAAGGCGAACGCCGCCGTGAGAAAGAGGTTCGTAAAGACGATTATCTCCACCAGGAGTGCTACTGGGGCAGATTCTCGCGTTCAATCATCCTCCCCCAGGAAGTGGACCCGGAAGCCGCTGAGGTGCATTTCCGCAATGGAATTCTCACGATTCACTTGCCTAAAGCAGCGAAACAGAAGGTAAAGCGATTACGAGTTGCAAAATCTGGCTAAAGGCGCTATAATGTTTCCCTATGAGACAGTGTGCAATGTGCGGCAAAGGCTCCCAGATGCAGGGCAAACGGAAGCTTTTGCGCGGTCACTACAATCCGGTAAATTGGTCCCGCAAGTACCCTAATCTGCAGTGGGCTCGTGTTAAAGGCGAGCGTGTCCGAGTCTGCACCCAGTGCATGCGCAAACTCGCGAAGACCCCCGTTTCGAAAACCAAGAAAACTGTAGAAACTGCCGCCTAGATCATATCTGAGCGGCAGTTTTTGTTATACTGGACCGATGACTATTTGGAATCCGGAACGACAATTGATGGAACGCGGTGGATCAGAGCTCTCCGAAGCCGAAGAGCGTCTTTCTCCTCTTTTGCTTCCTGACATCGAGGAACATCGAATTCAATTAGAAGAATTTGAAGGGCTTTATGATCCTCGCATGATCGAAAGGGACAAAAAAGAAGTATTGCGACTCGAAGATCTTTTTGAAAAAGATGCGAAAGCAAATCCTGAAGCCGAAGTCTGGTCCAAACGTGGCAAACTTTTCGAGGCGATGGTGAATAATCAGATTGAAGAAAGCAATTGGCTTGGAGAGAGCGCGGAAGTAATTATTCCTTCGAAGTACGACGATTACATAAATAAGATTGACAGCATCTTGGAGTTTGACGCCGAAGGCACCCTATCACACTTGGCCTTGGCAATCGATGTCACAAAAAGTCTCGATGAGATTCAGAAAAAGCTTTCTCAAATAAAGAAATCTATAGATTCCGGAGAGCTTTCCACGATTAAATATTTCCGCTCTCAGACGGAGCGCGGTGAGAAAACGGCGATCCCTCGAGTTGTCGTAGGCGCCGATCAGAAGACGATGAATGAATTGGCCGAACTCTTGCTTCGTTTTCGCTTATCGCGCGGGAAGAACTCTGAAGAGTTCAAAAAGACACGCGCGATACTGGAGAAACATCCTGTGCAACTCCAAATCCTATTGGAGATCCGGCATCAGTTATCGGCGTTCAAAAAATATGCCGAGGAGACAAACCATAGCGAGCTCATTCCAGCCTTTGACCGGATCCTGGACGCCATTAACCCCATATTCACGGATATACGATCCGAAGAAGATTATCTGGAACGCATTGGGCGCGTAAAAGAAGATGCCGTTTTTAACTTGATTATCGAAGAAGCAAAGGCATTCCCTTCTAGTTGACATAGCATTTGAACTGTTATATCATATAAATAGCATATTCTTCTTGAGGAGGGTGGTGATGGGACTGAAATTGGCGAATGTTCCCGATAATTGGGTTTTTAGTACTTCTCATTTTTCGAAAGGCGACGTTGAGCGCATCTTCAGTGCGATCGCGGCCGATAAAGAAGAGGTGGGGCCATTCACGTTTCTCGTAAAGCCTCACCCTGGTCATGAACGAGCGGTGCGATATATCTGCGGACATCTTTTCAAAAGGATGCGCGGATCGAAAGCTCGCACTCTTCTCGCCGAACGAAAAGCGGCTACCTCTTAAGGTGCCGTTTTTTATTTGCGATATCGTCTTATTTTTTGTAAACTGTATCCGTTTTCGGGCCGTAGTATACCGGTAGTACGAGCGCATGGGGTGCGTTTAGACCGGGTTCGATTCCCGGCGGCCCGACAAGGCAAGAAAGTACTGAATTCATGAATAGAGATGTCAAATGGCTGCGAGATGAAAAACATGGCAATCGGGAAACGCCTGCTTTCTCACGAGACCTTGAACGACTTCGCCGTGGTGAACACATTGACTACGTAATCGGTTGGGCAAATTTTTTAGGCGTGAAAGTTGATTTGACCGCGCGGCCGCTTATCCCCCGGCCGGAGACAGAGTTTTGGGTGGAAAGAGTACTCCAGAAGATCCTTCGCGAAGCTCAGGATGACAAGAAAGAAATCCGAAAGAATATAAAAGTTCTGGATCTTTTTTGCGGGTCAGGGTGCATCGGACTCGCGGTTTTAAAACATGCCCCGCGGGTGCGTGTAGACTTTGCGGATATCGAACCGCGCTATGTTGCGGGTATCAAGAAAAGCTTGCGCTCGAACAAACTTCTGGTGCGGCGAGCGCGATTCTTTACATCTGATGTTTTAAAAAATATCGATGAGCGCAAGTACGATTTCATTCTAGCTAATCCCCCGTATATTCCGACTGAGGGACGCCATGTCGCTCAATCGGTTTTGAAACAAGAACCGCGCACGGCGCTTTTTGCTGGAAAAGACGGCTTAAGATTCATTCGGACTCTTCTTCGGCAAGCGAAACATAACCTGAAGCCGAAGGGCGAACTTATCTTTGAGTTTGATCCGCCACAGAAGAAAGCTATTACCGCTATCGCGCAACGATATCGATGGCAGATCGAATTTAAGAAGGATCAGTACAAACGCTTTCGATACGCTGTCTTAAAAAATATATAAACAAAAAACCTCCGGATACTTTTAGAGAAGAGCGTTCTCCAAAAGTATCCGGAGGTTAAGTTGCGTGTCATCGCCCGAAATCCCTGGCTAAAGATATGCCAAGTGGGTGGACTCAGTGTGAACCCAAGGGCTCACAAGCATATCGTCCTCCCTGATAATAATGTTTGATCAGAGATTTCTGAGCGAGACATTTATACTATAGCACTTTTTTTGAAGAAGACATGAAGCCCTGTGCACATCTGGCAGATTGGGTCCCTCCGGCGTATAATCTGCCCTATGACGAAGCGTACCCGTCAAGGTATCCTCTATTTGCTTATCGTGGTTTTTGCCTTCCTGGGAGCCACGAGCATCCTCTACGCGCAAGGTTGGCGGGTTAAGCTCAATCCTCTTGCTATCGGGAAAATAGGGGCAATTTATGTAAAACCTATCCCCTCTGATGCCGCAGTGACTCTTGATGACAAGCCAGTGCGACAAATTGCCCGCATATTCGAACGGGGAACGCTTGTTAATAATCTTTTCCCGGGGTCCTACCGCATTAGCCTTGCTAAGGAGGGATATATCCCCTGGACGGCAGAGGTCCCGGTTGCGCAATCGTACGTAAGCTCCCGCGCGCATATTGTGCTCGTTCCAAAGACAGCTGAGGAAGCCACTTCGGGGCCAGTGAGTGCTTTCCTGCCTCTTGGGCAGAGCGATATCGCACTCCTCCTTCCGAATCACACTGTTCTTTTTCATGCTACCCCTATCCCCGGCGATATGATTCTTGCTGCCTCTGATGACGGCCGGGTTCTGATCACAAAATTGCTTAAAGATAGCTCCTTTTTCATTGCCACCCAGGGATCGGCAACTTCTACTAATATCAACCGTACCTTCCCTCGATTTACTGCGGCCCTGAGGAGCGCAACATCGCTTCCTCAATTTATTTCTCAAAGCGATACTCTTTTTAGTATTCAGTCTTCTTCAAGTCTCGTACTCGCAAATACCGTTACCGGCAAAGTGACTCTCCTTGCTGATACTGCAAAGATCGGTAAAGTGACATCTGACCCTTCTCGTATTTTATGGACGGCATTTGACCCGGTGACTAAGCGCTCTACCCTATCGCTTTACGACATTCCCTCCGATACACTCTTGCCTGATATTGATCAGGTGGCCGGTAAGGCTATACAAATCGAGCTTCTTTCGCGGAACACAGCGATTCTTCTTCAAGACGATCATGCACTGTATTCCCTTTCCCTGGATCAAGGTACTCGCGCCCGGCTCGAGAATAATGTCGTATCATTCGCGGTAGCGCCGGATAAGAGCGCCATTGCTCTGCTTACGAATAGTGGTGTGGAAATTCTCTCTCAAAAAAATACTTCGAGTTATACCTTTCTCGCTATTCCTGACACCTCCACCGCGCTTCGTACCGCATGGTACGAAGATAAAAATCATCTCTTCCTTTTCTATAGTGATCGGGCAGTGTTTATTGATCTCGGCGATGCTACTCTTCAAAATAGAAATACGGTGGCAACTGGCACGGCCTTTGCCTATCTCCCGGACAATAATGAGCTCTATGTGCTCCAAGGGGGTGCAGTCTCTAAACTCCAATTCCCGTAATATTCTCGCCTGATAGCGGATATTATTCCTCCGGCTTGCTCATCCGTTCCACGATTTGCGACAACTCCTCTTTCGAAAAAAAGTTGATCATAATCTTACCGCTCTCCCCTTTTTGCTGGATAGAGACTGGGGCACCGAGTTCGGAAGCAAGCTTTTCCTCGATCATCTTTACTTCCGGGCTTATCTTGAATTCGACTTCGAGTGGGATTGTTTTCACCGGCTTTAAACGCTTGGCGCGTTCCCGAAGCTCCCGAACGGTGAGTTTATTGTTCTGTAATTCATGAAAGAGCTGCTCTTGGAGCATGGGATTATCAACCCCCAAGAGGAACAAGCCATGGCTTTCTGAGATTTCTCCTTTAGCAATCGCATCTTGAATATAGGTGGGCAGCTCCAAAAGACGGAGCGTGTTCGCTACGGTTTCGCGGCTCTTCCCCAAACGAGCGGCAATTTCGCGCTGAGTAAGGCGAAATTCATCCGCGAGCCGGGCGAACGCGCGTGCCATCTCAATCGGGGAAAGATTCTCCCGCTGGAGGTTTTCGATAATGGCGAGCTCCAAACTCTCACGCTTTATGTCTACTCGCCGAATAATAGCCGGGATTCTTTCCATACCCAGAGATTTTGCGGCCATGAGTCTTCGCTCACCGGCAATAAGCTCATAATCCACTTCCGTGCCCTGCGGTACCTCTCGCTCGTGCTTGCTAACCACAATCGGCTGCAGTATCCCAAATTCGCGAATGGAAGCGGCAAGGTCTTTGATGGCTTCCTCGTCAAAATGCTTACGTGGCTGGTTCTCATTGGGCTTTATTTTGGAGACTTCGAGGTAGAAGATCGCTTCTCCTTTCTTAGCCTCATCATTGCTTTGGCTTCGACTAAAATCGAGAGGAAGCGCTCTCTCTTCCCGAATAGGTTCTTTGATAGGCGCTTCCAAAAGCTCTTCTTTGGCGGGCGCAGGTAACTCTTTTTCCTCCTCTTTGGCGGGTAGAAATTTTTCTTCGGGTTCTACGGGTAGCGTCGTAGGGGGCTGATTCTGCTGACTTTGATTTCCCGTGTTGGAGGTTTGCCCTGCTTGTCCGGAGGGCTTTTGCGGGGGTATTAATGATTCTAATCCTTTGCCTAAGCTCATATATTAAAGTTTCCAAAATCAGCGCTCACACGCTCCGCGTTAGCCATGCTGTTCTGGAGTTCTTGGCTGATAATTTCACGTGCCAACTCCTCGTACGCCTTAGCACCCGGGGAGTCCGGACGGTGCAGGAGCACCGGTCGCGCAAAACTCGGGGCTTCGGCTAATGGCACTGAGCGTGGAACCTCAGTTTTGAAAACATAGTGCGGAAAATGCTGGCGCAGATTCTCCGAAACTTCGCGGGATAATTTTTCTTCCGGATTCGTCATAGTTAAGACCGCGCCGGAAATCTTAATCGGATGCTCCAGATTGTTTTGCAGGAGTTCAATGGTTTGCAAAAGCTGGCCCAAGCCTTCTAGGCTGTAATACTCAGCTTGCACCGGAACGATTACTTCATCCGCAGCCATGAGCGCGTTTATGGTAAGAAGAGTAAGGGATGGCGAGAGATCAATAATAATGTAATCGTATTCGTGGCGGACATGGTGCAAAAAATTGCGTAGGCGGTACTCGCGGTTTTCTAGATTAACCAATTCCACCAAGGCGCCGGCGAGGTGCGGGGCGGAAGGCACTAGGTGAAAATTATAGATGATGGAAGGCTTAATGAGGTCTGCGGGTGCCTTTTCGCCCAAGATGCCGTGATAGACGCTGAATTCAACCCCCAAGGGGTTGTAGCCAAGCGCTGAGCTTGCATTCCCCTGCGGGTCAAAATCCACCAAAAGAACACGTTTGCTCTGCACTGCTAAATACGCGCCTAAATTTACGGCGGTGGTTGTTTTCCCTACTCCGCCTTTTGCGTTACAGATTGCTATAACTCGAGCCATTGTTGAATAAATTGTACAGTTTTTAGAGCTTTATCGCAATTCGGAGCTGTAAAACTTATGAATCAATTTAGGCAGATCATCTTTGGATGTATCCCCTCCCTTCAGCTTATCAAGAAGAGCTTGCGGCGTTAGCCAAAAATACTCAATAAAATCTTCTTTATTGTAATTCGGAGTTTGATCCATTTCGATCTCATAAACATTCATAAACGCGGAGATATCATGATTATGAGGATTAAGATGTCCTAAAAATCGATATCTCACTTTATCAATATCTATACTGAGCTCCTCTTCTGTTTCTCTCCTAAAAGCTTGCTCGTAGGTTTCTCCACTTTCTACGTGCCCACCAACGCTCATATCTAAACACAATGGGAAAACCCTCTTTTTCGCGGTTCGTCGGGGTATCCAAAGCTCACCTTTGGAATTGATAACAAAGGCGTTTATAACCCTGAAATTAGATAAGCCTTCTGCGTAAACTTCGGAACGTAACTTTCTGCCAATAACCTTATCGCTGGAATCAACTAAGTCCAGATATTCGTCTGCTCCAGGCATACAAAGGATTCTACAATATTTTAACTTTCCTTGAAATTTTCTTTATTTTCTCTATACTTCCTGGGTATTAGCATGCCCAGGTGGCGGAATGGCAGACGCAAAGGACTCAAAATCCTTCGAGAGCAATCTCATGAGGGTTCGACTCCCTCCCTGGGCACCGCGAGATGGTCTCTAAGTTACCATGCAAGATTTTTCAAGAAAAATGACGATTGCACTGCGAGAAGACCTGGCTTCTTGGGAGCTCACGAACACCGTTGGTCATATTACAGCCTATCTTGGGAACAAAATGTCTGGCCCATTTGATACCGGAGATTTCTTTCTGTCTGAAGATGGATTAACTTTCCCTAGAAATTCTCAATTTCCCATCGTGGCATTGAAAGCATCGAAGGAGGAACTCAGGGGTTTGGCATCGAAACTCCGAGGCACTCAGCTCTCTTGGATTGTGTACGTGCAAGAAATGATTGACATGATTGATGATGAAGAGTTGGCGGCTAAACTGAGCTCTATTCCAGCAGCTGAAATGGATATTTTGGGAGTTGGGATGTTTGGCCCTAAGGAGGAACTAAAGGAATTAACCGGATCGTTAAAACTCTGGAAATAAGGATTGGCTTTCTCTCAACTTTTTATATCTTTCTTTTCTTTAAGAAAAGAATCGCACCAGAAATAAGAAGTGCTACCAAAAACAGAATTCCGAGGGCGAAATGGGGAATAAGCGGCGCGGTCCGAATGCTTTCCACGCGCATATTATCCGCATTATCGATGGCGCGGATATCAATCCGCCGAACATCGGGGTTTACGAGATAGGGGCTTTGGGCAATATGCCAGGCTCCTTCGCCATGAGTAGTAATTTCACGGATTTCATAGCCAGCAATACCGGATTGCCCGTCCGTCGCGGAAAAAATAACAACCGGCTGGCCCTGAAATAGATCCTTCGAAACATATAACGCGGGCGTGAAAGGATCCGGTGGAATAGTGTCTACTCCTTGGGCTTGTCCACTGCCCTCAAATGTGAGACTCGTGAGTGAAGCTTGGGCTGGCGTTCCCTTGCCATCGTTTAGATATGCCGCTGTTTGTGGATCGAAAGCGATGCTGCCAGAGCCCCTCGCGCTAAAGCGAAAAAGAACTCCCGAACCCTCAAAACCGCCCATTTTGCCTCCGGCGAAGATGATCGCTCCATCTTCAATACGCGGTGGGGTTTGCCACAGACTTGCTACGCTATCTGCGCTGTCTACACTTATGGGCACGAGCCCCTGAAAGTTAATTTTGCCTTGCCAAGCGTTCACGGGTTCATTCGCCGTTATCTTCACGGCAATCACGCCGTTTTCATTCTCTAAGGAAAAAGTAGTCATAATTATCCAGTCCAGTTATAGAAGAGGACGCTGAGGTCGATGAGATTCACTTTGCCGTCATGGTTTACGTCAGCGGTATTCAGGGCTCCTATCGTGGTCTGATTCCACCAGAAAAAAAGGATGCTAAAATCCACGATATTTACCCTGCCGTCTTTATTGAGATCTCCCGGCAAGGAGCGGGAAATATTACGCGAACCTACGACGAAGCTTATTACTTGGGAAAACGCCGAAAGAACATTGGCTTTTTGAGATTGGCTTTTAGCGCTGTGGTCACCATACTCCAAAGGCGAAGTGTTAAGCGCCAGGAAATAGGTTCCATCTTTAGCGACGGGAACTGTTTTTACGAGTTCTACTTCCGAATTAATGAAGACGTTCACGGTGCTTGAGGGAGCGGTCTGCCCGACGATATTCAACGTGTCGCCTTTTTTTACTTCATTTTTATCAAGCGTGATGGTCGGTGCGATAAAGATGCCGGAGATCGCCTGGCTTACTCCCGCAGTAACATTCACCGTAAATGAATAGGTGAGCGAGCGCTGACCTTTGGCGTCGCTCGAATAGACCTGGAAGGTATGGATGCCGAGAGGTGTGCTGATCTGCGTTTTGAACGCGGCAGTGTCATCGGCAGTTATGGAAGTCTGGGTATCATTGTCGAGAATAATGACAATGAGACTCTTTGGATAAGCCCGGCCTTCGAGGACGACGGTTGCATATCCCGAAGTTCC